>Ga0307508_10000054_pt1 | contig 127800 bp, 89 predicted proteins | sample 9_EM_MG_FD_203089 | JGI IMG/M metagenome (GOLD analysis project Ga0307508, IMG submission 203089) | Populus trichocarpa ectomycorrhiza microbial communities from riparian zone in the Pacific Northwest, United States - 9_EM | ecosystem: Host-associated > Plants > Roots > Unclassified | place... | reverse complement strand
CTCGCACATTCCCCGGCGGATTAAGGATAATCCGCCCTACCTCATCCACGTCGGCTCGCTCAGCCGGCTTTGACGAAAGGGGATTTGGTTTTCCCGCGGAAGACGGGCGGGACGCCTTCGGCGACCATTTCCTTGAGCACGCTGGTGATGTATGGGACCAGTTGCTTCTTACGACTGACCACCCCAGGAAGATCGAAAATTTCGTCCTGCTCCACATGTGAATAGGAAATCCGTTGGATGAAATCCGGATCGCCCTTCACGAGCATCAGCGAATTTTGCGTGTTGATGTCGGTAATCAACAGGCAGGCGAAAGCGAGTCGCTCTTCGTTGCGCAGCTCATTGAGTGCCTTGGCCAGCGGCTTGGCGTGCTGCCAGAAATTGTCGAAACCAAGTTCCTCCACCTGCGATACGGAGAAACGAACCTCGTCCTCGTCGTAGATTTTGAAATCGGAACGGACGATTTTGTCGGGCGGGCTCGCAAGAATGATTGAGCCGGAACTGAAGATGAGTTTGGCGAGCGCCTTGCCCTTGATGTCGGCGAAAGATTCCAGCCACGTCAGCATGGAAGCGTCCTTTTCGGTGGAGGTAGGACTCTGCAAAAGGAGTGTGTCGGAAATCAGGCCGGACATCATCAGCCCCGCGACATCAGGCGAGGGTGTGAGATTATGACGGCGGAACATGTCGGCGATGATCGTGCAGGTGGAACCGACGGGTTCATTGATGAAGAGGATCGGCTGGGGAGTGGCCATCGGTCCGAGGCGGTGATGATCGATGATTTCCGTGATCGTGACTTCATCCGCGCCGGGAACTGCCTGGGTAAGTTCGTTGTGATCGACCAAAACGATCCGAGTCGGCACTGGTTTAAGGAGATCGGTTTTGGTGAGGATGCCCTGGAGGGTGCCGTCTTCGCCAGTCACCATCATTGCGTGCGGGGCGCTTCCCCCGAATTTTTTGCGCACCTCAGCGATGCGCATGTCGGCATTGAGCGTGGTGAATTTCCTCTCGATAAGACATTCGATCGTGGAAGCGGTGCGAACAAACCAGGCCGTCGTCGCGGTGTCGTGTGGGCTGACAATAATGCTCACGCCGCGGGACTGGGCGAGGGTAACGATCGCGGGTTCGACGGGCAGATTGCCGCTGACAATTACGGCGCGGATACCGAGTTCGATGGCTTTTTGCTGCACGTCGGCCCGGTCGCCGACGATAATCACCGAGCTCGACGCAGGAATGTTTTCCCTTTCAGAAATGGACCAGAAGGTGCGGATGTCCAGGGCGCCGATGCGGACGAAAAGTTCTTCCAGTCGGTTTTCATCCACGACATGAAGCACCGATGCTTTGAGTGAGCCGACGATTCGGGCGAGACTGGTGCGAACCTGACGCATGGCCCGCGGTTCTTCGAGGCGGGGAATGAAAAAGTGGCCGAGTTGAGCGAGCGTAATCGTGCCAACGGCTTTGTTGCGCGCCGAGACCACGGGCAAAACCGTGATGCGATTTTGGTCAAAAACCCGCAGCGCTTCAGCGCAAGTGGCGTCGGGACCGACCGAAAGCGGATCGGCGGCCATCATGTCGTGAGCACGAGGGGAGACGTCGCTCAAATAAAATGGCAACGGGCTATGAAAGCGGCTGAGGATGGCGTCGATTCGCGCGTTCGAGTTTCCGCAGCGCGCCGCGACATAGCCTCGTTCACCGCGAGCTTCCTTGAAAGCTGCGTAGGCAATGGCGGAGCAGATCGAGTCTGCGTCCGGATTTTTATGGCCGATGACGTACGTGGGATTGGCTGCCGGCATGGGGAGACGATAGGTGGCTAATCGCGTCGAGGTGAAGACATAAAAGAACCCGACCAGTCAAAGTCGGGTTCTTTTTGGGCTAAATTAGAAAAACGTTTAGAGTGCGTTCTCCGCGGAGGTACCGGCGAGACTGCCGACGCCGGCGAGCGGAGTGGCGTAGACGCGGGGATTGAGCAGGGGATTCGCGTTATAGGGGATTGCCTGAAGGACGGAAACGCCCTTGGTACCGTTGTTGAGCGTCAGCTGGCTGGCAGTCTCGGTGACGTTGCCATAAAACTGAATATTTCCACCCAAAAACGCCACGTGACCGCCGGTGTCTTTGTAGACGCCGTTGGTCGGACTCCACGCGCCGGTCGCAAGCAATCCGCGGGTGAAGGCCACAGGGGTGCTCGGTGCATCACTCATGCGCAACCCACCGACAAATTCGAAACTCAGCACTCGTCCGGTGACGAAACTTGGATCGAGCACGCCGTGGTCCGCTGGCGTGACAATTGCGGTCGGGTAGGTGCCGCTGAATTGCGGGTCGTTCTTCGCGAAAAAGAAATTCGGGTCCGTGAGGATGCCGCGCTTCGCGAGAATTCCGACCCACAAAAACGGCCCCGAGCCGCCCGTGATTGGTACGGGAACCTGCGCGCTGATCGCGGCCGGATCGGGGAGGCGATCATTGTTGTCCGCTGCATAGATTGTTGCGGCCTTGACGATCTCGCGGAGGTTATTGGCGTCCACGGTCCGTTGGGCCGTCTCGCGAACTTTTCCGACAGTGGGGAAGATCAAAGCCGCGAGGATGCCAATGATGGCGATCACAGTGAGCAGCTCGATGAGGGTGAAACCTGACTGGGCAGTGCGTGTTTTCATAATGGTGACAAACTACGGCCCGCTGCGGAAAAAACAGTCGGTGGCGGAACATGGAAATACAAGCGTATTCTCATATTCCCGGACTGGACAAAGCAGCATGCTGTGCTGCAATGGTGACACCATGATCGTTTATCTGGATGGTAAATATGTCGATTCCTCCGAGGCCAAGGTCTCGGTTTTTGATCACGGGCTGCTGTACGGAGACGGCGTGTTCGAGGGAATCCGGATTTACCAGAAAAACATTTTCCGGCTGCAGGAGCATCTCGAACGCCTCGAACAATCGGCGAAAGCGATCATGCTCACCGTGCCATTGTCGCGTGAGGCAATGACTGAAGCGGTGTGCGAGACCTGCCGGCAAAATCAGCTGGCCGACGGCTACATCCGACTCGTCATCACTCGTGGTGCGGGCGACTTGGGACTGGCGCCGTGGCTGTGCGAAAAACCTACACTGTTCATTATCGCGAGCAAGATCTCGCTCTATCCGCAGGAGCATTACGACAACGGCTTGAGCATCGTCACGGTTCCCACGCGACGAATCGCGCACGACGCGTTGCCACCGACGATCAAATCGCTCAATTACCTCAACAACATCCTCGCCAAGATCGAAGCCAGACAAGCGGGCGCGCTTGAAGCGATCATGTTGAACGCCCAAGGGTACGTCGCCGAGTGCACGGCGGATAATATTTTTATCGTCGTTAAAAATGAAATTCTCACGCCGGCGGCTGCGGCCGGCGCTCTGAAAGGGATCACGCGCGGAACGATTCTGGACATCGCGCGCGACCTTAAATTGCCGCTGCGCGAGGCGGAATTGACGCGTCACGACATCTGGTGCGCCGACGAGTGTTTTCTGACCGGCACGGGCGCGGAGGTTATCCCGGTGGTTAAGCTCGACGGCCGTGTCATAGGCACGGGAAAGCCGGGATTGATCACGGCCAAGGTGCTCGAAAATTTCCGCCGCAAGGTGCTCGCGGAAGGCGTTCGGACGTAATGCGGATTTCCGTGTCCGCGCTTGCGTCCGCGGGCGAGTTGGCTCATTCAAATTGCGAGGGGAAGAGGGCTTGGTCCGGGGCGATTTGCGTTTCACGGACGGGGCATTATTCTCCTGCTTAATCAAACATGGCCAACTCCCTCAAGTGCGACCTCTGCTCGAAACCGGCGACGGTTCATCTCACTCAGATCGTCAATAGCAAGATTCATAAGGTCGATCTGTGTGAAGCCTGTGCGCAGGCCAAGGGCGTGACTGACCCCGGTGGGTTCTCGCTGGCCGATTTACTGCTGAAAGCCTCGTTAAATCCAGAGCCATCGGGCGATGTGCGTTGCGAGTCCTGTGGCTTCACCCAGCAGGATTTCAAGAAGACCGGCCGTTTTGGCTGCCCGTCGTGCTACCAGCACTTCAGCACCATGTTGGAACCGATGCTCGACACGATGCACAAGGGTATCACGCACATCGGCAAAATTCCCCAGCGGGCGTTGGAACGGAAATCGCTGTACGAGCGTCTGACGCAATTGGAAACCGAACTTGACCAGGCCATCAAAGCAGAACGCTACGAAGACGCGGCGCGTTATCGCGACGAGCTTCACCAGGTAAGACAGGCGAGCGGACGCCAGCAGAACGCCTGACAATGAAAATCAACGAACTGATCGACTCTCACTCCGAACTCACCGACACGGGCGCCAGCAAAAGCGCGGTGGTGTTGATGACGCGGATCCGGCTGGCCCGAAATCTGGCAAATCATCCCTTTCCCGGCTGGGCCAAGGAAGCCCAGAAACGCGAAATCCGCGATCAATGCATGCAGGCCGTCGCGGCGCTGCCGCAGATGAAGCGAGGCCTGGCAATTCCCGTCGAAAGTCTCGATGAGCTGCAAAAACAGATTTTGGTGGAGCGCCACTTGATCAGCCGCGAACTCTGCCATGCGAAATCCGGCTCCGGAATCGTGATTAGCAAGGATCAATCCTGCGTCGTGATGGTCAACGAAGAGGATCATCTGCGAATTCAAGTGCTGCGCGCCGGTTACCAATTCAAGAAGGTGTGGAACACCATCAACGCCCTCGACACGGATCTCGAGGAGCACGTCGACTACGCGTTTTCGCCAAAGCTCGGCTATCTGTCGGCGTGTCCGACGAATCTTGGCACCGCGATTCGTGCATCGACCATGATGCATTTGCCGGCGCTCGTGATTTCGAGCCAGATGGAAAAAGTGGTCCGCGCTGTCAACCAGCTCGGTATGGCCGTACGCGGTTTGTTTGGGGAAGGCTCCGACGCGAGTGGCAGCATTTTCCAGATTTCGAATCAAACCACGCTGGGCGAAAGCGAAGACGATATTATCAAGCACCTGAACGGCGTCTTGAACACGATCATCGAACAGGAACTCAATGCCCGCGAAAAGCTCGTGGAAGGCGAGCCAACCAAGCTGTCCGACAAGATCGGCCGCGCATTTGGCATCCTGCAAAATGGATTTCTGCTCAATTCTTCGGAAGCGATGAATCTTTTGTCGCTGATCCGTCTCGGTATCGATCTCGGCGTATTTGCCGATGCTCAACGGGCCGTGGTCGACCGCCTCTTTATCGAATGTCAGCCCGGACACGTCCAACATGCGGCGAAAGGTTCGTTCGAACCCAGCCAGCGTGACGTGCTCCGAGCAGAGAAACTAAGAGCTGAATTTGCTAAAATGCCGACTCCTGACTTTAGTAACATCGTCCGCTAACCGATTATAACTACAAAGCCGATGGAACCAATGAACAACTTCACGCCACGGGCACAACAAGTGCTCGCTTTGGCTCGTAAAGAAGCCGATCGCTTTCACCACAATTATGTCGGTACTGAGCACTTGTTGCTTGGGCTGATCAAGTTGGGGCAGGGTGTGGCGGTCAGCGTTCTGCAAAAAATGGGCCTCGACCTCGAGACGGTGCGCGGCGAGGTGGAGAAGCAGGTTGGTGTAGGACAGGAAAGCAAGACGCCCGTGGGCAGCATTCCGTACACGCCTCGCGTCAAAAAAGTCCTCGCCCTCGCCGGCAAGGAAGCGAAGGCGCTCAATCACAGCTACGTCGGCACGGAACACATTCTCCTCGGTTTGTTGCGCGAAGGTGAAGGCGTTGCCGCCCGGGTACTCAAGACTCTCGAAGTCGATATCGAACGCACGCGGAACGAAATTCTGCGCGAACTCGATCCTCAATTTTCCTCCGGCCAAGGCGGGGAGGCGACTCCTCCTACGGGCGGTGGCGGTGGCGGTGGTGGCGAAGAAGTGCAGCCGCGCGGCGGAAATGCGGACGATAAGAAAGAGGTCAAGACTCCGGCCCTCAAAGCATTTGGTCGCGACCTGACCGAACTGGCGCGCAAGGGCGAGATGGACCCGGTCATTGGTCGCCAGAAGGAAATCAGCCGCGTCATCCAGATTCTGTGCCGTCGCACGAAAAACAACCCTGTCCTCGTTGGTGAAGCCGGTGTGGGCAAGACGGCAATCGTCGAAGGCCTCGCTCAGGAAATCACCAAGGGCAATGTGCCGGAGATTCTGGCCGATAAACGCGTCATCACACTCGATCTCGCCCTGATGGTCGCCGGTACGAAATACCGCGGTCAATTTGAAGAGCGCATCAAGGCCGTGATGGACGAAATCAAGCGCGCCAAAAACGTAATCATCTTCATCGATGAAATGCACACCATCGTCGGCGCCGGCGCCGCGGAAGGTGCGATGGACGCTTCCAATATCTTCAAGCCCGCGCTCTCGCGCGGCGAACTGCAATGCATCGGCGCGACCACGCTCAACGAGTACCGCAAGTACATCGAGAAAGACAGCGCGCTTGATCGTCGCTTTCAGATGGTCAAGGTCGAGGCTCCCTCGGTCGAAGACACCATCCTCATCCTCAAGGGCATTCGCGGTAAGTACGAAGAGCACCATAAGGCGACCTTTACCGACAAATCGATCGAGGCCGCGGCCAAGCTGTCCGACCGCTACATCACCGGACGTTTCCTGCCCGACAAGGCAATCGACGTCATGGATGAGGCCGGCTCGCGTGCGCGTATCACGAAGCTGAATCGTCCGCCCGAGATCGAAAGTCAGGGCAAGGAAATCGAAGCCGTTTGCCTGCAAAAAGAGCAGGCGATCGCCGCGCAGCATTTCGAGGAAGCCGCGAAGTATCGCGACAAGGAAAAGCAACTCCGCATCAAGCAGGAGGAGTTGATCGAGTCGTGGAAGAAAACCCGCGACGAGGAACGGATCATTGTCGACGAAGATCAGATGACGATCGTCGTGGCCGAATGGACCGGTATTCCGCTGAACCGTCTCGAAAAGAAAGAGAGCGAGCGGTTGCTGGCACTCGAAACCGAACTTCAGAAAGCCATTGTCGGCCAGGATCCGGCGACGATTGCGATCGCCCGCGCTTTGCGCCGTTCGCGCGCTGACCTCAAGGATCCGCGTCGTCCAATCGGTTCCTTCATGTTCATGGGGCCGACCGGCGTCGGTAAGACCGAACTTGCGAAGCAACTTGCCTCGCAAATGTTCGGCAATCAAGACGCGCTGATCCAAATCGACATGAGCGAATACATGGAGAAATTCGCCGTGTCCCGCCTCGTTGGATCGCCTCCCGGATACGTCGGCTATGAAGAGGGCGGTCAGTTGACCGAAGCGGTCCGTCGCCGTCCGTACTCTGTGATCCTTTTCGACGAAATCGAAAAGGCTCATCCAGACGCGCTTCAATTGTTGTTGCAGATCATGGAAGACGGACGTCTGACCGATTCGCTCGGTCGCACGGTCGATTTCCGGAATACGATCATCATCATGACGACCAACGTCGGTGCGCAGCTCATCCAGCGGCAAACGACAATGGGTTTCGCGGCGAGCAGTTCCTCGGACTTCCATGATATGGATAAGTTAAAGGAAAAAGTGCTCGAAGAAGCCAAGCGCATCTTCAAGCCCGAGTTCCTTAATCGTATCAACGACCTCGTGGTATTCCGTCCGCTCGATCGAAACGATCTTCTCAAGATCGTGGAAATCGAGGCGTCCAAGGTGGTCAAACGCCTCGCGGCTCGCAATATCCAGATCGAGTTCTCCCCTGAATCCAAGACCCTCCTCATTGAGAAAGGCTACGACGAAAAGTATGGCGCGCGTCCGTTGCGCCGTGCGGTCGAGCACTTCCTCGAGGATCCGCTGGCCGAAGCATTGCTTCGCGGCGAGGTCAAGGAGGGTGAACCGATCCTCGTGGTGCGGAACGGCGACAAGCTGGAGTTTAAAGCCAAACTACCTTCCGCGGAAAGCGGAGTAGCGCCTTAAAGACGAACTTAAATCAACTTCACGCCGCCGGTGCCACAAGCGCCGGCGGCGTTTTTTATGATGGACGACTCATTTCGTTAACAGCCCGGTTGTCTGAAGTTCGACTGTAGGAGCGGCTTTATGCCGCAATTCGTGCGCGTTGCCACGTTCGCATCGCGGCATAAAACCGCTCCTACAAAGACCGTATTCCTGTAGTTCCTCGCCGATTTCCCCTGATCGCGCACCTAAAGCGTCACCGGCCGCGAGATTTGTCTGAAGGAATGTGTAATAAAGTAGCTTTAACAATGAACCTTTTCCCTCTTGTCGGCGTCTAAGGGCTCACTTCATCTTACCAATCCACTATGCTCGATATCCTGAAAGGCGCTGGCATCCTGATCTATCCGCTGGCGCTCTGCTCCATTGTTGCGGTCTATATTATCTTTGAGCGTCTGTATGCGCTGCGTAACGCCGCTATCCTGCCCGATGACCTGGTGGATGCCGTAGTGGAGGGCCGCAACACCACGGGAGGCCGGCATTCCGTGTTGGCGCGAATCATTGATTTCGCCCAAACGCACCAAAATGACCCCGAAGCGATCAAGGCTTTTGCCCGTTTGCAGATCAATCGAATGGAGCGCGGGGTGCCTTACCTTGACGTTATTTATACGCTCGCACCGCTGATCGGGTTAACCGGTACCGTGACGGGCTTGCTCAAGGTATTTTCCCAGATTTCTCCCGAGACCGGCTTGCCTGATCCTGTCGCGTTCACGCAAGGTGTCGCGCTCGCGCTGTCAGCGACGGTAATCGGGCTCGTGGTGGCAATGTGCGCACTGGTTCCCGCGGGCTACCTCCAGCGAAAAATTGAGAACTATGCGGTGAAGATTGATCTGTTGCTCGAACGCATCCTGGCGCGCGCGGCGAAGACTCCGACGCCATGAGTGGAATTTACCAGAAACGCCGCAAGCGACCGGAATTGAATCTCGTGCCGTTGATCGACGTGCTCGTGATGTTGATCTTTTTCGCGTTCGTCACGATGCAGTTCAAGCAGGCGACGACGATGAATCTGACTTTGCCGAAGGTCGAAACGGCGGGTAAGAGCGAACTCAAGGATTCGGTCACGATCAGCATTACGAAAGACGGCGCCGTCGATATCAATGGCAAGTCCGCGACCATGGACACGCTTCAAGACGCGATGCACCAACTCGGAAATCTGACCAAGGATGTTACCGTGGTGATTCGATCGGATGAAAACACGCCACTGCGCTTCGTGACCCAGGCGATGGACACCTGCCGTAAACAGGGCCTGAACAAAATCCGTCTGCAGTCCCGCTGAGTGGTACGTCCTCGGATGATTGGGGTAGGGCGGATTATCCTTACCTAGGCTATTTAGATGATGCCACCAACCACAATATATACGGGTGTTTTTTGCGATTGGACCACCATTAGTAGCGTTTGGTGGCGTCATCTAAATAGCCTAGGTAAGGATAATCCGCCCCACCATCAGATGCGTCGCCCACTTCTTTCTACTCGCTACCCGCTACTTGCTACTCACTACTTTGAGCTGCAATGAAAATCCTGATCACAGGCGTGACGCGCGGGCTCGGGCGGGCACTCGCGGATTGGTATATTGCCAACGGGCACACGGTGATCGGCTGCGGGCGAAGTGTTGAAATTCTCGATCTTCGTTTCACTTACTCTGCACCGCATGATTTCACGGTGGTCGACGTCGCGGAGGAAAATCGAGTCGCGTTGTGGTCGGAAAAAATTCTGGCGGTGCATGGCGCGCCGGATGTCCTCATCAACAACGCAGCGTTGATGAACCAGCCGGCGCCGCTCTGGAAGGTGCCCGCCAACGAATTCAATAAACTGATCGACGTGAACATCAAGGGCGTGGCGAACGTGATTCGTCATTTCGTGCCGGCGATGATTGCGGCGAAGAAAGGTGTGATTGTGAATCTGAGTTCCGGCTGGGGCCGTAGCACGTCCCCGGAGGTCGCACCGTATTGTGCGAGCAAATTTGCGATTGAAGGGCTGACCCAAGCGCTCGCGCAGGAGCTGCCCTCCGGAATGGCCGCCGTGCCACTCAATCCCGGAGTGATCGACACGGATATGCTACGGCAAGCCTGGAGCGATGGCGCCGCGAGCTATCCCAAAGCCGCCGAGTGGGCAAAAGTTGCGGCCCCGTTTATTTTAAAGCTCGGCCCGAAAGATAATGGAAAATCAGTCAGCGTATCGGATTTTGAGGACTGAGCTTCTGCTGTTGTATTGCTCGCGACCTCTCCGCGTGACGCCAATTAGTTAACGGTTCTGTGATTGAGGTAGGGACGGACCGTCGGGCCGTCCGTTCCGTTGGCCGAAAAATCTGCACGCGCATTCCGGTATTTGGCCACGCCCCTATGCGCGAGGCAAACAGCCACGCCCTACCACGAAATCATTTTAGATCAGGGAACCGAACTCGGCTTTCGTTTGACGCTAAATTCCGCAGATTAACAAACCGGATTAACCACGGATTGTCCGATGTCGCTTCGCCTCGAAACACAGATCCATACGGATGCAGAAATAATTCAGACGGGAATTTCGATTAATATTCATTCACCTGCAGGTGAAATTTTACTGATCCGTATTTGATTGGCTATCCGTGATCATCTGTGGAATCCGTGGTTTCAACTGCGCTCGTTAGGGTGATTACGGAGTCGCTGGAGTTGCTGGTGGTTGGAATTCCTTTCTGACCCAATCTTCGAGCAGGGCTTTGTCATACCGCAGGGGCTCGTTTAGGCTGAACGGGGGACGCAGATTTTGCATGAAGCTTAAATCAGAAATCCGCCGGTCATCTTCTTTGATCACTGCCCCTGCCGCGTCAACCAACTGGAAATGGAATTCCATCCGGGGAATATAGATTTCCTTGATGATTCTGACGTCGTGAATGCTACCGGGAGGGATATCGCCCGCGAGGTCGATATCCTTGAACGTCACGGTGAGTTTCTGGCCCGCGGTGATCCGCCGGGCGGCCTCTTCCTTCAGGTAGCGTGCGAGTTCTTCCAAATAATACTTACTCGGGTTGCCATTAACCGAATCGCGGACGTCAGTAAATTTATCCGGGTCGGTAAAATTGACGGTTATGTCGGCGCTCGTTGCAGGATTGGGGTTGCTTGGCGTTGACTGACAGCCGCCCGCGATAAGAGCGGCAGCAAGAACAATACAAGAATAGTATGTTTTCATAGCAGGGCAAAATCGAACCTAGCTACTTTTGTACTCATTTCCACCCTGCTTTTGTAACAGGATGGATTCCCGAGCCATTAAGGGTGGGGCGAATTACCCCTTAGGATTTCCACACGTGGTGGGCGCGTTAAGGATAGCGCGTCCGACCTCACTGCCATTCCCTCAATCTTAAATTGATCGCGCAGCTACTCTTCTAATTCCTCAAACGATAAATTGGTGAGCTGTAAATTTCCTCGTTCCGGGTGCGATCAATGCGACGTTTCCCAGCAGGCAGCCGCGGAAGAACAAAGGAGGGCGTTGCCGGAATACTAGGCTTACGCGCCCACACATCCACTGCCCGACCCGGAGTTGAATTCTTGCTTGGAGTAGTCCATCCGATCAACGGTCCGCCATAAAAAAGCGCTTCGGCGTGATTGTCGTAAATCCAAAGCTCAAAACCGTTCGAAATCGTTTTGATGAGCGGCGCCCCCAACGCTTCGGTGGCCTGTTCCGCACTCATCCCGATATGGAGCTGCGACCAATCCTCCGCACCCGCCAGCGAACCGGCTGAGAACAGCAAAAACGGGGCAATGTATCGGACGATACTTCGCAGCATGCTCCCTGTTTATCGGCCACTTTGGGGCGCAATTAACTTCGGATCGGCAAGGTGATTTCTTTAACGGCAATTTGACCGTTTCCCTGTGGGGTAGGGCGGATTATCCTAATCCGCCGTCAGGATCATGGAAGCCCCCGATAATGCGCCCTACCACTGAACCATGTTGTTCTGCGTCAGTCTTCTTCGCTGCGTTAAACGGAACGCTTATGGTCGCGTTACGATCACCGCCTGCCGGGCGAGAACTTTATTTCCCTGTCCCGTCATATAACGAATTTCGGCGTCGCCTGGCTCTTTCGGCGCAACCACCGGCAATGGAGAACCTCTCGAGGTGTAGGTATAATTTCCGTATTGTCCGTCTGGCACAGTTATCAACACGAGCGTGATGTAGTCGCCACCATTGTTGGGACCTTCCCACTTCACCGAAAGTTCGGTGCCGGCAGGAACGCGGTCCGCCGACGAGAGGCGTACAGTTGCGGCTATAATCGTGATCGCTTTTCGCCCCAGGACTTTTGCGCCCTGACCTGTCATGTAGCGCAGTTCTGCATCGCCGGACATGATGGGCGCCAACACTTGAAGCGACGCACCGACTCGCGTGTACGTGTAGTTGCCGTATTTTCCCTCGGGAGTCTCCTTCGGAACCAGCGTGATGTAGTCGCCCTCGTTGTTCGGTCCGCTCCAACTCACGGGAATGTTCGCGCCCGCGATCGCTTGCACGGGCGCGGAAATACTGATGTCGGGAAATTTAATTTTGATCGTCCGCCGACCGAGAACCTTCGAACCCTGGCCCGACATATAGCGTAACTCCGCGTCGCCCGTTGTCACCGGCGCCGTCACGACCACCGGCGAACCTTTTTCGGTGTAGGCGAAGTTGTCATATTTTCCATCGGGCGCGTCTTTCGCGACAATCGTAACATAGTCTTGTTTGTTATTCGGTCCCTTCCACGCGACTGAAATTTTTGAACCAAGAATGGCTTCAGCAGGTGCGTCGAGCGTCGCAGGTGCGGGCAGGAGAGTGACGGGAGCTCGCCCGAGTACTTTCTTTGAGCGCGCGGCCACGTAGCGCACCTCGAATTCGCCGGGCTCCATCGTGGCGATCAAATCCAGCGTCGGACCTTCGCGCGTTTCCCGGTAGTTTGTGTACGCATTCTCCGATGCGTCTTTAGCCACGATGGTAACGAAATCGCTCCGGTTATTCGGTCCGGTCCACTGCACGGAGAAGACCGCTCCTGCGGTCACCTGTGCTGGGACGACTAACGTAGCCGGCGTCAAAACCTCCGCCGGTTCAACCGCGGCAATTTGGGGCGAAGTGGCGCTTTCGGACTTTGCCGCTGGTTGGATCACTGTGGCAGGTGTCGGGATTGCGGCCGGTGTCTTTTCCGCGCGCTTACATTTCGCCAATAGCAGGAGCAGCAGAGCGATCAGAACCAGGATTGTGATGACAATGGTAGGACGACGGGATGATTCAGCCATGGCGATGGTTTAGGATATCGCAGCAATCAAACAATCCGAGAACGTCGCGCCACGGTTAGACTTTCGGTCAGCCGATGTGCGGATTTCGGTAGGGGCGGTTGCCCTCAACGCCCCGGATTAGATGGGACTGGAAAAATACGGTTTGAACAGGAGGCAACGAAGAGGACGGAGGATTGATTCACGAATTCACCAACAGATGGATACGGAACACACGGAAACTAGGGCGGAGGTAGGGGCCGTTGCCCCAACGGCCCGTGGGATGTAACGGTCGCGCGCAGAAGGCCGTTGGGGGCAACGGCCTCTACCATTCCAGCTCAAAACTATTCCTCCGACGCGTGCGGACCCGCTTTCAGCGTCGTTTCCTCGTGATCCAGCAAGTGCTGGAGTGGGCGGTGGATTTCGTCGGCGATTTTTCCATCGAGCCAAAGGGCGTTCAATGCATTCCGTTCCGCCTCGAGCGCGGCGAGCCGGTAGCGGAATCCTGCGCTGCGGCGGCGGCGCGCGCTCTTGCGCGTTTCGCCCTCGGCGGTGAGGGCGGAAAGGCGGTGTTCGTACTCACCGACGACCTGGCCAAGCGCCGCGGAATGATCGGAGCTGAGATCGTCCGAAGACATGGCGCGAAGCGTTTTCAGGCCCGCCTCGACAGCGGTGATACGAGCGAGACGCTCTTCCTGTCCGTACGATTCGTCCGCGTGCAAGCCAAGTTTGCTGATCAGCTTTTCCAAGCTCGTGCCTTGAACGAGCAACGTTGTCGCGATGACGCCGAACGCGAGAAAGATGACAATATCCCTGCCGGGAAAAGGCGAACCATCCGGCAAAAGAAGAGGAATGGAGAGCGCGGCCGCAAGAGTAACGGTCCCGCGCATTCCCGCCCAACTCAGCACCAGCACTTCTCCTTTCGAGGGCAGTTTCTCCCCGGTGCATACACCCGGAATTAAAAACGGAATATAGCTGCCCGAGTAAACCCAGGCGAACCGGGCGGCCATGGCCGTCCCCGCAACGATTCCACTGAAGGCGAGCAGTTGCACGACGGAGTAATGATCGCGGACTGCCGTGAGCAGGGAAGGGAACTGCAGACCGAGAAGCACGAACGCGATTCCATTCAACCAGAATAGGAACATGCCCCAAATCGCGAATGCGTTTTGTCGCGTTTCCACGTCCATTTTTATCGGATCGCGCCAGCCTGAATACAATCCAGCGGCTACCACGGCGAGAATACCGGATACGCCTAATTGTTCGGCGGCGAGATACGCCGCAAATGGGGTCATTAACGAAAGCGTAATTTCAATATACCAATCGCTGGCATGAAGTCTGATGAGCAGATCGCGCAAACGGCCAATGGCAAAACCAACCACCAGTCCGGTGGCGAACCCGCCAACAGCGAGCAGGGAAAACGCCCGCGCCACACTGCCGAGCGAAAAACTTCCCGCGGCCACAGCGGCCAGCGCGAATTTAAAAGCGACGAGGCCGGTCGCGTCGTTCATCAGACTCTCGCCGCTAAGGATGGTGGTCAGACGGGCCGGAATCCGCAGGCGTTCCGTGACTGCGGTCACCGCGACAGCATCAGTTGGCGAAACAATGGCCCCGAGAGCGAACGCCATCGCGAGCGGAATGTCCGGAATCAGCCAGTGGGTGACGAATCCGACTGTAATTGTGGTGAAAATCACGAGTCCGATCGCGAGCGTGAGGACCGTGCGGCGCACTTTGACGAATTCACGCAACGGCATCAGCCAGCCGTCGGAGAAAAGCAGCGGCGGTAGAAAACACAGGAAGAAAAATCCGGGATCAAGTTCGAGCCGCGGAAAAGCCGGTACGAGCGCGGCGATCACGCCGCCGATCAAATAAGTAATCAACTCTGGCCACGGCATCCATCGCCCGATTACGCTGAGAGCCGCGACGAGCAACAAAAGGATTAGAGCGTGTTCGAAAGCTTCCATTGAAACAGGCAGGGAGTCGTTTACGCGCGCTGAGGCAAGACCGGACTGATGAAACGAGGCGGTTGAGAGTTGAGGGTTCAGGGTTGAGAGCCCGGAAAGGATCCTGTGTCGCCGAATCTTGTTCCACGGGCTTCGCGTAGCAGCCGTCGTCAGACGGCTGGCCAGCAGTGTTACTTCCGTTGCTACGTCCCAATCAGGAACAAGCTTCCGGGTCATTCCCACAACAATGCCGTCGAACAGGCAACGCACTCTCAGGGCAATTCTGTCGTAGGGCTGGACCTCGCGTCCATCCCGTCAGCGGATGCCGAAGAGGCATGGCGACGAGGGCCAGCCCTGCCTGACCGACCTCAGTCTCGTCGCTTGGAATCGATGATTAGTGTCACCGGACCGTCGTTGATCAGCGCTACTTTCATGTCCGCGCCAAATTCGCCGGTGGCGACGTGCCGGCCGAGAGCGCTGGACAGTTGTGCGATGAACTGCGTGTAGAGTCCCCGAGCCTGATCTCCGGGTGCCGCCTGATTAAACGAAGGCCTTGCTCCTTTCTGGGTGCTCGCATGCAGCGTGAACTGGCTGATCAGGAGAATTTCTCCGGCGACATCGATCACGGATTGGTTCATCTGGCCTTGATCGTCAGGAAAAATTCGTAGCTTCGTGATTTTCGCCGCGAGCCATTCGCCATCTGCAACCGTATCGGCGGTTTCAATTCCGACAAATACCAGCAGTCCACGCGAAATTTGCCCGGCGATACGCCCGTCGATTGTGACACTTGCTAATGAAACCCGCTGAACTACGACCCGCATGAGGAAATTCTTGAAGGAGCCAGGTGAGAGTTTCAAATGAATCCAGTGGAATTCCTGGAGACGAATCTGCCCGCCCGCGATGTGCCCCGCAGTCTGATTCGCGCTGGGCGCTCAATGCAGCGTAAAGCCGCTTCCCGCCCGGTGCATTTCTCGTCGGCACGCGAACGTTTGCCTCGTACGTAGGTGTGCCTGGCAAATGCCGGGATGCGGGTACGCAGCAACAGTGCTGGGTGCGCCGTAACGACATTCGCGGCGGGCCCAGCGGTCCCGCCCTACCGCCGCGACGTCTAGCAGTATAATCGCCAGGGACGATTTTGGTCTCAGTGAACACTCACGTAGGCGCTGACGACAACCTCGTGACCGGATTTGTTACGACCGTAAACGCGTATCGCTGCACTTGAAGAACGATCGGTGTGAAGGGGCGTGAGATGCAGACGGTAGTGTTTACCAGGGACGACGGGCTCGAGTTTGATCGCAAATTCTTCGCTGGTCGCCTGAGTGCGGGAGAATTCGATTTCCACCTCCGGAGCGCACGTGATGTCGACGGATTTTTCCGCGAAAGGTCCACTAAGCGTCCACGCGACGCTGCGCGGAGTGACAACTGCCACATCGGGTACTTCCACGCGCAATATCAGACGCGCCGGGCTGCCGGGCTCGTCGGTGATAACTGTAATACCACGTTCGTACAACCCGCCGCGATCTCCGACCGCGAAATTGGCCGTGATTTTCCCTGAAGCGCCCGGCGGATAAACTTTGAGATCGGAATCGGCACGGAGGCACGAACAGGTCGTCTCGATTTCGTGGATCTGCACCGGTTTCGAACTTCGATTGGTGAATTCGAAAACCACGGCCAACTCACTTTGAAAAGGTGCGGTTGTCACGCTGAGTGTTTCTGTCTTCCACTCAAGCGCGTGTGCGGAAACAAAAAAGCCAACAAACAAAAGGATCGCGGCAACGGCTTGTCGCACCGGTTGCATCGCTTATTTGCCCTGCGCGATCTTGACGAGGATCTGCGCAACTTCGGCGAACTCCGCGCGCAACTTCACGCAAAAAGCCGGCGACTCGGCGAGAGTGTCGCCTTTCCCCTGCATTTCCAGTTCGTGAGCCAGTTTCGTGAGTTTGGTCGCGCCGAAATTGCTGGAGCTGCCCTTGATCGTGTGAGCGGCCCGCGTAAACCCGGGAATGTCTTTTTTGTTTAACGCATCCTCCATTTCCGCGATGCGCTGAGGGGTGTCTTGAAGATAGATCTCGATCAGTTCGCGTAAGAAATCTCCGCCTGGTTCTGGACTGAGTTCGCGCAAGCTATCGATGGCCTGCATATCGATGGATTGGTCCTCCGGCATGATATTGGGGATTCGTGACGCCGACGTTTGCATAATGTCAGTCTTTCATCGGCAAATTACGGTGAAGCTTTATAAATCTTTGCGCAAGCCCTCGTAGTGAAAATTAGCCACTGGGCAGAAAGATATTTAACCTTCCCAAAGTCGCGAATTGCCGCGAAGCACTGCAACGTTTTAGGTCGGGTATTTATTAACGTATCATGCAATACAGATGTGTTGATATTCTCCTTGCCCCCACCGGAGAACCCGCCTTGCTGGAGCTCATCTATGGCTAAATCTTTTGTTTTCTCCTCCGAGTCTGTGGGCGAAGGCCATCCAGACAAAGTTGCCGACTTAATTTCCGATAGCGTCCTCGACGCTTGCTTGGCACAAGACCGCCTCAGCCGCGTGGCGTGCGAGACGATGGTCAAGTCAAACATGGTCATTCTCGCCGGTGAAATCACGACGAAGGCCAAGTTGAACTACGAGAGCATCGTGCGCGATGCGATCCGCGATATCGGCTACACCAACATCGACGACGTGTTTCATGCCGACACCGTTTTCATCAACAACTACCTCACCAAGCAGTCTCCCGATATTTCTCAGGGCGTCGATGCCGTGAAGGTGAAAGGCAAAAAGAAGGCAGAGCAGGGTGCGGGTGACCAAGGCCTGATGTTTGGCTACGCTTGCAACGAAACCCCCGAGCTAATGCCGACTCCCGTGATGTTCGCTCATCGTCTGGGCCGTTTGCTCACGAAGATCCGCAAATCCGGCAAAGCAGCGTGGCTGCGTCCGGACGCGAAATCCCAGGTGTCGATTCGCTACGAAAACGACAAACCCGTCGAAGTGGTGAACGTCGTCATCTCCACGCAGCACACCCCGGAAGTGACTCACAACCAGATCGAAAATTATTTGATCGATAACGTCATCAAGAAGGTCATCCCGGCCCGCATGCTGACGAAGAAAACCCAATTTCTGATCAATCCCACGGGTCGTTTCGTGGTCGGTGGACCACAGGGCGATTCCGGTCTGACTGGTCGCAAAATCATCGTCGATACCTACGGCGGCTGGGGCCGTCACGGCGGTGGCGCTTTCTCTGGCAAAGATCCATCGAAGGTCGATCGCTCGGCCGCTTACATGTGCCGTTGGGTCGCCAAAAATATTGTCGCCGCTGGTCTGGCTGAACTCGCCGAACTTCAAGTGGCGTACGCCATCGGCTATCCTGATCCTGTCAGCGTGTACGTCGACACGATGGGCACGGGCAAAGTCTCCGACGAGAAAATCGCCAAGGCCGTCACCTCGGTGTTCGGTTTCAAACCGGCGGATATCGTCAGCCAGTTGAATCTCCTCCGTCCCATTTATCGCCAGACGACCAACTATGGTCACTTCGGCAAAGCCAATCTGCCGTGGGAGCAAACCAACAAAGTCGCCGCGCTTCGCGCTGCTGTCTAAAATCAACTCAACAATCTCTCATGGCCAAAGCTTCCAAATCCACGCGCAAATCATCCGCTGCGCCCGACTTTCACGTTAAAGACATCTCGCTTGCTTCCTGGGGGCGCAAAGAGATTTCCGTCGCCGAGCACGAGATGCCCGGTTTGGTCTCAGTCCGGAAAAAATTCGGCGCTGGGAAACCGCTCGGTGGCGTGCGTATCACGGGATCGTTGCACATGACGATCCAGACCGCGGTTCTCATCGAAACACTGAAGGAGTTGGGTGCGGATGTCCGCTGGGCGTCGTGCAATATTTTCTCGACCCAGGATCACGCCGCCGCGGCAATCGCCGCGACCGGCACTCCGGTTTTCGCATGGAAAGGCGAGACGCTCGAAGAATATTGGGACCTGACTTTGCGCGCGATCACGTTCCCTGGCGGCAAGGGCCCGCAACTCGTCGTCGACGACGGCGGGGACGTGACGTTGCTCATTCACAAAGGCTGCGAACTCGAAGAGGGCAGTGATTGGGTCAACACCGCATCCGGCTCCCACGAGGAGCAGGTCATCAAAAATCTCCTGAAGCGCGTCTATAAAGAAGACCCGAAACGCTGGACAAACATGGCCAAGGAATGGCGTGGTGTCTCCGAAGAAACCACGACCGGTGTCCATCGCCTCTATCAAATGATGGAGAAGGGCAAACTTCGCGTACCAGCGATCAACGTGAACGATTCCGTCACGAAATCGAAATTCGATAATCTCTACGGCTGTCGCGAATCACTCGCCGACGGTTTGAAACGTGCAACCGACGTGATGATTGCGGGCAAGGTCGCCTGCGTGTGCGGCTACGGTGACGTGGGCAAAGGCTCGGCGTTTTCGCTCAAGGGCTTTGGCGCTCGCGTCATCGTGACCGAGATCGATCCCATCAATGCCCTGCAGGCTGCCATGGAAGGTTTCGAGGTTAATACGATCGAATCCACGCTCGGCACGGCGGACATTTACGTCACGACGACTGGTAACAAGGACATCATCACGCTTGAGCACATGCGTAAGATGAAGGATCAGGCGATTGTTTGTAACATCGGCCATTTCGATAACGAAATCCAAGTCGATCGTCTGAACACTTCCGACGCGAAGCGCACGAACATCAAGCCGCAGTACGATCTGTATACCTTTCCAAAAGGGAACAGCATCTATCTCCTCGCGGAAGGTCGACTGGTGAATCTCGGTTGCGCGACGGGACACCCGTCGTTCGTGATGTCGAACAGCTTCACCAACCAGACGCTCGCCCAGCTCGATCTCTGGAAGAATCGCGATACCTATGCCGTCGGCGTGTACCGCCTGCCTAAGCATCTCGACGAGGAAGTTGCTCGTCTCCACTTGGAAAAGATCGGTGCAAAACTCACGAAGCTCACCAAGGATCAAGCCGCGTATCTTGGCGTACCGGTTTCCGGTCCCTACAAGCCCGATCACTATCGGTATTGATTGGGTTGCGATTGTTTTTCGAAAACCAAAGCCGCGGAGCAATCCGCGGCTTTTTTATGGGCAGTGATTTTCGACAAGGACCACGGAATACTCAGGATACGGGGGGAAATTGCGGGATCCGTCGCTAGGCGGATACCCCGTGGTTCTGTGATGGAATGAAGTGACGGACAGTTTGCCTCGCACGCAGGTGAGGGAGAAAATCCCGGGATGCGGACACGCAGCAAAGGTGCCGGGGGCGTGCCACCGGTCACGAAAATCCTGACGGCGCGCCCAGCGGTCACGCCCTACCACCAGGCCTTCTCCGACTGTAGCAGTGGTGGTAACACCGCTGGCCCAGCCGTCTGACGACGGCTGCTACATTAAAATCACCCGCTGACCAAATCGTACGTTTCGCCCGTCCGAACTAAATTCAACTTGTGTCCGAAAAGATGGCTGAGCGCTGCGGACGTGAGGATTTCTTTTTTGGGACCGTCGGCGATAATCCGGCCTTTTTTCATCAGAATAATGCGCTCCATTTCAGGCAAAATATCCTCCACTTGATGGGTCACCAGAATGAGACTTTTGCCGGCACGAATGAGTTTGCGCAATATGCCGTGAAAATCGTGAACCGCTCCGGGGTCGAGACTGCTCGTGGGCTCATCGAGGATCAGAACCTCCGGATCGTGCACCAGCGCGCGTCCGATCATGGCGCGGCGTTGTTCACCGGAAGACATTTCCGAAAGCGGACGCGATGCAAGATGGGAGATTTCGAGAAACCGCAGGATTTCCCTGGCCCGTTTTTTCTGCGAGGAAGTGACGCGGTGATGCGGCCACAGGCCGATGCTATCATGAAATCCGGACAGCACCATATCGAGAGCGACCACCTGCCGCGCCGTCACTTCGTGGGAAAGTTTTTGCAGCAGATCGAGGGTAACAATACCCAATTGCTGCCGCAGTTCATCCAGGCTCCAATGTTCGAGGCCAAACAGGGAAAATCGGGCGTTTGGGACTCCGCTTTCAGGGTAGAGATCGCACGTGATCAGCTTGATGAGCGTCGATTTACCCGACCCATTTGGACCCAGGATAACAATATGTTCGCCGCGCCGCACCTGGAGGTCGAATCCGCTGAGGATGGTCTTTTCGCCACGAACGACGTTGAGGTTCTTAAAATCGATCAACCAATCTGGGGAAGGAAGTGGAGCCATGAAGAAAAATCCCTTGAACTTTCAGTAGTCGGTTGTTTGCTCGTCAGACTGTGCTTCGGAGAGGTGGCTGAGTGGTCGAAAGCAGCGCTTTGCTAAAGCGCCGTAGGTGTAAAAGCCTACCGGGGGTTCGAATCCCCCCCTCTCCGCCAGTTTTTCCCATGGTGGAGCGATCCCACCGGAAGATTTGGCCAAGGTCGAGAGTCGAAGGCGGTGGTCCGGACGGTAGGGGCCGTTGTTTGCCGCAAGTCGGTGCTGGGGCGATTGTCTCCGCACCTGCGTGCGAGGCACCCAGACTCCTCGGAACCAAAACTGGAGACGATTAGGGTTTGTTTTCAAAGTCCGATACATGTAGCTGCGGGCGTCTCGCCTGCAGGTTTTCGTGAGCGACGGACCTACAGGCCAGCGGCCCGTAGCTACTCCCCATCGCTGGCTGAATCCATTTTGAAAACACGCCCTAGTCGAAGGGGGCTCCGTAGATTTTGCCTCCCTTTTTCGGCGAAATCATTAGCGGTTAAAAATTCTGCAGTTCCGAAGAATCGAATTATCCGTTTGTGACGCCGCTCTTGACCGCATGTGTTTTGTGCGTCGTGCAGTAGCGGTGGGCTTCGTCGAGCGAATATTTGTTCTCAAGATCCACGTCGTTGAGGCTGGAGCGGCGGCCCCAGGCAAACACCCGTTCGAAAAACGGCAGCCAGCGACTGTCTTTGATCTGCGCGAGGAAGTACACCTCGTGTTCTTTTTCCTTCATTCCCATTGCGTATAGAATGGCATCATGTTCGCGGATACCGAGCGAATGGAAGTAGTGCAACATGACGAAATATTCGCAGACGTTTCCGCTCTCGAGCTTGCCCGCGAAAAAGTAGGGCATGAACCAGCCGATCACGTAACAACTGGCTGAGATCAGTTTTCCGATAAAGTAATAGCGGATTTCGAACCCACGTGAGACCGGGATATCGTACTGCTGCATGATCGCCAACACATGCCGGCGATGATCCCACTCGTCGTTTTCGATCTGCTTGACGGCGGCTTTCGCGACCGGATCCCTCAATGAGCCTGCATGCCCGATGTAAGCGAACGAAGCCGCCCGTTCGGCGGAGTAGGCGCGTTGCAAGCTCTCAACGAGGGCAGGGTGATTGAGTTTCATGAGTAACCAACGATGAGAGTTCGTAGAGGTTGAGCAATGCCAGACGGGACTCGGAGGTGAGGGCCGTTGCCCCAACGGCCCGGCTTGGATCGCTATCGCAGATTTAGATTTCAGACAGTTAAACGCGGAGAGCGCAAAGAGGAAGAAGGAGCAAAGGAGAATGGAGAATGGTGAGGGGGAGAGGGAAAGCCGACGGTGACCCTGGAGTTTTTGGCCACGAAAAGTCACGTGAAGACACAAAAATCCGACCAAAATTTTTTTGTGCGTTATGGTGACTTTTGTGGCCAACAAATCTGCCGAAGATCGACGGTTTTGAAACCGCTACTCACTGCCCGCTACTGATTCGAACAGGAGGTCACGGAGAGAACGGAGGATTTGATTCGAGAGGTTAACCACGGAAGACACAGAATACACAGATATGGGATAGTGATTTGTGGTAGGGGCCGTTGCCCCCAACGGCCCGGATTGGGTCCGCTTTCACACGAGAAATGACAAGGGACAAGAGTCAGGTGACGAGAAGCGGGCGCGGATTCAGAAGCCGAAAGACGAGAGTCGAGGGGCGAAGACTTGAAACCTACTCGCTACCCGCTACTCGATGCTCGCTACTAATTCCGGAACCTTCGACTCTCGACCTTCGGCTTTCGAACTCTTGGGGGCGCGCGCTCCTTTCGCGCCTTTCGTTCGCGAGAAATAGTTCCGTGCGGAAACCTCAGGAGAGGAACTAATGGCGAGACGCCGCATCCGCCTTGCGGCACACGAGCAGAACTTCGTGGACTTTATTCAGGTCCATCAGGCCTTCTGAAAATTTCAATGATTGCTGAAACAAGAGGCCGATCGGGAAAAACAGCCAATTGTAGCAGCGAAGAGCGGCCACGGGATGTTGGATGAGACCCTGCACCGCATAGTGCAGAAGTCGCGGATTGTTGGATTGCATTCCGAAGACCGCGCTTTTTTCAACCACGAGCCCATGGCCGTCGAGCAACGCCTGTAATCCGATTGGCTCGTAGCGCCGCGCATGCCCCACGTAGTCATCAAAGACGGTCCAGTAGGCTGGATGGAGCGGCACAGAAAAGATCAAACATCCCTCTGGTTTCAGTACGCGCGTCAGCTCTCTAAAAACCTGTTCGTCGTCCTCCACGTGCTCGATCACATCGAAGGCCGTCACGAGATCGAAGCTTTCATTGCCATACGGCAGCGCGGTGATTTCACCAGTGCGGGCGAGGCCGCCGTTGTTGGCATTGAGCCGTGCGACTACCGGTGGACTCAGGTCGAGAAAATGCGTGCCTGCGACCGGCAGCCGTGGATGCAGTCCAGGGCCGATTTCCAGACGCCGCGGAGACGTCGGCAGCAAAGCGGAAATCAACGGCCACGTGTTGAACCGTTCAGGCCTGGTCAGATACGTTTGGGTCCAGAACGCATCATAAAACCTGCTGTTCTTGTCGACGAGTGCACGGGAATTCATGGGAGAAGCGGGGATTCCGCCAAGAATAAGACCGCGGGAATCCCCGACAGTGGCGTGAAATCCAACTACGCGGACGACCCCTCCGATCCCAAGGCCAGTTAACCACGAATAGTTTCGCCGAATAGGTGGGGCGAAACTTTAAAATACCCCGCCCGACAAGCCGCTGAATTTTCCCCACGAATGATTTCGCCGAAAGATGGGCGAAATCTACGGTTAGCGCTGCGACTGATCGTCTTCGCATTTGGTCCTGAGGAGTCCGCTCATCGCGAACTGATGTATACTTTATTGGGTCAAATCTCTGCGTTCTCCGCCAATCTTCGCGTTTAAACTGACACAAATCAAAACTTGCGACAGCGTTTGGTGGGGTGGTTCACCCGCGGCGCGCGGCTTCGATCGTGGCAATGTCAATTTTTCCCATTTCCATCATCGCCTCGAAAGCGCGCTTAGCCTCAGCTCCGCCCGCGGCCATTGCATCGGTCAAGGCACGGGGCGTGATTTGCCACGACAAACCCCAGCGGTCCTTGCACCAGCCACAGGCGCTTTCCTCGCCGCCATTGCTTACAATCGCATTCCAATAGCGGTCCGTCTCTTCCTGGGTGTCCGTGGCGATCTGAAAAGAGAAGGCCTCGCTGTGCTTGAATTCCGGGCCGCCGTTGAGTCCGAGACACGGGATGCCGAGTACGGTGAACTCCACTGTCAACACCTCGCCCTCCTTGCCCGACGGGTAATCGCCCGGGGCGTTATGGACGGCAGTCACCTTGCTGTCCGGAAAGGACGCGGCGTAGAAGCGCGCCGCGTCAAGCGCGTCTTTGTTGTACCAAAGGCAGATCGTGTTTTTTTGGGCTGAGTTTTTCATAACATAAATTCTGACCGCGGCACGGAGGAAAGGTGCTGAGCTCAGATTTTTTAACCGCTAATGGTCGCTTATGGGGCACTGATTCAGGAAGGAAAGATTTTGAACGGGGGTAGCGGAGAGAACAGCGGATTTGATTCACGGGTTAACCACGGAAGACACAGAATACACAGAAATTTAAACGCGGAGTTCGCGGAACGCGCAGAGGGAGGAAGTGACACGAATGACGAGGGTTCGAAGGCTTGGAGACAACGGATGTGCGTGAATGCTCACACCAGTCCGCGATGAGCGGACTCCTCCGACCCAATACCGAAGACGATTAGTCGAAGGGCTACCTGTAAGTTTTGCCGCCTTGTTTTGGCAAAATTATTAGTGGTTAAAGATTCTGCGGTTTACTGTTCAAGCCGTCGATCCTTGACGTTCGGCTTTCGATCTCTCCGCCGGCTGCGCGCAACCGTCAGCGTGGGCGCTTGGTGACCGTGATGCTGCCGCGGCCGACCGGCTTCATTTCAGAATCGAACGCCATGCCGACTACCAGGTACTCGTGACCCTCTTGCATTTTAGTGGTGGGGAGACGCTGGCGGCCCTGATGGGGCAGGATCAGATATTGCCCCAGCACCGCGTTCTGCGGATCGGCGCCGTTGAGCAATTTTTTATCCAGGACGTACAGTAGAACCACCTGCTGATTCGGCGACGACGGGCACACGACGTACGGCCACTGCGCATTCAGGGACAGATTGCCCTCACGAAGACTGTCCGGCTTGAACATCTGCCACGTTCCGCGCGCCGCAATGTGGTAGGTGATGCAATTGGGAATTTCCCGGTATTGTTTGCCTCCCGCGTTGTCGTAGGTGCCAGCGTATTGGCTGGTGCGTGAATCGAACTGTCCTTGAAACGTACCGTGTTGCGGAAGGTCGTCCACGTTGCCGCTCCATTTGCCCTGCAACTTCCCCTGTTCAAGGCGGCCCTCAATGTGGCCCCAACTTTCGCTCTGGCAGCCGACGAACGTGAAGAAGAGCGCGCCCGAAAACGCGGCGTCAGTTTTAGGCAAACGCAGCAACAACGCGCCCGGCGTGGGATCCTCGGGATTGTTGGCGGCATCCTCGACGTAATAGCCGAGGTAGAGATCCGAGTTTTCATCGGTCAGCTCCGGTCCGCTTTGCGCAAAAGCGAAGTTTGGCAGTACCGCGAGAGTGATGGCAAGGAGAAGAGTTTTAAGCGAGTTCACGGGAAGAGAGATCAGCTCGAAAGCGAAAAGTAACACCGGGCAAGGATCAAGTGACAAGAAGGGAGCCCGGGGCTCAGTATTCTTTACCACTAATGATTTCGCCCAAGAGGAGGCGAAATCTACGAGTAGCCCTCCGACTAATCGTCTCCGGTTTTGGTTCGGAGGAGTCCACGGATTGTGGACCGGGTTCAGTGTCTTCGATTGAGGGTAGGGGCCGTTGCCCTCAACGGCCCGGATGAGATCGCAGTTGCCGGCTTCGATTTTTTGAGATATTTTAAGCGCGGAGTTCGCGGAGGTCGCAGAGAAGGGGAATGGAGAAGGATGAATGTTGAATGATGAGAGGCAATGGGGATAGGGAGGTCGAATGATGAAGGTCGAAGACCTGGGACTATGAGCGGCGTGGATTTTCGCTGACGGACTGAATTTTTTTTCTACCCGCTACTCGATGCTCGCTTTTAATTTGAGAAGGAGGGCACGGTGAGAACGGAGGCTTCACCACAGAAGACACGGAATACACAGAAACAATTCCGGGGGTAGGGGGCCGCTGCCTCAACGGCCCGGCCTTGGATCGCCGTCGCCGGCTTGGCCTCTTTTTTGTGAATTTTCGTGACTCTTCGTGGCAATAAATCTGCCTGGGATTCCTGTAGCGATATCTGAAGATGTCGCGCGAAGGCTTCTAAGGATGGGAAGGTTGGACCGGAAAAGTCTCCGGTTAATTTTAGTCGTCTTCATGTAGCAGCCGTCGTGAGACGGCTGGCCAGCGGTGTTAGCGCCGCTGCTACATTCATTTTTTGCGCCTCCTGTGCTTTTTGTGGCCAATTCCTTGCAGATTTTTTCTCGCGAAGGGGGCTAAGGATTCGAAGTTCTAGCCGGCCCGAACCACTTACTCAGCGCGTCGGTGAGGCCTGCGCTGGTTTTGTCGCCCACCCAGGCGACGTAGCCGTCGGGACGGATTAATACGGCTGCGGGCGCGACGACCGCTCCGATGGCGGGGAGCTCCCACGTACCTGCGTAGTGGGCGTCGATCAGCTGAACGCGATCGGCCCATGGCTTGATGTCGAAAGCACCGGGCTCGCTGAGATTGAGCAGCACGGGCCGCGCCCGGTGCAGCAGAGTGAAGACCCGGAGTGGCCCGCTCGCCGTAACCAAGTCGAGATCGGGCATGCGACGGCCGAGCAGCGGATGTCCTTTGCCGAGGTCGTAGTGGGTCCCCAGAGTGGACATCTCCGCGGCAAGTCGTTTGCGCGGCGCGTCCAGGGCGAGGAACTCGGTCATCATGTCGCGCAGCGCTTGCGTGCGCTCGTCGCCGCGACGAAGCGCGACCGAGGCGGATGCGGTGCGCAACACGCGGGCAGCGACGGGGTGGCGTTCGGCCTGGTAGGTATCGAGAAGACTTTCCGGCGAGATGCCTTTGATCACTTGGGCCAGCTTCCAGCCCAGATTCACGGCGTCCTGCACGCCAGTCTGAACGCCCTGTCCGCCATCCGGCGGGTGCACGTGGGCCGCGTCGCCGGCAACCAGCACGCGTCCTTTCCGGTAGGTTGCGGCTTGCCGGGTCGCATCGGTGAACCTTGCGAGCGACGTGGGATGGTGGATACCGAAATCGGATCCGTAGACGACGATGAGCGCCTCGCTGAGGTCGCGCAGGGTGGAGTCGCTGGTGTGTTCGACACTCTGTTCAGTCACCATGACGCGAACCCGCTTTCCATCTTCCAGTTTGCTGAAGCCATGAATGCCGAGGGCGTCGCGCCGCACGCCCCATGGCGGTTCCTGGGACAGCTCGACTTCGGCGATCAGATTGCTGGTGGTCGGATCCGTTCCCGGGAATTCGATGCCCGCGGCTTTGCGGATCAAGCTGCGACCGCCATCGCAACCGACGAGGTATTTCGCGGCCAGCGACCGACCATCGGACAGCGAGACGATGACGCCGGTGTCGTCTTGCGTGAAGGTGGTCACTTCGATTCCGCGATGGATTGGCACTGACATTTCACCGACCCAGCCGGCGAGAATGCGCTCAATATGGGTCTGTCCCAGCGCGAGGATGTAATTGTGCCGGGTGGGAAAATCGCTGACGTCCAGGGTGATTCCGGAGAACCACGCGACACTTCCCGTTTTTCCCTCCTTGATAAATCGATCTGCGATTCCCCGTTGATCGAGAACTTCGAGGGTCCGCGCGTGCAGTCCGCCCGCGCGTGTGCCGGTGAGATCCTGATTGGCGCGCCGCTCGACAACGGCAACCTCGACACCTGCCAATGCCAGCTCACCGGCCAGCACCAGTCCGGTCGGACCTCCTCCCGCGATCACCACTGCATGTTCGGTCATAGCCATATCGTAATAAGTAATAAGGAATGTGCGCCTGTCCAAAACCAGATTTTATTGCCGCGAGAGAACGCGAGGTCTTGATTGCAATTGAGAATCACCAGGCGCCGGCGCTCCGCGATGCTTTACACCAAGGTCGCCAAGGGAGTCCGGAACTGCAGAAAAAACTTTAACCCAAAACTCTCCGGGCTCACGGAAGTTTAAACGCGGAGTTCGCGGAGGGCGCGGAGAAAACATTAATTCCAAGTTCGACGACACCGGGAAAGTTTACACCAGGGTCGCTAAGGTAGCGAAGGGAAGATTTATAGCGGAGCGTCAGAAAAATTGCGTTCATCCCAAACTTTGCACGCTCAGCGATAAACTCTGTGCCCCCCTTATTTCCGACCCCCTTCAACGTTTCGTTTCCATTTTGGCGAAACTATTCGTGGTTAAAAATTCCGGAGCTTGGGCCGGCATTTGACTTAGCGGTTGCGTAGGGACCGTTTGCGGCCGTGGTGGAGGCGCTCACACCCGCTCAAACTGAAATCCCGCATGCCCTTTATCTTTTGGAGTATCGCCGCGCTGGACGCGGCCCTCTTCCTCATCCTGCTTCTCAGCTTTTCAAAACAGGGCGCGAACACCAGCGGAGGTCGCGAAATGGGCGTTTTCTTCTTCGTGATCGTGCCTTGCATCATACTGCTTGTTGCCGTGCTGTTGTTCATTTTCAGCAAAACGGAGTTCTGGCGCTATATCGCACTTTTTATCGTCGCAGGTCCGGGTTTGTTCATCGCCGGATCCCGGATCAAAAGTTTCTATATCGATTATCGGGTGACCCAGAATCGTCTCGGCCGCGGTTATTTCTCCGGCTCGGCGATGAAAGCCATCGGTGAGGCCGTGATGAGGGGAAATCTCGAAGAGGTGCGACGTCTCGCGCCGGCAATTGATCTCAATACCGTCGGCCAACCCGATCAGGCACCGGGCATGACCCTCATGCGACTCGCCGCCGAGAACGCTTCCGACAAAATCGGCAACGAATCCGCGCCTGAAGATCTGGCCGTGATCAAAACCTTGGTGGAACTGGGCGCCAAACCCAATCCGGGCCTCGACGCTGCCCTCCGGATTAAGGACGTGGCCATCCTCCGCGTGTTGTTGGAAGCGGGAGCGGATCCGAACATGAAGTATGATCAGGACCATTTTATGGTCTTTCGCTGGCTGGCCGTGATGCCCGTGGACGCCGTCAAACTGATGGCGCAACACAGGCTCAACGTGAATCTCACGGAGCGAGGTTCCTCATTGTGTATGAATGCGCTCTTCCATGACCGGTGGGATATGGTGAGCGCGCTCATCGACCTCGGGGCGGATTTTCGGAGACCCGACGACGCGGGCCGGACGGTCGCAGGCGAAGCGGAGCGGCGATTGGTGAAAGCGGTGGGCGAGGGTCGGACGCCTGATCCGTTTATTCTGGAAGTCCGCGCGAAGGTGCTGGCGGGGAAGTGACCCGCCTTCGCGCAAGGCTTCGGCGCGGCAAGCAAGGGGTGGAGGGGATCAGAAGTCGAAAGAGGACGGAGTTTTTGGCCACGAAAAGTCACGAGAAGACACAAAAATCTGACTAGGATTTTTTCGTGCGTTATGGTGACTTTTTGTGGATCAATTTCTGAAATTTGGGAGCATTGATGATCACTCATGGGCACTGATTGCCGAGGGCTGAAGAATAATGGCGGCGTGAGTGCGATAATTCTTTCGCGTCTATTCGTGTGTTTCGCGGGCGAAATCCGGGTTCTTTTCGGCGAAATCATAGCGCCGTTGCTGCGTGCTCGCTTCCCAGGGATCGTCCACCAGCCTGCGCTGGGGCGAATCGGCCCTTACCGCAGTCCTGCTACTCACTACCCGCTACTTATTAATTGCGGGCGAGCACCCAGGCGGTGGCGATGATCAGGACCACGCCGAGGGTTTTGCACAGGACGTGAAAGCCCGTGGTGCGGAGAAAGGCCAGGGGCAGCGTCGCGGGCGTCAATCGCGCCTCGTCGTACTCCAATCCACTGGCTTCGTACATCGCACTGGCGCAACGCATCCCGCTCTCACATGATTTCTCCATCGTGGGGATCGCGAAATTGGTGCGCGTGAATTCCCCGGCGATAAAGAAATTGTGGACGTCGGTAAAATTGGCCGGCTCGTTGTCGAGGTTCTGCGGCATCCGCACATAGAGCAATCCGTCACTGACTGCGATGGTCCGGTCGTTGATCTTGGACGCCCCGCAGCTTTCGTAGCGCGCAAGATTGTCCGCGTACTCCTGCAAGCCAATAAACTGCACGTCCGGTCCGATGGCGTACGGCGCGTCCTTCAAGGCGTCCAGCAGGCCGATCTGCGCGAGGGCTTCATTTTTCATCTCCTCCGGCAGGCATCGCACAAAGGTTTTGGTGGTGGTGAACTGACCGGAATTGCGTCCGTTCGACATCACCAGGCTGAGCACGGCCACCGTGCCGGCGGGCAGCGGCACCTTCACCCAGGGCGCGCCCTCCGCGTGAATCATGTAAACGATCGACCACGCACTGGCGACATCCACGACGATCCGTCCCTGGCTTTCGCGCAGATTGGCCGGCACCTCCGACAGATAATACTGAATGCCCGCTGACCATTCCTCCCCGAACCGGGTGAGATCGGAAATTGTCGGGACAAAGCGCTGCAGCTTTCCCTGGATCAGGCTGTCCAGCGCGAGGTGTGGAAGACACAGGCAGTAAAAATCGGCCCGAAGGATTTCACCGGTCGTGGTGGTGACGCTGGCCACTTCGCGCGCTGCCTCCTGCAGGGAAACGATCCGGGTGTTCATCCGAAACTTCACACCTTTCGCCGCAAGATATTTAACCCAGGGATCGATCAACCGCTCGGAAGTGGGTCCGTCCAATGAAGCAAAGCCACGACGTTTGAACGGACTGCGCAAAAACGGTCCGACGAACCACTCCATCACCAAGCGTGCGACGAGGGCAGCGGAGGCGGTGCGTTTGGCTGCCACCAACATTTCGGAGACCCGCAGCAGGGTGCCGCGAAACTCCGGCGTGCGGTCGGCGCTGTCCATGTATTCCTCGAAAGAAACCCGTCCGAGGCGGGCGCTGATCGTGCTCGGCGTGGACCACATGATCCGGCCGACCCGATACAGAAAAATCACCATTTCACCGATGGGAACTTTGGAACGGATGAAAAATCGCATCATCCCGAAGGCGTCGGCCACATAGCGGAAAAATCCGGTGTAACCGGCGGACATCCGGTACTCGTTTTTGCCATCGCGGAACGAGAAGTGAGGATAACACAGGTTGGCCATCAGCGAGGACCCATCGGGCTTCTTGATTTCGTCCATGATGCGAAACAGGCACGTGTAAGAGGCGAGCAGAACGCGCATCGCGTGTTCCGTGGGCTGTTGCTGGGCCGTGCGCAGACTCCGCGCCTTGCCGCCGGGCTCCGGGTTTTGTTCGCAGACGCAGATGTCGAATTGCCCGCTTCGGCTGAGCTCGTAGGCGACGGTTAACCCGGCGATGCCGCCGCCCACGATCAGGACGCTTTTCCGGCCAGTCGGGCTTTTGGGCCCGAGGGGTACCCGACCACCCGGGTGAACTTTTGAGACACGATTGCACTCGTTTTGCAGAGTGTGGGTTCTGTCTTTTTGATCCGCCATGGTGGGTTGAGGGATAAACTTGTAGTGCGGCGCAGGCCGGGCCGGAAGGCGTCAACAGGAAATCTTAATGAGGATAAACCGCGCCGATGGCGATGATTCGTATTACCGGAAAACCGGTAAAGGAAGAAGTATCAAGTAACAGGTACCAAGTAACAAGAGGGAGAGCGTGGAACTGAGTGATCCGCCTTCAAGGGAGTCGATTCAGAATATTTGCCCACGAAACACACGAAAGGGCGCGAAAAAAGCCGCAAATTTTAACGCGGAGTTCGCGGAGAGCGCAGAGCGCGCAGAGGGGAAAGTGACATATCAGGTGACAAGAGGACGACCGGGAAAGTGCCGAATGACGACAGTCGAGAGTCGAAGGCGCGTGCACCGAAATCTAAGTCATCAATCCCAGGCTGCGCGCCGGGCGGTCACGCCCTACCTAAAAAATACAAACCCAGACCGCAATAAGCGGGCTCCTCAGTTCCAATACCGGAGACGATTAGTCGGAGGGGATTTTTAAGATTTCGCCGCAGCTTTTTGGCGAAATCATTAGTGGTTAAACCTGCCTTGGTTGAAGTTTGAAAATCAAATACCGGATTTGAGATTGGAGTTTCTCAGGGGGCCGAGGTCGGGGTCGGCGTCGGCTTGTTCCTGGAGGTCGGGGTCGAGGCGGAGGGCTTCGGTTAATAGCTCGTTTGCTTCTGCCAAACGGGCTTGTTGGGCTGCGTAGCAGGCGAGGTTAAACCAGATCAGCGGGACTTTCGGGAAGCGCTGGCGGGCTTCCTGGAGAATGGGCTCGGCTTCCTTGAGGGATTTTGCCCGGCGCACCACGAAGGCGAGATTGATCCAGTATTGGGCTTCGCCGTCGTCGTTCTTGATGAGGAGTCGGAGCAGCGGGTCGGCAAGCGCCCATTGCTTCGCCTCCATGTGCACGTGAGCCCGGAGGAGCACCACGGCGGGGTGCGAATGGAAGATGGCTGGGAGGTCGTCGAGTGCGGCGATGGCCTCGTCGAATTTGTCGAGCGCGAGCCAGCCTTGGGCGCGTTCGAAATACTTGGCGAAATTAACGCGGTCTTCGCGGGAGTGATCCACACATCGTTCCTAAAGGAACGATGTGAAGTAACAAGTAACAAGGGGCAGGGTGAAAAGTGACAGGTAACAAGTACCAAGCGCGGAGACCTGAGCCCGGATTTTTGCCCACGAATGGATTCACGACCGTGAATCCTGCTTGGTGGAGGTCGACTAATTGTCGGCATGGATTGGTTTCGGGGCGCCTGCTGAATGCAGCCGGGAGTGAGTCCGAAATTTTTCGCCACGAAAAGTCACGAGAAGACACAAAAAATCGATCGATGTTTTTCGTGAATTATTGTGACTTTTTGTGGTCAAAATTCTGAGGTTCGGTAGCTCATGCGGTTTGTTTTCGCGGCTATTCGCGTGATTCGCGGGCGGACATCTGGGTGCGGAGTTTTTCGGCTTGGGTGAAGTGGGTGGCGGCTTCTTCGCGGCGGCCTAGCAGGAGGAGAGCTTTGGCCCAGTTTTCCTGGATATTGGGGAGCGTGGGATTTTGGGCGGCGGCTTGCCGGAAGGCGGCGAGGGCTTCGTCGGCGTGACCGCTGCTGGCGAGGGCGATGCCGAGATTGTTGTGCACCTGGTAAAGTCCGGGCTTCAATCGTAGCGATTCCCGCAGGTGCGGCACGGCTTCCGCGGGGCGTCCGGCTTGCGTGAGCGCCAATCCGAGATTGCTGTGGGCCTCGGCGTAAGCGGGGCGCAACCGCAGGGCTTGCTCGAAATTCGCAATCGCTTCCGCATTGCGCGAGCGGTCGGCGAATTGCAGGAAGCCGAGATTATTCCACGCCATCCAACACTTGGGATTCCGCTCGATCGTCGTGCGATAAAGAATCTCGCCGCTGCGATACACGCTGCTCTGCCGCCATGTGAGCGTGCCGAGCGATAGCAGCAGTACCGCGATGACGACACTACGGCTTCGCGGCGGCAAACGCATCAGCGCGCTCGCGAGTAATGCAATGGGCGCGAGACTGGCGAGATAAGCGAAATGGTCCGCAACGAAGGAATAGATGAACGGGTAGATATTGAAGAAGCCGAGAACGGGAAAAAGAGTGCCGATAAATAATAACCAGACAGTGAGTGGTGTCCGGCTCTGCACGCGTCGGCGCCAGAGTAGGAAAGTGAACGCGATGATTACGATAAGCGGCAGCCAAGGCAGTGCGTTGGCGGGATCGATCGTCCAGCGCGGATAGATGAACGTCAGGTTCGACGGCCAGAAGAGTTTGCTCAGATAAAATTCGATGGCGCGCCCGGCGAGCAAGACGCGCTGGAGCAAGGAAAGATCGTAGGCCGCGCCGGACGCCCCGATGAGGTGTCGCTCGACCATCGCGGTGAACAGACCTGTGGTCGCGCCGAGCAGAAACCACGGGGCGAGTGGCCCTGCGTCATTGCGCCAATCCACCCGGCCGCGGCGCCACCAGCAGAGCATAAGCAGCGCGGCGGGAAGCGTGGCGACGACTGTCTTCGTCAGCAGGCCGAGCACAAATAATCCGATTGCGATCCAATAATGCACCGGGCGGCGACTCGCGTCGAAGCGCAGCCAGAGCAGGGCGGCGCCGAGATAAAAAACAGCGGAGAGTGTGTTCTTTTGCTCGCTTATCCAGGCGACGGATTCGACGTGCAGAGGATGGAGGGCGAAGATGAGAGCCGCTAAATATGCACCAGGAACCGTTAGTCGTCGCAAGAGGAGGGCGAAGAGACCGGCGGCGAGCGTGTGCAGCGCGAGATTGGCGACGTGATAGCCGAGAGCGGAATCGCCCCACAGGCGATGTTCGATCCAGAAAAGGGAATGAAGCAGCGGATAATATTGCTGCGTGGCGCCGGGTTCCGTCCAGATGCGGCTGAGACCAGCGACGGAACGCAGCGCAGGGGCGGTCAGGTGGGCGTCGTCGTCCCAGATGAAACCCGCATGGAAGGTTGGCAGGTAGGCGACGACAGTGGCGGCGAGGAGGGAGAAGAGGAACCATGCTTCACGTATCCGGTTTGTTGGGGAAGCTGGGAACATGACAGGGGAAATGACGAATGAAGAATGCCGAATGACAAAAGGAAGCGGGCGACGCGGAAGTACCAAGGGTCAAGTGACAAGTATCAAACGGCGGAGGAAGAGAATGAGGAATGAAGAATTATGAAAGGGGAGGCCTATCAATGGTCGGAGGCCGACGGGTGAGAATGAGCTAGGAATTTTGGCCACGAAAAGTCACGAGGAGACACAAAAAAATCACCGGTATTTTTTCGTGCGTTATTGTGACTTTTTGTGGCCCAATTTCTGAGGTTTGGAACGATTGATCGGCACTCAGGAGACACTGATCTGAAGCCCGGATTTTTGAAACGGAGTACACGGAGGAGACACGGAGTGTACAAGAGGGATTGCGCCAAGGTCGCAGGGGAGGGGTTTTCGGAGACCCTGTATTTCGGCAGTTTTGGTGGGAAAACTATTTCGCGTTTTTCGTGTGTTTCGCGGGCAGAAGTTCAGAGTTCGGAGGGCTTAAACAATTTGCCCCGCACTTTTTAGGTGCGGGGCAAACGCCCTATTATGAAACCCAAGTGTTATTCTACTTAAAAGCTGCCGGTGACGCCCAGGGAGTAGGTGATGCCGAAGGTGTTTGACTGCGTCATGCTTTGGTCGCGCGGGCGGTTGGGATATTCCTCGATACGGGCGCGGAGTTCGTTGAGCAGATTGTTGCCCGAGAGGAAAACCCGGACCCATTTGTTGATCGAATACTCGATCTTGGCGTCGACCATGTGCTGCGGAACGTTGTACTGCACACCGGGAATGCCGTTGGAAACGAGCGCGCCGTTGGTGACGTTGCGTCCGTTCCGAATATAGCCCACATTCGCCGAGAGCTTGCGGGTGCGATACATCAGGTTGAACGTGTAGCGATCGTCGCGCAGGCCGTTGAAGTCGCCGCCGGCGGGCTGGCCTTTCAGTTTGGTGATCGCCCCGGTACCCCACGCGCTGAAACCTTTCATCGCGCCAGGCAGCCAGCGGTCGAGGTTCTGGCGGACTTCCAACTCGACACCCTGAACCGTGGCGGTGCCGGCATTGAACATCGAGTTGACCTCGTAGCCGGTGTATTCCGGTCCGAAACCGTACTCAGCGAGCTCTGCGGCGGTGAGCGGATTCGTGGTGAGGGTCACCTGATAGTCGCTGATGCGTTTGTAGAATGCACCGAGACCGAACACGCCACCGGTGGAGTTGTAGTAGGAGATGCGGCCTTCGTAGTTGTCGCCAAGCCATGGCTTCAGGTTGGCATTGCGCAGGCTGATGCGTCCGAGGGCGCCGCTGGTTTGCGGCGTGTCGTTGATGTCGTCGTTCGGAATAACCGAGCGGTCAAAACGGTTCGCGGCCTGGGTCTTGGCGTAACCGAGCTGCAACACCAGCTTGGGTGTGAACTCGTACGAGACGTGCAGACTTGGGAAGAAGTTATCGTATCCGCTCTCTGCGTACGCTCCCTTCTCCTTGTAGATCAACCGGGCTTGCTCAAGACTGTTGGCGGTGACGCCAGCCAGGAAAACCGGATTGCCCGCGCGGGTCGTGGGCAGGCCGTTCGAGCCAAGCACGTCGGCGGAGCGCTTCACCGTACCGTCGGAATATTTCTGGTAGGCTGCGCCAGTGTCGACGAGGAGACCGCGGGCATGGGCGGAGTTGTCCTCGTAACGTACGCCGCCAGACAGGCGAAGCTTGTTGTTCAAGAAACGCCAGTCGAACTGGAAGTAGGGCGCGTTGATGGTCTCCGTGAGATCGTAGGCCGCGTTCGAGGTGGCGGTCAGCCGGACGGAACGGTTCTCGTCGAACTGGAACCAGGACGGATGATCCTTATACAGCTGATAATACTTGGTCATGCTGATGCGGTCGGCGCCCGGATAGCCGTATTCGGAGTCCGTGCGGCCAAAGACATTTTGCGAGGCGATCAACGTGGCGCTGTCATCTGCCGAATTGGCAATACCGTCGGCGCCGACGAAGCGCCAGGCGAGGTAACTGTAGTGCCGGTTGCGGAATTTCTCCGTGTAGTCGAGACCGAGCTGAATCGACAGCGGATTCAACAGATTGAAATCGCGTTTCACATAGAGTTTCCCGGCGGTGACGATTTCCTTGCCGGTGCCGGGGCGGGAGCGGGCGCCACCGATGCGGATCGTCGAATTTTTCTGCCAGTCCACGGGCACGGTGTAGTCGTTGATATTGGTGCTGGCCGCGCCGGTGGCGGTGGTGAATGCCTTGATTGTTTTTGGCCCCCAATAGTCGATGTTGGTCATGTCGACGGTGAGCGAAATCGGATTGGCGGTGTTGGCACCGACGCCCGTTTCGGGAACGTTGGTGAGTCCGGTGACGGCGTTGACCGTGGTGCTGTTGAAAAAGCCGTGGTCGATGTCGTGGTAGGTGTACTTTGATTCAGACCAGGCACCCGCGGCGCCCGCTTCCCAATCGCCTTTTTTCCATTTGGCGTGAAAGACATTGATCATGGTTGGAGCGTCGACGTCGCGCCACAGCGGACTGTTGTGATAGATGCCGCCGCCGCCCACGCGACCCAGCGAGGTGTGGGCGTCGTTGTAGCGCGTCACGTCGCCGGAGCCGGTCTGGGCCGTATTCCAGGTGTATCGGATGTCGTCGGAGACTTCCTTCCAGCCGCCGGTGTAGCTCAGTACATAATTGAGCGTAAGCTCGGGCAACGGACGCCAGTCGAGGCGGACCGTGGCGTAATCCTTGCCCTGCATCAGCGGGGCGTCGTGATTGAGTGCGTTGGACGCGGCGGGATTGTAGATGCTCGGAACCTTTGGCACGGGCTGGCCGGCCGCGACGGCGGCGGCGGCGGCGGCGTTGGTTGCTGCAGTGCCGAGGGTCCAGCCGGGGATCGACCAGTGGGTGTTGGCGATCGTGTTGTTCTGGCCGACGGTGAGGGCGAAACCGAAATTCTTGCTCACGGGTTCCGTCCACTTGATTTCCCAGTTGGGGCGAAAGCGTTCACGCTGCTCATCCTTAGGTCCGTCGATTTTGCGGGTGAATTCCTCACCGTCGCCGGACACGAGAAACTGGTAGTCGATCTTGCGTTTGCTGAATTCGAAAGAGGAGCGGCGCACCATGTTGATCGATCCGCCCAGCGCGTTGGAGCTGTCCGAAGGCAGCGGGAGTTTGCGGATCTCGACGTAGGCGATGTCGGCAGCGGAGGCGTATTGCACCTCGAAGCTGCGGCCGACACCCTCGGCGTTCATGCTGGCGACGGGCATGCCGTCGAAGCTGATCTCGGTGTTGACCGAGCCGAGACCGCGGACGCTGACGCCTACGATGTTGTTGGCGAAGGTCTCGACGTCCACGCCGGGGAGCCACTTGAGAAATTCGCCGGGATTTTTGTCGACGGTCGTGCCGAACTCAGCGGTCGAGACAACGCTGGTGATGTTGGCGGCATTGCGTTGTTCATTGACGGCGATCGTTGGTGCGTCGGTCATGCGGGTCGAGTTGACCGTGAAGGCGTCGAGCGTCACGGCGCTGCCGTAGCGGCCGACGCTGGTCATCTTGAAGTCCTGCTGCGCGGCGAGACCGGACGCGACGGTTACCGTGGCGACTTCCGTGTCCAAACCGGAGAAAGACACCTCGATCGTCGCCGGACCGGCGGGCACGCTGGTAAGTTGGTAGTATCCGCCCTCGTCGGTGGACGTGGTGCGGTTCGTGCCCTTGAGGCTGACGGTCGCGTTGTTGAGCGAGTCGCCGGTGATTTTGTGTTGGACGCGGCCGGTGATGACGCCGGTGCCGGCTTCCTGAGCGGGAAGGGAGGCGGTGGTCGCGAGCAGCAAGGCGGCGGCGGTAAGGAGCGAGTGACTACCAGTCAGCGTCGCTAAGGCAATCGTAGTGCTGGCAAGTATGCCGGCACGACGACGCGAACCAAAAGTTCGGTCGAGGGCGTTCATGGGTGTATGTGCTAGGGGAACTGAAAATCAGCGCAGGGTTCAGCTCGCTGATTTGGGGTGTGGGGGTAAGCACCCATACCGTAGGAATAAATGGCGCGCGGCGGAAAGTTTGAGAATGCTGATATACTTAAGCAAATCCCGAGCGGAGCTCGGGGGAATGGACAGGGAGCAGGGAGAATGGAGAAGGATGAATGGAGAATGAAGAGGGGCGGAGGCGGACTGGGAGTCGAAGGTCGATCGTCGACGGGAAGGTGGCACAGGGAGCAAGGCCGAGGGAGCGGACGATGACGCCGGAGTTTTTGGCCACGAAAAGTCACGAGAAGACACAAAAATCTGACCAGGGATTTTGTGCGTATTGTGACTTTTTGTGGGTCAATTTCTGAAGTTTGGAGCCCCGGGTCTACTCGCTACCCGCTAATCGATGCTCGCTACTAAAATTTGTTTAACAATATCACGAACGGGGGCGTCGTATGCGGATGGGGAAGCAGTTCTCGTGGGCTATGCTCACTACCCCGATGAAGGTTGTTCGTTTTTTTCTCTTGTTGCTGGCGGGCGCGTGTTCGCTGCCGGCGCAGACTACACTGGGGAAAGTGGACGCGGGCGATGCGCACGCGGATCAGTCACTGATTAGGCTCGAGCCGGCGGAGAAGGTCGCGCAACGGTTGCAGTGGTGGAGCGAGGCTCGCTTCGGGATGTTTATTCACTGGGGTCTCTACGCGCAATGGGGCGCGCATTATCCGGGTCCGGATGGCAAACTGCTCGATGGGAAAAGCGAACACATGATGCGGCATTTGAAAATCCCGCTCGCTGATTACGCGAAGATCGCCGACGTGTTTAATCCAGTGAAGTTCGACGCCGACGCCTGGGTGCGTACGGCGAAGGACGCGGGGATGAAATACATGGTGATCACCTCGAAGCACCACGATGGTTTCGCGATGTTCGACAGTCCTTCGAACGATTATAATGTCGTGAAGCGCACGCCCTGGAAACACGACGTGATCCGTGATCTCTCGGAAGCCTGCCGCCGGGGCGGACTTAAATTTGGCGTGTATTATTCACTTGGCCGCGACTGGGAAGATCCCGATGTGCCGACCAGTGTGAAGGCGGATGGCAATCGCCGCAGCAACGTCTGGGATTTTCCTGACGAAGATAAAAAGGATTTCGCTAAATATTTTGAGCGGAAGGTGAAGCCGCAGGTGCGCGAGCTGCTCACGAGTTATGGTCCGATCGCGGTGATGTGGTTCGATACGCCAGAGCAAATCACAAAGGCGCAGAGCGAAGAACTGGCGCACTTGATTCGCGAGCTTCAGCCCGACTGCATCGTGAATCAACGCGTCGGCAACCGGCTCGGCGATTATCGCGTGGCCGAGCAGAATGTGCCGGAGGCGGGTTATTCCGATCCGTGGGAAACGTGCATGACGCTCAATGGTCATTGGGGCTATTATCTCGGCGACGAGAAATGGAAATCGACCGAAGTAGCCGTACGTACGCTCGTGGATATCGTCAGCAAAGGCGGCAACTTTCTGCTCAATGTCGGGCCAACTGGCGAGGGCATCATTCCGGCGGGTTCGGCCGAACGACTTCACGAAGTGGGTGCGTGGCTCAAAGTGAATGGCGAGGCGATCTATGGCACGACGGGGACTCCGTTTAAGAAATTCGACTGGGGACGCTGCACGAAAAAGACCACCGCGAAAGGCACGACGCTTTATCTTCATGTTTTCCAGTGGCCGGCTGACGGAAAGTTGTTGGTGCCAGGCCTGCGGAATACCGTGGTGTCCGCGAGCCTACTCGATGGCGGAAAGGTCCTAAAAGTCAGCGGCGGGAATGAAGGCGTGATGCTCACGCTGCCTGCGACAGCGCCGGATAAATTTTCCTCGACGATCGTGTTGAAAGTGACGGGGGCGTGGGAGGGGATTGAGATCTGAGGGTATGAGGATGGGATGAGGTAGGGCGGATTGTCCTAATCCGCTCTGCCATCGGAGCGGAGAGGTCCCGCGCCTACCGGCGCGGGCTACGGTTATGTAATACTCACGGAAGGCTTGGCCGCGAGGGCCAGCCCTACGTTGAATGACGGATTTCTATCCGCGGACTTTGGCGGATTTGTCGGTGGCGCCGTGGCTGAAGAGAACGGGAGTGGCGGTCTTGGTGAGATCGCCTCCGTCTACGATGATATTGGCGCTCGCGGCACCCTCTACTGAAAGAAAGGCAGCAGCGGGAGTCAGTATCCGGGCGGCGGTGACGAGTACGTCGCGACTGTCGGTGAAACGGGTGAGGGATTCGGCCTCGGGTGTCCCTTGGGCGCTGAGTCCAATGATGGCGGCATCAGTGACGCGGTCGAGGATCACGGCGGGGCGCAGATCCGGTTTGGTGACCTCAAGGCGCACGTTGTTCAAGGTGAGACCGCGTACGTTGCGGGCATAGATGCCATAGGCGGGCGGCGTGCCGATTTCGAAATACTCACCGGCGACTTGCGGCACTTCGGCGCGCGCTTCCGCGGCGGTGCCGCCGCCCTCGAAGGTGGCATGCACATCGGAGAGGGAAATATTTTCGAGCCTGGCTTCGTTCACGCCGTTTAAGATGATGCACGTGCGGGTTTCGCCGGGACGGTAACCCTGGGACCACTTCATGTCGGCGAATTGTTTACCCTCGGCGACCGTGGTGGCGCGAATCCCGTGAAACGCGATGTTGCGCACGAAACCCAGTGGCGGTTCGGCGCTGTCCGAGTCGTTGCGACGGCGGGCGCGGGAGTCATAGCCGATCGAGATTGGACCGGTAACGTTTTGGAAAACAAGGTTGGAGAAGAGAATGTTCTGTGCGTGGGTGGTGCGACTGAAGCGCATTTTCACGGGACAACCGAATGTGTCGTAGATGAGACAATTGGAAATTGTGATGTTCTCCGGATCGCCGCCGCCGAAACGGAAAATCGACCAGCGGGTGCTGAAGCTGCAATTGGTGATCGTCACCCACTTGTTACTGCCGAAGAGCGCGCAGGCGTCGTCCTGACATTGCACGTCGCAATTGACGAGATGGAGGTACTGGTTGCTGACGAGATGAAAGCCGTCGTTGTTTTTGTTGACGCGATTATAGATGCGAACGCCGGAATAATGGACGTGCTGGCACTCGAGCGTGCGCAGACAATGATAGGCGCTGGCGGTGAGAAACACGTCGCGGATGCGCAGGTTCACGCAGTTGTAGAACACCAGGAGGTGGGGGCGCTGTGAGTAACCCTCGCGGGAATTTTGTCCGGGGCCGGTCATGTCGCCCTTGCCGTTGTAAAATTTCGCGCCGTTACCGTCGATGGTGCCGTTGCCTTCGATCGTGATATGCTCGGCGTTGGCTCCAGAGAGTAACACGATGTTTCCATTGCTGTCCGGGACGCCGTTGCCCGCGCGGTAATCGGAAGGATTGCCGCTTCCGAGCAAACAACCGGCGGCGGAGAGGTGGAGCGTGATGAAACTTTTCAGTTCGAGTGTGCCAGTGAGGAAATTTCCGGCGGGCACGACCACGGTGCCTCCGCGCGCGTCGTGGCATGCATCGATGGCGGCCTGAACAGCAGCGGTGTCGAGCGTGGTGCCGTCGCCTTTGGCGCCGAAATCGCGGATGTTATAGACGCGAGCGCCGGCGAGGCGGTCATCGGTGGTGTTGGTGCCAGAGGCGGCGAGCGACGCGACCGGAAGAGTGGAAGCGATCGAGGCGGCGAGGACGGGACCGGACATTTGACCAAGCCATTGCCGGCGGGAAAGAGGGGGAGGGGTATTGTTCATGCGGGTAGACATGAGCTATGGATTTCTTTTGGGGAATCCAACCCGGGCGCCGGTTTATTGGTTAAGCAAGAAGGGAGAATGGAGAATTAAGAATGATGAATGGAGAATGATGAAGGGGGGCGATGAGTCGAAGGTCGATAGTCGACGGTCGAAGGCTTCTAAACGCAGCACACTGATTGCCGAGGGGCGGCGGGGAACGTCGAAAGACGACGGCCGAGAAGGCTTGAAACCACGGACCGGTGTGGATTTTCGCTGACGGTCTACTCACTACCCGCTACTCGATGCTCGCTACTAATCGCCTGGAGCTTTCGACATTCGACCGTAGACCTTCGACCTGTTTGCTCCTGTTGCGGTCTTGGTGTGAGAATAATTTCGCGTCTTTTCGTGTGTTTCGCGGGCAAAAAAATCTGGGTTTGGATGGGTGCACGATGGCGTTTGCCAGGTAGAGAAATTGTGGTTGGAGTGGGTGCAACCCCGATTCTTTTTATGGTCCAATTCCGCTTTTGTTCACTGACGTTCGTTTTTCTTTCCCTCGTCGCGGTGCTGAACCTTGGTGCGGCTGAACAACCTGCGCGGAAGCGGGTGGCGCTGGTCGTTGACGATGGTCCGGTTCCGGAGCACAACGCGGCATTTCTTGCCCTACTCGCGAAGGAGCACGTCCATGTCAGCTTTTCGCATGTGGGCAGGAACGTCGTCGCTCATCCGGAACTGGCGAAGGCCGTTTTTGCGGCGGGTCACGAGATCATCAACCATTCGTATACTCATCCGCACTTGAAGGAATTGAAGGACGCCGAGATCGAACGCGAAGTCGCTGATACGCAGGCCGCGGTTAAGCAGGCGACGGGGTACACGCCGAAATGGTTCTGGGCGCCGTTTCTTGAGTACGACGATCGTCTCGCTGCGGTGGTGAAGCGGGTTGGCGGGTTGGAACACTTCCCGTGGAAGAGCTATCATTTCATCGGCTCGCTTGACTGGGAGGCGCCGACGACCGGGGAAAAATTCCGTGAGCTTTGCACGACGGGAATTGTCGATGGCACCGTGATCCTGATGCATGAATGGCCGCAAGTGACGCTGGAGAACCTGCCCGCTGTGATCACCGAACTCAAAAAGCAAGGAGTGGAGTTTGTGACCTTCAGCGAACTCGCGAAGTGAGATCGGATTTTGGCCCGCGAAACACGCGAATAGACGCGAAATAAAGACCTGATCTGATCTTGAAGTCGAAGGCCGAACGTCGAAGGTCGAAGGCTGCAGCCTAGATATTGCAGCGAGTGGCGAGTGGCGGGTTGTGAGTAGACGGAAGATCAAAGCCGCAGAAATTTAGCCACAAAAAGTCACAACAATGCACGAAAAAATACCGGTCGATTTTGTGTCTTCTCGTGACTTTTCGTGGCTAAAACCCCGAGATCAGCGCTGATTAGCGGTTAAAAGCGTTCCTGTATTAACGGCGATCGAGGAAAAATTTGCGACGACAACCAGCGTGTGCATTGGTGCAGGCATGGCGCGATCGGAAAAACGTGGAAATGGCAACGAGGGTAAGAAATCGGGCCCCGGTAAAGCGGACGGCCCTGCTCCGACTCCCTTGTCTCATCCGGATATTGAGCAGCTTTCGGCCCTCCAGCTGTGCGACCTGGTGCGGTTGCGCCTGCAATACGCGGGCGCCGATGGTCCGGATGTGAATTTGCTGCGCAATCGCGTGGAGGAGCTTGAGGAAATCCAGGACGAAGCACGGACCGCTGTGGAAAAACTGAGTGCCGCGGTGGAAAAACTCCGCGCACCGGCGTTGCGGCTCGGGACGTTGATTCATCGCGTTGGAGAGGATCGCGGTCTGGTCTGCGTCGGCGGTACAGACTACGTCTGCAATGTGGATCCTGAACTGCCCGAAACCGAACTCGCGGCCGGCACGCGGGTTTTGCTCAATGAGGCGTTCGCGGTCACCGATTCCTTTGGCCTGGATAAGAGCGGTCCGGTGGTGAAAATCGCCGAGGTGCTCGCGGACGGCCGACTGCGGGTGGGACAGGAAACCGGAATTTCGGACACGGTCGTGGTGCGTTCGGCCGCGATTGGAAAAGAGAAAATCAAAGCGGGAACGGAAGTTCGCCTCGATGCGAATCAACGGGTCGCCGTGGAAATCATCGGCATGGGCAAACGACTCGATCGCGCGCTGGCCAACATCGCGCCGCTGCCGTGGAGTGCGATTGGCGGACAGGAGGAAGCGGTGCGCGCCATTCGCGATTCCATCGAACTGCCATTGCTGCACGTGGATCTTTTCAAGCGCTTCAAACACAACGTCCCGAAAGGGTTTTTGCTGCATGGTCCGCCCGGTTGCGGCAAGACGCTCCTGGGCAAGGCGACGGCGCATAATCTGCGTTTGCAGCTGCGCGAGGCGACCGGGATCGATCATCCGGAATTTTTCCTGAGCATCAAGGGACCGGAAATTCTCAACATGTGGCTCGGCGAATCCGAACGGCAAGTGCGCGACCTGTTTGCGCAATGTCGCGAGAAAGCTGCGGAAGGTCATCTTGCGTTTTTGTTTATCGATGAGGCGGAATCCGTGCTGGGGACGCGTCATGCGCCGCGTGGCGGCTCGAATATTCTTTCAACACTGGTGCCGATGTTTTGCACTGAGATGGATGGGTTGGAGGCGTTGCAAAACGTCGTGGTAATCCTCGCGTCCAATCGCGCCGACTTGATTGATCCGGCGATTTTGCGCCCTGGCCGCATCGATCGCAAAATCCGCGTGCGCCGCCCAGATGAACCGGCGGCGAAGGAAATCTACGGGATTTATCTCACCGATGATTTGCCGCTCGCGGAGCCGCGGGCCGATCTCATCGAGGCGGTCACGAAAGCCCACTATGCGAAGACCGAGGAGAATCGTTTTCTCGAGGTGAGCTATCGCAGCGGACGGCGCGAACACCTTTATCGGGGCGATCTCGCCAGTGGAGCGATCATCGCGGCGATCGTGGAACGCGCGAAAGAGTACGCCATCGTGCGCTCGATTGCCGAGAAGAAGGATTCACCCATCACGCGTCAGGATCTGATCGATGCGCTCAGTAAGGAGTACAAGGAAAACGATGTATTTCCGCCGAACGATATCACCGAGGACTGGCTCAAGCTCACTGATTTCAATCCGGATAATGTCGTGCGTCTGGCGCCGTACCGCACGGAACCGAAAGATGCCCGGCCCAGCGGGACGGCGATCTGAAGCGCGGAAAGCGTGTCGATCCGTCCTTCCTAACGGCACATCCGTATGCAAATTCAATTTGGCCTGGAGACCGAAGTCGGGATCACTCGCGAAAAAAGCGGTGAAATTGACGTGGTGGCGGAATCCATTGCGCTCGTTCGCAGCGCAACCGCGCCCGGAGTCAGGCAGCGCTGGGACTACCGGCAGGAAGATCCGCACCAGGATGCGCGCGGGTTTCGGGTCAGTGAACTTCGGCAGGACACCGATGAAGCCAATTATTTCGCGCAGGATGCGAGCCGCCCGCTGAGTTTTTCAGAAATCAAAAGCGATCTGGTGCTTCGCAACGGCGCGCGTTTCTACAACGACCATGCGCATCCTGAATACTGCACGCCCGAGTGCGGCACTTTGCAGGAACTCGTGGAGCAGGATGCTTCCGGCGATGCGCTGTTGATCGATTGCGCGCGCGCCATCGGGCAGCAGTCGGACAATCCCGTGTTGTTGTACAAAAATAACACAGACTTTCGCGGTCACAGTTATGGCTGCCACGAAAATTATCTACTGCCGCGGTCGTTGCCGTGGAACCGGCTGGCCGATGGCATGCAGGCTTTCCTGGTGACGCGGCAGATTTTTTGCGGAGCGGGAAAGTACGGCTGGGAAGAGGAGGATCGTTTCGTTCAGGCCGGCTTTCAAATTGCGCAGCGCAGCGATTTTTTTTCGGAGCTGCAGAGTGTGGACACCATGCAACGGCGCCCGTTGATCAACACCCGGGATGAACCGCACGCGGATCCCGCCAAGCACCGGCGGTTTCATGTGATTATTGGCGACGCGAATCTTTCACCTTTTGCCACTTATCTGAAGGTCGGGACGGCCGCGATGGTGTTGCAGGCCCTGGTGAATGGTGTTCCGCCTGAGCGGATTCCGCGGCTGGCCGATCCGCTGGCCGCGTTGCCGGCGATTTCCCGTGATCCCCAATGGAAGTGGCGGGTGCACACGGCGGGCGGTCGCGCGACCACTGCGGTTGAGATCCAGCGCGCTTACCTGACGCTAGTGAAAGAATTTGCGCCGCCGGTTGGCGCCGAGTGGCGGCAGTTGATCGAGGCGTGGGACGAAGTGTTGAACGACTTGGAACGCGACCCGTTGTCGACCGCCGATCGGTTGGATTGGTCGGCGAAGTACCGTCTCATTGAGCAATTTCGAGAAAGCGAAAAGATCTCAGGCGACGATCCGTGGCTGAGAAGTCTCGATCTTTCGTATCACCTGATGGACCCCGCGCACGGACTGTTTTACGGGTTGCTGGCGAGCGGCGCATTTCGTCTGCCATTTCCCATGGACACTATTTACGGCCAACCATTGCGCGCGCCGGCCACTACTCGCGCCGCGTTGCGGGGAGGCTGCATCGAAAAATTCGGCGGACAAGTCGCGTCGGCCCAATGGGACGCGGTGATCCTGACCGACGGGCGAAAGCGCATCGAGCTCGACCTGCGGGATGTTTTTTCTCCCGAAAAAGTGGCCGCCGGCCTCGCGGCCATCGCCGCGGCGCAAACACCCGCGGATTTGCTGACCCTCCCATTTGCAAAAATGACAGACTGAGCCAGAGTGCATTCATCTCTTCCCGCCGTGGCGTCAGCCCGGCCTCTCCAGACACTCAATCATTAACCGGAAACTCATCCAGTGCCCGATCCCATTCAAAAACCACGAATCGTTCCTCCTGCTCCCGGCGGCGGAGGAGGCGGCGATGGACCCAAGGAACCCAAAGTGGAAAAACCCAACACCGACGACTTGCTCAAACGGATGCGCAAGGTCGATCCCGAGCAGGCGAAACGTTATCGTCAGCGCACAGGCCAATGAGCAGCGACGGTGATTTTCTGGCGTTGCTGCCGAAGAACGCGTTCGCGTCCGTCCACGGCGATAGCAAGAGCGTGGGACTGGAAGCGACCACGGTTTTCGCGTTTCATTATTCGGATGGCGTGATTGTGGCCGGTGACCACCGGGCGACCGCGGGCAATATCGTGTTTTCGGACCGCACGGAAAAAATTCTCGAGCTGGATCGTCATTCGCTGATGGCGATTGCCGGCAGCCCGTCGATCGCGATCGAAATGGCGCGCACGCTGCAGACGGCATTTGATTTTTATCGCCGCAGCCAGCTACAACCCATGAGCCTCGCGGCGAAGATGCGGGCATTGTCGCGGCTGCTGCACGATAATCTTCCGGCGACCCTGCAGGGTTTTGGCACGGTCGCGCCAATTTTTGCCGGGCTCGATCCCGCGACGGGACGGCCATCGATTTTCTTCTACGACCCGTTGGGCGCGCAGTTCGAAGGCGTCGCTTATGCGGGATCCGGATCGGGGTCGGGAAGCATCAAGAGTGTGTTGCATTTTCTGGAGCAGTGGGGAAAACCCAAACCGGTGGAAATGACCCTCGCACAGGCGGTGGTGCTTGCGAACCGGCTGTTGATGACGGCGGCGGAGTTCGACACCGCGACCGGAGGAGTGGATCCGCTGCGCCGGGATTTTGCCACGATCAAACTTCTTAACGCATCGGGGGTGCGGACACTGTCGGTCGCGGAACAAGCGGCATTTTGGGAGGAGAAAGCATTATGACGACCGACGAACCGTATCGCTGGCTCGACGCCATTGCGAATCGCCGCGAATATATCCGCGACCAGTTGAAGGGTGCGACGCCGGTGTTTGCTTTTTCGCGACCTGAGGGAATTTTTCTGTTTGGCGTCGGTACTGGACAATCGAAGGTTTTCGAAATCTACGATCGCCAGGCGCTGGCGGCGCAGGGACATCCCGTGGACATCGAGAAAATCCGTCAGACCGTGATTGAGGCGGCGCACCGCGAAGGATTCACCCGCGCGCCGGAGGATGTCACTTTGCGGCGGCTGCTGAATTTCTCACTGGGGCCCGCACTCAAGGCGGGTTTCGAACAGATATTTTCCGCGCCGTTGATGGTGGAATGTGTGTTTGCCGAGGTCGGCTTCGATCGAAGCGCGGATGTGCTGGCGCGAATTAATTTCGACGGCACCTACCGCTTCGAGGACCACGGGGTTTCCGTGGTGCATACCGATGCGACACAGGAGAAGGCGGCGACCGATTGGTTGCGCGGCCAGTTGAAGGACGATTCTACGCTCGCACAAGTGAGCCGCCTCGCGCTGGCGGCGTGGCGTGGGTTGACTGGCACCAAGGAATTTGTGGCGCCATCGGCAGAAGCGGTCCAAACGAGTCCGTTAATCGCGGAAGGGAAGACCATTGAGATGGCATTGTTGGAACGAAGGGACGCCAGCCGCGTGCGTTATCGTCCGGTCACGGTGACGGAATTGGCGTGATGGGCGAATTCACTGGTGACGGTTAAAATAAATCCACCATCGCGGTGAAATCTCCCAATGCACGCCGTCCGCCTGGTCGCCGGATCACGGGACTGGAAACTGAATACGGCTGCATGCTTGCAAATCCCGGATCGCGGGCGGTGGCACAGATTCGAGATTGGATTTTTGAGCGCAACCGGTACGGACTGATTGACCGGCATGACCGCGGTTGGGACGAGCCGCCTGGTAATGGCGGGTTTCTGTTTAATGGTGGACGCGTTTATCTCGACATGGGACACGTGGAATATTGCACGCCGGAATGTGCCACGCTGCGGGATGTACTGCGCTACGATCGCGCGGGAGACCGGTTGCTGTTGAACGCGGTGCGGGAACTTGGGTTGGAAGGGAAGGTTAACTTTTTCCGCAACAACATCGATCATCATTCGGGCGCAACTTTCGGTTGCCACGAGAACTTCTCGATGTTGCGCAGCGCGCCACTGACCGAAAAAAATCTGCTCAGTCTGCTGTCGTTTCTTACACTGCGCGTTTTGTTCACCGGGAGCGGCCGGGTGGGTACGGCGCAAGCGCTGATCGATGCCAGGGCTCCGGTGATCGATTTCCAAATCAGCCAGCGCGCAGATTATATCGAAAACGATTTCTACGAGTGGGTGCAGCACAACCGGGCGATCATCAATACCCGTGACGAGCCTCTCGCCGATCCCCGCAAATACCGGCGTCTGCATTTGATTCACAGCGATACCCATGTGCTGCCGTCGGCGCTGTATTTAAAAGTCGGCGTCACACGGCTGGTGCTCGATTTGCTTGAGGCGGATGATTTGCCCGTCCAGGCGCTCGCTGACGCGGTTGGCACATTGCGGTTGCTTTCGCACCAGCCACGGCCACCGTGGCGCGTACAACTCACCGATGGGAAGGAAGAGGATCCGGTGCGGTTGCTGGGGCAATTCAGACAACGCGCACAAACGCGTTTCGCCGGTCGGGATGCCGAGACCGATGCGGTGCTGGCGCTGTGGGCGAGGGTGGAAACCGGTCTCGCAGAAAATTTGGATGGCTTGGTTGGAGTGATCGATTGGGTGACCAAGCGACATTTGCTGGAAGCCTTCCGGGAGAGTGAAAATCTCGCGTGGAACGATCCTTGGCTCGAAGCCCAGGATCTCGAATATCATCATATCGATCCCGCTCGAAGCCTGGGGCTGATGATCGCTGATCGCCACGGACCGTGGAGTGATGATGATGACGATTCCGCTGCGCTGCGCAAAGGTCCTGCGGATACGCGAGCCGGTTGGCGCGGGACATTATTGCGGCGTCTCGCGGACAGTAACGACTATTACGAAATCGATTGGGATCGGATTGATCTGGTTGAGGGCTCATCGATTTCCATGGCCGATCCATTTCAGAGCGCGGAAGCACCGGATCAGCGGGTTAGTCGCCCATGAAATTCCCGCGATGAACCGTGCGCGTCGAATTGGCCGCATTTATCCGGTCGTGATAAAGAGGGGAAACCCTGATGTTCCGGATGCCGTTAACCGGTTAAATTGAGTTGTGGATCAGTATATTCACACGTATCCTCTCAAACCGCCTAATCGAACCAAGATGAACAAGCGCACGGGCTGGCAACGGTTGTCCTGAATCGCTTCCAAGCAAGCTCCCACACCCAAACAAGTCCTCCCGTAGCAACCGAACAGCCATAAACACCTGCGCGTTTTTGGAACCATGACGTGCCTCATTGGTCGGTCTTCTTATCTTGAAAAAACTTCCGCCATCTTCCTGGGAAAAAGTGTTGGTGCTGGCCGTTCATCCTGACGATGAATCGCTTTGCGCCGGCGGCTTGATTCAACATGCCCTCGCGCGAGGGGGTGATGTCCGCGTCGTTTTCCTGACCGATGGCGACAATAATCCGTGGCCGCAACGATTCGTCGAACGACGATGGCGTCTTGAAGCGCTGGACCGGGTACGCTGGGGAAAACGGCGGCAGGGCGAAGCGCTCGTCGCTCTGGAAAACCTCGGAGTGCAGCCGGAGGCCGTTTCGTTTTGGCATTACCCGGATCAAGGGCTGACCCGGCAACTGTTGGAGGGTGGTGAGGAATTGATTGATAAACTTTCGACCGAAATCAGTCAGTGGCAGCCCACTTTGGTCCTGACTCCATCCCTTTGCGACCTGCATCCCGATCACAGTGCGCTGGCCGTGTTGCTTCAGCTGGCTTTGGAACGCGATGGTTTCCTGGACGCGCGCCCATTTGAATTGCTGGAGTATTTAGTTCACACGCGCGGGGACGAAGTACCTGGAAAGTCGGTTGAAATTTTTCTGTCGCCAGATCAGGTCGCGGTTAAGCGGGAGGCTATTCTCAGTCATGGCACACAAATGGCGCTAAGCCGCCGGCGTTTCGTAGCTTTCGCCCAACCCACTGAAATATTTCAAATCTCGACGAGGGAAAGTTGGGGTCGCGCAGGTCGGGGTGTTCCGTCAGCAGAATTTGTCGGAGAGTCGCTTTGCCTTGAGATTGACCGGCTCGCGTCGGCGGATACATTGCTGATCGCGGCGCAAACGCTGGATGGGGCCGTTCGTTTATCGGTGACCCGCGATTCCGATCAAACGGTAACCGTATCTGAAGCGAGTTCGGGGAAATTCAGAACCCACGCACGTTTGGTTCGAAGCCTCGCGTCCGATAAGATTTTTATTCCGGCTCAAATATTTTCGTCCGCGGAAAGTCTTTTTGTTAAAGTAGTGTCGAAGCGGGGGTTTTTCGATCAGTCGGGGTGGCGGCCAATGGTACTGACGCCGCCGTGCGGCGAATCGGCGGGCAATGCAACATCCTCCGCGGTCGAACCGCGCGTATGTGCAGTCATCCCGTGCTACAATCTCGAGAGCGTTTGCGGTCCCATCGTCCGCGCCGCAGCCGGTTTTGCGGATCGCATCATTGCGGTGAACGATGGTTCCGAGGACGAAACGGAGGCGGTGCTTCGGGCAGTGGCGGCGGAATGTCCAAACGTTGACGTGCTCAGTCTGCCAAAAAATTGCGGCAAAGGCATCGCATTGCTCGAGGCATTTCGTCGTGCTTCCAGCCGTGATTCATTCGATATTCTCGTGACGCTTGATGGCGACGGTCAGCACCGGCCGGAAGATATTCCCCGTCTTGCGCAAACGATGATTGAAGGAAATCATGCACTCGTGATCGGCGAACGACTGGCAAGGGAAGCGATGCCGCTGCGGAGCCGGCTGGGCAATACGATCACTGCTGGAGTGATGAAACTGGTTCATCCCGCGGCGCCGACGGACACCCAGTCGGGCTATCGGGCGTTTCGCCGGGACTTTGTGAGCGAGATTGTCGAAAAGATTAATGGAGGCCGATACGAGACGGAATTGGAAATGCTGCTGCTCGCTTTGCGGGAGGGGAAAAGTATTGGTTCGGTGACGATTCCGACGGTGTATCTTGATGGAAACCGGCTTTCCCATTTTCGTCCGATCGTGGATTCGTGGCGGATTTATCGCGCGTTGTTTCGCGGGCAGCATTGAGCGAATAGGATTTTCCAGACTGTTTTACCGCTAATGGTTTCGCCTGATGGAGAGGCGAAACCTTGGACTTCACCTCCGACTAATCGTCTCCGGGTTTGGATGGAGGAGTCCGCTGATCGCGGACTGAGTATCAGTACTGAGATGCGGCGCGACTATCAGAGTCTTCATCCGTACCGATCCGTGAAATCCGGGGTTCACTCAAAGATACTCTTTTCAGGATCTGGCGTAGAGATTGTAGACGTGGCGTTTTGAGCCTTGGACGGGGAATTGGCTGACGCCGAAGGGTTCGATGATTGCCGGTGAAAATTTGCGGAGGGCGGCGATGCTTTCGAGCGGGACGGGGCGGCGCTTCGGGACATCATTCCAGCCGAGCAAAAACAGACCGCCAGGGCGGAGGGCCTGGTGCACCGCAGAAAAAGCGGTCTCGATTTCAACCGGTGCATTAAGGCCCCAACCAAACACGCCGTTGCAAATAACCAGATCCAGGCTTCCTGGTTTAAAATGTTTCGCGAGATTGGTCATCGAATCGACGATGTGAAGCTCGGCGGAACCGAAGAGTTTTTTCTCCGGATTGAAGTCGAGCGTCCAATAGGTGCCCGCGGAAAACCATTTTCGGTAACCATAGGTGTACCACTCGCAACCAATGAACAGCACCCGGCGTAATGCAGGCTGCGCCGACAGCCACGGCAGAATTTTGTGTTCGAGAACGGTGCGATCGCGCGTCCCCAGGAAAAAATCCACCTTGAATCGATCAATCAGCCATTTGGTGGTTTTTCTGAGCATAGTGCGACAAGCGTCGGTTGCTCAGGGAATGCGATAAATGGTTCCGGTCAACCTGTGTTCGGCGAAGATTTCGCGAGGCTTGACCGGCCTGAAGTAGCCCTCCGCGGGAGCGCAGGGTCCCGTGCCTCCCGGCGCGGGCCACACGGATGGTCGTTCGTTACGCTACGTGTGAAGTGGTCGCGGTCATATAACTTAAACGCGCCGCGGCGATGCGGGCCGGCAGATCGCCGACGCGGTCCTCCAGGACGCAGTCGGGGAAAAAATTCGCCTGTTGGTACGGAGGATTTATCAGGATGGTTGGCAGGTCCGGTGACAAAACTGCCGACCAGCCCGAGAGCATGGAAGCGGTTTTCAGCAGCAGGGAAGTTCGGGACAGAACGAGACAGTCAAAAACAGCCTCACGCGCGCGACGGAGACCGTCGGATTCCGATAAATGGTGAACGGCGCGTCCGTTCGCTGAACGCAAAGCACCATCGGCAAAAATCACACGATGCCCTGGAAAAGCCCGGCGAAGGGCGTGAGGAAAGCTTTCTTCATCGGTAGCGACATAAACGGTCCCAAGTTCCGGCCATAGCGCGAGCGCTTTCCCCACGTGGTCGATCATCGTTTCAAAAGAGACCGGAGGAGCCTCGATGCTTTTGTCCGTCCCCCGGTAATGGACTCCGAGCACGGGTTCCGATCCCCACTGTTGTGCGCAGTAGCGATCCACTTCGGCGATGAGAGCGGGCTGCACCCCGCAATATTTATAAAACAAAGTCGATGCTTCGGTGATGCTGGCAAGACCGCCGCTTTTCTCGTAGTCGGGCCATTCCTCATATTCTGCAAGAGTCAGTCCCCAATTGTCCTCCCGTTTAAATACAGGATGCTGGTTGACGAACAAAGTTTTGAACCAATCAATGGCGACGTCCGGCCGGCCATATTGCGAGCTGACCGCGCGCAATGACACCCGACAGCCCAATTTTTCAGCCCGCGCCCAAATCGCGAGGCACCAGGTGAGATGAGCGAAAAGCCCGTTGCGCGGTGAATCCAACGTTATCACCCAGGCGTCGGACTTCGTGGATAAAATCCGCCGGTTTCGCTCGCGGCGAATGGAGCGCCGCAGCTTAAGTGCGTACATTCGCGTGTAGACTTTGAGAGTTCCAATCATGTTAAGTTGCAAAAGCGGAGGAGTGCCCCGGTAGCCGAAGGTTAATTGTGCCATCACACCGAGCCATGAGACGGCTTTGGATATAGCGGGCGCGGAGTCATCGTGTTTCACAGAATTGGCAGCGGGTTCTGTTGAACTGACATCCCACACGCTGAATCGTCCCGAAGATGACAATATTGTCATCTGCCTGTTAGTTTTCGGGTTTGTTCGATGACCGAGGAGTCGACCCTACGTCGTCGAATTGACACAATTGATTCCGAATACCGACACTCGTCCGACCTACATCAATGGCAGAACCAGCACGAACTCAGTCCAGTCCGGCTCAGGCGGGTCGACATAAAGCAAATCGCCGCCATGCGCCCGGGCGATTTCACGGGCGATGCTGAGACCCAGACCGTGACTTGCGTCGCGTCCGGTGCGGCTCGATTCGGCGCGGAAGAAACGTTGAAAGACACGCGGTCGCAAAATTTCCGGGATGCCGGGCCCCGTATTTTTGATGCGAAAGATTGCCTTGCGATCGCTGGCCGTAAGAGCGCATTCAGCAACGCCGCCCGGAACATTATATTTCGTGGAGTTATCCAGAAGGTTTAAGAGTATCCGCCAAATGTGTGCGGGATCGCCGCGGACGTGGATGTTATCGTCGATCTTAACCACGACCTTGATCTCACGACTCTCTCCCAGCAATTCGGCGTCTTCGCACGCCTCTCGCACAAGGGCGCTGAGGTTGACCGGCTGTTGCGCCAGGGCCGCGCTACCGGCATCCAAATGCGTGAGAAGTAATAAATTCTCGGTGATTCTTTCCAAGCGGGCGATTTCCTCCTGAAGGCTCAACAGTTTTCCCTCCTGATTGGCGGGTGTACCAGGCTCTCGCAGGAACCTTTCAATTTCACCCCGCATGATGGTAAGAGGCGTGCGCAATTCGTGCGAGGCATCCGCCGCAAAACGTTTTGTCTGTGCGAAGTTTTTTTCGAGCCGGTCCAGCATCGCGTTGAACACAGTGGCGAGACGGTAGATTTCATCCCTCGCGTTGGTCACCGGTACACGGCGGGCGAGTTTTTCAGCGTCGATTTGCTCTGTTGCGACGATCAAATCGCGAATAGGCGCCAATGCGCGTCCTGCCACCCACCAGCCACCCGCTGCGGCGATGCATAATACCACCGGCATCGCCATGCTGAAGGCCAGGAGAATATTGCCGAATGTTTCCTGGACGTCTTCCAGACTGTAAACCAAAACAAATCTGGCACTGCCTTGGGCGAACGCGCCAATGCGATGGGCGCCGTTTTTTCCCCGGACCGAGTGCAAGGTCGGCGTGGTCAGCGCCTTTCTCGCCAGACTTTCGGAAACCTTGGCCGACAATTTCAAAACCTGACCACGCTGGTCGAAAAGCGCAAACGACAGCAACGGCTGGTCGCGAATAATCTGATCGACCATTTCGGATGTGGCCTGGACACTGGACAGGGTTTCCAAGTTGGTGGCGTCCGTTTTCATCTCGGCGTCCACCGCATTTATTTGCTGGCTGTAAAGGCTGAGAAACGCGGCTCCGGAGAAAAGCAGCAGAGTCGCCGCCACCAAGGCCATCGTCCACAGGGCGAACCTCCAGCGGATGGGCAAGGGGCGCATGTTATCCCTGCACTGCGTAGCCCATGCCTCGCACGGTCTGGATGAGTTTCTTCGGGAAAGGATCGTCCACTTTTCGCCGCAACCGTTGAATGGCTACATCCACGAAATTGGTGCCAGGGCTGAATTGATGTCCCCACACGTACTGGCCGATTTCGGTTCGCGTGACGACTTTCCCGGGGCTGCGAAGCAAACATTCCAGCAGGGCGAATTCCCGGGGAGTAAGATCGATTCGAACCGTGGCCCGTTTCACTTCGCGCGTGCCTGGATTCACGGAGAGATCCCCAATGCTTTGCACTGAAACGCCGGATCCTTTGCGCCGCAGCACGGCGTTGAGGCGGGCGATGAGTTCGATCATTGAAAACGGTTTGGCGAGGTAATCGTCTGCACCGAGATCGAGTCCTTCCACGCGTTCGTTTAGATCGCCACGTGCGGTTAACAGGATCACCGGGACTTCGTTGTGCTCGGCGCGTAATTTCCTGAGGACGCTTAAACCGTCGCGTCCCGGCAGCATGATATCCATCACCAGCGCGTCGAATGATCTGGTCGTGGCGAGGAGTGTCGCGGAATCGCCGTCGTTGGAAACCTCGACAGTGAAACCACGCTCTTCAAGGCCGGCTTGAATAAAAGCGGCGACCTTTCTTTCATCTTCGACAACCAGCACATGCATCGAGGTGAATCAGGTGCCGACGATTGTCCGTGCCCCGGTGGTATTCGATTTCATCGAAACGTAATGTACAGATATTCCGTGAAGTTGTTCCGTGAGTTCGGGGCTGAATCACGCAGTGGCTGGATTATTCGGGTTTTGTGAGCGGCCGCTATTTCGTACGAAACTTGGCGTGATAAAGCGCGTCAAAATGGGCGCAAAGATTTTCAGGGGAAATCGTACTTAATGCCTGAATGGTTTTAGCCCCCCAATCCGCACTAATGATTCACAAACCGCCGCGATGTGTTGGGGTTTTACATCAAGCTCGCAAAGCGAGCAAGGAGACGGATTTTGCTTTGTCGGCAACAGGACTGATACCTCGAAGGCTGATACCGGATGACCTGATTAAATGACGTCGCACAGTTTGGTGTGGGAGCGGCTTTATGCCGTGATTCGAAGGCGTTACTCTTATGATCCCGTTTTGAAAAGCAGTGTCGTCTTGCCCAAATGCTCCTCGTCCTTATAGGATCGGCGTCACCAAGGAGCTTCATTTATGGAATCCGATTGGAAAAAATTCAGGGCGATGGTTCCGGAATTGCGTGAGCGATATCTCGCGAAGCGTAATGCACGCATTGCCGGCATGCTTACCGCGTCGGGGAAAGATGAAACGGATCGATTTTGGTCCGCGATGGAGGAAATGGAAAAGGAGGCGATGATCCTTCGTCGCTGCCTGGACGGACATTCGCGTTCCAAAATGTTTCATTATATCATTGCGATGTTCGATGCCGGCATGATGACGAAGGAAGATTTGTTGGAGTTCAGTCAGGAACTCCAAAATTACGTGTCCGATGTAGTGAAGCCATACCGGGCACGGGTTCCAACCCAACCATGAGCGCTCAACCGGCACACTCGAAGGCGGAGGATGTTCGATATCAGAAGCTGAGTGCGATCGATTCGAAATGCGGGTCACTGCTTCAGCTCGCTTCGGTGCTGCTCGTGTTCATTTCGATGCCGCCGATTTTCGACGCGGTGCGACCGCAACACGCCTTTGAGTTTAAACTCATTTTCATCGCACTTTTGATCGTTTGCTCGATCTCGCTGTTTGTTCTTTTCTTCAAAGAGCACACGACCGAACGCTTCGTTGACCTGCGGAAATACGCATTAAATTTTGCCCTCTGTGTCACTGGCGTGTGTTGCGTCGCGGTCACGGCGATTGTGGCGATCAGTTTATGACCGCCGTGCCCGATGGGCGTGAATCGCCGATTGCTGCATGAAAAACTATCTTCTGGTTTCCGGAATTGTTTTCCTGCTGGTGGTCGTTGCGCATGTCGCTCGGGTCGCCGCAGAAGGCGCACGGCTATTGAAAGAGCCCACCTTCGTTTTTACTTCGATTCTGTCGGTTGCGTTGGTGGGTTGGGCATGGCGGTTATACCGTCAACTTGGGCGAACTGGCGGCGGCCGGTAATTGTCGGTTCGGATGCCCGATCAGGCTCTGACAGGCTGGCGACCCTGGTTTAAGTCTGGTCAACTATCTCTTGCCAGCGGGGCGGTCAGGCCCGAAAGTCTGCGCTTTATGACCTCCGCTCCGCGCATCGTGGCCATCGTTGGCCGACCCAATGTGGGCAAAAGCCGCCTGTTTAACCGCTTGGCGCGCAAACGTATTTCCATTGTTCACGACATGCCGGGCGTCACCCGCGACGTCGTTAATGCGGAGGTCAAGGATGGCAGCTACACCTTGCTCGATACGGGTGGCTTGGGATTGACTGGCAGTGATACCCCGGCGCGCATTACCAAGATTTCAGAAGAGCAGGTTGGTTTCGCCATCGAAGCGGCGACGGTCATTGTGTTCGTCATCGATGCGAGGGAAGGGGTTGCCGCGCTCGATGAGCGTATCGCGCAGCAGTTGCGCCGGGCCAAAAAAGAGGTGCTTCTGGTAGCGAACAAAGCCGATAGTGGCAAAGAGAAGATCAAGGAAATCTCGGAGTTTTTCCGGCTGGGTTTTGGCGAGCCGTTCTACATCTCCGCGGAACACGGCAACGGGGAAGCCGAGTTGCGCGACGCGATCCTGGCCAAACTTGGACCGGTGCCCGAGGAGACGGATCTCGATAAGGAGCGCCTGAGTGTGTGCTTTGTTGGACGACCCAATGTCGGCAAATCGTCCCTGAGTAACCGTCTGTTAAAAAGTGATCGGTTGATCGTGAGTGATATGCCCGGCACCACCCGCGACGCGGTTGAGCTGGATTTCATGTACGTCAACAAAGACGGCAAGAAGTGGCCTTTCCGGTTGATTGACACCGCCGGCATTCGTGCTGCGACCAAGCTTTCTTCCTCGGTGGAATATTTTTCACGATTGCGCTCACTGGAAGCGATCCACAGCGCGGACGTGGTTTTCATGGTGCTCGATTCGATGGACGGCGTCACCCAGCAGGATCAGGCGATCGCGGGCGAAATCATCAAGGCGGCCAAGCCGATCGTAATCGTCGTCAACAAGTGGGACCTGGTGCACGAAGCGTTCAACAAACGCCATCAGGTGGTCGAGAAATTCAAAACCGAGCGTGCCTACCGCGAACATTACGAGAAGACGATGTTCGAGAAACTGTTCTTCACGCCCGGCGCTCCCGTGATGTTTGTATCGGCACTCACCGGTCACGAAATCGGTCGCATGCTCAAATCCGCCCGGGCACTTGACAAGCGTCTGGATACGAAAATTCCCACGGCCAAGCTCAACGCCTGTATCGTCAAGCTCGCGGACCGCACTCCGCCACCCTCGACGTACAACATCCGCTTCAAGGTATACTACGCGACCCAAACGGGGACGCGCCCGTTCCGGATGAAACTTTTCTGCAACCAGGAGCGCAGCTTGACGGAGTCTTATCGCCGTTATCTTGAAGCGGGGTTGGTGAAGGAATTCGATCTCGATGGTTGCCCGATCCACTTCGATCTCATCGGCAAAAAGAATCGCACGGCGGCGGATCGTATTGCCGCCAAGGGCACGCGCAAAAACTTGCGACTGGCTGAGGCGTCCGGATCGAATGAAGAAATCATCGATCCCTCCATGTTGGACGACTGATCTTTCGTTTTCCCATGCTGCGAATCGTTTTCATGGGTTCGGATGCGATTGCGTTGCCCGCACTCAACTGGCTGGCGGGCGAAGGGCGTGGCGTGGGTGAAGTGGTGGCCGTGTTTACGCAACCCGACCGGGCGGCTGGCCGCGGCCAGAAGGTGCAGGCCAACCAAATCAAACTCTGGGCCGAGGCGCGTGGATTACCTGTGCTGCAGCCGCAAAAATTCGGTGTCGCCGAGCGGGAACAGCTGGCCGCGTTCAAATCCGACCTGTCGCTGGTGATGGCGTATGGTCACATCCTGAAGCAGGACGTCATCGATACGCCGCGTCTCGGGACGTTGAATTTGCACACGTCGGTGTTGTCGAAGTATCGGGGCGCATCGCCGATCCAAACCGCAATTGCATGCGGCGAAACCGAAACCGGGGTGACGCTGATGCGGATGGTGCTTCAGCTTGATGCAGGTCCAGTCGCGGACGTGGAACGCGTGAAAATAGAATTACTGGATACAGCGACGCAGGTGGAGACGAAGCTCGCGGAGGCCTGCGTGCCGTTGTTGGCGCGGGGCCTGCCCACGATTGAATCCGGTACACAAATTTTCGCGGAGCAAAACGAGGCGAGCGTCAGTTTCTGCCGTCGGCTCGAGAAAAGAGATGGCGCACTGGATTTTAACGCACCGGCAGCTTCGCTCGCCGCGCGGATCAACGGTCTGATGCCGTGGCCCGGATGTTCGGTGACGATCAACGGACAAATCGTAAAACTCGGCGTCGCGGATACCGTCGAGGGGCCGACTGGCGTGCCCGGTGAAGTGGTGGGCGCCGATGCGGAAGGATTGCTGGTGGCGACGGCGGAGAAAACGCTTCGCCTGCGTCTGCTACAGCGTCCGGGTGGAAGAATGTTACCCGCCGCCGAATTTTTGCGCGGCTGGCCCGTGACCCCAGGCACACGTCTGCCATCGCAGCCGATGCAGCCGCTGGTGGGGAAGGTGCCATTTCCCCGGATAAAATCGGCGGGTTGAGCATCCCTCTTCGTAGGGCTGGCCCTTGTGGCCACGCCGGGCCGACGGAGTAGTGCGCACACGAATTTCGATCCAGATTGGTTGGCCACAAAAAGTCACAAAAAGATATCCTGAGCTTGGAGAAGGTGATGAGGCGCCCATGGGCGCGCGGAAATTCCGGCTGCCAAAAAAGAAAGCCTTCGTGACCATTGGTGGCTAAAATTCCTCGTTTGTAATGTTTGGGTTTTGTAGGGCCGTCGCTCGTCCACGTGGCCCAATGATATTTGCATTCTCCCTGTAGGGCTGGCCCTTGCGGCCATGCCGGATCGACGGAGTAGTGTGCACACGGATTTCGATCCAGATTTTTTTGTGGCCAAAATTCTGGTGCCCGATGTTTGAACTTGTCGGGCTGGCGCCCGTCGCCATGCCGCGGCTGGCCTCGAGGGCCAGCCCTACGATTGAAACGCGCATGGCCTCGCGACATGGCGGCCAAAATGCACAAGCCGTCCCTCTCTCCTTGACATTCTAGGGAAGCATTGCCTTTCTCCTAGCCAATCTAGGGGAGACCAATGACCAATCACAAAGCAGATTTGTTGCAGGGGACACTTGACCTGCTGATTTTAAAATCGCTCCAGAACGAACCGATGCATGGCTTCGGGATTTCGCTCCGGATCCAGCAAATGTCGAAGGACATGCTGACGGTGGAGCAGGGCTCGCTTTATCCCGCGCTCTACCGGCTGGAGGATCAGGGCTGGATCAAATCGGAGTGGGGCGTTTCGGATAACAACCGGAAAGCGAAATTTTATACGCTCACCACGACCGGCCGCAAACAACTCCAGGCGGAGCAGCAAAGCTGGGCGAAACTTTCCACGGCGATCAATCTCGTGCTGGGAAATACCTGAGCAGAATCAAACCATTCATTGCACAGGAGGAAACGGAGGTAACTGAGATCAAGCAAAGTTTTGAGGATCGGTTCCTTTGTTCCCTCCGTTACCTCCTGTAAAATAAATTATTCCGGTCATGCGAATCTGGTCAAAATTCAGATCGTTGTTCTTAAAGAGAAAACTCGACGCCGAAATGGCGGATGAAATGCGACTGCACCTTGAATTGCAGATCGAGCGCAATGTTGCCGCAGGGATGAGCCTCGATGAGGCCCGCTTTGCCTCACAACGACAGTTCGGAAATGCCGGCGCGATTCAACAGGAGGCGCGCGAGGCTCGAGGCTGGCGGTGGTTCGAGGACTCAATCGCTGACCTGAGGTTCGCGCTGCGCATGCTCGGAAAACATCCTGGATTTACGGTGGCGGCAGCGTTGACGCTCGCGCTCGGGATCGGATTTGTGACGACCCTGTACACGATGATCAACGGCGTCGCATTCGGACAGCTTCCATTCGATGACGCGTCGCGGATCGTGAGCGTAGGTTTTCCAGCGACCCGGTTCGACGAATTTGCGCGGCAACAGCAGAGCTGCGAAGCCATCGCCTTGGCCCAACCGCGGTCGGCCAATCTGCGCGCCGGTGCGTTTGTCAGCCGCTATGCCGCCGCGACGGTGACCACCAATTTTCTAGACGTGTTACGCGCCCGTCCCGCGCAGGGCCGGGGTTTTCTGCCGGAAGATGGACTCGCCGGCGCGCCCCGCACGGTGCTAATCGGGCATGCGCTTTGGGTGCGGGAATTCGAGAAAACGGGTTCAACGGTCCGGGAAGTTCAGATCAACGGCGAAGTGCATACGATTGTCGGTGTGATGCCGGAAGGCTTTGGTTTTCCATTCAATCAGGAACTGTGGATTCCCCGCCGCGCGGACGAACCGGTTACGGGCGGCTTGATTTTCGGGCGGCTTCGAAAGGACGTTAGTCTCCGCCAGGCTTCCGATCAATTCACGGCGATCGCGCGAAGTTTGACCGCGGATACGGGCAAGGACGGATTTGTGTGGGATTCTGACGTAAAGACTGAGAGCACGCCGACTACGGCGTTGGCGATCGACGTGGTTCCCTTCGCCGAGCGTACCGTCAAGGAATCCTTGCGCGTCATGCTGTCGGCGATCCTGAGTGCCACGTTCCTCGTGTTGCTGCTGGCGTGTTCAAACGTGGCCAATCTGGTGCTCGCGCGATCGGTCGACCGAAAAAAAGAGCTGGCTGTGCGCGCGGCGATGGGCGCGAGCCGGGCGCGCCTGATCCGGCAGATGTTGACGGAAAACGTGCTGGTGGCGGTGCTCGGTGCTGTGGGCGGTCTCTTGATCGCGACCTGGACGACGCAAAGTATCTGGACCTACATGATGACGGAGCGACCGCTGACCGGCGGCGCACCGTTCTGGATGAATTTCGATGTGGACGGACGCGTGTTCACTTTTGTGACTGCGGTGACTCTGCTCGCGAGCGTGCTGACCGGGCTGGTGCCTGCTTTGCAGGCTTCGCGGGTGGATCTGAACGATGCACTGAAAGACGGAGCCGGCGGTGGGCTGCGGGTTTCGCACCTCAGCCGGATTTTGATCAACGTACAAATGGCATTCTCGGTTTGTCTCGTGACCGTGGCGGGGTTGTTCGTCACGGTGCTCCTCGCTTTCAATCATAAGCGATTGCCCTATGACCCGGCGGCGATTCTCACCGCACAAATTTCGTTGGACGAAAAACGATACGATGACGTGGGCGTACGGAGTCAATTTTTTGAGGAACTGGTCACCCGCCTGCATGTATCGCCCGGCGTTGAGGCGGCCGGACTCACCTCCGCGGAATCGCTGCGCCAGGCTCAGACGCCGCGGATCGAGGTGGAAGGTGCCACGTATTCCCGCGAGACGGATCGGCCGCAGTGCTGGTTGGAAGCAGTTTCGCCGGATTTTCTAAACGCCTTCGGTGTGGGTCTGCTGGCGGGAAGGACTTTCACGTCGGCCGATGAAACGTCCGGTCCACAGGTGGCGGTCGTGAACACGGCCTTCGTGCAACGCTTCGGCGCGGAGCTCAATTGGATTGGGCGCAGATTTCGTTTTGTCGATGGTGGCGCTGCGGGGACTTCACCTTGGATCACGATTGTTGGCGTCGCTCCTGATCTTGGTAGCGTCAAGGCCGGCCAGAATTCCCGGGGCGCGGTGATCTATCGCCCTTTGACGCAGCGTACCGATTGCACGATGACCATTTTGGTACGGGGAAGAGGCGACGCCTCACGTTTTGCCGCGACGATTCGCAAAACTGTCGCCGCGTTGGATCCCGAGCTGCCTGTGGCCCGGCTCCAGACGGTGCAGGAGATTGTCGAAATGGAACGAGTGGGGATGAATGCGTTCGCGGTGCTGTTCGTCGCGTGCGGATTGGGCGCTTTGCTTTTGGCCAGCGTGGGAATTTACGGGGTGATTTCGTTTAGCGTAAAACTGCGCACGCGGGAATTCGGAGTGCGTCTGGCGTTGGGTGCCACGCGGACGATGATTACCCAGCTGGTTTTAGGAGATGGGATGCGTCAGATCCGAATCGGACTCGCAGTCGGCGTGTTACTCGCCCTTGGGACATCGACGTTGCTCAGCTCACTGTTTTTCGGATTCGCCCAGTCGGAACATGGCGGGTGGATCTATGCGGGCGTACTGACGTTGCTCGCCGGGGTCGCAGGCGCGGCCCTGTTTATTCCCGCGCGCCGCGCGTCGAAAGTGGATCCGATCGTCGCGCTACGGACAGAGTGACCGTGAAAAATTCAACTCCAGCTGCTCCCCGCGCGTCGAATTTCGGCATCTCGCCGGGCCGAAGCCTTGCGCATAGGCCGGTGGTCGCGTTGCGGACAGAATGACCGAGCAGAATGACGAATTACGAATGCATGGCAGCGAACGTAACGAACCAATGACGAGATCATGAAATTACCGCACAAATTTTTTGCTTTGTTTCGCCGGCAGAAACTCGACGCCGAAATGACCGAGGAGATGCGTCAGCACATCGAATTGCAGGTACAATTGAATTTGAAAGCTGGCATGAACAACGATGACGCGCGAGATGCCGCGCTCCGCCAGTTTGGAAATGTGGCAGCGGTGCAGGAGATTTGTCGGGAGCGGCGTTTCGGGCGGTGGCTTGAGGAGTTTGTCCGCGACTTTCAGTTTGGCGTGCGCGGACTGGCGCGGTCGCGAGGCTTCACGACTGCGGCGGTCCTCACGCTGGCGTTGGGTATTGGTGCGACGACGTCGATTTTCAGCGTGGTGTATGGGATTTTGTTGAATCCATATCCGTATGCAAAGTCGGGTGAGATTTGGGCGCCCGAGGTAAGGGATCAGAAAACGCAGAACTGGATCGGACTGAGAATCACCGATTATCTCGGGATGGGAAAATTGCCGGGGGTTGCTTCGGCGATGGCGACCGTTCCGGGGTCGGTGGCCTTGTCGGGGGGTACCAATCCGGAAATTATCACCGGAGTCCGGGTGACCGGTACCGCGTTTCCGTTTCTTGGAGTCACACCGGTAATCGGTCGCGGACTGGCTCCGTCAGATTTTGAACCGGGCGGGGAGGCGAGGGCGGTCACGGTGATTTCATACAAGTTGTGGCTGCGTCTTTTTAACGGATCACCGGATGCGCTTGGAAAATCGGTGGTGATCGACGATGTTCCGCACGAAGTTGTTGGAGTGATGCCGCCGCGTTTTGGTTGGTTTACCAACGATGGATTGTGGCTGCCGCTGCCGACGACCGATCTGAATCGTTCGGTTTATCCCATCGTGCGTCTCAAACCGGGAATTTCCGCGGACGTGGCGGCAGAGCAGTTGCGCGGTTTGTTGCAGGAGCAGGCGCGTCAGGAGCCGGAGCGCTATCCGCAGAACGGGATGAAGGCGTGGTTTAACAATTACCTCAATGTCACGGTCGCGAGTGGCCAGATGCGAATGAGTCTGCTCTTTCTGCTTTGTGCGGTGGGATTCCTGTTGCTGATCGTATGTACCAATGTCGCGAACCTGCAACTCGCGCGGGGGGTGGGCCGTAGTCGTGAAATCGCAGTACGTCTCGCGCTGGGCGCCGGCCGTGGACGGATTTTCCGGCAACTGTTGACGGAGAGTGTGGCGCTGGCCGTGGTGGGCGGAGGATTGGGGGTGCTTTTTGCGGTTGGGTTTCTCGAACTGATCATGGTGCTGCTGCCGCCCAACTACGTGCCAAATGAGGCGCGCATCACCTTGAATGCTCCGGTGCTGGCGGTCTCGGCGGTGCTGGCCGTGATGGTGGGAGTGGTCGCGGGTTTGGTGCCCGGCTGGCAATGCACGCGGGCGGACGTCAACGACGCGTTGAAGGATGGCACGCAAGCCGCGGGTGGCAGCAGGCGAGGCAATCGCACGCGCAACAGCCTCGTTGTCGCGCAAGTGGCACTTTCCGTTACGCTGCTCGTCGGGGCCAGCCTCAGTATTCGCAGCTTCGTCAGACTCCAGAACGTGGATCGGGGGATCAATATCGAACGACTGCTGATCCTCGAGGTGCCCTTAAATCCCAAGCGATATACCACGTTTGAACAGCGCAATGATTTTTTCCGTGAATTTACTGAACGGATACATGCGTTACCCGGGGTTTCCCGCGTGAGTGTGGGGTTGCCGCCCGGTCTCGAGGCACGGTCGGGGATCAGCATCCCCGGCCAGACAAAACCACCGGGTGGGGCTGCAATTAATTACGTCGATACGGATTATCTTTCCACTCTCGGTATCCGGTTAAAGGCGGGACGCAACCTGACAGAAAATGAGGTCGCCGACGGACAGCCGGTCGCCTTGGTCAGCGAGGCGGCGACGAAATGGTGGGACCATGGCGTGAATCCGGTGGGGCGCGTGGTGGAAGTGGACACACTGCTCGATCCCAATGATGGAAATCTGGTGCGCGCCGACCGGACCAAGGCAGTCACAATCGTGGGCGTCATCGCCGACACCCATGCCCGGGGTCCGCAGGAACCGGCCCCGGCGGCGTTGATCGTTCCGTATACACTGAAGGCTCTGAAAAAACGCGCGATGATGGTACGGACGGAGGTCGATCCCGCGAGCCTGGTGAATGCGGTGCGCGGAGAATTGCGAACCTTGGACAAGGAGCAGCCAATGAACCGGCCGTTCACTTCGGATGAAATTATCCGGGAGGAAACACAGCAGCCGCGGTTCAATCTGGCGTTGCTGACCATGCTCGCAGTCGGCGCGTTGGTCTTTGCTTCGGCGGGAATTTACAGCGTGCTCGCCTATTCGGTCGCGCAACGTTCGCGCGAGATTGGCCTTCGTATGGCGCTCGGGGCCAGCCGGTCGGCGATCCTCCGATTGTTTGTCCTCCTCGGAGGCAAGCTGCTCGCGATCGGCTTGACTATCGGCCTCGCGGCGAGCATCGCGCTCACTCAGGTCGTGGACGCCAAGGTGTTCAATGGGCCGGTGCTGGATCCCATGGCCTTTGGCGCGGCGGTCCTGCTCCTCGGTGTCGCGGCATTGCTCGCGTCGTACCTGCCGGCGCGCCGTGCGACGAAGGTCGATCCCATGATCGCGCTGCGGACGGAATGACCAACGAGAAATGACGAATGAAGAATGACGAATTATGAATGCGGCCAGTGGCGAGTGATGAGGGACCAGTGATGAGATCATGAAATTACTGCGCAAAATTTTTGCTTTGTTCCGCCGACGGAAACTCGACGCCGAGATGTCCGAGGAGATGCAGCATCATGTCGAGTTGCAGACCGGGCGAAACCTGGAAGCCGGGATGAATCCGGACGAAGCGCGCTACGCGGCGCTGAGGCAGTTTGGAAATGTGGCCAGCATCCAGGAGCAGGCGCGAGAAATAAGGAACTGGGTATGGCTGGAGCAGTTGTTGCAGGATCTGTTCTATGCCGGCCGCACGCTGGCGAAGGCTCCGGGTTTCACCGTCGTGGCTGTGCTCACGCTCGCTCTCGGCATCGGTGTGAACACCGCGATGTTCAGCGTCATCTACGGCGTGCTGCTCGATCCTTATCCTTACGCGAAGAGCGGTGAGATTTGGGTGCCGGAAATCACCGATGCCAAAACCGGCCGCGTTTCCCGCCTGAGTTTCGGCGACTATTTGGAGGTGGCGAAGCTTCCCGGAGTCGCTTCGACCATGGCAACGGGCCTCGAGGCCGCCGCGACGCTCGGTGACCCGTTCTCGCGGGAGATCATCGCCGCACCGAGGCTCACGGGCGCAGCGTTCGAGTTTTTGGGGGTCGCTCCATTGATCGGTCGAGGGTTGGCGCCGATGGACATTGGCTCGAATGGAGAGCCGCAACCCGTAACGGTGCTGAGCTTCAAACTCTGGCATCGGCTTTTCAACGGAGACCGTGACGTCATTGGCCGCACGATCACGTTGGATGATAAACCGCACACCATCGTCGGTGTGATGCCGCCGCGGTTCGGCTGGTATTTCGGCGACGGTCTTTGGCTGCCGATGACAACCACCGATCTACAGCGCAACGTGCGCCCCGTCGTCCGACTCAAGCCTGGCGTCACGAAGGAGGTCGCTGAGCAACAACTGCTCGGATTGGTGCAAGAACTGGTGAAGCAATCGCCGAATCGTTTCCCGAAAGACGGAGTGAACGCGGCATTCCGCAACTACCTCGATGTCACGAAGGCGAGCGGTGCGATGCAATCCAGTCTGCGCCTGCTCATTTATGCGGTCGCATTTCTGCTGCTGATTGCCTGCACGAATGTCGCCAATCTCCAACTCGCACGCGGTACGAGCCGAAGTCGTGAAATCGCGGTGCGGCTGGCGCTCGGCGCGAGCCGGCCGCGGCTCCTGCGACAGCTTCTGACTGAAAGCTTGTGTTTGTCGCTGCTCAGCGGCGCGCTCGGGGTGTTCTTCGCGTTCGGGCTGACGCAGATCATCGTCGCGTTGATGCCCGACTTCATGGTGCCCAACGAGGCCCGCGTGACGATCAATGGCTGGGTGCTGGCGTTTTCCCTGGGAATTTCGGTACTTACGGGAGTTCTCTTCGGACTCGCGCCGGGACTCCAATCCACGAGGCCAGACCTCAACGAGGCGTTGAAGGACGGCGGGCATGCGTCCGGTCTCGGGGGCGTGCGCGGCGCTCGCACGCGCAATGCGCTCGTCGTCGTCGAAGTCGCACTCTCGATCGTGCTGCTCGTGGGAGCGAGTCTCACGATTCGCGGGTTCGTGGAATTGCAGAGCGTTGATCGTGGTTTTTCGCCCCAGAAGACGGTGCAGTTGCGAATTCCCTTTGTCGCGCAGCGTTACCCCACGCTCGCACAACGTTCGGCCCTCCAACGCGATTTCGTCGAGCGATTGAAACGGGTGCCGGGCGTCGCCGCTGCCACGGTGGGCGCGATCCCGAGTTTCGGCGGCAGTTCGGGGGTCACCATTCCGGGACAACCGAAACCGGTGGACGGCATGTTCACGAACTTCGTGGGCACTGAGTATTTTGAAACCCTGGGGCTCGCGTTACTTGCGGGACGAAATCTCACCGAGCATGAAGTCGCGCGCGGTGACCGCGTGGCGCTAATCAGCGAGGCCGCAAGCAAGCTCTGGGTGAACGGCGAAAATCCGATCGGCCGCATCGTGCAGATCGACTCACTGGTGGATGGCGGGCCCGACGGTCTCGTTCCGGTCAACGCGACAAAGGAAGTGACCATCGTCGGAATTGTCGCCGATACCCGCACACGCGATCTGCGCAAACCGCCTGTGCCGTTGATTTTCGTGCCATACACACTGCGCGGATCGACTACCCTGTTTGTGATCGTGCGGACGCATGTTGAGCCCATGGCCATTTATAAAACGCTGCACGCGGAGTTGCGAGCGCTCGACAAGGACCAGCCGATGATGCCGCTCCTCACCATCGACGAGATCATTGGACGGCAAGTCGTGCAGCCGCGTTTTAATATGATGGTTTTCGGTGCGCTCGCGGGCATCGCCCTGACGCTCGCCGCGGCGGGGATTTACAGCGTGCTTTCCTACAACGTGACGCAGCGCTCGCGCGAGATGGGCGTGCGCATGGCGCTCGGTGCGATGCGCGGCGATATCCTGCGACTGATTCTTGGCGCTGGCGGGCGACTGCTGCTCATTGGGCTCGTGATCGGTGTCGCGGCCAGCGTGGCGCTCGCGAAAATCCTGAAGAGCGAAGTTTTCATCGTGCCGCTGCTCGATCCGCTCGCGCTGGCGGCTGCGGTTGTGGTCTTAAGCATTGTGGCGCTGGTGGCCTGCTACATCCCCGCGCGCCGTGCGGCGAAGGTGAACCCGATGGTGGCTCTCAGGGCAGAATGACCGTGGAGAAATGACGAATGAAGAATGACGAATTACGAATGAGACCGACGGCGAGTGATGAGTGCCCAGTGACGAGATTATGAAATTGTTGCGCAAACTTTTCATTTTTTTCCGCCGACGTAAGCTCGACGCAGAAATGACCGAAGAGATGCGGTTGCATGTGGAAATGCAGACGGAGCGAAATGTGCGTGACGGCATGAATCCCGACGAGGCGCGCTACCTTGCGCTGCGGCAGTTTGGGAACGTGGCGAGTGTGCAGGAAAAGGCGAGGGAAGGCCGCGGTTGGGTATGGCTGGAGCAATTCGGACAGGATGTGCGCTACGCGGTGCGGATGATTGGGAAGACGCCGGGCGTGAGTGGCATCGCGGTGCTGACGCTCGCCCTGGGCATTGGCGTGAACGCGGCGTTGTTCACGGTCTACGACATCCTCGTGCTGCGCCCGCTGCCGACCCGTGATTCCGATCAACTGGTGACCATCCGGGGACGCAATGAGCAGGTGCGCGGCGGGATTAACTCAAATTGTTCCTATCCTGACTATCTCGACTTTTGCGCGGGAGCGCAGACTTTTTCCGACATCGTCGCCTCCACGGAGATCAGCGTGAAATTGCCGGAGGAGGCTCCGCCCGAAACGGAATTGGTGGAGAATTCCGAGTCGGGCATAATCACACTGCAGGTGGTGTCGGGTAATTATTTCCCCGTGCTGGGAACGGAATTAACCATGGGTCGCGACTTCCTGCCGGAAGAGGCCGGTTTGCGCGCAGGCCGCCCGGTCATGATCGTGAGCCACCAGTTCTGGCAGTCGCACCTCCAAGGGGATCCGAACGTCCTCGGCCGGGTCCTGATGACCCAGGATCGGCACGGTCCCATGCGGACGGCTTACACCATCATCGGCGTGGCGGCGCCGGATTTTGTCGGCCAATCTCCTATCGCGCCGGCGGGTTGGGTGCCGCTGACCGGAACGACTTACCCACGCGATGATCGGTCGCGGCGCGAACTTTGGCTGACGGGGCGGATGCGCGCGGGTGTCTCGCCGGCGCAGGCCAGGGCAGATCTTGATGCGATCGCGCTACGCCTGGCGCAGGCCTATCCCGAGGAGCGGCGCGCGAACGCGGTGATGCTGTTGCCCGCCATGAGGATTCTAACCATCGGGCTGAATCCGAGGTTCCTCATGGCCATGTCTCCCGTACTACTCGGTTTTTCGCTCGTGTTGGTGATCGCCTGCCTGAACGTGGCCAATCTCCTCCTGGCTCGCGGCGTCACCCGACAGCACGAGATCGGGGTGCGCTTGGTGCTGGGTGCTGGCCGCGGGCGGCTGGTGCGCCAACTCTTCGCGGAGAATTTCCTGTTGTGTGCGCTGGGTGCGGGTGCGGCGTTGTTGCTGGCGATGTGGTCGCTCCAGGCGCTCAAGCCTCTGTTGCTTTCGGCGCTCGCCGACGAGCCCGAGGCCCAGCACTTCGTGAGCACGATTAAGATCGGGCTCGATCATCGCATCATCGGGTTTGGCGCGCTGCTGGCAGCAGTTGCGGGCCTGACGGCGGGATTGGTGCCGGCGCTCCACTCGGTGCGAGCCGACGGGGTTTTCGCCCTCAAGCATGAGGGCTCGGCGTTCGGACGGAAGATGACGCCCTCGCGACTGCGCGGGCTTCTGCTGATCGGGCAGGTGGCCGTCTGCCTGACGCTGCTGGCGGTTTGCGGGATGATGACGGGAAAGCTCCTGCGGGCCCGCGCGACCGCGACGGGTTTTGTTACCGACGGAGTTTACCTTGTGACGCCCTCGGCGGCGAGTGGTGTCACCAATGCGCTGGCCAGCGATCTGCTGGGGTCGGTCGAGGCCCTGCGCACGTTCCCCGGGGTAACCTCGGCCTGCCTGGTAGCCGATATTCCGCTGCGCAAACCCGGTGATAACATTCACTCGGTGGCGGTGCTGGTCGATGGCGAAAAACCGCAACGGATCTCCCACAACCGCGTTTCAGCGGGCTTCTTTGAGGCCTTTGGTGTCCCGGTGGTTCGCGGTCGCGCCTTCACGCCGCGGGAAACGAAGATTGGCGCCTTGGTTGTGATCGTGAGCGAATCAGCCGCCCGGCGATTGTGGCCTGGGCAGGAGGCGCTGGGCAAAGTGCTGGCTGTCGAGGATACCCTGTTTGTTCAGCGCACCGCATCTGGCGTGTCGGATCCAGAGCATGGATACCGCGAGTGCGAGGTCATCGGCGTGAGCCGCGACTTTCTGAGTGAATGGGGTGGAACCCAGGGGAAGGACCTGATGTTTCTTCCGCTGCCGGCGAAGGGCGCCGCGGCGAGCATCCTGGTGCGGGTGCAATCGGATTCAGCCGGGAGCCTGCGGAGCGTCGAGCAATCGGCGGCCGCGGCGGGAATACCGGTGAAATTTCAGGAGAAGCTTGCCACGATTGTGGACCGGGGACTCTGGCCGTTCCGGGCGTTTGCCTTCGTCAGCAGTTTGCTCACCGCGCTTTCACTGGTTCTGGCCTGCGTCGGGCTCTACGGCGTGGTGTCGTTTGGCGTCAACCAGCGGACAAGAGAGATCGGCGTAAGGATGGCGCTGGGGGCCACGGCGGAACGTGTGACCGGCTTCTTTATGCGTCAAGCCATGCGACTCGTGGCGTGGGGCGTGGCCGTTGGCCTAGCCGGCGGTGCGGCCTTCGCGGTGCTGCTCGGCAAGGTGATGTCCGGTGCGGATTTCGCCGGCCCGTTGGCATTTCGGTGCGTGGTTTTTGGCGCGGTGACCGTTTTGCTGGTCATCGTGGCCTTGATCGCCTGCTGGCTGCCGGCGCGACGTGCGGCGAAAGTTGATCCCATGATCGCGCTGCGAGCGGAATGACATTGGAGAAATGACTAATGAAGAATGACGAATTACGAATGAAACCAGGTACGCCTAATCGGATTCTGTTTTGTCGGTGGGTAGGGCGCCCTGCCTTCAATTTATTGGCCGCTGCTCAATCTGCGTTTTCCAACCACTAAACTCGAAATCAATATGCTCCTTAAGCTCGTTAATTTTGTTGTCCTAGAATGTCTGGTCTTCGTCCTGGTGGCAATTGGCGCATTTGTTCTGAGTCACCTGGGTTTGCTGCTGGTCGGGCGGGTCGATGCCATTCTCTGGCGCGACGGCGGTTCGCGAGCTACGAAGGATACTAAAGGCAACGATCAGAGTATTGCACTTTCTGCGAAGAGAAATTGATGAACCGCATCTGACTCTACCCACGCAACCACGACGATGAATCACACGAAGAGCACCGGTCATTTGCGAAGAATTTCACCCGGATTACCGGCGGTAGGTTCACCGCCGGTTGAAAAGACAACGCAGGGAGTGCTCACAGGGGTGTGGGCACTCCCTGATACTTTTTCCACCCTTAGCTAAAACAGTTACGCATGAAATTCAGGACACTTTTCAGGAAAGCGAAGCTCGACGCCGAAATGACCGAGGAAATGCGGTTGCATGTGGAGCAGCAGACGGAATTGAATGTCGCGGCGGGCATGAATCCGGACGAAGCGCGCTACGCTGCGCTGAGGCAGTTCGGCGGTGTCGAACAGATCAAGGAGCGGTGCCGTGATCAACGCGGGTGGGTCCGGTTTGAACTGGCGCTTAAAGAGGTGGGCTTCGCGATTCGTTCGTTGCGGCGTTCGATCGGATTTAGTTTGGCGGTGCTGACGACGCTCGCACTGTGCATCGGACCCAACACGGCGATTTTGTCGGTGCTTTACGCTCTGGTTTATAAACCGCTGCCATTTTATGAGCCGGAGCGCCTGGTCGCGATCACCAATGTCGCGGAGCGGGCAGGCGGAGCGAAACGACAGTCGAGCGTGGCGCAATGCCTCGACTTCAAAGCGCGCGCTGATGGCTTTCAAGGTTTCGGGTATTTCGACTCAAAGGGCGTGATCATCGGCGAGGAAGATTCCCCGGTCCGCGCTCTGGGATTGGAAGTCAGCGTGGATTTCTTTTCAGTCTTGGGACTTCAGCCGCGTCTCGGAAGAGTCTTTGCGGCGGACGAACAAACGCCAGGTAAGAATCACGTGGTAATGTTGAGCAACGCGGCGTGGGAAAAACGATACAATGCCGATCCCCGCATTATTGGTCGCGAGATATTGATGGATTCGCAGGCGTATGTCGTCATTGGCGTCGCCCCCGCGTGTTTCGAAGAAGTTTTTACAGACCTTGAATTTTTTCGACCATATGTGATCGAACCCGAAGCGACCAATCCCCAATCGCGGTACGTCGGAGCTGTGACAATGATCGGCCGACTGAAACCTGACGTGCCGCTTGCCGCGGGTCGCGCGCAGCTGGAGGTGCTGGAAAAAACATTCTACGACCATGTGGCGGTGCCGCAGGTCCGAGATTTTCTGGATGCGGGTGGTTATCACATCACGGTCAACGACGCGCGACAAGCGCTGGCCGACCCGGTCAAAGCGCCTTTGCTGCTGCTGCAAGGTGGCGCAGCACTTGTCCTGTTGATTGGATGTGTCAATGTGGCGAGCCTGTTGCTTGCGCGCGCGAATGCCAAGCGACCCGAGCTCGCGGTCCGCCATGCGCTCGGCGCCGGTCGCGCGACCCTGCTCCGACAGATGCTGGCGGAAAGTTTGTTGCTCGTCGGCCTCGCCGCGGCGGTCGGGATCGGAATGGCTTTCGGTCTGCTTCAGATCATGAACTATTATCTGCCGACGGTTGTCCGCCACGTGCCGCCGGTGGTCCTCAATCTGCAGGTGCTCGGCATCGTACTGGCGGTTGTGGCCTTGATCGTTTTAGCGATGGGCGTCGTGCCTTTTGCACTGCTGTGGCGGTCTGGATTGCGCGTGGGTGGAACCACTGGCGCGTCGGTGAGCCGGCGCGGGCGAAACACGATCAGTGCGCTGGTGATCGGACAGATTGCGACGGCGCTGGTGTTGCTCATTGGTGCCGGATTGTTGATCCACAGCTTTGCGCGCGTGATGGCGGTGAATCCCGGATTCGATTCGGCCCACGTGGTGCAAGGCCGGGTCAGTCTGCCGAAATTGAGATACAAGCACTCGAACGACCGCGTGTCGGTGCAGGAGCGGATTTTTACGGCCATGAAAGAAATTCCCGGCGTCGAAACGGCGAGCCTTACGTCGAACTTCGGTGTCGCCGACAAATTTCCGACCTCGCCGTTCATCGTTCGGGGGAGCAACGCGACGACGACAAGCAAGACACAGGCGCTCGTCTATCTCAACGCAGTTTCATGGGAATATTTTGCCACCATGGGAATCCACTTGCGCGACGGGCGTGGGTTTCGCGATGACGATGAGCTTACGAAGAATCCGGTGGCGATTGTCGATCAGGCGTTCGCAGAACGGTATTTTCCGGGACAGGATGCAGTAGGGCAGGAGCTGGCGCTTGGCGCAAATCCACCGCCGCAAGGCCAACCATGGATTAGAATTGTCGGTGTGGTGGCTCGCGCAAATCTCACGGGTCTCGAAGCACGCGATGGGTGGCCGTTCGTGTATCTCCCGTTTAACCAGCAACCGAGCTTGGGTTTTACTATTCTTGTCCGGTCGCCGCGGCTCGCATCGGACATCGTCAGTGAAATGCGTGCGCGTGTCCGCGCGATTGATCCGGGTCTGCCCCTTTATTCAACCGGCACGCTCGCGGCGGGACTCGATACCATGCTCGGCAACCGGCGGGCGCTCATGTGGCTGCTCGGGCTCTTTGCCGGACTGGCACTCGCGCTCGCGTCGGTCGGGTTGTACGGGGTGTTGAACTACGATGTCTCTCAGCGGACGCGGGAAATTGGCATCCGTGGTGCGATTGGCGCGACGCGTGAACAGATCGTGATGATGATTTTGCGTCAGGGACTGTGGAAGGCGGGACTGGGCCTGGTCGCCGGCGTGGTGGGCGCCTTTTTCTTTACCCGAGTGCTGCGGAAAATGCTGTTCGACGTCAGTCCAACCGATCCGATGGCTTACGGAATAGTCGCGGTGCTATTGTTGCTCGTGGCGCTGGCTGCGAGCTGGTTGCCGGCGCGGCGTGCGGCGAAAGTCGATCCGGTGATCGCGTTACGAGCGGAATGAACACGGAGAAATGACGAATGAAGAATGACGAATTAGGAATGGGATCGCCGGTGAGTGGTGAACGACTCGTAACGAGATCATGAAATTACCGCGCAAATTTTTTGCTTTGTTTCGTCGACGGAAACTCGACGCCGAGATGACGGAGGAGATGCGGCTACACTTGGAGTTGCAAGTGGAGTCGAATCTCAAAGCCGGGATGAATCCTGACGAGGCCCGCTACGCGGCGCTGCGGCAATCCGGGAATGTGGCGAATATTCAGGAGCAGGCGAGAGACACGAGGACTTGGTGTAGCCTGCATCAATTGGGCAAAGACTTTCGCTTTGCTGCCCGGCGACTTTATCGCAGTCCGGGATTTACTTTCACGGCTTTGATGACGCTCGCAATTTGTATCGGCGCAAACCTGGCAATCTTTGCGTTGGTCGATGCGATTTTGCTGCGACCGCTGCCTTTTCCAGAGGCAGATCGACTGGTAACCGTCTTCAATAGCTATCCGCAGGCCGGCGTAAATCGTGATGGCTCCTCGGTGACCAACTACTACGAACGCCGGGGACATATCCCTGCATTTTCCAGTCTGGCGCTATACAGGCCCGGTCCAGCGATCGTTGGTGAAGCGAATCTGGCACGACGCGTCCAGATCATGCAGATTTCGCCGGAATTTTTTTCCGTGCTCGGACGAGGTCCGGTGCTGGGCCGGACATTTTCCGAGGCGGAAACCACCTTCCAAACAAGTCAGGTGGTGATTCTTTCCGCCGCAGCCTGGCGGCAGTACTTCGATTCAGATCCGAACGTTATTGGGCGCCAGCTCCCAATAAATGGCAGCCGTAAAACGGTGATTGGCGTGTTGCCGCCGGACTTCCGGTTCCTCTCCTTTGACGCATCGTTGTATCTTCCTGCCACGTCGGACCCGACGTCTCGCGCGCCCAGTGAGCGACACTCGGGCGGTAACGTGACGCAGATCATCGCTCGACTGCAACCCGGAGCTGATCTCAACAGCGCTCAGGGACAAATCGACGCACATAATGCCGCGATGGAGGCGGACAATCCCAAAGCAAAACAAGCGCGGGACGCAGGATTTCGCTCAATCGTAGTACCGCTGCATGGCGATCATGTGGCCGCGATCCGACCAACATTGTGGTTGATGCAAGCAGGTGGACTTTTTCTTCTCCTCATCGGGGCGGTTAACCTCGTGAATTTACTTCTCATCCGCGCAGGTGCCCGCGCCAGGGAGCTTGCGGTTCGACAGGCTTTGGGCGCAAGCCGGTGGAACATTACCAGCGAAGTACTGGCCGAAACTCTTTTGCTCACCCTGGCTGGAGGCCTCGCCGGCCTTGGCGTTGGTGCGACAGGAATCCATTTATTGGCAACTCTCGGCGCGGACAAGTTGCCGTTAGGCGCATATGTTGAGTTCGATGGCCGACTGGCACTCGTGACCATGAGCGGCGCGGTCGCACTCGGTTTGGTGATAGGTTTCCCCGTCGCGTGGTTTAATCTGCACAACCATCCGATGGGCGCGCTGCAATCAGGGAGTCGTGGGAGCACGTCGGGGCGCGGAGTGCAGCGGTTGCGCCATGGTTTTATCGTCGTCCAACTTGCCCTGGCACTGGTGCTGTTAGTCGGAGCGGGCCAACTGGGGATGAGTTTCAAAAAGAGCCTTGAAGTGTTTCCCGGTTTTCATCCTGAAAATGTTTTAAGTGGGAAAATATGGGTGCCACCTGCCAGCGCCTCCGATTTGCCGTCATTGATCAACGTAACTGAAAAAGTATCAGCGGAAGTGGGGCATCAGCCGGGTGTGGTTGCTGCCGGCATGATCACCAATATTCCCTTCAGTGGTCTGAGCGGGAAGAGTGCGGCAACAATCATGGGCTATGTCATTCCGGCTGGCGAGCCGTTGCACGGAAATTATTCCTACAGCGTCACCGGAGACTATTTTAAGGCCATGGATTTTTCGCTGCTGGCGGGCCGCTTTCTTACGGCAGACGATTCGCGTCGGGCGGACAAGGTATGCGTCATTGACGATGACTTCGCGCGACGCTACTGGCCCGACGGAAATGCTTTGGGTCACCGACTGTTTGAGGGCTCGCAGCAAGGGCCTGATAATGAGGCCTACACCATCGTGGGTGTGGTCGGCGCGGTAAAACAGGGTGGTCTTACCGATAAAGAAACTCCGGGCGCAGTTTATTATCCCTTGGGCCATCGTCCCGATCGCGATGTCTATCTGGTGGTCCGCACAGGTCTGGCACCGGAGACTTTTGGCTCCGCGTTAAAAAACATTGTAGCCCGGGTTGATGCCAAACTGCCACTCAGCGAAATCCGCACGATGGAAAGTCGCATCGGCGACAGTCTGGCTATTCAGCGTTCGCCCGCGGTGTTGGGCAGTATCTTTGCTGGTGTCGCGCTATTGCTCGCAGGCATCGGCACCTACGGCGTGTTGAGTTATGCGGTGGCACAGAGGTACCGGGAAATCGGCATTCGGGTCGCGCTCGGCGCCCAGCCCGATCAGATCACCCGGCATTTCCTGTCGACTGGTTTCTCGCTGCTCGTGGTGGCAGCGATCATCGGGACGGGGTGTGCGTGGTTCACGGGACGGGCCATGGAGTCGGTGCTTTTTGACGTGCCCTCATTCTCCGTCCAAATTTGGTCCGGCACGGCAGTCGTCTTAATCTGCGTAACGTTTCTCGCCTGCTTCCTGCCCGCGCGGCGTGCGTCCCGCATCGATCCCGTCATCGCTTTGAAATCCGAGTGACGACGGAAAGAAAAATAACGCCTGCTCATTAATACGCGCATGAAGCTATTCAGGGAAATCCGTTCGTTCTTCCGCAAAGAAACGATCGACGCTGAGATGAACGAAGAGCTAAAGCACCATATTGAGTTGCAGACGGCATTGAATCTGAAAGCCGGCCTGAATCCCGATGAAGCGCGTTACGCGGCACTGAGGCAGTTTGGAAATGTGGCGAGTATTCAGGAGCGGGCGAGGGAGGTGCGTGGTCTGATCTGGTTGGAGCAGGTTGGGCAGGACTTGGGTTATGCTGTGCGTGGCTTGATGAAATCGCGTGGGTTTACGACGGTCGCGGTGTTGACTCTGGCGCTCGGTATCGGGGCCAACACGGCGATCTTCAGCGTCGTTGATAGCGTGCTGCTCAAACCGCTGGCGTATCGCGAGCCGCAGCGCCTCGTGACGCTTTTGCACGAAGGAAAATTTCCGGTGTCGCCGGCCGATTTTCTCGACTGGCGCAAGCAAAGCAAAAGTTTTGAAACGATGGCAGCGTCGGCGATCTGGAGCGCGACGCTGGTGGGAACAGACCGTGCCGAGGCGATCCCGGGCATCCGGTTTGGCGAGGGTATGGCCGGAGTACTCGGCGTTGCTCCGCTGGTGGGGCGGGCTTTCGAGCCCGATGATTTCAAGCCGGGTGCTGAACGTGTTCTCGTGCTGGGTTACGGATTGTGGCAACGTCGCTTTGGCGGCGATGCTGGCGTCATTGGCCAATCGGTGACGCTGAGCGGCGTGGCGTACACGGTCATCGGTGTGATGCCGGCCCAATTCCTCTTTGCGCCCTTTTGGGCCACGCGGGCGGAGATGGCTGCGCCACTCGATCTCACGTCGCGAGCGACCTCGCGCGACAGCAATTCGCTGCGCGTCTTTGCCCGTCTGAAACCCGATGTTTCGCGCCAACAGGCGCAGACGGAGATGAACGCAATCTGCCGGCAGCTTGAACAAGCCTACCCGCAAACCAACACGCACCGCACGGTTCAAATCGATTCCCTGCTCGACAAAACGGTTGGCAACATCCGCGGTTCGCTTCGCCTGCTCCTGGGCGCGGTGGTCTTCGTGCTGTTGATTGGGTGCGTGAATGTCGCGAATCTGCAGCTTGCGCGGTCCAGCGCCCGGCAAAAGGAAATGGCGGTGCGCGTCGCACTGGGCGCGAGTCGATTCCGAATTGCCCGACAACTCCTGACGGAAAGCGTCGTGCTGGCCGGCGCGGGTGGAGCGCTCGGTTTGGTGACTGGCTGCTTTGCCGTGGGTGCAATTAAAATCCTGCTGGCGGGCGACGTTGTTTTACTGCGCGACCGCATGCCGCGCGTGGACGACATTTCACTTAATTCCACCGTGCTGCTTTTCACCCTGGCGATCACCGCGCTGACTGGATTGCTGGCCGGCATCCTGCCGGCACTACTCACCGCGCAATCGGCCGGGCACGACGCCCTGCGGGAAGATGGTCGTGGAGCGACGAGTGGCAGACGGGGACGTCGCATGCGCAATTCCCTCGTCGTCGCGGAAATTGCCCTGGCCCTGATTATTCTGACCGGAGCCGGACTGCTTCTGCGTAGCTTCGGTCGTCTGAGCACGATCGATCCTGGATTTGATGCGCGTGATGTGCTTTCGATGACCGTGTCGTTGCAGGGCCAGCCGGATATGGTCGGCGAAAAACGCGATGCGTTCTACCGGACAACGCTTGAAAAAATCGACGCGATTCCCGGCGTTATTTCTTCAAGTGCGATCAATCATCTTCCGCTGGCATCGGACCTTTGGACCGTCGCTCTCAGGCTTGAAGACCGCCCGCTTCCGCAACCGGGCGAAAGAATCGGCGCGGTTTACCGTGTGGTGCGCCCCGGCTATTTCCAGACGATGGGCATCGCTCGGCTGCTCGGTCGGGATTTTAATCTGCAGGACGCGTCGACCACTCCAAGTGTGGTCATCATTAATGAACAACTCGCCCGAAAATACTGGCCTGGCGTCGACCCGGTCGGCCAGCGAATCGCAGCGGACGATCTGGAGAAAAATCCAAAATGGCTGACCATCGTGGGTGTGATTAAAAACGTCCGTCAAAGGGACTGGATGCAGGAGGCGGACTGCGAAATTTATCTTCCCTTTGCGCAATCGCCGTTTGCTTCGGACCCGGCTGGTCACTACGCAACGATGACGTTGGTGGCCCGTACTGCGGTCGATCCCTCCACCCTGGTGAGCGCAATGCAGAATGCGATTCGGAGCGTCAATGGGGGTGCGCCCATTTCAAATAGTGCGACACTCGAGCAAATCATCGATGCAACGCTCTGGCAGCCGCGATTCAATTTGATGCTGATCGCGCTTTTCGCCGGGGTCGCGCTATTGCTGGCGTCGATTGGTCTTTACGGCGTCGTTGCGTATGCCGTCGTGCAACGCACGCGTGAGATCGGCATCCGTCTGGCGCTCGGAGCCCAGCGACGCGATGTGCTGGCTCTGGTGCTTGGGCAGGGGCTGAAGCTCGTGGGTATCGGACTCCTGCTCGGTCTGATTGGGGCGTTCGGACTAACTCGGTTGCTGTCCAGTTTGCTTTATCAAGTGAAGCCAACCGACCCTGCGACCTTCGTGACTGTCTCGTTGCTGCTGCTGGTCGTCGCCATTCTGGCGAGTTGGATCCCCGCGCGCCGCGCCGCCAGGGTGGATCCGATGGTGGCGCTGCGGACGGAGTAACCCTGCGGAAAATGACGAATGAAGAATGACGAATTACGAATGGGAAAGCTGACAAAAACAATGAAATCTTTCCTCTGTTCTCTCTGTTACCTCCTGTAAAACTTTCCGGTCAGGATACTGATATGTCGCAGGATCAGCTCTTCCACTGGACACCGAGGCTGTAGTCGATGCCGGGGCGTTGGTATTGGTTGATGCGTTTGATGGTGCCGGAATAATTCCGGATTGGGTGATTGAGCAGGTTAGCCGCGCCGAAGGTTATCCGCGTGGCTTTAGTGAGTTTGTAGGCCACGCTGAAGTCCGCCTCGAAACCTGCTTCGCGAAAATTGTCGAAGCCGCGAGCAATCGTGTCTTCGAGCTGGGACGTGCGATATCGCAAGGCAAAATCGGAGCTCAATTTCTTTGCTTCCTGGCGGATCGTAAAGCTTACCTGGTGATCAGGCTGACGATAAAAGGGAATGTCTTCATTGGGCCGGTCGGGATAGTGCGTGACACTGTGAAGAAGGGTATAGCTCAGACCGATCGAGCCTTTGCCGAGAACTTCGATGGGAAGACGCCACGTGATACTTTGCCAACCGAGTTCGAAGCCCATGGTTTCGGCGGGACCGCCGTTGACGCGCTGAAATTCGATGAACGTCGTCGTGGGATCGATGTTGGCGTAGATCACCGGCTTTTGCGTATCGAGAATGAAATTGGTGATGTGCTTGTAGAAAAGAGAGGCGGAAAACAGTCCCAGTCGCTCGCTGAGCAAGTCAGCGGAGAAATCGTAATTGTCGGCGAGAAACGGTTTGAGACCGGGGTTGCCGATGCGACTGCGAAGATCGGTAAAGTTGATTTGCAAACTCGGAGGCAATTCAGCGTAGGCCGGGCGGGAGAGCGCGCGGGTGAAAGAGGAGCGGAAAACCAAACCGGCTTTGGGCTCATAGCGCAGGTGCAGGCCGGGAAGTACATTGACGTAGGAGGTGCGGCCGGGAGCAGGAATGAACGTGCCGCCTGTTGCGGGCTGGACGCCTGAGGCCGTATCGTGGGTGCCTTCGACGCGAAGGCCGCCCAGAATGGTCCATTGGCCAAATTCGAAACGGCCCATGCCGTAACCCGCCCAGATAGTCTCCGTGATTGTGGTGTCGCCCGTAGTCGAGTTGACCAAGGATTTCTCTGTATCGAGGTTGAAGAAGGCAGGGGCGCTGGTCAGAAGCTCTGCCACGCCATCCGCATTCGGCGTGGGGCCGTAGACGTATCCGCCGTTGTGAAACGTGGTGACCTTCGCGTCGACCAACCCCGCGAGAGTGAGCGGCGTGAAGCCCGGATTGTAGAATTGCTGATCCCGATCCACGTCGCGGTGACGTTGCTGGATCGCGCCACCCCATTTGAAGTAATCGGGTTTGGCTCCTTTGCCAAAGGTGTGCTTCAAATTAAAGCGGGCGCTGAGTTCACGATCCGTCGTTTCGCCGCGTGAAAGCGCCAGACTTTGGAATGCGAATTGAGAATCGGGCGTGGGTAAGGGGACAGGTAGCCCCGTGAATTCATCGGCAAAGCTGAGGTGCGGGAGAAATGATTCGCGCAGATCGTAAGTGAGAGTGAAGGGATGCGTGTCGCGAAAGATGGCTTCCCGGGTGGAGGGTTCCAATTCACGCGTGAGTCCAAAACCAACCGTTGCGTCAATTTCAATATGATCGAGCGCGGTTTTGCCGCCGAGACTGACATTGCCGGAATCGCGCTTGATTGACTGGGTAACTTCGCGCTGGTCGCGATCGACGTCAGCAAACTCACCGAAATCAGGGGCAAGGGCGAGAGGTGTCCCGGTGAGAGGATCGAAACTGTCGATGCGACGGGTGCGATCGGTTTTTTCCCGGCTAAGATTAGTGCGGAGAAAGACGGTGGTCGGACCGAAGCGTGCGTCGGTGTTGAAGAGCAACCCGATCCGCTGGCGATTTTCCTCAGTGGATTCGAAGCGAGGCTGGGTGAGCACAGGCACGACCGTATTGGTGAAGGGTGCGGGTCCGGGAGAAACAAGCGCGGGCCATTCACGAAGAGCGCGGATGTCTTCGCGAAGGCGCTCCTGATCGTCGAAGGTGGCGGTGAAGATAAAACCGGCGTTGGGTCCGGGGCTACGACCAAGCGTATAGGGGCGGGCGAGCGTAAGCGTGTTGCGAATGCCTGGCTTGGGCTCGAGAGAATTGGTTACGAACTGATGCCGGCCCTGAACGTAGGCTTTAGTGGTGTTGGTGGAGGCCGTCGTGACATTGATCGTGCCGGCGATCGAGTCCGCGTCCATGTCGGGGGTGATTGCCTTCGTGACTTCGAGTGACTGGAGGATTTCCGGCGGAAGATTGTCGAGCGCGCTGGCTCCTCCTCCCTGTCGCTGACCGTCGACCGTGACGCGAACAAAACGGGAATCGAGGCCGCGAATGGAAACATTGCTCGCCCCGTCACTGCCTTTGGTGACTGTAACCCCCGGCGTATTTTTAAGGAGATCGGCCGCGTTCTGGGCGGTCGGCGCTTCGAGTTGCTTGCCGCTAATCAGCTCAGTCGCCGTCTGTCCTGCGGTCTTGTTGTCAAAATTATTGGTCGCGTCGTCGGTGCTGGCCTCGTATTTGAGGGCATCGATCACGACGATTTTGTCGGAGTTGGCCGGTGATTTCTCCGTGTGTTTATTATCCTCGGCGGATGGATTCGCGGGCGGCTCAGCTGCGACGAGTGAAGAGCAGAGCACGAGGACGATCAGCCACGTGGCCGCGGCGTGGGAATGTTTCACACTGATTTGAAGAGTTGAAGGCTCCGAAACAATGTAGCCCTGCGCGGCCTTTCGGCTTCGCTCAAGGTCCTGAGCCTGTCGATGGAGAGCGCAGGGTCCCGCTCCTCCCGGAGCGGGCTACACGAATTCAGGCTGAGTCGATTTCGTGTTTGGGTGTGAAGTATTCAGCTTAACGCGCGAATGCCTGAGCAATTCTCGATCAGGCCTCCGAAAGCAGAGGTCCTACACCGGGCATATAAACCCATTCCGTTGCGCCCGGGTTTGTCAGGGCGCAAATGTTCATGGATTTTCTGGAGGTTGCCGCGCGTGAAAACGGTGTCGCCGGTTAGCGTTTCGCCACCTGGCTGCTGGCGACCTTGCGTGCCACCATTTCGGTCATGCGTTGGATTTCAAGTTCGGCGCTGCGTTTTGCGATGGCGGCAGTTTCCGCCTCGGTTGCGCTGTTCAGCAATTCGCGGGTCTTGTTTTCCTTGGCCTGGCGCAAATCGGCGAGCTCCTTGGTCAGGTCGGTGATTTCCTTGGTGTTGTTCGCCACTTGAGTGGCATAACCCTGGCTCTCGTCGGCGATACGTTTGGATTCCGCATCATATTTGGCGACCCGTTCGTCCTCCTTCTTCTTTTCCTCCGCGACTCTCTCGGCCATCCGTTTCTCGGTATCGAGGCGGGCCTTGGTTTCCTCTTCCTTTTTCTTTTGCTCGTCGTCGGCTTTTTGCTTCGCGACCTGCACTTGCTTGATGCGTTCGGACTCGTCCGAAGCCTTGCTAAACTGCCAGTAGACGCCGGAAAAAACGACGAGCAGAACAACTGGAAATGCAAAGATGAAATAAAAGCGTTTCATGGAAATTAATTAGGATTCGTTTTTGGGTGTGGCCGCGGCGGCGCTCGCGTGGGCAACTTCGACCGACTCGATTTTGTTGAGCAGGTCGGTCAGGTATACAATATTTTGGCGGGCTTTCTCGATAAACTGCGCGTGGAAGGATTTTTCGGCATTGTTGAATTTGATCGATCCATCGAGCTTGGCCAGGGCGTCTTGTTCCAGCTTGATGTCCTTTTTGATCCGCTCGATTTGGCGACCGAGCTTTTCCTGTTCACGAAAGTTGCGATCGCGCGTTTCGACTGCGGCCACCCGCCCATCCTTCTTTCTTTGTTCTTCAGCCTCCTTGTCGATGCGTTCCTTCTTGAGACGCGCCTGGGATGCCATCGCCTCGTCGATGGCTTTCTTGCGGGCGTCCGCCTCGACTTTCAGTTTTGCTTCCCGCACGGTTTTTGCCTCGAGGGCAACCTGGGCCTCATGCGCCTCATATTCCGTGTTGAAGTGCATCGTGTAGGCCGCGAAAGCCACAAAGGCTGCGATTGGTCCGATGAAATAGATCTTTTTCATAAATAGAATCGGTTTAGACTTTGGAGTTCTTGATGTTTTGGCGTTCTTTTAATGCTTCGAGGGCCGCGCGCTTCAGGCGTTTGGCGTCATCGGGCTTGATGTCGGTTTGTTGGCTGGCGACTTCCGCCCACTTGGCGGCGTCTTCATATTTTTGCAGTTCGTAAGCGGTGAAACCCAGGAACAGATAGGCGGCACCGGGCTTCTTGAGATTTCCCTTGGTCACGGCTCGCTCCAAATAGAAGAGGGTATCCGTGTTATGACCTGCGCCATAGTGGAGCTGGGCAATGGAAAGATCCAACTGTCCTTCGGTTGGAAACAAATCGGCGGCCTTCACCAGCGTTTTGATCGCCAGATCTTCATGACCGCCCTGCTGGTAGGCCTGACTGAGCAACTCCCAGTTCGTACGGCTGTTCTCGACCTTGTTGTCCTTGAGACCCTCGTCGAGGAGCTCACTGGCTTTACCGTATTGCTCCAGATTAAAATACATGCCGATAAGGTTGAGTGAGTCCTTGGGCGTGTTCATGATTCCATTCGCCTGGGCGCGCTGAATGGTTAGAATGGTGCGCAATTGATAGCGGCGGATTTCCCGGTCTTCGGTCGCCTCGTTGGCGAGTGCGAGATACGAACCCGCCAGTTGCTGCCAATACAGCGCATTCTTGGGCTGCCGCTTTACCATCTCTTCCAACACATCGATTTCGCCGCTGTGATCGTTCAGTTGCTGAAGTGAAGCGAGCAATAGGACGTAGAGTTGATCGGGTGTTTTGAGGCCGAGCTGCATGCCCTGTTTGGCTTGATCTCTGGCCTGGCGTACGAGAGCGAGGTCCGGCTTCCCCTGCGTCATCGTGCCATGGCCGTAAAGAATGGAAGCGGCGAAGAGGGCTCCTTCCGTCGTCGGCTTCGGATTGGTCGTCAACCATTGGTGGATATATCCGTAGGCCTTGGTGTAGAACTCGGCCTGTCGTTCCGGCTGCTTTGCCTCGGATGCGATTTGATAATGGATCTGGCAGAGGAGATAGAGCTGATCGAGCATCGCTTTCTGTTCAAAGAAGCCGTATTTCTCGCCGAGAGTGTGCGCGGTCAGGAGTGGCGTGATTGCCTCCTCATATTTTCCATCGGTGAGGAGGATCTGCACTTTCAGTTGCGACGCCAAAGCGGTGTCGTACGTTTCGGGATCGGCTTTGGACAAAACGCCGTTCAGCACGGCGACCGCACCGGGATAGTCTTTTGCGTCAACCTTCTCCTTGAGCTTGGTCAGCTCAGTGGAAACTTCGTCGCTGATTTCTTTCTTGGGCGGCTCTTTGACCGCTGGCGCGGCTGACAGGCGCGGGCCCGCGATCGCCAGGAAGGTGATGGCGAAAAAACAGGATGTTCTGCTGAAAAGGGAAGGACTCATGATTATTTTTCTGCCTTGAGGGAAAACTCGACTTCTTGTTGGCAATTCCCGGTATTGACCACGGCGTTGCCTTTCTTGCCGGGGCGGAATTTTGATTTCATTAACACCTCGATCGCCGGATTTTCAAATTCCCGGTGAGTGGAGTGGATCACGACCACGTCGCGCACGTCGCCGGAAGTGTCCACGATGAACTTGACGAGGACCGATCCGGTAATGCCTGCGCGCTTCAGACTGAGCGGATACTTCGGACTGGGTTGAAACCGCGCCTCCGGTTTTTGGTCGAGATTCGACACGTCGAAAACATTGGCCAGGCCTTTTCCGATGTTGGCGGAGGATGGACCCGTGGGAATCGCCATGACTCCCTTCGAAATGCGCGGCGGTGGCGGCGGCTGGACTTGTTGCGTGAAAGCGGAATCGACGGAGGCGGAGGCAACGTCCATCTGGCTCGGCGGAGCCAGATCGGAGATGTCGGTATCGTGAGCGGTGTCTGGCGTGACTTCCGGAGTGTCCGGTTCCTGCGGTGGCATCACCATCACTTCCACCGTCTGCGCTTCCTCCTTTTTGGCCAAACTGCTTTTGGCTTTGTTGAAAAGTTCGCCGCCCCAGAGGAAACCTCCGTGGATCAGCAGGGAGCCGAGCAGGCTGAGAATAAGTTGTCGTGACATGGATTAGCGCCCGGAGGCGCGGTAATTGGTTTCGATGGAAACCTGTTTGATTCCGGATTTGCGCACCTCGTCGAAGGCTTTCAGGGCCGAACCGACTTTGGCGCGGTCGTCACCCGTGACGAGTACGTGCGGATTGGGCGAGGCACTCTTGTAGTTTTGCAGGCGGGGTCCGATCTCGCTCATGGAGATCAGTTCCTTGTTCCAGTACGCGGATCCGGAGTCGGTGACTTGCAGGACAACGGTGTCGTCCTCCGGATTTGGCGTGGCACCTGGCTTCGCCGCAGGCAAATCCACGGGGAGGGACTGGATTTTGTTAAGCGACAGCGTGAACAACACGAAGGTCGCGAGCAAAAAGAAGATCACGTCGATGAGAGGAATGATCTCAATGCGCGCTTTTTTTGGACCGTCGAGATTGTGACTGCCGCCGGATGAGCCTGACATGGTGGGTGGGTTGGGTGGAAGGTTACTTGCTGGAGGCGATTCTGGTTTCGATGTGCACCTTCGGGATTCCGGCTTTCCGGATCTCGTCGACGACGTAGCGCATGTGGGAAAACATCGCGCCTTCGTCGCCGTTCACCAAAATCACCGGGTTGGGTTCGACGAGCTTATACGCCTGGAGCCGGAGGATGAAACTATCGAGTGTCATCATTTCCTTGTCCCAGGCGATCGTGCCCTCCGGTGTGATGGAGATCGTCACTGCGCCGTGCGAATCGCGCGGTTCGCTCGTTTCGACCGCCGGTAACTTGACCGGAATGCCGCCCGACTTGTTGAGCGAGAGCGTGAAGAGCACAAAGGTTGCCAGCAGGAAGAAGATGACATCGATCAGCGGGATGATTTCGATGCGGGCCTTCTTCGGATGGTCCGCCTCAAAGGTGGCTGCAGTGCTTGGTTTGGCGGAGGTGGACATTCGGATTAGGCGCTGACGGATTCCAACTCAGCCTTCTTGATAATTACATCGAGCGTATAGGAAGCCTGCATGATTTCCTTTTTCGCAACCTCGACGCGGGAGTTCAAAATGTTGTACGGGATCAGGCCGATGATCGCGATGACGAGACCGCAGGCGGTTGCGATCAGCGCTTCGCCGACGCCACCGGTGATCTTGCTGGCACTCGCCGCAATATCGCCTTCGCCGAGAGCGCCGAAGGTGTTCATCATGCCGGTCACCGTGCCGAGGAGGCCGAGGAGAGGAGCCGCCGTCACGCAGGTGTCGAGGACCGAAATGCCTTGCTGAATCCGATCAACGGCGAGAGCGGCTGAACGGAGAAACGCGCTCGAAAGAGAATAGTCACGATTGACGAGTGCATCGGCGAGGATGCGGGCGATGAAATCCTTGCTGCCATTGCCGAGCTTGATCGCGGCATCGAAGGATTGCGTTTCGATCAAGCCGAACATTTTTTCAACGGTGCCAGGTTCGCGCACGCGCTTTTCCGAAATGAGGAAAATGGTACGCTCAAGGACCATGGTTAATGTGACAAATGAAACCATGGCGATTGGCCACATGATGGGGCCGCCGTGCTTGTATAACTCCATCGGGGATTGTCCCATGATGAAGCCGACCGGAAGGGTGCTGATGAGATCGTGCATATGTGTATGGCAGTTGTTGGTTGTCTTGTTGGTGATGCTGACGGTTAAAGATCGGATGGAGGCGGAAGCCTCACTGACTTGCGGCGTGATTGATTCGTGAGGAGCATTGCGCCGGCCAAGTTTGCGAGAACCTCATAAAAATTTCGGAACGGGAATTTAATTCATGAATTGAATTCTCCACGGCGAATGATTGTGGAAGGTGAGTTCGTGTTCAGAAATTCGTGGTGATTCCCGCTGTGTGAATTTAGCACCTCGCATGCCACGGCGGTCGGAGCCCCCGGCAAATGGACAAGTCAAAATTAATTCAACTGTGACTCCCGGCCGCTTGAATTTTATTATTGCGTGGCGTGCGACGCTTTCTGGCGCGAGCCCTGCTGACTTTGGAAAAGGACATGGCATTTCCTCCTCTTAGAAAACCCACCATCCCCCGTGCTTGTCATTTGCTCCGCCCGAAGGAATTGATCGCCGCGTTGGTGAGCCTTGTCGCTGCGGGCTGCACGTTGCATCCGACCAATCCGGCACCGCGACCCGGGCCCGAGCTCGCGGAATTTTCTGCTGATGCGAAAACCGCAACCATCGCACCGGTCGGCCCGGCGTGGTGGCTGTCAATGCAGTCTCCCCAGTTGACCGGGTATATAGAAAAGGCGTTGCGCACGAGCCGTTCGGTCGAGGCGGCCCGCGCCCGCTTTGCCCAGGCTGACGCAATTTATCGCCGGGCCGCCGCAGCGCTGGGACCCAATGTCGATTTCAAGGCGAGATATGATCACGATATAAAAGCCGATTTGCCGCGGGATGATTATTGGGAGATTGGGCCGGCGTTGTCGTGGGAGATCGACGTATTTGGCCGCGCAAAAAGCACGCAGCAGGTTCGCCGCATGGAACGTGATTCACGCGGCTATCTCCTGCAGGGTGTCCAACTCACACTTTCAGCGAACGTAGCCGAGGCTTATCTTGGCGTGATTGAGCAAAATGAATTGCTGCGGCTTCTGCACAGCCAGCGTGATTCCTCATTGAATTTCCTTCGCATCATCCAACAGCGGTTTGACCAGGGGCTCATCTCCGTGGTGGATCTGCTGCAGCAGAGAAGCCAGGTTTTGGATACGGAAAGTCTGATTCCCGACGCGGAAGCGAATCTGAGGATCCAGGAAAATATTTTGCAAACGCTGGTCGGCGATTGGCCGGAAGGGCGGGGCATGGCGGTGGAAGGCACACTGCCGCTCGTTGCGCCGCTCCCGTCGCTGGGGAATCCGGGTGACCTCCTGGCGCACCGCCCCGATCTTCTGGTGGCGCGGTCCGATTTGATGGCTTCCGATGCGGATATCGGGCGGGCCCTTGCTGATCGCCTTCCCCGACTGACTTTTTCGGCCGACGCCCTGTTGGTCGAGGGACGTGGAAAGGAAAATCTTTTGTCGACTTTGTCCTCGGGCCTGATGTTGCCGCTGCTTGATTGGGGAAGCCGGCGGATGGAAGTGGTGCGGAGCAAGGAGGTTTATCGCGAGCGACTCGCGATTTTCGCCCAAACCTATCAAGATGCGGTACTCGATGTTGAAAACGCCGTTGTGCGCGCGGTTAAACAGAAGGAACTTAACGGACGGCTCGAAGAGAGGCGCAAGCTGCTGGAGGAAGTGCTGCAGCAGTCGCAAGAGCGCTATACGAGGGGCCTGACCGATTACCTTCCGGTTCTCACGAGCTTGCAGCAATTGAACGCCGTGGAGCAGCGCCTTATTCGTGAACGCCGGAAGCTGCTCAGCCAGCGCGTCACGCTGCACCGCGCATTGGGTGGTCCGGTGCCGCCGCAAGAGGGCGGAGTCGAAAAGAAATAGACCGGTTTAGAACCAGCGGAAAAACTCCGGCTGGAATGTAGCAGCGGTGGTAACACCGCTGGTCTGGGGCCGACACTGGAGCATTTTCAATAAAACTGCAGCCGGAAAATAGAGTAGAATGGTAGGGCGGATTATCCCTAATCCGCCGTCAGGATCACCGATCACGAGGGAGTGTTCGCGCATTCCACGGCGGATTAGGGGATAATCCGCCCTACCTCGTCGCAGTCGGGCGTTCTGCTGACCGGCAGAACGGCGGGCCCAGAGGGCACGCCCTATCTCTCGACCTCGTCGTAGTGTAATCTCATTAGACGATTGGTATTAAATCACCGAGTGGAACACGCGTTTGATTTCATCGCGAATTTCCCGTTCGGTGAAGGATGCATCGGGGAGTGCGGCGCAAACACCGATCAGCGAATTCAGCCGGTCTCGGCTGGAGGCGCCGATGGCAGCGGTGGCGGGTTCGAAGCTGATAAGTGAGGAAAGGGGAGCGGTGAGATTTTTCCCTTCGAGCGAAGCTCCAGAGAAAACCTGATCGATGACTTTCTGTTCGCGATAAATGTGCATGATCTCCACTTCATTCCTGGGATCGGCGCAAAACGAACGGGCTTGCTCCAGCGCCTGGGCCATTGCTTTTACCGCACCCGGATTTGCGCTGCAGAACGCATCAGTTGCGGCCAGCACCGATTGGATTTCCAACGGGGAGTGGTCGCGACTTCGGGCCACGGTGGAACCGAAACCCATTTGCAGGGCGATTTGACTCGCCGGCTCGGCACAGCAAAACCCTTGAATGTATCCTTCCTGGAGAAGATCGATGAGTTGACTGATCGCGATCGGGACGAGCTGGACCACCGTGGTCTTTTCGATTCGCAGTCCTTTGAGCCACTTTTGAACAAACAGATCGGATCCCGTGCAGGGCGCGTCGACGCCGATGCGCACGGTTTTCAGCGAGTTTAGCTTGCCGCCTAAAAAAGCGCCCATCGTTGCCTGATTCAATGTAATGGCATCGCCATGACACGAAGTGATGGCGATGGCTTCCATGGGAAGAACCATCCCACTCCGCTTCAACGAGAGGGCCAGGGGAAACAACGTGGGGACATTCGCGACGGCGAGATTTCCTGCTGAGAGTTTCGATTCGATGCTTTTCCATCCGAGTTCCAGCGAGGTTCGAACGACGACGCCCTCCGCGGCAAAAAATCCCTTTGCCTTGGCGACATAAAGCGGGAGGTCGGTCAATAGACCGGTGCAGCCAATCCGAATGGGTTCCTTGTTGGATGGTTTCAAAATCGTGACGTTACTGGTATCCGCTGTGCTTGTAGATGTTGTCTGGAAAAACATGCCGGTAGCAGTATGCGGACCACCTAAAAATTTATGCCATGAAAGACCCGATCGATAGCCGACAACTTCAAATTTTCGTCGTTCTCGCCCGGAGCGGCAGTCTGCGCTCCGCGGCCGCAGAGTTGTTTTTGACCAACTCCGCGATTAGTCATTCCATCCATGCGCTCGAAACGAGTCTTGATACAAAACTTTTTCATAGGCCCGGAAAATTTCTGGAATTGACGGGCAAGGGGCATCTTCTGCTGAGAGAAGCACCGGGAATTTTGTCTTCGATGGATCGGGTCAGGCTTCAACTCACGGATGAGGACGCAACGCAGAACGTGTCTCTGCGGACTGCGGTGGGTTTCAATTTTGCCAGATTCATGTTGCCCGAAGTTATCGGCGAGTGGCAGCTGTGTTTTCCCAAAAGCAAGTTGACCGTGCGGGTCGCAGACCGCGATACCTGCGTGAAATTGATGAGTGACGATGCGATCGATGCCGCCGTGCTGGTTGATCCACCGACCGAACCCGAGTTCAGCGTGGACAACCTTTTCGAGGATGAACTTCGACTCATGGTGACGGCGGATTCTCCTCTGGCGAATCAGGGCGCGGTCAACATGCGCAGCTTGCGCGGAAAGACTTTTTTGACTTCCCGCATTCAGTCTCATACGACGCAAATGGTTTTGACCGAGATGCGCCGCCAGGGATGTTCTTTCCATGAAACGCTTGAACTGGGTAACATTGATACGGTTTTTGAAATGGTTAAACTCGGTGGTGGAATTGCGTTGGTTCCAGACTGGATCATTGAACGCCGGCCGAAGGATATCCACGTGGTGTCGCGTCCGTTGAACAACGTTCACCTGATCCGACGCTGGGGGCATGTGCGTCGCGCCAGTGGAGAATATTCGGTGGCGGCGCGGACTTTCCTGCGGTTGTGCCGTCGCGTAGCGGGAAACATGGCGGTCAATATGTCTGCGGCGATGTTGTACATTGCGATGTGTCCGATTTGGAGTGATGAGTGGTTGTTGGGTGCAATCAGCTGAAGTGAATTAAACCGATTTTTACGGCGCCCGATTTCTGGCGGCACCAGAGTTTTTCTGCAAGAGGCGGAGACTCGCAGATCTACGAATATTTTTCATGTAACTCAAATGCGCGGTTGCGGTCCGGCGATTCCCATAACCCGCTGGTCCGCAGTCCCACGGGTTTGATTAACACCGCGGCCCTCGGAATGACCGGTAGTGTATTTATATTCATCGGTCAGGGACTATTCCCCTTTGATTGGTTAATATTATTCACGCAACCAGTCACGGCGCGAGTCCGGCTGGCATGTTGCAAGCTCGTGGGGCAGCAATCCGTTTTTATCGCTGACCATCGTTCTATGAATTTTCGCCATACATTCACGGAATGATCCCGGACCATAACACACGAGAGCGCGCGACTGTGTCAGCTGGGAACCGAAACGAAACTATTTCCCGTGTATTCGGTGAATTGCTTCACGAGGTGCGCCTGGTCTCTTAACCCACCGATCCATTAACACCATGCCAGCACCTCGCTTCATTAGTTCTTTCGCCGCGCTCGCGACGATTTCCTTTGGCGCACACGCCTTGTGCGCTGCAGTCAAACCCGACTATCATCTCGACATCGATCCTGAGACGATGCCCACGGGATTCTACTCCGCCGAAACACCCCCCGTCCTCAAGATCAAGAATGGACAGACGGTGGAATTCGATACCCTCGCTCTCATGGGCTTGAGCGATGACAATCCGGAGAAATTTTTCACCGATAATAATATTTCACTCGATCTGCCCTCGGTGAAGAAAATGATTTCGGTCAAAAAGGCACTCGTGGGCAAGGCCGCGAGTTCCGCGCCGCTGGCCGGTCCGATCTACGTGGAAGGAGCGGAGCCCGGTGACACGCTTGAAGTCCGGATCGTGGATATTAAATCCTACACACCCTTTGGCATCAACGTCGGCAATCCCGGCAAAGGCGGGATCCCGGATGTCATTCCGCGACCATACTCCAAGGTCATCAAGTTTGACCTGAAGAAGAACACCGCGAAATTTTCCGACACGGTCGACATTCCACTCCGCCAATTCCAAGGCATCATGGCAGTTTCGCCAACCAAAGCTCGCGGCAAACTGCCCTCCCGCCCCCCGTACCCAGACATCGGCGGAAACATGGACAACAAATATCTGGTTAAGGGCACGACCCTTTTTCTGCCCGTACAGATAGAAGGCGCTGGTTTCTATGTCGCGGATCCGCATGCCGCGCAGGGCAACGGCGAGGTCAGCCAGTCCGCGATCGAGAGCAGCAACACCGTTACGCTGCAATTTTTCGTGCGCAAAGACGTTCACATCAAAGGCCCCCGGGCCGAAACGCCGACGCACTACATCGCCATGGGATTTGACGAGGACCTGGACGCGGCCATGCATCACACGATCGTCAACACCATCGATCTGCTCAAGGATGTGAAAGGTATGAATTTTTTCGATGCCTTGTCGCTGTCCAGCGTGGCAGTCGATTATGAGGTGACCGAGGTGGTGGACGTTACGAAAGGCGTGCACGCTATGATTCCAAAGAGTCTTTTCCATGACGATAAGACGCCCGCCTACTGGTACAAGGAGTAGCCGAACCCGCGAGCCGCGCTTGTCGATTTCTTTCTCTTTCCATGAATAATTATCGCTTCCAGTTTTCCACAACCGTCGGCTGTTTTTTGGCCGCTTGCGCGTTGTCTGTTCACGCGGCTCCCATCAAACCCGACCATTTCCTTGGTGCCAAGCCGGGCAATATGATTTGGGGTTATTTTTGGGCCGAAACTCCGCCCGTTCTCACCGTGAAAAATGGTGAAAGTGTCGAGGTGGACACCACGGATCTGACCGGCATTACCGATGAAGATCCCGAGGCTTTTTTTAAAGAGCACTCACTGCCGCTGGAATTGCCCGCGATTCAGGATCTCATCGCGATCAAGCGGCAGGTGAAGCCCACCGGCATCCGTGGACATATGATGACAGGACCCATTTTCGTCGAGAGCGCGCAACCCGGTGACACACTTGAAGTCCGCGTCCTTGATGTGAAAACCCGCGTGCCCTACGCGATGAACCGCATGCGGCCGGGCGGGGGTGGCATTCCGGATTTGGTGCCCCGTCCCTATATGAAATACGTGCCGATCGATCTTGAGCACAATGTCGCCCTGTTCACCGAAAAGGTGCGGATTCCGCTCCGGCCGTTCCAAGGCGTGATGGCGGTGGCGCCGACTGCGGACCGCGGGAAACTCCCGTCCGGACCGCCCTACGCCGACATCGGCGGTAATTTCGACAACAAGGATTTGGGCAGGGGCGCGACGGTCTATTTTCCTGTGCAGGTGCCCGGAGCGCTTTTCTACATCGGAGATCCCCACGCGGTACAAGGCGACGGCGAAGTCGATGGCGGCGCTGCGGAAACCTCCAATACGGTCATCATCCAGTTGATCGTCCGAAAGGATCTGCACATCAAGAACGTCCGGGCCGAAACCTCTGAGCATTATATGGTGATGGGTATCGACGTGGAATTGAGTACGGCGATGCACAAGGCGATCGCGAACTCGGTTGATTTTCTCAAGGAAACCCAGGGCTTGGATTTCTTTAACGCCCTGTCGCTTTGCAGTCTTGGGGTGGACTATCGCGTCACCGAGGTCGTCGATGTCAGCAAAGGCATCCACGCCATGATTCCGAAATCCTATTTCACAAACGACAAACCCACGGAGCCCTACTGGTATCACGCCGACGCGACTTACACGACGGCGCGATGAACCTGGTTCGGCCCAAGCCGAACTCGGTTTCGCGACTTCTGGCAAAATTCATCCGCCTTGGCGCAGCTTTTGCGTCTGGTGCGGCTGACGTAACCTGACTGCGCTACGACCCGCGCTGGTTTCGTCTCGAAAATGAATTTCCTCCAACTCTCCCTGCGCCGTCCGCTCACGGTGATCGTGTTGATCGTTGCGGTGATTCTGGGCGCTGTCTTCGCACTCCAGCGCATGACGCGGGATATTTTCCCGCCCCTCGGTGTGCCGACGATCTATGTTGCCCAACCCTATGGCGGCATGGATCCGGCGCAGATGGAGGGCTACCTGACTTACTACTACGAATACCACTTCCTCTATATCACAGGCATTGAGCACGTGGAGTCGAAGTCGATTCAGGGCGCTTCGATCATGAAGCTCCAGTTCCACCCGGGCACCGACATGTCGCAGGCCGTTTCCGAAACGGTGGCCTATGTGAACCGCGCCCGCGCGTTCATGCCGGCGGGCACACCCGGAGCGTTCGTGACGCGCTTTGACGCCGGCAGTGTCCCGGTGGGTTATCTCGTTTTCTCGACTGAAAACCCCGCCCGCACTGTCGGGCAAATGCAGGACGCCGCGCTCAACATGGTGCGCCCGCTCTTCGCCACGCTCCCAGGCGTTTCCGCACCGCCGCCCTTCGGTGGCAGCGCACGCACCATCGTCGTAAACATTAAGCCCGACCGTCTTCGCGCCTACGGCTTCACCCCCGACGAGATCGTCCAGGCTTTATCGCAATCGAATGCGATGAGCCCTTCGGGAAACATGAATCTTGGCGACAAGTATCCGATCGTCCCCGTCAACGCCGTCCCCAAAAACATCAAGGACCTCGAAGGCACTGTCCTGCGCACCAGCGCCGAGGGCGCCGTGTTTTTGCGCGACGTCGCCTCGGTTGACGACAGCTCCGACCTCGTGACGTCCTACGCACTCGTGAACGGTCGGCGCACCGTCTACATGCCAGTCACGAAACGCTCGGACGCCTCCACGCTCTCCGTCGTCAATCTCGTCAAAGAGAGCCTGTCGAAATTCAAGGCCGCCGTCCCCGACGACATCAACGTCACCTACGAATTTGACCAATCCCCCGTCGTCGTCCAGGCCATCACCAATCTGACCAAGGAGAGCGTGATCGGCGCCGTGCTCACCGGCCTGATGGTGCTGCTTTTTCTGCGCGACTGGCGCAGCGCGCTGGTCGTTGTACTGAACATCCCACTCGCCTTGTTCGCCGCTTCGTTCGCGCTCTGGCTCACCGGCCAGAGCATCAACCTGATGACGCTCGGCGGCCTCGCGCTTGGCGTCGGCATTTTGGTGGACGAGGCAACCGTTGCGATGGAGAGCATCCACACCCATCTCGCGCGCGGCGGCAGTGCGGCCCGCGCAGCGCTCGACGCGACACGCGAGACGGCGCTGCCGCGTTTGCTCGCGATGCTCTGCATCGTGGCGGTTTTTCTTCCCTCGTTTTTCATGACGGGTCCGGCGCGCGCCTTGTTCGTGCCGCTCTCGCTGGCGGTCGGGTTTGCGATGATCGCTTCGTACATTCTCTCGAGCACGTTCGTGCCGGTGCTCACGGTCTGGATCGTGCGCGCCCACCAAAAAGAAGAGCGGACGCACGTCCGGAATGCGCTTGGCGGCTTCGCGAAGTTTCAGGAACGCTACGCAGCGTTCGTCCAGCGTCTCGCCGGCTTTCGCGTGGCAATCGTCGCCGTCTACCTGATCGCGGCCTGCGCAGTCATCTGGCTCGTCGGCGGCCGGCTGGGCCTGGAAATTTTCCCACGGGTCGACGCCGGCCAGCTCGCCCTCCGGGTGCGCGGAGCCGCCGGCACCAAGCTCGAAATCACCGAGGCACTCGCGCTCAAAACCCTCGACTTGGTGAAACGCGAGGCCGGCGCTGACAAAATTGCGATCACCATCGGACTCGTCGGCGTTCACGCCGCCAACTATCCCGTGAATCTCATCTATCTCTGGAACGGCGGCCCCGAGGAAGCCTGGCTCGCGGCGCAGTTCAAGCCCGGCGCGGCCGTCGAAGTGCCGGCGCTCCAGGAACGGCTGCGCGCGGTTTTCGCGAAAGAGTTGCCCGGCATCCAGGTCTCGTTCGAACCGGCCGATATCGTTTCGCGCGTGATGAGCTTCGGCTCACCCACGCCTCTCGAGATTGCCGTCACCGGTCCAACCATCGCTGCGAGCCGTGCCCACGCGGAAAAGCTCCTCACGAAACTAAAAGAGCTGCCCGCGTTGCGCGATGTGCAGATCGCGCAGAATCTCGATTTTCCCACGGTCGATGTGAACGTGGACCGCGAGCGCGCCGGCCTGCTCGGCGTGAAGACCACCGACGTGACCCGTTCGCTCGTGGCCGCGACGACGTCGAGCCGTTTCACCGTCGCCAATTTCTGGGCTGATCCCGGCTCCGGTGTGGCGTCCAGTGTGCAGGTCCAGATCCCGCAGGCCCGCACCACCTCGATCGACGATCTGAAGAATCTCCCCGTGAGCCGGTCCGCCTCGGGTGAAACGGTGTACCTGCGCAGTGTCGCCTCGATCACCCCGGGCACGGCCGTCGGCCAGTACGAGCGCTACAATATGGCGCGCGTCGTCTCCATCACCGCCAACATCCACGGTGCCGATCTCGGCAGCGTCGCCCGCGATGTGGCCCGTGTCATCGCGGAGAATGCCGCCCCGCCCAAAACCGGTGTCGCACTCCGCGGCCAGGTACCGCCGCTCGAGGAACTGCTCGGCGGTTTCCGCTCCGGGCTGCTCGTGGCCATCGCTGTCATCTTCCTGCTGCTCGCGGCGAATTTCCAGTCGCTGCGGCTCTCGTTCATTGTTGTCTCCACGATCCCCGCCGCGCTCGCCGGCGTGGTGCTCGCGCTCTGGTTAACCGGCACGACGCTCAACATCCAGTCTGCGATGGGTGCGATCATGTCCATCGGCGTTGCGGTGGCCAACGCCATCCTTCTGATCACTTTCGCCGAGCGGGCGCGCATCAATGGCGCCGATGCCATTGCCGCTGCGGCCGAAGGCGCGCGCGGACGGGTGCGTCCCATTCTCATGACGAGTTGCGCGATGATCGCCGGCATGATGCCGATGGCGCTCGGCCTCGGCGAAGGGGGAGGCCAGACCGCGCCGCTCGGCCGCGCCGTCATCGGTGGATTGATCACCGCGACTTTCGCCACGCTTTTTATCCTGCCCTCCGTCTTTGCACTCCTGCGCCGTCGCGCCAGCACGCGTTCGCGCTCGCTCGATCCGGACGATCCACTGAGCAACCACTACGTCTCACCGGTCGGGCACCGCTGACTTCATCCCGTCCCACGCCATGCACCCGATCAGCCCATTCACCGCCTTGCTCTTTCTGTCCGCCACTATCGTTTCGGTTGCGGCGGATGGCACGGGCCCGCTTGAAATCAAAGCCACGCGGGCCAGCCGCGGCGATGTCGTGCGTTACGTCTCCCTTCCGGGAACGGTGAAGGCAAACCGGCAGGTGACGCTCTATTCGAAAGTTCCTGGCTACCTGAAATCCCTCTCGGTGGACAAGGGCGACGCCGTCCAGGCCGGCCAGCTGCTCGGCGAGATCGAAGTGCCCGAACTTGTTGCCGACCTGGCGAAACAGAAAGCCGAACTCTCCGTTGCCGAAACCGCGCACCAGCGGATCAACGATGCGCGCGCCAAGTCGCCCGACCTGATCACGCCGTCGCTCTTCGATGAAGCGGCCGGGCGCGTCGAGATCGCGCGCGCCAGCCTCGAGCGTACCCAGACGCTGCTCGGGTTCAGTCACATCGCCGCGCCATTCGCAGGAATTGTCACAGCGCGTTTCGCCGATCCGGGCGCTTTCATTCCGGCGGCTACTTCCGGGAGCACAGCCCAGTCGGCAGCGGTAATTACATTGATGGATTTTGCCACCGTGCGGATTCACGTCGCCGTCCCGGAGACGGAGGCGCCGCTCGTGGCCGTGGGTGAACCGGTGAAGTTTTCCACCGAAAGTCTGCCCGGAAAGACGTTCGACGCGAAAGTATCCCGTTTCGGATACGCATTGGATCCGGCGACCAAGACCACCCTGGTCGAGGCCGATTTCTCCAACGATCACCTCGTGCTTCGCCCCGGCATGTACGCAACGGTACGGGTGGGATTGGAAGCGCACCGGGGCGTCATCACACTTCCCACCGAGGCGCTCGTCATGGAAAAGACCGCCGCCTTCGTTTTCAAAAGCGCCGACGGCCACGCCAAAAAAACGGCGATCAAGCCGGGTTTCAATGACGGTGCGCGCTTCGAAGTTACCGATGGCGTGGCGGAAAACGATCTGGTGCTGCTCGTCGGCAAGGCCGCACTGACTGACGGACAACTCGTCAACCCTGTGGAACAAGGTCGATGAAAGCACCGGGTCTCGTAGTTCTGACATTTGTGCTGCTCGTTCCGGCGATTGCAGCTTCCGCGGCTGAATCCAACGCAACCGGGCTGTCACAAATTTCGTCTGCCAATATCGATCTTCCCACCACGCTGCGTCTTGCCGGCGCGGAAAATCTCGATGTGCAACTGGCCAGGGAAAAAGTCGCCGAAGCGCAGGCTGCCCACGAAGGCACGCGGCAACGCCTCTTCCCGTGGCTCTCACCCGCAATCACATTTCAGCGCCATCGCGGTAACGCGCAAAGCGTCAACGGACCGATTGTTGATGCCGACAAACAATCGCTCTCGCTGGGCGTGATGCTTGCCGCTCAGGTGGACCCGGGCGAAACCTACTATCAAAATCTCGCCGCGAAACAACTCGTGCGCGCGAGCGAAGCGAACCTCGCGGCACGTCGTCGCGAAACAATCTTTCTCGCAGCTTCTGCCTATTTTGACCTCGCGCGTGCGCGCATGGCCGTGGCCGCCGCGGTCGAGGCGGCGCGCGTGGCCGGTAATTACGCGGGACAAATTACCGCGGCGGCAGACGCCGGGGTTGCCTTCAAAGGCGACGCCTTTCGCGTCACCACTGCCCGTGAGCGCAGCGAGTTGTTAGTGCGTCAGCTACGGGAAACGCAGCGTGCCACCGCCGCACGACTGGCCCAACTGCTCCATCTCGATCCTGCCATCGAACTTGTGCCCCCCGACGACAGTCTGGTTCCTCTCTCGCTCGTCACGCCCGGTGGCGAACTCGGCCCACTCGTAGCTCACGCACTCGCGGTGCGCCCTGAACTCGATGGCGCTCAGGCCCGCCTCGAAGCGGCTCAAACGACCCTGCGCGGGGTTGCCTACGGTCCACTGGTCCCCCGCATCGCGGTGCAAGCGGCGCTCGGTGGCTTGGGCGGCGGCGCAGGCTCAGCGTCGCTCGATCGTGATTTCGATCGCACTACGGATTATCTGGTCGGACTCAGCTGGCGCGTTGGCCCGGGAGGTCTTTTCGATCGCAGCCGTAAACAATCCGCCGAAGTCGGTGCGCGCGTCGGCAAGCTGGAACGGGAAAAACTCACCGACGAGATCCGGCGTCAAGTGGTGGAGCAGCACGCGCATCTCCAATCTGTTTCTGATCAACTGGCTTTCGCCCGCCGCATCCTCGACTCCGCCGAGGAAACCGCCCGGCTTTCACGAGGACGCCAGCAATTCGGGGTGGGGGCGGTGCTCGAGGATCTTCAGGCAGAGGATGAACTGGCGCGTGCCCGACGGGACTATTTCGCCACCACCGCAGAGTTCAACAAAGCTCAATACGCGGCGCGTTACGTGAACGGTGAGTGACGCGGTGGTCAGAACGGAAACTAAGCCGGAACGATGCAGGAGATTTCCCGCGAAACACATGAATCACGCGAAAATCTGAGGAAAACCAGCGTTACGACGCCTAGGAACGGCTTTCACAGTTAGGTGAATAAATCCGCAGTTTGAATTCTTTCACAGTCTGTTTGTTTCGTGTCTTTCGTGTGTTTCGTGGGCACCTCCGATTGGATGGTTGCGGCTAAGACGTGCATTCAACCGGGAAAACGCAGTTGAACCACAAAGTCACAAAGGCACAGAGCACAGAGAGGAGATACACGAAATCGAGGAATGCATTGTTTCATTTCATCCTCTGCGCACTCCGCGACCTTCGCGCTTCAACCGCATTTTTTAGCTTCAATAGGACCTGTATGGCCAGTCCTGCGACTGATCGGCGACATGCTCCGCGAGGGAATTTACCGTTCGATTGCTTCGTTTGGCTAACCCGCATTCATCACACTAAAAACGGAGAAAACCTTTGAGTCACAGAGAACACAGAGCAGCAGACACAGAGTTCACAGAGGTAAACCCGATGGCTTGGCTGATAAATGACTTTTCGAGAAATCGACATTCGCCGGAAAAGCGCCGTACACTTTGTCCTCTCCTTCAGCCTCTGTGTCACCTCTCTGTGCCCTTTGTGAAATCAGTCTTCGTCAGAAAAAGCATAATTCAATGAACAGGCGTGCCTGCCCCCGTCGTAGCGCGGGGCGCGAGGTGGCGGGCGAGGAAGGCTTCGATGCGCGTGTAGAGTTCGACGCGGTTGTCCAGATTCCCGAATCCGTGGCTCTCGTTGCTGACGAACATGGTTTCGTGTGGGACGTTGCGTTTCTTGAGTGCGCTGACGAGCCGGTCCGATTGGGCGGCGGAGACCACGCGGTCTTTGCGTCCGTGGGCGACGAAGATGGGAATGGTGATTTTGTCGATGGCATTAAATGGTGAGATTTCTTCGAAGCGTGCCTGTTGGGCCTTCGGGTCGCCGAGACGGCGGTGCAGAATACCAAATTCGGACTGGTTTGTTGGGTCGTAGCGGCTTTCACGCATGAGCCGCTCCCAATCAAACACGCCGGCAAGGGTGATGGCGCAGCGGTAGAGCTGACCTTCGTAGGCCGCGCCACAGAGCGCGAGGTAGCCGCCGAAACTACCTCCCATGATTGCGATCCGGTCCGGATCGGCGAGGCCGGATTTGATGAGAGCCCGCACGCCGTCGGTCACGTCGTCGTGCATTTTTCGGAATGCCCACTGGTCCTCCTCGGGGAATCGCCAGCCCGTGCCGGATGAACCGCGATAGTTGGGCTGGAACACCGCGTAACCCCGGCTGGCGAGAAACTGAACCTCGGAATTCCAACCCCAAACATCACGGACCCAAGGGCCACCGTGAGGGAGCACCACGAGGGGCGGCGGCGATGCGCTGCGGGTCACGGGTGCAGTATAGTAGCCCTCGATTTGGGTGCCGTCGCGTGATTTGTAGGCCAGAAACTTCATCGGTGCCTGGCGCTTGGGGTCGAGCCATGGGGCGGTGTCGACCAGCAGCGTCAGTTTCGCCGGGGAGCGTTGACAGTGGTAATAGCGGCCGGGCGCGCGATCGGAAAACACGTAGACGAGAAACTGGTTGTCGGTGCGGTCGCAGGAGACGATGCGCACGGTGGCGTCGGGAAATGTCCGGTCCAGCTCGCTTTGCAAAGCGGCGTACTGGGGATCCAGCCAGACAGTCTCCGGCCGTTTGCGGTGTACGCTTAAACCGAGCAAAGGTCCGCCGGTTCGCCGGCTCATGAACAATCTGACGGGATCGGGATTATAATTCTCATCCCGGTAGATTACGTCACCCGGCCGGCCAGTGACGCTGTCGAGTCGAATAAGGGCGCGGGGGTGACCGAGTTTCGGATCTGCCGGCTCTAGCGCGATGAGCTCTCCCGGCCGGTCGCTGGCACCAAACACGTCATAGTCGTCCATGTTAAACGGACAGGGCTGCCAACCGTCGTTCGTAAGTCGGTGAAGCGTTCCCACGCCGTCTTTCATGGTCACGGCGTAGGCGAGTTCGCCGGTGGCGTCGGCGCCATACCAGATCGGAACGCCGCCTTTCGGCTCAGGAAATCTTTTCGTGATCAGGCCCAGATCATTTTCGTCGCGGTTTTTCGTTGCGTCCATCTGCACGACGCCGCCGTCGCTTACCTCAACGCTTCGGCTGTTACCCGCACCTGCACTCATACCTGTGGTCGACGGACGCGTGCCCAGGTGAGCCTCGAATCTGATCCAAACGATGGGCTTCAGGGGATCCTTGTTCGGAATACCAACGGGAATGACGACATCGTAGCGGTCGAGCGGGACCGGCCGGTGGAGTGTCTTGGCGTCGGCGGAGAAGAGTCCGTAGGCGTAGATCTTGTCCTGACCAAGACGGAAAAGGAGCCGGTGGTCATTCAACCAGCGAACGTCGTAGATATCATATTTGGCGTCGGCGGTGGCGTCGGCGCGGGTCCCAGTGATTTTTCCGGTGACGAGATCGAGAATGATAAGGTTGGCGGAATCGTTCTTGCCCGGGGTGATTGTGGCCACGAGGGTCCCGGCGGGATTGAGCTGGGGATTGGCAAAAGATCTCGGGCGGAAAAAATCGATGACAGGAATCGGCTGGTCGGCGGGCACGGGCGTCATGGCCTCGGCCCGTTCGAGCGGGGTGGATGCCGGCAGAACGGCTGCGCCCATGACGAAGGCTGACAACCAGCCGAATAGTTTCAATGTCGTGCGGAATCTCATGCCCCGGATTCGTTGCAAAAATCGTGCCGGGGTGCCTCGCGCACCGCTGGACGTCAGCGCATTTCCGGGAAAATTGTACCCGACGACCTGAAGCTGCTCTTGCTCACTTAAAGCTGTTTGCGCCGGCGATGATCTCGGCGCTTTCCGGGCGAACTTTGTATCCGTCGCGCATGAGTTTCACGCGGATCACGCCTTCTTGATCGAGAATGAAAACGACGGGATGTGGCACCCCCGCCGCGCGACCTTTCGCGTCTTGATTGCGGATGCCGTAGGCGTCGATCACCTTGCTGCCCGGGTCGGAGAGTAAAGGAAACGTCAGGCCCAATTTCGTGGACGCCGTTGCATTGGTTGCTGGTGAATCGTAGCTGATGGCGATCAATGTCGCGCCCGTTGCCTCGATTTCTGGCAGGCTTGTCTGCAGATCCTGAAGTTGCTTCCGGCAAAAGGGACACCAATCGGCCGAGCGGACAAACACCAGCACGACCTTGCTTGTTTTCAGCAATGCTTTTAGCGAGACGTCTTTTCCTGCGGCGTCCGACAGCGTGAAATCGGGGGCGGACTCGCCAATGCCTAGGCCCGGCATCGTGAACGTTTTCGCTGCGGGTGGCGTGGCTTCAGCTGCGGGAGCGGGTGTGTCAGCGGCGCGCAGGGCGCTGGTGGAAAGGAAAGCGATGAGAAGGAGAAAACGATAGGCCATAAATCTTGGAGAGTTGATATTCTATAGGAACCGCACCGGTGAAAAATATTCCGGATTAGGTCGGTTCCACAAAAACTGTAATCGGTCATGGGCCCGGTGTAGGGCCTTCGCTCGCGAAGGCCTGATTGAGAATTGGGCTGTGTTCGCACGCTACATTGCCAGACAATCAGATGCCCGCGAAACACACGAAAGGCGCGAAAGATTTCAAGGCGGTTGAACCACGGAGGATTGGCCACAAAAAGCACAAGAAGCGCAAAACAGGGATTTGAAACCTGACATACGACTGCACGATTTCCAGTTCGCGGGTGAATGGCCGATCTTATCCAATTATTAATCTCCTCCTCCGCGCACTCCGCGACCTTCGCGTTTAAACTGTTTTTTTGATTTATTCAGCTGCCATTGAGAGTCGTTCCGTGACATCCCAACACGGTTCTCCTCTGGTTTTCGCGTGTTTAGCGTGTTTCGCGGGAAATCTTCTGCGTCGTTCGGTTAAGCCGGCGCAAGCACCGGCTCTACAGGTGAAATGAACTGCTAGGCCGGCAAATCAGACGAAGCGTATCCCACCGGTATTTTCACGGGGATAGTCGGTTCGGTTTGCTTCGATTTCGATTTGCGGGGTCGCGCGAGCCACAGGCGCAGACGATCCAGATAAAGATAGATCACCGGGGTTGTATAGAGCGTGAGTGCCTGACTGACGATCAAGCCGCCGAGAATCGTGATGCCGAGCGGACGACGCAGCTCTGAGCCGGTGTTGGAACCCAATGCGAGCGGCAGGGCGCCGAGCAGGGCCGCCATGGTCGTCATGAGAATCGGACGGAAACGAAGCAGGCACGCTTCATAGATGGCATCCTTTGGCTTTTTTCCTTCCTTTCGTTCTGCTGCGAGCGCGAAGTCGATCATGATGATCGCGTTTTTCTGCACGATCCCGATGAGAAGAATAATGCCAATCATCGCAATCACGCTCAGGTCCGTTTGGCAGAGCATCAGCGCGAGCACCGCGCCGAGTCCCGCCGAAGGCAGGGTGGAAAGAATGGTAATCGGATGAATGTAGCTTTCGTAGAGAATCCCGAGCACGAGATAGACCGTGAAAAGCGCGGCGGCGATGAGCAGCGGCTGACTCGCGAGCGACGCTTGAAACGCCGCGGCGGTACCTTGGAAACTGCCGTGGACCGTGACTGGCATGCGGATTTCTTTTTCCGCGGCGGCGACTTTTTCGACGGCGTCGCCCAACGCCACTCCGGGCGCGAGATTGAAAGAGAGCGTGACCGCGGGAAATTGACCTTGATGATTCACCGTGAGCGGCGCGGTGGATGGCCCGTAACTCGCGACGGCGCTGAGTGGAACTTGTTCTCCGTGCGAGGAGCGAAGATAAATGTCGCGCAACGATTCTGGGTTCTGGGTGAACGAAGGTGCCACTTCCATGATCACGCGGTATTGATTCAGCGGTGCGTACATGGTCGAGACTGCGCGCTGGCCGAACGCGTCGTAGAGCGTGTTGTCGAGCAACTGGGTCGAGATTCCGAGACGTGCCGCCGTCTCCCGGTCATAGCGGATAAATTGTTGGAGACCCTTGTTCTGCTGATCGCTGTTCACGTCGATCAACCCGGGAATTGTACGCAGTTTTTGCAGAAGCCGCGGTGCCCATTCGAGGAGATCGGCGACGTTATCTCCCGATAACGTGTACTGAAATTGCGCGCTAGCCTGGCGCGCGCCCATGCGAATATCCTGCACCGATTGAAGAAGAGGCGTGGCGCCTGGCTCGTTCGACAGCAGAGGGCGAAGTCGCTGGATGATCTGGTCGGCGGTGACGCCGTGGCGTTCCTCGAGCGATTTCAAGGTCATCGACATTCGCCCGACGTTCATTGAAGAACCATTGCCCACGCCGCCACTTCCGGCCCACTGGCCGGTTTGACCCAGCACGGAGGCAACCGTGGGATCGTCTTTGGTGATGTTTACCAGTTTGGAAACACGACGGTCCATGGCGGTAAACGACGCAGACTGGTCGCCCATGATCGTGCCCTGAATCCGTCCGGTGTCCTGTTGCGGAAAAAATCCCTTGGGCACCTGGACAAAAAGATAAATGTTCAGGGTGATAACGATGAGCGTAAGCGCGAGGGTGATGGCGGGATGACGCAACACGACGTTCAAACTCCGCCGGTAAGTACGATGGGCACCGTCGAAAATTCGCTCGCTCATCCGGTATAAACGTCCGCGGGGTCGCGGGTCATGTTTTTTCAATAAACGTGAGCAAAGCACTGGTGTGAGTGTGAGTGAGACGACAAGGGATATCGCCACGGCGGCCGACAAGGTGACGGCGAACTCCCGGAACAGCCGTCCGATGATTCCGCCCATTAATAGCAGCGGAATGAAAACGGCGATCAGCGAGAGGCTGACCGTGAGAACCGTGAAACCGATTTCTTTGGCGCCACGACGGGCGGCCTGCATCGGAGTAAGACCGTGCTCAAGGTGACGCGTGATGTTTTCGATCACGACGATCGCGTCGTCGACCACGAAGCACGTGGCGATCGTCAGTGCCATGAGCGACAGATTGTTCAGGCTGTAACCGAATAGATACATTACCGCGAAAGTACCAATGAGCGAAACCGGCACGACGATGCTCGGGATCAGGGTTGTCCGTCCATCGCGGAGAAACGCAAAGACCACCAATATCACGAGCACGATGGAAATAATCAGCGTCTTCTCGATTTCATTGATTGATGCGCGAATGGTTACGGTTTGATCAACCCAGACAGTCATTTTCATCGAGGCCGGCGCGGCCGTCTGAAGTTCGGGCAGGAGGGCCTTGATGCGGTCGACTGTCTCGATGATGTTGGCGCCTGGCTGACGGCGAATATCCAGATTGATGCCGGGTCGGCCATTGAGGTACGTGGAATTTCGCCGGTCTTCGACGGCGTCGATCACCTCCGCAACATCGCCAAGGCGGACGGGGGCGTTGTTGCGATAGGCAATGATGAGCCCGCGATATTGTTCGGCGGTGAACAGCTGGTCATTGGCGCTGATTGTCCATGTGCGCGTGCCGTCGGAAAAACTTCCCTTGGGTGAATTTCCATTGGAGCCTGCGATGGTCAGCCGCACTTCCTCCAAGCCGATGCCATATTTATTGAGGGCCGTGGGATTGACTGCGACCCGCACGCCCGGCAAGGACGCGCCACCGACGTTCACCTGGCCGACGCCTTCGACTCGTGCGAGCTTCTGCTGAAGGACCGTGGAGGCCACGTCATACATCTGACCCCGGTCCTGCGTCTCGGAGGTCAGCGTCAAAATCATGATCGGGAAATCCGATGGATTGACCTTTCGGTAATTGGGACTGTTGGGAAGATTTTGCGGGAGATTACCCCGCGCAGCGTTGATCGCGGCCTGAACCTCGCGGGCCGCAGCATCGATGTCTCGATCAAGATCGAACTGCAGGGTGATCGTGGTGACACCGAGAAAGTTGCTGGCGGTCATTTCGGTGATGCCGGCAATGCGACCGAACTGACGCTCGAGCGGCGTGGCCACGGCGGAAGCCATGGTCTCGGGACTGGCGCCCGGGAGAACCGTCGTGATGGTGATCGTGGGAAAATCCACTTCGGGCAGCGGCGAGACCGGCAGCAGATAGAACGCCACGCAGCCCACCAGCGTCATCGCGACGGTGAGCAGGGTGGTGGCCACCGGCTTGCGCAGAAAGGGGGCGGAAATATTCATGACCGCAGGTGAAGCGAGGTCGTTACTAGTGCCGGGGCAGGGGCGCGGTCGGATTCGATTTCACCGGCGCCTGCGAGGTCTTCATCATCGTCGTCTTCGTCGATAAGATCCAATTGCCGGGATTTTCCAAAACGCTGTGCGAGCCGGTCGAACCACAGATAAATAACCGGCGTGGTATAGAGCGTCAGTATCTGACTGAGGATAAGACCGCCGATAATGGTGATGCCAAGCGGTCGGCGAAGTTCCGAGCCCGTACCGTTCCCGAGTGCGAGAGGGATTGCACCGAAAAGTGCGGCCATCGTCGTCATCAGGATGGGACGGAAGCGCAGAAGGCACGCCCGATAGATGGCGTCGGCCGGTGTCTTGCCGTGGGTCCGTTCGGCCTCGAGGGCAAAATCGACCATCATGATCGCGTTCTTTTTCACGATGCCGATGAGCAGGATGATGCCGATCAGGGCAATTACGCCGAGGTCTTCCCCGAAGAGCTGCAGTGCGAGAATTGCGCCCACTCCCGCCGACGGCAATGTAGAGAGAATCGTGACCGGGTGAATATAGCTTTCGTACAGAACCCCGAGTACGATGTAGACGGTGATGAGGGCCGCGAGAATCAGCAGTGGCGTGTTTCTGAGCGACGCACGAAACGCCTGCGCGGTGCCCTGGTAGGCGGAACGAATGCTGCCGGGGAGTCCGATCTCGTCGCGCACCCGGTCGATTTCTTTCACCGCATCACCGAGGGCATAGCCTGGGGCGAGATTGAACGAAAAAGTAACCACAGGAAACTGGCCCTGGTGATTGATTGCGAGGGGCGCGGTCGTCTCTTCCCAACGGCAAATCGCACTCAGCGGCACGGGCTTCCCATTTGGCGGTGTGACGTAGATGTTTCGCAGCGCCTCCGGATTCTGGCGAAACTCGGGTTTCACCTCGAGGACGACGCGGTACTGGTTGAGTTGCGTGAACATCGTCGACACCTGGCGCTGGCCAAACGCGCTGTAGAGCGTGTCGTTGATCATCTGGGTGGTGATACCGAGGCGCGAAGCAGTGTCGCGGTCGATGAACACCGACGCGCGTAGTCCAAAATCCTGCTGATCGGTGGCGACGTCGCGAAGTTGCGGCAGTTCCCGAAGCTTACTGAGAAATTGAGGCGCCCACCGGTTCAATTCGGCGGCATTGGGATCTTCCAGCGTGTACTGAAATTGCGTGCGGCTGATGCGATCCTCGATCGTGAGATCCTGCACCGGTTGCATGAAAAGCGTGATACCGGCGACCTTTTCGAGCTCGGGTTGCAAACGGCGAATAATATCACTCGCCTTCGCATGGCGCTCTTCGAGCGGCTTTAGATTTATTTGGATGCGACCGCTGTTGAGCGTCGTGTTGGTCCCATCGACTCCGATGAACGACGACACGTTTTGCACGGCGGGATCTTGCAGAACGACGCGAACGAGTGCCTGCTGCCGTTCGGCCATTGCGGGAAAAGAAATCGACTGTGGTGCCTCCGTGATGCCCTGAATGATTCCAGTATCCTGGATCGGAAAAAATCCTTTCGGCGCAATGACGTAAAGTACGACGGTTAGAACGAGCGTCGCGGCGGCAACCACGAGGGTCAGGGTCTGGTGTTGAAGCACCCAGCGCAGTGTCCGGCCATAGGACGCGATCACGTTTTCAAAAAAACGTTCGGAGACGCGATAGAACCGACTTTGCTGGCCGTGTGGCCGGTGTTTGAGCAAACGCGCGCACATCATCGGGGTCAGCGTGAGCGACACCACCGCGGAAACCAAAATTGCAATGCTGAGCGTGATGGCGAACTCACGGAATAGCCGGCCCACGATGTCCCCCATGAAAATCAATGGAATCAAAACCGCGATCAATGAGACGGTGAGGGAAAGAATCGTGAAACCGATTTGTTGCGATCCCTTCAATGCGGCTTTGAGGGGATTTTCGCCTTCCTCCACGTAGCGGGAAATATTTTCGATCATGACGATCGCATCGTCCACCACGAAGCCGGCAGAAATCGTCAGCGCCATCAGCGAAAGATTGTTCAAGCTGTACCCGAGCAGATGCATGATGGCGAACGTACCGATCAACGAAAGCGGCACGGCGATACTGGGGATGATGGTCGCGGCGAAATTTCGCAGAAATAGGAAAATGACCATGACCACCAACGCGACCGTGAGCACGAGCTCGAACTGCACCTCTTCAACCGAGGCGCGGATGGTGTGGGTGCGATCGGTGAGAATTTCAATCTCGATAGCGGAGGGCAGCGTCTGACGGAGATCGGGCAGGAGTTCCTTAATCCGGTCGACCACTTCGATAATATTCGCGCCCGGCTGGCGTTGGATGTTCAGGATGACGGCAGGCGTGTCGTTCATCCAGGCCGCCTGCCGGAGATTTTCGGCGTCGTCGACGACATCGGCGACTTCTGATAAATGCACGGGGGCGTTGTTCCGATACGCTACGACGAGAGAGGCGTAGTCCTGGCTCGAGAGTAGCTGATCGTTCGATCCGATCTGGAACGCCTGACGGATGCCGTCGAAGTTTCCTTTCGCCTGATTGACATTCGAGGTGACGATCGCCGTGCGCAGGTCGTCCAGGCTGAGACCGTACGAGGAAAGCGTCGTAGGATTAACCTGGATACGAACCGCCGGTTTTTGTCCGCCGCTGATGCTGACGAGACCCACACCTGAGACCTGCGAAATCTTTTGCGCGAGTCGTGTGTCGGCGAAATCCTGGACTTTCGACAACGGCAGGGTTTTCGATGTGAGGGCCAGGGTGAGGATCGGGGCGTCGGCCGGATTGGTTTTACTGTAGACCGGGGGATTGGGCAGATCCTTGGGGAGAAATGGTTGAGCCAGCGTGATGGCCTGCTGTACCTGCTGTTCCGCGACGTCGATGTTGAGCTTGAGGCTGAATTGGAGCGTGACCACGGAGCTCCCGTCCGAGCTGGTCGAAGTCATCTGCAGCAGCCCGGGCACCTGTCCAAACTGGCGTTCGAGCGGAGCGGTGACCGATGAAGCGATCACTTCGGGACTCGCACCGGGATAAAAAGTGACCACCTGCATGGTCGGATAATCGACTTGCGGGAGCGCGGAGACGGGCAACAGCGAGTAAGCGACGGCGCCCACCAGCAGGATGGCCACCATCAACAACGTGGTTGCCACCGGTCGCAGAATGAATGTCCGCGATGGATTCATTCTCTATAAGTCCGATACCCCGAAGCTTGCTTCGGCTTGGAGGTAGCAGCGGTGGTAACACCGCTGGCCAGCCGTCTGACGACGGCTGCTACGATAAGGGTAATGCGATGATTCTGTGCCATGAGAGGTTTGATCAAATGCCTCGGGGCTTGCTCCGAGGGTCGTTACTTTCCGGCTCAGGATTTCTTTTTGCTTTCGGTTCCGCTGGCGTTCGCGGAGGTGCCGACTGCTTTACGCGCGGATTCCTCCACGTTCATGCGCACGGCTACCCGTGCGCCGCTTTGGAGCCGATCGACGCCTTCAAGCACCACGACGTCGCCGGCGTGAAGTCCTTCGCGAATCTCAACCCATTCGCCTTCGCTCGTACCCAAGGTGACGGGGCGAATGGCGACGACGCGTTCTGGTTTCGTCTGCGCCGGATCGCTGGCGGTTTGATCGATGACCACGTAGACAAAAGTAGATTGCTGCGCACCGCGCTGGATGGCCGCCGGAGGAACGAGGACGACTCCGGCTTTCATATCGAGGAGCAGCCGGACGTTCACGAATTGATTCGGAAAAAGCGTGCCGTCTTCGTTCGTGAAGACCGCCTTGCATTTCAATGTGCCGGTGGCCGGATCAATCTGATTGTCCACCGTAAGGAGAGACCCGTGGGCGAGTTTCACTTTCTGCTCCCGGTCGTAGGCGTCGACACCGAGCTTATCTCCGGTATTCAATTTCCTCAGCACGGGCGGCAGATGATCCTGCGGAATCGGGAAAACAACGGTGATAGGCTGAGTTTGAGTGATGGTGACAAGTCCGCCTGCGTCTCCGGCCCGCACGATGTTGCCGGCATCGACCTGGCGAAAACCCACGCGTCCACTGATGGGGGCGGAAATGCGGGTGTAGGCCAGATTGAGTTTCGCGTTGTCCAGCTGCGCCTGATCGCTTTTGACCATGCCTTCATACTGGGCCGCGTTTGCTTCCTGGGCAGACATGGCTTGTGGTGAAACCGCCTGCCGATCGCTGAGGGTTTTGTAGCGCGCGAGATCGAGACGCGCGTTTTTGAGCAAGGCCTCATCCCGGATGAGCTGACCTTCGGATTGCGAAACCAGCACGTCGAACGGACGTGGATCGATTTCCGCGAGAAGGTCGCCTTCCTTGACCAGTTGTCCCTCGGTAAAGGAAACCTTCATGAGCTGACCACCGACGCGACTCGTCACGAGCACGTTGGAGTAGGGTGTCACCGTGCCGAGCCCGGTAAGATAAACGCCGATGTCTCCCTTGATGGCCATTGCTGCGAGAATAGGCACCGGAGCTGCCGCTTTTTTGGGGGGCGGAGCGATTCCGGCAGTGGTGGCGTGTCCTGCAGCGGCGACCGCCGTCCGTTGAGACAGGAAATAAATTGTGCCCGCTGCCGTGAACACCGCCAGCGCGGCGAACCAGATCCAGCGGGTGCGCTGGTTGAGCGTGGTGGTTGACACCGGCACGGTTGAAAACTCGGCGGTGCCTTTAAGAGGAGTGGATGAGGAAGTCGGAGCGTCCATGCGGTGAATAAAACAGCCCAGCTCAATCGGTGTCATACCAAGTCATCCAACTGGTTAGTCGGTGACGTTTGGCTTGTTGGTTCGGGCGGGTTGTTTCGGATTTAAGAGAGCGTAACCCCCGACGCAGCCTGCGTGGTCGGCATCAGCGGCGGATTCGCGGCCGGGACGCGGCGGGTGTTTCGGTTGAGCAGAACGTAGATTGCGGGAATCACGAACAGCGTTAAAAATCCACCGACGATCAAACCACCGATGACGCCGATGCCCATCGAGACGCGACTCTCGGCGCCGGCGCCGAGGGCGAGCGCCACCGGCAGAATACCCAGGATGGTGGCGAGTGTGGTCATCAAGATTGGCCGAAGACGGGCGGCCGCCGCTTGTTGCACGGCGAGCAACGCATCTCCGTTGGTGTGGGCTTTGCGATGATTGGCGAATTCAACAATGAGGATCCCGTTTTTCGTGATTAGACCGATGAGCATGATGAGCCCAATTTCGGAAAAAATATTTAGCGTCTGATTGAAATACCACAGCGCGAGGAGTGCGCCGGCCAGCGCGAGCGGCACCGTAAGCATGATCACAAATGGATCGCGGAAACTTTCAAACTGCGCGGCGAGCACCAAGTAGATGAAAACCATCGCCAGCAAAAATACGTACCCGAGCGATTGTGAACTATCGACAAAATCGCGGGCAGCACCCGTCAACGCGGTATAGAACCGATCATCCAGCATTTTACTGGCGATATTTTGAATCGCCGCGATACCTTCTCCCATCGTGTGAGTTCCCGCCAGCGTGGCGCTGACCGTCGCGGAAATGTACCGGTTGTAACGGTACAATTCGGGAGGAGAACTGCTTTCCGCCACTGTGACGAGATTGTCGAGGCGGACCATTTCTCCCGTGGCCGAGCGGACCGAAAGGCTGTCGAGATTTCCGGGACGGCTCCGGAAATCGCGGGTGAGCTGGCCGATGATATCATACTGTTTACCGTTCAGGATGAAATACCCGAAGCGCTGACCGCTCAAGGAGGCCTGGAGTGTGCGGGCAATATCATCCGCGGTGATGCCCAGGGTCTGGGCGCGATCCCGATTGATGGAGAGTTGCAGCTCGGGTTTGTTGAACTTCAAGTCGCTGTCGACAAAGGCGAACTCCGGCCGTTTTTTTACTTCCTCGATAAACTGCGGCAGTTTTTCCTGAAGATTTGCCAGCGTCGAAGTCTGCAAAACAAATTGCACCGACGTTCCGCCACCGGCGCGGCGTTCGCCAATGCTCGGGTCCTGGACGATATTGATGCGCGCGCCACTCAGTTGGCGGGTTAATTTTTGGAGATCAGCCGCAATGTCCTGCTGGGTGCGGGTCCGTTCCGCTTTGTCGGAAAGAAAAACGCGCACAAATCCGCTGTTCACCACGCCCTGTACGCCTTGTCCGCCGCCGACTCCGGGAACCTGCGTCATCATGAGTTTGCCTTCGGGAACATGCTCGGCCGTAAGCTTGGCGACATCGTCCATGAAGCTTGCCATGTAATCAAAGCCAACGCCTTCCTGGGCGGTCGCACGCACCCACACGCGTCCCCGGTCTTCCAGCGGCGCCAGTTCTTTTGGCAACTGACTTCCGATGGTATAGATGAGTGCGCAGGCTCCGACCAGGATCAGCAGGGACAACCACGGATAGGAGAGGAAACGACCGAGGCCCCGGGCATAACTGTGATCGAGTCCAACGAAGAAGGGTTCGGTTTTGCGGAAAAACCAGCCGCGCTGACCATGACGTTTCAAGATCCGGGAGCTCAGCATCGGGGTAAGGGTCAGTGCGATTACCGCTGAGATCATCACCGCGCCGGCGACCGTCACACCAAATTCCCGGAACAGTCGTCCGGACAACCCACCCATGAAAAGCAGGGGGAGAAAGACGACAGCCAAGGTCACCGTAGTCGCGATCACCGCGAAGAATATTTCCTTCGTGCCCAGAACGGCGGCTTCGATCGGTGGCATTCCTTCCTCGATCTTCGAATAAATATTTTCGAGAACGACGATCGCGTCATCGACCACCAGGCCAATGGCCAGCACAATGCCGAGCAGCGAGAGGATGTTGATCGAGAACCCGGCGACTTCCATGATGAAAAACGCACCGATGATCGAGACCGGGATGGCCAGAACCGGAATGAGCGTGGTCCGCCATTCCCGGAAGAAGCAAAACACCACGAGCAGCACGAGCAGGAAGGCGATGAGCACGGTTTCCTTCACTTCGTGCACCGACTTTCTGACGTACTCGGTATTGTCATAGGCAACTTCCATTTTAATATCAGCGGGCAAATCCGTCTCGATTTGCTTCACGCGGGCCCGGAGTTCGTCGACAATTTCGATCTGGTTGGCTCCGGGTTGTTGCTTCACGTACAGGCCAGCGATGGGAACGTTGCCGGACTTGAGCAGCGACCGCTCGTTCTGTGCGCCGAGTTCAGCGTAGCCGACATCGCGAAAGCGGACAATGCGGTCCTCCTGCCGTTTGATGACCAGCTCATTGTATTCGGCCGGAGTGTTCAGCCGGGAGAGGGTTTTGACCGAGAGCTCGATGGCTTCTCCATCGACGCGACCCGAGGGCAATTCGATATTTTCCCTCGCGAGAACCTGGCGGACGTCGAGCGGAGTGAGTCCATGCGCGGTAAGTTTTTCCGGATCGAGCCAGAGCCGCATCGCATAGCGTTTTTCGGAAGGCTGATCGACTGACGCCACGCCGGCGACCGTTTGCAGGCGTTCCTTGATGTTGTCAGCATATGCGCTGAGCTCGAGCTGGCTGCGCGTTGGGCTGCTCAACATGAGACCGAAAATCGGACTCGAGTCGGCGTTTGATTTGTTGATGACCGGTGGATTGACGTCGGCCGGGAGATTGCGAATGGCGCGTGAGAGTTGGTCGCGGACATCACTCGCCGCTGTGTTCAGATCGGTGTCGAGGGAAAACTCGACGGTGATCACACTCGCGCCTTCGCGACTGGTGGAGTTCAAGGTGCGAATTCCTGCCACGGAATTGATCGCTTCCTCGATTGGCTGGGTGATTTGAGCTTCGATCACCTCTGCGGCGGCGCCGGGATAGGTGGTCGAGACAGTGATGGTGGGTGGATCAACGGCAGGGTATTCGCGCACCGCCAGCCGGGAATAACTGATGCAGCCAAAAATGGTGACGAAAAGTGAAAGGACGACCGTGAGTACCGGGCGCCGGATAAAAATCTCCGCGTAATTGTTCATGAGGCGGGCGATGAAACGTTTTTAGCGGTGCTCTTTTTGCCTTCGGCATCGACGTGGGCCGCGATTGCGGACGAGTTGTCTGGAGCAACTTGAACCGCCAGACCGCCGCGGAGTTGTTGAATGGCGGAGGTGATGACCTGCTCGCCCGGGGTGAGGCCGGAAAGAATGTGGATGATCGTTTCGGTTCGTGTACCGGTTTCCACCCGGCGAAGGACCGCTTTGCCATCCTTCACGACGAAGACATTTTTTTCCGCGAGCCCCGCGACCACCGCGTATGAAGGTATCAAAATGGCGTTATCGATACTGGACAACGGGCATTCCACACTCGCGAAGGCTCCAGGAAAGAGGACATTTTCCGGATTTGGACAGAGCGCGCGGAGGAGAATGGTCCGGGTCGATACATCAATTCGCGGTTCGATGGCATAGACCGCGCCCTTGAATTTGCTGAGACCGCCAACGACAGAAAAAGTAATTGGCGTACCTACTTTGATGCGGCCCGAATAACGTTCCGGGATATTGAAATCCACTTTGAGATTGTTGATCGCCTGCAGCGTTGCGATCCGTGCGGCCGCCGTGGACGTGGCCGTGATGAACGTGCCCTCACTGACAAAGCGGAGTCCAATAATTCCATCGAAGGGTGCTCGGACTTCGGTTTTGGCGATCTGCGCGTTGATCAAATCGATCTCGGATTTCTGGACGTTGAGATCGTTGACGACTGCATCATAGTCTTGCTGGGGCACGCCGCCGTTTTTGACCAGAGGCGCGAGCCGGACCTCCTTCGACTCGACAATCTGCATCCGATAAATGGCACGGGACAGCATCGCCTGTAATTCGGTGTCGTTGATCTTGAGCAGGAGGTCGCCCTTTTTGACGTTGCTCCCTTCACGAAAATTAATGCTGACCACCTTTCCGGAAACTTCGACCTGGAGATCGACCCCTTCCTCTGCCCGCAAGCTGCCGGTTACGGTGATGGTCTCGGCGAAGACCTCGGATTTGACGGTCATGGCGCTTACCTTAAGCGCGGGAGGTGTGACCGCCGCGGCTTTTTTTGTTTCTCCCGGAGGCGGACCATGAAAAACAAGGGGCCGGATTTTCGGCCAGGCCAACACGGTCCCGATGACCAGAACCGGGACTGTAAATAGAATGGTTTTCGAAAGAGGACGCATATCAGAGGGCGATGGTGTGAGCTGCGCGGGTGCCTTGCGCTCAACCCTCTCACCGCGAGAAAGAATGGCTCGAGCAGTTGACGCAATGGCACCTACAGCAATCGGTGTTTAGCGGAAACCATGCCGCCAGTGACGGCATCACCCATCGTTGAAAATTACTAGACTGTGCAGGATCCGAACACGGGGCGGGGCAACAGTAAGTAGCCGCTGGAGCGCTATGAATAAAATTGTAGCCGGGGACGCTGACCCCGGAGTCTGCGGTTGTGTCCCGGCCGCGGTCAGCGCTCCCAGCCACAACAGGAAATGTGGGCCACAGTTTTTATGAAAACGCGTTAAGAGGTGTGCCGGTTGTGGCATTAGCGATGGCTGAAGCGCAGCACATATCCCGCGCCTCCCTGTGCGGGCTACCTCGACAGGCAGTGTGATTCGATTTCGAATCGGTCTCCCGCAGATGACCGTGGATTCCGCAGATGAATCTGCCACAAAAGGCACAAGAAGCGCAAAAATAGAAATTACATCCCAGCACACTGCCGTGTGGTGGTCACTTCGCGGGCGAACTGCCCAACGAATCCAATTCTTTGTTTTCTCCTCTGCGCGCTCCGCGTCCTCCGCGTTTCAACTGCGTTTTTTTGATTCAATCGGATGGGCCCACGAAACACACGAAAAAGCACGAAATGAATACGTGGACTGGAAGAACAATACGATAGTCACACTGAACTATGACTTCTTACTCCAAATCCAGGTGAGGCTTTTTTCGATCAGCTTTCGCGTCATTCGTTTGTTTTGCGGGCAATCCTGCAGCGACGAGGTAGGGCGGATTATCCCTAATCCACCGTGGAATGCGCGAGGACTCCCTCGTGATCGTTGATCGTGACGGCGGATTAGGGATAATCCGCCCTACCATTCTGCTCGATTCTCGGGCTACAGTTTATCGAAAATGCTCTACAGCGACGCGAGCTGCTTCGTCGAGTTGGCAGCATTAAATCTTTCCTGGTACTGACGGACCTGTCCGCGAAGGACGCTCAATTCAGCCTCACTCGGATGAGCCGGGTCGGCGCTGGGCTGGAAAGTTCCATAGCGTAACATGCATTGGGAAAGAAGTGCCCGCGCTTCGACTTCACTCAGGCTGCCGGCCTCGATGAAGAGTTGATCATGGTCGTGGCGAATTGGATGTTGGCTCGCCACCGTGACGACCGGCACGCCCATGAGAACCGAATGGGTCAGAGCTTGTTTTGCCTCGGGAGGAAGCAATCCGTTGCGATTGGCGATTCCGATTACGCCGGCGAGAGGGTTGCTCCGGATCAGCTTTGCCACGGTCAGCAAAACTTTAAAACTGCGGGCTCCATCGCGCGCCGGATCGCCCGGCGACCACGTATCGGCTTCCAGGATTGCGATGCCAGGCTGAAGCTCACGATTGAGTTGACCGCGTTGATCGCGCACATTGAGGGCCACCTGTTTTGTGTGCGTGCCGGAAAAGACGAGACCGTTAACCTTTACGGTGAGGTCTTCGGCGGACGCGATTGATACCACGATGCACGAAAGCAAACTGGTGATAATTCCGCGGCATGACATGCATTGAATGGAGCAGGCACCATACCAAGAGGGTCGCCAATCACACCGGCGTTGCCCCGGATTCGGACATTCTCCGTCACTCTTGTTGAATATATTTCAACTGAATCCCGGTGTCCTGCAGGACTCGGAAAAACGATGGCTACGTCCGCATTCACGACACTGGAAACGACGAAACATTTAGAGCATTTTCAATAAAACCGTAGCCTAAATCTGTGTAGCACGCTGCGGGAGCAGCGGGACCCTGCGCTCCCGCGCAGGGCTACAATGCAGACTCCTTTACGAGCAGCATGGATTAATCGGCCGCAGTTCTTTTTAAAATGCTCTACGCCATGTTTTCAAACCCTGTAATCCCCGTTCACCGGGCGCTCCGTGTCCTCTTTGAAATCGGCCTTGATCAGGAGGCGTGAAGCAACGGGCGAAGGTCACAAAAAAACCGGCTCTGCAAAGAGCCGGTTCGATTAAAAGAGAAAACAATCAACTCGCCGGAGGAGCTTTGGTCTTCGCGTCGCTCAAGGCCGCACGGAAAATATCCTGGACGGCTTTGGGTTGTTTATCGAGCTGGGCCTGGCAGATCTTCATGACGCGCTCGTCTTGCGCTGCATTGATCGCCAGGGAAATCGTGGCGGATTCGGCGAGGCCGGGCCGCTCTTCACCGATGGCCGTGAGGATATTGATGATGTGACTTTCGTTGCCACTCGCGATAAACGCACCCCATTGAAGGTTCATCGAAGACTCGGAGAGAACGGTGGTTTGTGCGGCAGACGTTGGGGTATGATTCAACAGGCTCACCAGCGTTGCATTATTTGCATTGGACGAAAGTTCCTGCAGGCGGGAGGCGCCGCGTGGCTGGCCGGCGAGCCACGCGGCGGCGGCTAACATCCGTTGATGTTTTACCGGTAATCCGCGAAAGGCCGCAATCCATCCATCAACCCGTTCCGGATGTTGCGTGAAAACGGTGGAGAAGAAACCGATCGCTTGTGCCGGTTGACCCTCTTGCTCGAAATAGCCCATGTCGCTGAGAATATAGATGCGACGGACAAGCAATTCGGGTTGTGGATTTTTATAGTACTGGCTGATCCATGTCAGCGAGTTGTGTTCAGCGGCGCTTTCCACGGCCACGAGTTTTTCCAACGCGTTGGCTGATTGAACAGCAGCGAGCAGCAAGCTCGCGGTAAGAACTGTCTTCAGGTGTTTCATGTTAAACGGGGTAAGGATGAGGTATGTTAGGTCCGCTTCTGGGGCAGCGAATTTCTATGTAAGAGAAACTAATCCTCGCCCGATGTTAGTCAACGAGAGCTTATGTGAAAACGGTTCACACAAGCAGTCGCTATGTTGAATCTAATTCAACTAAAGCACAGCTATCCGACACGCACCTTTCGTTCTAAACCAGCGGTACCCACCTCTTACAGGTGAATCCGTCGGTACTACGAACGAAAACAGGTCGTGATCGGTTTTATCTAGGATGTAATTGGCGGATAATTACGGTCGTTGCGTTTTCTCAAACGACGAACGTCGTGTCTGAATAAAATGTTTTAGGTTCGTTCTCCGATGCGTGCGATGAATTGCGGTTGATTGCACCGGCTGGTGGAGCTCACTTCGCTGCTGTGAGCACCGAACTTGGTTTGTACCAGTAGGAGGCGAGGCTGCCGTCCAGGAAAAGTGATTTGGGTATCATCGCATGAATTCCCTTGGTCCCGTCGACTACTTGGGTGACTTCGAAATCCACGCCGACACTGCAGAGCGCGAGCCCGTCGAAGAAATCGAGTTTCTTCTTTTCCTTGAGAAAATCGATCGAAGCGAGGATCGCCTTGTGCATCGCGGTGTTCAATTCGACGTCGAGGCCCATGACGATGTAATGGGTGGGCGTTTCCGCCAAGGGCGCTTTAATCTTCAGGTCCTTGCGCACGATGAACTGCATGGTGACCGTGTTCGCACTTTCGACGGCGCTGATACTGACCTCGCCATTGCCTTGGGCTGCGTGCGGGTCGCCGACGTGGAAAAGTGCGCCCGCCACCTGAACGGGAAGATAGACGGTTGCCCCTTTGCCGAGATGCTTGTTATCGAAATTTCCGCCGATGTCAGGATAGGGCGGACCGGATGGTAACTTGCCGCGGTCAGCCGTGGGCGCTACGGCCATCACGCCTTGGAAATGTTGCAGGGGCACTTCGATCGTATCCGAGAATTTCGCGACGTTACGCTTCAAATCGAGCGGGATATATTTTTGGTAGGGGCGGGGAACTGCGTCGGGAATGCCTCCACGGCCGGGGCCGCCGGAATTTATTCCATAAGGCAGGCGGGACTTGATATCCAGCACGCGCACTTCGAGCGTATCGCCTGGTTCTGCGCCCTCTATGTAGATTGGGCCGGTCATCATGTGTCCCTTGATCCCGAGGGATTTGACCTCTTTCTTGATCGCGATCGATTCCTTGACCACTGGATTATCCAGCGAAATGCCGTGATCGAGAAAGAATTTTTCGGGATTCGCATCGTCCATCCCGCCCAGGCTGACGGTGTCGATTTCCACGCTCTCACCGCTCTTGATTTTCATTACGGCAGGCGTATCGGCGGAGAAATAACCCCATACCATGTTGGCAGGGATGGACCGGAGATGGTGATCAGCCGCTTGCGCGGAGAACGTGAGCATTCCGGCGAATGCGGTCAGGATGCCTGCGCGGGTAAAAGTGATTCGGTTCATGCGGTGTGTGGTCGGAGGGATTGCGCACCTGGGCGCGGGAGCGGACGACAGCGTTTTGAAGCCGCTCCCGTGCCATTACCGTCTGCGCAAGGGTGAGTTCGAATTTTTTCATCAGTTGACTCTCCGCTGTTGAGAAAGATTCGTCGCGATTGCTCACCCGGTAGGGTCGTTGCCCTCGACGACCTGCCGTCGATGACAGCCCGCTGGTAATGTTCGTACCTGTAACCGCTGTATAACTACGACCTGCCTTGGTTGTCTGTTTGCGGTACACCTCGCTTTTATTGGAAGCGGATCCAATCCTCCGAAGTTTGCTTTGGCTTGGTTTGACGCAGGAGCGGATTTAAACCGCGATTGGTCAGCGCTGCCGCGTTCGGATTGCGGGTTGACAATGGAGCGTCGTTGCAGACCTGTTGCGCCCACCTTTAAACAGGTGTTAATAGTACGGGTATAATTATCCGTTGATGATAGAATGGTGGGCGTGACCGACCGCATCATCGCACAAGAACCTTGCGAAGGTGAGCCTCCAGAAAAGATTCGTCTCCTTCGATATGTTCAGGCTAACGTGTGGGGCTGGGTCGTCGCACAAGAGCGCACTTGTCTCAGGTTTGCAGAATAACAAATCGCAATGTCAGTCCTTAATCACCTCGATCAATACATACTAAAATGAGCGCCCCTACCATTAGCTGGAATGTCGATACTCCGACCGAACTCTATGTGAACTTGACTGGCACGCTGGTGCCTGATGCCGCCGGAACGAAAGGCAGTATTTGGTCTGGTAATGCCGGTTCTCCAAGCGGGAGATGGAGAATCAACCTCGATGATGCCTGTTATATCGCCAAAACGGCAAATCCCACCCTCCCGTATGATCAGCACATGGGGAATGTGGTGGCGTCCCAAAACTATGGTCCTGCGGAAACGTTCGACATTTACGCCTCGGGTTTTGGTACATCGTCTTTTGCACCCACATTAACCGCACCCCAATACAGTCCGCGACTCGCTGCGTGGAAATTTCAATTTGCCAAAAGACCCGCGGGTTCCGGACCGGTACCTCCCGGTTGGATTGGTTCTTACGAGCTCACGATATTTTTGCCGCGAAAGTTGAGTGATTTCGCACAGTGGAGGTACAACATGGATATTGTAATAGTAGGACCGTAACTTACGCAGTGGGTCTCAGTCAGGTAGTAACACAAGGCGATTTTCCTCCCAGTTCCAGCCTCAGCGTTATGGACGAAATTGGTGGGTTTTTGCGACAACCCCGAGCGACGCGATAGGGCCTACATGCTCCTTTTTGACTCTACGTCTTGTTTGAATAATTGGGCCATGTGGGGCGGAAGCATCATCGGCGATTCAGGTGAGATCAAGGGCGTTGCGCTGTGGATGACTTGTTGGGCTCGGATCACCGCTTCCGGTCGCTGAGTCGTTATGTGCAAGGCTGGTTCGGTTACTTCCGGATCAGTCGCACGTGGGCCGACGCAGCACGACAGTGCGGAGATGGTCATGCCAAAGGCATGGCCCGGAGCAAAAGTGGAGGGCGGCGAAAGCGGGTGCCCGTGCAACGGGCAGCGAGCCGAGCAAGTGCTTGAGCTGGATAAGTGGATACGCCGGCGCGTGCGGCAGTGTTATTGGAAACAATGGAAACGCGCCCGGCTGCGACGGCGCATGCTGTTGAAGCTGGGCGCGGACCGACGCGAGGTCTCGATGGCTTCGCGCAGTCGGAAAGGTTGCTGGCGCATGAGCACGAACAGCATCGTGCAAGCGGCGCTCACGAACGAATGGCTGGATCAACAAGGCGTCCCCAACCTGCAAAACCTATGGATCGCTTATCATTACCCGGAGCAGACGACGACAAGTGCGTCAGCCTTGGCGGCGCCGTTATTTGTATTGGCGGACCCTGAAACGAAACGGTAATCAGATCGGAACCGCCCGGTACGGCTGCGTCGGCCGAAGCCTTGGCGAAGGCTGAACCCGTACGCCGGGTGGTATGGGGGCCGGGAGCTAATTACTCCCGGCTACCCGATTCGGCTTTTCGTTTATTTCCTCGAGGGGCCTGTTTCTCCAGTCCGATACAAAACCCGTCGGTATCTCGAATCCCCAGCCACGATCTCCATATCTCATCCGAAGTACCCAATCACCACTTGTGCCATCGAGCTTTGCAATCCGTACACGAAGTCGGACTCGGTCCGTTGCCAATTCGATTGCGTCCCCGATTTGTACGGCAGTCACGCTACGCAGGACTTCTGCCGTGAGAAAGAGACCAGGAAGTTTTTCGATTACGGCATATTTCGACTGCGCCTTGGCGGGAAGCGCCGCCCGCCAGGCCTCCACTATCTCACGGTCGCCGTCGGCCAACACAATTGTGGCCGCGACTTCGTCGTCATCTCCGGTGAATGCGGCCCAAATCAGCGTCTGAAATGCGTCTGACGGCGTCGCGCGTCCGCAATTGCGAAGGTCTTCAACCCGCATCATTTCGGGACGGTCTTCCCGATTCACAGCGGCGACAACCCGAGCTGCGCGATCCTCCGACGCAACGTCCCGCACCAAATCAGAGACTTGTGTCGGGTGCTCTGGTTGGCGTTGAGCCATCGTGATTTTTCTGGGTGAAGTTGCTTCTCGCGTAGATAACCACACGAGAGCAGCGATTGTCGCTGCGCCGAGAAGCAGTTTAGGCAACCACCGTTTCATTGCCGAACGTTACCAGTCAGCCGACGACCGACGAGCGCAAATAGGACCCTTCTGAACTGAAACTGAATCATGAGCGTAGATCGCCACGTGCGATTTAGTCCGCATGAAGGTCGTTGGCTGTGGTGGTTTTGTTTGGCCCTTCTTCCCGAACATACTCGAGCGAGATCGGACGGAAGAATCCGAAAACAACTATTCCGACGCAGGCACCCAACCACGCGAGTATCGCGACCAAAATCGCGGAGCCTATTCCAAGCAGAATTCCTATCGCTAAGCCGCTGGTCCCAACAATCGGGGTTTCTTCAAAAACGAACGTCTTGGTATTGCCAAGGAGCGAAAAGAATCCGTAGCAGGTCCAAAATGGAATACACACTGCGCCCGAGGCGATGAACATCAGTTTGAACAACGAAAACGCTTTTATCTTTCTGAGTGAAATCTTCGCGACCGACGTCATGTGATCTTTGTTTTCGCCGAACGTCACCGATGAGGCGAGCGTGGAGTGAGTCCTTTCGAACTACGGAAGATGCTGAGCGGAGGAGGGACATTCGATTTAGGTCAAATCCCGCGCGTTGTTCTCTGGCGGTCTGGATCGGCCTTCAGCGGGCGAGCTGAAATGCAAGAAATGAGAGTGGGGCCGCGAGAATCAAAACGATAGGCACGGCGATTCCCGCCATGACAAGGTTCCGGAAAAGATGCTGGAAATGGATGCAACCGTCTTCTCTTCGAATCGGAAAGCCGCGCGCTTCTCCCCAGATGAAGACGGACTTGAGGGCGGCCGCTGCAGCCAAAGCATAAAATACCCGGAGCAGAAAAAGCCCCGTCTCTTCGCTCGCAAGCTTGGTGCCGAAGTAGACACCGAGCGCGACTGTGACGGCGGCGAGGAGGAATCCACCCGCGCTTTGTTTGGGAATCGAAGATGTGGTCATGGGAATTTTTTCTTCTGCCGATCGCTTCAGATCAGCCACGTTCGCCGAGCGGGCGAGCCATCTTTTTTGAATAACTGGGCCATGTGGAGCGTGACCATGATCGGCGATTTAGGTGAGATCCAGCGCGTTCGCTGTAGGGATGACTGGTTGGCCGGTCTTCATCGATGACTTTCGGCGTGTAGTGAATTCATGATATTTTGTCTGTTCTGCTCTTCCCATCTGCGGGCGCGCAGCATGAGCGGGAAAAGGAGAGCATGGCCGGCGAGATTCAGCGTAACGATCAACCACATGGTTCCCGCATCGGCATTCGCTCTGCCCTGAAAAAAATCGAATACGAAGATGCCGGTGAAAACAGTGAAAGCGCAGACGATGAGCCAATAGGTCCGCGCTTGCCGATAGCTGAGCGCTGGCGGGTTTGGTGGAGGAATAATATCAATCTCGCGCATGTTCAGCTTTCTTTGGCCAACGTCACCGATGAGACACGCGCGGGCGAGAGTGGAGTAAGCCCTTTTGAACTACTGAAAATGCTGAGCGGAGAAGGCACATGCGATTTAGGTCACATCCCGCGCGTTGTTCTCTGGCGGTCTGGATTCGGCTTTGGGGGCATCGTCATCAGGTATTCTTCAGCGGACCGGCTTCTCCGCTGATTCAATCCGAAACAGCGCCCAGATCCACCCAGAGAGGGTCGCGACAAAAATAGGATAGGCAAAGAACGGGAGCGGCTCGCTCTTGGGATGGAGCGGAACGCCGTAGAAGATCTGCACCGCCGTCGCCGCGAACATTGCCGCTGCGGCAAGACCCAAGAGCCGGACAGCGACTGGGAATACGTTGGGTACACTGATCAGAATGAGTGCCGCCGCCCAAAGGCTGGCGCCGGCACCAAATGACGGTGAACTCGCCGCCAGGCTCATCGCCGAGCCCGACACAACCAATCCTTGGCCAACCGCAAACACGATGTAGCCAGCGGCGACCACATCTTCACCGTGGCGAAAGAAGTGCACGGCAAGGAGCGCGCTTGCGATGACCAGTGACACTCCATCGATTCCCCATGCGAGTCCGCGTAGAGCATCGGACGGCGCAAAGCTGCCCGCCATGCCAAGCAGTCCGCCCAATCCTAAGCCTACGGCCGCAACCAGCCTGAGGCGTTTGTCATTCGTGCGAGTGTTCATTACAGGGTAGAAGTGGCTTTCTTGCCGAGACGTTACAGCTGAGCCGCGCGCGGCCAGCAAGATTGGAAAAGCAGAAATGACCCGGTCCCGCGCGTTGGCTCTGGAGGCTGGTGTGTGCCCGGCATGGGCGTGAACTGACGGGGTGAAAGTCCTCGATGCAAGATACCAAAAATGAAAGTAAAAGCATTAGACAAAAGCAACTGCGCGGTCGCGAGACCGGGTGGGAAGGAAGCTGGAGTCAAACCGACGAGCCTACGAACAGAAATGGGCTATGAGGCCGGTGGCGTGGACGAGCTCGCACGACAGAGCGAAGTCCCGGTGTCAGCGTCACAGGTAAAGCCTGGGGTTGTGTCGGGAAAGTTCACGTCCTTACCCGGGGAGACCTGCCCGGTGAGCCGTCCATCGCAAGGGCGATCAAACGGCACCGTCACGGGAAACCGTGGC
>Ga0307508_10000053_pt1 | contig 128020 bp, 120 predicted proteins | sample 9_EM_MG_FD_203089 | JGI IMG/M metagenome (GOLD analysis project Ga0307508, IMG submission 203089) | Populus trichocarpa ectomycorrhiza microbial communities from riparian zone in the Pacific Northwest, United States - 9_EM | ecosystem: Host-associated > Plants > Roots > Unclassified | place... | reverse complement strand
CGCCGCGGGTAGTCACCGACAAGAGCGGGAACATACGTTGGAGGTGGTTGGCGGAGCCCTTCGGCACCACCGCGCCGGAAAACAATCCAAGCGCGCTTGGCGTCTTCACGCAGAACCTCAGATTCCCCGGCCAGTACTTCGACCAGGAATCAGGACTCAGCGATAACTGGCATCGAACATATGACTCGACGATTGGACGCTACAACTCCAGCGATCCGATTGGGCTCGGCGGAGGCATCAACACCTATGCATATGCCCAAGATCGGCCGACCTCGTTGACTGACGCGACAGGATTGGCGACATACATGTGCACTCAACCATTGCACGCGCTTGGCAAAGCAGGGGACTTCTTCTATGCGCCGAACTACACGCCTCTGTATCACCAGTATTTGGGGGTGCTTCGCCCCGATGGTTCAGTGATCACGGGAGGGCAGGATCGCGCAGAAGGTCCGTGGGGACCAGGTAAGCCAAGCAGTGGTGATAACGCGCCGGTGTCAGGTGGTCAATGCGAAAGAGTGGAAGACGACAACGAATGCATCGAACGGTGTCTGATCGGGAAATTCGCCGAGCCTCGACCGGCTTACGCGCTTGTGTGGGGTCAAGCTACCAACAGCGGTCAAAACTGCCAAGCGTGGGCAAATGACAAGCTGGAACAATGTCGCACTGCATGTAAGGCGCGCAAATGAACAATGCAAAGTCCCGGGTTAAATTCTTACGCAACCGCGTGTTCGTGATCTACATGCTCATCGTCTTAGCGGCGGTGATCTTTGATCTGTTGGGTGACCGTTCATTCGGCGCACTGATGCTTTCAGCACTGCCTGTTGCGGCTCTCGCCTTGGGGTGCCTTCTTGTCGGGCCTTGGTTGGCACCCGAGAGAAGAAAGATGGCATTTAAAAATTGGCTGATCGGGGGGGTCTTGATTCTGGGTGTGACGCTCATCTTCTCAAGTATTGGCGATGCGCAGGCCAAGACAGGCGAGTTGATATTTACCTACGCTGCACTTGTGCTGGCATTCCCGTCGTCGTTGGTCCTTCCGTTCACCGTGACATGGATTGGGCCGCTGATATCGAACACAGCCTGGATAAGAGAGGTTGTTGTTTTGATTGTTTGTGTGGCCGCAGGCGGTGCCGAGTGGTGGGTGCTGAATTGGCTGCGTGAGAAGGTTGCACAACGAAGAAGGGGTTCAGTTCAAGCATGATCAACGCCTGCCGCGAGTACGGGGCAACCCGGTCAGTCTTGTTGACCCGTTGGGTGGTATCGCTCTTTGCCGGGTGCGACGCCTTACCCGACCCGTTCCGAGAAGTGACTTGCGGCGGCCAAGATCGCTCCGGCAGTGCATTCGTCCCCGGTAGCCCTGGCAAGCCCAGCGATGATTCGTGGCCTTCGTCTGGCAACGGTTCTTGCGAGAAAGAGGATGACCGAGATTGCGTTGATCAATGCGTGATCAAAAGCTTGTTGAGTCCAGATCGGCCCTGGTATGCAATCGGTCCACAAGGAACAGATTGCCAAGAGTGGGCGAATGACCTGCTCAAGCCAGAAACAATGCAAGGCAAAGAAATGAATCGAGCTTTGAAATGGGTGTGAGTGCTATTGGCCTTGCTGGTACTGCTAGCGAGCATCGTCACATATGACGGCAAACCAAATAGCGATGCAGAGGTCTTGCTTGCCTATGGAATGTTGGGGCTGTCGTTCCCTTCAAGCTTGGTCGTTGCAGCCACTGCCAGCATGGTGGGACAAGCTGTTTACAGCCAGACAGGCCACTTCCTCACCACTAGCTACACATTAATCATTGCTACGTGGTTCGTCTTCTTCGCTGTGGGCTACTTGCAATGGTTCGTCCTGCTGCCCTGGCTGTGGCGCAAGTGGAAAGCCAAGCGCAGCGCCAGTGCACCAATCAAGCCGGCGCGACGCCATATCCGGCCAGTCCCCAGAATTGATGATCTGCCTCCGCAAAGTATGTCAAGGAGCCACTGTATGAGAGTAGTGAGAGCCTTGTTGTTGTGTGGGCTAAGCTGGAACTTGGCGGCTTGTGCAGCGCAAACGGCAGTAGGAAGGCTTGTCGTTGACGTTCCTCATAAGTGGCATATCAAGAATGAGGGCCCAGGCAGCTTTACTGCAAGCCCAAAGGACGACATGGGGCTGCCAGTGCTCAATGTGCAGACTTGCGAACGAACAGAGTCTCGGTGTGCTACGCCATGTGAGGCCGACAAGATTCGCGCGAACTTTTTCTACTTTGCTGCGGATGCAGGGCGCTTCGAGTTCACGGAGCGGCAACGTTCAGACGGGAGCATGGAGTACGGTGTGTCCGGCACCGTTGGTGAGCAGGATGGTGTTACGCAAATCGCTTCAAATGTGATTTGCTCAGAGCGGGGGATCGCCTTCCTGAGCTTGATGTCAAAGGAGCCCCGAGAAGCTGTGAAGTGTCAACTTGAGCTGACGGTCTCGACCGTACGATGGGGACGATGAGAGGAACTCTCTATGAAGCGGCTGTAGCTTCTGTTCAAGAGAGCGCTTGTTATCGTTTGCGTCGTCATGGCAATGTTCGGCATTGCCTATAACGTAGTAGTGCTGCCATTCACTTCGCCAGCGTTCGACGTCATTGTCTGGGGCTGCATTGGAGTTGCAGCTTTGATTCTTCTGTACATAGGACGGAAGTGATGGAAGTGCTTCGATGAATAGGGCTGGCCATTTGCGATTGATCATCCGTATGTCGGCTATTCCAGTTCAAGCAAGCGGGAAGAAATGATCCGGCGAGTACTTTTGCTTTTTTGGGGGGCAGCTTGCTGCCTAGTGCTTGCCTTTACGCTGTATGCCTACGCACCAGGTCCAAGGAGTGACGCAGGGGCGTTGTTCGCGGGGGCGATGTCGGTTCTCACTTTCCCGAGTGGATTGGTCGTGTCCGCTGCAGTCGCGGCGGCGTTAGTGCTTTATGACGGCAACCTGCCATCGTGGCTAGGTGACGTACCACCAGCGATTGGATTCATCCTTGTATGGCTTGCCTTCTGTATTGCCGGATATCTTCAGTGGTTTCGACTTGCGCCTTGGCTCTGGCGGAAGATTCGATCCTCCACGGCACACCGAAGCTCGAAGCCGTGATCTGGGGAAAAAGCTGGCGATGCCATCTCTTGCATCGAGCAGAGCTGATGTTCCCAGGACGTGGTGCAAGTCTTTCGTCGCGGCGAGGCACACAGGGCGCGGCCGGCATGCGGCCTCAAGCCACGCTGCGCTCCAACGCCGAGAACGTTCGCAACCGTGCCACGTCGCGCGCGGGCGGGGCGCCGAACAGGCGGCTGTACTCGCGGCTGAATTGCGACGGGCTGTCGTAGCCCACGCTGTAGCCGACGGCCGCCACGTCGTGTGACTGCGCCAGCAGGCGTGCGCGGGCCTCCTGCAGCCGGATCTGCTTCTGGTACTGCAGCGGGCTCATCGACGTCACCGCGCGGAAGTGGCGGTGGAACGACGACGGGCTCATCGCCGCCAGGTCGGCCAGCTCTTCGACCTTGAAGGCCTTCGCGTGGTGGACGCGGATCCAGCGGATGGCCCGGCTGATCTGCGAGAGCCGGCTGTCGGCGAGGCCGATCTGCCGCACCATCGCGCCTTGCTCGCCGGCGAGAAGCCGCCAGAGGATCTCGCGTTCGATCATCGGGCCGAGTACGGCGATGTCGTGCGGGTGATCCAGCAGCCGCAGCATGCGCACGACGGCGTCGAGCAGGTCGGTTGGCGCGTTGCTCACGCCCAGGCCGGCGGTCTCGGCCAGGGCACGGTCGCTCGCGGCGGTTTCCAGCAGCAAGGTCGCGATGGCGGCCGGCTTCAGGTTCATGCCGAAGCCGAGGAAGGGCTCTTCGGCGCTGGCCTTCGCGACGTGACCAGCGATGGGCAGGTCGACCGACACCACCAGGTACTGGCCAGTGGCGTACTCGAACACCTTGTCTCCGACGATCGCGCGCTTGGCGCCCTGGGCCACGACCGCCAGCGTCGGCTCGGTCACGTGGTGCATCGACTGGGTGGTCACTGCGGACGTGATCACGCGGACGCCTTCGACGACGGTGGTGTATTGATCGGGCTTGGCGTGGCGGGCAATCAGCGTTTGCAGTTCGGTCAGTGCATCCATGGCGCCACCGTAACCGGCGCCTTTGCGGCTGGCAAGGGCGGCACGCACGAATCGCCCAGGGTTGGCAGGATCGTGCAAGAGCCCGGCAGCATCAGGCTATCGCCGAAGGCGGCTGCGGCGTTTCAATGCAGGCTCATATCGAAGGAGCCCAAGATGCAAAAGACATGGTTCATCACCGGTGCCAGCCGCGGGCTGGGTGCCCAACTCGCCAAGGCCGCGCTGGCGTCAGGCGACCGGGTCGTGGCGGCCGGCCGCAACCGGGCCAGCGTGCGCGACAGCCTCGGGCCCGACAGTGAGCAGCTTCTCGCGGTCGAGCTGAACGTCAACAACGAACGCCAGGCGCAGGCCGCGGCCGATGCGGCGGTGTCGCGCTTCGGCACCATCGACGTGCTGGTCAACAACGCCGGCTACGGCCACCTTGGCCTGTTCGAAGAGACGAACGATGACGACGCGCAGGCGCAGTTCGCCACCAACCTGTTCGGCGTTTTCAACGTGACGCGCGTGGTGCTGCCGGTGATGCGTGCGGCGCGCAAAGGCCACATCTTCAACGTCTCGTCGACCGCAGGCATCCGCGGCGTGGAGTTCGGTTCGCTGTACTGCGCCAGCAAGTTCGCGCTCGAAGGCTTTTCGGAGTCTCTGGCGCTGGAGGTCGCCCCGTTCGGGGTGCGTGTGACGATCGTCGAGCCCGGCCCTTTCCGTACCGACTTTCTCACCGCCGAGTCGCTGCGTTTCGGCGGCAACGAGGTGGCCGACTACGACGAGCGGCGGGCCCAGCTGCGCGCATCGTTCGAGCAGCGCAACGGGCGGCAGCCGGGCGATCCGGCGAAGCTGGCCCGGGCGATGCTCTGGCTGGCCGACGAGCCCGTGCCGCCTTTGCGCTTCACGGCGGGGGCCATCGCATTCGATTCGGTGAGCACCAAGCTCGCCGGCATGCAGGCCGAGCTCGAGAGCTGGCGTGAGCTCTCGCTGGACACCGACTACGCCACCTGACGGAGCGCGTGCGCCCTCAACGAGGCGAACGCTGCAGCAGCAGGTTCATCGCGTGTTCTTCGGCTTCGTTTTCGGCTTTGTTTTAGGCGAGACGGCGCCATGCGGGCCCACGCCCACCGACTTGCGCCAGACGATTTCGGGCTGGAAGTCGTGCGTCACCGGCAGCCCCATGCCGTAGCACTGGTTCAGCAGCGCGCGGCAGGCCGCGGCGGCGGCTTCGACGATGGGCACGTGGATGGTCGTCAGCTTCGGAGCGGTGTATTGCGAGAAGTCGCTGTTGTCGAAGCCGAGCACCGACAGGTCGCCGGGCACGTCGATGCCGAGCTTGTCGAGGTGCGAGACCGCGGCCATGGCCATCACGTCGTTGGCGCAGAAGAGGGCGCTGTAGTCGCGCGGCGAGCGGGCGAGCAGCTCCTCGGCGGCCCTGTAGCCGCCGTTGAAGCTGAAGTCGGCATCCGCGCGGCGGCGCTTGGGCACGTGCAGCTTGTGCTGCGCCAGCTCGTCGAGGAAGCCGGCCAGGCGCTGCTCGTTGTCGGGTGCACTGTGCGGGCCGCTGATGAGTGCGATCTCGCGGTGGCCCTGGCTCAGCAGTGCGCGTGCGGCGAGCCGCCCGCCGAACTCGTGGTCGGTGCTGAAGCAGCGGTCGGGCTGCGCGGGCATGTGGCGGTTGAGCAGCACGAGCTTGGGGTGGCGCGCGAAGAGTTCGGTGAAGTCATCGTCGGTGAGGTCGTTGCTCACCACCAGAACACCGTCGCACTCGCGTTCGTAGAGGAAGCGGATGCCGTCGAGCGCCTGCTGGCGTGCGTCGCCATGGCCGCAGCCGTTGGCGGCGACCATGTGGCGGTCGACCGCGCGCAACTCGCCATCCACCGTCTGCAGGATCGGGCCGTAAAAGTTGCCGGAGAAGTCGGGCACGTAGATGCCGATCATGCCCAGCATCTTCGAGGCCAGCGCGCGTGCCACGTTCGACGGCCGGAACTGCAGCGTGGCGACGGCATCGTTCACCCTCGCGAGCGCTTTCTCCGACACGGGGCCGCGGCCCGAGATCGCGCGTGATGCGGTGCCGAGGCCGACCCCGGCGAGGCGAGCGACGTCCTTGATCGTTGCCATCAGAGCCGCTGCTGGGTTTGCAGATCGAACAGCGACACGTGCGCCGGCGCAATCGTGAAGCCGATCCGGTTGTCGAGCGCGGGCGTGAACTGCGCGTCGGCATCGACCGCGAGCGACACGCCTTGCGCGTCGAGCCACACCACCTGGTTGGAGCCCATGGGCTCGACCAGCGAGACGATGGCGCTGCCGGCCAGCTCGGTGCCGTGGGGCGAGAGCGCGATGTGCTCGGGCCGCACGCCCAGCACGGCGGGCTGGCCGGGCTGCGGCGGGGTGAAGAAGGGGTAGCTCGACACGTCGATGCTCAGTGTGGGCGAGACGAAATGCGTGCCGCGTTCGCTGCGCTCGAGTTTGCCTTCGACGAAGTTCATGCTCGGCGCGCCCAGGAAGCCGGCGACGAACATGTTGACCGGGCGGGCGTAGACGCTGGCCGGCGTGTCGATCTGCTGGATCTTGCCGTCTTTCATCACCGCGATGCGGCTGGCGAGCGTCATCGCCTCGACCTGGTCGTGCGTCACGTAGATCATGGTCGCGCCGAGCCGGTGGTGCAGCTGCTTCAGCTCGCGCCGCAGCTCGCCGCGCAGCTTGGCGTCGAGGTTCGAGAGCGGCTCGTCGAACAGGAACACGCCGGCCTCGCGCACCAGCGCACGGCCGATCGCCACACGCTGGCGCTGGCCGCCCGAGAGCTGTGCGGGCTTGCGGTGCAGCAGCTCGGTGAGCTGCAGCATCGTCGCCGCACGTTCGACGCGGCGTGCGATCTCGGCCTTGGCGACACCGGCGATGCGCGGGCCGAACGAGAGGTTCTTCTCGACCGTCATCGTCGGGTACAGCGCGTACGACTGGAACACCATGCCGATGCCGCGGTCCTTCGGGTCGGCCCAGGTGACGTCGTTGCCGCCGATGTCGACGCGGCCATCGTGCACGTCGATCAGCCCCGCGATGCTGTGCAGCAGCGTCGACTTGCCGCAGCCCGAGGGGCCGAGCAGCACCAGGAACTCGCCGCTGTGAACGTCGAGGTTCAACTGGCTGATGACGCTGATGCCGGAGAACTGGATGTCCAGGTTTTCGATGGTGACGTTTGACATGGTCAGCCTTTTACTGCGCCGGCGGTAATGCCACGAAGGAACCATCGGCCCGAGATGAGATAAACCGCCAGCGGCAACAGAGAGGTGAGCACGGTGGCCGCCATGTTCACGTTGTACAGCCGTTCGCCGGTGGTGGTGTTGATCACGTTGTTGAGCTGCACGGTCATCGGCAGGTTATCTCGGCCGGCGAAGACCAGGCCGAGCAGGAAGTCGTTCCAGATGTTGGTCACTTGCATGATCACCGCCACCGCGATGATGGGCAGCGACATCGGCAGCATCAGCTGGAAGAAGATGCGCCAGAAGCCGCCGCCGTCGATGCGCGCGGCCTTGAAGAGTTCGATCGGCACGCCCGCATAGTAGTTGCGGAACAGCAGCGTCATCACCGGCATGCCGAACACGGTGTGGATGAACACGATGCCGCCGAGCGTGCCGAAGAGGTTCACCGTGGCGAGCGTGCGCACCAGCGGGTAGATCATCACCTGGTAGGGCACGAAGGCGCCGAACATCAGCACGCCGAAGAGCCAGCCCGCCCCCCTTACGCGCCAGAACGACAGCGCGTAGCCGTTGAGTGCGCCGAAGAAGATGGACGCGATGGTGCTCGGCACCACGATCCACACCGAGTTCCAGAAGCCGACCTGGATGCCGCGGCATTCGAGCCCGGTGCACGCTGCAGACCAGGCTTGCACCCACGGCTCGAAGGTGAGGCTCGACGGCAACGCGAACAGCCGGCCGAGGTGGATCTCTTCCATCGGCTTGACCGAGGTGATGAGCATCACGTACAGCGGCAGCAGGAAGAACGCCGCCGAGCTGACCAGCAGCGCATAGAGCCCGAGCCGCGCCGGCGTGAAGTGCGATTTGCGGTGCACGGCCTTGCGCTGCACGGGCGCGGTGACGGGCGGGGTGATGCGTTCCACGACGGCGCTCATGAATGCACCAGCTTGCGCGACTGCACCGAGCGCGCATACCACCACGGCACCAGCAGCGCGAGCACGGTCAGCAGCATCACGGTGGAGGCGGCCGAGGCCAGGCCCACGTTGGCGCGGGTGAAGAGGTTGTCCATGATGAACTTGGCCGGCACTTCGCTCGCGTTGCCGGGGCCGCCCAGCGTCATCGCGACGACCACGTCGTAGACCTTGACCACGCCGACGGCGAGCAGCACGAACGAGGTGCCGAAGGCCGGGCCGAGCTGCGGCAGCACCACGCTCAGGTAGTAGCGCCAGCGCGGCACGCCGTCGATGCGCGCGGCGTTCCACAGCGATTCGTCAATGCCGCGCAGGCCCGCCAGCAGCACCGCCATCACCAGGCCCGAGGCCTGCCACACGGCGGCGACCACGAGCGTGTAGATCACTTTGTCTTGATTGACGATCCAGTCGAACTGGAACTCCGGGAAGCCGAGGTTGCGCACGGCCGCCTGGATGCCCAGGCCGGGGTTCAGCATCCATTGCCAGACGAGGCCCGTCGCGACGAAAGACATGGCGTAGGGGTAGAGAAAGATGGTGCGCAGCACGTTCTCGCCGCGCACATGCTGGTCCAGGAACACGGCGAGAAAGAAGCCGAGCACCATGCAGGCCAGGATGAACAGCACGCCGAAGATGGCGATGTTGTGCAGCGAGACCGTCCAGCGCTCGGTGGCGAAGAGCCGCTCGTACTGCGAGAAGCCGACGAAGTCGTTCTTCGGGAAGATCTTGGAGCTGCTGAACGAGATGCGCACCGACCACAGCACGGTGCCGATGTAGACGCCGAGCACCGTGATCGCCATCGGCAGCAGCGCGAGCTGCGCGGCCGCGGCGCGCTTCTTGCGCGCCGGTTGAGAGCTGGCCATGTCGAGTTCCTTTTTCCTGGCCAGCGCCAACCTGTCGGCCTTCAGCCCTTCACCGCGCCTTGCAAGGCCTTCACCGCGTCGTCGACCGACTGGTTGCCGTTCCAGAACTTGGTGATCACGTCTTGCACGGCGCCGACCATGTCGGGCGTCATCAGCGCGTCGGGGTTGGCGATCTGGCGCGACGGGTCCTTCATGGCCTGCACGCCGGCTTGCGCGCAGATGTCCATTTTGCTGCTGTCGACGTCGGTGCGTACCGGGATCGACCCTTTCTTGTTGTTGAACGCGACCTGCGCGGTCGGCGAGGTGAACACCGTGGCCAGCTTGTGCTGCGCCTCGATGGCCGCCTTGTCGGTGGTCTTGGGGAACACGAACACGTCGCCCGCGACCATGTAAGGAGCTTTCGGGCCGAAGCCGGCGAAGCAGCCGTATTCCTTGCCTGCCGTCTGCTTGGCGGCGCCGAACTCGCCCTTGGCCCAGTCGCCCATGATCTGGAAGCCGGCCTTGCCGCTGATGACCATCGCGGTGGCGTCGTTCCAGTTGCGGCCGGGCGAGCCGGCGTCGACGTAGTTGTGCAGCTTTTTCAGCGCGGTGAGCGTCTTGCGCATGCCTTCGCCGTTGACGCTTGCGGCGTCATGGTCCTTGAAGAACTTGAGGTAGGCATCCGGGCCGCCCACGTACAGCAGCACGCTGTAGAAGGTGATCCATTCTTGCCAGCTCTGGCCGCCCAGGGCCAGCGGCACCAGGCCGGCGGCCTTCAGCTTGTCGAGCGCGGCGAAGAACTCGTCCATGGTCTTGGGCTCGCTCGCCACGCCGGCTTTCTTCAGCGCGTCTTTGGAGTACCAGAACCACGCGGGGTTGTGGATGTTGACCGGCACGGCGTAGTAGTGGCCCTTGACCTTGATCGCGTCGACGATGGGCTTGGGCATCCACTTGTCCCAGCCTTCCTTCGAGGCCACGGCGTCGATGTCGTTCAGCTGGCCCTCGGCGATCACGTCGTGGTACTGCTTGGAGGTGTTGAACTGCGCGGCCGTGGGCGGGTTGCCGCCGGCGATGCGGTTGATGGCGGCAGCGCGCGCGTTGTCGGCACCGGCCACGGCTTCGTCGACCCAGGTGCCGCCGGCCTTGGTGTAGGCGTCGGCCAGCTCCTTCACGGCGGCCGATTCGCCGCCCGAAGTCCACCAGTGGATCACGTTGGCCTTCTGGGCCTGTGCGCTGAAAGACACCGCGAGCGTGGCGGCCAGGGCGAGTTGCTTGAGTGTGAATTGCATGTCGTCGTCTCCGGTTGGTGGGCTTTCGGCCCTTCTTGGAAATGGATCGCTTGGAAATGGATCGGTGTTTGCCGCGCCATCAGCGTGCGGCGCGTTCTTTCAGGAAGGCGGTGAATGACTTGGCGCTCTGCTTGAGTGTGCGTTGCTGCGTCCGGTAATCCACGTGCACGATGCCGAAGCGCCGCTCGTAGCCGAAGGCCCACTCGAAATTGTCGATCAGCGACCAGACGAAGTAGCCTCGCACGTCCACGCCCTTGTCGATTGCGCCCGAGATCGCCGCGAAATGGCGGGTCAGGAACGAGATGCGCTGGCTGTCGTCGACCGTGCCGTCCACGACCTCGTCGTCCGAGGCCATGCCGTTCTCGGTGATGTAGATCGGCGGCAGGTTCGGGTAGCGCGCCTTGAAGTCGACCAGCAGGTCTTGCAGCCCCTGCGGGTGAACCTCCCAGCCCATCTGCGTGCGCTCCACGCCTGCGAGCGGCACGTCGACGAAGCCGTGCTTGCCGTCGCTGCGCAGGTTGAGGTGGAAGTAGTAGTTGATGCCGAGGAAGTCGAGCTTGCGGCCGATGATCTCCATGTCGCCGGGCAGCACCAGCGGCTCGGTGCCGGGCCACAGCTTGAAGAGGTCCTTCGGATATTCCTTCTTGAGCAGCGGGCCGAGGATCCAGTCGTTGTGCTGCAGTTCGTAGAGGCGCGCGGCCTCGCGGTCGGCCGGCGTGTCGCGGTCGGTCGTGCCGCGGCCGACGTTGGCCACCAGCCCGCGCAGGGCGCCCGGGTCGTTGGCCTCCAGTGCCTGCAGCGCCAGGCCGTGGCCCAGCAGCAGGTGGTGCATGGCCTGCGTGGGGAAGCGCGGGTCGGCGCGGCCGGGCGCATGGTGGCCACTGCCGTAGCCGAGGTAGGCGGAGCACCACGGCTCGTTCAGCGTGCACCAGGCCTTCACCCGGCCCTTGAACTCGCGGCTCATCAGGTCGGCGTAGTCGGCGAAACGGTAGGCGGTGTCGCGGTTGAGCCAGCCGCCGCGGTCTTCGAGGTGCTGGGGCAGGTCCCAGTGGTACAGGGTGACGAAGCGCTCGATGCCCTTGGCCTCCAGCCGGTCGAACAGGCGCTTGTAGAAGTCCAGGCCCTTGGGGTTGGGCTTGCCTTGCGCGTCCATCACGCGCGGCCAGGCGGTCGAGAGGCGGTAGGCGTCGACACCCAGCTGGGCCATCAGGTCCACGTCGCCTTCCCAGCGGTGGTAGTGGTCGCAGGCAAACTCGCCGGTGTCGCCGTGCAGCACCTTGCCGGGGGTGGCGGAGAAGGTGTCCCAGATCGAAGGCAGGCGGCCGTCGGCGTGGATGGCGCCTTCGATCTGATACGACGCGGTGGCCACGCCCCAGGTGAAATCTCGACCGGCCATGCGCGAGTTGGCAGGCGGCGCGAGGCGCGGCATCGAAGCGGTGGAATCGGGGGCTGCCATGAGGCGTTTCCTTGCTGCATTCTGGAAAAGTGGAATCGTTTCCACTCGGGGTGGGATTACAGCAGCGCCGGCGTGCGGCGACATGAGGGACAACCCGGAGGTTGGTTACAGGCCGGGAACAAAAAAGGGCATTGCGGGCCCTGTGTCTTTGCCCGCGGCGCAGCGGTCGTCGAATGCTCTCAGCCGGCTGATCCGGACAGGGGCTCGCCGGGCGGCGAACGGGGCTTGTCGGCGGCGACCGGTTTGCGCTTGCGACCGGTGCTGCCCAGGCTGCGCCATACGGCGATGGCCACGACGAACAAGGCCGTGGTCATCAGGAAGGTGAGTGCCATGTAGTAGCGAACGAAGAGCCCGATCACGCGCGACTGGGCTTCTTCGCTCCACAGCACCTCGCGGCCGTCGACCATCGCCGGGCCGCCGTACTGGCTGACGGCAGTGGCCACGTCCATGCCCTCGGCGCGCTTCTTTCCGGCCTCGTGGTACGGCGCGCTGACGAACGGCTTCTGCTCGATGCCTGGTGCCGTGGCGGGCGGGTAGTAGTACACGCGATCGCGCACGAGGTCGCTGAACTTCAGGTACACGAACATCGCCGCGACGAGGCATGCCACACCGACGCCGGCCCACAGGTACTGCGAGGTTTTCGACAAGCGAGAGCGGATCACCAGCACCAGCGCCAACAGCACGACGAGCGTGCCGAAGGCCACCACGTTGACGGCCTGCGTCGCGCCTTCGACCACAGGCATCAGGTCCTTCAGCACCGAGTTGAAGAGGCCGAAGAGGGTGGTGACCACCGCGGCCGCCGACACGAGCACAGCCGACAGCTCAGCAAAATAAGGGGTTGAACGTGCCATGGTGTTCTGCTCCTTCGTCAGGGTTTCACGATGTCGCCGGGCGCATTGAACCGCAGCGCGAGTTCCGGCGCGTTGTCGGGTGCGATGTGCAGCAGCGCAAACGCGATGGGCTGGCGCTCGAACACGAGCTTGGCCATGGCCTCGTACATCATGTCGGGGCCGACCCAGACCCGCATCTCGCCCTGCGGCACCGTGCCGCGCGACGGGCTGGTGGGTTCTTCGAAGGCGAATGCCTGCAGCCACTCACGAATGGTGTCGACGCCGAAGTATTCCGGCCGGTCGAGCACGCCGCTCGGCAGCACATACACCCGCAGCCGCGGTGGCTCGGGCTGGCCAGCGCCGGCCGCCACCGTCACGACCACCTTGCGGTAGCCGAAGGGCGGCTGGCCCGAGGTCAGCTTCGCTTGCATGCTGCGCAGCGGGACCACCGCGCTGCGCAGCTGTTCCACGGAACTGGCCGAGATCGGCTGCAGCGACTTGGTGGACAGCATCTGCGTGTTGGCGTTCGCCTGGGCGAGGTAGTAGTTCGACAGTGCCAGGTCGCGTGCGCTCAGGCTGCCGGCGCGCTGGTCGACCAGCTGCGCCGTCGTGTCGATGTCGGACACCAGGGCGCGGTGCGGCTTGATGTCGGCCGGGCGCTCGTAGGCGCTGGCGGGCAGCTCGGCCGTGCGCTGCCTGGCCTGCTGCGCGGCCGCGACCTGCGGCTTTAGGCTCTGGCGCGCAACCGCCGACGGAACCTGCGCCCAGGCACTGCCCGTTGAAAATGCGATGACGGCGCAGACGAGAAGGCGCATGGGTGGGGCTCCGGCAAACGGACCGGAACACAGCTTTCCGGTGCATTGCGGATGGTGCGCGAGCTGGCGGCGGATGCCATCCCTAGAACGATGGAGAGCCGGCGAGCGCGTGGCGGCCGGGGCTCGCGGAACTCAATTGAGCGCGCCGTCATTCACATGCATGATGGGGTCGACATCGCTTCGGACCGACTGCATGAGACCCGCACCGCTCGAATGGCCGGCACGCCGCCGCCGCGAACCGCACCTGATGGCGCTGCTGTGTGTCGTGGTTGCCCTATGTGCCTCGCTGCTCGCGGGTTGTGCTGCGGGGCCGCTCGGCGCCCCGGCGAGGCTCGCGCTGGTCATCGGGAATGGGGCGTACGAGAACGTGATACCTCTCAAAAACCCAACCAACGACGCCGCTGACATGTGCGCGGCGCTCAAAAAGCTCGGCTTCAAGACGCTCTGCCACACCAACGTTCGCGATCGGGCGGAGTTCGACACCCTCGTCAAGGAATACGTCGGTCAACTCGGCGCCAACTCGGAGGGCGTCTTTTACTACTCCGGCCATGGCGTTCAGGCAGGGAACACAAACTACCTGATCCCGACGCAAGTGCAGTTCAAGTCGGCGGCCGAGAACCCGACGCGCGTCTTGTACGCCGTCGACGATCTGTTCGACCGTCTGGGGAAAAAGCGGACGAAGTTCCAGCTCGTGATACTCGACGCCTGCCGCGAAGACTTGTTCTCGCCAGCCAAGTCCACCCTGCCGGAAGGGCGCTCGGTGCTGGTCAGGGCCCTCGAGGGCGTGGCCGGTGCGAGCAACGGCTTGCAGCCCATCAAGGACGCGCCGCCCGGCACGATGGTTTTTTACGCCACGGCATCGAAAGACACGGCCTTTGACGGCGATGGGCGCAACGGCCCCTTGACCAAGCACATTCTCGCGAATATCAGAACGAGGGGCATCCCCGTCGAGGAGTTCTTCAAGCGAGTGACGCTGGGCGTGGAACTCGAAACGTTCGAAAAATTCCACATACGCAAGACACCGTACATCTACAGCTCGTTCGGCGGCAAGTTCTGCTTTGCGGGCTGCCCCGTCGACCCCATTCCCATCCCGCCCGTTTACTGACGAGCGAGCGAACTCAGAACGTGGCCACGAACCCGAGCGTCAGCCCCTGCGTCAGGTCGCGGCCGTCCTGGCCCTCCACAGCGTCTTTCGAGCTCAGCACCTGCGTGCGGTAGCCCAAGGTGAAGGTCACCGCCTTGGCGATGCTCGGCGTGGCGAGCGTGTAGGCCACGCCCACTTCGCTCAGCCGGTAGTCGGCGGAACTGAACTGCACGGTGCTGGCGCTCGTCGTCTTCAAACGGCCCAGGCCGAAGGTGCCGTACAGCGAAAAATCCTGGCCCAGCGATGCGGTGCCGTTGACGCCGAGCACCGGGCCGCTCAACGCATAGATGTTGCTCCCATCGCTTTGCTCGAGCTTCTTGTAGCCCAGCGTCACGGCCACGCCGGGCGAGACGTAGTAGCCGAGGTTGAGATCCAGTTCCTTGCGGTTGCCCGTGTTTCCGTCGATGAAATTGTAGTCGGTCGACGGGTACAGGCTGAGGGAGCCGACGAAATCCTTGTAGCGCACGCTCAGCAAGGGAACCAGCACGAACTTCTCGTTGGCCGGAGACTGGGTGACCACCTGCGGGTCGCCGTTCGGTGGAACGTAGTAGCTGAACGTGTCCCACTGCGTGTTCCAGCCTCTCACGCCAACCGACACGCTGAGACCCGAGTCTTGTGCCTGCGCCGTTGCTGCAGCACAGAGCGTCACAGCGATGAGCCAGTTCTTCGTCATGTCGATCTCCGGTGAGCCGCGAGCAGGCTGCCGCGCCAGTGCCACACCATAGCGGGAATCGGGCGTCGCGCAAAGCCACGCGTGCTTGCTTGTGAACGGCAATAAAAAAGCCCCCGAGGCTTGCGCGTCGGGGGCACCAAAACAAGCCCTCTTCAGGCCTGCTGCAGGATTCAACCCGGCTTCGTACCCGGGGTGCTGTCGGTTGCGGCAGCACGAGCCGCAGGTGCTTCCCACCCGCCGCCGAGTGCGCGGATCAGGCCGACGGTGGCCTGGTACTGCGCAGAACGCACTTGAACCGCTTGCCGCTGGTTCGCGAGCTCGCTGCGGCGCGCGTCGAGCAGCTCGAGCTGGCTGACGTAGCCGTTGCGGTAGCGCGAGGTCGAGAGCACCGTGGCGCGGCCCGCCCATTCGACGGCCTGGGCCTGCGCCTTGGCCTGGTCGGAGAGCAGGCTCAGCGCGGAGAGCTGGTCTTCGACGTCGCGGAAGGCCACGAGCACCTGCTCGCGGTAGCCGGCGGCCGCCGCATCCCACTGCGCGGTGGCGCTCTGGATGCCGGCGTCGCGGCGGCCGCCGTCGAACACCGGCAGCGAGAGCAGCGCGCCCACGCCCCAGGCGCGCGCGGACCACTTGAACAGGTCGCTCAGCTCGGTCGATGCGAAGCCGCCCGATGCGGTGAGCGAGAGGTCGGGGAACCACGCGGCGCGAGCCACGCCGACGCGCGTCTGCGCGGCCTGCATCGCGCGCTGTGCGGCGGCCACGTCGGGCCGGCGCGCGAGCACGGTGCTGGGCACGCCAGCGGGAATCTGCGGCAGCGCGCCGTTCCACTCCAGCTCGGCCAGCGCGAAGCCGCTCGGCAGCTCGCCGAGCAGCGTGGCGAGGGCGTGCTCGTACTGCGCGCGGGTGCGGTCGAGCGCAAGGGCTTGCGATTCGGTGGAGGCGACTTCGGTGCGCACGCGAGCGAGGTCGAGCTCACCCACGTCGCCGGCCTGGTAGCGGCGCTCGGTCAGGCGCAGCGTGTCGCGGTAAGCGGTGACCGACTGGCGCACCAGCGCGCGTTCGGCGTCGAGCGCGCGCAGCACGAAGTAGGTTTGTGCCACGTCCGACTGCACGAGCAGCCGCGTGCTCTGCATCAGCGCTTCGCGTGCCTGGAAGTCGAGCTTGGCGGCGTCACCGGCTTTGGCAATGCGGCCGAAGAGATCGGTTTCCCACGAGACGCTGGCGCCGGCGTTGAATGCATTCGCTGCCTGGCCGGTGCCGCCGCTGCTGAGCGGCGCCAGCTGGCGCGCCGCGCCGGCGCTCACGCCGACTTGCGGGATGCGCTCAGCGTTGGTCTCACGCACCAGCGCACGGGCCTGCGCCAGCCGCGCGCCGGCGAGCTGGATGCTGGTGTTGTTGCGGTCGGCCCGCACGACCAGGTCGTCGAGCACCGGGTCGGCAAAGGCCTTCCACCACTCGCCGCGGGCTTGCGCCTCAGCGGGTTGCAGAGAAGCCCAACGGCCGTCGATGCCCTTGAACGCGGCCGGCGTGGACGGTGGCGCGGTCGGCTCGAACGGGGCGCTCGCGCAGCCGGCCAGCACGAGTGCGGCGAGCAGCGGGGCCAGGGCCCAGCGTGTTGTCGAAGTCATGAGTTTCTTGTTCATGTCATGTCCTTGTTCATTCGTGACGGCTGACCGGCGAGCCCGGCTGCGGGCGCAGCGTGTGGGCCGCGCCGCCGCCGTGCGCGGGAGCGTTCGTGATCGGCGCCTCGACGTGCGACGCATCCGGCACCTCGCCGTGCTGCTTCAGCGGCCGGTTGCCGGCCATGCGGCGCAGCAGCACGTAGAACACCGGCGTGAGGAAGATGCCGAAGGCCGTGACGCCGATCATCCCGAAGAACACCGCGATGCCCATCGCATGGCGCATCTCGGCACCGGCGCCGGTGGCGAGCACCAGCGGCAGCACGCCCATCACGAAGGCCATCGAGGTCATCAGGATCGGGCGCAGACGCAGGCGGCTCGCCTCGATGGCGGCCTGCACCGGCGTTCGGCCGGCGAACTCCAGCTCCCGTGCGAACTCCACGATCAGGATCGCGTTCTTCGCACTCAAGCCCACCAGCACCATCAGGCCGATCTGTGTGAAGACGTTGTTGTCGCCATGGCTGAGCCACACGCCGGTCATCGCGGCGAGCAGGCCCATCGGCACGATCATCAGGATCGCGAGCGGCAGCGTGAGGCTCTCGTACTGAGCGGCCAGCACCAGGAACACCAGCAGGATCGCGATCGGGAAGATCCAGATCGCCGAGTTGCCGGCCAGGATCTCCTGGTAGGTGAGGTCGGTCCACTCGTAGGTCACGCCGGCCGGCAGCGTTTCGGCGGCGATGCGCTTGATCGCGTCCTGCGCCTGCCCTGATGAGTAGCCTGGCGCCGCGCCGCCGTTGATGTCGGCAGTGAGGAAGCCGTTGTAGCGCATGGCGCGCTCGGGCCCGAAGGTCGGCGTGACCTTCATCATCGACGACAGCGGCACCATCTCGCCGCTGACGGAGCGCACCTTCAGCGCACCGACGTCTTCGGCGCGCGCGCGGTAAGCGGCGTCAGCCTGCACCCGCACGGAGTACGTGCGGCCGAACTTGTTGAAGTCGTTCGCATACAGGCTGCCCAGGTAGATCTGCATCGTGTCGAAGATGTCGGTGACCGGCACGCCGAGCTGGCGCGCCTTGGTGCGGTCGATGTCGGCATACAACTGCGGCACATTGACCTGCCAGCTCGAGAACATGCCGGCCAGCTCAGGTGTCTGGTAGGCCTTGGCCATGAATGCCTTGACGGCGTCGTCCAGCCCCTTGATGCCGAGCGAGCCGCGGTCTTCGAGCTGCAGCTTGAAGCCACCGGTCGTGCCCAGGCCCTGCACCGGCGGTGGCGGGAACATCACGACGAAGGCTTCCTGAATCGCGCCGAACTTCTGGTTCAGTTGCCCGGCGATGGCGGCAGCGCTCTGGTCGGCGCCCTTGCGCTGATCGAACGGCGTCAGCGACACGAACACGATGCCCGAGTTGGAGCTGTTGGTGAAGCCATTGATCGACAGGCCCGGGAACTGGATGGCGTGCTCGATGCCGGGCTGCTTCATCGCGATGTCACCCATGCGGCGGATCACGGCTTCAGTGCGGTCGAGCGTGGCGCCGTCGGGCAGCTGTGCGAAGCCGATAAGGTACTGCTTGTCTTGCGGTGGCACGAAACCGCTCGGCACGATCTTGAACAGGCCGACCGTGGCGGCTGCGAGCAGCAGGTACACGGCCATCATCACCGCCTTGCGCGAGATGGCCTTGGTGACACCACCGCTGTAGGCATTCGCACCGCGGTTGAAGAGGCGGTTGAAGCCGCGGAAGAAGCCGCCGAACACGCGGTCCATGCCGCGTGTCAGCGCATCCTTGGGGGCGTCGTGGCCCTTGAGCAGCAGGGCGGCGAGCGCGGGCGACAGCGTCAGCGAGTTGACGGCCGAGATCACGGTCGAGATCGCGATGGTCAGCGAGAACTGCTTGTAGAACTGGCCCGTCAAACCGCTGATGAACGCCAGCGGCACGAACACGGCGACGAGCACCAGCGCGATGGCGATGATCGGGCCCGACACCTCGCGCATGGCGCGGTAGGTGGCGTCGCGCGGACTCAAGCCCGCCTCGATGTTGCGCTCGACGTTCTCGACCACCACGATCGCGTCATCGACCACGATGCCGATGGCCAGCACCAGCCCGAACAGGCTCAGTGCGTTGATCGAGAAGCCGAACAAGTGCATCACCGCGAAGGTGCCTACCACGGCCACCGGCACCGCCAGCAGCGGGATGATCGACGCGCGCCAGGTCTGCAGGAACAGGATCACCACCAGCACCACGAGCGCGATGGCTTCGAGCAGCGTGTGCACCACCGATTCGATGGAGGCGCGCACGAACTGTGTCGGGTCGTAGACGATTTCGTAGCTCACGCCGTCCGGCATCGACTTCTTCAGCTCGGCCATGGTCTCGCGCACGCCGTTGCTGATGGCGATGGCGTTCGACCCCGGTGCCGCGAAGACGGGCACCGCGACTGCGTCCTTGTTGTCGAGCAGCGAACGCAGCGAGTAGTCGGCCGCGCCGAGCTCCAGGCGGGCGATGTCGCGCAGGCGTGTCACCGCACCGTCAGTGCCGGTCTTCACGATGATGTCGCCGAACTCTTCTTCGTTCTGCAGGCGGCCTTGGGCGTTGATCGAGAGCTGCACGTCCACGCCGTTCAGGCCCGGCGATGCGCCCACGATGCCGGCCGCAGCCTGCACGTTCTGCCCGCGGATGGCCGCCACCACGTCGCTCGCCGACAGGCCGCGCTGCGCGACCTTCTGCGGGTCGAGCCAGACGCGCATCGAGTAGTCACCCGAGCCGAACAGCAGCACGTCGCCCACGCCTTCGACGCGCGCGAGGCGGTCTTTCACGTTGAGCACCGCGTAGTTGCGCAGGTAGGTCATGTCGTAGCGGCCGTTGGGCGACAGCAAGTGCACGACCATGGTCAGGTCGACCGAGCTCTTGATGGCGACGATGCCGAGCCGCTTCACCTCTTCAGGCAAGCGGGCCTCGGCGCGGCCGACGCGGTTCTGCACCATCTGCTGTGCCTTGTCGGGGTCGGTGCCGAGCTTGAAGGTGACGGTCAGCGTCATCAGGCCGTCGGTGGTCGCCTGGCTGCTCATGTAGAGCATGTTCTCGACGCCGTTGATGGCTTCTTCGAGCGGCGTGGCGACGGTTTCGGCAATCACCTGCGGGTTGGCACCGGGGTACTGCGCACGCACAACGATCGAGGGCGGCACGACGTCGGGGTATTCCGAGATCGGCAGCCCGCGCGCCGCGATCAGGCCGGCGAGGAAGATCAGCAGCGAGAGCACGCCGGCGAAGATCGGCCGGTCGATGAAGAATTTGGAGAAGTTCATGGGAAGCTTTCAGTGCCTCGGTTGAGCGTTGAGGGCAGCTTGGAAAAGTACCGTTCGGGCTGAGCCTGTCGAAGCCGGCGTGCGCCTCGGTGCAAGCACTTCGACAGGCTCAGTGCGAACGGGTTTTGGAGTCGTGGCGAAGGGCGGTATCAGGACTTCGGCACCGCCGTGCGCGCCGCCTCGGCCGCCTTCAGATCCATGTCGACCGCCTGCGGTGCCACCAGCGCACCGGGTCGGATGCGCTGCAGGCCGTTGACGACGACGCGTTCTTGCGGCTTCAACCCGGCAGTGACGATGCGCAGGCCGTTCACATGCGCACCGAGCGTCACTTCACGGTAGGCGGCGGTGTTGTCCGGCCCGACGACCATCACGAACTTCTTGTTCTGGTCGGTGCCGACAGCCCGCTCGTTGATCAACAAGGCCGACGAGTTCTTCACCTGGCCCATGCGCAGCTTGGCGAACTGGCCGGGGATCAGCGTGCCGTCCTTGTTGTCGAACACGGCGCGCACGCGCACCGTGCCGCTCTTCGCGTCGACCTGGTTATCGACCAGCTGCAGGTGGCCGACGAACGGCGTGTCGAGGGTGGCGGCCGTGCCCATCTGGACAGGGATGCGCTCGAGTTGCGCACGGGCGCTGGAACCGCTCGGCAGGCTTTGCAGCGCACGCGCGACGATCTGCTCATCGGCGTCGAAGCTTGCGTAGATCGGGCTCACCGAAACCAGCGTGGTCAGTACCGGGGCGCCCGGGCCGGCCGCCACCAGGTTGCCGGTGGTGATCTCGAGCTTGCCGACGCGGCCTGCCACCGGCGCACGCACTTGCGTGTAGCCGAGGCTCAGCTGCGCGGTCTGCCAGGCGGCTTGCGCGGCGCGCAGGTTGGCATCGGCTTCGCGGTAGGCGTTGTTGCGTTCGTCGAATTCGCGCTGCGCAATGGCGTGCTCGTCGAACAGGCGCTTGGCGCGTTCGTATTCGCTCTTGGTGTAGGTCGTGCGGGCTTGTGCTGCGACGACTTGCGCCTCGGCGCGCTCCACGTCGGCGGCGTAAGGCGCCGGGTCGATGGTGATCAACAGCTCGCCCTTGGAAACCAGCGCGCCTTCGCGGAAGTGCACCGACTGCACGGTGCCGGCGACGCGCGAGCGGATGTCGACGCGCTCGACGGCTTCGAGGCGGCCGGAGAACTCGTCCCAGGTCGCGACCTCGCTCTGCACCACGGTCGCCACTGACACCGGCGTGGCCTGTGGGGCCGACGAGGTGGTGGCTTCGGCCGGCGCGGTGCGCAGCATGAAGATGGCGGTGACAACGGCGCTCAGCGCAGTCAGCGCGGTGCCGGCGGCCCAGAGGCGGCGGGCGCGGGGTTGGGTTTTCGGTTGCGACATGGTGGATTCCTTGGTGTTGGCAAATTCAGGCAAAGCAGCGGCGCACCTCGGAGAACCGAGGTTTTTCGCGTGGAAACTGGGGAACTAAATATTCGTAGCGATCACTACGACATATGACACAATGTACTCAGCCCGACCAGGCCGGTCAAGTAATTTCGTAGTGTTCGTTATGAAAAATACATCAGAGACAACGGCAGACGTTTGCCCTAGCTCGAAAGCGCCGCCCCGGCCGCGCGGTAGGCCGCTGTCGTTCGACCGTGACGCTGCCCTCGAAAAGGCCATGATGGTCTTCTGGGAGCGCGGTTTCGAAGCCGCTTCCGTCAATGAATTGACCACGGCGATGGGCATCACGACGCCCAGCCTCTACACGGCTTTCGGCGACAAGGAAAAGCTCTTCCTCGAAGCCATCGAGCGCTACGGCAAGGGGCCGGGCAGCTTTGGCGAGCGTGTGCTGGCCGAAGAACCCACCGCCTACGGCGCGATGAAGCGCCTGATGGAAATGGCGGCTGAAGAATTGACCAGCACCTGCCACCCGCTGGGGTGCATGGTGGTCATGGCCGCGACCAACTGCTCGGTGGCCGCCGAACACATCCAGACCGCACTCGCCAAGCGCCGCGCGCTCGGCGAAGAGAAGCTCACGCTGCGCATCGAGCGCGGCATCCGCGAAGGCGAGCTTTCGGCCGACACCGATGCCGCCGCGCTCGCCGGCTTCTATTCCACCGTGTACCAGGGCATGTCGATGCAGGCCAAGGACGGGGCGGGCCGTGACAGCCTGCTCGCCACCGTGAATGCCGCCATGCGCGCGTGGCCGGCAGCCCCTGCCGAACCCACGGCCAAACCGGCAGCCGCCAAACGCCGCAAGCCCGCAGGCTGACGCGGCGCGGGCCGCCGGTGCGCTATTCGGTGCGCGCCACCATCGTCTGGATGATGGTTTCGAGCTGCGGGCTCATCGGCAGGTCGAGACTCACGCCGTTGGGCAGCTTGCGCAAGAACCAGCGCGTGTAGCGGCGCTCGATCTCGCGGTCTTCGGCCAAGCGGTGGAAGGTGTCGTTCACCAGCCGCGCGAGTTGAGCGTCGCCCTTGCGGAACATCACGCCATACGGGTCGTACGACAGGAAGTCGCCGGTGACCACGTACTCGCCCTGCAGCTTGTTCTGCGCAACCAGGCCGTAGAGCAGCACGTCGTCGGTTGCGAATGCATCCACCTGCCCGCTGGTAAGCAGGGCGAACGACGCCGCGTGGTCGGTAGCCACGGTGATCGCCATGTCGACCTTGAACTTGGCGGCCAGGTCTTTCATGGTCTTCTCGTTGGTCGTGCCGGCGGTGACGGCGACCTTCTTGCCCGCGAGGTCGCGGAAGGTCTTGACCGACGAACTCTTCTTCACCAGCAGCTTGGTGCCCGACACGAAGAAGGTGGGCGAGAAGCTCACGAGCTTTTGCCGTTCGAGGTTGCTGGTAGTGGAGCCGCATTCCATGTCGACCCGGCCCGAGGCGACGGCCTGCAGGCGCGACTCGGAGGTGACCTGCTGCCACTTGATCGCGATCGTGCGGCCGACTTCTTCGCTGATGGCGTCGACCAGCAGCTTGCACAGGTCGACCGAGTAGCCGATGGGTTCGCCACGCGTCGAGAGGTAGGAGAACGGAATCGACGACTCGCGGTGCCCGAGCACGATGGTGCCGCTCTCGCGCACCTTGGCCAGCGTGCCGCTGAGCTGGGCGGTGTCGGCTTGGGCGGATGCCCAAGTCGATGCGCCCAGCAGCAAGCACACAGCGAGGATCGATCGCTTTGACAGCGCCGTCATTCCCGCGAAAGCGGGAATCCACGACGTGCCGCGATGCTGGCTTCCCGCTTTCGCGGGAATGACGGGGGCACTCTGCGCACGCATGGCCGCGTTCTCAGGCGTGGCCGGGCTGTGGCTCGGGCGCCGCGTCCAGCGTGCGCGCATTCGCCTCGGCCTCGGCTTCGGGCAGCAGCTCGCCTTCCCATTTGGCGACCACGGCGGTGGCGATGGAGTTGCCGACGGCGTTGGTGGCCGAGCGGCCCATGTCGAGGAAGGTGTCGACGCCCAGAATCAGCAGCAGCCCGGCCTCGGGAATATTGAACTGGTTCAGTGTCGCGGCAATCACCACCAGCGAAGCGCGCGGCACGCCGGCCATGCCCTTGGACGTGAGCATCAGGATCAGCAGCATCGTGATCTGCGTGCCGATCGGCAACACGATGCCGTAGGCCTGGGCGATGAACAACACCGCGAAGGTGCAGTACATCATCGAGCCGTCGAGGTTGAACGAGTAGCCCATCGGCATCACGAAGCTCGAGATCTTGCGCTTGACGCCGAAGCGGTCGAGCGCGTCGAGGATCTTCGGGTACGCCGCCTCGGAGCTGGCCGTTGCGAACGACAGCAAGAAGGCCTCTTTGATCAGCACCAGCAGCTTGAACACGCGCGGGCCGAGGAAGAGAAAGCCGGCACCGATCAGCACCGCCCACAGCAGGATCAGCCCGATGTAGAAGTCGCCCATGAACACCGCGAACTTCAGCAGGATCTCAAGGCCGTTGACGGCGACGGTGGAGGCCATCGCGGCCATCACTGCGAGCGGTGCGAGCTTCATCACGTAGCCGGTGATCTTGAGCATGGCGTGCGACAGCTCGTCGATCGCGGCGACCAGCGTCTTGGCCTTGTCGCCCAGCGCCGAGAGCGCCACGCCGAAGAACATCGAGAACACCACGATCTGCAGGATCTCGTTGTTGGCCATGGCCTCGGCAAACGACTTGGGCACCAGGTGGCTCACGAAGTCTTTCAGCGTGAACTTGCTCGTGGCGAGGTTGGCCGAGGCGCCGATGTCGGGCAGCGGCAGGCCGAGGTTCTTGCCCGGCTCCAACAGGTTGGCCATGATGAGCCCGAGGATCAGCGACACCAGCGAGGCGGTGACGAACCACCCGAGCGCCTTGCCGAACACGCGGCCCACGGACGCCGCGTCGCCCATGTGCGCGATGCCGACCACGAGGGTCGAGAACACCAGCGGGCCGATCAGCATCTTGATGAGCCGCAGGAACACGTCGGACATGATGGACACGTAGCCGGCGATCTGCGCGGCGGCCTTCTTGTCGGGAAAGCTCGTGAACACCATGTAGCCAAGGATGATGCCGACCACCATGGCGATCAGGATCCAGATGGCTGGGGGAAGCTTCTTCTTCATCGGGTGCGTCCTCGTTGGCTGGTTGGGCAGTCGGCATCGACCGGCGACGCCATTGGAACCCTGCGCGGGAGACTAAGCAAGTCCCGCGCCGTTTGGCGGAGCCCCTTGAAAAATGCCCTCGGCATTTGCACACCGAGGGCATGAAGAGCGGCAGCTGCCCTCGGGCAGTCAGGCGCTCACTTCTGGACAGGAGACTTCAAATCACGAGAGCCGGGCCGCAGCCATCCCGCGAGGGGTGCCTGCGGCCGACACCATCAGCGAACCTTGCCGGCCTTCCACGCATTCAGCAGCGTGTCGTAGGCAATGGTTTCGCCCTTCGGCTTTTCGTTCGCCAGCTTCTTCCACGGGGCACCCTTGTCGGTCAGCCACTTGTTGGGGTCCGTCTTGGGGTTGAGCTTCGGTGCGCAACGGGCCATGCCGGCGCGTTCGAGGCGGGCCATCACCTGGTCCATCTCTTCGGCCAAGTTGTCCATCGCAGCCTGCGGCGTCTTTTCACCCGTGACGGCCACGGCCACGTTCTTCCACCAGAGCTGCGCGAGCTTCGGGTAGTCGGGCACGTTGGTGCCGGTCGGTGTCCACGCGACCCGGGCCGGGCTGCGGTAGAACTCGATCAGGCCGCCGTACTTGTTGGCGTTCTTGGTGAAGTAGTCGCTGCGGATGTCGCTGTCGCGGATGAAGGTCAGGCCGGTGATCGACTTCTTCAGCGACGTCGTCTTGGCCGTCACGAACTGCGCGTACAGCCAAGCGGCGGCCACCTTGTTGGCGTCATGCCCTTCGAAGAAGGTCCACGAGCCCACGTCCTGGTAGCCGTTCTGCATGCCTTGCTTCCAGTACGGGCCGTTCGGGCCAGGGGCCATGCGCCACTTCGGTGTGCCGTCGGCATTCACGACCGGCAGGCCCGGCTTCACCATGTCGGCGGTGAAGGCGGTGTACCAGAAGATCTGCTGCGCGATCTGGCCTTGTGCGGGCACGGGGCCGGACTCGCCGAAGGTCATGCCGGTGGCTTCCTTCGGAGCGTACTTCTTCATCCAGTCGACGTACTTCGTGAGTGCGTAGACCGCAGCCGGCGAGTTGGTGGCGCCGCCACGCGAGACGGATGCGCCCAGCGGCGTGCAGCCGTCGGCCGAGGCGCGAATGCCCCATTCGTCGACCGGCATGCCGTTCGGGATGCCGATGTCGGCGGTGCCGGCCATCGACAGCCACGCGTCGGTGAAACGCCAGCCCAGCGACGGGTCCTTCTTGCCGTAGTCCATGTGACCGTAGATCGGCTTGCCGTCGATGGTCTTCACGTCTTCGCTGAAGAACGCGGCGATGTCTTCGTACGCGCTCCAGTTGAGCGGCACGCCCAGGTCGTAGCCGTACTTGGCCTTGAACTTGGTCTTCAGGTCTTCGCGTGCGAACAGGTCGGCGCGGAACCAGTACAGGTTGGCGAACTGCTGGTCGGGCAACTGGTACAGCTTCTTGTCGGGCGCGGTCGTGAAACTCGTGCCGATGAAGTCTTTCAGGTCGATGCCCGGGTTCGTCCATTCCTTGCCCTTGCCCGACATGTAGTCGGTCAGGTTCATGATCTTGCCGTAGCGGTAGTGCGTGCCGATCAGGTCGGAGTCGCTGATCCAGCCGTCATAGATCGACTTGCCCGACTGCATCGAGGTCTGCAGCTTCTCGACCACGTCGCCTTCCTGGATCAGGTCGTGCTTGACCTTGATGCCGGTGATCTCTTCGAAGGCCTTGGCCAGCGTCTTCGATTCGTACTCATGCGTTGTGAGCGTCTCGGACACGACCGACACTTCTTTCACCCCGGCGGCTTGCAGCTTCTTGGCAGCGTCGATGAACCACTTCATCTCTGCCAATTGCTGGTCCTTGCTCAGCGTGGATGGTTGGAACTCGCTGTCGATCCATTTCTTGGCCTCGGCCTCACCTGCCCACGCGCTTTGGCCCAGAGCCAAAGCAGCGGCGGCAAAGGCCACGGTTTTCAAGCGCAATTTCATGTATGTCTCCTCAGGTGCTTCCCGCTCATCACATCGACACGTCGGCTGGGAAGGGGTGGCCGACTGCCTTTTCCAAAAACCTATCGCGTCATTCCCGCGCAGGCGGGAATCCACGATGTGCCTCGATGCTGGATTCCCGCCTGCGCGGGAATGACGGTGTGCTGCCGTTTCATCCTTTCTTCATCACCAAGGCCAGCAAGGCCATCGACACCACGAAGCTGATCCAGATCGAAGGCTCCTGTTCCAGGCCGAACCAGGTGACCATCTTTTCGCTGACGGCCACGAAAGCCAGGTTCACGTACGCCGCACTCAGCAGGCCGATGAACAGGCGATCGCCGCGCGTCGTCTCCATCGGTAGCCATCCGCGGCGGATCGTCGTGGGGGACTTCAATTCCCACACGGTCATGCCGATCAGCATCAGCACGATGCTGCAGAAAAATATGGCGACGGGCAGCGTCCAGGCCATCCACTCAAACATGTTTCTTCTCCAGCAGATTCATCGCAAAGGCGCAAAGAACGCAAAGGTCGCCAAGACCTTTCTTCTCCTTTGCGAACTTTGCGTTCTTTGCGCCTTCGCGTTGAAAAGACGTTTGCATCACTCAAACCCGCCCCATCGCGAAACCCTTGGCGATGTAGTGACGAACGAACCAGATCACGATCGCGCCCGGCACGATGGTCAGCACGCCGGCGGCGGCGAGCACGCCCCAATCCATGCCCGAGGCGCTGACCGTGCGCGTCATCGTCGCGACGATGGGCTTGGCGTTCACGCTGGTCAGCGTGCGTGCCATCAGCAGTTCGACCCAGCTGAACATGAAGCAGAAGAAGGCTGCCACGCCCACACCGGCCTTGATCAGCGGGATGAAGATCGTCAGGAAGAAGCGCGGGAACGAGTAGCCGTCGATGTAGGCCGTCTCGTCGATTTCGCGCGGGATGCCGCTCATGAAGCCTTCGAGAATCCACACCGCCAGCGGCACGTTGAACAGCAGGTGGGCCAGTGCCACCGCGATGTGCGTGTCCATCAAACCGAGTGTGGTGTAGAGCTGGAAGAAGGGCAGCAGGAAGACGGCCGGCGGCGTCATGCGGTTGGTCAGCAACCAGAAGAACACATGCTTGTCGCCGAGGAAGCTGTAGCGGCTGAAGGCATAGGCCGCGGGCAGCGCCACCAGCAGCGAGATCACCGTGTTGATCGCCACGTAGATCATCGAGTTGATGTAACCCGAGTACCAGCTCTCGTCGGTGAAGATGGTGCGGTAATGTTCCCAGGTGAAGTGCTGGGGCCACAGGCTGAAGCTGGACAGGATCTCCACGTTCGTCTTGAACGACATGTTGATCATCCAGTACACCGGCAGCACGGCGAACAGGAGGTAGAGGACGAGAAAGATCGTCCGCTTTCGGAAGCGCTTCTCATCCATGCTGGGCTCCTTCCGTGCTGGCGGTGCCGACGCGCTGCATCCAGTTGTAGAGGATGAAACACAGCAGCAGGATGATGAGGAAGTAGATCAGCGAGAACGCTGCCGCAGGCCCGAGGTCGAACTGGCCGACTGCCTTCTGCGTGAGGTACTGCGAGAGGAAAGTGGTCGCGTTGCCTGGACCGCCGCCCGTCAGCACGAAGGGCTCGGTGTAGATCATGAAGCTGTCCATGAAGCGCAGCAGCACGGCGATCATCAGCACGCCGCGCAGCTTGGGCAGCTGGATGAAGCGGAACACCGCGAACTTGCTCGCGCCGTCGATGCGGGCAGCCTGGTAGTAAGCGTCGGGAATCGCGCGCAGCCCGGCGAAGCACAGCAGCGCGACCAGCGGCGTCCAGTGCCACACGTCCATCACCAGCACGGTGAGCCACGCGTCGGTGGCGCTGCCGGTGTAGCTGTACTCGATACCCAGCTTGGCCAGTGTGGCACCCATCAGGCCGATGTCGGTGCGGCCGTAGATCTGCCAGATGGTGCCGACCACGTTCCAAGGGATCAGCAGCGAGATGGCCACCAGCACCAGCACGGCCGACGAGCGCCAGCCGGCGGCCGGCATCGACAACGCGAGGCCGATGCCGAGCGGAATTTCCAGCAGCAGCACCGACAGCGAGAAGCCGATCTGGCGGATCAACGCACCTTGCAGATCGTCGTCGCGCATCACCGACTTGAACCACTCGGTGCCGACGAACACGCGCCGCTCGGGGGAGATGATGTCTTGCACGGAGTAGTTCACCACCGTCATCAGCGGCAGCACGGCGGAGAAGGCCACGCACAGCACGACCGGGAGGATGAGGAACCAAGCCTTTTGGTTGACAGGTTTCATGCGGCTGCTCCTTCGATCAGCTCTTCGTTCTTGTAGAAGCAGGTGTGCGAGCCCACCACGCTGAACCACGCCGTTTCGCCGACTGCCGGCGGTGTGGTGTCGGCGCTGAGGCGCGCGCGGATCACGCTGTCGCCGGCCTTGGCGGTCACGAGCCAGTAGGTGCCGACGTCTTGCCGCTGCGTCACCACCGCAGCGAGGGCGCCCGGGCTGTTTGCCGAAGTGACCTTCACGTACTCGGGCCGGATGCCGAGCAGCGTGGCGCCGTCCGGAGAGCCCGGCATCAGCGACGCCGGCAAAAAGTTCATGCCTGGCGAGCCGATGAAGTGGCCGACGAAGGTGTGCTTCGGCCGCTCGAACAGCTGGTCGGCCGAGCCGATCTGCACCGCGCGGCCACGCGTCATCACCACCACCTCTTCGGCGAAGGTGAGCGCCTCCACCTGGTCGTGCGTCACGTAGATCAGCGTGAGCTTGAGCTCGTGGTGGATCTGCTTGAGCTTGCGCCGCAGCTGCCACTTGAGGTGCGGGTCGATCACCGTGAGCGGTTCGTCGAAGAGCACGGCGCTCACGTCTTCGCGCACCAGGCCGCGGCCGAGGCTGATCTTCTGCTTGGCGTCGGCGGCGAGGCCGGCGGCGCGCACGTTGAGCTGGCCGCTCATCTCCAGCATCTCGGCGATGGCGCCGACGCGCTGCTTGATCTTCTCGGGCGCGACGCCGCGGTTCTTCAGCGGGAAGGCCAGGTTCTCGGCCACCGTCATCGTGTCGTAGATGACGGGGAACTGGAACACCTGGGCGATGTTGCGCTGCTGCGGCGTCTTGCGGGTCATGTCGACGCCGTCGAACTTCACCGTGCCTTGCGAGGGCGTGACGAGGCCGGAGACGATGTTGAGCAGCGTGGTCTTGCCGCAGCCCGACGGGCCGAGCAGCGCATAGGCGCCGCCGTCACGGAAGCTCATCTTCAGCGGCAGCAGCGCGTAGTCCTCATCCTTCTGCGGATTGGGGCGGTAGGCGTGTGCCAGGTCGAGATCGATGCGGGCCATGTCAGAGCCCTCCTTTCGCCGGGGCGACGAGCAGGGCGCCGGCCGAATCGAACACATGCACGTGCTCGGGGTTCAGGTACAGCGTGATCGGCGCGCCCAGGTCGAAGAAGTGAACGCCGGTGAGCTGTGCGACGAGTTCGCCGACGGTGGTCTCGACGTGCACGAAGGTGTCGGAGCCCGAGATCTCGGCCAGCTCCACCTTGCCGGGCAAGGCCAGGTCGCCGGGGCGCTGGTCGACGTGCAACGCACTCGCGCGAACGCCGATGGTCACTGGGCCATTCCCCACCCGTTCGCCCTGAGCTTGTCGAAGGGCTTCGACAGGCTCAGCCCGAACGGTCGGTGAACCCGCCCGATCGGTCGGTGAGCTTGCCCGTTCGGGGTTGGAGCTTGGGGCTGCGCTCTCGATCAGGTTCATCGGCGGGTCGCTGAAGGCGCGCGCCACGCGGATCGACTGCGGGCGGTGGAACACCTCGGCAGTGGGGCCGTATTGCAGCAGTTCACCAGCGTCCATCACCGCGGTGTAGCCGCCGAGCAGCAAGGCCTCGGTCGGTTCGGTGGTGGCGTAGACAACGGTGGAGTTGCCGGCGGCGAAGAGCTGTGTCAACTCGTCGCGCAGTTCCTCGCGCAGCTTGTAGTCGAGGTTCACCAGCGGCTCGTCGAGCAGCATCAGCGGTGCGTTCTTGGCCAGCGCGCGGGCCAGGGCCACGCGCTGCTGCTGGCCGCCCGAGAGCTCGGCCGGCAGGCGCTTCAGAAAGGGCTCGATGTGCAGCTTCGCCGCCAGCTCGTTGACGCGCTCGGCGATGCCCTTGTCGCGGCGCAGCTTGAGCGGCGAGGCGATGTTGTCGAACACCGTCATCGACGGGTAGTTGATGAACTGCTGGTAGACCATCGCGACATTGCGGTCGCGCACGGCCACGCCGGTCACGTTTTGTCCATCGACGCGCACGACGCCCTTGCTCGGCACGTCGAGCCCCGCCATCAATCGCATCAGCGTGGTCTTGCCGGCTTGGGTGGCGCCCAGCAGCACCGTCACGGCGCCGGGCACGAGGCTCAGGTCCAGCGGGTACAGGTGAGTTTGCGGCCCCACCTGCTTGTCGACCCGCTCCAAGGTCAACTGCATGTCGTCGTCCTCACGTCTTGATCTCCAGGGATGGCTTCATCGGGGCCCAGCGGGCGTTGCACCAGGCCGCTACGCGCTCGCGGTCGGCCGGGCTCATGTGCAGGCCGAGCTTGGTGCGGCGCCACAGCACGTCGTCGGCGGTTCGCGCCCATTCGTGCTCGTGCAGGTAATTCAGTTCGGCCTCGAACAGGCCGGGTGCCACTTCTTGCCCCAGGCCGTCGGCACCGACCACGAGGTCGATGCGCCCGCCGTAGCAGCGCGCAAGGTGGTGGCGCACCGCGGCGGGCCACTGCGGGTGGCGTTTTGCCAGCTCTGCTTCGAAGCGGGCGAAGTCGGTATCGGGCCGCACTGCCGTGCCGATGAAGGCGCTCAGGTCGCCGCCGGGCAGGTGCGCGCCGGCCGTCCACGCCGGCTTCTTCACGCCGAGGTGGCGGCACAGGCCGTCGGCCGCTTCTTCGGCCAGCTTGCGGAAGGTGGTGATTTTGCCGCCCCACACCGTGAGCAGCGGGGCGGCCTGGGTGTCGAAGTCGAGCATGTAGTCGCGCGTCACGGCTGAGGCGTCGCTGCTCTCGTCGCCGAGCAGGGGGCGCACGCCGGCATACGTCCACACCACGTCGGCCGCGGTGACGGGCTTGGCGAAATAGCGGCTTGCCTGCTCGCACAGGTAGGCGATTTCGCTGTCGTCGATCTGCGCCTTGCCGATCGGGCTTTCGCTTTCCACATCGGTGGTGCCGATCAGCGTGAACTCACCTTCGTAGGGAATGGCGAAGATGATGCGGCGATCGGGGTTCTGGAAGATGTACGCGTGGTCGTGGTCGAAGATCTTCTTCACCACGATGTGGCTGCCCTTCACCAGCCGCAGCGTCTTCGACTCGTGCAGGTGCGCATGCTCCTGCAGGAACTGCGCAGCCCAGGGCCCGGCGGCGTTGACCAAGGCGCGCGCGCTGACCTGCCGCCGTGCGCCGTGGGCATCCTGCAGCTGCATCTGCCAGCCGGTGGCATTGCGCTGGGCATCGGTGCAGCGCCAGCCGGTCAGCACGGTGGCGCCGTGCTCCGCGGCGTCGAGCGCATTGAGCACGACGAGCCGCGCGTCATCGACCCAGCCGTCGGAGTAGACGAAGCCCTTGGTGAATTGCGGCTTCAGCGGCTTGCCGGCCACGTGTTCGCGCAGGTTGATGCTGCTCGAGCCGGGCAGCACTTCGCGCTTGGCGAGGTGGTCGTAGAGGAACAGCCCGGCGCGGATCATCAGCGCGGGCCGCATGCTCGGGTCGTGCGGCATCACGAAGCGCAGTGGCCACATGATGTGCGGCGCGCTTTTGAGCAGCACCTCGCGCTCGGCCAGCGCCTTGCGCACCAGCGAGAACTCGTAGTACTCGAGGTAGCGCAGCCCGCCGTGGATCAGCTTGGTGGACGACGACGAGGTGTGTGCCGCGAGGTCGTCTTTCTCGCACAGCACCACGCTCAGCCCCCGGCCCGCGAGGTCGCGCGCGATGCCGGCGCCATTGATGCCGCCGCCCACGACGAGCACGTCGCAGGTCGACTCGGCGCTGGGCTGGCGGTCCGACGGCGCCCTGTCGGTGGCGCCCGGGTGCGGGTGATTCAAGCTGTCTGTCTCCTGGTCTTCGGTGATCGGCTGCCTGTGGGCTGCCGACTTGGTCACGAGCATGTTCGGTTTGTGTTCGTTTGTTTTCCTCTTTTTTCTTTTTAGCCCACAAACGAAAGCGGCGCAAGCTCGCAATCCATCAGTTGATGGGCATTTGCGATCCGCTACCCTCGCGACCAAAATCGCCCGACGATCCACCGCTGCGCATGACTCCCAACCCCCGACAAGCCTTGCTGATGCAGGAAGTTCGCGCTCGCGGCGCCGTGTCGGTCGAGGCGTTGGCCGAGCAGTTCGGCGTGACGCTGCAGACCGTGCGGCGCGACGTGAAGCAGCTCGCCGAGGCCGGCTTGCTGGCGCGTTTTCACGGCGGCGTGCGCCTGCCCAGTTCGACCACCGAAAACATCGCCTACCGCCAGCGCCAGCAGCTCAACGAGGCGGCCAAACAACGCATCGCGAAGGCCGTGGCCAAGGCGGTGCCCGAGGGCTGTTCGCTGATCATCAACATCGGCACCACGACCGAGGCCATTGCACGCGAGCTGCTGAACCACAAAGGCTTGCGCGTGATCACCAACAACCTGAATGTGGCGGCCATCCTGTCCGACAACTCCGACTGCGAGGTGATCGTCGCCGGCGGCGTGGTGCGCTCGCGCGACCGCGGGATCGTCGGCGAGGTGACGGTCGACTTCATCAGCCAGTTCAAGGTCGACATCGGGCTCATCGGTATCTCGGGCATCGAGGACGACGGGACTTTGCGCGACTTCGACTACCGCGAGGTGAAGGTAGCGCGGGCCATCATCGAGCACTCGCGGGAGGTGTGGCTGGCCGCCGACCACAGCAAGTTCAACCGGCCGGCGATGGTGAAGCTGGCGGAGTTTGCGGAGGTGGACATGCTGTTCACTGATGCGGCGCCGCCGGAGCCGTTTCCGGCGCTTCTGAGTGAAGCGGGGGTGCAGTGCGAGGTGGCAGGGTAGATGGCCCCCCAGTCGCTTCGCTCCTGCCCCCAAGGGGCGCCAACTCAGCGCCCGGGAGACCCGTGCGCGAGTCGTTGCTCGATGTGCGCGACGCTTCGCTTGCGCATTAGCGCCGAGGCGAAGCGAGGCGTGGACGGGGAAGTTGCGAAGCAACGACCGAATTGCTCTTGGGCCCCGTGGGAGGCGTCGAGGAGCGCAGGGGTTTGGGGCCGCGTGCGCAGCACGCTTCGTCCTTTGACTTCGCGACGTTTGTCTGAACGTAGTGAGCGTAGCGAACGAAGTGAGTTTGGCGCGAGGCCCCAAACACCGAGCACCGCAGAGCAGTCGGCCCTAGGCCGACCGCCTCCGTCGGGTCGCCTTTTCTTTGGTGGCTTTCTTTTGGCGAAGCAAAAGTTCGCGCAGCGGGGGTTCGCTCACTTCGCGCAGCGAAGTTATGCGAACACCAAAGTTACTGCCCTGTCGGGGGCACATCCCGACGCGGCCTCACGCAGTGAACAACCACCACGCAAAAGCACAGCAAGGCTTCGATCCGCCGCAGGCGGACCCTGTCCTGAGCTGTCGAAGGGGCAGCCCCAACCGGATGAGCGCATGCCATGACCACCCCCACCCATATCCTCGCCCTGGACCAAGGCACCTCCAGCTCCCGAAGCATCGTCTTCGACAACCAAGGCCACATCGTCGCGATGGTCCAGCGCGAGTTCCGCCAGATCTACCCGCAGCCAGGCTGGGTCGAACACGACCCGATGGAAATCTGGCAGTCCCAACTCGCCACCGCGAAGGAAGCACTCGCCAAGGCCAACATCGAAGCGAAGGACATCGCCTCCATCGGCATCACCAACCAGCGCGAAACCACGCTGGTCTGGAACCGCAAGACCGGTCAGCCGATCTACAACGCCATCGTCTGGCAAGACCGCCGCATGGAGCCCACCTGCGCCGAGATGCGCGCGCGCGGCCTGGAGCCCAGCTTTCGCGAGAAGACGGGGCTGATCATCGACGCCTACTTCTCGGGCACCAAGCTCAAGTGGCTTCTCGACACCGTGCCCGGTGCGCGTGCTGCGGCGGCGAAAGGTGAGCTGGCCTTCGGCACCGTCGACTCGTGGCTGATGTGGCACCTCACGGGGGGACAAGTCCACGCCACCGACGTGAGCAACGCCTCGCGCACGCTGATGCTCAACGTGCACCGTAACGAGTGGGACGACGAGCTGCTGAAGATCCTCGACGTGCCGCGCGAGATGCTGCCGAGCGTGTTTCCGTCGAGCCACGTCTATGGCCACACGCGCGCCGATCTGCTGGGCGCTTCGCTGCCGATCGGCGGCATCGCGGGTGACCAGCAGAGCGCGCTCTTCGGCCAGGCCTGCTTCAAGGCGGGCCTCGCGAAGAACACCTACGGCACCGGCTGCTTCATGCTGATGCACACCGGCGCGCAGTTCCAGACCTCGACCAACGGCCTCATCACCACCAGTGCCGCACAACCGACGGCGACACCCGAGTTCGCGCTCGAAGGCAGTGTGTTCATCGGCGGCGCGGTGGTGCAGTGGCTGCGCGACGGGCTCAACGCCATCAAGGCCAGCGGCGAGGTGCAGCAGCTGGCCGAGAGCGTGCCCGACGCGGGTGGCGTGATGTTCGTGCCGGCCTTCACCGGCCTGGGCGCGCCGTACTGGAATGCCGATGCACGCGGCGCCATCGTCGGCCTCACACGCGGAACGACCGTGGCTCACATCGCCCGCGCGGCGCTCGAGAGCATTGCCTTCCAGAGCGCCGCCTTGCTGCAGGCCATGAGCCGCGATGCGGTGAATGCCGGCGGCGCGCCGGTGGCCGAGCTGCGTGTGGACGGCGGGGCCTGTGTCAACAACCTGCTGATGCAGTTCCAGGCCGACCTGCTCGGCATCCCGGTGGTGCGGCCCAAGGTCATCGAGACCACCGCCCTCGGCGCGGCCTACCTCGCGGGTTTGTCGAGCGGTGTGTTCCGCAACCTCGATGAACTCAGCGCGCAATGGCAGGTCGACCGCACCTTCCGCCCGACCATGTCGCGTGCGCGAGCGGGCGAGCTGATGGCGCAATGGGAGCACGCAGTCCGCAAGGCCACGGCGCAGTAAGCCGGCTTCTGCGAACGAAGCCTGTAGTCAGGTCGCGAGGTCGGGTGAGAACCCGGCCGTTTGCGGCGCCGCGGCCCGCACACGCGCCTTGCGCTTGCGCGCCCAGATCAGCACGCCTGTCACGCTGAGCATCGCGATCACCGCGCCCATGATCGACATCAGCACCCGCCCGGTGATGCCGATGATGCGGCCCGAGTGCAGCGGGAACATGCTCTGCAGGAAGATGTCGCCGGCGCTGCCGGTGCCGGGCACATCAGCGCCTGCCGGTGCGCCGGTGCGCGAGTCGAAGTACAGCCACGGGTTGCCCAGACCGCCGTCGCCGTGGCTGTTGTCCACGTCGAAGAAGCCCACGCCGACGATGCCGAAATCGGGCGAGACGAAGAGGCCGCCGGCCGGCTGCGTCCAGCCGCGGCGCGAGGCCTCGGCGCGCGCCTGATCGATCACGCTTTCGCTCGATACCGACGGTTCTATCGGCTGCGTCGGCGGGGCCGGCGTGCGGCTCGCGAAAGGCGAGGGCGACAGCTCGGAGAACACCGACACCACCGGCCGCAGCACCTGCTCTCGCAAGTTCATGCTGACCGAGGTGATGGCGAGCATCAGCACCAGCAGGTACACCCACATCGCGCCCGAGCGGTGCAGGTCGAAGGTGAGCTTGTGGCCGCCGCTCTGAAAGCGAAAGGCGAACGAGCGGCGCCACGCACGCCAGCTCGGGAACGAGATCCACAGCGCGATCAGCGTATCGACCACCCAGGCGATCGCGATCAGGCCCATGAACCACATGCCGAACTCGATGCCGAAGCCCTCGGGGATGTGCATGCTGTAGTGCAGCTTGTACAGAAAGGGCAGCAGGTTCTCGCGCGTCAGCGAGACCTTGCCCCACTCGCGCTTGCCTTGGATCTCGCCGGTGGCCGGGTCGAGTGTGATCTGGTTGTAGCCGGGCTCGAAGAGCTGGCCCGTCTTCGGGTCGACCCGCGGCGAGACCGAGGCGGTGAAGGTGTGGCCCGGCTCCACCGCGAGCGGCATGAAGGTGACGCGCACCCGCGGGTCGGCCGCCTCGATTCGTTTCGCGAGTTCCAGCGCAGGAAGCGGTTTGCCGGCGGTGCGCGCCTGGTACAGGTGCGGGTTGAGCCACTCGTCGAGTTCGTGATCCCACGAGATCACCGCGCCGGTGGCGCCCGCGATGAAGAGGAACAGCGCGGCGGTGAGGCCGAACCAGCGGTGAAGGCGGACGAACAGGGATCTCACGGCAAACCTCGGCGGGGAAAGAGTGTCAGGACCAGGTTTCGATCGGTGCGTTGTCTCGCATCGATCACCAACGGTAGCTCAAGGAGGCGACGGCGTTGCGGCGTGCGCCCCACCAGCAGTCGCCACGGCTCAGGCAGGTGGCCACGTAGACCTTGTCGCTGAGGTTGCTGACGTTGAGCGCGGCGCGCCAGTGCGAGCCCTCCCACGCCACCATGGCGTCCAGCAGTGTCAGCGACGGAATCTGCGGCGCTGCGCCGTCGTGGAACGAACTCAGGTAGCGCACGCCAGCCCCGACAGAAAAGCCGTCGAACCCCAGCGAGGCCAGCTTCCAGTTGCTCCAGAGCGAGGCCTGGTGGCGCGGCACTTGTTCAATCTGCTCGTCGAGTTCGGTGTAGGTGTAGCTGGACACCAAGTCCAGCTGGCGCGCCACCGTCATCTTCAGTTCGGCCTCAACGCCCCGGGCCCTGGTTTCACCGAGCTGCGTGAAGGTCTGCGAAGTCATGTCTTGCTCGATCTGGTTGACCTCGCGCAGGCTGTAGAGCGCAAGGTTGCCGCTCAAGGGCAGGCCGGTGGGCTCGAACTTCACACCGGCTTCCCATTGCTTGCCGCGCAGCGGGTCGGCGGGCTTGCCGAAGACATTGGCCTGCGGCGTGAACGACTCGCTGTAGCTCACGTAGGGCGACCAGCCGGCGGGCGCGGCGTACAGCAGGCCCACCCGCTTGCTGGTGGCCTGGTGCTTCTCGATGCTGCCGTTGCTGCCTTCTGTTTCGTTGCGCACGCGATCGTGGCGCAGGCCCAGCGTCAGCAGCCAGTGCGTGTCGAAGCGCAACTGGTCTTGCGCGTACAAGCCCAGTTGGCGCTGGGTGGACGGATCGATCGCGCTCATCTCCGGCGGCGTGAAGTTGCCGTACACGGGTGCATAGGCGTCGATGAGCGGCACAGTGCCATCTGCGTAGTACACCGGCGAGGCGAAACCCGATTCACCCGTTTTCCGATAGCGCGCCGCGTCGACACCCAGCAGCAGCTCGTGCTCCAGTGCGCCGGTCTTCAATTGCCCCTGCAGATGCTGGTCGAGCGTTAGCAGCTTGGTGTGCGTGATGGTTGCGTCGGCAAACCGCCCGAAGAGGCGCTTGTTGACGAGGTCACCGGCCCAGTCGCCGGCCTCGGTGAACGAATCGCCGTACAGCGTGCGGTAGTCGACGTCGGTGCGGGTGTAGCGCAGGTTCTGGCGCAAGGACCAGTCGCCGTCGAACTTGTGCTCGAACAGCCAGCCGAACGAGTCGCGGTCGGTGTCGTAGCGGTCCCAGCCTGGCTCGCCGACGAAGCGATTCGTCGGCAGCTGCCCATTGGGGTTGGGCGTGATGACACCCGACCAGGGGAAGAACTGCGAGGTGGAGCCGCTGCGGTCGCGTTGCGTCAGGCCCTGCAAGGTGAGCGAGGTCGCGGCGCTGGGCTGCCAGGTGAGTGATGGGGCGAGCACTTGGCGGTTGTCGCGCACATGGTCCACCTGCGTGTCGGCCTTGCGCGCCACGGCCACCAGGCGATACAGCCACTGGCCGTCTGCCGTGAGCGGGCCGGTGAAATCGCCTTGGAGCTGCTTGCGGTTCCAGCTGCCGAGCTGCAGGCTGACCTCGTTTTGAGCTTCGGGCTGCGGCCGCTTGCTGACCATGTTGATCACGCCGCCGACCGAGCCTTGGCCGTACGTCATCGCCGCGGGGCCGCGCAGCACTTCGATGCGCTCCAGCGTGTACGGCTCGGTGCGTGCGTTGCTGGTGTAGTAGTCGAAGTTCTTGCGCAGGCCGTCGAGGTACTCGTCGGGGTAGCCGCCGCGGACGCGCGCCGAATCCGTCCGCGAGTCGAGCCCGTAGGCGTCGGAGCGCACGCCGGCGGCGTAGTTCAGCGCGTCCTGCAGGTTGTTGGCACCCTGGTCGGTGATCAGGTCGCGCGTGATCACCGTGACCGATTGGGGTGTTTCGTTGAGCGGCGTGTCGGTCTTGGTGGCGGTGGCGCTGCGCTTGGCGGTGTAGCCGGACACTGGGCTGGTGGCAGTTTCCTGGTCGGCCTTGGCCTTCACGCGCACGGGTGCCAGGGTGGTGACTTCGGGCGCACTGGCCGCCGGGGCGGCCGGCACCGCAGCGTCTTGGGCACGCGCCGGGCTGGCCAGCGCGACGAGCACGGCGCTCGTGATGAGTGCGAGGGAATGGCGTCCGGCATCCGCCGGTAGTGTTCTGTTGGTCATCTGCGGGATCAGGGCGGAACTTCGGTCGCAGCGACGGGCACCAGCTGCAACAGCGCACGCTTGAGCCCGGCGCTGCTCGGGCTTTCGACGAAGACGCAACGCTTGCCGGTGCGCTTGCAGTGGTCTTTCACGCGCCAGTAGGCGTCGTGGCTGATGCAGCCGGTCTGGCAGATCACGAGGTCGGCGGCGGCGAGCGTTGAGTCGAGCTTGGCGGGGCTGTCTTCTTCGCCGCCGTCGTGGTGCAGGAAGCGACCGCCGGTGCGCTCGACCAGGTGGCGGTAGACCGGCACGCTGGCAGGCCGGCCGCCGACGCAGAGCACGGCCTGGTCATCGAAGCGGGCCACGGGGCTGATGTCGGCCAGCAGCGGCTCCACGGTGGTGGCGTCGCGGCGCTGCAACTCGGCCGCAAGTTCGTCGGCCCGGCGGCGCTGGCGTTCGGCCTCTTGCTGTGCCTGCAGCAGCGTGCGCTCCAGCTGGTGCAGGCGCTCGACCTGGCGTTCGCTTTCGCGGGCCAGCTCGAAGCGGCTCTTCAGGCCGGGCGCGGCGGCCTCCAGCGTCTGCAAGTCTTCGCGCAGCGAGGCGATGACGGTGTCGCGCCCGATGAGCTGGGCGCGCAGCTGCACGATCTGCGTCTGCTGGGTCTCGCTGCGCTGGCGGTATTCGTCGGCCTGGCGCGTGCTGCGCTGCTGTGCGGCGGCCATCTCGCGGGCCAGCACCGCGTTCTCGTCGATCAGGCTCTCGAAGTGCTGCAGGTCGACGCGGCGCGCCATGCCGACCTGGTGCTGCAGCATGTGAACTTCGCCGAGCACCTGGTGTTCGAGGGCCGGTGTGCACCGCGCGTGGGTCAGCGTGGCCCAGAAGGCACCGGCCAGGTCCTTGCCGTGCGAGGCCTCGTGCCACCACGTGGCGAGCGCCTCGGTGGTCTTGGCCTTGGCGGCCTGGCGCAGCGGCAGCATGCAGCGCCGGTCGAGCTCGCGCTGCACGGCTTCGGCGACCGGCGTGCGCAGGCGGCATTCGGCGATCACGCCGCAGTGCAGCTCATAGTCGTCGGCCACCGCCTGGCCTTCGAGCACCTTGTCGACCAGGCGGCGCAGCGCGGCGATCGGCAGGCACACGCCGACGACGGGGCAGTGGGTGTGGCCGTCGAGCTCCCACAGCCGGCGGCGGCGCGAACCGCTGGTCGGTGGATTGACCGCCAGCACCGTGGCACCGGTGCCAAGGGCGGCCTGGCGTACCAGTGACTCGAGTTGAGTGGGATCGGGTTTGCACATGGCGTGGGCTCCGGTTCAATGCACCGGCGGTGCGTCCATCGACGAGGGCGGCTGCAGGGCGGCCTGGATGACAGGGTCGCCGTCGAGGCGCCGCTGCGCGTAATTGAGCATGCCGAGCAGCTCGCGGAAGGCCGCGGGCTCGAAGCGCAGGCTCATGTAGTGCAGGGTGATGGTGACCACGCCGCAGGAGCATGTCGACACGTTGCCGACCTCGCTCTGGGCGAGCGCGAGGCTCGGGCCGTGGGGGTGGGTGTCGATGTGGTTCATGGGCGTGGGCCTCCGGTGTTCAGTCGTGATGGACCGAGAGGCCAGGTCGCAGCGCAGGCGCTCCATCGTGGCGATCGGGATCAATCGGCGAAAGGCGTACTGGTCGTGCGCGCAACCCAGCGTGGCGGCAGCGCCGGCCAGCAGCACGATGCGCAGCGGCGCAGGGAACTGGAAGCGCAGGAAGTGCACCGCCGATGGCCGCGTGAGATGGCGGTCGGGCAGGTCTTCGTTCGCCAGCGCGAACACGCGCGGGTGGCGCGGCAGCTCGATGTACAGGCGGTGCGCGGCCTCGTTGAGGTGAGGCAACTCACGCGCGCGCTCTTGCGCGTCGGGCAGCTCGATCAGCAGCGTGGCCTTCCAGTTGCTGCCGTCGGGCACGAGGTGGGTGTAGGCGTCGATCTCGTGCTGCGCGTCGTCGAGATCATCGACGCGCTCGGTGTGCAGCACTTCCTGGATCTGGTAGCGGATCGTCAACTCGTCTTCGAACTGCAGGCGCATGCAGGGGCCGAGCGAGACGCTGCGTTCGCGGCGGTGCGCTATCAGGCGCTGCTTGTGGTTGCGCCGGTCGAGGCTGTAGGTCTTCAAGCTCATCAGGGTGTGGGCCGTGATGTTCATGAGCCGTGAGCCGACGGCTGCCGGGCGTGCGCTTCGCCCGCGGTGTGCATGATGTGAATGGCCATCGTCCAGTCCGTGAGTTCTTTGCAGAAGGCACGGCTGGCGACAAGGCTGGCGTATGCGTGGCCCTGGAACGAAGGACGGGCAGTGGCCCGGGTCAGCCTGGGGTGGCGCTCGTTCGTTTCAGGGTGAAGCCACTCTAATGCGAATAGTTCGCATTTGCAAGGGTATTGCCCGACCCTCGCGCAGGGCGATGGTCAGTCTTCGAGTTCGGCCTTGGCCATCTCGACGTCGAGCCGCTCCATCGCATCCAGCGGCTCGCAGGTCGCCGCGTCGGCATAGAGCTTCTCGGCTTCCTTCATCTTCTTGTCGCCTTCGAGCATGACCAGCCCGTTGGCGTACTCGACCATCGCGATCGCCGACGTGGGGTTGAGCTTGAGGGCGGCCTTGAACATCGCGAGGCCGGTGTCCTTGCTGGCGCCTTGCGTGCGGCCGAGCAGCGAGCCCACCTTGTCGATCACCTCGGCGTGAAAGGCGCCGAGCGTGATGTGAGCATCGGCGTGCTTGGGGCTGAGCTTGATCGCGGTTTCGAGCGCGGTCTTCACCTTGCTGCCAAGGCCTTGCGCGAGGGCCTTGGCCACGCTGATGCCCTGGCTGTAGCGGCCGAGCGCGTAGGCGATCTGGTAATGCGCGTTGGCGTTCTTCGGGTCTTCGGCCGCCTGCGCCTCGGCGCGGCCAGCCACTTCGAGAAAGAGCGCGAACTTGGTCTTTTCGCTCTTCTCCAGGTAGTTGGCGTAGATGGACTGCGCCTTGTTGGCCACGGTGATGCCCGCGCCGCCGATCTTCAGACCAGCCTCGGTGGCCTGCTGGAACTCGCCCGCATGGAACAGCGCCCAGGCGGCCAGAACCTTGTCGTCCTTGGGCAGCGGCTCCGCGTCGCCCGCGTGCAGGCGAGCCCATTTCTTCTTCAGCGTGGCGGCGTCGTAGGTGTAGTCGTCGGCGTCGTACGGGAAAGCAGTCCACTTGGCCATGGTTCGTCTCCTTGAAGGTCAGGGCTTCTGATAGTTGCCGACCAGGCCGAGCAGGTGCTCGCGCTGGCTGGCTTCGAGATATGGCATCAACAGGCTGAGCACGTGGAAGGCGCCGCGCAGCAAGGCGGCACCGGCGCTTTCGGGCTCGAGAGCGTTGCGTGGGTCGCGCACGTACTCGTAGCTCAGCCAGTAGGTCAGCACCACCACCATGGCCGTGGCCACCGGCTCGGCCTCGCGGCTGGCGATGTGGATGGAGTTGCCACGCGACAAGCCGTCGAGCACGCCTTGCACGGCATGCGATTTGTTCTTCAGCACCGCCTGGAACTGCGTCTCGAGCTTGCGGTTCTTGCTGAGCAGGTCGTTCAGGTCGCGGTAGAGAAAGCGGTATTGCCAGATCAGCTCGAACAGCATGTGGAAGAAGAGCCAGGCGTCTTCGACGTTGCGCACGTCGTCAGCCGCGTGCAGCAGCTGGGTCAAGGCCTCTTCGTAGCGGCTGAAGAGCGAGTTGATCAGCTCGTCTTTTGCGGGGTAGTGGTAGTAGAGATTGCCGGGGCTGATGTTGAGCTCGGCCGAGATCAGCGTGGTCGACACATTGGGCTCGCCGAAGCGGTTGAACAGCTCGAGCGTCACTTCCAGAATGCGCTCGGCGGTGCGGCGCGGCTTCTTCGGAGGAGGGGCCATGCTTGTCTCGTATCTCTTTTGTCTTTGCGCGGAATCTAGCACTGCGCACCCCCGCGGTACGGGCTTCCTGCGCCGCCAGCGAAAAAAGGGCCGGCTGCCTACAATCGCGCCCTCCATGCCAGCCATCTCGTTCCAGAACGTCAGCAAGACCTACTCTGCCGCAGGCCGCGAGGTGCGGGCCCTGAACGGTGTGAGCTTCGACATCCAGCCCGGCGAGTTCTTCGGCCTGCTCGGCCCCAACGGCGCTGGCAAGACCACGCTGATCAGCATCCTCGCCGGCCTCACGCGGGCCACCGGCGGCAATGTGTCGGTGCTGGGGCACGATGTCGTCACCGACTACGCCACCGCCCGCCGCAGCCTCGGCATCGTGCCGCAGGAGCTGGTGTTCGACCCCTTCTTCAGCGTGCGCGAGGCGCTGGTCATCCAGAGCGGCTACTTCGGCGTGCGCAACAACGGCGCCTGGATCGACGAGCTGCTGCAGGGCCTCGGCCTGGCCGACAAGGCCAACGCCAACATGCGCCAGCTTTCGGGCGGCATGAAACGCCGCGTGCTGGTGGCGCAGGCGCTGGTGCACAAGCCGCCGGTGATCGTGCTCGACGAGCCCACGGCGGGTGTCGACGTCGAGCTGCGCCAGACGCTGTGGCAGTTCGTTGCCAAGCTCAACAAGCAGGGTCACACGGTGCTGCTGACCACGCACTACCTCGAAGAAGCGGAGGCGCTGTGCGGCCGCATCGCGATGCTCAAGCAGGGCAAGGTGGTCGCGCTCGACCGCACCTCGGCGCTGCTGGCCGGCACCGCGAGCACGATGATGCGCTTCAAGATGGACACGCCGCTGCCGCCGGAACTTGCTGCGCATGCGCGCGTGACGGGGCGCATCGTGCAAGTCACCACGCACGATGCGGCCGAGGTCGAGCGGGTGCTCGCCACCTTGCGCGCCGCCGGTTGCCAGCCCGAAGACCTGGAGATCGGCCGCGCCGACCTCGAAGACGTGTTCCTCGAGATCATGCAAGGCCCGCCAGTGACGATCGAGCAAGTGAAGGTGGCGGTGTGACAGCTACCGTGCTCTCCGGTGCACGAACGCTGCTCTACAAAGAGATGCTCCGCTTCTGGAAGGTCAGCTTCCAGACTGTGGCCGCGCCGGTGCTCACCGCCGTGCTGTATCTGCTGATCTTCGGCCACGTGCTCGAGGGCCGCGTGAAGGTGTTCGGCGACGTCGGCTACACGAGTTTCCTGATCCCCGGCCTGGTGATGATGGGCGTGCTGCAGAACGCGTTCGCCAACAGCAGCTCGTCGCTGATCCAGAGCAAGATCACCGGCAACCTGGTGTTCCTGCTGGTCACGCCGCTCAGCCACTGGGCCTGGTTCGTGGCTTACGTCGGCGCTTCGGTGGTGCGCGGCGTGGTGGTGGGTGCAGGCGTGATGCTGGTCACCGTGTGGTTCGCGCCGCTGCCCATCGCCAACCCGCTGTGGATCATCGTCTTCACGCTGGCCGGTGCCGCGATGATGGGCGCGCTGGGCCTGGTCGCCGGGCTGTGGGCCGAGAAGTTCGACCAGATCGCTGCCTTTCAGAACTTCATCATCATGCCGATGACGTTTCTCTCCGGCGTGTTCTATTCGATCAAGTCGCTGCCGCCGTTCTGGCAGGCGGTGAGCCACCTGAACCCGTTCTTCTACATGATCGACGGCTTTCGGCATGGCTTTTTCGGCACGAGCGATGTGTCGCCGTGGATCAGCCTCGCCATCGTGGGCGTCAGTCTCGCGCTGGTCTGCACCCTCTGCCTCCATCTGCTGCGCATTGGCTACAAGATCCGTTCCTGAGGCGATAATCAGTTCACCATGGCCGACCCCACACCCGCCGACGTCGAGCGCTTTATTGCGCAAGGCCTGGCCTGCGAGCACTTGCAGGTCGAAGGGGACGGCCGCCACTTCTTCGCGACCATCGTGTCGGCCGAGTTCCAAGGGGCGAGCCGCGTGGCCCGCCACCAGCGCGTCTACCAGGCACTGGGCGATAGAATGCGCGAGCAAATCCACGCCCTGTCCATGAAGACGCTGACACCGGCCGAGTGGGCTGCCAGCCCGGCTCCGGCCTCCACCCACCACCACTGAAACTCGCCGCAGTGCTCACTGCGGCTGGCGAGCCTGCGCCAGCGGGTTCGATAGCCGGGGTGGTCATGGGGCAGCCAAGAAAGCTCTAATTCATGGACAAACTTCTGATTCGCGGCGGCCGCCGGCTCCAGGGTGAACTCACCATCTCAGGCGCCAAGAACGCGGCGCTGCCCGAGCTTTGCGCGGCGCTGCTGACGGCCGAGCCGGTGATGCTCACCAACGTGCCGCGCCTGCAAGACGTCAACACCACCCTCAAACTGCTGCGCATGTTGGGCGTGCCGGCCGAACGCAGCGAGGCGCAGCCCGATGTGGTTTCGATCAACGCGGCCAACGTGAGTTCGCGCGAGGCGACCTATGACTTGGTGAAGACCATGCGCGCGTCCATCCTCGTGCTGGGTCCGCTGCTGGCGCGCTTCGGCGAGGCCAAGGTCTCGCTGCCGGGTGGCTGTGCCATTGGCTCGCGCCCGGTCGATCAGCACATCAAGGGCATGCAGGCGATGGGTGCCGAGATCACCGTCGAGCACGGCTACATCCTCGCCCGCGCCAAGCGCCTGAAGGGCGCGCGCATCACCACCGACATGGTCACCGTGACCGGCACCGAGAACCTGCTGATGGCCGCCGCGCTGGCCGATGGCGAAACGGTGCTCGAGAACGCGGCGCAAGAGCCCGAGGTGCTCGACCTGGCCGAGATGCTGATCGGCATGGGCGCCAAGATCGAAGGCCACGGCACCAGCAAGATCCGCATCCAAGGCGTGGATGCGCTGCACGGTGTGAGCCACCGCATCGTGCCCGACCGCATCGAGACTGGCACCTTCCTGTGCGCGGTGGCCGCCGCGGGTGGCGACGTGACCTTGCGCCGTGCGCGCGTCGACCACCTCGACGCGGTGATCGACAAGCTGCGCGAAGCCGGCGCCACCATCGAATCGGGCGCCGACTGGATCCGTGTGCAGAACGACAAGCGCCCGCGCGCAGTCGGCTTTCGCACCAGCGAGTACCCGGCCTTCCCGACCGACATGCAGGCGCAGTTCATGGCGCTCAACTGCATTGCGAGCGGCACGGCCAAGATCACCGAGACCATCTTCGAAAACCGCTTCATGCACGTGAACGAACTCGTGCGCCTGGGCGCGAAGATCGAGGTCGATGGCCACACGGCGGTGGTAACCGGTGTGCAGCAACTCTCTGGCGCCACGGTGATGGCGACCGACTTGCGCGCCTCGGCCAGCCTGGTGATCGGCGGCTTGGTTGCTGATGGCGAGACGACCGTCGAGCGCATCTACCACCTGGACCGCGGCTACGACCAGATGGAAGCCAAGCTGCGCTCCATCGGCGCCGACATCGAGCGCGTCAAATGATCACGCTTGCTTTATCGAAGGGGCGCATCTTCGAGGAGACGCTGCCGCTGCTGAAGGCCGCCGGTATCGAGGTGCTCGAAGATCCCGAAAAGTCGCGCAAGCTGATCATCGGCACCACGCGGCCCGATGTGCGCGTGGTGCTGGTGCGCGCAACCGACGTGCCGACCTACGTTCAGTACGGCGGCGCCGACCTCGGCGTGGCCGGCAAGGACATCCTGCTCGAGCATGGCGGGCAAGGCCTCTACCAGCCGCTGGACCTGCGCATCGCCAAATGCCGCATGAGCGTCGCCGTGCGAGACGACTTCGACTACGCCGCCGCCGTGAAGCAGGGGTCGCGCTTGCGCGTGGCCACCAAGTACACCAGCTGCGCGCGTGATCACTTCGCCGACAAGGGCGTGCACGTCGATGTGATCAAGCTCTACGGCTCGATGGAGCTCGCGCCGCTGACGGGCCTGGCCGATGCCATCGTCGACCTCGTGTCCACCGGCAGCACGCTGAAGGCCAACCACCTGGTCGAGGTCGAGCAGATCATGCAGATCTCGGCGCGCCTGGTCGTGAACCAAGCAGCGCTCAAGCTCAAGCGCGAACCTATTCGCCAGATCATCGACGCGTTCGCGTCGGCCATCCCCGCTCAGTGATGCCATGACCGTCAACATCCGCCAACTCGCGACGACCGCTCCCGATTTCGAAGCCGAATTCCAGCGCGTGCTGCACTGGTCGGCCGAGACCGACCATGCGATCGAAGAGCGCGTGGCGGCGATCCTCGATGACGTGCGCGTTCGCGGCGATGCGGCGGTGCTGGAGTACACGCAGCGCTTCGATGGCTTGGCGGCGAACTCGGTTGCAGCCTTGGAGATCACGCAGGCTGAGTTGCAGGCGGCGCTCTCCGCCATCACACCGGCTCAGTGCCAGGCGCTCGAAGCCGCCGCCGAACGGGTGCGCGACTACCACCAGCGCCAGCTCGAGGCCTGCGGCCGCTCGTGGAGCTACCGCGATGTGGACGGAACCCTGCTGGGCCAGAAGGTCACGCCGATCGATCGCCTGGGCATGTATGTGCCCGGTGGCAAGGCGGCTTATCCCTCCAGTGTGCTGATGGGCGCGGTGCCGGCCAAGGTGGCCGGTGTGGGCGAGATCATCATGGTCGTGCCTACGCCCAAGGGCGAGCGCAACGCGATGGTGCTGGCGGCTGCGGCCATCGCAGGCGTGGACCGCGCGTTCACGCTGGGCGGCGCGCAAGCTGTGGCCGCACTGGCGTATGGCACCGCCACGGTCCCGGCTGTCGACAAGATCACCGGCCCGGGCAATGCGTATGTGGCCAGCGCCAAGCGGCGTGTGTTCGGCAAGGTCGGCATCGACATGATCGCGGGCCCCAGCGAGATCCTTGTGCTCGCTGACGGAACCACGCCAGCCGACTGGGTGGCGATGGATTTGTTCAGCCAGGCAGAGCACGATGAGCTGGCGCAGAGCATCCTGCTGTGCCCGGATGCCGGCTACATCGCCGAGGTGAAGGCTGCCATCGACCGATTGCTCGCCGACATGCCGCGCCGCGACGTGATCCGCGCCTCGCTCGAAGGCCGCGGCGCGCTGATCCACACGCGTTCGATGGAAGAAGCCTGCGCCATCAGCAACCGCATCGCGCCCGAGCATTTGGAAGTGAGCTCGAAAGACCCGCACCGCTGGGAACCGCTGCTGAAGCACGCTGGCGCGATCTTCCTCGGGGCTTTCACCAGTGAGAGCCTGGGTGACTATTGCGCGGGGCCGAACCATGTGCTGCCGACCTCGGGCACCGCGCGCTTCTCGTCGCCGCTGGGCGTGTACGACTTTCAGAAGCGCAGCAGCCTCATCGAGGTGAGCGAAGCCGGCGCGCAAAAGCTTGGTGTGATCGCGGCCGAGCTGGCCTATGGCGAGGGCCTGCAGGCGCATGCGCGCGCGGCCGAGATGCGGCTCAAGCGCTGATTTGTTCAAAGGCTGATATGTCACTCTCCACCCTCATCGCCCGCTACATCCGCCAAGACGTGCAGTCCATGCGCGGCTACGCCATCCAGCCGAGCGCTGGCATGGTGAAGCTGGACGCGATGGAAAACCCGTTCCTGCTGCCCGATGCGCTGCGACATGAACTCGGCAAGCGGCTGGCCAACGTGGCGATCAACCGCTACCCCGGTGCGCGCATCGACGACCTGCGAGCCGCGCTGGCCCGCTACGTCAGCCTGCCGGAGGGCTATGACCTCATCCTCGGCAATGGGTCTGACGAGATCATCACGCTGCTGAACATCGCTTGCGATGTGCCCGGCGCCAAGGTGCTGGCGCCCGTGCCGGGCTTCGTGATGTACGACATGTCGGCGCGCTTGCAGGGCCTGCAATTCATCGGCGTGCCGTTGACGGCCGATTTCGAGTTGGACGAAGCCGCGATGCTCGCGGCCATCGCCGAGCACCAGCCGGCCATCGTCTACATCGCCTACCCCAACAACCCGACCGCCAACCTGTTCGACGATGCGGTGATCGAGAAGATCGTGGCGGCCGCGCCAGGCCTGGTGGTGTTCGACGAGGCCTACCAGCCCTTCGCGTCGCGCAGCTACATGGACCGCGTCACGGGCCACGACAAGGTGCTCATCATGCGCACGCTCAGCAAGTTCGGCCTGGCCGGCGTGCGCCTGGGCTACCTGCTGGGCCCGAAGGCGCTGGTGGCCGAGGTCGACAAGGTGCGCCCGCCCTACAACGTGAGTGTGCTCAACGCCGAAGCGGCGCTGTTCGCGCTGGAGCACGCCGACGAGTTCGCGCGCCAGGCCGCGGTGTTGCGCAGCGAGCGCACACGGCTCATCGCGGCACTGCAGGCGATGCCGGGTGTGACGCCTTTCCCCAGCGAGGCCAACATGGTCCTCACGCGCGTGCCCGATGCGGTCGCGCTGTTCGAAGCGCTGAAGCAACGCCGTGTGCTGGTGAAGAACGTCTCCAAGCTGCACCCGTTGCTGTCAAACTGCTTGCGCCTGACCGTGGGCACGCCGGAAGAGAACGACCTGATGATTCGAGCGCTGAAAGAGAGCCTGTCATGACCGACCGCAAGGCGGACGTCACCCGCAACACCAACGAGACGAAGATCCGCGTCGCCATCAACCTCGACGGCACCGGTGTCGCCAAGCTGGCCACCGGCATCGGCTTCTTCGACCACATGCTCGACCAGATCGCCCGCCACGGGCTGATCGACCTGGAAATCGCTGCGGAGGGTGACTTGCACATCGACGGTCACCACACGGTCGAAGACGTCGGTATCACGCTCGGCCAGGCGATGGCGCAGGCGGTGGGCGACAAGAAGGGCCTGCGCCGTTATGGCCACGCCTACGTGCCGCTCGACGAAGCGCTGTCGCGCGTGGTGATCGACTTCTCGGGCCGGCCGGGGCTGCACATGCGTGTCGACTTCAAGAGCGGCATGATCGGCGCGCTCGACACGCAATTGGTCTACGAGTTCTTCCAGGGTTTTTCGAACCACGCCGGCGTGACGTTGCACATCGACAACCTTGAGGGCGACAACGCGCACCATCAGTGCGAGACGATCTTCAAGGCGTTTGCTCGCGCATTGCGCATGGCGCTCGAAATCGATCCGCGGGCGTCCGGCGTTATCCCTTCCACCAAAGGCAGCCTCTGACATGACGCGTACCGTCGCCGTCGTCGACTACGGCAGTGGCAACCTGCGTTCTGTGTCGCAGGCCGTGATGCATGTGGCGCGCGGCAGCGGTGTGGACGTGGTCGTCACCTCGCGGCCTGAAGAGGTGTACGCCGCGGAGCGTGTGGTGCTGCCCGGCCAGGGCGCCTTGCCCGATTGCATGCGCGAGCTTCAGCAATCGGGTCTCAAAGAGGCTGTGCTCGACGCCGCGGCCCGCAAGCCGCTGATGGGCGTGTGCATCGGCATGCAGATGCTGCTGACTCGCAGCGAAGAAGGCCCGGCCGAGGGTTTGGGCCTCATTCCCGGCGAGGTAATTCGTTTCCAGTTGCAAGGCCAGTTGCAGCCCGATGGCAGCCGCTTCAAGGTGCCGCAGATGGGCTGGAACCAGGTGGTCCAGGCGCGCGCCCATGCGCTTTGGGCCGGCATTCCGGACTCGGCCTACTTCTATTTCGTGCACAGTTTTTATGCGCAGCCGTCCGACCCGCGCCACAGCGTAGGTGAAACGGACTACGGCACCCGCTTTACCTGCGCGCTGGCACGCGATAACATTTTCGCCACACAGTTCCACCCCGAGAAGAGCGCCGAGCATGGGCTCGCGCTGTACCGCAACTTCCTCCACTGGAAACCCTGACCGCACCTTCGCGTCGATGCGCTGTCTTTTGCGACATCTCTTGCGTCATCTCTCGGGCACTCCCCTTTCCCTCCTTCCACCACATCTGACTCGGCCATGCTGCTGATCCCTGCAATTGACCTGAAAGATGGCCAGTGCGTGCGCCTGAAACAAGGCGACATGGCCAACTCCACCACCTTCGGTGACGACCCCGCTGCGATGGCCCGACGATGGGTCGACGCCGGCGCGCGGCGCCTGCATCTGGTCGACCTGAACGGGGCCTTCGCCGGCAAGCCGGTGAACGAGGTGGCGATCAAGGCCATCCTCGCCGAGGTGGGCGACGAGATCCCGGTGCAACTGGGTGGCGGCATTCGCGATCTCGACACCATCGAGCGCTACCTCGACGACGGGCTCAGCTTCATCATCGTCGGCACCGCCGCAGTGAAGAGCCCCGGCTTCCTGAAGGATGCGTGCAGCGCCTTCGGCGGCCACATCATCGTGGGCCTCGATGCGAAAGACGGCAAGGTCGCGACCGACGGCTGGAGCAAGCTCACCGGCCATGAAGTGATCGACCTGGCCAAGAAATTCGAAGACTACGGTGTCGAAGGCGTGATCTACACCGACATCGGCCGCGACGGCATGCTCACCGGCATCAACATCGAAGCCACCGTGAAGCTCGCGCAGGCGTTGAGCATTCCGGTGTTCGCCTCGGGTGGGCTGTCGAACATCGCCGACATCGAGAAGCTCTGCGCCGTCGAAGGCGAAGGCATCGAAGGCGTGATCTGCGGTCGGGCCATCTACACCGGCGCACTCGATTTCGCGCTGGCGCAGGCGCGCGCCGACGAACTCAACGGCGCTGCGTAGGCCATGCTCGCCAAGCGCATCATTCCCTGCCTCGACGTGACCGGCGGGCGCGTCGTCAAGGGCGTCAACTTCGTCGAATTGCGCGACGCCGGTGACCCGGTGGAGATCGCCGCCCGCTACAACGAGCAAGGCGCCGACGAACTGACCTTTCTCGACATCACCGCCACCAGCGACGGCCGTGACCTGATCCTGCCGATCATCGAGGCGGTGGCTTCGCAGGTGTTCATTCCACTGACGGTGGGTGGTGGTGTGCGCACGGTCGAAGATGTGCGGCGCCTGCTCAATGCCGGCGCCGACAAGGTCAGCTTCAACTCGGCCGCCGTGGCCAACCCGCAGGTGATTCGCGACGCGTCGCAGAAATATGGCGCGCAATGCATCGTCGTCGCCATCGACGCGAAGGGCCGCGCCGACGGGTCGGGCTGGGACGTCTACACCCATGGCGGGCGCAAGAACACCGGGCTCGACGCGGTGGCTTGGGCGAAGCAGATGGCCGAGTACGGTGCCGGCGAAATCCTGCTGACCAGCATGGACCGCGATGGCACCAAGATCGGCTTCAACCTGCCGCTCACGCGTGCGGTGAGCGACGCGGTCGACATCCCGGTGATCGCCTCGGGCGGCGTCGGCAACCTGGAGCACTTGGTTGAAGGCATCCAGCAAGGCGGTGCCGATGCGGTGCTGGCGGCCAGCATCTTTCACTACGGTGAGCACACGGTGGGCGAAGCCAAGGCACTGATGGCCAGCCGCGGCATTCCGATCCGGCAGTGATCGATGGCTGAAGTCCGCATCATTGGCGGGCAGTGGAAACGCAGCAAATTGCCGGTGGCCGACGCGCTGGGCCTGCGCCCCACGCCTGATCGTGTGCGCGAAACACTGTTCAACTGGCTCGGCCAGGATCTCGATGGGTGGCGTTGTCTCGACGCCTTCGCCGGCAGCGGCGCGCTAGGGTTCGAGGCCGCGTCACGTGGCGCCGCCGAAGTGACGTTGATCGAACGTGATACCAAGCTGGTTCGTGGCTTGCACGCCGTGCAAGAACGGCTGAAGGCGACCGAGACTGTGCGCGTCGAAGCCGCAGATTCCTTGGCATGGATGGCGCGCTGCGCGCCAGATCGTTTCGATCTCGTGTTCATCGACCCACCCTTCGACGCAGATCTGTTCGTGCCGGCATTGAAAGCGGCTGTGCGCGTCGTCGTGCCCAGCGGGGTCATCTACCTGGAAGCGAGCCGATCCTTCGTCGACGATCCGTTGTTGGCCGAACTCGGGCTGCGCCTGCATCGCCATGGGCGGGCCGGGGCTGTGCACTTCCACCTGATCCAGCGCGTGGAGCCCGGCTAAACTGCCGGCTCCTCTGTGCCGCTGAAGGAAGCCCCTTGACCTCCGCGACCCGTCTCACCGCCGTCTACCCCGGCACCTTCGATCCGATGACGCTCGGGCACGAAGACCTGATGCGTCGTGCGAGCCGCTTGTTCGAGCGGCTGATCCTCGCCGTGGCGACCGGCCACCACAAGCGCACCATGTTCTCGCTCACCGAGCGGCTGGAGATCGCCCAGGAACTCGCTGCCAAGCACCCCAATGTGGAAGTGATCGCCTTCGACGGCCTGCTCAGCGACTTCGTCATGAGTCATGGCGGCAAGGTCGTGGTGCGCGGCCTGCGTGCCGTCAGCGACTTCGAATACGAGTTCCAGATGGCGGGCATGAACCGCACGCTGATGCCCAAGGTGGAAACCGTGTTCCTCACGCCCAGCGATCAGTTCCAGTTCGTCTCAGGCACCTTCGTGCGCGAGATTGCCACCTTGAAGGGTGATGTTTCCAAGTTCGTGTCACCCTCGGTGCTCAAGCGCTTGCAGCAGCGTGTCGCCGCAGGGGCTTGAGTTGTCTGGAGTGATGTTGTGGCGCTGCTGATTACTGATGAATGCATCAACTGCGATGTGTGCGAGCCCGAGTGCCCTAACCAGGCGATCTCGCTCGGTGTGCAGATCTACGAGATCAACCCTGCCAAATGCACCGAGTGCGTAGGCCATTTTGATGAGCCTCAGTGCGTGCAGGTGTGCCCCGTGAGCTGTATTCCGGTCGATCCACAGCATGTGGAATCGAAAGAGACGCTGTGGGAGAAGTACCGCCGTCTGCAGGCCGCTGCTGCAGCCTAAGAGCGGCTCTTGGCCTTCTTGGCGGGGGCAGGCGCGATGGCCTTGAAGTCGTCGCCGGCGTGTTGGGCCTTCTGCTTCTTCTTTTTCGAAGGCTTGGCCTTGGTCTTGGAAACGACCGGCTCCGCAGCGGGTGTCGTCTTGCCAATCTTGCCCGCTAGCGCGGGCTTGCCGGCTTCACGGTCCAACCGTTCTCGTTCCAGCGCGTCACCACGCAGCTGGTCGTCCCGTGCTCGGGCCTGGGCTGCCGCGCGTTGTTCGGCGCTGCGCTCGTCGCTGACATCCACCGCACGACCCTGCGGGCAAGGCGATTGCGAATACACGCGGCCATCGAGCCCGCAACGGTAGACCGTTTGCGCCTGCAGGGTGTTGCCGACGCAAAGAAAGCCCGCCAGCAAGACCAGTGATCTCATGGCTTGGACTCCGTGGTGGCCAGGGCTTCGGGCCGCGGCGGCTTGGGGCGCGGTGGCTTGGCATTGATCTTCATCGTCGCGCGCTCCATATCGCCTGCGAGGATGAGGTCGAGCGCCGGCAGCGTCTTCGCGATGCATTCGTGAATGGCTTCGCGGTGTGCGGGCGTGGGCTTGCGCAGCACGTAGTCCACCACCTCGGCCTTGACGCCTGGGTGGCCGATGCCCAGGCGCAGCCGCCAGTAGTCGGGCGTACCGAGTTGGGCATGGATGTCGCGCAGGCCGTTGTGACCGGCATGTCCACCGCCCTTCTTGATCTTGACCTGGCCGGGTTGCAAGTCCAGCTCGTCATGCGCCACCATGATCTCTTCGGGCGCGATCTTGAAGAAGCGCGCGAGCGCCGCTACCGACTTGCCGGAGAGATTCATGTAAGTCTGCGGCTCCAGTAGCCACAGTGGGCCATCACGGCCCGGTGATGCCGCGTTGACGCGCGCCACCAGCCCGAAATAGCTGCGTTCGGGCGTGAGCGACGCCTTGAGTTGCTGCGCCACGGCGTCGATCCACCAGAACCCGGCATTGTGGTTCGTGGCTTCGTATTCGGGCCCGGGGTTGCCGAGGCCAACAAGCAGTCGAATCATGGTGTGTGGATTATCCCGGTGGGCTTGCATCCGCACAGCCCCGCCGAAGTGGGATTCAGGACGAAAAAAAGCCCCGCCAAGGCGGGGCTTGCAGACCTTCCGAAGAAGGACTTATTTCTTGTTGTTGATCTTTTCGACCTTGCGTGCCTTGCCCGCGGGAGCGGCAACCGCCACCGGTGCGACGACCACTTCTTCTTCGGCAGCTTGCACCGAAGTCGAGACGATCACGGGGTTCGGCTTGCCCTGGGTCACGACAGTGATGCCGTCGGCCAGCTTCAGGTCGCTCACGTGCATGGCCTGACCCTTGGTCAAGTTGGCCAGGTCAACGGTCAGGAACTCAGGCAGCTTGGAAGCCAGGCACTGAATGCGCAGTTCGGTGACGACGTGGTTCACCAGGCAGGCGTCGGTCTTGACGGCCGGCGAGATTTCTTCGTTGATGAAGTGCAGCGGCACCTTCTTCGTGATCTTGGTGGTGGCATCGACGCGTTGGAAATCGATGTGCAGCACGATCTGGCGGAAGGGGTGGAGCTGGTAATCACGCAGCAGCACTTGTTCAGTCTTACCACCCAGTTCCATTTCGAGAATGGTCGAGTGGAAGGCTTCCTTCTTCAGCGCGTGGAAGAGGGCGTTGTGATCGAGTTCGATCATGGACGGCGTGCCAGCGCCGTAAACAATACCCGGCACCTTGTTGGCCAGGCGCAGGCGGCGGCTCGCTCCGGTCCCCTGCAATGTGCGCTCAAAAGCGACGAATTTCATGGTGATCTCCAAAAATGGATTGACGCCCGCGACCAAGCAGTCAAAGGAAGGTCTTGCGACCCAGCGGAACGACGCAGGTTAGTGCGCCGCGTGTTGCGAATCAGAAGTTGTTGTTCTGCTCCGCGAACAGGGACGTCACCGATTCCCCGTCGGAAATGCGACGGATGGTCTCGGCAAACAGGAAGGCCACCGACAGCTGGCGCACCTTCGAACATTTCTTGCCATCCTCGCTCAGCGGGATGGTGTTGGTGATCACGACCTCGTCGAGCGCCGAAGCTTTGATGCGCTCAATTGCTGGGCCGGAAAACACCGCATGGGTGCAATAGGCATAGACGTTCTTGGCGCCGCGTTCTTTCAGCACTTCGGCGGCTTTGACCAGCGTGCCGGCGGTGTCGATCATGTCGTCCATGATCACGCAGTTGCGGCCGTCGATGTCGCCGATCACGTGCATCACTTCCGACACGTTGGCCTTGGGGCGGCGCTTGTCGATGATGGCGAGGTCGCAGCCGAGCTGCTTGGCCAAAGCACGGGCGCGGACCACGCCGCCCACGTCGGGCGACACGACCACGAGGTCCTGGTATCGCTTGCTTTGCAGGTCAGACAGCAACACCGGCGAGGCGTAGATGTTGTCGACCGGGATGTTGAAGAAACCCTGGATCTGGTCGGCGTGCAGGTCCATGGTCAGCAGGCGCTCGACGCCCACGGCTTCGAGCATGTTGGCCACGACCTTGGCACTGATGGGCACGCGGGTGGAACGCGGGCGGCGATCTTGGCGCGCGTAACCGAAGTAGGGGATCACGGCGGTGACGCGGCGGGCCGAAGCGCGCTTCAGTGCGTCAACCATGATGCACAACTCCATCAGGTTTTCGTTCGTCGGCGCGCAGGTGGGCTGGACGATGAAGATGTCGCGGGCGCGGACGTTCTGCTGGATCTCGACGTCGACCTCACCGTCGGAGAAGCGGCCGACCTTGGCCTTGCCGAGCTCGATGCCGAGATTGACAGCCATCTCCTGCGCAAGCGCTGGATTGGCATTCCCGGTGAACAGAACGGTATTGAAAAGCACATTCCCTCCGTCGAGGCTCATGGGGCGCATCCTTGGGCACAGCGCACCCTTTTTACATCAGCCCCGGTGTGCCTTCTGATGAGCCAGTGGCACCGGGAATCAAGAAACATTTGGCAGGGGAAGAAGGATTCGAACCTTCGCATGTCGGAATCAAAATCCGATGCCTTAACCAACTTGGCGACTCCCCTACACCGGTTGACTGCTCGCGCAGCCCACCTGAAACCTGCTCTCCGCTCAGCCGGAGCACCAACCCAGCAAGGGATGATGATCCAGACTGCGGCACATCCGGCCAACCCAACCCGGCGGAAGATCCGCCGGAAGCGTCGCCTCGGGTTCACCGAGTGTGCCCGCCCTTGCAAACACTGCACTGCCCGAACCCGTCATGCGGCTGTTGCCAAAACGAGCCCTGAGCAGCTGGGTGGCCTGCGCCACCTCAGCACATTCATGCTCGGCGGGTGGCTGCAAATCGTTGCGGCCGAAACCCCCCACCAAAGCATCAATGCCAGCCTCTGCAAGGAAGCCTTCAACTATAACAGCATCGGTATTTCTGACCAAGAGCGGGCTGGCAAAAATGGCACGGGTTTCGATGCTCGTTGGTGGTTTGACGACAGCCAGCCACTGGCGAGGCAGGGTGATCGGGGTCAATTGCTCCCCGATGCCTTCGACCCATGCGTTGTGGCCGCCGAGAAAAAACGGCACGTCGGCACCCAGTTTCAGCCCCAGCGCCAATAGGCGGGACAAGGGTAAGTTCAGCGCCCACAAGCGGTTTAGCGCCAGCAGAGTGCTGGCTGCGTCCGAACTCCCGCCACCCATGCCTGCGCCCCAGGGCACTTGCTTGGCGATGGAAATGTCAGCACCGAAGCTTGTGCCGGATTCGGCCTGCAGCGCCTTCGCGGCGCGCAGGCACAGGTCATCGGCAGGCAAGGCTGCACCCAGGTCGTGGCGAGCCAGCAAGCCGTCGCTGCGTCGCTCGAAATGCAGCGTATCCACCCAGTCGATCAGCACAAACGCCGACTGCAGCAGGTGGTAGCCATCGATGCGACGGCCCAGCACATGCAGGAAAAGATTGATCTTGGCCGGTGCGGCCACGTCGTACAGGGCAGTCAGGGCCATGCTCAGGGCGCGTCGACGCGGGCGCGCACGGTGACGACGGGCGTCTGTGCACGCTGCGCCACGATCCAGCCTTCACCGAAGCGGGCCAAGTCGACCGACCAGCCCAGTTGTTGGAACCCCGGTCCCGCCGATGCGGCGTGGGCCTGACTCGGCGCGCCGGTCCAAGGGCGGCCGCGCAGCCAGTCGAACAACGCAGCCACCGGCAGGCTTTCGCCCAGCATTTCTTGCGTCAGCGCCTCCAGATCGGGGTAGGCCGTTTCGCCCTGCGACGTGGTCAGCCAAGCGCGCCGGCCCGACCAGCGGGCCTGGGCGAGCACCGTCCCCAAGGGTGACGACAGGTTGAGCTGGCCGTTGTCGGCCGTGCCCTTCAACTCGAAGTTGCCGCTCTCGCTGCGCGCCGGTGATGCACTGCTCGCATCGACACGCACCGAGAGCTTGCCGGAGATCGTCTCCGCGCCCGCGGGGGCACGCTGGCCGACCGAAGCGCACCCGGACAACAGGCTCGCCGCGAGCAGCCAGGCCGCTGCCGCTCGCCTCACAAATCCACCCGCAGGCGCGCCAGCGTTTCCTTCAGCACATCGTTGGCGTTGTCCTTGCTGCGGGCGTCGCGCAGCACACGCCGGGCTTCGTCGCGCTGGCCGCTGATCCAGAGCACCTCGCCCAGGTGTGCGCCGATCTCGACATCAGGCCGTGATTTGTAGGCTTGCTGCAGCAGGCGCAGTGCTTCGTCGCGGTTGCCCATGCGGTATTCCACCCAGCCGAGGCTGTCGGTGATGAAGGGCTCACCGGGCGCCAGGTCGAGCGCCTTCTTGATCAAACCCAAGGCCTCTGGCAGGCGCTGATTGCGCTCGGCCAGCGAATAGCCCAGCGCGTTGTAGGCGTGGTGGTGGTCGGGCTTGAGCTCGATCACCTTGCGCAGCAGGCGCTCCATGTCGTCCATGCGATTGAGCTTCTCGGCCATCATCGATTGCTCGTACAGAAGGTCGGCGTCGTCCGGAAACTTCTGGTTGGCCGAGGCCAACACGGCGTTGGCTTCGCTCCACTGCTTGGCGTCGCGCAGCAGCTGCGCTTCGGCGAGCAGCTTGGCACGGGCATCTTCGGCGGTCTTCTCGGGGGTGCGGCGAATCAGCTCGCGGCCTTCTTTCAGCTTGCCCTGCTTGGCGAGCAGCGAAGCGCGGCGCGACTGCACGTCGAGCGCGCGCTGAGGGTTGTTGACCTTGGCCAGCCAGGCTTCGGCTCCCGCGAAGTCGCGCTGCTGTTCGGCTGCTTGCGACAACAGCAGGTAGGCCTGTGTGGTGCCGAGGTCAGGTGTCGACGGGTCGTTGTCGTCGTCTTCGTCGGGCGCCGCAGGCGCGACCGTACCAGCCTGCACACGCGCCAAGTATTGGTTCAACACCGTGGTGGCTTCGCGTGGATGCTTGAGTTCCAGATGCAATGCACCAAGCGTCAGCCAAGCGGCAGCCGGCGGGTTGTCGGCACGCAGCACGGCTTCGAGTTGCGGCACGGCGTCGGCGTAGCGTTGCGAGCTGCTCAAGACGCGCGAATAGACCATGCGGATCGGCGTGCTGGTCGGCTTGGCCTGGAGGTGTGCCGTGACGATGTCTTCGGCCGCCGGCGTGGTGGCCATCAGTTCCAGCGCCAGCAGCGCAGGAGCTTCGGCGGCGGGGTCCTGGGCATGCGCGGTCTTGGCGAGACTGAGCGCCTGCGCGGTGTCGCCCGCGGCAAGCCAGGCGCGGCCCATCGCCACTTGCGCAGCGACACGCGTTTCGGGCGCGGCCAGCGAGGGCTGCAGCACCTGCTCCAGGCGCTTGGCCGATTGGGTCTTGTCGGTTCCGCGGTCGAAGAGGCGCGGCAACGTGGCGATCACGCTCGGCCGTTCCGGGGCCGGCGTGAGCTTGATCAGTGTGCGGACGGGCTCGACCGTGTCGGCCGGGCGATTCAGTGCGATCAGCAACTGCAGCTGATAACGCACGGCATCCAGCGATTCGGGCAGCGCAGAACGCCACGCCTGGGTGGCAGCCAGCGCCTGGTCGCCGGCACGTTCTTGCAGCGCGATCTCGGTGGCACGGCGGAACAGCGATTCGTCACGCGTCTTGCGGGCTGCATCCAGCAGCACCTGGTACGCCGTGCCGGCCTGGCCTGAGCGCAGCTCCATCTCGCCAATGATCAGCTGGTAGAACAGCGGCGCGTCGAGCGATGAGTTCTCGACCGGAGCAACCGACTCTGCCTTTGCCAGATCGGTCTGCGCATGGGCGCCATGCATCAACGCCAGCACGCAGGCCAGGGCCACTGCGGCGCGGGGGAACAAGGAAAGGGGGTGCATGGATGCTCCTGGGGGCTGCGAAAGATTCTAGTCAGCTACTGCGACCCCGGCCCGCCGCGATAATTCCCAAAATGCCAGAACTTCCCGAAGTCGAAGTCACGCGCCAGAGCTTTGCCCACCGCATTTCCGGCGCCAAAGTCACCGCGGTACGCCTGGGCAAGCCCCTGCGCTGGCCGCTGGGCTGCGAGCCTGACAGCTTGCTGAACCAAACCGTAGGCGACGCAACGCGGCGCGGCAAGTACCTTTGGTTGCCTTTGTCGAGTGGCGGCTTGCTGCTGCACCTGGGCATGTCGGGTTCGCTCGCGTTCAACGAAGACAGCCTCCCCCACGGCAACCACGATCACTTCGACCTGGGCACCACCCGCGGCACCTTGCGCCTGACCGACCCGCGCCGGTTCGGTGCCGTGGTGTGGTCGGTCAGCCAGACCGAGGGCATGGCGAGCAAGCTGCTTGCCGGCCTGGGCGTCGAGCCTTTCGATGCGGTGTTCAGTGGCAAATACCTCCATGCCGCCCTGCAGCGGCGGCGCGTGGCGGTGAAGCTGGCGCTGCTGTCGGGCGACATCGTCGTGGGCGCCGGCAACATCTACGCTTGCGAAGCGTTGTTTGCCGCCGGCATCGACCCGCGCATGCGCAGCGACAACATCAGCCGACCGCGCGCCGAGCGCCTCGCCGTCGCCGTGCGCGAAACGCTGGCCCGCGCGCTGGCACTGGGCGGCTCCACGCTGCGCGACTTTCGCGACGCCCACGGCATGGCCGGCGAATTCCAGCTCCAGGCCCAGGTCTACGGCCGCGAAGGCGAGCCTTGCCACGTCTGCGGCTCGCCCATCCGCCGCATCGTGCAAGGGCAGCGTTCGACCTTCTTTTGCCCCACTTGCCAGCGGCGCTGAAACGCGTCTTTCAATTAGCCAACTACCTCACGAACGGCGACCCCCATGGGTGACCAGATGTTTCTGCCGCCCTGCGGCAAATGCACCTTGCGCTACCATGACTGACGCTAATTTGCTGGGTCGCGATCTCTCACATGGCTTCTTCTTTCGCAAGCAGTCTTGACGAACTGTCCCAGTGGCGCGCGACGCTCGGGCAGCGCATCGACGAGTACAGCCGCTTCCTCGGCGAGCACGACGTCGCCGACCCCGCCGCCCATGAATCTCTGGACACCTTGCGTCGCCGTTTGTCGGGCGAGAAACTCATCGTCGCTTTCGTGGCGGAGTTCTCACGCGGCAAGTCCGAGCTGATCAACGCGATCTTCTTTTCCGACACCGGGCGCCGCATCCTGCCTGCCACGCCAGGCCGCACGACCATGTGCCCGGTCGAGCTGGGGTTCGAGGCCGGTGAAGAACCAGCGCTCGCGCTGCTGCCCATCTCCACCCGGCTCGAAGGCCTGTCGCTCACCGAACTGCGCGGCCAGCCCAAGGCTTGGACGCATCTCCCGCTCGACATCAGCTCGCCCGACAAGCTCTCCGAAGCCCTGCTCGAAGTCATGCGCACGCAATGGGTCAGCGTCGGCGATGCCAAGGCCCTGGGCTTCTGGAACGACGACCAGCCCGACGACAACCCGCCCACCGACGACGACGGCCGTGTCGAAGTGCCGGCGTGGCGCCATGCGCTGATCAACTACCCGCACCCGTTGCTGAAGCAAGGCCTGGTGGTGCTCGACACGCCGGGCCTCAACGCCATCGGCGCCGAACCCGAACTCACGTTGAGCCTGATCCCGTCGGCGCACGCAATGGTGTTCATCCTCGGTGCCGACACCGGCGTCACCAAGTCCGACATGGCGATCTGGCGCGACCACCTCGGCTCGCCGTCCGACACCAGCTTCGTGGTGCTCAACAAGATCGACGCCTTGCTCGACCCGCTGGCCACCGTCGAACAGGTGCGCGAACAGATCGAACAACAGCGCCAGGCAACTGCCCGCACGCTCGATACCGCGCCTGAACGCATCTTCCCGCTGTCTGCGCGCCAGGCTCTGGCGGCGCGCATCGATGGCGACAAGGCTGCGCTGGCCGAGAGCCGGCTGCCCGCCCTTGAAGCCGCGCTCGGTGCCCAGCTGCTGCCGCAGCGCCGCGACGTGCTCCAGCAGATGGTGGCCGAAGCCACTCAGCGCATGGAATCGCAAGTCGCTCGCCGCTTGGGCGACCGCCGCCGCCAGACGGCCGAGCAGATGCTCGAGCTGCGCGGCCTGCGCGGCAAGAGCAGCGCCAAGACGCGCTTGATGCTTGAGCGTGTCGACGCCGAAACGTCCGAGTTCGAGCAATGCACCTCGCGCCTGCAAGCCATGCGCATGGTCCACAGCCGCATGCTGAAGAACGCGCTGGTCGACCTGACCAGCGACCGTCTGCGCGAAGAGGTCAACGAGATGCAGACGGCGATGAATGCCTCGCTGCTGAACCTCGGCGCGAAGAAGGCCTTCCTCGCGCTGTGCGCCCGTCTGCGCGAGCTGCTTGAAGTCTCGCAAGTGCGCGCCGGCGAGATTCACGACATGCTGAACGCGTCGTTCTCCAAGCTCAACGCCGAGTTCGGTTTCAGCCTCGCGGTCACCAAGACGCCCGACCTCGAGCGCTTTGCGCGCGAGCTGACGCTGATCCAGCGCAACTATGTGCAGTACCTCGGCCTCACGCAGGCCTTGCGCTTGTCGCAGCCCAAGTTCATGGAGCAGTTCCGGCGCATGCTGGTCTCCAAGCTGCGTGTGGTGTTCGAAAACGCCAGCAGCGAGATGGAGCTGTGGAACAAGATGGCTTCGGCCCAGGTCGATTCGCAGCTGCGCGAGCGGCGCCGCGGCTTCCGCCGCCGCCGCGAAGCGCTGGAGCGCATCCAGGCCGCGTCCGGCGAACTGGAGCAGCGCGTCTCCGAGCTCGAAGCGCAAGACCAGCAACTGCAGCAGCTGCAAGCGCGCAGCGCCGAGTTGGCCGTCCGCGTGAAAGAGCAGGCGCGGCTCGACCCGCCTGTCGAACCAGCCAGTGCGCCCGGCGTGCTCTACGCCGTTCGAGCCTGAGCCTTTCAAGTACAGATCATTTCGCCACGCTCTTGATCGCGTGGCAGCGCGAGCACGGCCGTCACAGCCTGCCGTGGCAGCGTACGACTGACCCGTACCGCGTATGGCTGTCGGAAATCATGCTGCAGCAGACGCAAGTGGCCACGGTGCTCGGCTACTACGAACGCTTTCTGCAGCGATTCCCTGATGTGAAGGCGCTGGCTGCCGCGTCGCAAGACGAGGTGATGGGCCTGTGGAGCGGCCTCGGCTACTACAGCCGTGCGCGCAACCTGCACGCCTGCGCCAAGGCGGTGGTGGCCGAGCATGGCGGCGCATTCCCACGAAGCAGTGAAGTGCTGCAGACGCTGCCCGGCATCGGCCGCTCCACCGCTGCGGCGATCGCGGCGTTCTGCTTCGGCGAGCGGGTCGCGATTCTCGATGGCAACGTGAAGCGCGTGCTGACGCGGTTTCTTGCGTTCGACGGCGACCTGGCCGTCGCCCGCCACGAGCGCGAGCTGTGGGAGCAAGCCACCGAGCTGCTGCCGCACGAGCACATCGAGGCCTACACCCAAGGCTTGATGGACCTCGGCGCCACCGTGTGCCTGGCGCGCGCGCCGCTGTGCCTGCTGTGCCCCGTGCAGGCGAACTGCGCAGCCCGGCAGGCGGGCACGCAAGAGCGCTTTCCGGTCAAGACGCGCAAGCTCAAGCGCGGCTTGCGCAACAACGCCTGGCTGTGGCTTGCTTGGGGCGACAAGCTCTGGCTCTGCCAGCGGCCCGACAGCGGCGTGTGGGCGGGTCTCTGGAGCCTGCCCGAGTTCGAATCGCCCGATGCGCTGGAGCAAGCCATCGCCACCTGGCCGGGTGTGGCCACTGCGCTGCCCAGCTTCACGCACGTGCTGACGCACCTCGACTGGACGTTGCACCCGCTGCGTTGGAATTTACCCACCCGCACGCCCAAGAAACAGATCGCCGAGATCACCGCGAGCCTGCCCGCAGGCAACTGGTTCACGCTGGAAGAAGCGATGGCGATGGGCTTGCCCGCGCCACTGCGCAAACTGCTGCTGCGGCCTACTTGACCACGCCTTTTGTGCGCAGAAACTCGTCGACGAGTTGAAGCCGCACCTGCGGATCGGGCAGCTCCATCAGCTTCTGCTTGGCCGCGACCGAGATCGGGAGGATCTCGCACCAGCGGTTCGCCACCCAGCCCGAGTTGTCGAACAGGAAGGGCTTCAGGAAAGGTTCGGAGCCTTGCTGCTTCAGTGTGGCGATGGCGTTGGCCAGGCCGCGCACGGTCTCGACCAGCTTGTCGGTCGGCAGCGTGGCTTCGTCATCGGGCAGCAAGCGCGCCTGCGCCTGCCACAGGCCATCGGCCTGCTGCTCGCGAGACAGCACCTCGAGCCGCTGTGTGCCGCGGCAACGCACCTGCAGGATGCCCTGCTGCGCGCTGTCCACGTCCATCAGCTCGGCCAGCGTGCCAATGCTTTCCGTCACCACCGTCTCGCCCGGCTTGCGCAGCTCGGTGCCTTGGCGCAACGACACCACGCCGAAGGGTTTGCTCTCGCGCAGACAGTCGCTGACCAGGTCAAGGTAGCGAGCCTCGAACACCTTCAGACTCAGCAGCCCACCGGGGAAGAGCACCGCCTGCAGCGGAAACAGCGGGATCAGCAGCGAGTCAGGGCCTGTCGTCATATGAATCGCCCCTGCGTTGCCACCCGAAGGGCCGGGACTGCAAGGGGCGCATTGCGTGGTTGCAGCCCTAGGTCGGGGGATCGCCCCGACCGTCGGCCTGCGCCTAGCACTGCACCCCTTGCAATCTCGGCGCAGGGGTGATTCATATGACGGCAGGCCCTAATCTCGGGCATCAAGCTCTCGGTGGCGAATCAGCGTGATGCCGCGGCTGGCAAAGCGCTTCGCAAGCGTTTCGACAAGGTAGACCGAGCGGTGCTGGCCGCCGGTGCAACCGATGGCCACCGTGAGGTAGCTGCGCTGGTCGTTCTCGAAGGCGGGCAACCAGCGCGCAATGAAGGCCTCGATCTGCGACATCATTTCTGCCACCTCGGGCTGGGCCTGCAGGTAGGCGACCACGTCGCCGTCGCGCCCCGTCTGTGCGCGCAACTCGCGGATGTAGTGCGGGTTGGGCAGCACGCGCACGTCGAATACGAAGTCGGCATCCAGCGGCACGCCGTGCTTGAACGCGAACGACTCGAACACCAGCGTCAGCGCGTTCGGCCGGGCCTTTACCAGGTCGCGCATCCACACGCGCAACTGAGCGGGGCGCAGCTGGCTGGTGTCGAGCACGGTGGAAACCTCGCGCAGCCCGGCGAGCAACTCGCGCTCCAGCTCGATGGCATCGTTCAGTGCATGGTGGCCGGCATAGGCCTCATCGTCGCGGCGGCGGGCCGGCGGGCGCGTCATCGCCTGCTGCGTCAGCGGGTGAGGGCGCCGCGATTCGGAGAAGCGGCGCACCAGTGCGTCGGTGCTCGAATCGAGAAAGATGGAACGGATCACGACGCCTTCGCCGCGCAGCTCCTCAAAGAGCTGCAGCAGGTGCGGCAGGGAGCCGGCGCTGCGCACGTCCACCGCGATCGCCACGCGCCGCTGCAGCCGCTCGTGCTCCAGCCGCAAGAACTCGCGCAGCAACTCGGGCGGCAGGTTGTCGACGCAGAAGAAGCCCGCATCTTCGAGCGCGTGCAGGGCCACCGACTTGCCCGAGCCGGAGATGCCGGTCACGAGCACCACTTCATGTGGTGCCGGCACGGCGGTCGGTGCGTCGCCCGAGGTCACCGGGTTCACGTTCATGTGCGTTTGCGCGTGTTGCGGGCTGGCGCTTCGGTGGCCGAGTGGGTGCGTGACTCGGCTGCTACTGCGAGCAGCTCTTGCGCATGCGCGAGCGTCGTGCCCGAGAGCCGCTCGCCACCCAGCATGCGCGCCACCTCGGCCACGCGTGCTTCGCCATTCACGGGCGTTACGTCGCTGCGTGTGCTGCCGTCGCGCAAGGCCTTGCTCACCACGAAATGATGGTCGGCGCAGGCCGCCACCTGCGGCAGGTGCGTCACGGCCATCACCTGGCGATCGCGGCCCAGCTGCTTCATCAAGCGGCCCACGGTGTCGGCGACCGCGCCGCCCACGCCGGCATCCACCTCGTCGAAGATCAGCGTGCCCGCACTTTCTCTTGCGTCGGAACCACCCGATTGCGAGAGCTGGCTCGTCGTCACCGCAATGGCCAGCGCGATGCGCGACAGCTCGCCGCCCGATGCCACCTTGGCCATGGGCCGGGGCGTGCTGCCAGCGTGGCCCGCGACCAGGAATTCGGCCGACTCCAGGCCGAAGGATTGCGGCGCGTCTTGCGTCGTCAACGCCACTTCGAAACGCCCGCCCGACATGCCCAGCTGTTGCATGGCGTGCGTGACGGCCGCGGCGAGTTTCGGTGCTGCCGCCTTGCGCTGTGCCGAGACGCGACGTGCTTCGGTGTTGAACGCCGCCTGCGCTTCTTTCAACGCACGCTCCAGGCCGTCGAGGTCGGCTGCCGCATCGAGCGCGCGAAGCTCCGTTTTCCACTGCTGCAGCAGGGCCGGCAGCTCGGCCGGCGGCCGGCGGTAGCGCTTGGAGAGGCTCATCCAGGCCGACAGGCGCTCATCGAGTTCTTGCAGGCGCTCGGGCTCCAGGTCGGTGTGGTTCAGGTAGCTGCTCAGCGTATGGGCAGCGTCTTGCAACTGGGTCTGCACGCTTTGCAGAATGCCGGCCACGTCGGCCAGGCGGGTGTCGAACTCAGCCACGTCTTTCAGTGCATCCGCCGCGCGGCTGGCCAGGCCATCGGCGCTCACGTCGGCATCGCTGATCGCATCGAGCGCCGTGCGCGCTGCATCCATCAGCGACTGCGCGTTCGACAAGCGCTGGTGGTCGGCATTGAGCTCTTCCCACTCGTCGGCACCGGGCGCGAGCTTGTCGACTTCACCCACCTGCCACGCCAGCCGCTCGCGTTCGCGCTCCAGGTCGGCTTGCTGCGAGCGCGCCTTCGCGAGCGTTTCGCCGGCGGCCTTCCACGTTGCCCACACCGCTGTGAGCGGAGCGGTATCGACGCCGGCGTACGCATCGAGCAGGCCGCGCACCGAGGCACTGCGCGTGAGGCTTTGCCACGCATGCTGGCCGTGGATGTCGACCAGGTGATCGGCCGCTTCACGCAACTGAGCCACGGTGGCTGCACTGCCGTTGACCCACGCGCGGCTCTTGCCTTGCGCGTCGATCACGCGGCGCAGCAGCAAGCTGTCGCTCGCTTCGAAGCCGGCGTCTTCGAGCCACGACGACAAGCTGGCCGGTGAATCGAATTCGGCGGTGATCTCGGCCCGCGCCGCACCTTCGCGCACCACGCCCGCATCGCCGCGGCTGCCCAGTGCCAGCTGCAGTGCGTCGATCAGGATGGACTTGCCCGCACCGGTCTCGCCGGTCAGCACCGAGAAGCCGCTGGACAGTTCCACTTCAAGCGAGGTCACGATCACGAAATCGCGAAGAGCCAACCTACGCAACATTCAACTCTCCATCCGCACAAGCAATGCGAAGTGCCCATCAAGCAACAACCCACGGAACGGGCTTTGCCCGGCCGTCGGGTTGGCGCCCCTTGGGGGCAGGAGCGAAGCGACTGGGGGGCTCATGTCACTCCCGCATTCCAGTGCAGCTTGCGACGCAGCGTCGCGTAGTAACTCCAGCCCTGCGGATGCAGAAAGCGCACCTGGTGCCCCGAGCGCCGCACCACGATGCGGTCGCCCGGCAGCAGGCTCGCCAAACTTTGCATGTCGAAGTTGACGCTCGCGTCGCGGCCAGTCACCACCTCGACGCTGATGTCCAGTGCATCGGGCAGCACGATGGGCCGGTTCGACAAGTCGTGCGGCGCAATCGGCACCAGCAACCAGCCGCCGATGCCGGGGTGAAGAATCGGCCCGCCGGCCGAGAGTGCGTAGGCCGTCGAGCCCGTGGGCGACGCGATGATCACGCCGTCGGCTCGCAGGTTGGCCACGAATTCAGGGCCGATGTCGACCTTCACTTCGATCATGCTGGCGGTGGCGCTGCGGCTCACCACCACGTCGTTCATCGCGAAGCCGTCGAAGATCTTCTGGTCGTCGCGCCACACATTGCCTTCGAGCATGGTGCGGCGCTCTTCTTCGTAATCGCCGGCAATGATCGGCGCGAGCGCTTCGGCAAACTGGCCCATCGGAATGTCGGTGATGAAACCCAGCCGCCCCTGGTTGATACCGACCATCGGCAGGTTGAAGCGAGCGAGCTGGCGGGCAATGCCGAGCATGGTGCCGTCGCCGCCGAGCACGATGGCCATGTCGCAGTGCTTGCCCATTTCGGCCGGGCTCAGCGCGTTGAAATCGGCGATGCCGGTGTTGAGTGCGGTCTCGCGTTCGAGCGACACCTCGAGCCCTTGCCGCACCAGAAAATGCGCAATCTCTTCCAGCACCCCGCGGATGCCCCGGGCCTGGTATTTGCCTACGAGCGCGGCATGTCGAAAGCGTGACGGCATGCGCGGGATTACACCACAGCGCCTGCGCGCGCGAGGCTTCAAACTCCCCCGCGCCTACAATGAAAAACACCATGGATGAGCGAGCCAGAACCCTGCTGAAAGCACTTGTCGAGCGCTACATCGCCGACGGCCAACCTGTCGGCTCGCGCACGCTCTCGCGTGCCTCGGGCCTCGACCTTTCGCCCGCCACCATCCGCAACGTGATGGCCGATCTCGAAGACCTGGGCCTGATCGCCAGCCCCCACACCAGCGCCGGGCGCATCCCCACCGCGCGGGGCTACCGCCTGTTCGTCGACACCATGCTCACGGCGCAGCCCATGGACCTGGGCGCCGCGCCGCTCGAAGCCAAGCTCGCACCCGACCAGCCGCAGCGTGTGATCGCCAACGCGGCGCAGATGCTCTCCAACCTGTCGAGCTTCGTCGGCGTGGTCACGGCACCGCGCAAGGTCAGCGTGTTCCACCACATCGAGTTCTTGCGCCTGAGCGAGCGGCGCGTGCTGGTGATCCTGGTCGCGCCCGACGGCGACGTGCAGAACCGCGTGATCATGACCACGCACGACTACACCCAGAGCCAGCTCATCGAAGCCAGCAACTACCTCACCGCGCAATACGCCGGCCTCACGATCGAAGAGGTGCGCGAGCGGCTGAAGAGCGAGGTCGACGCACTGCGCGGCGAGATCGCCGCCCTGATGCAGGCCGCCGTGCAGACCGGCAGCGAGGCAATGCAAGACAACCACGAGCAGGTCGTCATCAGCGGCGAGCGCAACCTGCTCACCGTGCAAGACTTCTCCAGCGACATGGGCAGCCTGCGCAAGCTGTTCGACCTGTTCGAGCAGAAGACGCAACTCATGCGCCTGCTCGACGTGAGCAGCCGCGCCGAAGGCGTGCGCATCTACATCGGCGGCGAGAGCATGGTGGTGCCGTTCGAAGAACTCTCGGTGGTGTCGGCGCCGTACGAAGTGAACGGCCAGGTGGTGGGCACCCTCGGCGTCATCGGCCCCACCCGCATGGCCTACGACCGCATGATCCAGATCGTCGACATCACCTCGCGTCTGGTGAGCAACGCGCTGAGCGTGAAGTAGCGCGCGCTCGGCGGTAGGCCATCGGCCTTGCATTTATTGATATTTGCATCAAGAATCTGGTGAAACAGCCAATTTCTTGAGATAGATATCAAGTGAAAACACTCCAGGAACTGGGTGAGGCCGTGGCCCAAAAGCGGCGCGAGCTGGGCTTGCGTCAGGCGGCCGTGGCCGCGCAGGCCGGCGTCACCGCTGAATCACTGTCGCGCTTCGAGCGTGGCCGCTCGGCCGAGTTCGGTTCGCGCAAACTGCTGGCCGTGCTGGCCGTGCTCTCGATGGAACTCGACTTCATCGCTGCCGGGCAAGCCGGCACGCTGGATGAGTTGCGCCGCGAACGCAACCGCGCCGGCACGCAGCGCCCATGAAGCTCGCCGTTCACGTGCTGGGCCGCGAGGTGGCGGTGCTCGATCAGGCGGGCGACTTCAAGAGCGTGCTCACCTACCACGCAGGCGCTGCGGCGGACGACTTCATCTCGCTCACCATGCCCGTGCGCACCGAATCCTATGTGTGGGACGACCAGCTGCCACCCGTGCTGCAGATGAACCTGCCCGAGGGCTATCTGCTGCAGGTGCTGCAAGAGCAGTTCGGCCCGCACGTCGGCGCCAGCCCGATCGCGCTGCTCTCGGTGATTGGCCGCAACATGGTGGGCCGTCTTCAAGTGGCTGCGCCGGGTGCGGCCATCGACGAGCCGGCCAAGCCCATCGAACTGGCCGCACTGCTCAAAGGCGACAACTCCGAAGAAGCGTTCGCCGAGCTGGTGCGCCAGCACGCCACCAGCGGGGTGTCGGGTGTGGTGCCCAAGTTCCTCGACGCCGAGCTGTCGGCCATCGGCAGGCACCGCAAGGCCAGCGTCGTCACGCGCCGCCACATCATCAAAGGCTCCAGCCGGCAGCTGCCTTTCGTGGCACTCAACGAGCACCTGTGCATGCAGGTGGCATCACGCGTGCTGCCCGCGGGCAAGACCGAGGTCTCCGACGACGGCCAAGCGCTGGTGGTGCACCGCTTCGACGTGGGCGACGACGGCCAGCCGCACTGGGGCATGGAAGACTTCTGCTCGCTGCTGGGCTTGCGGCCCGCCGCCAAGTACGACACCACCTGGGAGCGCATCGCCCGCGCCGTGCGAGACCACGTGCCGGGGGCCGACCGATTGGAGGCTTTTCGTTGCCTCGCGATGACGCTGCTGCTGACCTACGCGCTGCGCAATGCCGACTGCCACGCCAAGAACCTGGCCTTGCTCTACACCTCTCGCGCCGACGTGCAGCTTTCACCGGCGTACGACATGCTCACCACGTGCGTGTACGCCGGCTTCCAGCACAACCCGCCGGCCATCGAGTTCATGGGCAAGAAGACCTGGGCGCCAGGCAAGAACCTGCAGAAGTTCATCGCGACCACCTTCGGCATTGCGCCCAGGGAGCAGCTGTACATGGTGGAAGCGATCAGCGATGCCGTGGCCGACGTGGGTGGGCAGGTGCGCCAGGCCATGAAGCAGCACAGCCAGTTCAACGACATCGGCAAGCGCATGCTCATCGCGTGGAGCGAAGGCGTGCGAGGCCTGCGCGACGAGCGTGTCTACGCCATGAGCGGCTGGGCCGGAGCGGCGGCATTCGAGGGCTTCTCTGCACCACCCAAACTGGGCGCCGGCGCAGCACAGCAGAACAAGGTAGGGCGCTCGCCTTTATTGGGTCGGCGCTGAGCGAGCGAAAGCGCTGCCTACAATGCCGAGCTTCGGGCCGTTAGCTCAGTTGGTTAGAGCAGAGGACTCATAATCCTTTGGTCGTTGGTTCAAGTCCAACACGGCCTACCAATTTTTTGTGCTGCGCCCGACTTCCAAGGTCGTGGTCGCATACAGCAAGCGTGCCAAGTGTGTGCTACGTGGCTACGCTCTTCGGCACCAGTCAGTGGTAATCCTCTTGACTCTTGCCGGCCTTGCGAAAGCTGTAGGTGTTGCAGCAAGTTGAGTCAGGGCTGCGAAGCGAACAGCCGCAATCGCTTTCTCGATCAGGTCGAGAGCATCGACTGTCTCGGCTCGATCCAGCAAGAAGTCGAAAAGGCGGTTGAGGTCTTCGTCGGCTGTGGCGCTGAAGCGAACGTCGAATGTCATTTGCGCAGTTGCTTGCGCTTGACGTCAAGCTTCGCTTGAAGCTTGACCAGCACCTCGTCCGCTGAGAACGAGGTGCCTGTTTTCTCGAAGTGTTGCCAGGCCAACTGGCCGCGTTCATGAAAGCGCGTCTGCACGCGGCGGAACTCAACCGCGTTGCGCACCGACGTCTCGACGAATTCGGACAGGGTCTCGCCTTGATGCAGCACGGCTTCGAGTTCGGCTCTTAGCTCTGGCTCGACGCGGACTTGAGGAATGACGGCTGATTTCATGTTCGGCACCGTAATGTATTTGCGTTGCGCCGGCAAATGACGTGTATCTGAGAGGTCAGCGAGGCTTCCAACGACCTTCCGCCAGAGCCATCTGCGTGGCCTAGAACGGCGCGGAAAGGTCCGCTATCTCTTGGGTGCTGCCCGCGCGTTGCAGCAGCTCCTCCAACCCCGCCACCTGCTGTCGCAATGCCGCGTTTTCCGCAGTCAGCGCAGCAACGCGTTGCTGCAGAGACTCCAGGGTTTCTTCCGACTCAGCGGACTCGCTGCGCGGTTTGCGCTTGGCTTCGCGCACGCGCTTGGCGGCCTGCTTCAATTCGTCCTTGCCGGCGGTGGCCGCTGCGACTTGCTCGTCGGCGGGCAAGGTCGCGACGGCGGCTGCGGCATTGATCGAGATCGTGCCGGCCTTGACGGCGGCCACCAGCTCGGGCGCCGCCTGCTTCTGGATCTTTTCAATCAGCACGACCTGGTTGCTGCTGAGGCGTGCGGCCTTGGCCAGGGCTTCACGGGTGTCGAATGGCGCCGATGTGTCCGCGCGGCCGGTGCTCACGTCAGGCACCTGGGCGGCCGGCTCTGCCGGGGCGGCAGCAATCCTGGCGCGCCGCTCGGCCACGATCTCGCGCTTGCGCAGGGCGAGCACGCCGCGCTGGAAGTCGGAGATGCTGCGCCGGCCCAGGTGCTGGTCGATCATCCACAGGTGCACGTCTTCGATGGACTGGAAGCGCGTGTTTTGCACCGTCTGGAAGGGCAGGCCGTGCTTGCGGCAGATGCCGTAGCGGTTGTGGCCGTCGACGAGCACGTCCCCCCACAGCACGAGCGCGTCGCGGCAGCCTTCGGCCAGGATGCTGCGCTCCAGGGCTTCGCATTCCTCCGAGGTCAATGGGTCGATGTAGGCTTTGAGTTCTTCGTTGACGACGATGTCCATGGTGCGGGTTCGAAGGTGCAAGGGGCGCGCATTGTAGGGAGGGCGCGGCCCGTTGATCGCAGCCTTACCCGGCTCTGCCGCGAGCGGGCTTGCGCTTGGCGTCGCTCTCGCCGCGCGCGGCGTTGGCTTGCACCGGCGCGTCGCTGCTGCTCACCAGCTGATCCAGGCAAAGCAGGGCGTCGACATAGGACACGAATCGGTTGAGGTACTCCGGCGAGACTTCACGCATCGCTCGCAGAGATCGAAGCACGAGAAGCTGTGAGTTGAGAGGGCCGGCGTTCTTCGGAACCTGCGCCATCGATTGGGTCAGCTGCCGGTCGACGTTGAGCTTGGACCAGGTGCTTCTGAAATACCTCAGCGCTTTCAATTCACCTGCGGGCTCGGCACCGGCAGCGGTATCACGGGCCGAGCTGCCATCGCCCTTCTGCGACGCATGGCGGGCGATCTGGCGGACGAGTTCGGCCAGAGGGTCTTGGCGGGATGGAAGTTGTTGCTGGAGGTCGTTGCCTGCCTCGGATCGAGCCTTTTCATACCGCTCGACATAGGCCGCCAGCACCGTTGCCAGCTTGCCATCCAGCACGCGTCTCGCTGCGCCTTCACGGCCCGCTGCGCGCCTGGCCAGGGCCTCGATGAAACGGAAGCGAACCGGGTCGAGCCGGTCCGCACCTCGCTCGCGCAAGGCGGCGAGCATCAGGCCCGGATCGACTTTGCCGATGCCGGTCTCACTGATGGGGCTTCGTCGTCCCATTCGAAGACCTTGGCACGGGTGCCATTTCCACGCGCCGGTTTCGGGACCGCCCCGCGGCGTCGGCGTTAGATGCCACCGGCTGCTCGGGACCGAACGCTGCAGCAAAGGTGGATGACGACGGAACGCCTTCATCGATCAGTGCCCGGGTCACAGTCAACGCCCGCTGGGCCGACAGCTCCCAGTTGTCGACGAACTGCTGGTTGCTGTCGCGAACCGGCTTGTCGTCGGTGAAGCCGCTGACCATCAAAAGTTCGTCTCGGGCGGCGAGATAGGTTGCGAGCGGCCCCGCCAGGCTCTTCAGCAGTTGCCGGCCCTCGGGCTGCAACTGGTCGGAGTTCAACGAGAACAGCAGGCTACCGCTGATCCCGATGCGCCCGTTGTTCAAAGTGACGCGGCCCGTTGACAGCGGCCCCGCCAAGGCCTTCTCCAGCGTCAGGCGCCGCTGCTCTTCGATCTGACGCTTCTTGACCTCGGTTTCCAGGTTGGTCGCCAGTTCCAGCTGGATGCCCAGCACGCAGACCAGCATCAGCACGAAGGCGCCCAGCAGGCTCGACATCAGGTCGCCGAACACGGCCCAGACCGGCGTGGTCTCCTCGATGCCGGTGTCGACGTCGTCCATCAGCTCGCCTCGGCGGCAAGGGCCGCTTGCCGGCCGGAGAGTTGCTGCAACTCTTCGACGATCTGCTTCTGCGACAGGATGCTCAGGTCGATGATCTCCCGTGCCTGCGCCACGTAGTAGCCCAGCTGCTCATCACTGCGCGCTGCCGACTTGTCGAGCGAGCCTTCAATGCGCGCCAGCGTGGCGATCAGCGCTTCGCTCGATTCGCTGAATTGCTGCACGCCGAAACCGAAGGCTTCACCCAGGCTGGAGACTTCGATCGCGCTGCCGGTCACTTCTGCGGCCACCGCCGTCAGACGGTCGGACTCCGCTTCGATCTTCTCGGCGAACTGCGTGCCGACCTGCTGCAGCAAAGCCGACGATGACGCGACCAGCGCGTCGATCGACCCGCGCTGTTCCGTGGCGGCGTGCTGGATGGCGTCGAGCAGCGCCCGCAGCGTTTCCATGATGCGATGGCGTTCTTCCAGGAGCTGGTTGTCTTGCACCATGCTGTCGGAGAGTTTCTGGCGCAGCTGGCCGATCACTTCGGCGGCGGCGCGCGGTGCCTCTGCGGCGGTTTGCGTCAGCTGGGCAATCTCGGTGATGGTGTTCCTGGCATGCGCTTCGGCTTGGGCGTGGATGTCGCGGGCGGTGCGTTCCAGCGTCTCGCAGATCTGCGCTTGCTGAGCGAGGGTTTGCGCGCCGGCTTGCTGCCAATTCTGTTGGAGCGATGTCGCCATCGATTCCAGCGACTGGGCGAGTGCCGCCTGCCGCTGCTGGTCGCTGGCGGCCAGGTCCGCTTGCAAGGCGGCGTGGGCTTTCTCCACCGTGGCCATCAGCGTGGCCGGCTGCTGCTCGCAGGCCTGCACCAGCGACGCCAGTGACGTTTGCAGTGCGCCAGACAGCTTGTCGCTGGTGTGCTGGTGCTGCGCGAGGGCGTCGCGCCAGGTTTGCGTCAGCGCGTTCTGGCCGGCCGAATGGGCGGCTTCCACCGAAGTCAACAGCCTGGCCGAGCGTTGCTCGAAGGTGTCGGCAAAGTTTTGCAGCGAGCCGTGCAAGCGCTGGGTTAGGCCATCCAGCTGCAGCGTGACCGTGTCGGCGACTCGTTCGTGCAGCGAGGCGGTTTCCTGCGCGATCCCCGCCATCGTGGCCTGGGCCACCGGCTCGATTGCAGTGCTGGCGACGCGGGCCACTGCGGTCAGGCTGTCTTTGAGGGACTTGTCCACCGACGACGCCAGCTCTGCGTAGACGGTCGTGGTGTTGCGGAAGAAGGCCTCTTGGCTGGCGAGCAGGCGATCGTTCAGCGCCTGGCTCTGCCGCTCGCTGTGCGCCATCATCGCCTGCAGCTGCCCCAGCACGTCGGGGATCACGCGGGCTTGCGACTGCAAGGTCTTGAAGGTTTCCTCGCGCAGGTGCGCGAGGGAGAAAGCGCGCAAGGTGGTGGCAATCCGGGTGTCCAGCAGCTGCAAGGTTTGCAGCCTTTCCCGGCGGCACACGGCCGACACCAGGCCCAGCATGGCAGAAGCGGCCACCCCGGCGACGGAGGTGCCGAACGCGAGCCCCAAGCCTTTGACCGGGGCGCTCAGGGCCGCGCGAATGGTCGGCAGATCGGTTGTGCTCTCGAGCGCCATCACCGCGCCGTCCAGCGTGACCACCATGCCCAGGAAGGTACCCAGCATCCCCAGCAGCACCAGCAGGCCCACGAGATAGGGCGTCATCACCGGGCCGGGCAGCCCGACCCGTTCGCCTTCGATGCGCTGGCGCACCGGGTTGCGCAGGGAAGGGTGCACCTTGTCGAGCCAGCCGGCCAGGTTCGGCAGGTTCTCCGGAATGGCCGTCAACGCCGTGGCCAGTGTCGACGTGGCTTGATGGAAGCGCCGCAGTTCAAGCGCGCCCATCAGGTAGAACGCGCCGATCAGCACCGTCATCGTCAGCGCGAGCGGATTCGAGCGGATGTACCCCGAGCCGACCCAACAGACCGCGGCCAGGCCCACGCAGAACGCCGCCACCCCAAGTTTCTTGTTCATTGCTGCCTTGTGGCCTCGTGGCCCATCGCTTCCATCATTCCTTCGATCGGCTGCAATCGCATGTCCAGTTCGGCGAGCAGCACGTGCTGCATGTTCTTGCGGTACGCGGGCCACCAGTCTGTGGGCGTCTCTTGATGCGACTTGCGCAGGGATTCGAATCGCCTTTCGAGCAGCGGGGTCACGTGCGAAAGCAGGTGGCGCTCACGCGTGTTCAAGGCTTCGTCCAGCACTGCGTCCAATGCCGCAAGCCGGCTGAGGTTTGGAGACCGCTTCGACAGCGCCGCCCGCACGTTGGCACGCAGGGGGCCGATGCGTTCGGCCATCGTGCGTTGATGCGCAAGGTACTGGCGCCGGTAAGGTAAAAAATCCATCGCGTTGTCGGCAGCTACCGTGAACAGGCCATCCGTGGTGATTGATTTGACCAAGTCCGCACGCATGCGGGCGAACTCTTCAACGGCGGCGTTTGTCGCAGGCGACCCGCCGGCCGCGGCATGAGGCGGGGGCGGCGCACCGGCGCCATTCAAGGCCGCCGAGAGAGAGATCGCATCGGACCAATCCAGCCACAGGCTCAATCGTTCCGCGAAGCTCTGTTTGGAGTCGGCGGTTTCGGCGGAGGCCAGCTCCGTGAGCAAGCGAACGAACGTCGAACTGGTGGTCGAAGGGGTGAAATGGGTGCGCGGCATTCTCTGCGCCATACCTGCAACTGACCGCAGATCGGAAAAGGGGCGGAGTCTACTGCATGGCAAGCGCCAGCCCGGTGCCGCAGCGCCCCGGGTACGGCAGGGTCATGTGCACCCAAGGCCCTGGACCGTCGAGAACGCTTCAGCGGACCACCCGCTTCGAGTTCCCGACGATCGTCAGTTCGACATAGGTCGACCCGTTGTGGTTTTCATCGGAGAACCGGAGCACGTATCCGCCGAGGTCCAGCTGGCGCAGCGCTTCCAGGCCGCGCACGAAGCCCTCTCTGGTGAGGTTCGGCCCCGCTTGCTGCAAGCCTTCGACAAGCGTCTTGGCAGAGACATAGCCTTCCATGTGGTTGTAGGTGATGTCCTTGGCTCCCGTCTTGAGCCCGATCGCGGAGATCTCTCGTGCAAGCCTGGAGCCACCGCCCCATGGATAAGGCATGACCTGGGCGATGGCGACTCCCTTGCAGCGGTCGCCCAGTGCCTGGATCAGCTGCTGCGAACTGACGACCGACATGGCATAGAACTGCGTGACCGAACCCGTGGCCTCATAGGCTGCGATGAAGTCGCTCGTCGCCTTGCCAGCCGTGATCAGAACGACGACCGGCGGCTTCGACTGCGCGAGCGTCTGTGCCGCCTCTTTCAGCCCGCTGCCGTCGACCTCCAGCGGAGCGGCCGCCATCAATGTGACGCGGTACTTGGCCGCGGCCGCGGTGGCTGCCTCGAGGCCTCCCTTGCCGAACGAGTTGTTCAGGTAGGCGATGGCGATGCGGGCAATCCCCAGCGTGCCCAGGTGCTGCACCATCTTCTCGACCTCGTCGCCATAGCCCGCGCGCACATTGAAGACGTATCGGTTGAACTTGTTCCGCAAGGCGTCCGAACCGGTGAAGGGGGCGACGAGGGGGACCTTGTGTTCTTGAATGACCGGAAGCGCGGCCAAGGTCGTCGGCGTGCCGGCAAAGTTGAACAAGGCGAAGACGCGATCCTGCTCAACCAGGCGCCGCGTGTTCTCCAGCGTTCGTTTCGGGTCATAGGCGTCATCGAGCGCGATGACCTTGATCCGCCGCCCGTGAACGCCCCCTTTGGCATTGACCTGGTCGAAGTGCCACGCGGCCCCTTCGCGGATCTCCCGCGACAGCGGGGCCAGCGGCCCGCTGAGTTGGCACGATTGGCCGATCAGGATGTCCGAGTCCTTGCCGGAGGCTTGTTGCTGCGCACGCGCCGGCCAGGGGCTGGCAATGAGCGCCACGGCCACGCTGCCCATGCTCCGCAATGCCTTTCTGCGCGGCATGGTGATGGAACGCTTCGGGGTGCTGGTCATGATCATTAATAAGCCGTCCGGTCGGTTTATTAATGATATGCCGCCGGTTCTTTGCGGGTCAATCCAACTCCGGGCATACCCCGACAGGCAGGCGCCGCCGCTTCAGTCCGGCTCTGCGGGCTCCATGGGCAGGCTGCCCAGCAGGCCATTCAGTTCGTCCAGCGCGACATAGAAGCCGTCGATGAAGTCGGCGCCGATGTGCGCTTCGATGGCCGCGTAGGCGGCTTCGATTTCCGGTGCCATCTCGGCGGCAATGCGCCGGCTGCGCGCCGTCAGCGTCACCAGCACGCGGCGCTGGTCTTGAGCCAGCCGCTCGCGCTGCACCAGCCCCAGGTCGTCCATGCGGGCCAGCACCCCCGCCAGGCTGGGGCTGGACAAGCGGCACACCGCGCCGATCTGGCGCGGCTCCATCGGGCCTTGCTCGAGCAGCGCACGCAAGATGCGCCACTGCTGTTCGGTGACGCCATGGGCATTCAGGATGGGGCGGAAACTCGCCATCACGCCTTCGCGCGCCTGCAGCAGCAGAAGCGGCAAGTTGCGATGGTGAAACACGGGCGCGGCGGGCGGCGCTGAACGGCTGCGGCTGGACATGCTCACATCTTAGCGAATGCACCCCGCCGGCGTCTCGGCTCGGTCAGCACGAAACGTTCATGCCCCGTTCTCGAACAACTCGAGGATGACATGCCGCAACCAGTTGCTGCCCGGGTCCGACTCGAACCGGCGGCTCCAGTGAAGGGCCACTGCGATCTGGCTTTGCGGAAGATCCGGCCTGATGGCCGCAAGCCGGTCCGCCACCAGCGGAACAACGCCGCCAGGCGCGATGGCGACCAGGTCGGTGGCCGCAACGATCGAGGGCAGCACGAGAAAGTGCTCCGTGACCAGCCGCAACCGATCCTCCAGGCCCAGCTGCTTCAGGATGCGCAAGGTGTCCGCATGGGAGCGAACGGCAACGAACTCCAGCGTCTTCAAGGCAGAGATCAGCGCACGGCCTTTCATGGCCTTCTTCAGGAACGGATGATCGTGGCGCAAGAGCACCGAGTACTGGTCTTTCAGCAGGCGCGCGCGCTGCGTGTCCTTCACCGACGGCAGGTGCCCGATGGCGAAGTCGAGCCGGCCGCTGTCCAGAAGCGGGCCGATCTGTTCGCGCGGCACGACGGGGCGTGTCTCGATGCGCACCCCAGGGGCACGTGCGCGCAATGCCGTCATCAGGCCGGGCAGGAAGCGGGCCTCTCCGATGTCGCTCATGTGGATCTGGAAGACGCGCCGCGACGCCGCCGGATCGAACTGCGTCGTGTCGGCCAGGGCCTGCTCCAGTGTCGCGAGGGCTTCTCGCACCGGCCCGGCCAGGCGGTTGGCCTTTGGCGTGGGCTCAACGCCGCCGGCGATGCGCGTGAACAGCGGGTCGTGCAGCATGCGCCGCAGCCGTGCGACGCCCTGGCTTGCCGTCGGCTGCGTCAAGTCCAGCTGATCTGCTGCGCGGCTCACGCTGCCTGAGCGGTAGACGGCGTCGAAAAGTCTCAACAGGTTCAGGTCGATGTCTTTGATCTGCACTGCGATGCTCGCGTCGGCTGCACACGCGATCAGTATGCGTTAGATGCATGTTGCTTAGTTCGACACCGGCATTGCTGCATGAAGTGGGGCCATCGACACTGCGAGCCGATCTCACGAGGCCATTCAGATGTCGCACCCAGCCGTTGACACGCAGGCAACCCACCGGGTTTCGGTTCGGGAGGCCGTCCTCCAGCTCTTGCGATCGTTCGGCATGACGACCGTCTTCGGCAACCCGGGCTCGACGGAGCTTCCCTTGTTCCTCGGGTTCCCGGGCGACTTCCGCTACCTGCTGGGCTTGCAGGAGTCGGTCGTGGTCGGCATGGCCGACGGCTACGCACAGGCCACCCGCAACGCGGCGTTCGTGAACCTGCACTCCGCGGCCGGTGTGGGGCATGCGATGGGCAACATCTTCACGGCCTACAAGAACCGCACGCCGCTCGTCATCACGGCCGGGCAGCAGGCCCGTTCCATCCTTCCCTTCGAGCCCTTTCTGTTCTCGAAGCAGGCGGCCGAGCTGCCTAGGCCGTACGTGAAGTGGAGCGTGGAGCCTGCCCGCGCCGAAGACGTGCCGCACGCCATCGCTCGCGCCTACTACATCGCGATGCAACCGCCGCGCGGGCCGGTGCTGGTGTCGATCCCGGCCGACGACTGGACCGCGATGACCGAGCCGGTGGCGCCCAGGCTGGTCAGCCAGGAGCTGCGCCCGGACCCTGCCGTGCTGCAAAAGATCGCCGACTCGCTGAATGCCTGCCGCAAGCCGGCCTTCGTCGTCGGCGCGGCGGTGGATCGCGACGGCGCCTGGAACCAACTGCTGCAGCTTGCAGAGCGCCACGATGCCAGGGTGTTCGTGGCGCCGATGTCCGGGCGCTGCGGCTTTCCGGAAGATCACAGGCTCTTCTCGGGCTTCCTTCCGGCCATGCGCGAGCGGATCGTCGAGCGGCTGGCGGAACACGACCTCGTCTTCGCGGTCGGGGCGGCGGCCTTCACCTACCACGTCGAAGGCAGCGGGCCTCACCTGGCGCCTGGCACCGAGCTGGTCCAGCTCATCGATGACCCTGACACTGCCGCGTGGGCGCCGATCGGCACGTCCGTCGTGTCCAGCATCCGGCTGGGCCTGGTCGATCTGCTCGCGCTGGCGGCTCCGGTCGAGCGCGGCACCTCCCGGGCGCTCGTGCGGGCCGAGCGGCCCCCTGCACCTTCGCCCGGCGGCCGCATGTCCGCGGCCTTCGTGTTGAGGATGGTGGCTGAGCTGCGGGATCCCCGAAGCATCGTGGTCGAAGAAGCCCCGAGCATGCGGCCTGCCATGCAGGCTCATCTGCCGATCCTGCACAGCGAGACCTTCTACACGATGTGCAGCGGCGGGCTGGGCCATGGTCTGCCGGCCGCCGTGGGCGTGGCGCTGGCCAAGCCCGAAGCGCGGGTCATCGCGATCATCGGCGACGGTTCTGCCATGTACTCGATCCAGGCGCTGTGGACCGCCGCGCAGCATGCGCTGCCGATGGTCTTCATCGTCATGAAGAATCGGCGCTATGCAGCGCTGCAGGACTTCTCTTCGGTATTCGGCTACGCCCCCGGCGAGCCCGTGGCAGGCACCGAATTGCCCGAACTCGACTTCGTGGCGCTCGCGAAGGGGCAGGGCATCGCGGCGCTCTCGGTGTCCGAGCCGGGCTCTCTTCAGGACGCGCTCACCAAGGCCTTTGCTGCGCGGCAACCCGTGCTGATCGAAGTGGAAGTTGCATGAGTACCGTCTCGATGTTGATAAACGGCGAAGCGCGCATGTCGAGAAACGGGCGCGTCTTCGAGCGGCGCAACCCCTTGGACGGCACGGTGGCGAGCACCGCACCTGCGGGCACGGTTGCCGATGCGATCGAAGCCGCGGACGCCGCTGCCGCCGCCTTCGTTCACTGGTCGATGACCGGGCCCTCGCAACGCCGAGCGCTGCTGCTGGAGGCCGCCAGCCGGTTGCTGGCGCTGGCGGACGACATCGCGCAGGCCATGGCCGCCGAGGTGGGTGCGTCGAAGCTGTGGGCTCAGTTCAACGTGCGCCTGGGCGCAGACATGCTGCGCGAAGCGGCCTCGCTGACGACGCAGATCGCCGGCGAGGTGATTCCGTCGGACACCCCGGGATCGCTGGCCCTGGCCATGCGCCAGGCCGCAGGCGTCGTGCTCGGCATCGCACCGTGGAACGCGCCGGTGATCCTCGGCGTTCGTGCGCTGGCTGTCCCGCTGGCCTGCGGCAACACGGTGGTCATGAAGGGCAGCGAGCTGTGCCCGCAAACGCACGGCCTGGTCGTCCGGGCGCTGCACGAAGCGGGCTTGCCGCCAGGCACGGTCAACTTCGTCACCAACGCTCCGAAGGACGCGGCGGATGTGGTCCAGGCCATCATCGCCCACCCCGCCGTGCGCCGCGTGAACTTCACCGGCTCGACCCACGTGGGCAGGATCATTGCGCAGCATTGCGCAACGCATCTGAAGCCCTCCGTGCTGGAACTGGGCGGCAAGGCGCCGCTGATCGTGCTGGATGACGCCGACGTCGACGCCGCAGTCGATGCAGCGACCTTCGGCGCCTTCGCCAACTCGGGCCAGATCTGCATGTCGACGGAGCGGATGCTGGTCGACGAGCGTGTGGCCGACGAGTTCGCAGCCAAGCTCAAGGCCCGGGCCGTGGCCTTGCCGATCGGAGACCCGCGGAGCGGGCTGGTCGTGCTCGGCTCGGTGGTCGACATGTCGACGGTAGCGCGCGCCAATGCGCTGATCGACGACGCGCTTGCCAAGGGCGCGCGGCTTCTGTGCGGTGGGCCGGCGGCAAGCACCGTCATGGCGGCAACGCTGCTCGATTTCGTGACGCCCGAGATGCGGCTCTTCAGGGAGGAGACCTTCGCGCCGGTGAAGGCCATCGTTCGCGTGAAGGATGAACTCGATGCCATCCGCTGCGCCAACGACAGCCCGTTCGGGTTGTCGGCGGCCGTCTTCACACGCGACATCGCGCGCGGCCTTCGGGTGGCGCAGCGAGTGCAATCCGGAATCTGCCATGTCAATGGGCCGACCGTTCACGACGAGGCGCAGATGCCCTTCGGCGGCGTGAAAGACAGCGGCTGGGGCCGCTTCGGCGGCCGGGCCGGGGTCGAGGCGTTCACCGACCTCCGGTGGATCACCGTCCAGGCAGGCGAGCGGCACTATCCGTTCTGAAGGCGAAGCCATGCGCAGGCTCCTGAACGTGGAAGACTGGCGCGATGCCGCGCGGCGCTGCCTGCCCAGGCTGGTGTTCGACTACGTCGACGGCGGTGCCGAAGATGGCGTGACGATGCGCGCCAACCGCGACGACTTCGAACGCATCGGCCTGCTGCCTCGCGTCCTGCGAAGCACGGTCGACGTGTCGACCTCGACAGAGGTGTTCGGCCGCCGGTGGAGCACCCCCATTGCCGTGGCCCCGATGGGCCTGAATGCGCTGACGCGCCCCCATGGAGACATTCTTCTGGCCAAGGCCGCTGCGGCACATGGCGTTCCGTTCGTGCTGTCCACGGCGTCGAATGCCAGGCTGGAGGATGTCAGGGCCGCGGCGCCCGATGCCGACCTGTGGCTGCAGCTCTACGTCTTGCAGGACCAGTCGATCTCGGAGCAACTGCTTCGCCGAGCAGCCGCATCGGGCTACAGCACACTGGTTCTGACGGTTGACGTTCCCGTCAGCGGGCTGCGGGAACGCGATCTGCGCAACGGTTTCAGTCTGCCGTTCAAGGTCTCGCCACGGTTGGCCGTCGACTTTGCGCTGCACCCGGCGTGGAGTGTTCGCCAGCTGCTTGCCGGTCGCCCGGCCTTCGTGAACCTGGTCGAGCATGCCTCGGGGCCGATGTCGGCCGAGGCGCAGGCAGCGCTGCTGTCTCGTGCGATGGACCAGAGCCTGGACTGGTCCCGGGTGAGTGCCCTTCGGAAGAGCTGGCCTGGGCGAATTCTGCTCAAGGGCGTTCTGCATCCGCTGGATGCCAGGCTTGCGCTGGAGCACGGCGTCGACGGGCTCATCGTCTCCAACCACGGCGGCAGGCAGCTTGACGGTGCCGCCTCATCCATTGCCGCCTTGCCCGGCATCGTCGCCGAGGTTCAAGGGCGGATCCCGGTGCTGCTGGACGGCGGCATCCGGCGCGGCGTTGACGTGGCAAAGGCCATGGCGCTCGGCGCCGCGGCGGTGCTGGTCGGCAGACCGCTGCTGTACGGGCTGGCCGTCGCCGGCGAGTCGGGAAGCCTGCGTGTGCTGGCTGGCCTGACTGAAGAACTCAAACGCTGCATGACGCTCCTGGGCGCTGCGAAGACCCCGGAGCTTGGTGATGTGCAAACCGCGGTTCAAACCACGGTTCAAACCGCGCCAGCTTCTCGATCCACCCGTTGAACGCCGCTCGGGCCGGCGCGCTGTCAAACAAATCTGGAGACTGGTTATGCGTGTTGTTGAACTCTGGAAGACCGTGGCCCGCTGCGCTCGTCGCGTGGCGGCTGCTCGGCACGTCGTGGCCGGCGCTTGCCTCGTGTCGCTTGCAGTGCTGCAGGGGTGTGCGAGCGAGTCGCCCCAGGCCGCAAGGGCCAGCGTGAAACGCATGTACGTCCTGTACTGCGGGGAAGCCCAGGTGCCGGACATCTCGCCCTGGTCCGAGGGGAAGAACGCCAACGTTGCGGCCTCGTTCAGCAACCAGTGCTATCTCATCGAGCATGCGAAAGGGTGGCTGATCTGGGATACCGGCTACCCGGATGCATTGGCCAACAAACCCGAGGGCTTGAAGACCCCCCGATTCACCGCCTACCGCAAGAAGACGCTGCAAGCGCAGCTGGCGGAAATCGGCGTTTCACCCGACCAGGTGACCTACCTCGCCATGTCGCATTCGCATGCGGATCACATCGGCAACGCGAACATGTTTGCATCGTCCACGCTGTTGATACAGAAGCCGGAGTACGACGCGGCATTCGGCGCAGATGCCGCGAAGCAGGGCTTCCCGGTGCAGAGCTACGACAAGTTGAAGGACAGCAAGAAGGTTGTTCTCGAAGGCGACCACGACGTGTTCGGGGACGGCTCCGTCAGGATCATCTCCACGCCCGGGCACACCGCCGGTCATCAATCGCTGCTGGTTCGCCTCGGCAACACAGGGGCCGTCATCTTGACGGGGGATGTCGCGCATTTCCAGGAGAACTGGGACATGAGGCGCGTCCCCGTTTTCAACTTCAGCCGGGACGCCAGTCTCGCCTCGATGGAGAAGATCTCGGCCCTTGCACAGCGAGAGGCCGCGCAGATCTGGATCAATCACGACAGTTCGCAGATTGCCGGCAAGCGCCTTTCGCCGCTGTACTACGACTGAACGGCGCAGCAGCCGTCAAACACTTTCCTGATTAGTGACAAAGCTCAGCTTCACCTTACCTCCGTTCGGGCTGAGCCTGTATTCCCGATCGCCCTGAGCTTGTCGAAGGGAGCCAGCGCAGTGCACGGCGCTGGCTCCCTTCGACAGGCTCAGGGCGAACGGAGGTTGGCTGAGGCATGTCACTAATCAGCAGGAACACTTTTACTACACCACAACGCTGGAGACAAAACATCATGAATGAATCTGCAATGACCCGCCGCAAGGTGCTGGGCGCTGGTACCGCACTGCTGATGGCTTCGATGGAGGCATTGGCGGCAGACGGCCGAACCATCGAATGGGTCGTGGGGTTCGCCGCAGGAGGCGGATCGGACGTCGTGGCCCGCACCGTCGCCGAAGGAATGGCGAAGGAGCTGAACCAGACCATCGTCGTCATCAACAAGCCCGGTGCGTCGACCAACATCGCGGCCGACTACGTGGCCAAGGCCCGGGACGCCGGCAACACCATGCTCACCGCGGACTTTGCGACCCTGGCAGCCAATCCCCATCTCTACAGCAAGCTCACGTACAGCATCGAACGCGACTTCTCGCTGGTCGGGATGCTGGTGCGGTATCCGTTGATCCTGGTCGTCCACCCCAGCGTCCCGGCGAAGGACTTCAAGGAATTCCTGGCTTGGGCGAAGGCGCAGAAGGAGCCGGTGAATTACGCAACGCCTGGAACGGGCACCCCGCATCACCTGGCGACCGAACTCCTGCGCGAAGCGACAGGCTTGCGGCTGAGCCACGTGCCCTACCGGGGCGGCGCCCCGGCCATGCAAGACGTCATTGGCGGGCAAGTGCCGTTCATGCTCATCGAATCGACGGGTGGGCTGCAGCACATCGCTTCCGGGCGCGTCCGCGCCATCGCCGTGGCCAGCGGCACGCGGATGTCGGCGTTGCCCGATGTGCCTACCTTGCAGCAGCAGGGGTTGAAGAACTTCGAAGCTTTCGCATGGCAGGGGCTGGCGATTCCCGCCACCGCACCTTCGGGGTCGGTCGAGAAGTACAACCGCGCGCTGGTGGCGTCCCTCAACTCTTCAACGGTGCGTGCGCGCCTTCAAGTGCTGGGCGCAGAACCGCTCCCCGGTACGCCTGCGCAGATGGTGGAGTTCACGCGGGCGGAACGGGAGCGCTGGGGTGCGTTGATCAAGCAGCTCGACCTCAAGGCCGAGTGACGTAGACACGAGGCATCGGTTGCTGCATGTGCACATGCAGGCGAAAGGAGCCACCACCTTCAGGCCAGCCGTTCAACGGAACCTGGGGCATCGCCGGAGTTGACACACTCACATCTTAGCAATTACATTGCTAATGTATTAGTGAATGCACGGCATGACCCATCCCGCCCCGCCTTTCAACCTGAGTGTGCCACCCTACCGCCTCAGCGGTGCGGTCTACAGCGCGCTGCTGAACGACCCGCAGCAGCTGCAGGCCCTGGGCGACGCCGTGCACCAGCCGCCCTACAAGGCGCCGCCGCGCGCGCCGGTGCTGGCCGTGCGGCCGCGCAACGCGCTGGCCGGCGACGGCGACACGATCGCGGTGCCTGCCGGCCACGGCGCGCTGCGCACGGGCGCGGGGCTGGGCATCGTGATCGGCCGCAGCGCCTGCAGGGTGGCCGAGGCCGACGCGCTCTCGATGGTGGCCGGCTACCTGGTCAGCAACGACCTGAGCTTGCCACTGGCCAGCCACTACCGCCCGGCCGTGCGGCAGATGGCGCGCGACGGTTTCTGCCCGCTGGGCGCCGCGGTTCCGGCGGCGCAGGTGGCCGACCCAGATGCACTCGCCATCACCTTGGCGCTCGATGGCCAGCCGGTCTGGCAGGCGCACACCGGTGGCCGTGTGCGCGGTGTGGCCGCACTGCTCAGCGCGGTCAGCGGGTTCATGACGCTGCAGCCCGGCGACGTGTTGCTGCTGGGGATCAGCGCCGATGCGCCGCTGGCCTGTGCGGGCCAGCGCATGACCGTCACGATTGCCGGCGTCGGCACCCTGCACAACACGCTGGTGGCGGAGGCCGCATGAAGACCGCACGCGTCGCCTACCGCGGCGCCATCCACAGCGCCACGCCCGTTGCGGGCGACTCCAGCGAGCGCATCCGCCTGGCCGACGGCCGCGTGGTGGCCGAAGCCGACGTTGTGTGGCTGCCGCCGTTCGAGGTGGGCACCATCATCGCGCTGGGGCTGAACTACGCCGACCACGTGAAGGAGCTGGCCAAGGAACTCACCGTCACCGCCAAAGACGAGCCGCTGGTTTTTCTGAAAGGCCCGGGCAGCCTGATCGGCCACCGGGGCGACACCCGCCGGCCCGCCGGCGTGGCCTTCATGCACTACGAGTGCGAGCTTGCGGTGGTGATCGGCCGCAGCGCCAAGAACGTGAAGGCCGCCGATGCCATGGCCCACGTCGCCGGCTACACCGTCTGCAACGACTACGCCGTGCGCGACTACCTGGAAAACTGGTACCGCCCCAACCTGCGCGTGAAGAACCGCGATGGCGGCACGGTGCTCGGCCCATGGTTCGTGCCGGCGGCCGAGGTGCCCGACCCGCACGCGCTGGCGCTGCGCACCCGCGTCAACGGCCAGCTCAAGCAGCAGGGCAGCACCGCCGACCTGATCAACGACATCCCCGCGTTGATCGAGTACCTCAGCAGCTTCATGACGCTGCAGGCCGGCGACGTGATCCTGACCGGCACGCCCGACGGCGTGGCCAATGTGAACGAAGGCGACGAGGTGGTGTGCGAGATCGACGGCATCGGCCGGCTCGTCAACCACATCGTTGCAGACACGGAGACATGACGATGCGCATTCAGCACCTGATCAACGGCCAGGCAGTAGACAGCCGAGAGACCTTCGAGACCATCAACCCCGCCACCCAGGCCGTGCTGGCCGAAGTGGCGGCAGGCAGCGGCGCCGAGGTCGATGCCGCTGTGGCCGCCGCCAAGGCCGCCTTCCCGGCCTGGGCCGCCCGCCCGGCCACCGAGCGCGCCGCGCTGATGCGCAAGCTGGGCGAGCTGATCACGCAGCACGTGCCCGAACTGGCGCGCACCGAGACGCAAGACACCGGCCAGAGCATCAGCCAGACCGGCCGGCAGCTGGTGCCGCGTGCGGCCGACAACTTCAACTACTTCGCCGAGATGTGCACCCGGGTCGACGGCCACACCTACCCCACGCCGACGCACCTGAACTACACGCTCTTTCACCCGGTGGGCGTGTGCGCGCTGATCAGCCCCTGGAACGTGCCGTTCATGACGGCCACCTGGAAGGTGGCGCCTTGCCTCGCCTTCGGCAACACCGCGGTGCTGAAGATGAGCGAGCTCAGCCCCATGACCGCCAGCCGGCTGGGCCAGCTCGCGCTGGAGGCCGGCATCCCCGCCGGCGTGCTGAACATCGTGCATGGCTTCGGGCGCGAGGCCGGCGAGCCGCTGTGTGCGCACCCCGACGTGCGCGCCATCAGCTTCACCGGGTCCACCGCCACCGGCAACCGCATCGTTCGCAGCGCGGGCCTGAAGAAGTTCAGCATGGAACTCGGCGGCAAGAGCCCCTTCGTGGTCTTTGCCGATGCCGACCTGGAGCGCGCGCTCGACGCCGCCGTGTTCATGATCTTCAGCAACAACGGCGAGCGTTGCACCGCCGGCAGCCGCATCCTGGTACAGAAGTCCATCTATGCCGACTTCGCGGCAAAGTTCGCCGAGCGCGCCCGGCGCCTCACGGTCGGCGACCCGATGGACGAGCAGACCATCATCGGCCCGATGATCAGCCCCGCCCACCTGGCCAAGGTGCGCAGCTACATCGAGCTGGGCCCCAGCGAGGGCGCCACGCTGCTGTGCGGCGGGCTCGACCGCCCGAGCTACGCGCCGGCCCTGCAGGGCGACCTGCAGCGCGGCAACTTCGTCTGGCCCACGGTCTTTGCCGACGTGGACAACCGCATGCGCATCGCGCAAGAAGAGATCTTCGGGCCGGTGGCCTGCCTGATCCCGTTCGACGACGAAGCCGACGCAGTGCGCATCAGCAACGACATCGCCTACGGCCTGAGCAGCTACGTGTGGACCGAGAACCTGGGCAAGGCGCACCGCGTGGCCGCCGGCATTGAGGCCGGCATGTGTTTCGTCAACAGCCAGAACGTGCGCGACTTGCGCCAGCCCTTCGGCGGCACCAAGGCCAGCGGCACCGGGCGCGAAGGCGGCACCTGGAGCTACGAGGTGTTCCTCGAACCCAAGAACGTGGCAGTGAGCCTGGGCGGCCACCACATCCCGCACTGGGGCGCCTGAAAGGCACCACACCGTTTTAGGAGACCCTGATGGGCAAACTGGCCTTGGCCGCCAAGATCACGCACGTGCCGTCGATGTACCTCAGCGAGCTGCCCGGCCCGCGCCAGGGCACGCGCGCCGATGCCATCGAGGGCCACCGCGAAATCGCGCGCCGCTGCAAGGCGCTGGGTGTCGACACGCTGGTGGTGTTCGACACGCACTGGCTCGTCAACGCCAGCTACCACATCAACTGCGCGCCGCACTTCAAGGGCTGCTACACCAGCAACGAGCTGCCGCACTTCATCGCCAACATGCCCTACGAAGCGCCGGGCAACCCGGCGCTCGGCCAGCTGCTGGCCAAGGTGGCTAACGCCCATGGTGTGGAGACGCTGGCCCACGACAGCACCACGCTGAACCTCGAATACGGCACGCTGGTGCCGCTGCGCTACATGAATGCCGACCAGCACTTCAAGGTGGTGTCGGTGTCCGCGCTGTGCACCAGCCACTACCTCAACGACAGCGCGCGCCTGGGCTGGGCGCTGCGCCGTGCGATCGAAGACGAATACGAGGGCACCGTCGCCTTCTTCGCCAGCGGGTCGCTCAGCCACCGCTTTGCGCAGAACGGCCTCGCGCCGGAGTTCGCGCAGAAGATCTGGAGCCCGTTCCTGGAGCGCCTGGACCGCGACGTGCTGCGTCTGTGGCAGAGCGGCCGGCGCGCCGACTGGGCCGAGTTCTGCGCCATGCTGCCCGAATACGCCAGCAAGGGCCACGGCGAAGGCTTCATGCACGACACGGCGATGCTGCTGGGCGCGCTGGGCTGGGCCGACTACGACGCGCCGGCCGAGGTGCTGACGCCGTACTTCGGCGCCTCGGGCACCGGGCAGCTGAACGCGGTGTTTCCGGTGACGCCGCAAGACGGCCGCGCCGTGCCGCCGCCGCAGGCTTCGTCGGGCCAGGGCTACCGGTCCGAATCGCGTCTTTGACCCCAATCAGCGACCGATCCCCATGCCCCATCTCGTGATCCTCTACACCGCCAATCTCGACGCTCCGGCAGATGCCGGCGGGGCCGACCTGCCGCGGCTGTGCCGCGCACTCGCCGACACCATGCTCGCGCAGCGCGACGATGCCGGCGAGCCGGTGTTCCCGCCCGGCGGCGTTCGCGTGCTGGCCTACCCCGCCGCGCACTGGGCCGTGGCCGACGACGGTGCGGCCGGCCGCGCGGCAGGCGGCAGCGGCGACTACGGCTTCGTCTACCTCAATCTGCGCATGGGCCGCGGCCGCAGCACTGCCGTGCACCAGCGCGTGGGCCAGGCGCTGGCCGACGTGGCGCGCAGCCACCTGCAAGTGCTGCTGGCCAGCCGGCATGTCGGCGTCACGCTGCAGATCGACGAAGGCCCGGAGGTGTTCGACGCCAAGGCCAGTTCGCTGCACCCCCTGTTCAACAAGACCTGAATTCGACCACGCCCATGCTGCCCACAGACACCATCGAGGCCCTGGCCCGCGAGCTGTACCAGGCGCGCAAGACGCGTGTCGCGCTGCGCCATTTCTCGGCCCGCCACCCCGGCATGACCATCGACGACGGCTACGCCATCCAGCGCGCCTGGGTGGCGCTGGAGCTGGCCGACGGGCGCAGCATCAAGGGCCGCAAGATCGGCCTGACCTCGCGCGCGATGCAGATGTCCAGCCAGATCGACGAGCCCGACTACGCGCCGCTGATGGACGACATGTTCTTCGCCGACGGCGGCGACATTCCCATCGACCGCTTCATTGCGCCGCGCATCGAAGTCGAGCTGGCCTTCATCCTCGCGCAGCCGCTGCGCGGCCCGGGCGTCACGCTCTACGACGTGCTGTCGGCCACCGACCACGTGAGCCCGGCCATCGAGATCATCGACGCACGCATCGAGCAGTTCGACCGCGACACCAAAGCACCGCGCAAGGTGTTCGACACGATCTCCGACTTTGCCGCCAACGCCGGCATCGTGCTTGGCGGCCGCCCGGTGCGGCCGCCGGACGTGGACCTTCGCTGGGTCGGCGCGCTGCTGCACAAGAACGGCGTCATCGAAGAGACCGGCCTGGCCGCCGGCGTGCTGAACCACCCGGCCAACGGCGTGGCCTGGCTGGCCAACAAGATCGCCCGCCATGGCGAGATGCTGAACGCCGGCGACGTGGTGCTGGCCGGCTCGTTCACGCGGCCCACGGCAGCCGTGCGCGGCGACAGCCTGCGCGCCGACTACGGCCCGCTGGGCAGCATCAGCTTCCGCTTCGTTTGAGCGCGGAACGCACACCATGCAGATCCCGCGCAACACCTTCCGCGATGCACTGCAAGCCGGCCGCACGCTGATCGGCCTGTGGGTCGGGCTGGCCGACGCCAACGCCGCCGAGGCCCTGGCCACCACCGGCTACGACTGGCTGCTGCTGGACGGCGAGCACGCGCCGAACGACCCGCGCAGCGTGCTCGACCAACTGCGCGCCGTGGCGCCGTACCCCGTGCACCCCGTCGTGCGCCCGGTGCAGGCCGATGTGGCGCTGGTCAAGCAGTACCTCGACGTCGGCGCCCAGACGCTGCTGGTGCCGATGATCGACACCGCCGAGCAGGCGGCGCTGATGGTGCGCGCCATGCGCTATGCCCCCGAAGGCATTCGCGGCATGGGTGCCGCCCTGGCGCGTGCCTCGCGCTGGAACCGCATCGACGATTACCTGAACCAGGCCAATGGCCAGATGTGCCTGCTGGTGCAGGCCGAGACGGTGCAGGCCATCGGCAACCTGCCGGCCATTGCCGCCACCGACGGTGTGGACGGCGTGTTCTTCGGCCCGGCCGACCTGTCGGCGTCGATGGGCTTGCGCGGCCAGCCCGGCCATGCCGAGGTGCAGCGCTGCATCACCGACGGCATTGCCGCCGTGCGCCGCGCCGGCAAGGCCGCCGGCGTGCTGAGCGCGGACCCGGCCAGCGCGCGGCTGTACCTGGAAGCGGGTGCGCAGTTCGTGGCCGTCGGCGTGGACACCAGCCTGCTGGTGAAGGCTGCGCTTCAGCTGCGCCAGCAGTTCGGCGCAGGCGGCACCGCTGCATCAACGTCAAGCGTCCCGCTTTCCGGCAGCCCTTACTGAGCCGTTCAACGATCACAAGACCACAAAACCACAACCCACCCAGGAGACAAACATGCACGACAGAAACACAACCAACCTCCAGCGCCGCCAATGGCTGAGCCTGGCCCTGGCCGCCAGCGCCTCGCTGGCACTGGCCCCCGGCGTGGCCGCAGCCGCCGACGACAAGCCCATCGAATGGGTCGTCGGCATGGCCGTCGGCGGCGGCTCCGACACCGTGGCCCGCACCGTTGCCGAGGCCATGAGCAAGCAGCTGGGCCAGACCATCATCGTCAACAACAAACCGGGCGCGGCCACCAACATCGCGGCCGACTACGTGGCCAAGTACAAGGACGTGGAGCACGTGCTCCTGACCGGCGACTTCGCCACGCTGGCCAGCAACCCCTTCCTCTACAGCAAGCTGCCTTACGACGCCGACCGCGACCTCGCCAGCGTGGGCATGCTGGTGCGCTTTCCGCTCATCGTCGTGGTGTCCGTCAACCACCCGGCCAAGAACTTCAAGGAGTTCGTGGCCTGGATGAAGGCCCAGCCTCAGGAGGTGAACTACGCGTCGCCCGGTGCCGGCACGCCGCACCACCTGGCCACCGAACTGCTGGTGCGCAAGCTGGGCGTGAAAGCCGTCCACGTGCCCTACCGCGGCGCAGCGCCGGCGCTGCAAGACGTGATGGGCGGCCAGCTGCCCTTCATGCTGGTGGAGTCGGCCGCCGGCCTGCCGCTGATCAACGGCGGCAAGCTGCGCCCGCTGGCAGTGGGCACCGCCACCCGCATGAAGACCCTGCCCGAGGTGCCCACGCTGCAAGAAGAGGGCGTGAAGGGTTTCGAGGCCTTCGCCTGGCAGGGCCTGTCGGTGCCGGCCAGCGCCAGCGCTGCCCACATCGCCCGCCTGAACCAGGCACTGCGCGCCGCGCAAGACAGCACCTTCGTCAAGGCACGCTTCCAAGCCCTCGGGGTGGAGGTGGTGTCAGGAACCCCGCAGCAGATGCAGAAGTTCGCCCAGGCCGAACGCCAGCGCTGGGGCGCGCTGATCAAGGAGCTGAATCTGAGTCTGAAGTCGGATTGAGATGCCGCGCTGCTGAGCGGGCCTATTGCCCGCGCAAGAGGGCTCGTGCCAACATGCGTCTGCGATCAGTCGCTCGCGCTGACGGCAAGACCCACAATTCGTGAATTCGAAAGAAAGCTAAATGAGAAAGTTGCACGTCGCCCTGGCCTTGGTTGGGGCGGTCGTTATCTCCATCCTGCTCTTGGCTGCGGTTTCAGTGTCTGGCGCCATGCTTGCTCCTCGAATGTTCGCCTTTGCTCAGAGTCCCTTCTTGGGGCTCTTGGTTCTCTCGGCTCTTTGCATGGCGCTCGTCATTCTGTTGTTGCAACGTAGCGCAAGGCACAATCGCAAGCAGTCCTGAACTTGCCCAGGTGGCAGCGGCGTCCGGCAAACACTTACCGGCTGTGCCAGCCCTTGACGAAAACGTTGAACTAAGCCGCTGAAGCGGTGGTTGAATTCCACCCGACATGTCAACCAAGCGGTGGTCGTACCTTGATCGATGCGGGCAAGTGCCCGAGCTGATCGAGGAGAACGGCGATGATCCCACTTCGACAATGCAAGCTCGAGGCACCGGTGCAGCCTGCGAGAACCGCCGCGACCTAGCGAGCCAGCGGCACGCGCAACGTGTTCAGCCCGTCGGACAGGCTGAACTCGAAGCTGCCGCCAGCGGGCACGTTCGCCATGGGCAGCGAGGCGGTGCCGCCTTGCAGGTCTTGCGCAAGCGTCGAGCGCTGGGTGCCGACGTGGGTCACCGTGAGGTAGGGGTGGCGGGCGGCGTCCCAGCTTAGTTGCAGCGTGCCGTTCTTCTCGTTGACTTGCACCTGCGGCTTCGTGCTGGCCGCGCGTTCGGTCGCCTGGCTGGCGGATGTGGCCGTGGCCTTGGCTTCGCTTTGCAGCAGCGCCTGGCCGTCCTTCAGGATGGTCATGCTGAAGATCGTGCCCGGGTGCGGGATGGTGAAGCCGAAGTGTTGGCTCGCGATGTGGTCGATCTGCTGGGTCGCAAACGGGTATTCCACCGTGCCTTGCGCGGTGACGATGCGTAGAACGTAGGGGCCTCTGCGCGGCAAGCGCGCTTCGCCGTACAGAGACTTCAGCGGCGTGAGTTTGATCTTGCCCGATTCAATCACGCCGCTGACCATCAGCAACTCTTGAGGACCGGCGGTCACGGCACCGGTTGACGTCACCTTCTCCAGGGCTGCTGATGGCGTGAGGTATGTCTGCATCAGGCGGTAGTTGTAGTCGGAGAAGGTGTTCCCGTCGCAGTAGCTCATCACGTCGTGGATGTCGGTTCTGCGCGGGTCGATGAAGGTCTTGGTCTCGACGTTGTAGCCCCAGATGTAGCGGCCGGGTGCCCCCAGTGTGGCATCGGCATACGGGTACTGCGGGTCGGCGCTCGAGACGCCGCAGGGTGCGTGGTACAGGCTGAGGTTGTGGCCGACCTCATGGACCATGGTTTCGAGCACGCCCACTGGGTCGCTCGGATTGTCGTAACTAACCGCCGCGTTGCCGGGTATGTAGCCCAAGCCCATCATGCCATCGGTGCTCTTGGGCAGAAAGCCGAAGTAGTAGGTCTGGTCCGATGCGCCTTCTAGCGTGTGCAAGTCGGCCAGTTCGCTGAGCACCGTGTAGAAAGCCGTATCCCAGTCATCGCCGGTGGTCGGCAGCGTGGTCACACCCTTGGGTACATAGGGTGCATGCGTTTGCAGGGTCACGCTGGCCACCGGCATGCGGGCTTGCAGGTAGGTGTCGGCCTTGGCCACTACCTGCCCGGTGGCACCGGAGATCCGCAGCGGAACGGCGACGAGCTTCATCGCTATGCTGGCGCTCACGCGCGGGTTGATGGTGGTTGCCGGCTGGCCGTTCGCGAGGCTGGCCGTGAGGCGCAGGCCGCTGACCACCAAGTTAGCCGGCACGACCGCACTGTACGAGTCGCCGAAGCTCGGCACGTCCGACACCGTGGCGGGCAGGCTGCTCGTAGGCGCCGTGAGCGCGATCTCTTGAACGAGTTGCCCACTGGAAGTCTCGACGCGCAATTTGCCCGTCGGCTTGGCCTCTTGCGGTCGCGTGGTGGTGACGTTCACTTTCACCAGCACCGCCTTGCCCGCGATAAGCACCAAGGCACTGTCGGCGCTCGGAAAGAGAAGCGACTGCGCGAGTTCGATGTTGGCGATGCGCGCGGAAGAGGTTGCCGGCGCTGGTGCTGGTGCTGGTGCTGGTGCTGGTGCTGGTGCTGGTGCAGGTGCAGGTGCAGGTGCAGGTGCAGGTCCTGATGTTGATGCAGGGCTTTCGCTATTACCCTCGCCGCCACATGCGACCAGCGCAACGGTGGTGAACAACGTGGCAATTCGCGGCGGCGTCAAGAATGAGCTTTTCATCGGGAAGTGAATCCGGGTTGACAAGAGGTATGACTGCCCTGGATAGGGGCACCAAATTTAGTAGCCGCCGATACAGGTGCGCATGAAGGCGGACCCACCGCCAGGTCGCTTCACCACGGAACAGAAATCGCAGCGAGTTCTCTCCGGGAAACAAGCGCACGACGGCGGTCCACTCGTGCAGGCGGCTGGCAAGGGCATGCAGGCGTGGTCACTCGGATACGCGGGCACATCGGTCTTGATGGTTTCGCAATACTGATGCCGCGCGTCGCAGTAGCCGTTACCGCACTTGAAGCCGTGCGACCCCGGCCGGACCGACGGCGCCACGCCGCCGGGCGAGGAGTGGCTGCCCGGCGTTCCCGCATCCGCCGCCATCCCCAGTATCGGCAGCGCACAGACAGCCACCCACAGCGCGAACGCAACTGCGAGCGGCGCCCACGCGATCATTGCGAGGCGTTCCACGGCGCGACCCACTGCCCATTGGCCGCGCAGGTGCACTCCGCGGGCTTCTTGTCGGCCGCGGTGAGCGTGCACGACTGCTGCGCGGCGATCTTCGCGCTGCCGTACGCACCGCTGCGCAGGTTGGTCAATGCGGCGTCCAGCGTGGCCGCCGAGACCGCTGGATCACCCTTCGCACCGGCGATCGAGCAGTGAGCATCGGCGATCGCCTTGACGTGCGTCTTGTCTGGCGTATAGGGGGAGATCAGTTTGTCTTTCGTGCCCACACCGGCCGCGATGAACTCGCTCGTGAGGTCGGACGTCGTGCGGAACCCAAGATGCAGGTAGGCCATCGTGTACTCCGTGCGAGTTACCCCCGGATTCGTTTTGTCCACCTTATCGAACTTCAGCCCATCGCCCTGCAGCAGGCTGAAGGTGCGGACGAACCCGCCGTAGCCGCCGAATCGATCGTAGAAGTTGTCGAACATGGCGACTTCGGGTTCGTAGTCGCGCAGGCCAGGGACGCCGAAGCGTTCATGATGGAAGAGCGCGGCGTTGGTGAGCGTCGTGTTGCCCTGGCTCTGCCCGATCGACAGCATCACGTGATAGTCCATCGCGTTCGGGAAAGGGCTGAGGTGGTCGGCCCACCAGTCCATCGGCCAGCCGCCGGACACGCGCCCGGTCCAGACGTTGATGGCTTCGTGCAGCGTCAGCAAGTAGCCCCAGAATCCTGTGATGCTGACGCTCTGTCCGTTGGCCAGCTTGGTGTTGACGACACCCCAGAACGCGTCGCCGGTGACGCTCACGCCATCGCCGAAGTTGGTGCCGGTGTGCGCGAAGCCATTGGGCGTGTCGACCTGGAAGGTGAACTGCTTGCCGGCCGGCTGTGGGCTGGCGAACAAGGTGCCCAAGGTGGTCAGGATCTGCTCGCCGAAGTCGAAGTACTTGAGGTCGGTGCTGGTGATGTTCGCGGCATGCAACTCCCATACGTCGGCTGAAACGCACCAACGCGTGGTGGGCGAGTTGTAGGCGAGCACGTAGGTGGCGCCGTTCGCGGTGCCGCACGTACCGAACGTGGCCGGCGGCGCGGGCGGCATCTCCGGCGTGCTGCCCAGGGTGTAGGTCAGGTTCGGGAAGTCGGTGCGCGCCTTCTGGAAGGAATCTTCCCAGCTGCGCAACCACAGGCCGAATGCCGCTTTGGCCTGTGCACGCAGGTCGGCGCCCGCTGCGGCGCTCATGAAGTGGACGAACTCGCCCATGGTCAGGTCGCGTGCGAAGTCTTGGCTGGGTGCTGCCTTGGCCGGGAAGTTGTCGCCGAGCAGCGTGAAGAATTTCGCCATGACGTGTGCCTTGCCATGGTCGCGCCATGCGGGGAAGAAAAACTCGCGGAACCAGTAGGAATTGGCCAATGGGAAGCTCTCGGAGCGCGTGTTGACCTTGTTGTAGTAGGCCTGCGCTTCTGCATCCATGCCGAGCGCCTTGTAGGTGTCGTAGGTAAAGAGTTCGGCCCACTTGCTGACGTGCCAGAGCGGGTAGGCCGGTGAGCCATGGTGACCGCTGGCGGTCACCTCAAGGATGCGCCCCGTCTGCAGCAGTACGTCCTCATAGACCTCCGTGGCTTTCGACCAATCGGAACGGTTGTAGTCGATCACGTTGCGATTGTCGTGATCGGCGTCATAGATGGTTGCCATCTGCGCCCCCGAATATGGGGGCGAAGTCTGCTGATGGGCCACGAAGAAGAGGCGATCGGTGTCGAGCTGCTTGTTGCGCGTGTTGCCGTAGACGCTTTGCGAGTACTTCCAGGTCTTGGTGAGGAAGGGCAGCAGGTTCCTCGTGTTCGTGCGCGACACGAGGTCATCGAAGTACAGCGCGACGCTGTCGTTGTAAGCGACGAGCTTGAGCAGTTCCATGTGTGCGGACCAGTGCTCCTGCCAAGTGGCGGCCGGAGCCGGGAACTTGGCAGTCTTGGTGCTCACCGGGCCGGCGCAGGTGCCGCCCGCGGCCCACAGTTCCGGCGTGGCGTCGGGAGTCCATTGAGCCGCTGCCGTGGTCAGCGTGTGCTGCAGCTGCGCGGTGTAGTTCTTTCCGCTGTAGGTCACCACTTCACCAGTGTCGTAACTGGCGGTGACGGACCAATCGGAGCATGCCGACGGCGTGGGTGGTGTGACTACCGGTGTCTGCGAGTCGCCGCCCCCGCCTCCACCGCCACACCCAGCCAGGGCCAGGATGGCCCCAAGGCGAATCAGCCGCTTTGCAAGGTTCATGTACTTCCTCATGTGTTCTCCGACCCAGTCGTTCCAACGATGGGTGGCACTGTAGGTACCGTGGCAACTACCAGCAAGAATGCTCACGTGAACTTGAGAAAGTGGCCTGTGAGTTCCAGCCGGTACCCTTGCGCGTAGACACTTCGAACGACCACGCCGCGCAATTCGTTCAGCTGCAGCTTGGCCCGCATACGGTAGATGTGCTGCTCCATGGTGCGGCCCGCCAACTCAGGTTCCGCACCCCAAACCGTGTGGCTGATGTAGCTGCGCGACAGCACTGTATTTGGCTGGGAGAAGAACAGCCACGCGAGCGCGAATTCCCGTCGCGTGAGTTCCACAGGCCTGCCCTGGTCGGCCAGGATTTCTCGCCGTCGGTCCAGCTCGAATCCGGCCAATTGCAGCCGTTCGCTGCTCGACGACCGCGCGTGCCGATGTCGCAGGACGGCATGCACGCGGGCCCTGAACTCCTGCGGCTCAAGCGGGCCGAACATGAGGTCGTCCGCGCCCGCGTTCAGCCATTGCGCGGCACGGGCGGGGTCGGCCCACGTGGCCAGGGCGAACACGCTGGGTGCATGCCTCGGCCCGCGCTGCCGTAGTCCACCAAGCGCCCAGCGGTCAATCTTGGCGTCCTCAGCATCCACAATAACGAGATCGATCGCTTGGTTTGCCAACTCGGCGCAGGAAGGCCATGACAACCATCGAACGTCCAAAGCACCCAGGCAATCGCACAAGCGAGCATGGAGCGCATCGTCATCAGTGAGAACGGCTACGCGTCGGCGCAATGTCTCGGGCAGGCGTGTATCGGGCTCTTCGGAAAGATGCGCAGGATGGGAAGACAAGGGCAGGGCTGCATGGCCGTGATCCATCACTTGAGCCTGGCCCGTGCTGAGCTTCCGAGGGTTGCAGATGAGTTCCTCATCAGGAGCCGCTTCATCAGCAGCCCCATCCTTGGGGCAACCAAGCTTAGGCGTGTCGCGCTGGTTCCGTCGAACACGCGAGCGCTCTCATTCTCGAAGATGAACTCATTCACAATGAAGCTTTCAGGTCAGGCTGGTACTGCACGCGAAGCGCGCTAGTTACATTGCCGATGGAGTCCACTTCGCTGCGCGGCGGTGTCGTTGAACCAGGCGATGTCGAGTGGTATCTGACCAAGATGCTAGCCAGAAATTGAGATTTGACGCAGTCAAACCTGAAGCCGGCCATCCAAGCAGGATCGGATTTTTTGGCATCGATTCCGTTTGCATCAGCGATGTCCTGACCTCTATGAATCCCCCGACTGCCCATTTGATTGATGCCATGCAGGACTACTCAAACCCAATGTTGCCGAAGCGTTTTCATGAACTGCTGGACTATCGACTGTTCATGATCTACCGAGATTGCAGCGAAGTCGCTGAGGGAACATGCAGAGCTGAATTTGGTGTGAGGGGCAGGCTGTGGCGAATCCTCGCGACGGTCGTCGAGAATGACAGTTCCACTGTCAATCAGCTTGCCGAGTTCGCAGAGCTCGACGTCTTCCAGACTTCGCGTGCCGTCGGACGCCTGGTCCGCCTGGGTCTGATCAAGCGAGGGGCCAGGCCTGGAAACGGCCGTTTCGCGCAGATCAGTCCGACGACAAAGGGATCGGAGCTGTATCAGACCATGTTCGCGCGATACGCAGAGTTGAACGGTTTGTTGCTCGACGCACTGAGCCCAGAGATGGTGGACCAACTGGTGCGCATTCTTGTGGTACTTGGCGCGAGAGCCAAACTGCTGCTGGCCGAGAAGTCGTCGCGTGCTGGCGAGGAGGTGCTGAGCGGGGATTCCTCGCACACGAGATAGCAGCCCTCGATCAGCACATAGGGCTCCGTGAAAGCGATGGCTGCGCCGCGTGCCGGATTGATGGCGAAGAAGCTGATGTCGGCCTGCTCATCGGCCACCGCGCCGGCGGACATGGCTGCCGTTTGGCTGTACGGCGCCGCGCCCAATAGCGAAGCCGTATCGAGAGGGCGTTGATAGAATCTTCGCGCTCGATCCAGTCGAGACGATGCATCCCGCGAAGTGTTTTCCAGCTCACGCTTTCGGAGTCCGGCTCCTCGCCGTCTCTGGAAAGTTCGTGCCTCTCCACAAGAACGTACAGAGCGACCGGCAATGGCGCGTCCCAGAGCAGACAACTACGAAGGGCAACGCGAAGCCATCCTGAAGCGCGCGGCTGCACTGTTTGCGCAGCACGGCTATGTCGGGACTTCGATGAACGACGTTGCCGTGGCTTGCGGCTTGTCCAAGCCCACGCTTTACCACTACTACCGCGACAAGGACGAGATGCTCGCCAGCATCGCCGAGGGGCACGTCTCTCGCCTGATGCTGCTGGTGGAATCCGTGGAGGCCGATTCACCCGGTGCACCCGAGGACCGGCTCGAGATGCTGATCACGCGCTTTCTGCTCGAGTACGCCGACGCCCAAGATGCCCATCGGGTTCTGACGGAAGACGTCAAGTTTCTGCCTGAAGTCGATCGCGAACGAATTCTCGCCAAGGAGCGCATCGTCGTTCAGGCTTACTCGGACGCCATCGGCGCGCTGCGCCCAGACATCCGAACGGCCGGGCTCGACAAGCCTGTCGCCATGCTTCTTTTCGGCATGTTGAACTGGATGTTCACCTGGCTGAAGCCGGACGGGGAACTCACCCACGCGTCGATCGCGCCGCTGGTCTGCGATCTCTTCTTCTATGGGCTGGCAGGCGCGGCGGTACCGGCAGCGGTTCCGGGCAAGAAGGCCGCACGCAAACGCGGCAGCTCGCCCGGCTGAGCTTCTCAGCCCGCAGCTACCCAGGGCGCAGGGCGCTTGGCGAGGAACGCAGCAAAGCCCGCCCGCGCTTCTTCGGTGGCACGCACTTTGGCAATCGTCTGCGCCGTCAGTTCCTGCACCTCTCCCGTGACGGGGCCGACGTGCAATTCGGTTCAGCGTCACGACCGCAACACCGCGTGAGTCGGTTTCAACGAGAAGATTGGAGTCGGTCATGGCGATGGTCATTGGCCGCGCTTCGTGGCGATGAGCGATTGAACGTCAGGCGTTTGCAGGCGAGGGCGGTTGGGTTCGATGCTCGCAAGCGGTGCCACCTCGCGCATCGACGCAAGGCAGCGACAGGTGAGGTCCTGGTAGGTCTGCGTTCCTTCGAGCTTCCACGCGATCTCTTCGTCGCGCAGAGCGCGGATCACCTTGGCCGGTACGCCGGCGACCAGCGTGGCGGGCGCAATCTTCATGCCGGCGGGCACGAAGGCACTCGCTGCGACGACCGCTCTCTCTCCCACTTCGGCTTCGTCCATGACGACCGCATTCATCCCCACGAGCGCATCGCGCCGCACCACGCAGCTGTGAAGCACGGCGCCGTGGCCGATATGGCCGTTCTCTTCGACCACGGTGTCTTGCGCAGGAAACCCATGGACTACGCAGGTGTCTTGGACGTTGGCGCCGCTCTTGAGCACGATGCGGCCGAAGTCGCCGCGCAGGCATGCATTCGGGCCGACGTAGCAACCCGGCCCGACGATCACGTCGCCGATCAACACGGCGGTGGGGTGCACGTACGCGCTTGGGTCGACAACCGGAACAACGCCTTCGATGGAATAGCTGGGCATGGCAGGCTCCTGGGCAATCAGATGTGCTCGCGGCGCTGTACGACGACGAACCGGTCTGCGACGAACGCGGTGCTCGTGCAGCTTGCGTTGGCCGCCGGGTTGCCCGTGGCATGCGCCGCGAAGAGCCCGGGGTAGGTGTTCCAGCTCGGGAAGGTGGTGCAGCCGATCACCAGCGCGACCCCGCGGCCGACGATGTCGAAGTGCTTCTTCATGGCCAGCGATGGGTTCTTGCCCTGCGGCTTCTCCCACACCGAAGAAGACGGGATGTCTGCCATCACCTTCCATGCACTGGCGATTGCCTCCAGCGCGCGGTCTTGCGCGTGCGGGCCCTCGGCCTGGAAGGCCATCACGGCCACGGCCATCTGGCCATCCGCTTGCCCGCTCTCGCCATACACCTTCGGCGACGACGGCACTTCAGGGAACGGCGACCAATGCCCGCGCGTGGCCAGTGCGGTGAGCGCGCCATCGAGCAGCGCTCGATGAGTGTCAAAGAGGCTCATGGTGTCTCCAGAGAAACGAGGGTTGGGGGTGCGTCGGGGTTTTCACGTACGGCTTTGACTTGCGTCAAATTCCTGCAAATCCTATCATCTACCGAACGGTCGGTCGAGAGTTTGCGATGCCGCCACCGACTGATCGTTACCCCTGTGCCTGGAGTTACTTTCATGCCCGAGACATTGGTGCTCATCTCCCAAACAGCGTCTGTGCGCACGCTGACCCTCAACCGCCCGGCGGCGCTGAACAGCTTCACGTCGGCGATGCACGCCGAGCTGCTTGCCGCGCTCGACGACGCCGCGAATGACGCAGCGGTTCGGTGCGTCGTGCTCACCGGTGCGGGCCGCGCGTTCTGCGCCGGGCAAGACCTGGCCGACCCGCTGGTCGCGCCCGACACCGCTCCCGGCGCACAGGCGAAAGACTTGGGGCGAGTAATCGAGCTTCTCTACAAGCCGCTGGTGCGCCGCCTGCATTCGATGCCCGTTCCGGTCGTCGCGGCGGTGAATGGTGTCGCTGCAGGTGCCGGCGCGAACCTGGCGTTGAACTGCGACCTCGCGCTTGCCGCACGCGGAGCGAGCTTCATCCAGGCCTTTGCCAAGATCGGCCTGATTCCCGACACGGGCGGCACCTGGCTGCTGCCGCGCCTGGCGGGCCGCGCGCGTGCGATGGGCTTGGCGATGCTGGGTGACAAGCTGAGTGCATCAGACGCCGAGCGCTTCGGCTTGATCTGGAAGTGCGTGGAGGATGCAGCGTTGCCGGACGAGGTGTCAGCTCTCGCGCACCGCCTGGCTGCGATGCCCACCAGGGCGCTGGTCGCCACTCGCAAGGCGTTCGATACGGCGCAGCACTTGACCCTGGCCGAGGCGCTCGACGAAGAAGCCTTGAGCCAGTCCGCACTCGGGTTTGCGCATGACTACCAGGAAGGCGTTGCCGCCTTCGGCGCGAAGCGCGCTCCCCAGTTCACCGACCGCTGAGAGATCCGCTCCATGTCCTATCGAATCGATCGAGACACCGCCGTGGCCGCCATCGGCGCGGAAAGCCATGGCTGAGCCGAACCCCCAGCAGACCGCCGAACTCGTGCGCGAGCAGATGTTCGCGAACGACCGCGCCTCCAAGGCCTTGGGGATGCAGGTCGTCGACGTGGCTCCCGGCAGGGCGACGGTGGCGATGAGCGTGCGCACCGACATGCTCAACGGCCACGACATCTGCCACGGCGGGCTGATCGCCACATTGGCCGACACCGCGTTTGCGTTCGCCTGCAACTCGTACAACGAGCTGACCGTCGCGTCGGGCTTCTCCATCGACTTCGTCGCGCCCGGCCGGCTCGGCGACGTGCTGTCGGCGCACTGCACCGAGGTCTCGAAATCAGGCCGCACCGGCGTGTATGACACCAGCGTCACCAACCAGCGCGGCGAACGGATCGCAGTGTTCCGCGGCCGTTCCTACACCCTCAAAGGCAAGCCCGCAGTTGGCGGCTGAGCCCACCCGGCATCAAGGAGACACCCGCATGCCTGTCAAACGCCCGCTTCCAGGCGACCTGGAACCCATCGAGACCGCGAGCCGCGATGAAATTGCTAACCTGCAACTCCAGCGGCTGAAGGCCACGCTGCACCACGCGTATGAGAACGTGCCGCACTACCGGCAGGCGTTCGACGCGAAGGGCGTGCATCCCGAAGACCTGAAGCAGCTGGGTGACCTGTCCAAGTTCCCGTTCACCGTCAAGAAAGACCTGCGCGACAACTATCCGTTCGGCCTCTTCGCCGTGCCGCGGGAGAAGGTGGCGCGCATCCACGCTTCGTCCGGCACCACCGGCAAGCCGACCGTGGTGGGCTACACGCTGAAAGACATCGATACCTGGGCCGACCTGGTGGCGCGCTCCATTCGCGCGGCCGGCGGCCGGGCCGGCGACATCATCCAGATCTCGTACGGGTACGGCCTGTTCACGGGCGGCCTGGGCGCCCACTACGGGGCGGAGCGTGCGGGCTGCACGGTCATCCCGATGTCGGGCGGGCAGACGGAGAAGCAGGTGCAGCTGATCTGCGATTTCAAGCCCGAGATCATCATGGTCACGCCGAGCTACATGCAGGTGATCATCGAAGAGTTCGCCCGCCAGGGGCTGGACGCGAGGGAGTCTTCGCTGAAGGTCGGCATCTTCGGTGCCGAGCCGTGGACCGAAGCCATGCGCCACGAGATCGAGTCGAAGGCCGGCATTGATGCCGTCGACATCTACGGCCTGTCGGAAGTGATGGGCCCCGGCGTTGCCAGCGAGTGCATCGAATCGAAGGACGGCCCCGTCGTCTGGGAAGACCACTTCTACCCCGAGATCATCGACCCCCTCACCGGCGAGGTGCTGCCGGACGGTGCCGAAGGCGAACTGGTGTTCACCTCGCTGACGAAGGAAGCGCTGCCGATCATCCGCTACCGGACGCGAGACCTCACGCGGCTGCTCCCGCCGACCTCGCGTTCGTTCCGGCGCATGGGCAAGATCGTCGGCCGCAGCGACGACATGCTCATCATCCGCGGCGTCAACGTCTTCCCGACGCAGATCGAAGAGATCGTGCTGCAGCACGCCAAGCTGTCGGGCCAGTACCAGGTTGTCGTGACGCGTGACGGCAAGCTCGACCAGGTTGAAGTGCACTGCGAGCTGCAGCCGGCGGCTGCGGGAATCGCCACTGACGAAACACGCGACATCGGCGGGTGGGTGCAACAGCGCATCAAGACCCTCGTCGGCATCACGACCAGTGTGGTGGTGCTGGCCCCCGACTCCATCGAACGCACCCTCACCGGCAAGGCGCGGCGCGTGATCGACAAGCGCCCCAAGTGATCTCAGCTGCACCCAATCTCCGTTCGGGCTGAGCCTGTCGAAGCCAGCGCAGTGCACGGCGCACCCTTCGACAGGCTCAGGGCGAACGGTGAATCGCTGAGGTATGTCACCCACCAGGACAGCAGAAAGGAACACCATGTACACGCAGGCAATGGACACGATGGGCAAGGAAGGCGACGGCAAGAAGGCCGTTCGTTCCGCTGAAGAAATGCTACTCGAGCAGCGCTTCGATGCCCGCATCGATGACGGCGAGTTCATCGAGGCCAAAGATTGGATGCCCGACCACTATCGAAAGACGCTGGTGCGCCAGATCAGCCAGCACGCGCATTCGGAAATTGTCGGCATGCTGCCCGAAGGCAACTGGATCACGCGGGCGCCGTCGCTCAAGCGCAAGACCATCTTGCTCGCCAAGGTGCAGGACGAAGCGGGCCATGGCCTGTACCTCTACTCGGCCGCGGAAACGCTGGGCACGTCGCGCGACCAGATGCTCGATGCGCTGCACAGCGGCAAAGCGAAGTACAGCTCGATCTTCAACTACCCGACGCTGACCTGGGCCGACATGGGAGCGATTGGCTGGCTGGTCGATGGCGCGGCGATCATGAACCAGGTGCCGATCTGCCGCTGCTCGTACGCGCCGTATGCGCGCGCCATGATCCGCATCTGCCGCGAAGAGAGCTTCCACCAGCGGCAGGGCTTCGAGAGCCTGCTGACCATGATGGAGAAAGGCACCGCGGCGCAGAAGGCCATGGTGCAAGACGCCGTCGACCGGTGGTGGTGGCCCTCGGTGATGATGTTCGGGCCGCCCGACGACCAGTCGCCCAACTCCGCGCAGTCCATGCGCTGGGGCATCAAGCGCGTCTCCAACGACGAACTGCGCCAGAAGTTCGTGGACGCTGCCGTCGACCAGGCGAAGGTCCTGGGCGTGAGCCTGCCCGACCCCCACCTGAAGTGGAACGAGGAGCGCCAGCACCACGACTTCGGCGCCATCAACTGGGACGAGTTCTGGCAGGTCATCGGCGGCAACGGCCCCTGCAATCGCGAGCGCCTGGGCGCACGCGTGAAGGCGTGGGAAGACGGTGCGTGGGTCCGCGAAGCGGCCATGGCACACGCCGCCAAGCAATCGCAACAACCGCTCGCCGCCTGAGCGGTGAGCGACATGCGCCAAACAAGGAATCGACATGACGACAGCAACTGAAGCGACGACCCCGCCCGAGTGGCCTTTGTGGGAGGTGTTCGTGCGCACCCGGGCCGGGCTGGACCACAAGCATTGCGGCAGTCTGCATGCGGCCGACCCGAAGATGGCCATCCAGCTCGCACGCGACGTCTACACGCGCAGGCAGGAAGGCACAAGCGTGTGGGTCGTTCGCTCCGACCAGATCGTGGCCAGCGACCCCGCGGACAAAGGCATGTACTTCGACCCGATGGAAGACAAGGTGTACCGGCACCCGACCTTCTATCAGCTCCCCGGCGCTGTGGACCACATGTGAGGCCGATGATGCAAAGCTCCATTGCCGTCAAAGCCGACCCCGCCGTGCAGTACATGCTGCGCATCGGCGACACCTGCCTCATCCTGGGCCAGCGCATCGCCGAGTGGTGCGGCCACGCTCCCGTTCTCGAAGAGGACATCGCGCTGTCGAACATGGCACTGGACCTCATCGGCCAGGCACGCGCACTGCTGACGCACGCCGGTGCGCTTGAAGGCGTGGGGCACGACGAAGACCAGTTCGCCTTCTTGCGCGACGAGCGCGACTATCGCAACGTGACGCTGGTCGAGCTGCCTCGCGGCGACTTCGCATTCACGGTGGTGCGCAACGCCATGGTGTCGACGCTCCTGAAGCTGCTCTGGGAGCGCCTCGGCGAATCCAGCGACAGGGAGCTGGCGGGCATTGCCGGCAAGGCCATCAAGGAGGCGCGCTACCACCAGCAGCACGCAGCCGACTGGGTGGTGCGGCTCGGTGACGGCACCGACGAATCGCACAAGCGCGCGCAGACCGCGCTGAACCAGCTGTGGCTTTACACGCCCGAGCTGTTCGAAGCCGATGCGGTCGACGAGCACGCGCAGGCCAGCGGTCTCGGGCCTCGCTGGGCAGACCTGCAGGAGGCATGGCAGGCCGAGATGGGCACCATCCTCGCAGCGGCCGGCCTCGCCGCACCGCAGGCCTCTGCGTTTCGCAGCACCGGCAAGCGCGGGGTTCACAGCGAGCACATGGGGTTCATGCTGGCCGAGATGCAGCACCTGCCGCGCTCGTTTCCCGGGGCCGTGTGGTGAACGAAGTGCAGGCTCGATCGCCATCGCGCACCGAGCGCGCATGGCGGGTTCTGGACACGGTGCTCGACCCGGAAGTGCCTGCGCTGTCGGTGCGCGACCTCGGCATCGTGCGAGATGTGATCGACCATGGCGACACGCTCGAAGTCGTCTTGACGCCGACCTATTCCGGTTGCCCCGCGACCGAGGTGATCGAGCACGACGTGCTCGCTGCCATCGAGAAAGAAGGCCTCGGGCCGGCGCGCGCCACGCTGCAGCGGGCTCCCGCCTGGACGAGCGACTGGATCACGGAAGCGGGCCGGCGCAAGCTCAATGAGTACGGCATCGCGCCCCCGGGGCCGGTTGCCGCCGACGGTGAAGCACCCATCCGCATCTTCGGGCGCAAGACCCTGCCCGACGTGGCCTGCCCCCGCTGCGGGAGCCTCCACACCGAGCGCCTGTCGGCCTTCGGTTCGACGGCCTGCAAGGCGATGTACCGCTGCGTGAGTTGCCGAGAGCCTTTCGAGCACTTCAAGGCCATCTAAAAGCCTGACGCCTATCAATCTGGAAAACGAGTTGCCATGAGTGTCATGTTCCATTCCCTGCGCGTGCGCAACGTCCAGCCGGACACGAGCGAAGCGGTCATCGTTTCGTTCGACGTCCCCGAAGACCTGCGCCCGGTGTTCGGCTTCACGCAAGGCCAGTACCTGACGCTGCGCAAGGACATCGAAGGCCAGGACATGCGCCGCTCGTATTCGATCTGCGCCGGCGTCGACGACGGCGAGCTGCGCGTGGGCGTGCGCAAGGTGAAGGGCGGCGTGTTCTCGAACTGGATCAATGCGAACCTCAAGCCGGGCGACACGATCAGCGTCATGGCCCCGCAGGGCCGCTTCTTCGTGCCGCTGGAGCCCAGCGCTGCCCGGCACCACGTCGGCATCGCCGGGGGCAGCGGCATCACGCCGATCCTGTCGATCATGAAGACGGTGCTCGCACGCGAACCGAACAGCCGCTTCACGCTGATCTACGGCAACCGCCTGCTCAAGTCGACGATGTTCAAGGAAGAGATCGACGACCTGAAGAACCGCTACCTGACGCGCCTGGTTCTTCACCACGTCTTCTCGGACGAGCAGACGGATGCGCCCATCAACATGGGGCTGATGAACCGCGACAAGATCGGGGAGTTCTTGCGCGCACTGGTCCCGGCCGGCAGCATCGACCACGCCTACATCTGCGGGCCGTTCCAGATGAACGACGAAGCGGAGGCGGCCCTTCTCTCGGCCGGCGTGCCGGAAGAGCGCGTCCACATCGAGCGCTTCGGCGTGGCTCAGCAGCCGGCAGCGGTCGGTGCGGTCATCCACGAGGCCAGGTTGGGGGACGCCGAAGAGGCGCGCATCGTCATCGTGCGAGACGGGTTGCGGCGAGAGATCCAGTTTCGGCGCGATCAGCCGAGCATCCTCGATTGCGCCTCTGCCGCGGGGCTGGAAGTCCCCTTCTCATGCACGTCGGGCGTGTGCGGCACGTGCAGGGCGAAGGTGATCGAAGGCGAGGTTCGCATGGAGCGCAACTTCGCGCTCGACAAGCACGAGGTGGCTGCAGGCTTCGTGCTGACCTGCCAGGCCCACCCGCTGACCGATCGCGTGGTGCTCTCGTTCGACGAGCGGTGATGGAGACGCACCGATGAGCCGCGGCCGTTCTGCCGGATACGACGACCAGCGAGGAATGATCCTCGCAAGCGCAGCGCATCTGTTCGCCAAGCACGGCTACACGGCGGCCTCGATGAACCAGGTGGCCGAGGCCTGCGGGCTCTCGAAGGCCACGCTCTACCACTACTACAAAGACAAGTACGCGCTGCTGCTGAGCATTGCAGAGAACCACGTGAGCCGGCTCGATGCCATCGTGGCCGCGGTGCTCGCGAAGAAGCAGACCCCTGAGCGCCAGATGCGGGCGCTGATCCGCAGCATCGTCGAGGAATACGCCGATGCGCAGGACGCCCACCGGGTGCTGACCGAAGACGTGAAGTTCCTCGGGCCCGAGGACCGCGAGCGCGTGCTCGGCAAGGAGCGCGAGGTCGTCAAGGGCTTTGCCAAGGTCGTCGGCGAGTTGCGCCCCGACATGAAGAAAGCCGCGCTGAGCAAGCCGCTCACGATGCTGCTGTTCGGAATGATCAATTGGATGTTCACCTGGATGAAGCCGGAGGGTGAACTCGACTACGAGTCCATGGCCCCCATCGTGGCGGACCTTTTTCTGGGTGGTCTCCCGGGGATCAATGTCCCGACGGCATCACCTGTGGCAACCGAATGAACTGCGCCTGAAGTCCTCTGCTTGTTTTCCTTCTCAACCAACTACCACCGGAGACAAAGAATGAAACTTATCCGTCCCATTGCAGCGCTCCTCGCAGCCTGCTCCGCCAGCGTGGCGTTCGCCGACATCAACGTTGGTGTCACCGTGTCGGCCACCGGGCCTGCCGCTTCGCTGGGCATCCCCGAGAAGAACACCGTTGCGCTGATGCCCAAGACCATCGCCGGGCAGAAGATCAACTACATCGTGCTCGACGATGCCAGCGACACGACGGCAGCGGTTGCCAACACGCGCAAGCTGTTGTCCGAAAGCAAGGTCGACGTGATCCTCGGGTCGACGACGACGCCCAACTCGCTCGCGATGATCGACGTCGTCTCCGAAGCGCAGGTGCCGATGATCTCGATGGCCGCTTCTGCCCGGATCGTGGAGCCGCAAGACGCCAAGAAGCGGTGGGTCTTCAAGACGCCGCAGAACGACATCATGATGTCGCTCGCGATTGCCGAGCACATGGCCAATGCCGGCGTGAAGACGGTCGGCTTCATCGGCTTCTCCGACGCGTACGGCGAAGGCTGGTTCCAGGAATTCAGCAAGGCCGCCGACCTGAAGAAGCTGAAGGTCGGCGTCAGCGAGCGCTATGCCCGCACCGACACGTCGGTGACGGGGCAGGTGCTCAAGCTGATCTCGGCCAAGCCCGATGCCATCCTGATTGCAGGGGCGGGCACGCCCGCCGCGCTGCCTCAGAAGGCGCTGAAGGAGCGGGGCTACACCGGCAAGATCTATCAGACCCATGGTGTCGCGAATGCGGACTTCCTGCGTGTCGGCGGCAAAGACGTTGAAGGCACGTACCTGCCGGCAGGCCCGGTGCTGGTCGCCGAGCAGCTTCCTGCATCGCACCCTCTCAAGAAGTCGGCCATGGCCTACGTGGCGGCCTATGAAGCCGCGTACGGGAAAGGAAGCGTCTCCGCCTTCGGTGCGCACGCCTGGGACACCGGCGTTCTTCTCGCCGCCGCCGTACCGGCCGCATTGAAGAAGGCCCAGCCGGGAACCCCCGAGTTCCGCGCCGCGCTGCGAGACGCGCTCGAGCAGCTCAAGGAAGTGCCTGGCGCGCATGGCATCTTCAACATGTCGGCCGGCGACCATCTGGGGCTCGACCAGCGTGCGCGCGTCACCGTGAAGATCGAAAACGGCGCGTGGAAGTACCAGCCGTGAACGAGGGCGGCCGCCCATAGTCGAACCGCGGAACTGCGGCTCACCTGGAAGCAAATCATGGACTTACAGATTGCCCTGCTGTTGGGGCAAGACGGGATCGTCAACGGGGCCGTCTATGGACTGATGGCGCTGGCGCTGGTCCTGGTCTTTTCGGTCACGCGAGTGATCTTCATCCCGCAAGGCGAGTTCGTGGCATTCGGCGCTTTGTCGATGGCCATGCTGCAGGCCGGGCGCGTGCCTCCGACCTTGTGGCTGCTGCTGGTAATCGCCGGCGCCGCGCTCCTGGTCGAGGCGTGGCGCTGGAAGCGCGGGGTTGCGGTGGACTGGCGCGCGACCTTGGTGTGGGCCGTCGCCTTCCCGCTGCTGGCCGCCGTTTTCATCGTGGTGAACCCGCTCTGGTGGCCCGGCTCGCTGGTGGCGCAGGCCATCACGACGCTGCTGGTCATCACGCCGCTGGGGCCGCTGCTGTACCGGTTGGCGTACCGCCCGCTTGCCGATGCGTCGGTGCTGGTGCTTCTCATCGTTTCGGTGGCACTGCACGGCATTCTGGTCGGGCTGGGCCTTCTCTTCTTCGGTGCAGAGGGGTCGCGAACGCCGGCGTTCTCTGAAGCGCGCTTCGATGTCTCGGGCGTTCAGGTCACGGGCCAGTCTCTGGTGGTGGTCGGTGTGGCGCTCGTGCTGGTGATCTTGATGTTCCTGTTCTTCGAGCGCTCCATCGTCGGCAAGGCCCTGCGCGCGACGGCGCTCAACCGGGTCGGGGCCAGGCTGATGGGCATCCCGACCGATCTGTCCGGTGACATCAGTTTCGCGCTGGCTGCGCTGATCGGCGGGGTGTCGGGCTTGCTGATCGCACCGCTGACGACGGTGTACTACGACACCGGCTTTCTCATCGGCCTGAAAGGTTTCGTGGCGGCGATCGTGGGCGGGCTGGCCAGCTACCCGTTGGCGCTGGTGGGCGCGCTGATCGTCGGCCAGCTGGAATCGTTCTCGTCGTTCTGGGCCAGCGCCTTCAAGGAGGTCATCGTCTTCACGCTGATCATCCCCGTGCTGTGGTGGCGCTCGCTGCGCAGCCACCATGTGGAGGACGAGGCATGAGCGCCCGCCAGATCACGCTGGCCTGTGTGTTCGCATTCGCGCTGGCGTGGGGCTTCCTGCCTGACTTCACCGTTTCCGTGCTGGCCAACATCGGGCTGTTCTCGCTGGTGGCCGCCGGGCTCGTGATGCTCACCGGCGTGGGTGGCATGACCTCGTTCGGGCAGGCCGCCTTTGTCGGCGTCGGCGCCTACGCGACGGCCTGGGTGTGCACCTCGCCCGGGGTGGCCGCTGCGCTGGGCCTGAACCCGGCCTTGCTGCCCTGGATCGGGTTGGCGCTGGGCATGGTGCTGACGTTTGCCATCGCCTGGGCCTTGGGTGCCGTGACGCTGAAGCTGTCCGGGCACTACCTGCCCTTGTGCACGATTGCCTGGGGCTTGAGCATCTTCTACCTGTTCGGCAACCTCGAGTTCCTCGGCGGCCACAGCGGCATCACCGGCTTGCCGGCTTTGTCTGTCGCCGGTGTGTCGCTCGCGTCACCGCGCGCGCTGGGCATCGTGGTCTGGGTGGTCCTGCTCGTCGCCTTGTGGGCCTTGCACAACCTGCTCGACTCGCGCGAAGGCCGCGCCATCCGAGCCCTGAAGACGAGCCGCGTGATGGCTGAATCGATGGGTGTCGACACCGCCCACTACCGCATCAAGGTGTTCGTGCTGGCCGCCTTGCTCGCCGCAGTGTCCGGCTGGCTCTACGCGCACCTGCAGCGCTTCGTCAACCCGACGCCGTTCAACCTGAACATCGGGATCGAATACCTGTTCATGGCCGTGGTCGGCGGTGCCGGGCACCTGTGGGGCGCCGTGCTGGGCGCGACCCTCATCACGCTGCTGAAGGAGCAGCTGCAAGACCTGCTTCCCAAACTGCTGGGTTCCAGCGGCAACTTCGAAGTGATCGTCTTCGGGTTGCTGATGCTGTTCGTCTTGCAGCGGTTTGCCGAAGGCCTGTGGCCAAGCGCCGCACGCATTGCACGGCGCTGGCTCAGGCCATCGAGGTCTTCGGTCGCATTGCATGCCGGCGCTGCGTTGAGCCAACGCAAGTTGCCCGCGAAGGGAAAGGTCTTGCTCGAAGCCCGCGAGGTCACGAAGCGCTTCGGGGGCCTCGTCGCCAACAGCCAGGTGACGATGGACGTCCAGGCCGGCGAAGTGCATGCCCTCATCGGCCCGAACGGAGCGGGCAAGAGCACCTTCTTCAACATGATCTCGGGCGTCGACGCACCGACGACCGGCGAAGTGAGGCTCATGGACAAGCCGATGCTGGGGCGGCCCTCCCGCGCGTTCGCTGCGCTCGGGCTGGGGCGAACCTTCCAGCACGTGCGGCTGCTTGCAGAGCGGTCGGTGCTGGAGAACGTGGCTCTCGGCGCGCACCGCCGCGGCCACCGCGGGTGGCTCGCATCGATGCTTCGCCTGGACCGCGCCGAAGAGTCGGCGCTGCTTGCCGAGGCCAGGCGCCAGATCGAGCGATGCGGGCTGGCCGAGCATGTGGACTCGCCGGCCGGCTCACTGTCCCTGGGTCAGCAGCGCGTCGTCGAGATCGCCAGGGCTTTGGCGGGCCAGCCCGCCGTGTTGCTGCTCGACGAGCCGGCAGCAGGCTTGCGGCACTTGGAGAAGCGCGCCTTGGCCGTGCTGCTCGACCAGCTTCGCTCCGAAGGGCTGGGCATCCTGGTCGTGGAGCACGACATGGAGTTCGTGATGAACATCGCCGACCGCGTCACCGTGCTGGAGTTCGGCGCTGTGATCGCCCGAGGCACGCCGGCCGAGGTGCAATGCAATCCGCTGGTTCTGGATGCCTACCTCGGTGGCAGCGAAGAACCGCTGGGAGTCGCCGCATGAAACCATTGCTTGAACTGGAGAACTTCGGCGTTTCGTACGGCGAAGTCGAAGCCGTGCACGACGTCCGGTTGACCGTCAACGAGGGCGAGATCGTCACCGTGATCGGGCCCAACGGAGCGGGCAAGACGACGCTTCTCAGCGCGGCCATGGGCTTGCTGCGTGCACGCGGCACGATCCGGCTCGCCGGAGAAACCATTGCGCGGCCGAGCGTGGAGGCCATGGTCGAGCGCGGCGTGTCACTCGTCCCCGAGAAGCGCGAGCTGTTCGGCGAGATGTCCATCGAAGACAACCTGCTGCTCGGCGGGTTCGCGCGCTGGCGCCGCGGCCAGCGGGACCAGAAGCAGCGCATGCAGGAGGTGTTCGCGATCTTCCCCCGCCTGCTTGAACGGCGTGCGCAGAGAGCGGCCACGCTCTCCGGTGGTGAGCGGCAGATGCTCGCGATTGGCCGCGCGCTGATGGCGAGGCCACGGCTCCTGATGCTCGACGAGCCGTCGCTCGGCCTGGCTCCGCTCATCGTGCGCGAGGTCTTGCAGGTGGTGTCTTCGCTGCGCAAGCATGGGGTGTCGGTGCTTCTCGTGGAACAGAACGCGCGCGCCGCACTTCAAGTGGCCGATCGAGCCTATGTGCTCGAAATGGGTGCCGTGGCCTTGACGGGTGCGGCGCCGGAGCTGCTGCACGACCCACGGATTATCGAGACCTACCTCGGCATCGGCGGCAAGCGGGCCGATGCTGCCAAGACAGTTGCCGCGCAGGCAGCTTGAAGAATCAAGGAGTAAACATGTCTTCCATCATTCAAAGCTACATCGCTGGCCAGTGGATCGGCGACAAGGCCTCGCAACCCCTTCGCAGCGCCATCAACGGGCGCCCTGTCGCGAGCACCCATGCCGAGTCACTCGATTTCGGTGTGGCGGTAGAACACGCGAGGCGCGTGGGCGTGCCCAACCTGCTTGCGCTGGACTTCCAGCAGCGGGCGGAGCGGCTGAAGGCGCTCGCCAAGTACCTCGGCGAGCACAAGGAAGAGCTGTACGCCGTCTCGGCCCACACCGGTGCCACGCGCGCTGACAGCTGGATCGACATCGAAGGCGGAAGCGGCACCTTGTTCGCGTACGCCAGCATCGGCAGCAATGAGCTTCCTTCGGGAAACCTGGTGCATGAAGGGCCGGCGATTGCGCTCGGGAAGAAGGGCGGGTTTTCAGGAACGCACATCCTCGTTCCGCGTGGCGGCCTGGCTGTCCACATCAACGCATTCAACTTCCCGATCTGGGGTTTGCTTGAGAAGTTTGCCCCGAGCTTCCTGGCCGGCATGCCATGCATCGGGAAGCCTGCGGTATCGACGAGCTACCTCACCGAGGCGGCGATGCGCTTGATCGTGCAGTCGGGCATCCTGCCCGAAGGCAGCCTGCAGCTCGTGATCGGGAACACGGGCGACTTGCTGGATCGGCTCGATGGCGCAGACGTGGTCACGCTCACCGGCTCTGCAGCCACCGCGGCCAAGCTGCGTGTGCACCCGAACATCGTCCGGCACTCGATCCCCTTCAACGCCGAGGCGGACTCGCTCAACTGCGCCATCCTGGCGCCGGATGTCACGCCGGACGATGAAGAGTTCGACCTCTTCGTCAAAGAAGTGGCGCGCGAGATGACGGCGAAGTCGGGGCAGAAGTGCACTGCCATCCGCCGGGCCATCGTTCCCCGGCAGCACATCGATGCGGTCGCCTCGCGCTTGCGCGAGCGGCTGGCGAAGGTCGTCGTCGGCGACCCGGCGTTGCCGGAGGTGCGCATGGGCGCATTGGCTTCGCACACGCAGGTGTCCGACGTTTCCGATCGCGTCGCCACCCTGATGAAGAGTGCAGAGCTGGTGTTCGGCGCACGCGACGGCTTCGCTCCGCAAGGAGACGGTGTTTCGGAAGGCGCCTTCTTCTCGCCGACCCTGCTGCTCGCACGCGACCCGCTGAACGACGATGCCGTGCACGACGTGGAAGCCTTCGGCCCCGTCAGCACGCTGATGGCCTATGACGGCATCGACGAAGCCATGGCCCTCGCGGCTCGTGGAAAGGGCAGCCTGGTCGGCACGCTGGTGACCAAGGACGCAGGTACTGCCGCGAGAGCCGTGCCGGTCGTGGCGGCGCACCACGGCCGCATCCTGGTGCTGGACCGGGAGGCTGCGGTGGAGTCCACCGGGCACGGCTCGCCGCTGCCCATGCTGAAGCATGGCGGCCCGGGCCGGGCCGGCGGCGGCGAGGAGCTTGGCGGCGTGCGGGCCGTCAAGCACTACCTGCAACGAGCGGCGGTGCAGGGCTCGCCGACCATGCTCTCGGCGGTGACGCGCGAGCATGTGCGTGGCGCCAAGGTGAACGAATCGGAGCTGCATCCGTTCCGCAAGTTCTTCGAAGACTTGCAGATCAGCGATTCGCTGCTGACGCACCGCCGCACCGTGAGCGAGGCCGACATCGTGAACTTCGGCGGCGTCTCGGGCGACTACTTCTACATGCACTTCGACGAAGTCGCCGCGAAGGACACCCAGTTCGGAAAGCGCATCGCGCACGGCTACTTCGTGCTGTCCGCAGCCGCTGGCCTGTTCGTGTCGCCGGCGCCCGGCCCGGTGCTCGCCAACTACGGGCTCGACACGCTGCGCTTCGTCAAGCCCGTCGGCATCGGCGACACGATCCAGGCGCGCTTGACGGCCAAGCGCAAGATCGACCGCAACAAGAAAGACGCCAAAGGCGTGGGGCAGGGCGTGGTCGCCTGGGATGTGGAAGTGACCAATCAGCATGGCGAACTCGTGGCGAGCTACGACATCCTGACGCTGGTGGCAAAGCGCGGTTGAGTCGACCGGTGTGTAGCAGCTGAAGTGCAACGCTTCAGCTCAGCCGCGGGCGCGGCAAACGCTGCATCACGTGAACGGGTTTGTCCGCATTCGTGCGCGCGCCTCGATCCATAGAATTAATAAGCCGACTGGTCGGTCGAATATCTGTCGATGGTTTTGCTGCCCGCCCTTCGGCACCTGGCCACCGGCCGTTGGAACGCAACATTCCGGAGTTCAAATGAGCGTCAAATTCTTGAAGACGATGAGGTGTCTGCAGCTGCTCGCATTGAGTTGCGTCGCAGCAGGAGCGGCCGGCTGCGGAGGTTCCGACGACGATCCGGCGAGCCCTTCGGGGCCGTCCGTGCAGGCGCTGACAGCCACATGCGCATCGCTCAAGGGGCAGACCGTCAACGGTGTGCTCGTCACCGACACCAAGCGCGTCGAGGCGCAAGCCGGCATCAACGGCGCGGGCATGTGCCAGGTTCTGGGCACGCGCGCGCCTTTTCTCGACATGGAAGTGACCGTGCCCGACAACTGGTCGGGCCGCCTGTACCAGCAAGGCGGCGGCGGCTTCGACGGCCGCCTTGCGTCGGCCATCACGCTGACCTCGGGCGCCGTCACCGCGGTGCACCCTGCAGTCACGCAGAAGGGCGCGATCTACGCCGCGTCCAACGGCGGCAACCGCGCCGCGGTGCCCAGCCAGGCGGCACCGGCGGTATGGGTCTCAGGCTCTGCAGACGCCCAGGCCTCGGCGCGTGACTACGCCTATCTCGCAGTCGGCACCACAGTCGCGTTCGCGAAAGCCATTGCCAGGTCTTTCTATGCCAATGCGCCCAGCTTCACCTACTTCAACGGCTGCTCGAATGGCGGGCGCAACGCCTACATTGCGGCCCAGCGTTGGCCGCACGACTATGACGGCATCGTTGCCGGCTGCGAAACCATGGACATGGGAGGCGCCACCTCGGGCCTGATGAACAGCGCTGCCAAGGTGGGCACGGCCGCCGAGATCAGCACTGCGCAGTACGCCGCCGCCTACACCGCGGCCGTGGCAGCTTGCGACGCTGATGACGGCGCGGTCGACGGCTATCTGGCCAACCCCGGTGCCTGCACGCTCACGGCCGCGGCGCTCCAATGCGGCCAACCCGGTGCGAACGCCGACCCGGCGCTGTGCCTGTCGGCTGCGCAGGTTCCCACGCTGGCCGGCTTGCTCGGCAACCTGACGCTGATGTCCGGCGCCACGGCCTACAGCAAGTACAACTGGACCAACTTCGCGCCGGTGTCGAACATTCCCGGTGTACCGGCGCTCGGCATCACCAGCTATGGCGGACTGGGCGGGGGCTTTGCGTTCCTGGCCACCAACGACCCCCTCTGGTTCGGCGCGCCGCCCCCGGCCACCACGCCGGCACCCAACCTCGCAAGCTTCGACATCGACCGGCACTACTACGTCTTCAGCAACGGCCTGCAGCGCCTCGGCGCCGACCATGACAAGACCGCCATTGCCGCCTACGTCGCCTCGGGGCGCAAGCTGCTGTCTTGGCACGACGCTGCAGACCCGCTGCTGTCGGTCAACGACCACATCCGCAACTTCGCCACCATGAGCCGTGCCGCCCAGGCATTGGGCTTGGCTGACCCGCGCACCAACACGCGCATGTTCGTCGTGCCGGCGTCCACCCACGGCGCTGGCGGCAACCTCGCCGAGGTCGATTGGCTCAGCGCCATCATCGACTGGGTGGAGGCCGGCAAGGCGCCGGACCAGCTGAGCTACAAGTTCACGGCAGGTGCCACGGCGCGCAGCATGCCGGTCTGCGAGGCCCCGAAGTACCCGCGGTACAACGGCACCGGCGACGTCAACGCCGCATCCAGCTTCACCTGCACGCCCTGACGGCCTACAGGGCATTCCGCGAGCGCCGCTGCGCAATGCACGGCGCTGCCGTCTTAAGTCATGCTGCTTGCCCGCCTTGACTCAATGTTCTTCTTCGCGGCCTGCGGCCTCCGCAGCTTTGCCGCGCTTCGGTTTCGGTGGCGGCTCGGATTCCGGCACATTCGGCCGGAAGAAGAAGTTGACCGCCCCTTCGGGTGGCATCGCAGGCCACGAGCGTTGAAGGTCTTCGGCGAGTTTCTCGAGGTCGGTTTCATGCATGGCGGGCAGATACAGCTTGATGCGCGCCACGGCTCTTGGAATCCATTCTTTTTCGGGAACCTCTTTGAGGCGATTTCTTTTCATCGACGGCATTGTTGAAGGCGCCCTGGCGCTTTGCCATCCCTCTTGAATGCGTCCCACCTTTCGGGGTGTCGGTAAATTTTTCCGGCAAGCCCCCACCCGGTCGATTCATGAAAATCGTGAGTTTGGATTCATGATCACCCGACTGGAGCGGTGGCGCTTGCCGGGCCACCATGCATGACGGGACCGCAAGGCCCCCGCAGCGGCCAACCGGCGCTGTGAGACCGTCACAGGAGATTCTTCATGCAATGGCAAACACCGACCGCGACTGATTTCCGCTTCGGCTTCGAAATCACGATGTACGTCGCGGCCCGCTGATCGCGGCGCTTCGTCATCGCCTGCACCCCGGGTTCGCCTGGGGTGCTGGCCCTTGGCGCTGAGAAGCTGAGAGAGTTTCGAGTTCCCCTCCCGTTCGCCCTGAGCCTGTCGAAGGGTGCGCCGTGCACTGCGCTGGCTTCGACAGGCCGAACGGAGTCAAAAACTCTCAGCCTCTGACTCCTGTTTCTGACTCCTGCTCGGGCCTTCGCCAACCAACCATGCGCATCACCGTTCTGGGCTCGGCCGCCGGCGGCGGCTTTCCGCAATGGAACTGCAACTGTGCCAATTGCGCGGGCGTGCGCTCGGGCGCCATTCGTGCCAAGCCGCGCACGCAGTCATCGATCTTCATTCGGCCTGACGATTCGGCCGATGGCGTGCTGTTCAACGCCTCGCCCGACATCCTGGAGCAAATCCGCAGCCACCCCGACTTGCAGCCAGCCCGCGCCGTGCGCGATACGGCCATCGCCGGCATCGTGCTGATGGACGGCCAGATCGACCACGCCACCGGCCTCTTCATGCTGCGCGAGCGCGGCTCGCCGCTGCCGCTGTGGTGCACCGACGCGGTCGAGGAAGACCTGACCCAGGGCAACCCGGTGTTGCGCGTGCTGTCGCACTTCTGCGGCGTGCAGCGCCAGCGCATCGGCCTGGATGGCGCGACCTTCACCGTGCCCGGCGTGCCCGGCCTCGCGTTCCGGGCCATGCCCTTGTCGAGCAAAGCCGCTCCGTATTCGCCGCACCGCGACAACCCGGTGCCGGGTGACAACCTCGGCATCACCATCATCGACACGCGCCGCGGCAGCAGCGTGTTCTACGCGCCCGGGCTGGGTGCCATCACGCCACCGGTGTTCGACGCCATGGCCTCGGCCAATGCGGTCATGGTCGACGGCACCTTCTGGACCGACGACGAAATGAAGACGCTCGGCCTCAGCAAGAAATCGGCGCGCGACATCGGCCACCTGCCGCAGTCGGGTGACGGCGGAATGATCGAGTGGATGGGCAAGCTGCCGCGCACCACGCGCCGCCTGCTGATCCACATCAACAACACCAACCCCATCCTCGACGAAGACTCGAGCCAGCGCGCCGAACTCACGCGCGCCGGCATCGAGGTCTGCGAGGACGGCATGAACATCCAACTCTGACCGTCGACCACTCACCATGCGCGCAGACATCAACCAGGCCGCCCGTCACCCGGCCGAGAACACTGGCCAGCCGGCCTGGAGCCGCAGCGAGTTCGAAGCGCAGCTGCGCGAGCGCGGCAAGTCGTATCACATCCACCACCCCTTCAACGTGATGCTCAACACCGGCAAGGCCACGCCCGAGCAGGTGCGCGGCTGGGTGGCGAACCGGTTCTATTACCAGATCGCGATCCCCATCAAGGACGCGGCAATCCTCTCCAACTGCCCCGATGGCGCGGTGCGCCGCGAGTGGATTCAGCGCATCCTCGACCACGACGGCTTCGAGATCGGCGGCATCAAAGACGCAGGCGGCGTCGAGGCCTGGCTGCGCCTGGCCGAGGCCGTGGGCCTCACGCGCGAAGAGGTGCAAGACCTGCGACACGTGGCACCGGCCATGCGCTTCGCCGTCGACGCGTACATCAACTTCGCACGGCGCGCGCCCTGGCAAGAGGCGGTGTGCTCGTCGCTCACCGAACTCTTTGCGCCCGAGATCCACAAGCAGCGCCTGGCCACCTGGCCGGAGCACTACGCGTGGATCGAACCGGGAGGCCTGAGCTACTTCCGCAACCGTGTCAGCCAGGCGCGGCGAGACGTGGAGCAGGGCCTGTCGGTCACGCTCGAGCACTTCAACACGCGTTCGCTGCAGGAGCGCGCGCTCGAAGTGCTGCAGTTCAAGCTCGACATCCTGTGGGCGATGAACGATGCGATGGCGACGCGGTATGGCCTGAACCCATGAGGCGCTGCACCAGCCCGTTACCCCCGCACCGTTACCTCCACACCGTTCGCCCTGAGCAGGGACTGAGCTTGTCGAAGGCCCGACCGTCGAAGGGTTGTTGACCGGAGCCGCGGCGCGAGCGGGCTTCGACAGGCTCAGCCCGAACGGTACGGGGGGCGCCACCCCAGGTAAACGCAAGAGAAAGATCCATGAGCGACTTGACCCTTGAATCGCAACCGCGCGTCGGCCCAGGCTTCCGCCTGCAATGGGAGCCGGTGCAAGACTGCCATGTGCTGCTGTACCCAGAGGGCATGGTCAAGCTCAACGGCAGTGCGGGCGAGATCATGAAGCGATGCGATGGCGAGCGCACCGTCGCCGCCATCGTGGACGACCTGGAGAAAGCGTTCTCGGCGCAGGGCCTGGAGCCTGACGTGTTGGCCTTCGTCGAGATGGCGGCCAAGCAGCGCTGGCTGGCCTGGGACTGAATCATGGCAACACCCGGACCGCCGCTCTGGCTCTTGGCGGAACTCACCTACCGCTGTCCGCTGCACTGCGTGTTCTGCTTCAACCCGGTCGACTTTGCGAAGCAGGAAGACGAGCTCAGCACCGACGACTGGTTCCGCGTGCTGCGCCAGGGCCGCGAGCTCGGCGCGGTGCAGTGCGGCCTCTCGGGCGGTGAGCCTCTCGTGCGAGACGACCTCGAACTGATCGTCGCCGAGGCGCACCGCCTCGGCTACTACACCAACCTGCTGACCTCGGGCGTAGGCCTCACCGAAGACCGCGCCGAGGCGCTGAAGGCCGCCGGGCTCGACCACGTGCAGCTGTCGTTCCAGGACTCCACCAAGGAGATGAACGACTTTCTCTCGCACACCAAGACCTTCGCGCTGAAGAGCCGCGTGGCCGGCATGATCAAGTCGCAAGGCTGGCCGATGGTGATGAACGTGGTGATCCACCGCCTGAACATCGACCACATCGACCGCATCATCGCCATGGCCGAAGAGATGGGCGCCGAGTACCTGGAACTCGCCAACACGCAGTACTACTCGTGGGCCTTCCTGAACCGCGACCTGCTGCTGCCCACGCACGAGCAGCTGCGCCATGCGGAAGAAGTGACCGACGCGTGGCGCGCAAAGCTGGGCGACAAGATGCGCATCTTCTTCGTGGCGCCCGATTACCACGAAGGCAAGCCCAAGCGCTGCGTCAACGGCTGGGGCAGCATGTTCCTCACCGTCGCGCCCGACGGCACGGCGCTGCCCTGCCACACCGCCAAGATGCTGCCGGGCTTGAGCTTCCCGAGCGTGAAGGAACACAGCCTGCGCGAGATCTGGTTCGAGTCCGAAGGCTTCAACCGCTACCGCGGTACCGGCTGGATGAAGGAGCCTTGCGTGAGCTGCGACCAGCGCGAGGTCGATCTCGGCGGCTGCCGCTGCCAGGCCTATTTGCTGGCGCAAGACCCGGCCGCTGCCGACCCGGTGTGCGTGAAGAGCCCGCACCATGCGCTGGTGGTCGAGGCGGTGGAGCGTGCCGGCACGCTGGCGAAGAAGCCGGTCACCGAGCACCCACTGGTCTTCCGCGATCCGGCGAACTCGCGGCGGCTGAGCGTTTGAGGCGTAGTTTGCCCGGGGCGAGGGGGCGTGTGCCGGGCGAACGTTGTGATGTCTGGCATGGGGCGGGCAGTCACAATAAGCGAACAACACCCTTCGCTGCGCGATGCCTTCACCCAAGACCACCTACGACCTGCCGTCCGGCGCGACCAGCCTCGTCGTCAAAGAAGAGCAGGTCGAATACGGCTTCATTGGCAAACTCCAGAGCCTGAAGTACGAATACCGGGCCGACATCCGTGACCGCGCCTCGCTGGAGCGCAACTTCCGCGAAAAGTTCGAAGCGCTGAACCGCGTCCATCTGAGCGACGGTGAGTTCGCCCGCTTGCTGGACGAGATCGTCACCCCCGATGTCTTCACCGCCGCCCGCACGCTGCGCGACCGCAGCGCCTTCACCCGCGACGACGGCACCCCGCTGAACTACACCCTCGTCAACATCAAAGACTGGTGCAAAAACACCTTTGAAGTCGTCAACCAGCTGCGCATCAACACCGACTACAGCCACCGCCGTTACGACGTTCTCATCCTCATCAACGGTGTGCCGTGTGTGCAGATCGAGTTGAAGACACTGGGCATCAGCCCGCGCCGTGCCATGGAGCAGATCGTTGATTACAAGAACGATCCCGGCAACGGCTACAGCAAGACCTTGCTGTGCTTTCTGCAGCTGTTCATCGTCAGCAACCGCACCGACACCTGGTACTTCGCCAACAACAACGCCCGCCATTTCGCCTTCAACCAAGACGAGCGTTTCCTGCCCATCTACCAGTTCGCCGACGAGTCCAACAAGAAGATCACCCACCTCGACAGCTTTGCCGAGACCTTCCTGGCCAAATGCACGCTGGGTGAGGCCATCAGCCGCTACATGGTGCTGGTGGCCAGCGAACAGAAGCTGATGATGATGCGGCCCTACCAGGTCTATGCCGTCAAGGCCATCGTGGACTGCATTCACCAGAACTGCGGCAACGGCTACATCTGGCACACCACCGGCAGCGGCAAGACGCTCACGTCGTTCAAGGCCTCCACCTTGCTGAAGGACAACCCCGACGTCGAGAAGTGCCTGTTCGTGGTGGACCGCAAAGACCTGGACCGCCAGACCCGCGAAGAATTCAACCGCTTCCAGGAAGGCTGCGTCGAAGAAAACACCAACACCGCCGCGCTGGTGCGCCGCCTGCTGTCTGACGACTACGCCGACAAGGTCATCGTCACCACCATCCAGAAGCTGGGCCTGGCGCTCGATGAAAACAGCAAACGAAACAAGCAGCGCAAGAAGAACGACCTGAAGACCTACAAGGAACAGCTCGAACCGTTGAGCAATAAACGCATCGTCTTCATCTTCGACGAATGCCACCGCTCGCAGTTTGGCGACAACCACGAAGCCATCAAGACCTTCTTCCCCAAGGCTCAGCTGTTTGGCTTCACCGGCACGCCCATCTTCGAGAAGAACGCCACCGCCAAGCAGTTCGAAGGCGAAGAAGGGCAGTTCAAGACCACCGAAGACCTGTTCCAAAAACAGCTGCACGCCTACACCATCACCCACGCCATTGAAGACGCGAACGTGCTGCGCTTCCACGTGGACTACTTCAAGCCTGAAGGCCCGAAGAACGCCAAAGCCCCACTACCCAAGCCGGCCAAGCCCGGCGAAGCCCTGGCCAAGAAGGCTGTGATCGAAGCCATCTTGGCCAAGCACGACACCGCCACCGCCGGGCGCCGCTTCAACGCCATCCTGGCCGCCGCCAGCATCAACGACGCCATCGAATACCACCGCCTGTTCGATGACCTGCAACAAGCCAGGCAGGCGAGCGACCCCGACTTCCAGCCGCTCAACATCGCCTGCGTGTTCTCGCCGCCCGCCGACGGCAACGCCGACGTGAAGCAGATCCAGGAAGACCTGCCTCAAGAGAAGCACGACAACGAAGAAGACCCCGAGGGCAAGAAGGCCGCGCTCAAAAACATTCTGGCCAGCTACAACGACCGCTACGGCAGCAACCACACCATCAGCGAGTTCGACCTGTATTACCAAGACGTGCAAAAGCGCATCAAGGACCAGCAATGGCCCAACGCCGACTTTCCGCACGCGAAGAAGATCGACATCACCATCGTGGTGGACATGCTGCTCACGGGCTTTGACTCCAAGTACCTGAACACCTTGTACGTGGACAAGAACCTGAAGTACCACGGCCTGATCCAGGCTTTCTCTCGCACCAACCGCGTGCTCAACGGCACCAAGCCCTACGGCAACATCCTCGACTTCCGCCAGCAGCAAGACAACGTGGACGCAGCCATCGCCCTGTTCTCCGGCGAAAGCGCTGACCCCAAGGCCCGCGAAATCTGGCTGGTGGACAAAGCGCCCGTGGTCATCCAGAAGCTCGACGCCGCTGTGCAAAAGCTGGCCGACTTCATGCAGTCCCAGGGGCTGGCCTGCGCGCCAGAAGCTGTGCCGCAACTCAAGGGCGACGACGCCCGCGCCGCCTTCATCAAGAACTTCAAGGAAGTGCAGCGCCTGAAGACCCAGCTTGACCAATACACCGACCTGACGGACGACAACGCTGCCGCCATCGAACACATCCTGCCCAGGGAAGACCTGCAGGCGTTCCGGGGCGTCTACCTGGACACAGCCCAGCGCCTCAAAGCCCAGCAAGACAGGCGCGGCCAAGACGGCGACAAGTCAGCGCTGGGCGACGAGGTGGACCAGCTCGACTTCGAGTTCGTGCTGTTTGCCTCCGCCGTGATCGACTACGACTACATCATGGGCCTGATGGCGCGCTACTCGCAGCAAGGCACAGGCAGCAAACAGAAGATGAGCCGCGAGCAGCTCATCGGCCTCATCCAGGCCGACGCCAAGTTCATGAACGAGCGCGACGACATCGCTGCCTACATCAACACGCTCAAGGCCGGTGAGGGCCTGAGCGAGGCTGCCATTCGCGAAGGCTACACCCGCTTCAAGAAGGAGAAAGACGGCGCGGAACTGGCGGCCATCGCCACGAAGCACGGCCTGGGTGCGCCTGCTCTGCAAGCCTTCGTGGACAGCATCCTGCAACGTTTAATCCTGGACGGCGAGCGCTTGAGCGACCTGATGGCCCCGCTGGACCTGAACTGGAAGGCACGCGCCCAGGCAGAGACGGCGCTGATGGCGGACTTGATCCCGTTGCTGACCAAACGGGTGCAGGGTCGCGAGATTTCAGGTTTGAGTGCGTATGAGTGACCACCCCGTGAGCCACCGCCAAGACTTTGCGGAAGTGCTGGGCCACATCCAGCAAACGCGGCAGCGTGTTTTTGCGCAGGCCAACACCGCCTTGATCGACCTCTACGCGCGCATCGGGCAAACCTTGAGCCACAAGGTGGTCCAGGGCGGCTGGGGCAAAGGCGTGGTGACGGAGCTGGCCCGCTACATCGCCCACGCCGATCCGACGATCAAAGGCTTCAGCGACAAGAACCTCTGGCGCATGAAGCAGTTCTACGAGGCCTACCAGGGTGATGAAGAACTCTCGCCACTGGTGAGAGAACTGCCGTGGACGCACAACGTCATCGTCTTTTCGCGCTGCAAGAGCCCCGAAGAGCGGGCGTTTTATCTGCGGCTCACCGCGCAAGACAAGCTCGGCAAGCGAGAGCTGGAGCGCCAGATCGACGCTGCGCTTTTTGAACGCAGCACCTTGCCGGCAAAACTCTCACCAGCGGCGAGAGTTTTGCACCCGAGCATCGACCAAGCCTTCAAAGACCGCTACGTGCTCGAATTCCTGGGCCTGCCCGAACCGCACAGCGAGAACGACCTGAAGCGGGCCCTGGTGCAGCACATGAAAACCTTTGTGCTGGAGCTCGGCAAAGACTTCCTGTTCGTGGGCGAAGAATTCCGCCTGCAAGTGGGCAACCAGGACTTCTTCATCGACCTGCTGTTCTTCCACCGGGGCTTGTCGGCCCTGGTGGCGTTTGAGTTGAAGGTGGGTCAGTTCAAACCCGAGCACATGGGCCAGCTCAATTTCTACCTGGAAGCGCTGGACCGCGACGTGAAAAAGCCGCACGAGAACCCCAGCATCGGCGTGCTGCTGTGCCGCGACAAAGACGACGAAGTGGTGGAGTACGCCCTCTCGCGCAACCTCTCACCGGCGCTGGTGGCGCAATACCAGTTGCAATTGCCTGACAAGAAATTGATCGCAGCCAGGCTGCATGAGCTGCTGGCCGGGCATGAAGGGGTGGGCGATGAGTGAGGGGAAAAAGTTGGTGCCCAAGTTGCGGTTCCCGGAGTTTCGGAATGACAACCCGTGGGATGAAAAGTTGATAAACGAGGTCTATTGCTTCAAAGGTAATAACTCGCTCTCCCGCGACAAACTGAACTACGAACACGGCACGATCAAGAACATCCACTACGGCGATATTCACACGAAGTTCTCGACGCACTTCAACATCACACGAGAGGAAGTTCCTTACATCAACGAAACCGACTGGCCTGAAAAAACCAAGGCGGACAACTTGTGCATCGAGGGTGACGTGATATTCGCCGACGCCTCCGAGGATATGGAGGACATTGGAAAGGCTATCGAGATCGTCCACCTCAACGGTGAGCAAGTCGTATCAGGCTTACACACCCCTGAATCCGTGACCAACCACCCGTCCGCCGGATTTTCAGTCGCAGTGTGATCGCGAGTATGTCCATCCGTACTTCAATCTCGCCACCTTGCGGCTTGCGCAGGCGTTGTGCGGTGCTGGTGAACGC
>Ga0307508_10000052_pt1 | contig 129344 bp, 74 predicted proteins | sample 9_EM_MG_FD_203089 | JGI IMG/M metagenome (GOLD analysis project Ga0307508, IMG submission 203089) | Populus trichocarpa ectomycorrhiza microbial communities from riparian zone in the Pacific Northwest, United States - 9_EM | ecosystem: Host-associated > Plants > Roots > Unclassified | place... | reverse complement strand
GCGCGTTCGCATCCACATACTCCTCGATCCTCGGCGGCAACATCTGCTCCTGCCCACGGTCCTCTCCGATTATATAACCCATGTGTTCTTCGACGCCGGGTTCTTATTTTGGTTTCGTCGAAAGTTTCCACACAGTCTGTCCCGGCGCGGGCTACATAAATTCCGACCATGGTTTTATTTAAACCGCCCTTGGGTCAAAGATGAAAATCCGCCGACGATGCAGAAAGGCGTCCATTTCATCTGCCAACCAGCGGAACTACCGTTCAGCACAACCCCGTTGACGCGCCGACCGGCCCCTCGAACAATACTTTCGTGTCTGACTTCCTTCCGGCAAAGATTACCTCACTCGATCTCCAATGGGCGCAGTTCGCCAATCGGCGATTTTTAGCAATGCCCATCGCCGGCACGATTGCGTGGACGATCGTAGGAATCGGCGGCGTGTATCTGAACACCCGGGCCGCCTCCCTGCTTTTGTTCGGGGCCACCGGCTCGATCTTTTATCTCGCCCTCCTCGTGGCGAAGTTCACCGGCGAAGACATTTTGAGCAAACACCAGCCCGCAAATCTTTTCGATCGGATTCTTTTCCTCACTCTGGTGATGGCATTCCTGGTCTTCGCGATTTCAATTCCTTTCTTCCTGGTCGATCCTACATCGCTTCCGCTCAGTGTTGGGGTCGCCACCGGTCTGATGTGGCTGCCGTTTTCCGTCATGATTCGCCACTGGGTGGGCTTCTTTCACGCCATCACCCGCACGATTCTCGTTGTCGCGGCCTGGTATTTATTTCCAAGCCAGCGCTTCGTGATCATTCCGGCGATCATTGTGGCTGTTTACCTTATCACTCTCAGGGCGCTGGCGACTCGGAAACTGAATCTCAACGCGGTTTGATCAACGGTCGTTTCACGCACTCGCCCTCCCGGCGAGTACAAACGAAGCGCTGCCAGAGTGCGAACTCCTGGTGGGCCGTTCGGCTGTTTCGACGAGCTCACTCTCAACGGTCTGGGTTGGAAACTCTTTAAACCCGAACAGCGTGGACGCACTTTAAGAAATCTCCTTTTCGCGCATTTCGCGGGCAATAATTCACACTCTCCGTTTCCTCCGTTACCTCCTGTGAGAAAAAGTCATTTGCGCGCCCTCGCGGCAATTACCCGTTTCGCCAACAATTGGATCAGTCCACCGCTTTCTTTGTGATCTTTTGTGCGATAAACTTCCGTGCCCCAGTTGCGCCGATCAGGAAGTCGTGAATAGTCCTCCGGATGTCACGCACTCCGTCCGAACGCCTCGTCCTGCTGGTCCTGGCGAGCATTCAATTCACCCATATCATGGACTTCATGGTCATGATGCCGCTCGCGCCACAATTGATGCGGGAGCTGAATCTGGGAGCGGGACAGTTCAGTGGCTTGGTCGCGGCGTATTCGATCGCGGCGGGAGTCGTCGGCTTGCTGAGCGCGCCCTTCGTCGATCGCTTTGATCGACGCACGCTCCTGCTCTATGCGTATGCCGGCTTCACGGTAGCGACGCTGTTCTGCGGTCTTGCGTCCAATGCCCACACCTTGCTCATCGCCCGTGCGATCGGCGGAGCGTTTGGCGGCATTTCCGGTTCGCTCTGCCTCGCGATCGTCAGCGATTTGGTGCCGCCCGAACGTCGGGCCGCGGGAATTGGCATTGTCATGACTGCGTTCGCCGTTGCCGCCGCGATCGGAGTGCCGGTCGGCCTGCAGCTGGCCAGCATGTGGGGCTGGGAGGCACCCTTTCTTTTCGTCGCCGCAGTCGGCGCGATCGTGTGGTGCATCGTATTTCGTGTGGTGCCACCCGTGCGCGGGCATTTGCAAAGCGGGGTTAACAAGGGCCAAGCCTTCAAGGAATTGTTGCGCGACCGCAATGCCGGCCGGGGTATTGTCTTCATGGCGGTGATGGTGCTCGGCCATTTCAGCATCATTCCACTTCTTTCTCCGCATCTGGTGGGTGACCTGGCCCTGCCGGAGAAATATCTCTTCCTCGTCTATTTCATCGGCGGCGTGGTGAGCGTCATCACGGCGCCGCAGGTGGGCAAGTTCGCGGACCGCCATGGCCGCCACCGCGTTTTCACTTACATGGTGCTGGCCGCTTCCGTCATCATCCTCGCGATTGCAAATGCCGGAGCACTCCCAGTCTGGGCGACCCTGGTGCTGGCGGGACTATTCTTCATGTTCGCAAGCGGACGCTTCGTGCCCGGCCAAGCCATCGTGACGCTCGCTGTACCGTCGTCCCGGCGCGGGGCTTTCCTGAGTCTGACCAGTTGCGCTCGTGACCTGGCGTCAGGGATCGCTTCGATGCTCGGCGGCTGGATTGTCGCGAAGCAACCGAACGGAACTCTCGTGCACTTCAACTGGCTCGGCTGGATCGCCGTCGCCGCGGGCTTGGTCAGTATCCTCGTCGCCCGCACGGTGCACGTGAACGACAAGGGCATTGTCTCGCCGCTGGCAACAGCGCCGGCAAAGTCCTGATTTGTTCACCACAAGGCACGAAGACACAGAGGGAAAACGGAAGTCTGAGCTGTTTTGGATTTCCAATTCTGCGTGTTCTGCGTGTTCCGTGGTTCAACCCTGCATGGGTGGTTTTCTCCGTGCTTTGCGTCTCTGTGGTTCAAACGGATCGTCCTCCGCGATCTCTGTGTGCTCCGCGTTCCACTGTAGGGTTCTGATTCGCGCCCTTTCGTGGGTTTAGTGGGCCAATCGCCTGATCCCGCCTTTGATTTCTTGGCAAGTCAGTCGCGCTTCCTCAAGTTGCGTATCCACCCATGAACGCCTTCACCAAACCGCCCGGCCCCTCTGGCGGCGTGCAGGACTGGAGTGTGGTCATCGAGCAATCGGGAAGGTACGGCACTGTTAATTATCGCGAGGCCGACGGCAGTATTCCGATGAGCTGGGAGTTCGGCGGCAATGACGTTGTCGCCATCATTTATTTTGAAAATGAATCTGTCTGGCGTACGCGGTATCCGTGGGCGGCAGCACGACGCTCCGAAGTTTTGCAACGGGTCGCCGACGAAGTGATCCGGCAGAGGGCGCCCGGTTGCCAGGCGGAAATTGACGGGCAATCGGGCTGGATTAATCTTCGCCAGATTTCGCCACCGCCCATTTCCCCGCGTGCGCAACACCTGGCTTTTCGTGAACGTAAAGCAAAACTCATGACCATCATCGCCGTCACCCTTCTCGCTCTTGCGGCCGCGGCCATTGGTTTCAAAACCCTGTTCAGCGTCAAGTCGTCAACGGGTTCGCCGCTCGGTCTTTCGGTTCGCGCCCCGGAACACATCGCGACCCTCATTCAGTCCCTCGAAGCTTACGTGCCGTCCTTGCATCGCAATCCGGAGAACGACCGGTACCGACTGGCGTTGCTTCTTACACCGCAGGATGGGCATTCCCCGGGGAAAATGATTCTCATTGCAAAGCAACTGCGCGGTCAGGAGTTCAACCTGGTGAAGCTGCTCGGCTGCGACGGCACCACCGTCTGGTTCAATTTGAACGGCATCGGTGGCGTGAACCTCAAGTCCGGCAAACTAATCGGCGAGGCAGACCTTCGCCGCACAAACCCATCGCTGGATGAATCGTGGGATGATCAACGCCGGATGGATTTCGATCAACACCTGCGGGTCACGTCGGCGGATCGCCAGCGGATTTACGAAGTCACTCCGGAAACACTGCAAGCGGTCCCGGCCAGTCCGCGGGCGGCCCAATTTCCCTTCGACTCCAAGCCGCTGGACTTTCTCGCCTCGGGCGTCCGCCCTTCCTCCGCCGAGTGGCTCGGCCTTCATTCAACGAAGGCGGCCGCGGTTCATTACAAACCGAACTCCTGGCTGGCGCGACTCAACCGTGCGGAAGACGTAAAGGAAATGCGCAGCTTCTACCGGTCGCAACTCGGCCCCGAGTTGGATCGCGGAAATCGGGAAATCCTCTCTCAGGAACGCGTTTCTCCCGACGAGTATTTCAACGCCGCTTTCGTGCGGGCTGGTTCCGAGGCGGACGCTCTCCGACTTTCAGCTCCGGACGGCTTCCTGATGATTTACACCTCAAAACCAAGCCTCGGTGGAACAACAATGCTGGCGCGCGTGGATACGGCCGGAAAAATTATTTGGAAAACCGACACCGGCCTCGAGCGATTCAAGCTGGCGCAAATCCTGCCGGATGCGCGATTCATCGCGTTCACCGGCACCCGCCCGCCAGTGCCGGACAAGGTGTCCGAGCCGCTCTTGGTATTCGTCGACAACCAGTCCGGAGTAGCATCCACAATTTCCCTCTGGCAGTAACTACGATGCGCGCCGCCAAAACAAATTAACCACCGAAACCACGGATGCAGACGGCAGGGGCCGTCTTGGCCCGCCGTAGCCTCGGCGAAGGTGGCTGCCCTCAACGGCCCTGGAATCCTCGCCCACCGTGTGATGACCGATCGAATCCTCATCCGATTCCAATCACAAAAATCAATCAGACCCCTCGACGTTTCGCCCATTCCGCCATGGCCATGACCATTGACAATCTTCGCATCGATCACCGCGTGATCATTCTCCGCGCATTCACCGATGCGGCCGGTGTCATCCTCCAGGCGGGCGAACGCGGCGTATTGCGAAAACTTTCCTTCGACCAAATCCGACTTGAGATCGGCATGGAGATCGAGCGACCAAACGGCAAAGTCGTGCTGCGGTTTCCGCAAAGGATGCCGGATGGCCCGCGCATCGGCCACATGAAGGAGTTTTTCGAAATCGGCGATTACGTGCCTCTGCCCGGCAGTGAGCCGGTTCGTCACGATCCGTTGGCGCGAAAGATGATTGTACCGGGGCCGGGAAAAAATGCCGCGTCGGAAGCTGGGCCAGAGTGGTTGCGACAGGCGGGCAACGCCGAGGGTCCCGATCGCATCGAAGTGCTCGAGCAGCAGATTCAGCGGGACGCCCAACACATCGGCGCCGCTGCTTCCATCGCGGAAATGTATGCGCAGCGCATGCGCATTTTCCAGCGCGCGGGCAACGAACCCCGGGCCGTGGCGGCATTCAAACTGGCGGCGAAATGGATGTGGACTTACGCGAGCCAGGCCACGAGTGGCGGCGAAGGCGAAGCACTCTCACGTGAGCGCGATCAGTTTCACGCCGCACTCGTCCGCGAATTTGGTTATGACCCGACCGGGAGCGAGCACTGAGCACGCCCATTCACTTTTCCATGAAATTCATCCTGCCCATCCTCGCCATGCTGCTCACGGCTATTTCCACCCTGACCGCAGTCGTATTCTGCCTCGGCATGGGAGCGAATGCCTCGGCGACGCAAATCCGAATGCTCAAACTCTGGATGGGCGGTTTTTCGCTGCTCGGTCTGGTCGGAATCGTGATCGGCATCGTTTTGCTCCGCAGCGGCCAGCTCGGCTGGGCCACCGGCGCAGCGATCTCGCCCACGGTAATCATCGCGATCATCTTCCTCATTTCGGTCCTCAAATGAGCATGGGCAGAGGCCTGCTGTTACAGGCTAGGCAGTGGCGCCTCGAGGCTCCGCACCCCACAAGCAGCGTTCACTTCAGCTCTATGCTCTCAGCTCTCAGCTTTCACTCGCCCTCAACTCTCAGCCCTCAACTCTCAACCCTCAGCCACTCATGAGTTCGTCCTCCGCCATCTTCCGCGCCAACCCGGGCCTGATCGTCGCCATCGCCCTCTGTCTGGGCATTCCCCTGGTGCTGACGCTGGTCGGCGCAATCATGCGGGCCGGGGGTGCATCGTTGCGGCCGATTGTTTTCCTGGCGGTGCTGATGTTGCCGCTCGTCGTTGTTTTTTTGGTCGGCTCGCTCGTCCGGGCTCGCGCACCGTCGGCCCAAGCGGAAACGACCCTCAGTCTGCCGGTACGCGACGGGCATTTCGCCGAGCGCGAAAAACTTTTCGGCGCAGATCTTCCCGCCGATCAAATCCGCGACGCCAAAGCCATCTTCCCGGAATTTTTTGCCGAGGCCGAGCTGGCGGAACTCGGCATCGTGGGCACCGGTGAGACCGCGCTCGCCGCGCAATTCCCCACCGCGGAAGCGGCCGGTCGCGCGGCGACATTTTTGTGGAAGACATTTCAAATTCATAACACCAGCGGCGATGAGGAACGTGGCTGGCGCGGGAAGCGGCGGCAAAATGGCGACTACATCGAGCTGCTGCAAACGGGACGTCATCTGTTTTTCTGGACCGGACTGACGAAGGAAGCGGCGGCCGCCCATCGCGCCGCCAGCACGCTGCCGTCCAACGTGACAGGCTCCGGGTCCGGAGCCGCGCCGCTCGTGCCTGCGTTGCAGCCACTCGGCACGTTGTTCGCGCCCGCTGGCGTCAAGGCGCTGGGGGTCCTGCTGATGCTCGCATTCTACGTCGGCTGGTACTTCAAAGGAGCGGCATGGGCGTCAAGTACGCCGGCGCTGCCCGGCGTTCCCACCGTGTCGGCCAGTCAATTCGCAGCGCGGATCGAATCGATCAACTCGCTTGATGTTCCTTTTCGCATCGAGCATGGCTCGCAACCGAACGAGTTCTTCGCCACGTGGCGCTACGCCGATGCCAGGTGGGTTGACCTCGCCCGCGCCCACGGCTTGCAGCGAACGTTTCGGATCCGGCTTGTCCTCGATGAGTCCAGTCACACCGTGCGGACGACAGATTACGTCTCGAGCTACGATTGGTCAGCGGGACGCGGCGGAGCGCGCATCGAATGGAAAACCGGCCTCGGAATAGTATTTTTCCAAACAGAGCAGGGTCGCGTTTTCGGTCTGCAACTCGACGAAGGAGGCCGCTTCAAACCCGAGCTGTCCTATGCCTATAAATTCAACCTGAACGAAATGAAATCCCCGCTCATCACGGCGACGACCCGCGCCGGTTGGACCTGGCGGCCGACCATCTGGCAAGGCCCCGTCTGGTTGCGCTGGCTCACCGAATGAAACGCAAATGGCGGGACTGGCTCTAAAAAATCGAACCGGAATTTTTAACCACTAATGAATTCCCCAACGGTGGAATTCTACCTGGTGTATGCCGACTAATCGTCGTCATGAATTCGTTCCGGGGAGCCTGCTGAACGCAGGCTAAAATCGAACAGCGATTAATCACGGATACAAAAGGTAGGGACCGTTGCCCTCAACGGTCCGCTCGACAAACTTTTAACGCGGAGTGCGCGAAAGTCGCAGAGGATTAGATCAAGACAACAAACTCTGCGTGCTCCGCGTTTAAATGCTCGACGCATTTGTACAAAAGGTAACGGAGGAAACAGGAGGTTGAACCGCTAATGGCATCGCCTAACCGCGCTGCTTGGAAGCCCCCTCCGCCTGATCGGCTCCGGAGCAGGACTTGGCGCCGGCTAATTGCCGACGAGATTGAAAACCATTCTGATCCCGTCTGCGATTAGCGGACGCCTGAACATGAAGTGGCGACGATCAATCGCCGCGGTCCAAGCAGGATTTCTCTCTGGGAAATCCCATTAGCGGTCCAAACCCGCCTTGGTCTGATCCGTGTTAATCCGTGTGATCCGTGGTCAATCTGTTTTCTTCCGCAGGATTTTTTCCATCGACTTCCCCTTCGCCAATTCATCCACCAATTTGTCGAGGTACCGGAGTTCCCGCATCGTCGGCTCTTTGATGTCCTCCACACGCACGCCGCAGATGACGCCCGTGATCAGTTTTCTCAACGGATTCATCTTCGGCGCTTCCGCAAATAAAGTCTCGTAGTCCTTCTGCAGCTCCAGTTGCTTTTCCAGCTGCTTTTGCGTGTAGCCTGTCAACCAGCGAATCAGCGTATCGACCTCGGCTTTTGTCCGTCCCTTCCTTTCCGCCTTGGCTACAAGGTAGGGATAGACCTTCGCAAAGGGCGTCGTGCAAATGCGATGTTTCGCAGTCATGGGAATGGCAGGTAGACGTCTAGAAGAAATTAACGCCAAGGACCAGTCCAGAGATCGTGGTAGGGGCCGTTGCCCTCAACGGCCCGGTCGCCAAACTTTAAACTCGGAGTTCGCGAAGCACGCGGAGCAATTCAGGAATTCGTCATTCGTTTCTTCCGTATGTTTCGCGCGCGAAAATCTACTGGCCCGCAGATCGGCGACGGCACCAATATGGCGACGCGATGTCCGAAGTGCAGTCGATCGTTCGTCGTAGAACAAAGCAGACATCACATCTCTCCCGAACCAAAACCTATCCCTTTATGAGTACACCCAACCAGGTTCCCACCGGCCGCCTCCGCGTTCACTGCTTCAGCATCTCGCTCGACGGATTCGGCGCTGGCCCGAACCAGACTCTCGAAAACCCGCTCGGAGCTGGTGGCGAGACGCTGCATGAATGGTTTTTTCCCACCCGGACTTTCCAGCAGATGGTGGGGAAGGACGGTGGTACAACCGGCCTTGAGGAAGAGTTCGCGGTGCGCGGCTTCCAGAACATCGGTGCGTGGATTCTCGGTCGCAACATGTTCGGACCCGTCCGGGGCGACTGGCCGGACGACACTTGGAAGGGCTGGTGGGGCGATAACCCGCCGTATCACGTTCCAGTCTTCGTGTTGACGCATCACGCCCGGCCGCCAATCACGATGGAAGGTGGCACGACGTTTCACTTCGTGACGGACGGAATTCATTCCGCCCTAAAGCAGGCACGCGAAGCTGCGAAAGGAAAAGACATCCGCGTGGGTGGCGGTGTCGCGACCGTCCAGCAATATCTGCGGGAAGGGCTGATCGACGAAATGCATTTCGCGATCTCACCCACCTTGCTCGGCTCGGGAGAATCTTTGTTCGGCGGAATCGACACACTAAAACTCGGCTATCAAGTTGCGGAGCACGTCACAACCCAAGCAGCCACCCACGTTGTTCTGCGCAAAAAAATTTAACGACCGCAGTCCAATCGTTTGCACAGGAGGTAACGGAGAGAACGGAGTTTGAATTAATTCAGGCAGATTCACCATAAAGGCACGGAGGCACAAAGAAGGGCATGGAAAATCACAAAGGAATGCCCTCCTTCATTCATTTTGCTTTCTTGGTAGAAAGCAAAAACTCAAACCTCCGTTCCCTCAGTTTCCTCCTGTAAATATTCCGAGGATTATTCAGTGAGTTATCTGTCGAGATGAGCGGTTAACCCTGTCCAAAAACTATTTCGCGTCTTTCGTGTGGTTCGTGAGCAAAATCAGCCCGGTAGACGGAATTTCACAGAGTGCCCTGAGGTGCACGGAGTTCACGGAGCAGAAGGTGAAATGCCTTATCTACCTCACCGACAAACCTGAGATCTCAACAAATTTTCACCACGAAGGCACGGATAGCGGAGAAGAGATTCCCTGATCGAGGCAAGTGCCTTTCTTTGTGTCTCAGTGCCTTGTGGTGAAAGAGCTCAATGGTTTGCTCCAAAGCGCGTGCCGCTCCCGAATTGACGGATACGCGAGCGGCCACCACAACAAGGGACCGATGATGTCTCCGATCGAGCAACCTGCCTTTTTCGCTGGTGGCGAGCACGATGCTCCTATCACCCGAGCGCCCGATGAGCACCGCCACTGATTCTCGATCGACGCGAAAGTCGCAGACGCGGGCATTGCTAATTTTCATTATCATCATGCTCGGTATCGCCGGCGGCATGGGCTGGCTCGTGGCGCGTGGCCTGGTTCACGGCGAAACCTGGTTTCCCTCGAGGCGAATTTCTCACAGTCGCGTAGTCGGGCGCGTCCAAGAACCTGTGATGTTTTGGGCAGCGGTCGGGTTGTATGGCGTCATTTGCTGCGGCGCAGGCGGTTTCGCCGCGTGGCTCGCACGTGAAGGCCTGCGCGCACCCGACGGCGTCTTCCGCCGGCCGGGATTACGCGATGAACGCGACTGCCCTGAGGAGAATCATTCGGCCCAACCCCCGCCGCAAAGGAAAACCATGACGCTTGACGACGCGCGCGCGTTGGTCGCACAGACTCAATCGGCCAAAGAACGCGCGGCGGCTGGCCAGCTGCTGAACGAAGCCATGGCGCTGCCTCAGCTTTCCCCGGCGGAACGCGCTGCGGCCTTTCTTCGTATTCGTGGATTGGAGTCAGTCGTTCCCGACTACCAGCTTCGCAGTTTTGGTGCGAGTGTGCTTGAGCTCGTTGGCGACTCGCTCGCCGATCTCGCCGTGAAAAGAGAAATTCATGCCGAGGCCGCGGAACTCGCCCGCAGGTATGCGTCGGGCGCGTCCTCCGGCGGTGAGGGCACCGCCCGCTCGATGCATGTACGGGAAATCGAGGCCAAGCTGCGCGCGCTCTAAGCAATCCTCAGAAAAATATTACAGGAGGTAACTGGGTTAACAGAGGAGATAAATTCACACCAAGGCCGCCAAGATCACAAAGGAATGCTCTGCTTCGTTCACTTTGCTTTTTTGATACAAATCAAAACCCCAATCTCCGTTCTCTCAGTTCCCTCCTGTAAAAAATTCCGATTCCTATTTCGTGCCCTTTCGTGTGTTTCGTGCCGTTGATGCGTGCTCGCATCCCGGTACTTGTCCGCGCACCTACGTGCGAGGCAAGTGGGCCAAATCAGACTGAGCGACGGAATTACACAGAGTGCACTGAGGTAGCACGGAGTTCACGGAGCAGAATATGAAATACCATATCAATCGACTCCATGCCCTCCCTTCTAACTCTGCGTCCTCTGTGACGAAAAATTCCGAATTCCTTTTTCGCGTCTATTCGCGTGTTTAGCGGGCCAAAATTCCGGGACTCTTCGCGGCCAATCCCCAAAATATTTACAGCAGGTAACTGAGTTAACAGAGGAGATAAATCTACACCAAGGCCGCAAAAGATCGCGAAGGAATGCCCGGCTTCGTTCACTCCGCCTTTTCGTATAAACCAAAACCTCCGTTCCCTCAGTTCCCTCCTGTTAAATAATCCGATTCCTATTTCGCGTCTATTCGCGTGTTTAGCACCGTTGCTGCGTGCTCGCATCCCGGTACTTGTCCGCGCACCTACGTGCGAGGCAAGCGGGGCAAACCTCCGGCCTGAACTTTCTCTGCAATCGCCGGTTTCCTTCGCTTTTCAGGTCGCCGGGATAATCTCGAGGGCGTTGATTTCGGGGTTCTCGACTTGGGACGAAAAAGTGATGTCGAGTGATCCGTCCTTCACCTCGACATCGACGGTTTCCACGTAGGCGCGGCGAACGCCACCGGCCAGCTTGAAGACGTCGAAGCCCTTGAACTCTTTGCCTTCGACATTGAAACCGAAAACGCGTTCGCCGGCCGCCGAGATACCCTCATACGTTTCGGCAAAGTGAAATTTCACCTGGTATTTGCCGTTCGCGAGTTTCCAGTGAAAGGCGCTCATGCTGTAACGCTCTGAGCGGTAAACCGACGGGGTTTTGGTGTTGTCGATGGCGAGGCCGGGCCGCTCGATCGTATCGCCGTCGGCGAAGCCGGTGTCAGCGCGCCAGACGACGCCGGTTTCGTCAGTCAGTGGCGCGGACACGCCGGCCTTGATGCGGACGATTTCAGCGGCGGTGTCGGCATGCGCGAAGAGTGCGTGGCCAAGCAGCAGGCAGGAGAGGAAGCGGACGGGGGAGGCAAATTTCATGGTTTTTTTTGGGGGTAAGTAAACACTGTCGAGTCCGCGATTCAGGGTCGAGCAACCTCCCGGTCAAACAATGGAACGGACCTGACGGTCGCGCTAATTTTGAGGCGCTATTAATCAGGAAGATAGAAGCCGTTGCCCTCAACGGCCTTGTTTTGATCACTTGATTTCCACCGCAATAACCCAACTCGGACCAGAAATTTTTAACCACTAATCCACACTAATGATCCCCTCTGAAATTAGTGAGATATCAGTGTAGATTAGTGGTTAACCATTCCGGAATTTATTTAGCCGCAAAAAAGCCACAAAGAATCCAACCGCGAACAAAACTTGCAAGGCGCCTATAGGCGCACGGTGAATTTTCGCCGAAACAAAGAAACCCTTTTTGCGACTCTTCGTGGCAAACCGCCCGACCTGATCAAACCCTCCGCATCGGATTGTTACATAGAGCGCACCGAGAGGAGCACAGAGATCACTGAGGAAGACGTCAGAAAATAGATTGATTCAATCCCTACCCACTCCGTGACCTCTTCCCTCTTCCTCCGTGTCCTCCGTGACACAAATTCCGAATCCTTAATTCGTGTCCTTTCGTGCGTTTCGTGGGCAAATTCTGGGTTCTGGGTATTCCGTGGTGATCCCCGCTTGGGACGGGATTCAGCCATTGACGACCCAGGCGTGCGCTCGCTCGTATGGGAATCCTCCGTTCCATGCCACCCCCGCGTCGCAAGCACATCTTTCGCCTTCCCTCTCCGGCGCCCACCACGATTTACGTCCGCGCGGGCTACAACCGCGTACTGGCGGAGGAATTCGCGGCCTTGAAGGTCAAGCGCGCGGAGCTGGTGCAGGACAAGATCGAGGCGCACAGTCAGGGCGATCTCCGGGAGAATTTCGGGTTCAAGGCCGCCAAGGACGCGATCCGGGCGGTCGACCGCAAGATGGACGAACTGGACCGGTTCTTCCTCCGCAACACCTTCATTGAGGTCGACCCGGTGGCGTGGCTCACCAAGCCCACGGATACGTTGCTGTTGGGCCACGTGGCCGTGATCGAGAAGGAGGATGTCGGGAGCAAGCGAACGCACCGTTTCACGTTTCTCGTGGCGACCCATGGCGAGACCGCCAGTGATCCGGAATCAGGCATCGAATGTCTGCCGCACAACTCGCCGCTCGCGACTGCCCTGCTCGGCCTGAAGGTGAACACTCCGGCCCAAGTGACGCTGCCCGCGGGCGCTGCGGTCCTCACTGTGCGCTCCATCCGCAACCCGACACAGCCGGAACTCGATCGTCTGCTCGCCCCGATCAAACCGCCGGAGTTCGCAGAAGATTAAGGACCAAGCGGAGTCACATTGCTCACGTCACCGATGCTTCACTGATCAGGAAGGTAGGGGCCGTTGCCCTCAACGGCCTTGTTTTGATCACTTGATTTCCACCGCAATAACCCAACTCGGACCAGAAATCTTTAACCACAGAACACACGGAACACACAGAATCCGGAAAATCATTCACACTCCGGTAGCCCAAATTCCTACTTTCCGTGTATTCTGTGTATTCCGTGGTTCACAAAATTTTTCGCGTCTATTCGCGTGTTTAGCGGGCGCACCTGATCGCCTCATTTTCGTATCAACTCATAGCCGACCCCGGCGTTGACGATATAGTTGCCCGGCGGAATTTCGGAGGTCGTGGTCAGCAACACCGCGTTGGGCGCGATCGGCCGGACATAGGCGGCCAGCCGCCGATCCCCCAATCGGACCGTTTTGGGGGCAATCTCCCCGAGTTTTATCCGGCGGCGTCCGTCTGGCAGAATTTTTACCGGAGCCAGTTCAATCGCCGGTTCATCCGTTGATGCCGGGCCGACGAAGAGGACGACCAACGCGGATCCGCGAGCCACGGGCGGCGGGATTTTTCCGTCGAATTCGAAATACGAGACCATGTCCTTGATTTTCCGTTTGCTGTTCGGCACGTAATCCTCGCCCCCGCCTGGCTGCTTGAGCGCTTCCAATGTCAGAGCCGCCATTTCGTCCTCGGTGGCATCCGGGACCGGTTCGGTGACCACATGACCATGGTTCTCCGGCAGCATTTCCCAGCTTCCATTGCTCAGCAAATACGCGCCCTCTTTCCCGGGCACGGCAGGAAGACCACTGGCTTCAGCCGGCGCGGCCAGAAGAATCCCTGCGGGAAAATCCACTTTCCAGCGGGGCTCGCCGGTTATGGTGCCCGTGAGCGAATTTCCTGTGCGCTCCAGCCGAAACGTGACGGCTTCACGAGTATCCGGCGCCCCAGCGTCCTTGAGATTGAGCACGACCGAATCGCCCAAGGCATCCCAGGAGCCGACGAATTCCCGGAACACGTTCAATTGGTTTAACGGTCGTATCCGGACCGTAATCACGCCAGCTGGCCGATCGACGCGCGTCAACTCCAGGCGGGCAGGCTGGACATAGCGGCGGTCATCGCGCAGGGACCCGTCATAGACGATCCCGCTTTTTAAAACCGCATCGAGCTGGCGCCCGCGTTCGAGGCGGCTGGCCTCGAGGCGCTGGAGATCGGCGGGCGTGGCCACCATGAACCGGTACGTGAAGCGTTCATCTCTTCCGACGAGAGATCCTTGCTCGAGACCGAGACGAAGATTCAGCTCGCCCGGGTCGCGCAGTACGGAATCCGCGGGGGCCTCTCCGGCGGTTTCCTTGGGCGTGGCTTGCAGGCGGATGGGCGCGCCGTCCGAACGACGCACGTTGGCCATGATCGCGCCGCGCAACGGTCGCTTCCACCCGCGGGTCGTGGATTCAAGGTTGGCTGAGAGGGATTCGTTTCCGGTCGGCCGTTGACCATAGCGCAAAAAGACCGTTTCGGCTGCGCCGGAAGTTCGCGACGTGGCGGTGCCGAGATAGAGGATGCCCGGCTCCGTGGCGGCGACGGCCTGTTCATATTCTGCTTCGACGCGGGCCTGCACCGCGGCCACCTGTTCGGGCGCGAGCGGCTGGAGCCGGTATTTAAAGAATCGATTCTCCTCCGTGAGTTCTCCCTTCGCATTCAGGTGAAGGGCGAATCGCCACGCTTGGGCGGCCTCGACCAACGGTCCTGCATTGCGAACCGCCTCACTGGCCAGCGAGGTGAGATTCAGGACCGGATCCTCGAATTTATCATCCGCACTCCAGTTGCCTTGGAACGAACGCACGATCCGCCAACTGTTGTCGTTCCGCAGGACCGCCTTCACTTCGTTCTCGGAGGGACGTCCGGTGATCTCGAGATAGAGCGGCGTTTCACGCGTGGTTCCGGCTGCCACGGCCACGCCACCGAAAACCCGACCCGGTACGATTTGGGCAAGGAACGTCGTGCGGCGCTCCGTCACGCGGGTGGACTCGTGACTCCGGCGAATGTCGGCCACGCGACCGCCGAAAGCTTCGAAATCGGCGATGAGTGCACGCAGCCGGGCCTCGTCGCCCACGTCACCGACGGCATAGGAGATTTTGCCGAAGGAGGATCGTGCCGCTCCTGGGGCACCTCCGCCTTCATAGCCGCCAGACACGAGCGCAAATTTCCAGACGCCGTCCTCGCGATGCGCATCCAGCACACCATTGAAGGTCAGGGCGGTGCCAGCAGGCGAAGTCACCTGAAGCAGTACCGCTTGCCAAGGGTCGGCGGGAAAAGGCACGGCGCCTTGGAAGCCCGATTGAGCGGAGGCGTCGGGCTTGGCAAGCAATCGCCGCGCTTCGCCCAACGTGGCCGGATCGAGCCGGAGATTCTTGGCCAAATATTCCGACGGATCGATTTTCGAATAAAGCGGTTCAATCGTCCGCGCTTTCGCCGTGACGAGAATCTTCCAACCCGCGTCACCGTGCGCGAGAGGTTCCAGTTTCTCGATCGAAAACAAAACCCGATCTCCGCCAACGGACTGGTTGAGAAAAGCCGTCACGCCATCCGCCCCGGGTGGCCGCGTCTGGCGCCACCAAACAAAAACGCCTGCACAGACCAGGACCCCGACGACGAGACTGACGATTAACGTGCGCGGCGAACGGGGAACAGGAGAAGGTTGCATGGGGGTAAATGTCAGGCTCGCTCCCCAGCGACGGTGGGCAGCACCCGACCGAAGAAAGACGTCCGCGGGGTGGAGTGCAATCGGTGAGTTAAAGCTACAGACGAGGTCGAGGGCTGAACCGTTTCACAGAAGGCAACTGAGTTAACAGAGAAGAGATTTACACCAAGGCCGCAAAGATCACCAAGGAGTGCCTTCTTCGCTTATTTTGCTCGCTTGGGGTAAATCGAAAATCCAAACCTCCGTTCCCTCTGTTTTCTCCTGTAAAACATTCCAAGGATTTATCAGCGAAACATCGGCGGATATTATGCGGTTAATCTTTCCGGAGGATTAACGCGGAGCGCGCGAAGGTCGCAGAGAGTTAACCACAAAGTCACAAAGACACAGAGAACAGAAGCCCAGGCTCTTTTAGATTTCTCATTCTGTGTAATCGGTGTGTTTCGTGGTCAAATTCTGCATCAGCTGTTTCTTCAGTGTCTTTGTGTCTCCGTGGTTCAAACGACCGGGGATCCACTTCTTGGACGAGGTCGTCGTTGGTTCTCTGACGTGCGCACTTGGGTGGTTGGTCGGCTTTCCCGTTGCGTCGTCCGGCGCGGCTGCTTTCATCCGCGTTCATGCGCACACGTTCGTCTCATGGATAACGACCAGGCGGGAGTTTTTGCAGCCAACCATCGATGGGACCGGAATTTTCATCTCGTGATGATCGGGCTGGCGTGGGTCGGCATCGTCATGGGTTTTGGTGGCAGCATCGCCAATCATATCACCCAGCATCGACCGGCGTATCCGATCATCGTGCATTTTCATGCAGTGGTTTTCATGAGCTGGCTGGTGTTGTTCACCGTCCAGATTTTTCTCATCCGCTACCGCAAAGTGGCCGTACACCGGCGACTGGGAATGGTCATGGCGGTAATCGCCGCGATCATGGTTATCCTGGGACCGGCGACCGCGCTGACCGTGCAGCATGCGAGGATGAACGATCCGCACGCGGACCCCGCTTTCCTGAGCATTCAGCTTACTGACCTCCTGGCTTTCGCCGGCCTCATCACGGCGGGCCTGTGGTTGCGTCGAATGCCATCGGCGCACAAGCGGCTGATGTTGCTGGGGACACTTTATATCACCGACGCCGGCTTTGCCCGGTGGCTGGCTGACGGCGTGATCCACGCACTGGGCGAAGGGATCGTGGCTTTTTGGACCGCGCTGTATCTTGCGCCCAATGTCCTGTTTATTTTGGTCTGCGCCTATGACTTGGTCACACGCCGCCGGCTACATCCGGCCTGCCTCCTCGGCCTCGTTTGGATAGCAGCCAATCAAGTCACTGCCGTCGCTCTCTACAACACGCCCGCCTGGACGGCTTGCGCCAAGAAGATTATCGCGCTGTGGCCCTGGTGAAAAGGCCGCCTGATCCGACTTATTCATGATCAGGCTTCAGAGGCGAACCACCACAGAAAGGAGATAGATTGGCACTGGGCCGAATCGGGAGAGCGACCACACACCACAAAGGTCGATCCCGTATTTCGCTTCCACGGTCTGGTATTTTCGATCACCGCCACATGCCTGTCCTCTGGTGTTTACTTGCCGGGCGGAAAAGCACCCAACTGCGCCATCAAGCCCAAGGCATCCATGATGAGCCGCGTGTCCTTGATTTTTCCGTCAACGAAGCGATCGGTCACCATGCCCCAAACAGAGACCCGGCGTCCCGTCGCCGGAACGCCAAAGAATTCGGCGCGGTGGGTTCCGCTCCACACAAAGCGGCTGACCACTTTTTCGCCTTCCTGAATCTGCTCCTCGATTACCCAATGCATGTCCGGAAATGCGACCCGCAATCCGCGCAAAACATTTTTGAGGCCGTCGAGTCCGGGCCCTTGACCCGGGAACGGCACCAGCTCGACCATATCGTCATGGAAGTACTTTCCGGTCGCTTCAATATCTCCGGCGTTCAAGACGTTTTCGATAAACTGACGAACGGTGCTGGCATGGTTATTCATGATTGAAAGGGAACGGTCGGGGAGATCCGCTGGCAACTGCCTAATCCAAATCAATCGGATTCGGCGGGTGACTTGGGATTGAGCCAAGACTCAGCGCATCAATTCGGAGCAACCTCAGCTTGATGTCTTTTCTTCACAAGGAGCGATCAAGCGTTGCCCACGCCGGCCGGTGTCAGGAATTCGGATCAGAGGATAGGCCCGCTTGCCTCGCACGTCGGTGCGCGGACAATCGCCCCAGCGCAGGCTGGTGGACGATCCCTGGGAAGCGAGCACGCATCAACAGGGCGTACCGGGCTGCGAGCACGCAGCAACGGTGCTAAACACGCGAAAGAGCACGAAATAATTTCGGATAGGGTTAACCACTAATTTCCACTGATGTCTCACTAATTAAGAAGTCTCGAAATGGTTTGGGCTGATTTCAGAAGATTAGTGACCAATTAGTGGAGATTAGTGGTTAAAAAATTCCGGGTTCGGAAATTTGGCCCGCGAATTACGCGAATAGACGCGAAAAATGAATTCGGATTTTTGTCACAGAGAACAGGAGTTAGGAGGGAGGAGGCCTCGGAGTGAGTGGATTGAACCAATCTATTTTCTGAGGCCTTCCTCAGTGATCTCTGCGCTCCTCTCGGTGAACTCTGTGTAACAATCCGATGCAGGATTGGCCGCGAAAGAACGCAAGGATCTCAAGCGCACAAAATAAGAATTCGAAGTCTGGTCACAGAGGACACTGAGCCGGAAGGAGGGCACAGAGTTCCTGATGAAAAAATTATTTCCTGCCCTCACCTGTGACCGCCGTGATCACCTCTGTCCACTGTCCGTCAATTCAGGTGAACCTTAGCCTGCCCCATCCGGTCCCCCTTTCAATTTCACCGTGATTTCATCCCGACTTCATCATAGTTTCACGGTGTTCGGGCATTTTTGCGTACATGAAGCCTCCTTTTGGAAATTTGGCCCTGGCGCTCGGCCTCGGGGTCGCCGGTGTGGCGGTCGCCGCCGCCGGCATCTACGTCGGGAAAACCGACGACGCTCCCGGCGCGGCCATCCTGGGCCTCCTGCTCATGATCGGCCTGATCGCGCTCGTCGTGCGGACCGCGCGGCGCAAGTCGCCCCAGCATCCCAGACGCACATGAAACGCCAAGACTACCTGACCGTCGTCCTCGCACCGGTCCCCGTGCTGGTGATTCCCCTGTTGGGAAACATGTTCGTCGAGGGTTGGAACTGGAACCCGGGCGCCTTCGTCCTCCTCTGGGTCGTCCTCTCGGTCGCCACTCTCGTTTACAAGCTGATCGCGACGAGCCCGGCCGCCGCTCCCGCCCATCGCCTCGCCGCGGCACTCGCGGTCCTGACCGGTTTCTTCGTTTTCTGGATGAGCATCGGCCCCAAGATCATCGGCGAGGAAAACCCCGGCAACCTGCTCTACCTGCTGATCATCCTGCTCGGCCTCATCGGAGTGGGCTTTTCCGGCTTCCGGCCCGCCGTCCTTGCCTGGGTGGCCTTTGGCTTGGCCGCCGCGATCCTAGTGGTGCCCGTGATCACGTTGCTCTTGTGGCCGTCCTCCGATTTCAGCCCCGGGTTCCTCCGCGTCCAGCTCCTGAGTTCCGTTTTCGCCGCGATGTTCGCGACCTCCGGCCTGCTCTTCCGCCGCGCGGCACTCCCGACGGCCTCAGCCGCCCGAATCGTTGGAGATGTGTAACGTATTATACTACACCTTTCCGCGTCGTTGACTGACTGGAGACCGGAGACTCCAAATCTCCCATCCAGCCGGTCAGTCGCGACTACATGCCCGACAGTCCACCACGACGAGCAATACGAGAGCAACGCACAGGGCTGGGAACAAAAGATTCGGGATCATGTGGGGTATGCGAATACAGACGGTCTCAACCTGAAATCGTTCAAAAATTCCCCCACTTTAGCCGAATCCCCGCCGTCAACCGGACGGGTCCTGTAAAAGGGGGTCTGGTTTGGGATCGGTGCTGTATCAGGTTGCCTTCGCTGAGGAGTTGAAAACCGATAGGAGAAAGGTGAAGGGAGGAAGGAGCAGGATTCGGATTCAGAGGGCTGGCGCTTGCTGGCGGATTATTTGATGACGGTCGACGCCCGGGCCATACGTGAAATCTGTCAGGGTTTCAGGTTGTGTCGGAAGGTGAGCGTCGTGGAGAGGCGGAGAGCGCATTCATCACACTCAAACGAAGAAAAACTTTGAGTCACCGAGAACACAGAGCACCGACACGGAGTTCACCGAGGCAAATCCAATGAACCAAAATTCCTCAAATCAACAGACTGGTTTAACCACGGATCGCACAGATCCACACGGATGCAGAAATAATTCAGTCTGAAATTTTGATTTAAATTCATTCACCTACGAGGTGAGGTTTCATTGATCGGTATTTGATTGGGTATCCGTGTACATCTGTGAAATCCGTGGTTTCAACTGCGTTTTTTGGGATGAATGGCTCATCTTGCGCTTTCCAGGAAATGAACATTTGGCGAAGAGACGACACCCACCCCGGGGCTCTCCTGCAGTCTCGGTGTTCGAGCTCCGTGTCCTCTGTGAAATATGCCTTGGCTTGGAAAGGGGTGGATTTTCCGGGGTGAGCGGTTGCGTTCAACCGCCTCGATCACACTGAAGGCCGTTGAGGGCAACGGCCCCTACCGTTTGGCTGACGACGGAACGGTAGACCAAAGGAAGTTAACGATTTCCTGCTTTTGCTCTGCGGTCTTTGCGACCTTGGTGTGAAAATGATTGATAACGGGCGGGGAGAGATTTTTCACAAAGGCACTGTAGGCCCGCCGGCGGGAAATGCGGTCGACTCGCGCTTGCGACCCAGTACACAGCTTGGCGGATGAAACGATTCAAGGTCTTCTGCTGGGTCGCACTGCTGGTGGTGACATGGCGTGATGCGCTCGCCGATGCGCCCGCTTTGATTTTCACGAATCAGGTGGGCTATGAGCTCCAGGGCCCGAAGCGCGCGGTCTTGCGCGCCCGTCCGGATGAGTCATGGGACCATTTCGAAGTTCGCACCCACCCCGCGGGGAAGACCGTGCTCGAAAAAGAAATGCCGGCCGGACAGCTTGTGGACCATTGGGCGGAGGGGCGTTATTGGGCGCTCGACTTCGACGAAATCCAGGCGGAGGGCACGTACACGATTAGGTGCCGGCGCGGCGATGTCGCGGTCGATTCATCGCCTTTTGGCATCGAGAAAAACGCGCTCGAGCACCGGACGCTCGGGGATGTCGTCGCATATTTCAAAGGACAACGTTGCACCGGAGAGCTCGATTGGGCGGACCGGAAGATCGCGTTTCTCGATTCGGAATTGCCGCCGATCGATGCGCATGGCGGTTGGATGGACGCCTCGGGCGACTACGGGAAGCACCTCTCGCATCTCGCGTACTCGACCTACCATAATCCGCAGCAGATCCCGCTGGTCGTTTACAGCCTGTTCAAGACGTACGAGCGACTCGGCCGCGACGCGAACTTCGCCCAGGACCGGCGGCGCATCATGGACGAAGCGTGCTATGGGGCGGAGTATCTGGTGCGGGTGGCGGCTCCCGGTGACTCGTTCTTCGAAACCATTTCCAATCGCGGCCCGCAGAAACGGCCGGAAGACCGGCGAATCTCACCGGTCGGTCGCCCCCCGGCCGGCGCACCACCCGCACAACCGACGGTGCCGGTCGGGGAGAGCAGAAAGTTCCAGGTCAGTTTCCGGGGAGGCGGCGGCATGGCAATCGCGGCGCTCGCGATCGCGGCGCGTCATCCCTACCCGGGCGAATTTTCCACGAAGGATTACCTGAGCACAGCCGAGAAGGCGTTCGCGTCTCTCGATGCTCACAACCTCGAACTCACGAACGATGGTCATGAGAACATCGTGGACGACTATTGCGCACTGATGGCGGCAACCGAGTTGTGGCGGACCACGCGGTCCGAAATGTATGCCAGGGCCGCGGCTCAACGGGCAAACAATCTCATGGCGCGGCTGGTGGTGACGGAGACTCCGGCGAATCACTGGCGCGCCGATGCCGGCCAGCGACCGTTCTTCCACGCCGCCGATGCCGGCTTGCCGGTGGTTGCGCTGCTTTACTATCGCGACCTGGCCGGCGCGCCGATGCAGGCACGGATTAGCACGGCGTTGCGGCAAGCGCTCGAAGGCGAGCTTCGCCTTGCGACGGAAGTGGCGAATCCGTTCGGACTCGCGCGGCAGTATGTGCAGAACAAAGCAGGCGAGCGGCGAACCTCGTTTTTTTATCCTCACGACGCCGACAGCGCGCCGTGGTGGCAGGGGGAGAACGCCCGGCTGGCGTCGCTCGCCGCGGCAGCGCGGCTGGCGATCCCGCTCTTTGCCGGTGATCCGGTGTTTCAACGTGAGCTCGAGCGTTATGCGGCAAACCAGTTGAATTGGATCCTTGGTTTGAATCCCTTCGATGCGTGCATGCTGGATGGCCACGGCCGCAACAACCCGGACTACATCTTCATGAACACCTATCAATACCGGAACCTCGCGGGCGGAATCTGCAACGGCATCACCGCTGCGGTCGGCGACCCGCGCGGCATCGCTTTCGATTGGACCGCAAATCCGAAGGGCGAGGACAACGAATGGCGTTGGGGAGAGCAGTGGCTCCCACATGCCGCCTGGTACCTGCTCGCGATCGCGGCGCATCAGAAGGTCGAGTAGGCCTTGGGAGAAGGCGACCTCCGGGCGACGCGAAAAAAACCCGGACGAGGTTAACACTAATCAACACTGATATCTCACTGATAAATGCCCGGAATGTATTACAGGAGGTAACAGAGGAAACTGAGATGAAGTCAGGGTTTACACCAAGCGCGCAAAGGGCGCGAAGAAGTGCATTCCTTGGTGATCTTTGCTGCCTTGGTGTAAAACCCGCTACTCTGTGACCTCCGTTTCCTCCTGTGAGAAAAATTCGGAAAGGATCAGGCTGTAAGTATTATAGTTTTTCTGCCGCCCGTTTGTGACGGAGAGTGAGTGTCGTGGGATCGATGGGCAGCGCAGCGGTGAGCGTTGCGCTCAACTGCCTCGATCACACTGAAGGCCGTTGAGGGCAACGGCCCCTACCGTTTAGCAGACGACGAAACGGGAAGTCACGAAAGAGCGTTAACGACTTCCTGCTTTTGCGCTTCCTGTGCTTTTTGCGGCCGATTCATCTGCGGAATCCAGGTCCACGAGAGGGCGCCAAGGAGAATGGAAAAAGGAAGAGGTGGCAGGGGCTGGTTGAGCGTTGAGCGTGGAGCTGAAAATGCCGAGCCGGGGCTCGGCGGTCCCGGCTCCGCTGCAAGCGTCACCCGGATTTGTCTACTCACTACCCGCTACCCGATGCTCGCTACTTTCCGCACATTCTATTTCTGGCCGGCCAACCGAACGAGCAAAACCTCGACCTTGAGGTCAGAATAGTCGCCGCGTATCTGCCACGTCACGACCTTTTTCAAATCCATGCCTGGCGTCTTGCCGGGCTTTTGTTCACTAGACGACTTCGTGAGGTCGAGGCGGACCTGCTGATTCGCACCTTTGGGCAGGCCATCAATCGGGATCTGCCAGGTCTGCTCGGTGCCGTCCTTGTCCGTGAGACTGAAATTGATCACCTTCGCCAGATTGGCGTTGCCGATGACAAAATACAGGTCGACGAGCGGCGTCTGGTCGAATCGGACGAGCGTCTTGTTTTCGCCCAAGCCGCCTTTGCCCGACGAGGCCTGCACCAGGGCGCCCCTGTCACGGAGGTTGATCACCTTGCCCCCGCCCCAGTCGCCAAAGGTGTACTCGTAGCACTTGAAGGTGGTGCCGTCGGGATCGCGACGGACATTTCTGAAGTCGAGCAGGTCAACTTCCTTGGCGACAAGCGCGGCCGGCAGCATCAGCAGAAGCGCGAGGCGGACGGAGTGAAAAAAGCGGGGAATACTCATGGTGGGGTGGGGTCAAAATATTCTGCCACAGGCGACCGGACTGTGAAGCCGAAACTCGTGCACACATTTGACCGCAGGCCTTCCATTTCTCGACCGGGCCGCAAGCGATGAACTCAGGCTGGAGTGTGCTACAATCGCCCGGAGTGCTGCGCTCCCGAGCGCGGCTCATCTTGCGCTTTCCGGGAAATGAACATTTGGCGAAGAAACGCCACACACCTTGGACTCTCCTGTAGAGGGTTGCGCTCGACCGCCTCAATCACACCGAAGGCCGTTGAGGGCAACGGCCCCTACCGTTTGGCCGGCGGAGGCGGCATCACTTCCAATTCATTAACTTCGTCAGATAAGCGATCAGCTCGGTGGCGTTACGCTGGGACTGGGCGCGGTTCGGGTGGTAGGAAGCGCCATAGCCCACTTCGCCCTGTGGGCTGAGGTCAAAGCGGGTCACGCGAGTGGGAAATTTTTCCGCGAGGGAATACTGGATGCGCGTGAGCGCGGCCCCGAGCGCTTCGCTGTTGTCCATCGGACCCTGCAGTAAAACCATTTTGGACTCCGGATAATCGGCGAGGAGTTTGCCGGCAAAATCCGTGTAGGCGGTGATAAACTTTTCCTGGTTCACGCCTTTGGTGCTGAAATCATTCGTTCCTAAATTGATGCAGATGACCTGCGGGGAAAACCGCTGGGGATTCCACAGCAGATCCTCCACGTGATAAAACAGCTTCGGGTAAACCGCCGGCATCACATCGTCATTGCCTTCGAACGGGCCGTCGTAGTTGCGGACCATCCCAATGCCTGATCGCGCTACGACCAGATAGTCGGCCTGGAGCGCGCGCACCGTCAACCCCGTGTAACTTTCACAGAAATTCTCGGTGGATGCGGAGAAGTCCGCCTTCGGATCGTTCACCTCGACGCCATAACCACAGGTGATCGAATCGCCGATGAATTGGATCCGACGGTCGACAGGACGCGTCCAGGGAAGGGCAACGCCCGCGTCGTCCAAAGTGAACCCTTTGAAATGCGTGAGGCCGAGGGCACACTCGGTCACGCGCACAACTTCAACGGTGTGCTCGCCGGGCTGCAAATTGGTGGCGAGGGAATAAATGCCGTCCGGCGAATCCAGGCGGATTTTATCCAGCGGTTTGCCGTCCACCCAGGCGATCACGAAGTTGTCGTGGGTGTCGTCGGTCATTTGCAGCGTCACCGCCGTGCCTTTGAAACGAAGACAGACCTGCGCCCCGCTCCATCCCATCGTCACTTGCTCGTCGTCACGCGCGATCCGCCCGCCGTAAAAGATATAAGGATTGTCGGGCTTGATTGAAACGACCCCCACCGTCACGGGCAAGGTGGCCGCAGAGGCAAACACCGCGATGGTCGACGCAAGCAGCAGCATTCCGCGGCGCAAAGAAGAAGGGAGGAAAAGGGAAAGTTCTCGCATGAAGGTGGGCTGGGTTACCTCGAAAGGTTTACACATGACTTCGGACGTCAAATGGGAATGGGAGGACGGATCCGTTGCCGTGAATGACGCGAAAACTTTTTGACCGCGATTTAATCCCCAGAAATGGTTTCACAGGAGCAAACAGAGGGAACTGAGATTCGAGCTTCGGATGGTTTGTCCACGAAATACACGAAAGGACGCGAAAACGGACAAGCTGACGTCCACCCAACGCTCTTGCATCCAGCAGAATCGCGTGCTCACTGATGTCTCCTACTCTCCGCCATCCCGAGAAATGTCGTCAACTTTGCCATGTTTGCTGACCAGCTTCTGACTTTCCTGAAGGAATGGGTGCCCTCCATCGCGGTGGTCATCGGCGGTTTCTGGATTCTGTTTCAGTGGCTCTTCGGCGAAGCCCTCCGGCGCAAAAAGGAGATCCCGGCGCTGGACGGAAAACTGTCTGCGCAAATCTACGTCCACGATGCCACGCGGCTGGTGGTTTCGCTGGACGCAACCTGGAGCAACCGCAGTCCGTTCCCTCTTCCGCTGGATTTTAAAAATTGCTGGATCGACGTCTTCCGGGTCTCTCCCGATTTCCCCAATCGCAATTGCCCAATTGTCACCAATCGCGATTTGGGCCCACCGGTATGTTCGCACTATTTTCTCGTCGGTCAGGTGGAGGTCGATTTCGTGTTCGAACCAAATACCGAAAGTATTCTCGTCAACCACTTCCTCCTTGAGCCGGGTCTTTACGCCTTCCGCATGGAACTCCGCGGCTTCGAACGCGGCGTCCGGTGGTGGAAAGAAATGATTCTCAAGGTCGATTCGGCGGCCGCCACTGCGTCGAACAAAGCCCTGGAAGTCGGGCTCTGAAAGCCCCCTCGGGTGGAAAACAGGATCAACCAGACCTCTTTTCAGTTTCCAACGCGGCTCTCCGAAATAGAATCGGGATACTGAATTTCACAGAGGAGAAATGATTGGGTCGAGCCAGGACAACTTTGTTTCGAAAAGCTTGATCCCATTTACTGTACACGCGATTCGCGCGGCAGAATCGGATTTTTTTCCTCTGAAAAATAAAGTGAGGCCGGCTTTTGATCCGTTCAGCCGATTCCGAAATCCTGTTTTGGACAGCAGTGAGTTTTTAAGATTACCGCGAATATCCTGACGAGACTTGAGGGCCAAGGTGCCTACTTCTTAAGTGGTTTGTTTTTGCTAATCAGTTGCGGCAGCACGATCCGTCGGTTTGGAGATGTCGCTTGTCGCATTCCCACTGGTTCCTGTTTGCATATTTCATTTCGCTTTCGTTTTATTTCGGCGGGTTTCCATTGCGGGCACGAAAACCTCTTTTGCGTGATACCCTTTTCTCGGTTCCCCGCGTACGTCTGGAAAGTTTTTCCACTATGAAAATGCAGTTCCCCCTGTTCCGGTTCATCATCTTGGTGGTGGCATTTCTGGCCATGACCCACACCAGTGCTTTCGCGCTCACACCACCACCGACCGGAGCAGTGGCGGCGGGTGGTTCTCACACCGTGAGCCTCAAGAGCGACGGCACCGTGTGGACATGGGGTGGCAACAATTTTGGCCAGTTGGGTGATGGCACCACCAACAGCGGAACGGTGCCAGTGCGGGTGAGCGGGCTGACCAGCGTGGTCGCGGTGGCGGCCGGCACTCAACACACAGTTATATTAAAGAGTGACGGCACGGTGTGGACGTGGGGTTACAACTTCTACGGCCAGTTGGGCGATGGCACCACGACGAACCGGACAATACCGACGCCCGTGAACGGGCTGAGCGGGGTGGTGGCGGTCGCGGCGGGCGGCAATTTCACGGTGGCATTGAAGAGCGACGGCACGATGTGGGCGTGGGGCAGGAACGCGGAGGGACAGTTGGGTGATGGTACGACCACGCTACGGACCACCGCGGTCCAGGTGAGCGGACTGAGTGGTGTTTTGAAGATGACAGCGGGTGCGTTTCATGTGCTGGCACTAAAAAATGATGGCACTGTCTACGCGTGGGGCTCCAACTTTCTTGGACAATTGGGCGATGGCACCAGCACCAATCGGACGATGGCGGTGCCAGTGAGCGGCCTGACCGGAATGGTCGCCGTTTCAGGCGGATACTATTTCTCGATGGCGCTGAAGAGCGACGGCACCGTGTGGTCTTGGGGCAGCAACGCTTATGGTCAGTTGGGCGATGGCTCTGGATCCAACCGGACGACGGCGGTGCGAGTGAACGGGCTGACCGGCGTGGTCGCGGTGGCGGCAGGTGAATCACAAGGGGTCGCCGCAAAAAGTGACGGCAGCGTGTGGACCTGGGGCGATAACACTTATGGCCAATTGGGCGATGGCACGACGACGCAACGGATCATCGCCGTGCAGGTGAGCGGACTGAATGGCGCGGTAACAGTGGCGGCAGGTGCCCGCCACACGCTGGCGCTGAAGACCAATGGCACCGTGTTTGTCTGGGGATCAAATTCCAGCGGTCAGTTTGGTGATGGCACGATGACGCCGCAAATCACGGCGGTGCAAGTGAGTGGGCTGACCGGTGTCGTGGCGGCGGCCGCGGGCAATGAGTTTACTCTGGCGGTGAAGAGTGACGGCACGGTGTGGGCCTGCGGCTACAACTACTATGGGCAATTGGCCGATGGCTCGACAGTCAACCGGGCTTCGATGGCGCAGGTGAGTGGACTAAATGGTATCACGAAGGTTGCGGCTGGCCGAACGAACGGACTAGCGGTGAAAGGCGATGGCACGGTGTGGACGTGGGGTGACAACGGTTACGGCCAATTGGGCAACGGGACGAAGAATCAACGGACAACAACGCTGCCAGCAAACGGCATCACCGGGGTCGTATCCGCGGCCGCAGGTTGGTATCACTCGATCGCACTGAAGAGCGACGGCACGGTGTGGGCGTGGGGTGGCAACGGTTACGGCCAGTTGGGCGATGGCACGACGACGGATCGAACTACTCCGGTAATCGTGAGCGGCCTGAGCGGGATTGTGGCGATCGCGGCAGGTCACGGTCACACCGTGGCATTGAAAAGCGATGGCACGGTCTGGTCGTGGGGTTATAATTACTACGGTCAGTTGATCGATGGCACGACGACCAATCGATCCTCGGCAATAAAGATAAACGGACTAAGTGGGATTGTAGCGGTGTCAGCAGGCGAATATCACTCCATGGCGTTGAAGAGCGATGGCACCGTATGGACGTGGGGCGACAATAGCACCGGCCAGTTGGGCGATGGCACTACCGTCCCGCGGAGCACAGTGGTGCCGGTGAGCGGGCTGAATGGAATAGCAGGCATTTCAGGGGGGTATTATTTCTCGGCGGCGTTAAAAAGCGATGGCACGGTATGGACGTGGGGAAATAACATCGACGGCACCAGCGGCACGCGGAACACGCCGACATTGGCCGGGGGGGGCCTGAATGATCTTTCGGTGGTAGTCGCAGGCTCGTCACATGTGGTGGCAATCAAGAACGATGGCACTCTCCGGGGCTGGGGCGCCCCCAGTTCAGGACAACTGGCCTTCTTCGCCAGCGGCCCAACCCAAAGCGCAATCCGTCTGGTTGCCGCTGCAGACGACACCGATCAGGATGGGATAAGTGACGCATGGGAGATCCAGTATTTCGGCAATCTCAGCCATAGCGGGGGTATCGACGGAGACAGTGACGGGCTCACCGACGTGAAGGAATTCACCAGGGGGTCGGACCCTTTGCAGGCGGATGGCGACGCCGACAAATTGACTGACTTCGTCGATCTCTATCCGAACGATTTCTATAATCAGGTTACCCCTTCGCTGATGCTCTTCAGCGGTGGAAACCAGACTGCGGCGGCGGGCACCTTCAACGTTCTTCCGTTCGATGTGGCCGTATGGAATAGCAGTGCCAACACGCCTTTGGTCAATGCTCCGGTCACCTATTCCGTGAACTCCGGGGAGGGTTATCTGGCGACGAGCCTGTCAGGATCACTGCGTTCCAGCCAGACGGTGCGGGCCGACCAGGATGGCATGACGAAATTGTACTTCAAACACGGCAACACGGCTGGGCTCACTAGTACCATCAAAGTCGCGGCCGGTAATGCCCAGCTGTTCATCCAGAGCACGACCAACCAGCAGAGCCAAACGATTACCTTCCCCGATCCCGGTCCGCAGATTTTTGGCACGCCAGTTTCTCTTGGTGCCTCGGCGAGTTCCGGCCTTCCGGTGAGTTACACCGTCGTTTCCGGTCCGGCTGCGATTGCCAATGGCGTCGCCTCCTTTAGCGGGACCGGCGCGGTTACCATTTCCGCCTCGCAGCCGGGTAACAGTAATTATGCTGCCGCCACCGACATCCTGCGCACCTTCAATGTCAGTCCCGGCATCCAGTCGACGGTTACATTGTCGCCTGCGAACTCTTCAATCAATGCGGGTCAGGCGATCACCTTCACCGCCAGCGGCGGAACCAATGGCTACAGTTGGGGCGGTGGTGCCAGTGGCTCGGGCTCGACGCAAACGATCACCTTCAACACCCCCGGCACGTTCAACGTTACGGTTTTCGCACCCGGTGACGGAAATTATTCCCAATCCAACACGGCCACCGCCGTGATCTTGGTCGCCGATGTCACGCCCCCGATGATCACGTCGCCGGGTAATCTCACGGCGGAGGCTACCGGTGCCACCGGCGCGTCTGTCAGCTTTGCCTCGAGTGCGTCCGATCTGGTTGACGGGTCCGTTACCGTGATTGCCAGTCCCACCTCGGGTAGCACCTTTCCGCTCGGCGTCACGACCGTGACCCTTTCCGCCACCGATGCGAATCACAATACGGCGACAACCACGTTTACCGTCACGATCCTGGATACGGCCGCGCCGGTCCTCACGCTACCAGGCAATCAAACAGTCGAGGCGACCGGTCCCACCGGCGCCGTGACTGTCTTTAGCGCGTCGGCCCTCGATATGGTCAGCGGTGATGGATTGGTCCACTTCAGTCCGGACTCCGGCAGCACTTTTCCGTTCGGTGAAACCCCCGTGACAGCCAGTGCCACCGATGCCGCAGGTAATGTCTCCACTGGTACTTTCACGGTCACGGTTCAGGATACTACTGCGCCCGTTATCACCGTGCCGGATACAATCACCGCGGAAGCCGACCGTGCTACCGGTGCTATCGTCACGCTCGTTGGCAGCGCCAGCGATCTTGTCAGCGGCTCTGTCGCCGTCACTTATAGCCCTGCTTCCGACAGCATCTTCCCGGTTGGAACCACGATCGTGACCGCCACGGCGACGGACGCCACCGGCAATGTCGCCACGACCACCTTGCAGGTTAAAGTGGTCGATACCATCGCGCCGGTTCTTTCCCTGCCAGCAGACACGATGGTGGAAGCCGCCGGTTCCGATGGCGCGGTAGCGACTTTTGCCGCGACCGCAGTCGACACGGTCAATGGCAATCTAAGCGTCAGTTACAGCGTTGCCCCGGGCAGCCTGTTCCCACTTGGGACCACCATTGTTACAGTTACAGCTGTCGACAACGAAGGCAATGTGGTCACAGGCAATTTCACGGTCACGGTTCGAGACACCGTTCCGCCGGTCTTCACGACACCCGCCGACCAGACCCTTGAAGCCAATAATCCCGCGGGCACCGCCGTCACCTACAGCACCTCTGCTCTCGACCAAATTAACGGCATGGTACCGGTCAACTTTACTCCGGCCTCCGGCAGTTCATTCCCGATCGGCGTCACAACGGTCACGGCTACGGCGACTGACGCCACCGGCAATACCACCACTCGCACCTTTAACATCACGATCCGTGACACCACGCCGCCTGTGATTACGTCGCCAGGCAATTTGGTCGTTGAAGCCACGGCCAATTCGGGTGCCGCCGTTATTTTCGCCGCGAGTGCGGACGACTTGGGCGATGGCGCGATAATCGTGTCAGCGAGCCGTGCCTCAGGCAGCACTTTCGCGATCGGCACGGCGATCGTCACCCTCACCGCCCGTGATGCCCACAATAACCAGGCAACCAAAACCTTCACCGTCACAGTCCGCGATACGACTCCTCCTGCACTCACTTTGCCGGCTGACAAAACGGTGGAGGCCACCGGCCCCACTGGGGCCAAGGTAACTTATAGTGCGACAGCGGTGGATCTGGTGAATGGAAGCCGGTCGGTCGCTTTTGTCCCCGTCTCCGGCACTATCTTCGCCATCGGCACCAGCAACGTAACCGCCACCTCCAAAGATGTTGCTGGCAACATCGCCACCGGTACTTTCAACGTTACGGTCCGCGATACCACTGCGCCCGTCATCACAATTCCGGCCAGTCAGACATTGGAAGCGACCGGCCCCGGAGGCGCCGTCGCCACTTTTTCCGCCAGTGCCACCGACAAAGTGAGCGGCTCGGTGACAGTCAGCCTCAGTACAAATTCAGACAGCATCTTCCCGATTGGGACCAACACCGTGACAGCTACGGCCGTTGACGAGGCGGGGAACACCGCCACCCGCACGTTCACCGTTAAAGTTCGGGACACGACCAAGCCGGTCATTACGTTGCCTGCCAATCAAACGGTGCAGGCCACGACTTCCACGGGAGCAGTAGTCACATTTACCGCTACCGCAGTCGACATCGTCAGCGGCACTATCACCGTCACATTCAATCGCGCTTCCGGGAGCAAGTTTGCGATCGGCACGACGACGGTAACCGCGACGGCCAAAGACGCGGCCGGTAACACTGCAACCGGAACTTTCACAATTACTGTCGTCCGCTGAAAATCCGCCGTTAGCGGATTAAATTTTGCGGGCAACTGCCGCCGGAAGAAAAATGGGGCAGGTCAAGATTCACCTGAATTGACGGACAGTGGACTCGTCGGCCTGAACGGTCAGTCGAGAATCAAGACCTTATGAGTTATTCGCATTCTTACGCTGTAAAATCTTCTGTTCGCCCCGCAGCGGATCTCTTCAACGGCATGAAGACTTCGTAAGAATACTTTGCATCGCTGACTAGGACGGCAACTTGACGAGCTTGGTGGCCGCGCGGCGGGCGAAGTACCAGAGACTGATTGATATCGGCAGTCCGACCAGGATCACGTGGTAAGCCAGTCCTTTGCGCAGTCCCTCGACGCTAATGGGACCGATTTTGAAGGGGACGGCCGAGAGCGGAAGCACGACGAGATTCATTCCGATAAAAACTGCGATCCCGCAAATCACGCCACCGAGGAGAAAATATCGTTGGAGAAACAGGTACCGCCGGCTGGCAAAGCAGTAGATCGCCGCAGCGCCGAATGCGATGACGAAGTGAAGCGTGAGGCCCAAACTCCAGATGGCGGGCCCACCACCGCCCCCGGTCGGATAGGCCTTGGAGCCGAGAATGCCGCTCGCGATACCATACGGCATGCCGGCGCCGAAATTGAGAAAGGCGGAGGCGCCGTCCATGATGCCGGCGGCGAGACCGCCCGCCACAATCGCGGGCACGATGATTGATGACACGGGTGAAGGAACGTCTTTTGCGGTGATCATGCGCGGCAACGTGGCGCATCGGCGTCGAAACAAAACAATCATGCGACCAAGCCTGACGATGTTTCGGTGAAGGCTGAATTAGCGCGACGAATCAGGCGGGAAGAAATATTCGGATCCAGCGGTTTGGCCCGCGAAACACGCGAACAGACGCGAAAAAGGAATCGGAAAAAAAGGAGGAGAGCGCCGATTCACCAGAGAGGCACGGAGACACAAAGTAAGGCACGGACCTCGATCAGGGAATTTCTTCTCCGCTGTTCGTGTCTTTGTGCCTTCGTGGTGAAAACATTCTGTAGTCTGAAAAAATTCCCCAGCAAGGCCGTTGAGGGCAACGGCCCCTACCTTCCGTATCCGTGGTGAACTATTCAGTGGGTTCAGATCCCGCGACGGCGTCTTGCATTTCCTTCAGGTAGGCGTAACTCGCGTCGAGCCGGGTGCCGTCCTTCATCACAACGATCGAGGTCCCGCGCGACAGCGGACGGAATTCCTTCACTTGGGCGAGATTGACGATGCGGCTGCGGTGAATTCTCACGAAGCCCTCCGGCGCGAGGCGGCGTTCAATTTCGACGAGCTTCATCCGCGTGAAATGCGCGTCGCGCCCCACGTGAATGCGCACGTAGTCGCCGTCAGACTCCACCCAGTCGATTTCGGCGGGTTGCAGCACCAGCACCCGATCGTCGCGCTTTACCAGCAGGCAGCCGTGCGGCGTACGGAGTCGGGTCGACGCGAGCAGCGCCGCCACTTGCGCGGCGTGTTCGTCCCGCGTGGTGTCACCCCGGATACAAGTGCGGGCCCGCTCCAGCGCCTGCTCCACCCGTGCCTCGCCAAAGGGTTTGAGCAGGTAGTCAATCGCGCGCGCCTCGAAGGCCTGGAGCGCGAATTCGTCGTACGCCGTCACGAAAATAACGACCGGCAGCCGCGTGCCCTTTAGCGCCTGCAACACCTCGAAGCCAGTCATCCCCGGCATCTGCACGTCGAGAAACAACACGTCGGGCTGATGCGCGCGCACGGCGGCGATGGCGCTCGGACCATCGGTGCACTCGGCGACGATCTCCACGTCACCGCTGCGCGCCAGCAGCCGGCCGATGCGGCGGAGAGCCACCTGCTCGTCATCGACTGTAATCGTGCGAATTTTCATCGGGATCGGTTGTTCGTTCGCGAAAAATTCAGCCGGACACCGGCAACGTCATTGAAACGACCAGCCCGTGGTCGTTGGTCAATTGGAAAACCGCCCGTGACCCATAGAGCCGGTCGAGGCGGGCGCGGGTATTCTCGAGCCCGATGCCGGTACCGGGTTTATCGCGCGGCCCGCCCAGTCCCGGACCGTTGTCGCGCACTTCAAGCTTCAGCTGATCGTGCGTGCGCCGGGCCGTGATTTCGAGGCGTCCGGTATCGGAGGAAACGGCGATGCCGTGCTGGATGGAGTTCTCCACGATCGGTTGGAGAATCAAACTCGGCACGAGCACGTCGACGGCGGCCGGATCGATTTTCCAAATGAGTTCCAACCGCTCGCCGAGGCGCACTTGTTCGATGGCGAGATAACTGCGGATGAAATCGAGTTCCTCGCTCAACGGCACTTCCACCGCCTGGGTCTTGAGCGATTTGTGGAGCAGGTCGCCGAGCTGGAGCACCATCTGTTCGGCCTGGCGCGGATTCTCATGAATCAACTCGGCGATCGAGTGGAGGGTGTTGAAAAGGAAATGCGGGTTCAGCTGGCTGCGCAACGCCTGTAGCTGCGCCTTCTGGAGCATCGCCCCCAGTTCGACCGCCTCGAGTTTGCGCTCCCGGGCTTCGCGATAATTGGTGACGGCGTACCATGCGACCACGGTGCAGGCAAAAGTAATTACGGAAGCCGTCACGAAGTGGAAAAACAGTCCGCGGTATTCGGGCCAGAACGCGGGCGGCTGCTGAGTAATCCAGGTAAACTTCCACGCGAGCCACCACAGACCGAGGCGGATGATCTCGTAGGCCAGGGGAAAAAGCAGGATGGTGAGCAGGGTGCCCGCGGTCAGGCCGAGCACGTAGCGCGGCCAGCGGCGCGGACCTTCGTGGATCCATTGACACAGGCGGAAGATCGGCACGATCAGAACAACCCACGCCGAGCAATAAACAAACTCCCCCCAGAGCACCTCGGGCCAGCGGGGCCCATTGGGGCGGAGCAATGCCTCCACGCCTCCCGTCAGCGAGAAAAGTACGGGCAGCGCGAGGTAGACGAGGGCCAGCGATGCGCGCGGCCGGCGCCGGAGGGAATTCACAGAAGCGAAGTGTAGGTGCGGTGGCAGACCGGGCAACCATCGAAAGCCAGGCGGGGCATGGCCGGAGATGGCCGACTGGCAACGACGCGGTTTGCCGGATTACTCCTTCAGCTTGCTGAACACGAACTCGCGTTCCGCGCCCGCGTGTTCGTGGCACTTGAAGCAGGAAGTGACGGCGTTGGCGCTGACCTTGCGTTTGGTGTGACTGTCCTGATCGAACTTTTCGAAACCCCAGCCGCCCGTCGCCGCGTAGCGGACGTCGCGAATCATGACGTCGACTGACTGTCGGGCACCCTGCACCAATCCACTTCGCGCTTCCTCAAGCGCGAACCAGTCAGCGATCAACACCGCGCCCTCGGGAAAGTGACTGGTGCGATAACCCTCGAGCGCCAATTCGTTGGCGTAGAGGTGATGAACCAGACCGTGCGGCGCGGAGGCCTTGGCTTCGTCGGCAGAAGCGCCCATCACGTCTTTTTTGGCCGGGTTGACGACGCTGGTGATGTGCATCCACCGCCGGTAGCCGTCGGGATAAGGCACTTCCGGCGCTGTCGTCGGCGGCGCGGCAGTTTGCGCAAATAGGAAGGTCGATAGCGCGAGAGTTCCGGCGAAAAATAGCGTGCGAATTTTCATGGACCTTAAACAGCTCGTTCCCACCGCTCGCGCAAACTTCCTGCGACGAAGGCTGAAATTGACGGTTCAAACCCTGAAACAAGTGTGCATTCGCTCTCGACTGCCCGATCGTCCTGAAGGCCGTTGAAGGCAACGGCCTCTACCATGATCGGTGAAGATCTGGGACTCTGCTCGCTCAGCCAATTTTCACTCTTTGGCCGGCGGCGACGGAACGGTAGATCGCTTCGACCACGATCGTGTCTTTCAAGCCTTCTTTGCCGCAGGCTGACGTCTTCAGCTCGCTCAACAAAAAGCCTCATCCAATCGCGATTGGATGAGGCTCGAATGTTAGGGTTACGATCAGGCGCCTGCAAACTTCCGACGCATTGCCCCCAATCCCACCAAGGCGCAGCCGATCAGCAGCACCGTCGTCGAATTCTCCGGGACAGAACTCCCAACGATCGCTTGAAAAGTTCCCCTCGTACTGGAACTATTGAAAATGAGCTGCCCCGCATCGGTCACAACCGGACTGAGGAGCCACTGCATCAACTGAAGAGAACCACCGATTGGCCCGATTGAGCTCAGCATGTCCCAGCCATCGAGTAACGCCGAACTAGGGCCATTATAAAGATCGGTTCCACCGAAACCGGCTCGCGAAAAGCCCGCGATGTCGAGAGAGTCATTAAAGAACGTTCGAGTAGCCGTCACAAAATTGAGCGCGCCGACACCAGCGATGTCGATCGATGCCGAGTCATGGTCGAGATAGCTCCCCCAGCCGAAGTATTGAGTGTTGTCCGTGTCGCCGTACCCCGTGATAGTAAAATCAGAGACGCCAAAGGCAGTTCCGCCGATACTACCGGAGCCTTGGCCGGTAAAAATAAATGTGATTGGAGTAGCAGTCGACTTAACGACGAACGCTGCCAAACTGAAAGCAACGAGGGCGATGATCAATGATGAGCGCTTCATATGATTAGGTTGATAGGATTATATTGTGTGAGCGCATGCCTGTTACCATTTCCCATGCCAATGGGCGAAAGCTGGGTGCCGCGCACCTGCCTATGTTGATGAGCGGGCGCTTTTTATGGACCCATCGAAAACACAAAAATTGTTTTTTGGATACAGCGCCTCCCTCCAAAAACGTCAGGAAGTCTGACAAACCGAGATCGCACAATGAACGATGCAATCCGCAATCGATTAATAAACAACGCTTAGTGTCATTTCACTGAACGTGTATGATGTTTCGTTACTAATAGGCTCTTGAGCAACCAATTCGACACTCGTTAATCGTCTCCATGGGGATGGAACGATAATTCAAAAGACATCAGGTCTGGACTGACTGCCTTAGCTTGATCCCCTCTTTCCACACCTAAACCTATCGACGGCCGTATCCGTCGTTCCAGCATGCCTTGTACGGCTTCGGGGTGTCGGATCCATTGCGAATGAGGCTCATCTTGCGCCTTCCGGGAAATGAACATTTGGCGAAGAAACGCCATACACCCTGGGCTCTCCTGCAGTCTCTGTGTTCGAACTCCGTGTACTCTGTGAAATATGCGTTGGTTTGGAAAGATGTGAGTTTTCCAAGGTAGAACGGTGGCGCACAATTGCCTCGATCATACCGAAGGCCGGCCGTTGAGGGCAACGGTCCCTACCATTTGTACAATCGATTGAAGCCCGGGGCGTTTCTCTCCTCAGCCTACTTTCACTTTCTGGCCGGCGGCGACGGAACGGTAGATCGCCTCGACCACGATCGTGTCTTTCAGGCCTTCTTCGCCGGGGGCTAGTAGCGGGGTGTCGTTGATGATCGCGGTGGCATCGTCGTCCATCTGCCTCGCTTGCTGGTTGGGGATTTTGGCGTTGAGGACCAGGCCATCGCTGGTCGTACCTTGCACGCCGCTGTAACCCTGGAAGGGGGAGAGTTCATACCAGCCTTGCTCACAATTCACGTGCAGCTTGTTCATCCGCTTGCCGAAACTCGCCTCGCCCACCCCGATGACGCCGCCGGGAAATTCCAGTTCGAAATTCATCGTCTCCTCCACCTCGGCATAAATTTCCGGCCGCGTGGTGGACGCCTTGGCGGTCACGGCGATTGGCTCCAAGCCCGTACCGTAGCGTAGCGCGTTAAGCGGATACACGCCCATATCACCCATGACGCCGCCACCAAGCGCTTTCTTTTGTTTCCAGTGATTCGTGCGCGGATCGAAATAGCCCGCCTCCGCCGCGGCTTTGAGGGGCTTCCCGTATTTCCGCGCCTGACAAAATCGGATGATCTGTTGCGTGTTCGGTTCGTGGTGCAGGCGATAGCCGATGGCGAGTTTCACTTTGTTATCTTTGCACGCTTTGATCATCGCTTCGCAATCGCGCACCGACGGCGCCATGGGTTTCTCGCACCACACCTGCTTGCCGGCTTTCGCAGCTCGAATCGCATACTCGGCGTGCATCGAGGGCGGCAATACGATGTATACCACGTCGATCGCCGGATTGTTGGCGATCGTATCGAAATTCTCGTAGCTATAGACGTTCGCGTCCGGAATCGCGTGACGTTTTTGCCAGTCAGCCACCTTGCCGGGCGTCCCCGACACCACGCCCGCCAGGTAACACTTCGACGTCAACTGCAACGCCGGCGCGAGCAAATCCGTGCTATAGTAACCGAGACCGACGAGCGCGACGCCCAAACGGTCTTTCTTTTTTGGAACGGTGACGCTGGCAAAACTTTTCGCGCTTAACGCCACTCCCACCGAACCTGCCGCCAACTGACCCAGGAATTTTCTGCGTGTGATCATGGGGATAATCTCCTCGAAATCATTTAGCCGGAAATACGCCCGGAGCAAGTCGGGGTTGAGGAGGTGAAGGAGAAAGGAGAAGGGTTAATGGAGCAGGATTCGGATCCGGAGAGTTGGCCCGCTTGCCTCGCACGTAGGTGCGCGGACAAGTACCGGGCTGCGAGCACGCAGCGACGGTGCTAAATACGCGAATAGACGCGAAATATAGGAGATGAGATCCGATTCACCACAGAGGCGCTGAAACACAAAGAAAGGCGCCAACCACGATCAGGAAATCTCTTCTCCGCTCTCCGCGCCTTTGTGCCTTCGTGGTGAAAAAATCCTGGAATCGCAAGTTCGTCAGTGAGGCAGGAAAGACAGTTCACCTCCTGCTCTGTAAACTCCGTCTTTGCTCTGCGCGCTCTATGTAATTCCGTCGATCAGTCTGAGTTTGGCCCACGAAATACACGAATTTCACGGAAAAATAATTCGAATTTTTCACAGGAGCAAACTGAGGAAACTGAGGTTTAAATCAGAGCACGTGCGCCAAGCACGCGGATTAAAAAAACTTTAGCCGCAAAAGGCTCAGAAGGCGCAAAAAAGAAGGTACGGTTTTGTGTCTTATGCGCCTTTTGTGGCCAAATTGAATTGGTCCGTCACCATCTTACAGCGCGCCAGGGATAAAAGCCCTACCCTCGAACAGCAGGCTGCGGGGCGATCGCTCCGGGGTCCGCCGGAATACGGCCGCGTTTGCGCCAGAGGAGCATCAGGAGAAAACCGATCACTCCGCCACCCACGTGCGCGAAGTGGGCGACGCTGCCACCGAAGAGCGAAAAACCGGTGACGCCGGAAAATAAATCGAGAAGCAACAGACCCGGAATGAAAATCTTCGCGGCGATGGGCACCGGGATGAACATCAGCGCCAGTTTTGCGTTGGGATGGAGAAAACCGAACGCCACCAACAGCCCGTAAACTGCGCCGGACGCGCCAAGCGTGGGCGCAATGTAGAGCCGAAAGAGATCGACCGCCATCTTCTGCACCGCCGGATTTGCCGGCAATTCCCCGTCGCCGGTCGCCAGCATGGCAGTGATCGCGTCGGGCGCCATCCCTGCCGCGACCAGGCGGCTGTGGAGCCCACCGAATTCGTACCAATTGACGCCCAGCTGAATCAGCCCCGCGCCGACGCCGCACAGAAAATAAAAAACCAGAAAGCGCCCCGGACCCCACTCGCGTTCCAGAATCGCGCCAAAAGAAACCAGCGCGTACATGTTAAAGAAGATGTGACCAAAATCCGCATGCAGAAACATGTAGGTCACGACTTGCCACATGCCAAAATGCTCGTTGCCCGGAAACCAAAGCGCGGCGGCATCGATAATTTTCTCTCGCCCATCAGGCAGCAGAAAGCCTGCGGCAAAAACCGCAATGTTCACCAGCAACAGGCCCAACACAGCCCGGGAAATCGTACGCATGGGGCCAACGTTGCGAATGGCGGGCGGTTCGCAACCTCGGAGTAGATGTTGCCCGAAGCACAGTCGTTCTTTTAACCGCTAATGATTCACTCTGCTGGGCAGCAGAGTGAATCCTAACGAAGTGTAAGCCGACTCATCGTCGTCTTAAATCAGTTCGGAGAAGCCTGCTGATCGCAGGCGTGGGTGGACTGAAATAGAATTCTAACTACAGGCAACCGAGAGCACAGAGATCGGGTTTATTGAACAGTCTGGGATCAGCACCGTCGCTGCGTACTCGCAGCCGCAGAATCAAAACCGGACCCGCCTTCGCGCAAGGCTTCGACGCGGCAAGGACGATCAGTCGGAGGGGATTTTGAAAGTTTCGCGGCTTGGTTTTGGCGAAACGATTAGCGGTTAAAAAGCCTTGGGGTTCGGAGATGTCACCGTCATCCCGTGACTCCGGCGACCGCGCGGGCGTGGTTCAGGAAAGGGTCGATGTTGTCACCATCGAGCGGAGCGGCGAAGACGCACAGGATCCAGCCCGCACCAATGTACCACGTCTCAGGCATGGGCGCCTTCTGCAACTCGGCGATGACGCCCGGCGTGAGGAAGCGCTTGGCAGTGGCCGCATCGTGGTTAATCCGCCCCTTGGCCTCAAGCGCGGTAAACGCGGCTTCAGCGCCGCCACCCTTGGCGGCAGCATTGACGAGGATTTTGGAAAAGCGCGAAAGAATACACCAACGGCCCTTCGCGAGCTCCCGATCACGGATATCGGGATGATCAGCAGGCCAGGCGAGAATCGTCTGCAAAGTGTAGATGGCCGTTTTGCCGCTGCCCGTACGAAATTCGTGCTCAAACAGAAAAGTCAGGACCGGTCCTGATCTCACGGCGAACCATTCAATGCCCGCCTCGGGAGGTTGATTATCCGTCCCCAAGAGACCGAGGTGACCAATATACGGAAACAGCGGTTTGAGCGGAACGGAGAAAGCTTGCTTGGGTGCGACATCCTCCCCGGATTGCAGATCGAAGCCATGACGAATCAATCGCTCGCGCAGTTTGCCGACGCGTTCGCGCTCGGCGCGCTTGTAGATCATGCCTCCCCACACGATCGGAAGAAGCATCGGCAAACAACTCAACGGGAGCAGCCAACCACCCAGGGGCTTGGCCCAATGCATTGCGCTCGCGAGGATGAAGATTCCGAACTGTCCAGCGATGCCGACAAAGAGGAGAAGGACGATGACACCTCCCTTGCGTGAGGCGTGACGATAAATCGGGGCAGGCATAAAGGGAAAGTACCAACGCAGCGTCTTGATCAATGAAGCGTAAGCACCCGCAGGTCGATTCGAGAATGAGGGAAATTCCGAAAACCGTCAGCAGGACGCTCGAGGGCAAGCGCCCCTACCCAAGCCGATTGCAGCGGGAAACAAAAGCAAGTCTGCCTTCCTCCTCTTCGATTTCTTCGCGAGACAAACAGTCAGTGCAAAGCGGAATTGCGCAACGCGCCCACTTCCGCACACTCGCGACACCCATGATTACCCTACGATCCCTTCTCGGGCGCGCTGCGCTTGCCCTCTGTGCAATTAACAGTCTCGTCGCGGCGGATACGGGCTGGCGGCCCCTGTTCAATGGTCGCGACCTCACCGGCTGGGACACGTTTCTCGCCCGGCCGGATCAATCCTGGGAGGTTCCGGGGATGACGCGTGACAGCAACGGCCGCTACACCGAGGCCATCGGTCTCAATCGCGATCCGCTTCACGTCTTCAATATCGAGACAGTCGATGGCCATCCCGCGATTCATATCACCGGTCAGGGTTTCGGAACGATGACCACCAAGGAGTCCTTTGGAAATTTCCACCTGCGCCTGCAAGTGAAGTGGGGCGAAAAAAAATGGGGTTACAAGCTCAAGTCCCCTCGCGACTGCGGCCTTCTTTATTTTGTCCATGGCCAACCCGGCGCCATTCACGAGACCTGGCCACGTTCGATCGAATTCCAAATTCAAGAGCACGACACCGGCGATCTCTGGGCGCTCGGCGCGCAGATCACGGTGAAAGCGAAACCCACGACAGTGAACGGCAAAACGCTTTATCTCTACGATCCCACCGGCACCCCGACGCTCTTCGCCGAAAAACCGCCCATCGGCAATCGCTGCGTCAAACTCGGCGACCCGGAAAAATCCAACGGCGAATGGAACACCCTCGATCTGATCTGCCTCAACGGCGACAGCATTTATGCCGTGAACGGCCAGGTGGTCATGCGCCTGCATCACGCTGAACGGCTTGATGGGCCGGCACCCGCCCCGCTCATTGAAGGGCAGCTTAGCCTGCAGACTGAGGGCGCGGAAGTTTTCTATCGCGACGTCGAGGTGAAGCCGATCACCGCAGTGCCGGCGGAGTTCGCCGAGAAATCACTTTAGGGAACGTTTTCAAAACCTTGCCGCACGAGTGAGACCGCACACCAACGCGTGCGAGACGAATCGATTTTGATTGGTCGCACAACGTGGTGGGCGTCTGTCTCCGCACCGACGCTGATCGTCGATATGGAAATCGACGACCGCCCACTGCCGGATTTTTTACTTAATAAGGAATGACAAACGTGTTTGAAAAACACTCCCTGACGATCAGCAGGACGCTTGAGGGCAAGCGCCCTGCCAGCGTCGTGACATCGCCACTCGGCGCGATCTTGCGAATCGCAGCCCGATCAGCGGCCAGAACCCTGCGCTCCCGCGCAGGACTACAAATCCGATTTCCACCCGACCGCCGACCGTATGACAAACGGGTCGGGTCAAGCGAAGTTGCTTACGTGCAGCGGTCGCGATTTCGTTGATCCGTCTTCCCTAAAGCTCCGGCGCAACGCGAGCGTCAGCCAAGTTTCAACTGCTCGCGCGCGGCGGCGGCCAACTCATTGAAACGAGAGGCAAGTTCGGGCTTTCGATAGTCGGTCCCGTAGGTCGGGATGATGGCCTCAATGCGTTTCTTGCCGGCGTCACCTGCGAGCAGATGCAGGAAACTGGTCTTGATGACTTCCATCACGATGTTCACCGAGACTGAAGCGCCGGGACTCGCGCCGAGAAGGGCGGACATCGATTTGTCGGTGCTGGTGAGGACTTCCGTGCCGTAATGCACGATGCCCGCTTCGCCATCGGTCTTTTTGATCGCCTGCACGCGAATACCGCCGTCCATCAACTTCCAGTCCTTCTGCTGCGCGTTGGGATAGAAAATGCGCAGGACTTCCATGCGGCCGGCCATGCTTTGCGTGCCTTGCTGTACAAGATAACGCACGAGCGGAATATTTGTCGCGCCGATCTTGAGCAGCGTCATCAAATTGTGCGGCTTCACCGAGTGCAGCAGATCAGTCCAACTGCCGGTGCGATGGAGGAAACGCGTCGTCCACGCCGCGAAAGGTCCGAAGAGAAGCGTCTTTTTCCCATCGAGCACGCGGGTGTCGAGATGTGGCACCGCCATCGTCGGTGCGGCGTCGAGCGCATGGCCGTATACCTTGGCTTGGTGTCGCGACACGATTTCCGGATTTTCACACACGAGCCAGTTGCCACCGATCGGAAAACCGCCCAGCCCCTTCGCTTCAGGCAAACCCGCCATCTGCAAAAGCAAAATGCTGCCACCGCCGGCGCCGACGAAAACAAACTTCGCTTTCACCGTGCGCTCCGTGCCGGTTTTGGTTTCTCGCGCGGTGACTTCCCAGCCCGCTCCAGATTTGCGGAGACCCACGACTTTGTTGCCAGCGGCAACGGCGCAACCGTCTTGGTGCGCGAGCCAGCCGAGCAGCTTGCGGGAAACGACTCCGAAGTTCACATCGGTGCCGCCGTCCATCTTCGTCGCAGCGATCGGCACGGCGGGATCGCGTCCTTCAGTGAGTAACGGCGCCCACGATCCGATCTTCGCGCGGTCGGTGGAATATTCCATCGTCCGGAAAAAATGATGCGCCGACATCCCGGCGTGGCGGGCTTTCAGGAAATCCACCTGCTCCTGTCCGTGCACAAAACTGATGTGCTGTACCGGATTGATGAATTCCTTCGGGGAATCGATCATGCCGGTCCTGACCGCGTTCGCCCAGAACTGGAGCGAGTGTTCAAACTGCTCAAAAATATCGATGACCTTCTGCACCTTAACCGTGCCGTCTGCTTCTCGCTTCGGCGTGTAACTCAGTTCGCAAATGCCCGCGTGACCCGTGCCCGCGTTGTTCCAGCCGTTCGAGCTTTCGTACGCCAGCTCGTCCGCCGCCTCGTACACCTGAATCCGCAGCGTCGGGTCGAGCCGCTTGAGCAGCGCGCCCAAATTGGCCGACATGACACCACTGCCGATCAAAACAACGTCGGGATTATCGATGTGCGTGGAGGATTTCATGAACCGGAAAAAAACTTTTTAACCACAGATTTCACAGATTAACACAGATAGGAGCCAAGGCTGATGTAACCACAGAATACTCAGAAAACACAGAAGGGGTAATATTGAAAGCCATCGGAGTTGGGAGGGATTTTTGGATTTCTGTGTATTCCGTGTCTTCTGTGGTTTTTGCATCCGTGAGCATCTGTGTAATCCGTGGTTGGTCTTATTAATCCGAGTTTTTATTAGTGAACATTAGTGTGGATTAGTGGTTAACCCCGTTTGGATAGAACCTTGGTTTCGTAATTGGCGACATCTTCAAGCCAGGTTTCGGCGGGCTTGGTGCCGGAACGGAGGCAGAGCTCGTCCCAGACTGCGCCCCATGGCAACGCCTTGGCTTGCTCCATTAACGCGAGACGTTCGTGACCGCGGCCGCTGGCGTCGGCGGCTTTGAGCAACTTGGTTGGATCGAGCAGGCCGAGTAGGATCGCCTGGCGCGTAGCGCGGGCACCGACAACGTAAGCCGCGATTCGGTTGATGCTGGCGTCGAAGAAATCGAGCGCGACAAATACGCGATCAAGCGCACCACCTCGTGCGATTTCCGTAAAGAGTGCGCGCACGGCATCGTCGAGAATCACAACGTGGTCGCTGTCCCAGCGGATCGGGCGGCTCGTGTGCAACAAGAGCCGCGAATGAAATTGCAGCAGCGCCGACACCTTGTCCGCCACGGATTCCGTCGGATGATAATGGCCGAGATCGAGACACGGCACGACCTTCCGGCTCTGCGCGTAGGAATAATAAAATTCGTGCGAACCAACGACGTAGTCTTCGCTGCCAATGCCAAAGAGTTTCCCTTCGACGGCGTCGATGCAGTGATTTCCGCTGACTTTTTTGTCCGACAGCACGGCGTCCAATGATTCCACAAGACGCGCGCGCGGGCCGAAACGGTCCGCCGGCTGATCCTTCGTACCGTCGGGAATCCAGTGATTGATGACGCTCGGCGTGCCGAGTTTTTTGGAGAAATGCTGCGCAATCACGCGACTCGCGCGACCGTGATCGATCCAAAACTGGCGGATGCCTTTGTCAGCACTTGAGAGCGTGAACCCGGAATTCGCTTTCGGGTGGGCGAAGTAAGTCGGATTAAAATCCAAGCCAAGCTTGTGGCCTTTGGCCCAGTCAATCCAGTTGGCAAAATGCGCCGGCGCAATGGCGTCGCGATCGACGGCGGACTTGCCCGTCTCCGCGTAGAACGCGTGGAGATTAAGTCGCTGCACACCCGGGAGCAGTTTCAGCACGAGGTCGAGATCGGCGCGCATCTCGTCGCCGTTGCGCGCGCGTCCGGGATAACCGCCGGTGGACATGATGCCGCCGCCCGCGAGACCTTCCACGGGCGTCTCAAGACCGCGCACATCATCCGCCTGCCAGCAGTGCAAAGAAATCGGAACCTTCAGCGCGCGTTTGATGGCGGCATCGGTGTCGACGCCACGCTCAGCATAAGCGGCGCGAGCGAGACGGTACGAAGCATGAATGGATGGGGCGGAAGTGGAGGACATGGGAAAGGGGAAGAGGGAAGGAGAAGGGAGAAGGAAATCGAAGTTTGGCCACGAAGAGTCACGAAAAGGATTTTGTCATGCTCAGGGCACTGGTCCGCGCGCCTATAGGCGCCTTGAGAGTCTCATTCTCGGTTAACGATTTTTGTGACTTTTTGTGGCTAAATTTCAGACGTGTTTGCCCGGGATTTCGGTTTCGTGATTCGAAATTCATACTGATTTTTACAGGAGGTAACGGAGGGAACAGAGCAGGCGGAATTTACACCAAGGCAGCAAAGGACGCGAAGAAACGACTCTCTTCTTTGGTTACTTGGCGTTCTTGGTGTGAAGTCATGGATTGATCTCTGTGCTCTCTGTTTCCTCCTGTGAAAATTCAGGAGCTTTGAGGTTGGTAGATATTGGCTTTGATCTGGCCACCGAGGATTTCGCGGAAGGTCGCGAGGTTACGGACGGCGCGGAGGCCGATGAGTTGGGACGCGAGGTTGCCAACCGCCGTCCCTTCCAGCGTGAACGCATGCACGGGCAGACCGCTCGCAGTAGCGGTGGCCTGGCAGAGGAGACGGTTCTTGGAACCGCCGCCGACCATGAGGACGCGATGAAATTTTCGACCGGCAAGCCGTTCGAAAGAACTCAGCGCGTCGGCGTGACCGCGGCCGAGTGAGTCGCAAATCAACCTCGTGTACGCCGCGAGGTTTTTCGGCGCGGGAATTTTTCGTTTCTGCAACTGCGCATCAATCGCGACGCGCATCGACGTCGGATTCACGAACGAAGGATCCGCCACATCCAGCAACTGTTTCGGCGCTGGTAATTTTTCCGCGGCGGAAATCAATGCCGCCCATTCCTTGTCGTTACGTGGACGCGCGGTGAAATCCTTCAACGTTTGCTCAAGCAGCCACAGGCCGATGACATTCGTGAGCGGGCGATAGCGTCCATCACCGGTGCGCTCGTTGGAAATGCGCGCGGTGAGCGCGTCGTGCCCGAGCACCGGTTTGTCACTCTCAAAACCGACGAGGGACCAGGTGCCCGAACTGATGTATAAATCGCCACCCGCTGGATCGGCGGGCATCGCATCGTAGGCAGCAGCCGTATCGTGTCCGGGGACGGCGACTACCTTGACGCCTTTCAATTCCGGCAAATCGCGTACGCTGCCGAGCACGGTGTTCGCGAGGATCGGCTTGGTGAACCACGTCGACGGAATATGGAAATGGTCGAGCGTGGCGCGCGACCAGTCGGTGCCGTGAACATCGAGCAGCTGCGTGGTGCTCGCGAAGGAGATTTCGTTTTCCATCCGACCCGAGAGAAGGAAATTAAAATAATCCGGCAGGAAAAGACAGCGCGTGGCGATGTCTGCGACCGACGGACAATGAGCCACCGTTTCCTCCAGCTGGAGCGAGCTGTTGTAGAAAACATTCGGGATGCCCGTTGCCGCATAAACGCGCTCGAGCGCCGCGCGCGTGTTGGCGAGACGCTGCAAACCCGGTTGCGTACGGGCGTCGCGGTAGGCGTGGGTCGGAAACACCATGCGGCCCGCGTCGTTGACGAGCACGTAGTCGACACCCCACGTGTCGACGCCGACAGAGGCGAGTTTCGGAAACTGCTTCTTCGCCTCGCGCAGACCTTTGGTGATTTCCGTCCAGAGCCCGGGAATGTCCCAGTAATCGTGCCCGCCGGCGGAGCGAAACTGATTGGCGAAGCGATGCACTTCGGTGAGGTCCAACCGCTTTCCGTTCCACGCGCCAACGATTACACGCCCGCTGGTCGCGCCCAGATCGACAGCCGCGCAATGAATGATTTTAGAAGAAGCCATGGGAATTATTTCACAGGAGGTAACTGAGGAAACAGAGCAGAGACAATTTACACCAAGATCGTAAAGGACGCGAAGTAATGACTCACTTCTTTGCTACCTTGGCGTTCTTGGTGTGAAGTCATTGATCGATCTCCGTTCTCTCTGTTTCCTCCTGTAAAACTGTTTGGATTTACCGCAGGAAGGCCTCGTGCAGGCCGCCGTCGACGGTAATGACCTGGCCGGTGGTTTTGCTGAGGCGTTTCGTCACGAGGAGGAAATACGCCTCGGCTTGGTCTGCCGGCGTGATCGGCGCCTTGGTGAGCGTGCGATCCGCGTAGAATTGGGCGAGCTTGCTCACCAGCGAATCGGTCGCCTCATCGTCCTTGTACGGAATATTGTACTTCGCGAGCGAACCAATCACGCGATCGCGGGGGAACATCGCACTCCCCTGCACTACCGTCGCCGGAGCGACGCCGTTCACGCGCACAAGCGGCGCGAGTTCAATGGCGAGTTCGCGTACGAGGTGGTTGCCGGCGGCTTTCGAAACGTCGTAGGCCACAGAACCTTTCTTTGCCACAACCGCGTTCGCGCTAGTCGTGAGCACAAGATTTCCGCGCAAGCCCTGCTCTTTCCATGTCTTGTACGCTTCGTCGCCGACGAGATAGCTGCCAGTGACGTTGATCGCGAAAGTGACGGCCCACTTGTCGTCGGGAATATGACCGGTGGTGTCGCTCGGCACGAAAATACCGGCCGTCACGCAGATGGAATCAAAGCCGCCATAAGCGAGCGCGACCTTGTCGAGCATCGTGCGGATACTTGCGCGGTCGGTGATGTTCGCCGCGAGACCGAGCGCCGGGCCGCAATTCGAAAGACCCGTGCCGGCCACGCCGATGCCGACGCCGTACTTGTCGGTAATTTCCTTCGCTGTGCCCTGCGCTGCGCCTTCGTTGAGATCGACGCACACGATATGCGCGCCTTCCTTCACGAGACGGTGAGCGGTTTCCTTGCCGATGCCGGAACCGGCACCGATCACGACGACGATCTGGCGGGCGAGTTCTTTCTCCGCCGGCATGCGCTGGAGCTTCGCTTCCTCGAGCAACCAGTACTCAATGTCGAACGCTTCCTGCTGGGGGAGCGCGATGTACTTATCGATCGCCTCGGCTCCGCGCATGACTTCCACCGCGCAATTATAAAATTCAGCGGTGACGCGTGATTCTGATTTGTCCTTACCCCACGCGATCATCCCGACGCCGGGAATCAAGACGACCGTTGGATTCGCATCACGGATCGCGGGTGAGTTGGCGTGTTTGCTCTTCGCGTAATAAGCGGCGTAATCCTTGCGATAGGCTTCGAGGCCAGCGGCGAGTTTCTTCTTCAGCGCGGCCGCATCTTCGCTCTGCGGATTCCAATCCACGTATAGCGGCTTGATCTTCGTGCGGAGGAAATGATCCGGGCATGAGGTGCCGAGCTCGGCGAGACGGGCAGCGTCCCTGGAGTTGACGAAGCGGAGAATCTTTTCGTCGTCCTGTACCGTGCCGATGAAACGTTTTTGCTGCGAAACCTGACCGCGCAGCCATGGCAGGATTGCCGCGAGCGTCGCGTTGCGCTGCTCCTGGGTGAGCGTCGAATACTTCGCGCCGCCGAAAGCCGCGGCGTCGCCGCCTTTCGCCTGATATTTGGCTTCGATGTAGGCGGATGCTTTCTCGATGAAGTCGAGCGTGAGCGTGTAGCAAGCCTTCTCGTCATTGTCCCACGAGATGAACCCGTGCTGGCCCATCATGATCGCCTGCACCTTGGGATTCTTCTTCGAGATTTCCTGCATCGCGAGGCCGAGTTCGAAGCCCGGACGCATCCACGGCACGTAGGCCATCTGACCTTCGAAGATTTCCTGCGTGAGTTTTTCGCAATTGGCCGAAGCAGCGATCGCGATGATCGCATTCGGGTGCATGTGGTCGACGTGTTTGCCGGGCAGAAACGAATGCAGCGGCGTGTCGATCGAGGATGGACGCGGATTCAGGTTGAACGTCGTGTGACTGTACATGCCCACCATGTCATCCTCCGCCTTGGCCTTGAGGCCCTTGTCGGCGCGACCCGCGTAGAGTTTCTGAAGGTCGATCAACTTCTGTTGATAGAGTGACGAAAAATTTTCGCGCGTGCTCGTGCGCAGATCACCACCTGAGCCTTTGACCCACAAGACCTCGGTGGGCTGGCCGTTGAGCGGATCTTTTTCCGTGATCTTCGAAGACGTGTTGCCGCCGCCGGTGTTGGTGATGCGCTGATCGCTGCCGAGCAGGTTGGAGCGGTAGATCAAACGACCGACCGGGTCGAGCGACGCAGCTTTGGCGTCATCCCAGAGATAGTTCACGAATTTGTAGGATTTCATAGGAGAGGAGAGATTGGGTTGCCCGCGAATTACGCGAATAGACGCGAAATATCGGAGAGATTAATGGAAAAATCAGAGGCCCAGGGCTTTTTGGCGGTAGTGTTCGTCGGGGCGGCCGGCGATGCGGATCACTTGGGACGGCGTAAGGAAATGCGGCGTGCCACTGATGGCCGCAGCGCCCATAAAAATCTCCGCGGCCTTTGCACCCATCAATGTGGTCGCGAGAACGGATTCGGGTGTCGCGCCGAGCGCGATGAAGCCGTGGTTTTCGAGAAGGATTACGCGCGGCGGACGGGACAATCGTTTGATGTAGGTGACGACCGCCTTCTGCATCACCTGCGCGAGTCTCAAGCCAGGATCTGTGTAGGGGACGAATACGCTCTCCACACCGCAGCAGACGATTTCATCAGGGAACGTACGACGACGCGCAAAATTACGCGCCTGATCCGAGCAGAGCAACTGATTGACCGTGATGGGATGGGTGTGTCCGACGAAATTCACGCCGGGCAAAGTGAGCAGATACGCGTGGAAAATCGCTTCGACCGAGGGTTTCTTCGCGTCGGGCGAAACCCGCGCGTCGAACAATGCCTGATCGACTTGAGCATCGGTAAGGTCCTTCTCCGCGAGCAAGGGCAACAGGCCGGAGAAACGGCACTCGGTGACGCCGGCCGCTGTGAGCGAGCCAAGATTCGATCCGCTGGCTTTGACGACAAAGGTGTCTTTTGAAACGCGGCCAGAGGTGTTGCCTTCCCCGAGAATGGCCAGCTTGCGTTCTTCGCGACCGAGCTGGTGCGACAACTCGATCATCTGGCTGGTCACGTTGGCTTGAGAAGAGGAATTACTCATGAGAAATTTTCAGGCGCGCAGGAGTTTGCGGGGAGGAAGTTCGATGCCGTGAGTGGCGAGATCCTTGGGTGACGCGTCGGTGATCAGCGCGGTTAATTGTTTCCAAGGCGCGACGCGATGCGGTGTTGAGCGTCCGAGCTTCGAGGCATCGAGGCAGAAATAAATATTCTCGGCTTGGTGCAGCACGGCGCGCTGAAATTCCGCGATGCTCTCGTGCGAGTTGCTGACGCCAGCGTCATCCATGCCTTCGCCGCTTAGGAAGGCGGCGTTAAACGACCAGTCTTCGAGCGCACGAACTGCCCGCGTGCCCATGAGGGCGGCCTGCCGGTTAAGAAACATTCCGCCAACGACGTGCAATTCGACACCCGCGGCGCCGCCGAGCACGGATGCGACGGCCAGATTATTGGTCGCAACAATGAGGTGGGAGAGATCGCGCCGATGCGTGAGCGCGCGCGCCACGGCCTGTACGGTAGTGCCGGCATCGAGAAAGATGGTGCCGTCGCGGGGAATTTGCGCGACCGCCTTCTCCGCGATCCGGGCTTTGGCCGGCCGCGCGCGGCCGGAACGTTCGTCAAGCGATGCAAACGCGCTGTTATAGTCGGCCAGTGCGCCGCCGTAGGTGCGCGTGATGTGACCGTTCGCTTCCACCGCCGCCAGGTCGCGCCGCGCAGTGGCCTCGGACACCTTCAAATGCCGGCAAATTTCCGCGACCGGCAGAAACCCGTCACGCCGGATAAGGCTGCGAAGTTCTTCGCGGCGGCGGTCAACGAGGTGCTGGGGTACGCGCATGGAGGAGCAGCGAATAAATTTATATGATTGAGGTCAATCATATCTTTTCCGGCATTTTATTGGCAATATATCTGTGTTATCTCTTTGTGCCTTCGTGGTTCAAATTCCGGGTGTCTCATTCGGGGAGCGCCTGAGCCCCAATGCGCGTTCGACGTAAAAATGCTCGCTGGAGCAGAAGGCGTTGGTGGCTGAATAGACCACAGATATGGGCAATCGCCCCTCTTTCATCCCCCGTTTGGGTGAAGTGAGCGGCGTTCGACTCTTTGTACGTAATTCTCAGGGATTCCGCGACCGGGTAAGAGTTGACGACGGGCGGTTGGATGGGTGCAGTGAGAGCCCTTTCGGTTCGCCCACCCATGCCTTCTTCCCTGCGTTCCCTCCTTCGTTTTCAAGAAAGCGGTCTCCTGCTCGTAATCATTGCCCTCGGCTTGTTGCTGACCGCATTCAGCGGCACGGTGCGTATTCCGCTTTTCGAGCGTGACGCCGATGGCGGACGCAAACGGGTGTTCACGACCAACGAAGCAGGCGAACGCACCGCGGCGTTTGTGGAAAAAAATAAATTCCTCAACTCGCAGAACCTTGCGCAACTCGCCAAGGACACGAGCTTCACCGCCATCATGGCCGTCGGCATGGCCGTCGTCATCATTTCAGGCGGTATCGATCTTTCTGTCGGTTCGATTTACGCCCTGGCTTCCGTGATCGGGGCGCTGGTACTGCATCGCTTCGGGCCGGACGGCGTCGCCGCCGGAACATCTCCGGGGGTGGGCGTTCTGCTCGGCATCATCGCGTGCGTGGGCACCGCGACCTTGTGCGGCTTGGCCAGCGGCGGACTGATCGTCGCGCTACGGGTTCATCCTTTTATCATTACTCTCGGTGCGATGGCTATTTTGCGCGGCATCGCCTTTGTCATCACGAAGGGACAATCGGTCGGCGGATTTCCACCGGCGTTTCGCGACATCGTGCGCTACGAAGTCGGCGACGGATTGAGTTTGGTGCCAATGGTGGTGATGCTCATCGTGCTGGTGGTCGGCTGGATTTTTCTTTCGCGTCTTGCAGCGGGACGGCGCGTTTATGCGATCGGTGGCAATGAACTCGCGGCACGGTTTAGCGGCATTCGCGTCGAGCGGGTGAAGCTCGGCGTTTATCTGATCTCTGGTTTCACTGCAGGCATCGCGGCACTGCTTTCGATTGGCTACTACGGTGCGGCGACTTCGGGCGATGGCCAGGGTTATGAACTTAACGTCATCGCGGCCGCCGTGGTCGGCGGTGCGAGTCTGGCCGGCGGACGCGGTTCGGCGCTTGGTGTTGTGCTCGGTGCACTCATTATCCAGATGATCAGCAGCGGCATCGTAATTCTCGGCATCGATCAAAATTACAGCCAGATCATCATCGGCACGGTCGTCATCGCCGCTGTGGTGCTCGACAATTTCAACACATGGCTCGCGAAACGCCGCCTCACGGCAAAAACCGGCTGAGTAACGAAGCGATCAACCACAGATCACACGGATTTTCACGGATCATCAATCTACGAAACACACGAAGTATAGAATTTGCCTAACGCTCATCCGTGACCATTCGTGAAATCCGTGGTCAATTCCTTCAACCCTTTTACCTCAATCCCATGAAAAAAATCCTATCCCTCCTCATCGCTGGTCTGGCCAGTGTCGTGCTCGCGCAGGCAGCCCCGCGCACCATCACCATTGGTCTTGTCGCGAAATCCCAAGGCAACCCGGTCTTCCAAGCCGCCCGCGTCGGCGCGCAGGATGCCGCCAAGGAGCTGAGCGAAAAGTACAAGATGAATATCAAGATCGACTGGCGCACGCCGAACGAGGAAGACGCCCAGAAACAGGCCGAGGCGATCGAGCAGCTCGTGCTCGCCGGCGCCGAAGGTATTTCCGTGAGCTGCTCGGACGCGAACAAACTGACCGACGCCATCAATTCCGCCGTCAACAACGGCGTGCCAGTGGCCACCTTCGATTCCGATGCGCCCGCGTCCAAGCGTTTTGTCACGTACGGCGTGGACGATGTGGAGTGCGGCATTCAGACGATGGCTGAACTCGCCAAAGTTATGAAAGGCAAAGGCGTCGTCGCCGTGCTTGCAGGCAATCCCAATGCGCCAAACCTTCAGAAGCGCGTCGCCGGCGTGAAACAGGAAGCCGCGAAATATCCCGGCATCACCATTCGCGACGTTTATTACCACAAGGAAACCCCGCAGGACGCGGCCGCGAAAGTCGAGCAAGTCATGCAGGCAAATCCTGACATTACTGGTTGGGCCATGATCGGCGGCTGGCCGCTGTTCACCGAGAATGCGTTGAAGTGGCAGCCCGGCACCGTGCAATGCGTCTCAGTCGACGCCCTTCCCGCGCAGCTTGCTTATATCAAGAGCGGCCACGTTCCGGTTCTCCTCGCGCAACAGTGCTACGAATGGGGTCACCGCACGGTGGAATTGCTGATCGAAAAGATCGTCGATAAAAAGAATCCGCCCGCCGTGAAGGAAATCAGCGCGTTGATTCCCGTCACCAAGGACAACGTCGAAGAATTCGGCAAAAACTGGAAGAAGTGGCTGCCGAATTAAGAGGTGGCCCGCGAAACACACGAAAAACGCGGAAAAACCGGCCCCTAAGATGATCGTTTTCGAGAAGGAAAGTTATGCGATCATGGGAGCCTGTTTTGAAGTCTATAAGGACAAGGGGTGTGGGCTGACTGAGCCGATCTACCAAGAGTGTCTGGAAATAGAATTCGATTTCCTCAAATTAGCCGCAATCGCCCACCCCCAGCTCCCCGTGATTTATCGCGGTCGAACATCGAAGCACCATTTCGTTCCCGATTTCATTTGTTTCGAGAAAATCATTTTGGAGATCAAAGCCGTCCGGAGCCTTTCTGATGAGCATCGGGCACAGGTCCTCAATTACCTCCATGCCACGGGCTATCAACTGGGTCTGCTGGTAAACTTCGGCCATTTTCCCGAGGTCGAGTATGAATGAATCGCCAATACCAACGGCAAAGGTTCAGTGAATTTCTAATTTCGCGTTTTTCGCGGGCTTATGTCTTTTCTCGAATTTAATAGCATTACCAAACGGTTTCCTGGCGTGCGGGCGCTTGACGGGGTCAGTTTCTCGATTGAGCGGGGGACGTGCCATGCGTTGATCGGCGAAAACGGCGCGGGAAAAAGCACTCTCGGCAAAATTCTTGCCGGCGTGCAAACGGCCGACGGCGGGGAATTGAAAATGGACGGGAAAGTGATCGCGCCAGCCACTCCGCTTGCGGCGCGGCAACTCGGTATCGCGATGGTGCATCAGGAACTCGCATTCTGTCCCAACCTGAGTGTTGCGGAAAATCTCTGCCTCGGCGATTTGCCACGACGAGCCGGTTTTGTCGATCGCGCCGCCTTGCGCGAAACGGCCCGCACCATGCTCGCGACCATTGGATCCACGATCGATCCCGACGCGATCATCGGCACGCTCTCCACCGGTCAGGAACAACTCGTGCAAATCGCTGCCGCGGTCGGCACCGGCGCGAAGGTGCTCGTGATGGACGAACCATCGAGTTCGCTTTCCGCAAGCGAAACGCAGGAACTTTTTCGCCTCGTGCGCGAATTGAAAGCGCGCGGCATCACTCTCATTTATGTTTCGCACCGGCTCGAGGAACTTTTCGCGCTGTGCGACAACATCACGGTGTTGCGCGACGGGAAACACGTCGCCACCGAAAAAGTTTCCGAAACTACGCCTCATCGCGTGGTAACTCAGATGATCGGCCGCGAACTCCTGATTCAAACGCCAAATCATCTCGCACGCGAACCCGGTCCGTGCCGGCTCGCCGTGCAAGGCCTGACCTCAAACCCCCGATTCCGCGATATCAACCTGGAAGTCCGCGCCGGCGAAATCGTCGGTGTCGCCGGCATTGTGGGCGCGGGACGCAGCGAGGTGGTCCAGGCAATTTTCGGACTCGATCCGGAAGTGACCGGCAAAATCACGGTCGCTGGAAAACCTCTGCCCTTGGGCTCCATCGACGCCGCGCTTGCCGCCGGACTCGGTTTGTTGCCAGAGGACCGCAAGCGCCAGGGATTGGTGCTCGGACTCAATTGCCGCGAAAACACGGCGCTCGCGATGCTGCCGTCGCTCTCGAAATTAGGCTGGGTGCGCCGCGAAGCCGAACGTTCGCTCGCGCAGCGATTCATCAGCCGGCTACGCGTGAAAACGCCCTCGCTCGAAACGCTCACTGCGGGCTTGAGTGGCGGCAACCAGCAAAAAATCGCACTGGCCAAATGGCTGGCGCGCTCGTGCGATGTGCTGCTGATCGACGAACCCACGCGCGGTGTCGACGTCGGCGCCAAAGCCGAGATTTATCAGTTGCTCGACGAGCTCGCCTGCGAGGGTAAAGCGCTGCTCGTGGTTTCCTCGGAATTGCCTGAGTTGATCGGACTTTGCCGCCGCATCCTCGTAATGCGCGGAGGACATCTTGCCGGTGAAGTGGCGCGAGCCGATTTCAGCGAAGCGGCCTTGATGCGGCTGATGGCGGGAGTCGCGGCCGCCTAGGCGGAACCAAGGACCAAACGTCCGGATCGTTAACTGCTAATAGTTTTGCCAAAAGGGGAGGCGAAACTTTAGAAATCCCCTGCGACTAATCGTCTTCGGTTTTGGTTCGGAAGAGTCTGTTTGCCGCGCACGTAGGTGCGGGACAAATACCGGGATGCGAGCACGCAGCAACGGTGCTAATCGCGGACTGGGTATTTGTATTGAGGTAGGGCGCGTTGTCCCTAACGCGCCGCTGACGCACGCGTAATTCTAAATCACGACTGAGTTGCGTACACGTCACGCGTGGCGCTGAACGGCGGATTAGGGATAATCCGCCCTACCCTCGATCAATGCGGCAATCGCGCCAGCTCTGAGTCCAACCCTCTTTCGTGCCCTTTCGTGTGTTTCGTGGGCCAATCCCTTTCCGCTTCCTCCCATTTGCGTCAATTCGCGTGATTCGCGGGCAACTCCCTCTCCCTAAAATTTAAACGCCACATTCTGCGCGTGGTGGCGCATCCAGTGGTCGATCAACACGAGCGCAGTCATCGCTTCCACGATCACCACCGCGCGCGGAACCACACACGGATCGTGACGTCCGCGGGCGAGCAATTCCGTTTCGGTGCCGGCAACGTCGACGGTTTTTTGCGACTGGAGAATCGTGGCCGTGGGTTTGAACGCGACGCGAAAGACAATCTCTTCGCCATTGCTGATTCCCCCCTGCACGCCGCCGGAATTATTGGTGGCCGTCCGAATGCGACTGGCTTCGCGCAAAAAAGCGTCGTTGTGCTGCGAACCCTTTAACAATGCTCCTGCGAAGCCGCTGCCAATTTCAAAACCTTTCGTGGCCGGCAGAGAAAGCATCGCTTTTGCCAGATCCGCCTCAAGTCGATCGAAGACCGGTTCGCCCAGTCCCACGGGGACATTTTTCACGCGACACTCAATCACGCCGCCCACTGAGTCGCCGTTGCTGCGCACTTGTTTGATCCGCTCGATCATGCGGGCGGCGGTGTTTCCGTCCACGCAACGCACCGCCGACGCTTCCACTTCGGCGAGACTCGGAAAATGAGAAACCGGCGGCGCGATCAAATCGTGAATTTGCGTGACGTACGCGCGGACTTCGATGTTGCCGGCGAGGTGAAGAATTTTCCGCGCGATGGCACCCGCCGCAACGCGGCCAATGGTTTCACGGGCCGAGGAGCGTCCGCCGCCGCGGTGGTCGCGATGCCCGTACTTGGCTTGATAAGTATAATCCGCGTGCGAGGGACGGAATTTTTCGCGCATTTCGTCGTACGCGCCCGGACGCTGGTCGGCACTACGCACCGCCAGTGAAATCGGCACGCCGGTCGTCATCCCTTCAAACACGCCCGACAGAATTTCCACCTGATCGGCCTCTTTGCGCGGCGTGGTAATGTCGCTTTGTCCCGGCCGGCGACGATCGAGATCAACCTGGATTTCCTCAGCGGTCAGGGGCAGTCGCGGCGGGCAGCCGTCTACGACCACGCCCACGGCGGGACCGTGGCTTTCGCCCCAAGTAGTGATGCGGAAAAGTTCGCCGAATGAATTAGGCACAGGACCACGGATGTTAGGCCGCGCCAGCTTGCAAGCAAGCCCTAGGTGGGGCATCAATAAGGCATGAAATTTTTCGTCCTGAGCGGCAGTCATCGCGTCGAAGCCCAGTCGCTTAAGGTCGCGAACTACATTAAATCCGTGCTCACCCGCGAGCACCCGGGTTCGGAAACTTTTCTCTATAGTTTGAGCGGCAATCCCCTGCCCTTGTGGGACGAAGCGACCGGTGGTGCGCCCGACGCGCTCTGGGATCCGATTTCCGCTGAACTCAAATCAGCCGACGCACTCATCGTCGTTTCTCCGGAATGGGGCGGGATGGTCCCACCCGGAGTGAAAAACTTTCTCCTCAACTGCACTGCGGACGAGATCGGCCACAAACCCGCTCTCATCGCCACGGTGTCCGCCACCCGCGGCGGAAGTTATCCCGTCGCAGAACTGCGCATGAGCGGCTACAAAAACAACCGGCTCGTCTGGATTCCCGAGCACATCATCTTCCAGCACATTGAAAGCAACTTAAACGCCGACGACGGTTCTGCCGATATTTCGAAGGAAGATGCGTTTCTCCGCAAGCGCCTGCGTTACGCACTGCGGCTGCTCGAAGAATATGGCAAGGCCCTGAAACAAGTGCGCGCCAGTGGCGTGATTGATCACAAGACGTTCAAGAGCGGAATGTGAGAGCGAGCCTGCAATTCGTAGAGGCGGGCGTCTCGCCTGCCTGTCTGAGCAATCCCCCAACCTACAGGCCGGCGGCCCGTAGCTACTTCGATCACGGAGTACAGAATTGCTGGCCACAAAAAGTAAAAAAATATCGTGCGCCCAACAAGGGGTAGTGAGGCGCCCATAGGCGCGTGGAAAATTCCCGATGGCAGAAACAACCCTTTGCGACTTTTCGTGGCTAAAGTGCTGTCGGTTTCCCTAGCGCGTTAAAATCGTCGATGTGGAAATCGACGGCCACCCGTTCCAATGCGGTTGGCTGAAGTTGACTGATAATTCGTTGAAACTTGGGTCGCGGCCAACGCGAGTTGCTCGCGCGGATCGGTATCCATAATGCGAGTTACATTCAACAGTACCTGAAAAGCGTATTGGTTTCGTGGGGAAGGTTCCCTAATGGCGCCGTTGGCGCTTGCACTCGTTACTCCCGAAACAAAGGGTGCCGGGGTGAGAATGCGGCCCCACAGTTTTACGTCGTACTTCTTTAAGAGCGGCCGGCAGCCGCATGCCGCAAAAATGAGCAGCATTTATTTTGGGACTTCCTGGAAGATTCAAAGACAGGATATCCCGGCTAACATTGTCCGGCTTGGCTAGAAAGCGGATGAATCTTGTGACCGATGAATGCCGCGCCGCAGGAAACCAAGCAGGACGGCACGGCGGAAAAATCTTTTGCCACCACAGCACCCAGTCTGTCGCTGCCGAAAGGCGGCGGGGCGATCAAGGGCATTGGTGAAAAATTCGCCGCCAATCCCGTCACGGGCACCGGCTCGATGTCGATTCCGCTGCCGGTGTCCCCGGGCCGATCGGGCTTTGGGCCGCAGCTAACCCTTTCCTATGACTCGGGCGCGGGCAACGGCCCGTTCGGCCTCGGTTGGAATCTTTCGCTGCCATCCATTACGCGCAAAACGGACAAGGGTCTGCCGCAATATCACGACGCCGAAGAGTCTGACGTCTATCTTCTTTCCGGAGCGGAGGATCTCGTACCGGTGCTGGTGGAAGAGCAAGGCAAGTGGGTCCGCGAGAAGCTGCCGGATTGCCAGGTCAACGGACTCAGTTTTCGCGTCGATCGTTACCGTCCGCGTATCGAAGGCCTGTTCGCCCGCATCGAATGCTGGTCCAATCTCGCCGACCGTACCGATGTTCGCTGGCGCTCGATTTCCAAGGACAACGTCGCCACGTGGTACGGTGTCGATGCTGCCAGCCGCATCGCCGATCCGTCCGATCTGAGTCACATCTTTAGCTGGCAGATCTGCCGAACTCACGACGACAAGGGCAACGTCATGGTTTACGATTATGTGGCGGACGATTCGCAAGGAGTCGACCCGGCCCAGGCACACGAGCGCAACCGCACTCCGCTCATGCGCAGTACCCAGCATTATCTCCGGAGCATTCGCTACGGTAACCGCACTCCGCATTTTCCGAACTACGAAGCGACGGCGCCAGCCACGCCACTGCCCACCAATCAGGATTGGATGTTCTCCGTCATCTTCGATTACGGGGAAGGACGCTATCAGCCCGATGCCACGGCTGAATCCGAGCTGTCTCTCATTCACGCCACCGTCGATCCGAAAGTGCCTCAGTCCGGCTGGCCAGTGCGCTCCGATCCCTTTTCCAGCTATCGCGCCAGTTTCGAAGTGCGGACTTACCGGCTCTGCCGGCGCGTGCTCATGTTTCATCATTTCCCCGCGGAACTTCACACCGCCGCCTGTCTCGTCCGAGCCACGGAATTCAAACATCAAGAGGAGCCGGTGGGTTCCTTCATCACGTCGGTAATCCAATCCGGCTATGTCCGCCTCGATGACATCGATCCCCTCCAAACCGGTGATGCTTACCGGATGCGATCTCTTCCGCCGGTGGAGTTCGAATACACCAAGGCCGAAATCAGTTCGGAGATTCATGACGTCGATTCTGCTTCGCTTGAAAATTTGCCAGTGGGTCTCGATGGCAGCGCGTATCAATGGGTCGATCTTGATGGCGAAGGCCTCACAGGGATTCTGGCTGAACAAAATGGATCATGGTACTACAAGCGCAACCTGAGCGCCCTGCCTCAACTGACCACTGACGGATCGCCGGAAACCCGCGCCCACTTTTCTCCCATCGAATGCGTGAGCACCCTACCCGCCTTGGCCACAGGTGGTCGTCATCAATTTCTCGATCTGGCAGGTGATGGGAATATCGACGTAGTAAACTTCAACGGTCCGACACCCGGCTTCTACGAAAGAACCAGCGATGGCGGTTGGGCGCCGTTCAGTCCTTTTCGTTCCCTGCCCAACGTGGCGTGGGACGATCCGAACCAACGATTCATCGATCTCACTGGCGATGGCCATGCCGACATCCTGATCACAGAGGACAACGTCTTCACTTACCATGCTTCCCTGGCTGAAGACGGATTCGATCAGGCCGAAAAGGTTTATCAATCGTTCGATGACGAGACCGGTCCGCGGCTCCTTGTCGCCGACGCAACGGTGTCCATTGCGGTCGCGGACATGTCGGGCGATGGCCTCGCCGACCTGGTTCGTATCCGCAACGGCGAGGTCTGTTACTGGCCAAATCTGGGCTATGGTCGCTTTGGTGCCAAGGTGACGTTGGACAATTCACCGTGGTTCGACCGGCCCGATCAATTCGACCCGAAACGTCTCCGCCTGGCCGACATCGATGGCTCAGGAACGACCGATCTGATTTATCTCGGGCGAAACCGCATTGCCATCTACCGCAACCTCGCTGGCAACCGCCTCGCTGACGCGGAACCCTTGGATCATTTTCCGCCGGTCGACAACCATACGGCGGTCCAAGTCTGCGATCTCCTCGGCAACGGCACCGCGTGCCTCGTGTGGTCGTCGCCCCTGTCGGGCGATAGTCAGCGTCCGATGCACTACATCGATCTGATGGGAGGACAAAAACCGCACCTGCTCGTGAAGACACGCAACAATCTCGGCGCGGAGACGATCGTGCAGTACGCTCCGTCCACCAAATTTTATCTCGCCGACAAGTTCGCCGGGAAACCGTGGATCACAAAGCTCCCGTTTCCGGTACACTGTGTCGAAAAAACGACGGTGACGGACAAATGGCGAAAAACCACTTTCGCCAGTACCTACTCGTATCACCACGGCTATTTCGATGGCTTAGAACGTGAATTCCGCGGCTTTGGCCGAGTGGAGCAAATCGATACCGAGGACTATCGGACATTTGCTGCAGACAACCTCGACAGCGCCCACATTACGCAGGATCAAACCCTTTACCAGGCGCCCGTCAAAACCATCACGTGGTACCACACCGGGGCGGCGCTTGATCGCCGGCAGATCCTCGGCCAATTCGCGACCGAATATTTTCCCGCCCGTTACCCACAACAAAACGGAGTTCCGGAAAAAACGTTACCGGAACCGGAACTTGATCCCGGGCTCAACGCTGAAGAATGGCGCGAGGCGTTGCGCGCCTGCAAAGGCATGGTGCTGCGTCAGGAAAGCTACGAACTGGACGTGGACGCACTCCACGCCGAGGTGTCCGCGGAGGTTCCGGTGCGGCTGTTCTCCGCCGCCACTCACAACTGCTACATCCGCTGCCTTCAACCGCAGAACGAAAACTTGCATGCCGTCTTTCTCGTCACAGAAAGCGAGGCGCTCAGTTATCATTACGAACTCGATCTGCGCGCCGCGCCGCCGCTCACGGCCGACCCGCGCATCGCCCACACTTTAAATCTGCGTCACGATGAATACGGCAATCCGCAGCAATCGGTCGTCGTCGCGTATGGTCGTCTCGCTCCCGGCCAGTACACCGGCCTGCCCCGGCCCGACTTGATCGCCGAGGTTCAGGCAGAGCTCCACATCGCCTACAATGAAATGCGTTACACGCAGGACATCGTGCTGCCGGAGCCAATTGCCGGACAGAGCAAACCGATCAAGCACCACCGCCTGCGCCTGCCCTGTGAGACGCTCACCTGCGAACTGAAGGGCATCCCGAAAACGGGCGTGGTTTATTACTCGCTGGCGGATTTCAAGAAATTGGACCTGAGCGAAAAATACGGGCACGAAACGCTCATCACGGTTCCACCTCCCGTGCTGGTAGCACGCAAGGAATATCACGAACACGCCGATGGATCGGCGCCACAAAAGCGCATCGTCGAACACACCCGCACCCTGTACTTTAAGGATGAAGACGCTATCAGCCGACCGGTCGCCCCGCATGATTTCGGTCAGCACGGTCCGCGTGGATTTAAGTTTGAAGACTACAAACTCGCCCTGACCGACACGCTGCTCGACGCCGTATTCCAGCAGCGTCATCCGCAGACCGGGGCTCTTCTGGACGACAAACTGGCTTGGGAAATCGATCCGGGCATTTCGGTGCGAGCCAAACTCGCAGAACCCGTTTCGATAAACTCACCGCATCTCAAGAGTGGTTACATTCGAGGCACAGGCATCGATGCATCGCTCACCAGCCAATATTGGATGCGTTCCGGCACCGCCGGATTTGCGTCGGAGGCTGCACGGCATTTCTACCTACCGGAAGAATACACCGATCCGTTTAACAACGTCACCAGGCTCCGTTACGATTTACTTGATCTTTTCGTGCAATCGACAAGGGACGCTCTCGGCAACACGGCTGGCGTCGACGCATTCGACTACCGGGTGCTAGCGCCGATCGAGTTAAAGGACGCAAACGACAACTTCAGCGCGGTCGCGTTCGACATTCTCGGTCTGCCAGTGGCTTCCGCCGTCATGGGCAAAAATATCTCCACCGATCCAACCGTGGAAATTTGGGAAGGCGACGACTTGAAGGACTTTGATCTGGGGATGTGCAATCCCCCGTCGGGAGCTATTCAGGCTTTCAGTTCTCCCGGAGTCTTTGATGCCAATCGCGCCAACCAGGCACGCAGCTGGCTTGGTCGGGCGACCGCGCGCTTTGTGTACCATTTCGGAGAAGAGCGCAACGCGACCGGGGTGGTCACTAATTGGGCCAGGCAGATGGCGGGCGCGTGTGCGATCACGCGTGAAATTCACGCGCCCGGGCCGGGCGGCATGGCCGCTACTCTCCCAATTCAGGTCGCACTCGAATGCTCCGACGGCACCGGCAACGTGCTGATGAAAAAAGTGCAAGCCGAGCCCGACCCGGAAAGCACCGCCACTAATCCGCCCCTGCGCTGGATCGTCAACGGACTCACCGTGCTCAACAACAAGGGCAAGCCGGTCAAACAGTACGAGCCCGCCTTCAGCGATAATTTCGGTCCTGAATTTCCCCAAGCCAACGGCGTCACGCCCGTGATGTATTACGATGCCGCGGGCCGACTGGTCAGAACCGAACTGCCCGACGGAACCCTCAGTCGCGTGGAGTTTTCGCCGTGGCACATGAAAACTTACGACGCCAACGATACCGTTTTGGAAAGTCAGTGGTATCGGGATCACGGCGCACCGTTACCGGCGGACTCCGAGCCCCCGGACCCGGAAAAACGATCAGCGTGGCTCGCCATCCGTCACGCGGACACGCCGTCGCTCACCATTCTGGACAGTCTCGGCCGCGAGGTCATTGCCATCACTCACAACCGAACGCCTGACATAAACGGCGTATGGCAGAACACCTACGTTCCCACCTTCACCAAACTTGATGCCGAAGGGAAGCCGCTGTGGATTCGCGACGCCCGCGGCAATCTGGTAATGCAGTACATCACGCCAACCAAACCCACGCGTCTGGTCGACCAAGCAAACGAAGATATTCCGAGCTTCACCGATCCCGTAACCAGCGAGCTGATTTATAGCGCACCCTGTTACGACATCGCGGGCAATCTCCTTTTCCAACACAGCATGGACGCTGGCAATCGCTGGACGATCAACGACGCCGCCGGCAAGCCGATGGCCGCTTGGGATTTCAACGAGCGCCAGAATCTCACCACGCAGCTCGACGAGCGACGCCTCTATTCCACCGAATACGACGCGCTCCACCGGCCCACCGCCCTCTGGCTACGTCGCTTTGATCGTCCCACACCGACGTCGGGCGCACCGCTCGCACAAGCCTACACGGCGCATGCGAGAGAGAAAGTTGAACGCTTTGAATATCGAGATGGATTGCCAGGCGACTTCGCGAATCTCAACGGCCAGTTGATCCGGCATTACGACTCAAGCGGTATCGTCGAAACAGTTCGCCGGGATTTTAAAGGCAACATCCGGGAAGTGCATCGTCAGCTGGTCGCCGACGCTACGGTCTCTCTGGTGGATTGGCAGTCCGACCTCAATGCGGACGGAACGTCCAAACTCTCAGCCGAAACATTCACGCAGGTCACGGAATACGACGCGTTGAATCGGATGACGCGTCTCTTCAACTGGCACTTGGGCGAAGGGAGCCGGGTCGTCGTCTACAAGCCCGCTTATGGTGAGCGCGGTAATCTCTTCAGTGAGGATCTGGTTACCCGTGCGAAGAAAGTCGTCCGCGCTGACGGACGGGATGACTATGATGAGGTCGCGGACGCGCCGCCGCCCAATCCCACGCAAGGGACCCGGACCGCGACCGCGATCCAGGCGATTCACTACAACGCCAAAGGGCAGAAGACATTTCTCCAACTCGGCAACGGCACCATCACCCGTTATACCTATGACGAGAAAACTTTCCGCCTGACTCATCTCTATACCAAGCGCACGCCCAGCGGTCCCAACGATCGGCGCTTCGATGACGATTGCGCGAGCAACACCGCCGACGATCCGCGGCCGCAGCGCCCATGCGGGCTGCAGAACCTGCACTACGCCTACGATCCCTTTGGAAACGTCACCCACATCCATGACGATGCGCAGCAAACGATTTTTTTTGACGGAGCTGTGGTGGAACCGAGCAATGACTATGTTTACGACGCACTCTATCGACTGATCTCGGCGAAGGGACGAGAGACCGCCCAAGGGGGAGATGCCGCCAGAGACGGCGAGGATACAGTTTACGAGCCCAATTTTCCCATCACCGGCCAAACGGTGCGCAACTACACTGAGACGTACGCGTATGATTCAGTCGGCAATTTCGTCACTTTCGAACATGCAATTCAGGGTGATACTGCCAATTCCTGGACCAGGAACTATACCACTCAGCCTGACAGCAATCGCCTGTCGAGGACGTGGACCGGGACAAAAGATTGGGACCACACGCCGGTCGACAAGCGCACCGAGTATCCGCACGACACGCACGGCAATATGCTCAATCTGGCGAACACCGCCCCGCGTTTTCATCTGCGCTGGGATCATCGCGACATGATCCGCAACATCGATTTTGGTGGCGGCGGGCAGGCATATTACCAGTACGATTCCGGCAAACAACGCACGCGCAAGATCATCGCACGCAATCCGCCGGACGTCCCCAGCCACACGATCAAGGAAGAGCGCATTTATCTCGGCGGCTATGAACTCTATCGACGGTACATCGGTGATCCGGGCGATCCCATCGAGGAGATCGAGTCACACCATCTCATGGAAGGTGGGCAACGCGTGCTGCTGGTCGAGGACGTCACCACCTCGGGCGGTCCGGCGCATCCGCGTCCCGACAGCCTCCCGTTTCCCGCGCAGACGTTGTTTCGCTATCAATATGGCAATCACCTCGGCTCGGCCGGCTTGGAACTCGACGACCAGGCCGGGGTAATTTCCTACGAGGAGTATCATCCCAATGGCACCAGTGCTTATTACGCGCTGAATGGCGCCATCGAGGCGCCGCCGAAACGGTATCGCTACACGGGAATGGAACGGGACGAGGAGAGTGGATTAAACTATCACGGGGCTCGCTACTACGTGCCGTGGTTGCAACGCTGGACCGCTTTTGACCCGGCCCAACTCATCGACGGATTCAACGGATACGTTTACTCGCGAAACAATCCGGTGTTGCGGGTTGATCCCGGCGGCATGGCCTCGTCGCCCTCGATCTGTGAGTTGACCACCACGCCTTCCCGCCCGCAGCCGAAGCCGCGGCCACCCGCGTTGGTCAGGCAGGCCGACTTCGGAGAGGTGGAAATCACCGCCCGTCCACCCCCGAAAGCAAAGCCTGGTCCCGCGCTGGATTCCGGTTCGCTCCCGGGAAACGGCAAATTACTGCTGGATCAAAAGCCCACCCTTAATGACGGTGTAGTTCTGGACCGGGGGGAGGGCTTGGGGCAAACGAGGTACCCATGGATGTCATCGAAAATTCCGAAGCTGCCGCCCGAAGAACGCGAACAATGGTACAAGGCCGCGCTCGAGCCCTACGAGGCGCAACTAAGAGAAAGCGCGGCGCGGCACCACGTACCCGTGCAGCTTTTGGCTGCGGTAATCCTAAACGAGCTCGCCGACATCGACTACCGGGACGTCGTGCAGGAAAACATCAAGATCGCCAACGGATCGGTCGGCGTTGCTCAGATCCAGGTGGAGACGGCGATTAAGGATAATCTCATTCCTGGAGTTACGGACGCTCCCGGGGACCCAACGGAGAACGAGTATCGCTACACCGTCTCCCGGGCTCTCAAAATCCCTCAAGTCTCAATTGATGCGGCGTCCAAGGAAATTCACCTCGTGCTCGAGGCGGCCGCCAAAAACCCGGAGGGACCCTGGCAGCGGACATTCGACTACCCGTTCTTCATGACCCGGCCACCCGACGATGTGCAGAAGTACTACGATTTCGTTCGCGGAGGTGATCAGGGGCGCAGGGAGGTGAATTTGGCGCAAATGATAGCGGCGGGTTACAACTCGCCGGCTATTATGAAGACAAACGACATCACGACATTTACGAACGCCATCCCGCACGGGATCAATGCAGGGAAAATCGCCGAGGATCTCTTCAACTTCGGTCTGTTTCGGGCGCAGTAATGAAAATTCAACGAACCGACCCAGGAACCCACGGTCATGGCTAAAAAACAAAACAAGCCTCAAGCGGCGGCCAAACCAACCGCATCCCAGAAATCTCAAGCCGCCATTCAGCCGCAAGCGAAACCGCCTGAACCAGAGTCCTTCGTCGTCCATGGCACCGTCACCGATGACACCGGGGCACCGGCGGCGGAAGACCCTAAATACGTCACGTCTTGACTGTTGACAAACCACAGCCCCGGCGAATTTCGCTCACTCAAAATTACGATTCATAACGAGCCCATCGTTCCGCGGGAAGCGCCCCTTTCACCGCGCCGAGCATCCTTCATCTTCCGAAGCCAACCAACGAAAGATTCATGATTAACGAAAACAAATCCCAATCCGATCTGAGCAATGAAGTTTCGCTCGTGGATATCGAAGCCTTGAGAGCCAGAATCTCTGAACTGCGCGACCTGGACGACTCACAGAAACGTAGCCTGGAAAACCGCTGGTTGCACATGGTTCGCTGGTGGGATCAGCGCTCGCGGAAGAGCCGTCGAAAATATTTTGTCTGGCGTACCATTGTCCTTGCGGGCGGTGTCTTGATTCCGGCTCTCGTCAGTCTGCAAACCAGCACCCTCGTAACCGACGACGGCCGGAAGTGGATTCAACTCGGGGCCATCGCGGTCGGACTTCTCATCGCCATCGCGGTCGGAATCGAGGAAATTTTTCATTACGGCGATATCTGGCGGGAAAAACGCAATGCGGCGGAGCATCTGAAAATCGAGGGCTGGCGCTATTTGCAGCTGGTCGGGCCCTACCGCAAAGCAAACCACCAGGCCGCTTATCCCGAGTTCGCGGCCAATGTCGAACTGATGATTGAAAGTGAAATCAAGGACTACATGGCCGTCACCCAGCCCGTGGAAAAAGGCGAAATCCAAAAACTCATCGATGAGCGCATCGCTGAATACCTGAAGCAAAAGTGACCGCTCCCGCCCCCGGTTACAAAACACCGGCGCCTCGATCAGTTACCCGATGCATCCGATCCGCCCCTCCCTTCACCTAACCACCTCCAAACGGCACCAGCACCCACGGCCATGACTAAAAAAACAAACAAACTTCACGCGCCGGCCAAGGGGCACGGAAAAAAGCCTGCGTCTGCAAAATCCAAAGCCGCCGTTTCGAAACAAGCGAAACCGTCCGCTTCAGCTCCTGACATTTTGAAGTCGGAACCAAGTCGGCGAAAGGACTTCTTCGTCGTCCGTGGCACGGTCAAGACCGCCGACGGCAATCCCATCAATGGTGCACTCGTACGCGCATTTGACCGCGACTTGCGCAAGGATCAATTGGTCGGCAAGGCCAGGACAACAAACCGGGGCGAATATGTGATCCGCTTTGGTCCGGCAAAATTTGCGCTCGGAGACATTCCGTCCCCATCAGCGCCCAAACTGATTGTCCGCGCATTTTTTCGTGACCAGCAGATTGGCGACGACGTGTCCCGTCCAAATTCTTCACGCGAGGAGGTGGTTGATTTTAGAATCCCCGCTCCACCCGTCTCCGAATGGGAAAAATTATCCACTGGCGTCATTCCCCTGCTCGAGGGCCAGGGGAAAAACGATCGATTTCTGCCTCCATGGGAAGTGAATGACGACGATCTCGGTTTCATCGCTGAAGAGACCCGATTGGAACGAGAGCAAATTCGGCTTTGGGCGTTAGCTTTTGCCGCGGGTCGGAATCTGGCGACGGTGACGCCGCCTACACCCGAACCCAGCAGGGCAGCCAGGTCCGGACACCACCTATTTGCCTCCAGCGAACAATCGCTTTTTGCGATTTTCTACGGTTGGTTCCGGCTCGGTCTTCCGAACGAATCCGCCACGCTGTGGACGACGCCGACAGAGAAATTGCTCGCAACGCTAAACACGGCGATTGTTCAAAATATTGTGCCGGCCAGCCTAGGTGCAGATCAGGCGGGATTGAGAAAGTGGATTGGTCAAAACCAAGCCGACCGCGCCCTCGAGGCTCCGGTGCCCGGCACCACGACCCGTTTGAGCGACTTGCTCGCCACCCTGCCGACGTCGCTCAATGTGGATCAACAGCGAGCGATCGCCACGGCCATCGCGGAGTTGCGTCCCGAAGACCCTGGATTGGTCAAGCGCATCTCCGATCTGCCCGATTTTGACGGCGAGGCCATTCCTGTCGCGCGCGCCTTGCGGCTCGGCGCGCTCACGGCTGGTCACCTTCCTCTCGCGCACGCCTTGCAACGCCGGTCCGAAATCGCCAACGAACACGAAGGAACTCTGCGACCGCTGGCGGCTTTACGGCGCGACGATTGGTTGGACCTTGCTTACACGCACGGCACCCCCGAGGGAACAACGTTCACTCCGGCCGCCTATGCCGATGCGCTTGCCACAATGATCGAACGCCAGCATCCCCACGATGCGCTCGTCGCAAATCTCGTTCCCGGCCGAAGATTGGTCCAGCGGCCCGCCCTCACCAACGTCGCGGCGTTTTTGCAGGCGAACCCTTCATTCGATATCGGCACCGCAAATCTAAGCATCCTCGCCGATCAGGCGGAACTCGGCGACATTACCGAGCCGGGGGAAATCGGCCAGCTCGTCGACGGTCTGCGCTCTCTTCAACGCCTCCACCTGATCGGAGCGAGCTGGGATGAAACGGCAACGCTGCTCGAACATAACATCCAGTCTCCGAACCAACTTCTTGCCGCCGGACCAAGTCAACTCACCACGTTACTCGACGGAGTTCTCGCGCCCGGGCGCACCACCGCGCTCTACCACGAAGCGGAAGACCTGCACGCCACGACCTTCGCTGCGTTCACCGCGATCATGTCGCCACTCAGCGGGCCACTGGTGCTGCCGGGCCTCGACCCGGACGAGGGCAACCGCGAAATCAACCCCGATGATTTCGGCGGCGTATCACCCTCATTGCCGCCGAAACCAATTCCCGATGACGACTCTGCCGGGTCCGTTGACGTAAAGAAATGGAAGGACGTGCTGGCGAATCACGCCGGCCGGCGTGATCCAAAACATTTTCTTACACCGCATGGTGAACTCATCCCCATAGAAATTGCTCCGGCATTCCCGGTTGATCCCCAGCCGACGTTCGGCCCAAGCGGAGCACCCGATCGCAATCCAACGTTGCGAGCCCTGTTCGGCGATCAAGACTCGTGCACCTGCCGGCATTGCAACTCCGTGCTTGGTCCTGCCGCCTATTTCGTCGACGTCCTGCAATTCATCAAAAACGCCGGTTTAGATCACGTCCTGATTGGAAATTCCGCCCGGGGCTTTCCAGGCCGCAGACCTGATTTGCAGGATATCGAACTCTCCTGTGAAAACACCAACACGGAAGTTCCGGCCATTGATCTCGTCCTCGAGACTTTGGAAAACACCGTGGCATTCAACCCTCCGATCGACGTGCTGCTCCCCACCAGTGCCGACGTCGAAACACTCTTCGTGCCGGAAGTTGGCGTGGAGGTACGAAACGCCCTTCAAAAAACTGTCCGCACTCTTTCAACCAAGCTAACCGCAACGCGCATCGCGTCACACGGCGGTGGCATCACCGACTGGACCGTCGTCGATGACTATCGCCGTTGGTCACTCACCTCGCAAAACCGGGGACTGAGATCGGTAACAGACACCGGGACCAAACATCAGCTGGACCTTGCCGGCATGGACCTCTCAACCTGGATCGCCGCTCTGGATCAGGGACAGGTTCCCGGCGGTGGTGAAGGGGCTTTCGCCAGTTTGTTGCTGCCCGATTTTCTATCTCCGCCAGATCTCACCAATTATGGAAAAACCATTATTCCCCAAGGTGGTCCGGGTGGGAAATCCCAGTCGTGGCGGATTGAGTATCGAATCGCGGCGCAGCTCCGTTTCAGCAATCAGTCCTCATTGATTCTTCAGACCCCGGACGGTGTTGTCTGGTGGGAAAAGACGTACAATCCGTCGACGCTCCAAGCCGTGGCAATCGAGCTCGCGAACGGCGTTCTTCCCACTTTGCTCAAGGAGCCTTTTGCGGCGCGGTTCGGGCCGACGCCCGACCTGCTCTTTGCACTCACGGCCACGAACGTGTGGAGCATTGGATCAACCAAGCGTGAATTCACCCTTACTTTTTCCCCGGCATCACTTTCGCTCAATTCCCTTACTTATCAAAGCGGCGATCCTCGGGCCGATGCGATTGCGTGGCCCGAAAATCACAATCCCGCCGCTTACGAGAAACTCAAAGGCGCCGCCGCAGTTTTTCCGTGGTCGCTGCCGGTGGATTTACCACTCGATGAAGTGCGGCTGTTTCTGGAGCGGGCGCGCTCTTCCCGTCGTAGCCTCCTGGCGCTGACGACGCCCATCGGCCAGTCCTTTCAACAAACATCTGGCTTCGCCCAGGAAATTCTCGGCCTAAGTGCGGCCGAAGCGCAGCTCATCACACTTTCGCAGACGGACATTTTTCCAAACTGGGGAATGACGGCCAGCCAGACAACGATTTGGGACGCAGCGGCCGGCGGCATCGTAACCGCGGTCAACCCGCTCGCCCTGCTCAAAAATGTTTCGGTCCTCCTTCAGCAATCGCGACTTGGTTTCGAAGAAATGCAAGCCGTGCTCGCCACCCGCTTTGTATCCGCGAGCGCCACCAACCTCGTCAGCATTCAACCACCCGGCTCGTGCAAACCGAGCCAGATGACCTTGGTGAACCTCACGCCCGCGCATCTCGATCGCATCCACCGGTTCGTCCGCCTGCAAAGACGGCTGGGCTGGTCCGCATCCGATTTGGACCAGGCGATCCCCGCCGGCGATCCCCTGAACACCACAACGCTGCCACGTCTGGCGCATCTGATCCAGGTTCGAGAAATACTTGCTCTGCCGATGGCGGTGTTACTTACCGGATACGAAAGCACAGTTGCCGCGGGAGAAAAACTCAAATGGCTCGCGCGCGCGTTGACCCTGACCGGCGGTGAACTCGACCACGCCTGCGCGCTGTTTGAGACAGCCGATCCTTTCGCGACCCCCGGCGACACACTTGAGTTTTGTGAGCGGGTGCAGAACTGGCAAAGCAGCGGAATCACCTTCGAGAATTTGCGCTATCTGCTCCGCCATGAGGTAACTTCCGGTGGCAATGCGGACCTTGACGAAAAACAGTTGAGCATGCTGGCCGGCACAGCTCGCGAAGCAGTGCGGTCGGTTCCAGATGCACCCATTAAAAATATTCCAGTCCCGCCGACCGGGGCTGAGAGTGCGGACGCACTTGCCGCGAGGCAAAAAGAGACCGCGCTTATCACGGCAGAAAACAAAGCCATCACCCTGGCCGCGGACGTCGTTCGCGGCGATGCGGCGGTCGCGGCCATCGCCACCGCTTTGGGTGCAGCGCCCGATTTGGTAGACGAACTCCTGCGTAAGAATCTCGGATACCAGCTGCTCACTGGGGCGAAGCACGCCGCCATCGAGGCCTTTCTGGAAAGTTCATTTTTGACCGCCGCCGTGACGCACTCGCCGACGGCGGCGATTAGCCCGGCGACCACGGTGACTCCAGTCGTTAAAGCGGCCGTCGATGCCGCCGACCAGGCGGTGGACGGGGTTCTTGTGCGGCTGCACAAGGCTTTGTTCATTTGCGACGCCTTGAAACTGGACCAACCCGAGCTCGACCTTCTACGAAAAGGGCCGGCCGACAAGAACGGTTTCACCACGCTGGATTTCAACCGCCTGCCCGCCGCCCCTCCTGTTCCGCCAACAGACCCTCTCCTGACGGAATTCGAACAGTTACTCGCGCTCGTCCGTTTACGCCGTTTGGCACCCGGGGCAGCAACGTTCCTTAAAAATTATGCGGCATTGATTTTTCCAGTCACGCCAGCCGCGCCGTGGGACGACACCACGCCACTTCAGGCGATGACGACGGGCCTCACTCTCAAAAACGGTCAGGCTAAAGCTGCCGCCACGCTGCTTCAACTTACGACCACAGAGCAATTCCGCGATCCGCTCGTCGTTAGCCGCCTCATCGAATTGCTTGTGGTGCTGCAACAGATCGGCGCGACGACCGCTCAGGCGAGCGATCTTACGGCACCTTCGCCCACTGATGCGACCGCCACGGGTGCGCGCGAACTCCTGCGCGCCAAGTACGGCGATGAGCAATGGCACGATTTGATCAAGCCCATCGCGGATCGGTTGCGCGAGCGTCAGCGCGATGCCCTGGTGGATTATCTCATTGGCGAAAATTCCCGGCCCCGGCCCGGCGATTCGAATCCGCAAATCAAACCCGGTCTTCGTCTGCGGGATGCAGACGACATCTACGAACACTACCTCATCGATGTTCAAATCGGCAGCTGCATGAAAACCACGCGACTGCTCCTGGCCACCGCTGCGGCCCAATTGTTCGTGCAACGCGTCATGCTCAACCTGGAAAGGCCTTTGTCATTGACCGACGACAAACGCGCCCTGTGGGATTGGATGCACAACTACCGGGTTTGGGAGGCCAACCGAAAAGTGTTTCTGTATCCCGAGAACTGGCTGCAACCCGATCTGCGGGATGATAAAACCGCCATCTTCCGCGAGATGGAAAGCGCACTCACCGAAAGGGAGCCCTCTGACGAGTCGACCCGCTCCGCCTTGCTCACTTACGTAGAGGAGCTCGAGGATCTCGCGCAAGTTACCGTGATCGCGATGTATCAGGACCAACGACTGACCAGGAATCTCGCCGGCCAAACCGTCATCAGGCACAGTTTATACGCCGTCGGTCGAACGCCGGATGCCCCTCACCGATACCTCTGGCGTTCCTGTGCGGAATTCGGGGCACCCGGAATGGCCTGGAGCGGTTGGGAGACACTCGACTTGGACAGTGCGAACGACTTCATCATGCCGTTTGTGTTTGAGGACAGCCTGCACGTTGCCTGGCCAACTTTTCGAAAGACAAAAGAAGAGAAAAACGACGAGTCCGCGAAATTGTTCTGGGAAGTACAACTCGTCTGGACGCGGCGCACGAGCAAAGGCTGGATCAAGCGGAAGGTAGGCAAGGCACTTTTGGTTAATATCGTGCGCCTGCCCAACAAGGATGACTCTGGGAGTTTTGCATTTCGCTTGAGCAGGGAGACAATTCCGGTTCCTGGAGGGGATCTGCTCGAGGGGGCGCTGAGCTTCCGGGAAAAAATCACCATTGATTGTTATGCAGCCAAGGAACCCGTCCCGATTCCCAGCCTAACGCCGAACCCAGTACTGCTGTTGAACACGGTTCCAACAAGTGTCGAATATGACCGCAACAAGGGTGGAAATACGCAATGGAACGTAAGTCTGACGGTGGAGGGCATCGTTTACCGTTATTATGATTTGGGTCAGGACCAGGGCGGCCAGTTCAATGCAGCGTACGGCGGCGTGACCGTGGAATTGTGCGATGCGACCCGACAAAATCGCGAGAACGCGTTGTCAAATGTCGACGATTTACTCATCTACCAGACCGAAACAGATCCGCAGAGCGGCGTATTCAGATTTAGTTTCCCGACGGCTGCCTCCAGCCCGAAAAATAGCAATGAGGGTTTGCTCAACGGAGGTTCGCTAAAATTGCGGTTCAAGATCGGCGGAAAATCCCTCTTTGAAACCCCCATCGTCAAACTGGTGAGGGAGAGCGCCGGTTCCCCGCCTGAATATTCCTATAATTGGACCTGGAAAATCAACCATGGCGTGGAAGACAAAACTCTCGCCAAAACTTTTGATCAGGCGCGCGACGTAAAGCTCATCAAAATTGGCGCATTCGTCCTGGAGACCGGCCGGGATCTCACCGCCAAAGCGTTGACCGACGCCACGCCGTATCGAAACGACATGGAAGGATTTATCGCCGACAACAACTGGCTGCCGCCTTCAGCCCAACGCGGAACTCCCCTCGTCGCGGTGCGCGCGACGCAATCGCTGGGTCAGGTGGAACCAGACATCTGGTGGCTGAAAGAAAACGACAACAACTTCTGTTATTCTCAACTGTCCGGTCTCAAGTGGCAACGATGGCCGGACCGGCAACCGTTTGCCTCCATCTACCGCATCGACGCCGCTTCCCCGGGCTCGACGTTATTTCAAATCGAGAATCAGCGGCATCTTCACTTCGATCCCGCCGCTAATAATTTCGACCGGCAGACGGTTTACTCCAACTACAACTGGGAGCTATTCCTCCATACGCCACTGGCCATCGCCAACTTTCTCGCCACTCAACAACGCTTTGAAGACGCCCGTCGCTGGCTGCACGCCATTTTCAATCCCACCAAAAACGTTAGCGTGGAAAACGTCCGCGAGTTCTGGCAATTTCTCCCCTTCCGGAACACGGCCCAGCCGGACACCATCGCAAACCTTCTCATCTGGCTCGCCAACCCTGAGCCCAAGCCCGGTGACTCGGCCGCGGAAACAGCCCGCAAGACCGCCATCGGCGCCGACCTGAAATATCAAATCGAGCAATGGAAACAAAATCCATTCATGCCGCACCTGATCGCGCGGCTCAGGACCAGCGCGTACCAGTGGCACACATTCTTCGCTTACCTCGACGTCCTGATCGGCTGGGGCGATCAGTTGTTCCGCCGCGATACCCGCGAGTCGGTAAACGATGCCACGCTGCTCTACGTTCTCGCCGCCAAGCTGCTAGGGCCGCGTCCCCGCGCCATTGCTCCACCCGTGCCGCCGTCCGCTGAGACGTATCGTTCACTCCAACAAAACACGAAGACCGGTCTCGATGATTTCAGCAACGGCTGGGTGACCTATTCCGATCTGCCCGGGGTGAAACAAATGAACGGGATGGTCCGTCGCGCGAGCGTCAGCCAGACCTCATCCTTTGCGGGGACCAATGCCGTGATCAACACCGGCACAAAAGCGGAAAGCCGTTCCCCCAAAACTCCCCTCCAAATCATCACCACTCTCACCTCGATTGCCTTTTGCATTCCTCAAAATGAAAAGATCGCCGAATTCTATGACCGGCTGGAGAACCGGCTGTTTAACGTCCGCAACTGCCGGAATATCGACGGCGTCAACCGCGAGCTGCCGCTGTACGAACCGGCGATCGATCCCCTGCTGTTGATCCGGGCACGGGCGGCGGGCCTTTCGATCGACAGCGTTCTGGCCAATCTCTACGCGCCGCTACCTCATTATCGTTTCACCTTCACCCTGCAAAAGGCGGTTGAACTGTGCGGGGAACTCAAAGCGCTCGGAAGCGCCTTGCTGACCGCGCTGGAAAAAAAGGACGCCGAGGAGCTGACGCTCCTGCGTTCCCGCCACGAGATCGCCCTGCTAAAATTGGTGCGCGACACCCGTAAACTGCAGATCGCCGAAGCCGAGGCGAATATCGCGGCCTTGCAACAAAGCGAACGGACGGTTCTGGAACGGTTCGGCCAGTATCAAAAATTACTGGGCAAGCCCGGCGTCACCAAAGGTCAGGACGGATTACCGGTCGTCGAACAGGCGTCGTCGCTGACGGTATCGACCGATCCGGTGGGCGGGGCGAGCGGGCTCGGTCTGATTAATCGGGAGGTCGAGCAACTGGTGCTGACGGCGATCGCCCACCATTTCACGCAGGCCGCCAACATCGGTCACGTCGTGGCCGGGGTCCTCTCACTCGTGCCCAATTTCACTGCGGGCACTCCATTCGCATCATCGAGCTTTGGCGGTACCTTCCTGGGCAGCGCCGCCAGCGCGACCGCGAAGGCGATTGAAATGGGAGCAACCGAGGCGAACTTCCTCGCGAGCCAGGCGGCGACTTTTGGCGGCTTCCAGCGCCGGCAGGACGAGTGGATTCACCAAAGCAAACTCGCCCTCGCCGAGCTGAAGCAGATTCAAAAACAGATCGTCGCCGCCGAGATTCGCAAGGACATCGCCGAACGCGAACTCAGCAATCAGGACACCCAGATTGAGAACTCACGGGAAATTGAAGACTTCATGCGCAGCAAATTCACCAGCGAGCAACTCTACCGCTGGATGTCGTCGCAGATCGCGGAGGTATATTTCCGCACCTACCAGCTGGCGCTTGATCAGGCCCGGCGCGCAGAGCGCACGTATAAATTCGAACTGGGCCTCGACGACAAGACCACGCCATTCGTCTCCGCCGGTAACTGGGACAGTTTGAAACGCGGCCTGCTCGTTGGGGAACACCTGCACCACGACCTGAAGCGGATGGAAAGCGCCTACCTCGAACGCAATGTTCGCGAATTCGAAATCACCAAACACATCTCGCTGCTCCAGCTCGCCCCCGGGGCCCTGATCGCTCTTCGAGCGACAGGATCCTGCGAATTCAAAGTACCCGAGGTCTTCTTCGACCTCGATTACCCGGGTCATTACATGCGCCGGATCAGGATGGTGAGCCTTTCCATCCCTTGCGTCACCGGACCCTACGCCGGCGTCAGCACTACATTGCGGCTAAGGAAGAGCGAGATTCGAACCAAGGCCACGGCCAATTCCGCAACTCCCTACAAACAGATCGATGAAGATTCACGTTTCATCGAGTCCAACGCCACGATCATGGCGATCGTTACCAGCAGTGCCCAGCAGGACAGCGGCATGTTCGAGCCCAATCTGCGTGATGAACGTTACCTGCCGTTCGAAGGCGCCGGCGCCATCAGCTCATGGCGGCTGGAACTGCCGGAAAAGTTCCACGCGTTCGACTACGAGACGATCGCCGATGTGGTGCTTCATCTGCGTTACACGGCCCGTGACGGCGGAACGGACTTCAAGGAACAATGCTCCACTGAACTTGAGGCTAACCTTCGCGTGATGAAGCAAACCGCCAACGAAGTCGGCCTCAGCCAGGTGGTAAGCATGCGCCACGAATTTCCGACGGAGTGGCACCGTTTCCTGAACCCGGGCGAAACGAAAGTTGCGCAAACCCTGGCGTTTGAATTATCGCCAGACCGTTTCCCGTTTCAGTTCCGTGGTCGTTCAATTCAGATCAACCGGATGGATCTCCTCCTCAAGCTGAAGGACGCAGCACTGGTCGATTATCAGACATCCACTCCGCTGGCAGTTGAGATTCTCCCGCCCGGCCCGAAGCCCGTTTCCACGGCAACGCCGCCGACTCCCACGCCGCAATTCGTGAGCATTCCCGGTTTCCTCAACGGTGTGCCCCACGCCCAAAAGGATTTCTTAAATGACTTTGGCGGAGCCCGGACGCCTGGAAGCTGGACGCTGGAAATTCAAGAAGCCGACATTGCGAAGATTGCCACATCACTGTGGCAAAAGAGCCAGATCAACCAAACCGATCATTGGCGCCTGCGACCCGCGCTGGTCGATGATATTTTTGTCATCTGCCACTATTCGATCTAGCTCAAGTCCCACCCTACCCGGCACCGTTCGCTCGCGTTGCATCCTGAACTGAAACCGGCTGCCTTACGTCGCCCAACGTATCGTAGTTTTTCAGTTTCTGCAGCACCATGGGCGTGAACCGATTTCCCGCTTTGAGAATAACCTTTCCTTCCTGCGTCGTGATGTCGGAAGTGGCCACCTGGTTGGCAGACAATTCCCTAATGTAGAGCGAATGAGTGGATACACTGGCGGATATCCGTTCAGTCACAAACGAGGGGAAGCAGGCAAAACATAACTGTAAGAGCTTCGGATCGTAGGCCCCGGTTCGCGCCGACATCACCTCCAACGCGCGCTGCTTGGCGGTTCCGGCAGATTCCAAGCCCATTCGATCGACGAGGATTTTCAACATCCGTGCGCCGAGTGGAATATCTTCACCGGCGCACTTGATTGCCGGGATATCGGAACCGTCAAAACACTTTTGTTGAAAAAGAATGATCCGCGCGACCTGGCCGAACCTTGGAATGGGGGCTAACAGATCATGTCCGATCTGCGGCACCAGTCGGGTGAGCTTTTCTTCTTCCACCGTACGGTTGCCCCCACTGCTGAATTTTTCCAAAACCCGCGGCGGGAGCGAAGCGCAACCGATGGACGAGAGCAGTGCCGCCACTTCCAGCTCCCAGAGAGGGGAAGAATTAATGAATTCCCCAAACGTTCGCATCGACTCCCGCAAACGCTGGCCACGTCCGAGCGCTTCAGGCGCCACCATGCCGAGCACTTCCGACATCAGCTTGACGCTTTCCATGAGGGTGCCTTCGAGAACTTCCCTTTCGATCTGCGTGACGTCAAAAAGCTTCAGCCCTTCCTCGATGGCGGGAAGCAAAACGTCCGGCGGACAGGGCTTGTTGAGAAACCGGTAGATCTGGCCGCGATTCACTGCATCAACCGCAGTTTGCTGATCGGCATTACCGGTCAGCATGATTCGGACGGTATCGGGCGCGAATTTTTGCGCCTGCTCCAGAAATTCGACTCCATTCATTCCCGGCATCTGCATGTCGACCACAATTAGCGCGTAGGGACCGTCGTTCTGCAGTTTCTTCAGTCCTTCCAGTCCACTCAACGCGGTATCAAGATTGAGCTGCTTGCGCAGATTTCTCTGAAACGCCGCCAGGAGGTTTGCATCGTCGTCGATGAAGAGAACTTTGTTTTTCATGGAACGTTGGATTGAGGATGGACGAATGACCGCGAGTTTAACGAACCCAAGAGATCCGTCGGTGACGACGGATCATCGCGGCAGTGTAGTTATGCCGGTTTGGGTTGCCACTCATATGTGATGCCCGCCGCGTCAATCAGTCATTGGCTGAGCCGTAACAATTCAGTCGAACAGCAAACTCTCTCCAACGAGTTGGAGACCGAATGGTGGTCGCTGGTTTCTCCGTTCGACAAGCTCAGGACCCCGAGCCCGTCGAGGGGCACACCGGCGACAAGGAGACCTCCGAGCGCACCGAAGCGTCGGTATGGAAACCGACGCCCACCCGACTGCATCGTTGGCTGAGATTCGAAACGCGGGCGCCAGCATGAAACGATCGAACTACCGCCGGGTTGGGGCTCGGCGGTCCCGGGAACGACCTTCGGCAGGTGAGACTGCCATTCTCATGGCTTGGCCGCCATCGGCACCTTGACCAGCCGCACGTCGAAAATCGACGCGGTGCGCGACTTATCTTTGGCGACGAATTTTACCGTCAGCACGCCGTCTGGCGCAGCGGCGACAATAGCGGGCGGTACTTGATAAGCGACGACGTCGAAACGATCGCGCAATTGTTTATTGGATTCGACGGACGCGATCATCTGCCCATTCACCAAAATATCGAAAGCCCGCCCGCGTTCATGACCGTAGTAGGTCACCAACAATTGCAGCGGCTCGTTGGACTTTGCCCTCATGGTATAACTAAACCAGCGGCCTGCATCACGCCAGTGTCGTCCGAGGGTCACACCGCTCGCGGAATTTTCTGCCGCCATGCCGTGCTCCACTTCGGGCTGCTGCTCGCCGGGCGCGACCCGATCGAGTGTCCGCGCGTCGAGCTCCAACCGTGAACGCTCCGACACTTCCAGTTCGGCCACAACCTCCGGGTACTTTTCCGCCGACACGGTCCGCCAATAAAGCATATAGCGTGCGTCGTGAACGCGGAAAAATGGCACGAGTTCGAGTCCGCGGAATTTTTCCGGCTGGATCAGGCTGCCGGTGGTAAACGTCAACGGCTTTCCCGCGACCGGGCTGATCTGTTCCGTGATTTTCGAAAAATCGCCGGCAAACATCGGTGCTCGATCGAGCGGCAGATTCGGACCCGGGGCCACATGACCCATGCGCCCGTCGCCGGCGACCAGTCCGTCGAGGTTCTCCGTTCCGGTTTTCGCGGCGAGTACGATGGGGCCATGCAACACCGCGACATAATCGGAACCATCCGGCAACCGCTCGAGCGTTGTGTGCATTGGCAATTCGACTTCGATGCGATCGCCATTGCGCCACTCGCGCCTGAGATTCACGTAACTCGAAGGATCGGCGGAAACTGACTGCACCTCGCCGTTGACGCGGATCGCCAGCCCGCCCGGCGCAACCCACGCCGGGTGGCGCACACGCACGGTGAAGTGCTGCGGTTCTGTTGTCGTGATCGTTAGCCGTGTGCGTGGAGCATCGGGAAATTCCGTCTCCTGTCGCAACCGCACACCGCGTTCACGCCAGTCGAGTTCAGAGGCGATGAAGAGATTAACGAAAAGCGTATCTTCCGAATGGGCGTAAATAAACGCGCCGTACTTCCCGTGATTTTCCATGCCCGTGCCGACGCAGCACCAGAAGCAAACGCCGGGCTGCGAATAGACGCGGTAGTCCTCCGGCCGGATCGGCGTGAAGTAAACAAAGCCGCCGTGCACCGGATGCTGCGACGAAAGAATGTGATTGTAGAGCGCGCGTTCGTAATAATCGGAGTAGCGAGCGGCCGGCTCGTGACGGAAAAGCGCCTCGGTCAGCCGGAGCATATTATAAGTATTACAGGTTTCCGGACCTTCGCGTGACTCGAGCACGGAAGAGAAATCCGCCGGATCGTTGAAATGTTCGCGCTCGCTGTTTCCGCCAAATGCCACGCTGCGATGGTCAACAACGGTGTTCCAAAAAAATTGCGCCGCGTCGCCCCATGAAGCATCACCCCCGAGTTCGGCGATTCGCGCGAAACCGATCACCTTGGGAATCTGGGTGTTCGCATGAAGTCCCGTGAGTTTGTCCTGATGCAGCAGCAGGGGATCGAGGATCGCTCGATGGGAGAACCGCTCGGCGAGATGGAGATATTTTGCCTCACCTGTAATAGCAGCAACATCGGCCAGCACCTCATTCATGCCACCGTGTTCGGTGCCCAGCATGCCTTGCATTTGGCGATCGGGGATTTTTGCCACGAGGACATCACACCAATCGGCAAGCCGGATCAATATCTCACGCGCTTGCGCATTGCCACCTATGACAAATGCATCACGCAAACCGGCGAACAATTTGTGTTCGTTGTACCACGGAACCCATGCGCCATTAAGATTGAAACTCTGGAAATCCATCTGTGACGCGGCGACTTCCGCCCACAGTTTCCGACCGTGCGGAATTCCCCCGACGTAGCCGTCACCACTCGCGCGCTGACACTCGGCGAGATCGGCCACCATCGCGTCGAGCCGCCGTTTGCATTCCGCGTCGCCAGTGGCGGCCCACATCTGGGCAAGCGCAGTCAGATAGTGCCCGGCGGTGTGCCCATCGAGACCGCTACTCTCCCAGTTGGGATATTTCGGTGCCTTCGGCGTGAGACCGGCCTCGATGCGGAACGGCGCGAGCAACCGGTCGATGTCGTGCGCAAGCAGATAAGTGCGGTCCAAATCCTGCGCGTGTTTGAAAGGACCATCGAGCAGCCGGACGCGCTCAAGCGGAAACGACTCCGCCTGGCGGGGCACCAGCGCGGCGACCAAGGGAACGGGCGTTAACGCGATTGCCGCGAAAAAAGCAAAAGCGAGAAGGCCAGAGGGGCGCTCAACGGTTGAATCAGAACGTTTGCAAAGGGTACCAGTCGAATTCAGCATACGCGCTTCACACAGTTGCGGCGGACCGTGAAAAGGCAAACACTCCGGGGCAGGAACCGCCCGTGGCTTGAATAAGGTAGGGCGGAATATCCTTAATCCGCCGCCAGGATTTTCGTGGGTCAAAATGCATGCGCGAGCGATGACGGTGGATTAAGGATAATCCGCCCTACCATCCAGCATGCTCCCGCCGCGTTTGCTTTTATTCGTCCTGCACGAGCGGCGCGTCTTCGTGCGGGTGTCGTGTGCGCAGTCGCGCGTGATCGATCCCGGAGGCGTTCTTGAGCTGGAGCGCGGGCCCTTTCGCGGTGTCGATCACGCAATCAAGAAAGGTTACGTCCTTCGCATTCGTGATCGTGAAACCCGTTTGAGCTTCCACGTGCACATTGCTGAACGTGAGATTTTCGATCGGCAATTCGCGCAGGCCCACGATGTTGCCCGCGGTTTTAGCGCCGCGCGCAGTGATGTTGCTGAACAACATTTCACGGAAAGCCGGCGTGCCCTCGTCCACAGGGTGCAAATCTTCGGGGCGGTCGGCGCCGGTGTAGAAAGTTGAAATCGTAAATGGCGCCGGCACATCCTGCATCACGATGTTCGAAACGCTGATGCCTTCGACCACGCCGCCGCGTCCACGCTGCGATTTCAATCGGATGCCGGCATCGGTGGATTGAAACACACAATTCGTGACGACCACATTGCGCACGCCTCCGGACATTTCGCTGCCGATCGTGACCGCGCCGTGTCCGTGGATCATCACACAGTTCGCAATCGTGATGTTTTCATCTGCCCGGCCCATTTTGCGTCCGAGTTCGTTGATACCGGACTTGAGCGTCACGCAATCGTCGCCAGTATCGATCCGACAGTTCAGGATCTGGACGTTGCGACAGGACTCGGGATTAATGCCATCGGTGTTGTGCGCATTGGTCGCGGGATTAAGAATGCTCACGCCTTCGACGCGCACCCGCTCGCAAAGCATCGGGTGCACCGTCCACTCGGCGGAATTGATCAAGGTAACATTCTCGATGACAAAATCCGTGCAGCGCACCGGACGGACCAAATGGGGACGACCTCGCGCCACTTTTTTGGCTTCGGCAAATTCCTCGTCAGTTTTTGGTCCGGGCGGAAATTTTTTCGGGTTATTCAAACGAATCCGATGCCACCAAATCGCGCCCTGACCGTCGATGGTGCCGCGTCCGGTCACAGTGACATTCGCCGCATCAACTGCGTAAATCAGCGGAGCCATCATCTCGCGATCGTCGCCCCACACGCTTTTGGTCGGGGGATAATCGTCGGGATTTTCACTGCCGAGAATCGTCGCGCCCGCTTCAAGCTGAAGTGTCACGTTACTTTTGAGTTCGATCGTCCCGGTGAGATAACGGCCCGGCGGAACATAAACAGTGCCGCCACCAGCGTTCACGCACGCCGCGATCGCCGAGGCGAACGCTTTCGTCACCAGCTGCTGTCCATTGCCGGTCGCGCCGTAATCGCGGATGTTGAAACGGCTCGACGGAGAGTCCGCGTGCACTGCCCCGGCCAGAGCGACGGCAAAGACGACAAACGGGATGAGTGTTTTCATTCGCAATGAGTGTGATACCCGGAAGTTTCCTTCGGCGTGGCTTGGTGTAGGAGCGGCGTTCTTGTCCGCCATGGCTTTAGCGACGGAGGAATGCCGCGATTCGTGCGCATTGCCAGGTTCGCATCGCGGCGTAAAGCCGCTCCTACAGTGAGAAATGATCTCTGGGGCATGTATGTCAGTCGGTGTTGTCGTCGAGTTCGGCACTGCCATTGAGCGTCAACCGGTCAGCCGCAACGGTGCCATCGATCAGCGCGTCGCTTGCACTGACTGTTCCGTTTGGAGCAACGACGCGACCGTGCATCTGAGCGCTCTTGTTGAGCGTGAGTCCGCCGGAAGCAATCCGAAGTTCGAGCCAGGCTGAATGCGCCGCATTGCCGGCGGAGCCGGAGAAGGTCGCGCCGTTGGCCAGGGTGAGTATGACTGGTCCGACAATTTCCACTTTGCTGCTGCCATTCAGCGTCAGGTTTTGGAGATTGTAAACGGCGGGCACCGTTCCGCCGGCCACGCCGAGTACGAAACTCGAGGTGCCGTTGGCGGTGAAGTTGCCGTAAGTACCCGCGGGTACGGCGATCCGACCCACGTTGCTGTTGAGCGTAAGGTCACGCAACGTCGCAAAGTTCCCGATGGGGTCCGTCGATCGGTTGAGTGTGACCTGGCGCGTGCCGGCCGGGGCCGGCGGTGCCGTCACCGATGGCATCGGTATTGCGTCGACGTGGCGAACGAGCGTGTTGACCAGCGCATTGTTGTTGAGGACCAGCGAATAGTTGGACGGCAGCGAAGAGCCAGGACCATTTTTCGTCGTTCCGAGAGTGGCTCGACCGTTGAGCGTAACCGTGGGCGTGCCGCGCAGGAGCAAGTCCCCGGAAATTGTCGCTCCGCTATTCAAGGTGGTGCTCTCCGCCAAAAGAATCTGCATGGAGCCGTCGAGAAACCCATTGAGCGTGGGCGCGTGACGAATGAGCGCCGTGATACCGATGTTCAGTGTTTCCTGAAGAGTTCCTTGATAATTGGCATCGTCGATCGCCGCGGAAACTGGATGCGCCCCCGGATATATCGGAGCAACCGCGTTGCCGTTATCATATGTGATGTTCACCGTGAGGCCGGCAGGAACCGTGGTGGCGGTGACAACTTTCGGCGTGCCGTCATAGGATTGGGCGAGCGGCGCGAGCGAGATCGTCGCCGTAGCTTTGGCGATCACAAGCGTCCCGGAATTTGAGCCGATATAATTAGCTTCGTTCACAGTCGCGAAGACCGCATATGAACCCGCCGCGGTCGGCGCGGTCGGGCTGCCATCGTAGGTAACAACGACGATCAGGCCCGCAGGATTGGTGGTGACCGAAACGTTTCTCGGAGAGCCGTTATACGTTTGGGTGAGGTCGCTGAGAACAACAGCCGCCGGCGCTTTGTTGACGGTAATCGTCGTTGCCACACTTCCCCCGCCCTCAAAGTTCGCAGTATCGGTCGGGGCGAACACGGCACTCAGTGCCTGGTCGATACCCGCGGCAAGTACAGTACCGGCAGGCGGAGTGTAAGCAAATACGCCCGAAGTGCTCGCGCTGGCATTCAGCTGCGTGGCGCCAAGCGGTGCACCGTAAGTAATCGCGGCCGGTGCAAACCATGTCAGTACCGGTGTGGCCTTCAGAATTGTCAGCGTACCATTGGCGGAGCCAACGTAGTTGGGATCAGTGATGGTGGCTGCGACCGCATAGCTTCCCACATTCACTGGTGAAGTCGCACTGCCGTCGTAGGTGAATCCAACTGACAGTCCGACCGGAGCAGTGGTCGCGGTGGCGCTCTTCGGGGTTCCGTCATAAGTCTGCGCGAGATCGGAGAGCGAAACCGTCGCCGGGATTGAATTCACGATCAAAGTGGCCGCGCTGCTCGTGGCGGAAACAGGCAGACTGTTCGCGACAAACGAACTCGCCGCCACATTGTAGCCGTCGAGATTCGTCGAAACCGTCACCGTATAATCGCCGGCGCCGGTGACACGCGCATTCGTGATCGCCAGCGTAGCGGTGGTCGCTCCGCCAATCGTCGAGCCGTCTGCTTGGGCACCGTCGGTGAGCGGCGAGCCGTTCAACTTCCATTGGTAAGTGAGACCTGTGTTGTTCGTTCCGCTGCCGCCGACGGCACTCGCGGTAAATGTCGCGCTTTCACCCACGTTGATCGTCTTGCCGCCCGGCTGTCCCGTGATCGCGAGCGCGTTGCAGGTGATAATCGGTCCAACGCTGTTTGTGCCGGTGAGCTGGATATTCGACGCGTCGTAGAGTTCGAGCCCCGCGCCGCCCTGAATGTTCACGTTGTTAAGCGTGATATTTTGAACCAGGCCATCGGCCGTCGGCAGACCCCAAATTGTGCAATAACCCGAGGCATTGGTGACGGTGAGATTCGTGACGGTGACATTTTTCCACGTGGGGATCGTCGACGACGCAAGCGAGTTGGGCGGCGACATGTTGTAGGTGTTGACCTTCGCAGGCGTGATCTGGCTGCTGCCCGATGTGGCGCCAGGACTGCCGAGCACATTGTAGTAACTATAGAAAAGAATCGGATACGTCACGTTGGTCATCGTAAGATTCGAGAACGTGACATTCTGCACGGGACCGCCCTGCGTGGAATCGGCTTTAAACCGGAGCGCGCTGCTCGTGCCATTGAATGTGCAATTGGTCACGACCATGCCGTCGAGGCCGACATTGGTCTGACCGCCAATCGACACGCCGTGACCGGTACCGATGGTGCAATCCGCGATATATATATTGCGGCAGAATACGCTGCCGGGTTTCGCGACAATGTTGTCGTCGCCGACGGAGACCGAGCAGTGCTGCACAAGATAATTGGTGCCGGCGAGATCCATGCCGTCGGTGTTGGACGACGTGCCGGGTGCTGTGACGGTCACTCCGAAGAGCGTGACGTTGTTATTCGCGCCACTGAATGCCAGGTTGAAGTTGGGTGAGTTGAGGAACGTGATTCCGGTGAAGAGCATGTTGCTCGACTTGTTAATCTGAATGAGGCGCGGACGGCCCGTGATCGTGCCGGCGTCATAAGCCGTCCACCACGGTGCGCCATCGCCGTCGATCGTGCCGCCACCGCTGAACTCAACGTCGGTCGAGGCGCTGCTGATGGTGACGAAATGGGCCGGCGCGGTTTTGCTGTTCGGATAAACTCCAAACGGCAACGCGCGAAGCGTGGCACCCGCGTCCACTTGAAAATTCAGGTAGCTGCCAAGCGTGATCGGACCGCTGAGATAAGCGCCGGCTGCAGGCGGAAATTCGACCGTGCCGCCACCGGCGGCTTTCGCTGCATTGATCGTCGCCTGAATCGCGGCCGTGTTGTCGGTCACGCCGTCGCCAACCGCGCCATAAGCAGTCACATCGAAAATGCCGGCGGGGATTTGCGGGAGCACCGGCATGGTCGTCGCGGGAGCTACAAGCGTGAGCGCGGCGCCGGCACTCGTCGTCGTGCCGCCGGCATTCGTGATCGCGACGGCGTAGCTGGCGGCGTCGGACGCTTGCAGACCGGTGAGACGCAGCGCCTGATTTGTCGCACCTGCGATCGGCGCGCCATCTTTCAGCCATTGATAAGTAAACGGTTCGTCGCCGACAGCCCAACCGTTGAGCGTCGCGGTAGCCCCGAGCAGGCCAAGGGTGTTGGCGGGTTGTAAGAGGATAACGGGTGCAGCACCGTGAACGACCAGCGACACCGCGTTCGTCGTGACTGAGCCCGTGCCATTGCTCACGATGACGGAATACGTCCCGGCGTCGCCACTGCCTGAGCTGGCAACAGTGTAGCTCGCGCCAGTTGCGCCGGGGATCGGGACGCCATTGCGCAGCCACTGATAAGTGAGGGCCGGGAGGCCGAAGGCTTGCACGGAAAGCATAAAGCCACCGCCGGCGTTGATTGTCTGCGCAATCGGTGACACCGCAATCAGCGGCGGAAGAGCGGGCGTCCAATTATTGCCGAGGACCCAGGGAACGCTGCGATAATTTGCCTGCGTGGTCGCATCCAACGGCATCGTCGTAAACGTGTCGGCGTTCGGATTTGCGAGCGCGGCATCGTTGGCATTGACGAGATTGTTGGACCAGTTGTGGACATTCGGCGCGGCGGCACCGCTCGCGGCATTGTTCAGCAGCCACCAACCACCGAGGTAGTTCGAACCGTTCACTCCGGTTGCCGTCGCGAGAAATGTATTGTTGGTTGCGTCGCCAAATTTCGAATCAAGCACGACCACTTCGCTGTTCGGGAATCCCGCAGGATCGATGCGACCGAGGAACATACCCGTCACGCCGGCGAGCGCGTCGAATCGGCAGTTCGCGAACACGTAACCGTGTCCGGCGCTGCCGTTGCGAATCTGCGTGAAATAACCGCCGGAAGTCAGCGCGGTGAGTTCGCAATTATTGAAGAAGCACGGGCCGCCGCCCCACATGAAATCGACATCGCCCGAGATGTGCGAATCGGTGACGTAGCCCTGGCCATTGATTTGAAGTGTGTCCTGATAACTGAACAAGGTGACGTTGCTGATGATCCCCTGCGATGTCGTCGTGCCGTTGAAAATCACCGCCTCGGCCTGCGAGCCACCTTTCGGAGTCGAGTTGGTGACCGAGAGATTCACCAGCGCGGTGTTGTTCGCGTGGTCGGCGTTGAATACCATGCGGTGATAAACGCCCGAGACGTTGTTGAAATTATTATTGTTCGGGTACGCGATCAGCGTCTGCGTGCGATCCTCGCCGAGGAAGGTAAGCGAGTGTTTGGCGGAGAAATATATCTCTTCGAAGTAAGTGCCCTTGCGAATGAAGATCGTGCGTGGCGTGGTGTTGGCAGCGGGTATGAAGTCGAGCGCAGCCTGCACGGTGCAGAAATCGCCCGAACCATCCGCGGCGACGACGAGCCGCGTGGCAGTGCTCAACGGACCGACAGTGCGCGTCGAGAACGTCCAGCCCGAGCTGCCGCTGATGCCGGCGTATGAGAGCCCGGAGCTGTCGGTGAACGCGCCCGGCTCGATTACGACGAAATACGTTTTATTGTAAGCGAGAACGTTGTTGCGCGGATAGATCGTCGCCGTGTTACCCGAGACAGTGATCGGGTAATAATTAAAATTGGAGACGCCGCCGATCGTCTTGTTCTGCACCGGCATCGCCTGCGTGGAGATGGAACTCGTAGTGCGAAGCGTTTTCATCAACGCCGTGGCGGCGACCAGATCGATCGTATCGACCGGGATGGACGCATTCGCCACGTCGAAAATCTTGATCGTGCCGATTGTGCCGATGGAAATTGGTTGATTGAAAGTCAGGGTGAGACGCGAATCGGGCGCAACGCCGGTGGGTGTCGCGAGCGGAGTCAACGCCGTGGTCGCGAGCGTGGGTGACAGCACCGCGACGGCAGCGCCGGAGCTTGTGACCGTATCGCCGGTGGAGTTGCTGGCGACGACCGTGTAGATGCCAGCATTCGCGGCGGCCGCTGCCGCGATGGGATACGTCGCGTTCGTCGCGCCGGAGATCGCGACGCCGTTAAGGTACCACTGATACGTGGGCGCGGGCCGGCCGACTGCGGTGACCGAAAGCGTGTAGCTCGCACCAAGATCCAGCGCGACGCCCACCGGTTGCACGGTGATCGTGAGCGGCTGGTTGACGACCAATTGCGCGGCGGTGCTGATTGCGGCACCGGCGCTGTTCGTGACCGTGGCGCGGTAAAAACCTTCGTCCGAAAGTGAAACCGCTGCGATCGTATAGGTTGCGCTCGTCGCGCCTGCCACCGGCGCGAACGCCACACCATCAGTGCTCTTTTCCCACTGATAACTGAGTGGTGACGTACCATTGACGGCGACCGTGAAAGATTGCGCGGTGCCGCCGAGCGCGGTGGCGTTGGCCGGATTGGTCAGAATCGAGGGAGCAACCGGCGTGGCGGAAACGCCGACCGTGCAAGCCGTGCTTGCGGCCGAACCCGCGGCATTGGTGGCCAGAAGGCGATAGAGGCCGGCGGTGGAGTTCTGCACATTCGTGATCGTGAGCGCGGTTGTGGCGGCCGAGGGATTGGCCGCAGTATCGAGATTCGAATAATTGGCGCCGCCGTCGGTGCTAACCTGCCATTGATAACCAGTGACGATTCCCGCGACAGCCGCATTCAGATTTAAATCACTCCCAATCGACACGAGGACGCTGGCGGGTGGCTGCGTCGTGAACCACGGCGTACCACCGGTGGTTTTAACAGTGAGCGAGCTGATCTTGATGTTGGACGTGCCGCTGCTGGTGTCAGCGCGCCAGCCGATCGCGAGGGCATCGAATGATTTCGTGATGATGGCCGCGCCCGTGAATTTTCCTGAATAAGAACCAATGAGAGTGTTGGCGCCCGCGCCACTGATGCCCGTGCCGTTATACAGCGCGACAGCCGACGTGAGAGTGAGGCCGTCGGCAGAAAGCGACAGCTTGTAATCGAGCGTATAGGTCGAGCCATTGACCAATGTCGTCGCCATCGCGGTCACGCTGCTCGCGCCCGCACCCGCCGGAGTAGTGTAACCGACCGAAGTGGATTGTCCGTCGACCAGCACGTCCTGGACCGTGTTGTTCGTTCCCGTCTGCGCGGGACGCGTGAGCATCGTCGGAGAACCGCTGATCGGAAGTTTCGCATTGTAACCGATCCAGCCTTTCGCGCCGCCGGTGGCGAACGTGGTGAGCGAGCTGCTCAGCCCGCTGTTCAGGAGACCGCCCAACGGGGTCGAGCCGCCCGAGTTGAAAAAACCGAAAATCAAGTTGTCGCTCGGAGAAACCAGCACGTTGGTCGACGCGAAGGTGGTCGTGAGTTCGAGATATGTTCCCGGCAGCAATTGCACGGGCGAAGCGACGAACAGCGCCTGGCTCTCGACGAAGCCAGAACTCGTGGCCGCCATGTTGATGGTGAGCGCACCGCCCGACTCGGTCGGCGCGGGCGAGTTTTTATTGGAGAGAACCGCCCAGCCCGTCGCGGTGGATGTGACCGCCGGATACGTTGAGGGGTTGAGCGAATCGCCGGTGAGCGAATCGTTGAAGACCGTGTTCTGTGCATGCGCGGTAAGGACGCAGGCGATCAAGGTCCAGAAGAGGCGAAGGTAACGGGTCATAGGGGTTATGGGGCGGAAAATTCGGAAACGGGGATACGCGGAATCGGACAAATAAAACAATCAGTCAGGAGGTTAACGTATCCGCGCACGCGGAGACGCTGGTCACAACACATGAAGGCGCTGGGCAGGGTTTATCGGCGATGATCGACCATCACCGGGGGTATGATGCGGAGTTGGGGTTAAAGCCGGTGTCAGAAAATTCCGGCGAAGCTGATCGCGATAAAAGCAAATCGGCTGAGCAGCTCAATCGTCTGCTTGCACGCATTGTTGACTGAGATTGGTCGCGCTGGGCGATTTTCTGTTTTCAGTGGGTAGGGCGGAACTGGACGAAGCGATCGATAAGTAGCTGCGGGCGTCTCGCCTGCAGGGCTTGCGTGAGCGCCGGACCTAAAGGCCGCTGCCTGTAGCTACTTCAGATCACAGCCTAACTTAATTTTGGAAACGCTCCCGAACCTTTTCGCACCCGATTGACCGGTTAACCGGCTACCGCGACTGCCCCACCACGTACTCAAACTCGCCAATTTTCGGCGCGGTCGAATCGCCGCCGACGAAGACTTCGAACATTCCTGCCTCTGGCGCAAAACTCATATCTCCGTGCGTAAACGCCAGATCAGCGGGCTTCAATACGAAGCTGAGCTCGCGGGATTCGCCGGCTTTGAGGGCGACCCGCTGAAAACCTTTGAGCTCGCGAACCGGACGCGTGACCGAACCGGCGACATCGCGCACATAGAGCTGCGCGATCTCCGTGCCGTCGTGCGATCCGGTGTTGGTCAGCGTGACGGCGATGCGAAGCTCGCCATCCGGACTGAGAGTGGGTGTCGCGATTTGCGGACGGGAATACGCGAAGCGGGTGTAAGAGAGGCCGTAACCGAAGGGAAATTGCGGCGTGTTGGGGACATCGAGGTATTGCGTCTTGTATTTGTCCTTGGGATTATGCGGATCGAGCGGGCGTCCCGTATTTTTGACGTTATAGAAAATCGGAATCTGGCCCACATTGCGGGGAAACGTGACCGGCAATTTTCCCGACGGACTGAACGCGCCGGAGAGCAAATCGGTGATTGCAGGACCACCCATCGTGCCAGGATACCACGCAAGCAGAACCGCATCGACCTGCGCCAGCACCGGGGCAAGCACCAGCGGGCGACCGGCAAACAGGACGAGTACGATCGGTTTTCCGGTCTTGTGCAGTTCGGTCAGCAATTCGAGTTGCACCCCGGGAAGCCCGAGCTCCGAGCGGCTCGAGGCTTCGCCACTCATGAACCAACCCTCACCGAGAACGGCGACAACCACGTCGGACTTTTTGGCGGCGGCGACAGCGGATTTAAAACCTGACTTATCGTCACCGAGGGTTTTTGCGCCTTGCGCATAAGTGATGCGGCCAGGGTAGGCGGCTTCCAACGCGGTGCGCACGGAGACCGCATCTTTTTCGCGGCCTTTGCCATCCCACGAGCCATTCAGGTCGCGCTGCACATTGGCAAGCTGCCCGATCAAAGCGATACGGGCATCGGCGCGAAGTGGGAGCGCGGCGGATTCGTTTTTCAGGAGCACGCACGATTCGCGGGCGAGTATGCGCGATGCTTCCAAATACTCCGGAAGCAGCATCGCGTTGGCCTCGCGCGTTTCGTCGCTGTAGCGGTAGGGATCGTCAAAGAGGCCAAGACGCACTTTCGCGGCGAGGATGGTGGAAACCGCCGCATCGAGGCGCGCGGGATCGATGGCGCCCGACTTGATCTGCGCCGCCATCTGGTGGCCATAGATCAGGCCCTCCATGTCCATGTCGAGGCCAGCGTTCATCGCGAGGCGGCACGCTTCCGCTTCGTCCGCGGCGATACCGTGGTTCAGCAATTCCTTCGCTGACTGCCAGTCGGAAACGACGAAGCCCTTGAAGCCCCATTCTCGCCGGAGGACCTGCGTCATGAGAAATCCGTTGGCGGACGCGGGAACTCCATTGAGGTCATTGAACGCGGCCATGAACGTACCAACCCCGGCGTCGACGGCCGCTTTGAACGGCGGGAGATAAACATCGCGCAACGTGATCTCGGAAATGTCGGTGGTGTTGTAATCGCGGCCGGCCTGCGCAGCGCCGTAACCCGCAAAATGTTTTGCGCAGGCGAGAATCGTGTCGGTGCGCGAAAGATCGTCGCCTTGAAAACCGCGCACCCGCGCACGGGCGATCGCGCTGCCGAGAAACGTGTCTTCACCCGAGCCCTCGGAGATTCGGCCCCAGCGCGGATCGCGGGCGATGTCGACCATCGGTGCAAAGGTCCATTGCACGCCGGCCGCAGACGCTTCAGTCGCCGCGATGCGTTCGGATTGTTCGATCGCGGCGAGATCCCACGAGGCGGCCTGGCCGAGATTAATGGGAAAAATCGTCCGGAAGCCGTGAATGACATCGTAACCGAAGAGCAGCGGGATGTGCAGGCGCGAGTTTTTCACCGCGAGTTCCTGCATGGCCCGGGTCGAGGCGGCGCCCACCACATTGAGCATGCTGCCCGCGCGACCGGCACGGACTTCGTTTTCGACGTTCGAGCGGACGGCGGGACCGGTTTCGGCCCCGACCGCGGAATATTGCGTTATCTGTCCGATTTTTTCTTCCTGGGTCATCTGCGCCAGCAGCGCGGATACCTTTTGCTGAACCGTGGCTTCGTCGGGTTGAGCGGCGTGCAGCAGGCAGACGATAAACCAGGGGGCAAGGAGGGCGGCGATGCGAAGTCTCATGGGGGTAATATGACTTTTTCCGCGGGCGGGGAAACCCGAAACAGTCCCCCCTAGGGTCCCGCAACCATAGTCAAGGATGTCGACTTCCTCCCGCCCGGGCTGTTCCCTTCCCCACCGATATTGTGAATGGGTTCTGCGCAGGAATGAGGTAGGGCGGATTATCCCTACTCAGCCGTGGTTGATCCATCCTTACAGCTCGGCGGATTAGGATAATCCGCCCTTCCACAGCGCCAGAAATGAGCGAATTGCCACGAGTCCCATAATGATAAAAATGTCGGTCGTCCGACACTACCGCAGTTCGATGACCGCACTCCCGGAAATCGCCGGCTCGACCAACCACCAGCTGCCGTCGCGGTGCGCTGGGACAGTCTGGCCGTCGACGAACACCTTGCCCGTGTCATCGCCGCTGGGAATCGCGATGCGTGCTGTCACACCTGCTGGCAGCGACACCCGGAGGCGAAAATGGGGCGTTCGATCCCATCGGATCTCGATTGGACCGCGCGGCGTTGGGATGCGTCCTTCGCCCCAAGCCAATGCACCGGCTGTCGGACGAATTTCCACTTCGCTCCAGCCCGGCGTTCGCGGACTGACACCCAAAACATAAGTCGGCAGCAGATTCACGGGAGCGGCGCCCCACGCGTGATTCCAATCCTGGTTCGGCTTGTAGTGCTGATCCCACGCTTCCCATGTAATGGTGGTGCCGCTCTCGAGCATGTGGCGCCAGCTGCGATCGCCGGGCGCAGTGATCAGGGCCAACGCCGCAGCATCCTGACCATTCTCGAACAAGCCTTGAAGAAGATATTGTGCAGCGTAGACCGAACAAACCATCCCACGCTGCGCCAGCCACCGGGCCACTTCCGCGCGCTTCTCGTGCGGAACGAGCCCGAAAGCCAGCGAAAATAAATTGGCGTGCAACGACGAATGATCAGTGCCGACACCGTCGCGAAAAAGTCCGCTCGCCGGATCGAACAACCGTTGCAGGAAAACCGCGCGCGTCGCTCCGTACCGTCGTTCATACTCTACCGCTTCGTCGCCACGCTCCAACGCGCGAGCCAGTCGCGCCATGAGCTCCAAGGCGCGAAGATGAAAGGCGTTTACCACGGTATTCACCTCGGTGAATTGATAGCCGTCGCGCTCCCCAACCGGCCAATCAACGATGTCTCCGCGCTCGATTTGCTGCGGAGTGCTGCGAATGAGGCCGTCAGCACCGATGCGTTCCAGCAGCAGTTTTCCCTTCAACGACTCGTAGCGGTCAGCCAGCCACTTTCGATCCCCGGTCTGCATCCAGTCCGCGTAAGCCATGAACACCAGATGCGGCCCCCATTCAGTGGGCCAGGTGGGAAATTGCATGAGCCGGTCAAAAGTGTCCCGCGCCATGGCAGGGTCTGGATTGCAGGCATAAAAACTGAGTTGATTCAGGTAAGCGTCTGCCTCGTAGGGAATCCGCTCGCGATCGCCATCGACAAACACCCCGGCAAAAGTCGTCGCCTTGATCGAGTCACGACCGAGAATCCAAATTCGGTCGAGCACGTCATCAGCGCTGTGAAACGACGCTGCTGTTGCCGGCCATCCACTCGCATAGGCCGAGCGTCGCACAATCTGATCGTTCTTAAGTTCGCCTGGCCAGCCTTCCACTTCCACCCAGCGGAAAGGAAGTATCGTCCCCCACTCTACGGGCGTCAAAACTGCGGGTGCAGTCGTGTTTCGCTTATCCGGAGCCGGCGCCACGATCTGGGTCGGACCCGCAAGGGTAACATCAACCTTGGCGTACCGCACAGTGCCCGGCGGAATGCGATTGATACGACCGTCTGCGAAGGCCTCGCCGAAATGCACGGCCAGAGGACCGCCGGCTCCCGATGGTGGCAAGATTTTCAGATTGCCGAAAGTAACGCGGCCGAAGTCGACCAGCACGACATTCGGTCCCAACCGTGTCACCGACACGGGAGCCTCCTCGACCAATTCAGTCGGAGCCGCGTGCAGGATACCGCTCAGGATAAAACCGAAAAAAATCAAGAACCGCGTCAGGGCGAGTTGGGCAAAGGGTCGGTGATTTTGCATGAGAAGTAAAAGCGGCATGATGGCGTAAAATTGTTAGAGAATGAAACACGCAGAGCGAGCCTACAGCGATGTAGCCCGCACGCGCGGGTTGCAGCAAGGTGGGCGTCGGTCTCCCCACCGACGCTGATCGTCGATGTGCCCCTCGACAGGCTCGGGGTCTGCTGAGTGATTCGGCTTCGCCCACCACCCAGAGCCTGCCGACGGGTCGCGATCCCGAGCCTGTCGAGGGGCTTGTCGAATGGAGAAACGACGACCACCTACGATGTAGCCCTGCGCGGAAGCGCAGGGTCCCGCGCCTCCCGGCGCGGGCTACACGGTGCGGTTTGCTTCCGAAGCTCTCGCGCAGATCAAAAGTTATAGGTAACCGTCACACGCGGATTGAAAGGCGTGCCGGGGAAAACATTATTGCGGGACGTACTCGCGGCGAGGTAGTGCTTGTTGAGCAGGTTATCGATGTTGAGCTGGGTCTTCCAGTGTTTGTCGATGCGGTAGTTCACCATCAGGCTCACGAGGGTGCGCGCCGGCAGCCAGAAGGTCGGCTGGCCGAGCACCAGATGATCAGCCGTGCTGGTCGCCGCGATGAACCCACCGGGGTTCGGATTGTCGCCTGCTCGTTTGCCCACATAGTCGACGCCCACACCGCATGACAGGCCTTTGAGATCTCCTTTCTTGTCGAACGTGTAGTTCACAAATGCCGCCGATGTTTTGTCCGCGACGCCGCGGAATACCTGACCCGCACCGAGCGGGGTACGTGCCTTGATTGAAGCAATGTTTCCGACGATCGACAGATTTTCCGTGATCGCCGCGGTCACTTCGAATTCCACGCCCTTCACCTTGCGATCCGTGAAAATCGGCGGAAACGGAATGACTGGCGGCGGCACGGTGGCGTTCGCCTGATTGGGAATGCTGAAATTATTCTGGTTAATCTCGAAGTAGACGAGGCTCGCGTACAGGCGCTTGTCGAGGAGCTGCGTGCGCATGCCTGCCTCCCACTGACGTCCGGTTGTTACGGGATTGGTGCCGGTCGCAGGCGAAGTGCCGTTCGGCTGGGATTGCTTCGTCGAGTCAGCGAAGAGCGCCAGGTTCGGCAGCACTTTGACGACGATGCTGGACATCGGCAGATTGGCATGAACTTTGTTTTGTGAACTCGTGCCACGCGATTCATCCCGGCTGAATTGCCGGTAGTCGGAATGGGCGACGCCCCCGGTCAGAACGAGGCGATCGTTGAACAGCGACAATTGTTCACTGATATAAAACTGCTGATCCCAATTAATGTTGTATCCGTATCCCAGATTCGGAGTTGGTGAAACGGTGACGGGCTGCAATACAAATTGTGTCACGTTCATGTTGGGCACGGAAAAATTGTAGCCGATGTTCGGGTTCTTGAGGTAATCGACCATGTAGCCGGCAAGCGTGGTGGATTTGTGGTCACCGAACTTTACCTCGTAGGAATAATCGTTCTGGAGGTTGTAGTAGCGCCGCGATTGAAAACCCCAGCTGCCCGAGGCGTAGGCATTCGTGGGCGAGGCTTCATTGAAAATCGGATTTGCGATGGTTTGGCCGCTCCAGATCCAATTGCCGGTGTTCGCATCCTGCCGGACCATGCCCGCCGCACCCACTTCGGGAACTTGTGCGCCCGTGGCGGGATCGATCGGGTTGCCGATGCTCAGACCGAGACTGTCGCCTTTCCATTGGATCGTATTCAATGCAAGTCGCACGGAAAACGCGTCGGTCGGTTTTGCCTCGAAAAACACGCGATAGTGCTGCCCGACCGAGTGCCGGCGGATCGTCTCGCCGTAGAAATCGAGGTTCTCGGAAATGCCCGGGAAAATTCGCGCCTTGTCATTGGTGCCGACCGTGAAATCGAGCGGCACACCGCCATAAGCCGCGCTGAAGGAATTATAGATCTGCGCCTGCGCCGTGATTTGTGCCGTGGTGCCGATCCGGTACGAGAACATCGGCATCACAACCTGACTGTGGTTGAAATTACCGTCCGCTTGATCGTGCGAGTGCTGCGCAGCGCCGACCACACGCACCGCCAGCTTTCCGCTTTCGAGCACGCGGTTGACGTCAAACTCCGCGCGATCGGCATTGTACCTGCCGACCTGAAGGTCCACCGAAGCCTGGTCAGTGAACAACGGTCGCTTCGACACCACGTTGATCGTCCCTTGTGCGATCTGCGGCGAGAGAATCGCATTGGGCCCTTTGACGATCTCGAGGCGTTCGGCGATCACCGGGTCGACGTTTGAAAAAGCGAAGAAATTAAATCCATCGATGGTCGCACCATCGGTCTGAAATCCGCGAATGTTTGTGCGATCCTGCGCATTCGGAATCGTCGATTCAGAAACGGCACCGGAATATTTCGCGGCGTCGAGCAAGCGTAACGCGCCAACGTCCTCCATGAGTTCGTGCGTGATCACGGTGATGCTTTGCGGTGAATCCATCAGCGACATGCGCACACGGGAGCCTGAGGTGGATTCCGTTGCGGTGTAGCGGCCAGTCGAGCTGGCTGAAACGGTGAAAGGCGAGAGGACAATACTTTCCTCCTTCGTCTCCGTTTGAGCGGAGAGCGCGGAGGGAACGAGCAGGGTCAGCAAGGCGGGTAGCCAGCGGGTCGGGTTCTTCTTCATCTTGGTCGGGGTCGGTTGGATGGGTTTCGATTTGGTCTCCTCCGTGGAGTCGCGCGCGCCAGCCGCGCGCTTGACCACAAAGGCTCCCGTTTTCCCATCCAGTTCCACCCTCAGCACCGTGTTTCCGACCAGCCGTTGGAGCGCTTCGCCGGTCGCGAATTCGCCTTTCACCGGATTGGTCGTCACACCGTGCACGTCGGCGAGCAGGTAGACGATTTGTGCGCCCGCCTGTTCGGAAAACATCTCAAGCGTCACCTCGGCATCCCCCGCCGCAATGGCGAAGGAACGACGGCTCACTTCCGCGCCTGGAAGACGCGGCCATAAACCGCCGATACAGAGGATCAGCATGAGCGCCAGCGGAAGGCCTGACGGCCTGAACCACCAGCGTTGAGAGGTTAACATGAATGGGGTTCTCCAGCGACCGTTAGGTCGTCGGCACGGGGATGACGCGGTGCCTGGCAATATCCGTTATCGCGAATCCGACTTTTTTTTATGGAGCAGGATCGTACCATCGGTGAGGCGCTCCACCTCAAGATCCAGGGTGGTCGCGATCAAGTGCGTAAATCCCTCGACATCGTCGGCGCGGAACCGTCCGCCAAAACGCAAATCGGCGAGCGATGGGTCAGCCAGCAGCAGACGACGGCCGGTGGCGCGCTCAAACTCCACCGCCAATTCGGCCAGCGTCGCGCCGCCGAGATGCAGCAGAGGTTCACGCCACGCGAGGACGCGGGCCATTTCCGACGGGTCGACGAGCGAAAGGTCCAGTGCCTGCGCGAGATCGCGGCCCGGCGCAAGATCGCCGCGCAACACCGCACGATGACCTGCGTCAAGGGACGGCACCGCGCGATTGGCCTCGTTCATTCGCGCAACGGAATTGCCTGGGCGGGCGGCGAGTTGAACCCGGCCTTCCGTGACGATCACGTCGACGGCGGCAGCGTTTAAATTCACATTGAAAGCGGTGCCGACTGCCCGGATCTGCAGCGCGCCGGCGCGGACGACGAAGGGCCGCAAGGGATTTTTCGCGACGGCGAAATGCGCTTCGCCACGCGTGAGCAACACCAGGCGTTCGGCGGCCGTGAATTGCTCGGCGATTTCTCCGCCCGTGTTGAGTTGTACGAGTGAACCGTCGGAAAGCGTCACTGTGCGCGGACTCGTGCTCGCAATAATGACGAGGGACGCACGTTCGCTTTCGTGCAATTTCGCCGCCGGCCTCCACCATACGAGAGCACCGATCACCAGCACGGCCGCAGCGGCGAGAGCGCCGGTACCAGCGAAAGTGCCGCGCCAAAATAAGCGGCGGCGGTTCGCGGCAGCCAGCACAGGAATCGCTGCTTGTTCGGGCAGGCGATCGAGCAATGACCACGCTGCGGTGGAGCGCTTGATGGCGGCGGCATGCCGCTCATCGGCGGCGAGCCAGAGTTCGAATTCGATGGATTCCGCTGCAGAAAGGCCCCGGTCGCGGCGGATCGTCCAGCGCGAGGCGGCCGCTCGGATGGTTTCATCAGGAGAATGGGAAGGCGACGATTCCATCGGTCAATAAGGCGGCAGGGCGCGGGCTTTCACGAAAAATTCCTCGCAGCGATGCAACGCTTTGGTGAGCTGCGCTTCCACGGTGTGCTCGGCGATGCCGAGTCGCGCGGCGATCTCGCGATGCGAAAGGTTTTCAAATTTGCGCAGGACGAGAATTTCACGGCAGCGAGGAGGGAGCGCGGCAATAGCGGAGGCCAGCAGGTCGGTTTCCTGCCGGCGGGTCGCATTCTCCGCGGCATTGGGCGCACTATCGAAGACGCGGCTCTCGTCAATTTCCGCTATCGGAATCGTGTTGGCCGTGGTGCGCCGCCGAAAGAGATCGCGCGCGGCATTTCGAGCGGTCGCAAACAGCAGGCCGCGAGGTGATTCGATCGGGCCACGTTCGCGGGCGCGGAGAATGCGCGCATAGGTTTCCTGAATGATGTCGTCGATGTCAGACGGCGGCACCAGCCCGTGCAGGTAAGCACGGAGTGCCGACTCGTGCGGGGCGAGTTCGGCGGTAAACCAGCTGGTCGGATCGGAATTCGACATGTCGGGGTAAAAACGGGGAGCGTCCGAGTGAATATTTCTGTGAGACCGTGTCCGATGAAGTCGAGTTGATTCCACGCCGAAACAAATGGAAGAGGCCGCGTGGTCGCAGATGCAAATCCAGACAACTGAGAGTCGCAGTGAAGGAAATTACGCTCCAAACACCGAGATCAGCCATACAACAACCCCTCTTTTAGAACCACTATTTTATCGCCTCTCGATATGGAGTTGCCGGATCTCGAGATGACTGTGCACGGTCCGAATTCCAAACCAACCGGCCGTCAGTGGTTTCGGATCGGTAAAGGTGAAGATTTTTTCACCATTCCGCCAGAATTCAGCGATCCCATCGCGAGCGACCAGACGAATGTGATAGGTCGCATTTCCCTCCAGTAAAAACCGTTTGTCGCGCAAATCATATTCCGGCAGAAGCGGCTTCGTGCCGTCGCCCGCGTACCGGCGAAATCGCGTCGTTGTGTTGTTGGAGCCACCCATTCCGACATAGTAAGTCTGAAGTGAATCATAATCTTCGAATCGACCGGATCGAATCTTCGGCATGTCGTCTGTCGAAACCGGATCCGTTGCCATCCAGAAGCAATTAACGTCTGAGATCCGGTCGTTCCCACCTCCTTTTGCCACGACCGTGACGTCGTAACTGATTTCAACCGGCGCAGTCAGCTTTTCCCGCAACCACACCGTGCAACCACCCCGGTCTTCGATCACCAGTGCCCCATCATGCATGGTGACGGATCCACCGGGCATTTGCTCCACGCGCCATAAATCGAGCCCGCGATTTAGATCAATGGTTCGTGACTGCGGAGCGGCGGCGCATCCCCAAGCGAACGCCACAAAGACCAGGCCGCACAAATTGCGCAAAAAAAAGAAGCGGCAACAAGAGACGACGGTACGCATGAGTGAATTTGCCGTCTATGGAACCACCAGATCAAGCCGAACCGTCTTTGTAGTGAGACCGCCTGATTCAACCGGTTGAGTCCGCCATACGCGCCAATCGCTTCCGCGGCCTCCTTCGCGGTCCGCCAATCCGCCACCCCGACCGGGCGCACGCGAAAACCCGCGCTCCGGGAAACTATTCAAGCGCTTGAGCGTGCCGCGGGTTGTCGTTCCGCATCGGCGCCAAACCATGCACGCGTGGCGTGACCGGTCGGAACGCCTGACCGGTCCCACTCAAAAGCAGAAATCGAAAACGCGACGAGCGCATGCTTCGGAATAGCCGATGGCAAAAATCTCCGGCCAACATCCGGCCTCAACGCACCCCGCAAGGGGACAACCCCCAAACAAAATGCCCTGCCAGAACCCTCCCGTCGGACGCGCCAGCCTCTTAGCCTGCGCCGTCCTCTCAGCTCTAAGCTACCTGCCACTTCTACTGAAAGCAGCAGACTACAACGAGTTTGTCGTCTACAACTACGACCACCGCAACGACGGCAGTCTGATCGATGGCACCGACGTCCCAGGGCGCCTGTTTGTGCCGCAACAGGCGATGGATAATCCGACGCAAAAGTATCCCATCGTGCTCTTTTTCCACGGGAATGGTCAGCGAGGCTCCGACAACACCAGTCAGGTCAACGGCAACATCGACAACCTGCTGGCCAAGGCGAAAACCGAGGGCTTTTTTATTTATGCCCCACAACTCACGGACAAACTGACCTACTGGACCACCGCGATCATGGACAAGGTCATCCGGAAGCTGGCCAGCGCAGGTCACGACTACAACGTGGACGTGAGCAAAGTCTATGTCACCGGTCTCTCGCTCGGTGGCGGTGGCGTATGGGACTCGATCAACCGCTACGGTGGAGGCGTCGCTGCCGCCGTTTCCATTTGCGGGACCAATCCGAATGTTGCCCTCAATTTCACGACTCTGGTCAACCGGCACATCTGGTCCTTCCATGCGAAGGACGATCCCGGTGCACCCAATGGGGTGAACGTCTCGTATTCGCGCAACCGCGTGAACGGCATTCGCAATGCCGACAGCCTGACCGCACTTACCTGGCCGCCCACCTACACTTCCGGAGTCTATTTTTACGACTACCACAATCAGCGCTACACCGAATTTGAAACGGGAGGACACGGGATCTGGAATAATGTCTATGCCGATCCGACTCTTTATTCGTGGATGCTGGACAAATCGCTCCCTCTTGCCACCGCCTCATTGCTCGTCGGAGAAACCATGTATTTCGACCTGGGCGGCACCAAAACAGTCATCGATGCCTCGAACAACGCATGGAACAGCACGTCGGCCACGCAATTCGACACTCTCGAAGCCATGCTACCCTTCTGCCTCACCTCTACCGGCCGTACGACGCCCATCTCGCTCTGCACACTGCAAAAATTCGGCAGCCAGGGCACCGGGGTATCCAACGCCGCTTACGGCCCGGGCATCGGTACCGATGGATGGCAAACGGCGGCGAACGGGACCGGAATGTTGCTCATTCAGGGCCTGATTCCCGGAGCCACTTACACCCTCACGATTTTTGGTTCCAGCACTTCCTCCAATCGATTCACCCGATACGAAGTGGGTGATGCCGGTGGCGTACAAACCCAGGATTTGAATGCCACCAGCAACGCCGCAAATACAGTGACCTTCCCTGCCGTTGCCGATGCCGACGGCATGCTGGATATCTCGGTACGCGCGAAGCCCGGCACCAGCTCCACCATTGGAATCGTCAACGCGATCGAGTTGACCCGCTGATTCAGAACAGTCAGTCGCTCTGTTCCCTCTTCACCAGCCCTCCGTCCGGCAGTCTCAGCTTCCGGGCGGCAGGGCCAATTCCTCCAGCAGCGCCAGTCCGAAAAAAGTCGTCGAGTAGAGAATCGTCATGGGGCGGCGGCGAATATAAGCCATCGCGTTGGAATTAAATATTCCGCCGTCCAGATGCGGATCCTCACCGCGATATTGATGGCGCAGGCACCACCCCAGCGCCCGCCGACCGGCGGCCAAGTGCTGCGGGTCGTGAGTCACCCGGTACAAATCATAAAAAAGATAGGCCCAGATCGCGGTGGCCTTGTCGTCCTCGGGATCTGTCGCGCCGGGTTTTTGAAACACATAGGTCCATGAACCGTTGTCACTCTGGCAGGAAACAACGAGAGCCGCGAGCGACCGCGCGAGATCCAGATATTTGGTTTCACCCGAGAGCCGATAGGCATCGAGATAACCCTCCAGCACCCAGGCATGCCCTTTGATATCCGGCTCCCAGATCGCCTTGTCCTCGTCCCGCATCCACGCGCGCTGCAATAATCCGGATTTGCCACCCATGTGTTTCAGGTGGCTATCAAGAAAACGCTGTCCCGCACTCGCGACCGCTGCGGACTTCGTCTCCGCATAGAGCCGGGAAAATCCCGCCATGCCAAAAACTGATTCGTCCAACGTATGCGGCGTCCACCGCTGGCGTTCGACAATCCAATCCTGCGGCACGACTGGGTAGCGGTCCATCAAACGTTCCGCCGCCGCGACGAGACCTTGGGTTCGTTCAAGATAAACCCGCTCATGCGTGTTTTGATAAAGTGACATCCAGCCCCAACCGGCCAAAAACAGCGAATCAGCCGTTGAAATATATTCGGCCCAGCCATTGGGCGTCGCGTGCGACGGTTCCCATCGCACGGTCGAAACGCCCGCTGCGAAATGATTCGGATCGGTCACCCCGAAGGCCAGACTGCGTTGTCCGGCCGCCACCGCGGCCGCGTGAAACTGCGGCGCAAGCCCCGTTAACCGGGCCGCATCCATTTTCTCCAGATCAAGCAACAGCTTGATCGAAGGTCCCCACGACCAGATCCAATGAGGAATGCGGGATGATTTTTTCTGCGCATCGTAGACCAGATTGAAACCGCCGAAAAACAAACTGTCCGGCCGCGTGATACGAGCGCTCAGCACATTCCTGCCCACCGCCAAAGCCGCATCAGTCAATGCCGGTCGGTCGATCCACCAGCGCTCAGGCACCGACACTTCGTAGCGCACCAGTTCCGGACCAGAAACCACGCTGGTTGCTACCACATTTTCGTCGCCTGTGCCGGGCTCCCCCACCAACAACACGCGTCCATTCCAATCCGATCGCTCGACCGCGAAGGTGCATGCCACGCTGGATCCAGCAGACACCGACCGGCGGTAATACATCACCGGGACCGCCGGTAACTGATTGCTCTGATAATGCAGCAAGTTCTCGCCGCCCTCCAACTCTCCCGCAGGAATGCTCAGGGTTGAATTCAAACCTCCACCGCATTTCGAAAACCGGCCGTTCAACTTCCAGGAACCGACGACCGGTGATGGAAATTTGACCACCAGCTCCCAATCACGGGCGTCGAGCAATTCGTTGAAGAAAAATATATTCTCCGCTTCCGGTATGCCCGCATTCGTCCCAGCAAATTCCGGCGCCGGCAAATAGAGCGCTCCCGGCTCATTCACGTCTTTGCTCGTTTCAATTCCGGTCAACCCAGTTGTCTCGAGCCGCAACTCATAGCGGCCAATCGCCAGTTCCTGCGCAGCAATCGAAACCTGCTTCGTCGCCAAATCAATCGACGCGTTTAAACGCGGAGGCTTTTCCGATGAGGCTGAGACCGCGAAGGATGAGCCAGCTAGCAAAAATGGAATGAAGCACGGAAATCGCGGTAGAAAATTCATGGCGTGAATAACTGAAAAGCAAAGCCGCCTCCGATCGCATTAGCCTGGATACTTCGCACCTGTTCGTGCGCTCATCCCAGGATACGAAGTAGCCCTGCGCGGCCTTTCGACGTCGCTCAAGGTCCTGAGCTTGTCGATGGAGAGCGCAGGGCCCCGCGCCTCCCGGCGCGGGCTACACGACCCAGTCTGGCAAAACATCCGCACTCGCCGCCTCCCTTACGCGACAACCGATTCGAATTCCGGTTTAGCCATCGCCGGCTCCTGCCACTGCCCCTTGATTAAATGCAAATGCGTGGAACCGCCCAGCCCGCGGACAAAACCACGAGTTTTTTTGATCACGCAGTCCACCGCAGTAGCACCGACATCTGCGATACTGTCATCCAAACCCAGGGCGAGCCGGTCACCGGCATCGTGCCACTGAACCCAACGGGCTGACCCGGCGGCAGAAGCCGCCAGGGTTGAGTCGCAGCAAATCACCACGTCAGGAGCGTGTTCTTCCTGCCAGTTTTGCAGCATCGCATTCTTTTGTTCGATTTCGCCTTCCACGAAAAACACTGGCACGCGTCCCGCACCGTTCAGACCGCTTTGATAACGCAGCAGACAACTGTGCACCAGACCGTTGGTGGCCGCATCGAACTGTGGCGTTAGCACCAGTCCGATGCGGCCATAACTTTCCCGTCCGAGCTGGCGCAAAATCGTTGCCATGTTTTGAAAATAGTCGGCGCAAACGAGATCCACCCATTCGCTGAGCCGATGATCGTTCAGTCCCATCGTGGCAAATTCACCCCAGGCCGGGCTCAGCACTGAGAAATCAAACGCGTGATGCACCGGGAAAATAACTCCCTCGATTCCCCGCGCGCGCGTAATCTGGACAATCCGCGGCACATTCATCCCGGTTTCCCGCGTCCAAATTTCCTCAAGGTGGTAACCCAATTCGCCCGCCCGCCGGCTCGCCGCGTCAAAATAAACCCGGGCCGCCGGTTCTGTCCGCCAATAATCACGGCGGTTCTCCTGATTGATCCAGGCGATCGGCAAGCTCCCCGCCCCCTTCCGATCATTGCGCAGAAAGGCCAGATTCCGGGCCGCCGCGTTGGGTTGGTATCCGAGTTCCTCGGCCGCCAGTCTGATTCGCTGGCGGGTTTCCAGCGGAATGGACGGCGAATTTTTAAGCGCGAGACAGATCGTGCTGGGATGCACGCCGCAAGCTTGAGCAACGTCGCGCTGGGTGATTGGGGTGGGTGAAAGCATGAACTCCTTGGGGGTTGCCTGACATCTCCACCATAGCTGCTTTTTATCCTTTTCAGAATGGGCGAACTGGGAGAAAACTTGTGTTTTCTGGTTACCCTTTCCGCATGTCCCATCCCATCGATCATACGATCAAAACCCGCCTGCTGCTGCGCCCGATCAGCTCGGCGTTCGGCACGATCCGGCTGGGCGGCGTGAACAAAGGCGGCTTCGGCGTCGGCATGCCGCCCGCACCCCACCGCACGTTGAATTGCTTTGGCTTCGCCTACATTCTCGATGGCCACGGACAATATTCGGACGCCACCACCCCCACGACCAAACTGGGCAAAGGAGACGCGGTGTTATTTTTTCCTGGAAAGCCGCACCGCTGCGGCACTCTGCCCGGAGAATTCTGGGATGAACTCTGGTTCGAGTTCGAAGGTCCGGCGTTCAATCTCATGTGCAAGACCGGGCTGCTGGATCACCGGCGACCAATCCATCACGCACCCAATCACGACTACTGGTTTCGTCGGTTTTTCCAGATCATCCCGCCAGTGCATCTGCGGAAAAAAACTCCGCCACAAGTAATCGTCAGTCGTTTCATTGCCGTGCTCACTGAAATTCTCGCCGACAGCGAAACCGCGGAAGAGCCGCCGCAAGCGAAGAACGACTGGCTCGGTACCGCCTGCGCCATGCTATCCACTTCCGACAATGGCACGGCGAGTCATCCGGCAGTGGTGGCCAAAAAACTGGGACTCTCCTATGAAACGTTTCGGAAAAAATTCCGCGAAGCCGCCGGTTTTTCTCCCGGACATTACCTGCTGGATTCCCGCATCGACCGCGCCGCCGCCCTGCTCCACCAAGGACGTTTCACGATCAAGGAAATCGCCCAGCAGATGGATTTCTGCGACGAATTTTATTTTTCCCGCTGCTTCAAACGCCGTTTCGGCCAATCGCCCCGCGCCTTCCGGCAAAGAGTTCGTGGGGAATAATAATCCGCCGCACATCCCATCAACCTGGAAAACTCAGATAGAAAACCGCTAATCCACGCTAATGGACGCTAATCAAGAAATTCAGAATAAATCAGGACCCCCAGATGGTTCACCTGATCGGTGAATGCAAAATCCCTGAACGAAACCCGCGTACTGTCTGCTTAGCGTCGATTAGCGAAAATTAGCGGTTAACCGACTGCGTAATTTAGGATCAACGTGGCGAACTCAACCGGTTGAACCAAACTCCCTTTGTCTGCGCGGTCTACACCGCGCTCGCTAGTCACGCTACAAATCCATGAACGACTCCACCTCAGGTTTCTCTCCGCTCGGCAATCTCAGCCGGCTGGTCCGTGCGGAATCGCGCTCCATTACACCGGAAAATCCCACCGGGGCGAAAGGCGGCGGCGCCCGCGCCGAGCCCGAGGGTGAACGTCACCCGTCGCGCGAACTCGGCCGGGGCTGGAAATGCCGCCCGTTCATCATTCTCCTGCCGGGCACCACGACCGAAATCGCTGACATCACCGGACCCGGCGCCCTGCAACACATCTGGATGACACCCACCGGTGTCTGGCGTCACCTCATCCTGCGCTTTTACTGGGATAACCAACCCCACCCTTCCATCGAATGCCCGGTGGGCGATTTTTTCGCAAGCGGATGGGGTTCACGCGAGAATTTCTCCCCAGTGGTTTCCCTACCGGTGTGCGTTAATCCCGGCAGCGCCTTCAATTGCTACTGGGAAATGCCTTTCCGCCAGCACTGCCGCATCACGATTGAGAATCGCGGCTTTCAGGATGCCGTGCTTTATTACCAGATCGACTACGCCCTCGGGGCAGTGGCCAGGGAATGCGCGTATTTCCACGCCCAATTCCGCCGCGTCAATCCGCTGCCCGATAAAACCGAATACACCATCGTCGACGGCGTACACGGCCGCGGCCACTACGTCGGCACCTACATGGCGTGGGGATTGAACAACGACGGCTGGTGGGGCGAAGGTGAAGTGAAGTTCTTCCTCGATGGCGATGGCGCGTTTCCCACGCTGTGCGGCACGGGGACCGAGGATTATTTCTGTGGCTCGTACGGTTTCGAAAACATGAAGGAGAAGCGCTACCAGGAATATAACACGCCCTACGCTGGCGTTCCCCAAATCCTGCGCCCCGACGGTCTCTACCGCTCGCAAATGCGTTTCAGTCTCTATCGCTGGCATCTCACCGACCCGGTGCGCTTCTCAGAAAATATTCGCGTGACCTGCCAGGCCCTCGGCTGGCGCAGCGAACACCGTTATTTGCCTCTGCGTGACGACATCGCTTCCGTCGCCTACTGGTATCAGGAACTTCCTTCCGCGCCGCCGCCCGCGCTGCCCGACCGCAACGCGCTCGAGATTGTCTGACCTTCCCGCCGATGCGCCCCTCTCCGCTTCTTTGTTTCAATGTCCGTGACTTCGGCGCCACCGGTGACGGCGTCACCTTCGACACCGCGGCCCTGAACGCGGCCATCACCGCATGCCACGCCGCCGGCGGCGGCACCGTCTTCGTGCCCACCGGCACTTATCTTATCGGCACGGTTGATTTGCTCAGCCGCGTCACCCTTCATCTCGACGCTGGCTCGACGCTTAAGGGCAGTCCCAATCTCGCCGACTATCGTGTGCTCAGTCGGGCGAGCGAACTCCGCAACACAACCTTGATTTACGCTGACGGCGTTCATCACATCGCCATCACCGGCCGCGGCACCATCGACGGCAACGCCGATGCCTTCGCGCTCTACGGCCAGGCAGACACCTACCGCGACTTCGACGCCAAGCAAACCCGGCAGGGAGATGCTTACTACGCCGTCAACGATCTGCCCGACGACGGTCCCGTCGCGCACCAACCTCGTCCCGGCATTCTCATTCTCATCGTCGATTGCCACGACATCCTCGTGTCGGATGTCAGCATCATCAACGCGCCCAACTGGTGCTTGCACCTCGCGTGCAGCCAGGACGCGGTGCTCACCGGCATCGATTTCAAGAGCAGCCTGCTCATGCCGAACAGCGACGGCTTCGACGTCAGCCTCTGCCGCAACGTCCGCATCAGCAACTGCAACATCGAGGCTGGCGACGACGGCATGGCCTTCAGTCCCTGCGCCGACGGTTTCGGCAGCGGCATCACGGAAAACATCACCGTTGAAAACTGCGTCATCTCCGCCCGCTCCTGCGCGATTCGCATCGGATGGGGCCTGAATAATTTCCGGAATTTCGTCTTCTCGAATATCGTTATCCGGAATTCAAACCGTGGCATCGGCATTTTTCTGCGCTACGGGGAGACCATCGAAAATCTGCTCTTTTCAAATATCGTCATCGAGACGCGGCTCTACAAAGGCAAGTGGTGGGGCAAAGGGGAACCGATTCACATCTCGGCCCTGGCTGAATTCGCCGACAACCTGCGACCTCGTTGCCTCCGCAATGTCACCTTCTCAAATATCGTCGCCACGGGGGACCACGGCATCGTGCTCCACGCCGATGAACGCAGTCGGATCGAGGATGTCCTTTTCGACAATGTACGTGTCACGCTCCAGCCCGGGCCGCTGCAGGAATCATTCGGCGGTAATTTCGATTTCCGTCCGGTTTGGAATCCGCGCCGTCGCGTTTTCGCTCACGAAATCCCGGCCCTGCATGCCCACGGTGTCACCGCACTCACGCTGCGCAACTTCACCGTGACGTGGCGTGGAGTCCTGCCTGCTTTCATTCGACACGCCATGGAAATTGAGCGATTCGACGACGTGGTGATTGACGGTTTCCGCGGCCGGCAGGCTCAGCCGGGCAGCACGGATGCCGCCATTGTGCTGCTCGACGGCCGACACGCGGTCCTGCGCAACAGCACGCTTACGTCAGGCGCCAACGAATTGCTGACCGCAGAAAACATCATCGAACTGAACGCCGAACCGGCGCGGCGCGTCTAGGGGATTTCAAAAAACCGTAGCCACAAAAGGCACAAAAAGCGCAAAATAACTTTTGCGCCTTCTGTGCCTTTTGTGGCCATCCTTGCCGGGTAATCAGCCAAGAGAAAAGTCGGCTACGAAAAAACGTGAAATGCTCCAATCTGTTTAAGAGCAGCGCCATTTTTCCCTTCAGCCCTTGACGGCTCCTGCCTGCGCGCCTGCCACGAAAAACCGTTGTCCGACTATAAACAGGATAACAATGGGCAGCAGTATCAACAACGCTGCCGCCATCATCAGCGGCCAGTCGGTCCCGTAGTTGCCAGTGTTTTGAAAAGCCAGTAAGCCAAGTGGCAGCGTGCCGAGTTCGGTTTGGTTGGTTACAATCAAAGGCCAAAGGAAACTTCCCCAAATTCCAAGAAAACTGAAGACCGTCAGCGTGGCCAGTGCCGGCAAGGCGAGCGGCAGAATCATGCGCGAAAAAATCATCCAATGTCCGGCCCCGTCAATTTCCGCCGCTTCGTCGATGTCGCGTGGAATCGAAAGAAAAAATTGCCGGAGCATAAACGTACCATAAGCGGAAAACATCACCGGTACGATCAAGGCAAAATAAGAATCGATGCCGGCCAGGCGTCCGACGACCGGATCGTGCAACGTCGTGCCGAGCACCCGCTGCGCCTGCCAGTTGATCCACGGCATCATGCGCGCCAGCAAGTCGGGCAGGATTTTCATGCCAATAAAATTAGGCAGCATCGTGACCGCGCCCGGCACCATCATCGTGGCCAGATACGCGGTGAACACCGCATCGCGCCCGCGCCATTCCAGCCGGGCAAACGCGTAGGCCGCACAGGCGCTCGTGAAAACCATTCCCGCCGTCACTGCCGCCGATACGATCAAGCTGTTGGCATAAAATCGCGCGAATGGAATTACCCGACCCACCTCGGCGAAATTTTGCCATCGCCAGGAATGCGGCAGCACAAAATCGAGCAGCGAATCCGCCGCCTGCATTGAGTGACCGGGTTCCGCGAGCGCGGTCACGCCCATGAAAACCAACGGCAGCAGCATCGTAACCCCGATCAGGATCAGCGGCACATGCCAGAAAAGTGAGCGTCGTTTTCTCATGATAATCAGCCCAGTCCCTGCCGGCCGCGCCGCCAGTGAATCAGCGTCATGCCGAGCACGAGAATAAATAACGCCCACGCGATCGCCGAGGCATAGCCCATTTCAAAACGCAGGTAAGCTTTTTGATAAATATAATAACCGACTGTCGTAGTGGCACCGTTTGGCCCGCCTCCCGTCATCACGTAGGCCGCATCGAGACCGGACTGCAGTCCGTAAATGATGCCCATCGTGAAAATGAAAAACGTCACCGGCATCACCGCCGGCCACGTCACAAGCCGGAAACGTTGCCACGCATTCGCACCGTCCATGTGCGCCGCTTCGTGCAATTCCTCCGGCACATCCTGGAGTGCCGCCAGATAGAGAATCATCCCCGATCCCCCGATCGTCATCCACGTACCCATGGCCATCAAAGCAGGCTTCGCCCAGAGCAGAGAACCGAGCCAGTCAGGTCCGGCTATTCCGACAAACTTCAGCAGTTGATTGAGCAATCCGTGATCAGGATTGTATATCCAGCGCCACAAATAATAGATCGGGACTCCCGCGAGAATACTGGGAAAAAAGAAAATCAACCGATAAGCGCCAATCCCCCGCATCTTTCGGTTGAGCAGCAAAGCCAGGGCGAGCGATCCCGCGATATTGACGGGCAGACTCAGCAGCATGAACAACGTGTTGCCCAAATATTGCCAGAAATGCGGATCGTTGGCGACCCAGGCGCCAGACTCCCGGTGAAATCCAAGCAGCTGGAAAAAATTACCCAGCCCAATCCAATGCGGCGGTGTCAGCAGATCCCACGAACAAAAAGCCAGGAGCAACGATGCGACCAATGGCCACGCCGTGAAGGCGGCGAAGCCCAGCAGATTGGGCAGCAAAAACCACCACGCGGCCCGGCGATGGCGTCGTTCGCGTCCGCGATTCACAAATATCCTTTTTGCTGCATCTGCTGGAGCCACGCCCGTAGATCCGCACCCAAGCCGGCGACAATGCGCTCCACCGGAACGTCCGGTTCGGCCAGCACCTGCTCGAATCGCTTGGTGATGATTTCCTCGACAGCCTGCCGTCCCGGGCAATAGGCCACGGCGGTGATGCCCGTTTCCATGGCTTCGACAAAAGCCTGGGGCGAAGCGGGCGGATGCTGCCCGAGAAGCAGTTCGCCCGTCGCCTGACGCCGGCGAACCGGCACTATCTGGCCGAGTTGGACGGGAAACTCCACGCCGACATCGGATGCATAAAAATGCAAAAACTCGCGCGCCAGTTCCGGATGTTTTGTCCGCCGCGAAATGCCGACGCCCATGGTCAGATGCGGGATGCTGCGACCGATCGGGCCGGACGGCACCGGCGCGACATCCCAGCGCAGAGCGGAGTTGGCCCGGACGGTGCGCGCCACTGCTCGCCCCCAAAACAAAAAGGCAATACGCCCGTCGCGAAACATTTCAGACTCGCCCTGATCAAGCAGCGTGCTGCGCGGGACGGCCCAGCCACGCTGATGCAGGCGACGCCAATATTCCATCGCCGCAGTCGTCACCGGCGACTCCACCACGATTTTCCGGGGATGATATAAATCATCGAAGCAGCGTGCACCGAATGCCGTGAAGAAAAACGGCGGCTGTGGCAGCGCGCACATATACTCCGTCGGCGAAGCCGGGTTGCCGCTGCGCGAAAGACGCGGCCCCAGTTTTTCCAACTCATCCCAGGAAAATGCCGGCCACGGATATTTTATTCCGACGTAGTCAGCCGCCGCGTTATTGCCAAACGTGACCATGGCGTTGCAATCAATCGGGAGTGCATAGGTTCGTTGCTCACGAGTGAACACATCGATCAAACCGGGCATGATAGGGTCGGCCTGATCCTCGGTGTGCACAAATTCCGTCAGGTCCGCGAACACCCCGCGCGCCGCCCAATCGTGATAAAACGTATCATGAACCATAATGATGTCCGGTTCGTTGCCCGCGACGATCATCGACTGAAGTTTTTCCGCATAGCGTCCGCCGGTGATGAGCAGATCTATTTTCACTCCGGGGTGAGTCGCTTCGAATCGTCGCGCAATTTCCCGATCGACGCCCGGTGGATTCCAAAATGACGCGCGCAAGTGAATTTCATTCCCTTCTTTCGGGACGCAACCTGCCGTCAACGCCAAACCCGCAAGGGCGACGGCCAGGGAGAAAATAGAAAGTGAACGCAGCACAATGAAGAGAATCGTCGCGGCCAACTTGATGAGAAATGCCGGCTGACTCAATCGCATGAGTCAGGTGCCGCTCGGCGCAGACGCAAATATCATCCGGCTTTATCCTTCAGCGGACCAATCCCTTTAACCACTAATCCACACTAATACCTCACTAATGATCGCCGGTAATTCCATCATCAGTTACCGCTCTGGGCTACGGTTTTATTCAAACCAACCAATTTCCATTTCCTGTCATTCTGAGCATCGCGAAGAATCCATGCGTGCGCAGGTGAAATCACGGTCGAGGCCATGGATTCTTCACTTCGTTCAGAATGACAAACCAAGTTTGAAAACATTCCCTAATGATCGCCGAGAATTCCATCATCGGCCACCGCTCTGGATCGTTCCGGATTAGTGTCCCATTAGTGTGGATTGGTGGTAAAAAAATGCCTTTTCCGATCAGAGCGTAAACGACATCGAGCTTCTCTCATGACGATCAGGAACCATTCATTCCGTCAGTGCGCTTTGCTGCTGGTAACGGTGGCTTCACTCGGTGCCGCCGAACCGCCGGTGATTCCCGTCGGGCTCGACGCCTACCAGAGGTGGGACCACTGGGCCGACCAGCGCATCGGCGTGCGCGCCTATCTGCGCAGCACCTACGACCGGGCGGGCGGAAACGAGCGGGCCGATGCCAGCCATTTTCTCTACCAGCTCGATGACGACCGGAATGTGACGTTGGACGTCGAGGGCGGCGGCGTGCTTTATTTCGCGCGCTACAACCACTGGCATGGCAGCCCCTGGCACTACGAGGTCGATGGCACTGACCACCTCGTGCAGGAAACGAGCACCGCCGACCCGAAGCATCCCGCACCCGAATCGGTGTTCCTGCCCGCCGCGCTGTTTCCGAACCCGCTCACCTGGACTTGGGCGCAAACCCATGGCGCGGATCTCATGTGGGTGCCCATCCCTTTCGAGCGCTCATTCCGGATGATGTATGGCCGCACCTGCTATGGGACGGGCTACTATATCTACCAGCAGTTCGCCGGCAGTGCTCCGCTCTCGCAGCCGCTGCGTGGGTGGGATGGCGCGACACCGCCCGCCGCCGATGTGCTCGACCTGCTCAAGCGCTCCGGCCCCGAATTGCTGCCGCCGCCCGGTTCCATTGCAGCGGAAAATGCCGAACTCGAGACCCGCCACGGACAGGTGGCCCTCGCGGCGCACGCCGCGGCGGTCGTGACGGAATACACCGGCGGCGCCCGCCTGCTCCGCGCGCTCCAATTTTCAGCGCCCATCGCCGACGCGATCGACTTCGGGAAGCTGCGCTTGCGTGTTACTTGGGACGGTGCCGCGCAACCGTCGATCGACGCTCCTGTCGCTCTCTTCTTCGGCGCCGGCACACTCCACCGGCACGATAACCGCGAATATCTCGTGAAGGCGTTTCCGATGCAGATCTGCTACACCGGCGGACAGGTGCAACTCGCCTGCGTGTTCCCGATGCCCTTCGCGCAATCGGCCCGCATCGAACTCGTGAACGTGTCCGACCGCGCGCTGACCAATCTCGCTTGGACAACCCGGACCATGCCGCTCACCGGGCCGATCGAGCAGACGGGTTACTTCCACGCGACCTACCGCGACCACCCGGAGCCGGTGCCCGGCGAGGATCTCGTGTTGCTCGACACCGCCGCCACCGAGAGCGGCGGCGACTGGTCGGGGCACTTTGTCGGCAACTCCTGGATTTTTTCGCACGACGGCAATCTCGGAACACTCGAGGGAGATCCCCGCTTTTTCTTCGACGACAGTCAGACGCCTCAGGGCCAGGGCACCGGCACCGAGGAATGGGGCGGCGGCGGCGACTACTGGGGCGGACTCAACATGACCCTGCCCTTCGCCGGCCATCCCTGCGGCGTGCGCCAGGTGGTCGACGCGAAAAGCCGCGAGGACCTGATCGAGTCGGCTTACCGCTTCCTGCTCGCCGACCTGATGCCCTTCGGCAAACGCGCCGTTATCCGACTCGAGCATGGCGGAGAGAACCAGTCGACTGAGCACTATGAAACCGTGACCTACTGGTACGGCCGCAACCACGCCACGCTGCAATTGACCGACACTCTGAAGATCGGTGACACCGGCAGCGAGTCCGCCCACGGCTACACTTCTCCCGCCGCCTCGCCGTCCTACGCGATTGAGTCACGCTATGAATGGGGGCCCGATACGATCAAGGACCGCGTCATCTACCCGGCACACACCGACACCGGTCGGAAGACGGCCGGCACCAGCGAATTCACCGTGAAGCTCGATCCCGCCAATCTCGGCGCGCTCCTGCGTCGCAAGCTCGACTACCAGTTTCCGAACCAACGCGCCGAGGTTTTCGTCGCTCGCGTGACTGCCGGCCGCATCGGCGAATTCAAACCGGCGGGCATCTGGTTCCTCGCGGGCAGCAACACCTGCATCTTCTCGACGCCCGCCGACGAACTCGGCGCGCCGTGGCACGAGCTGCGCGTTTCCAACCGCCGCTTCCGCGATGATGAATTTCTCATCCCACGCTCCCTGACCGAAGGTTGCAGCGAAATCAGGGTGCGCGTCCGCTTCACGCCGGTCGAGACGCCACTCTTTCCCGGTCATCCGCTGCCAGAACTTGCCTGGAGCGAAATCCGCTACGATGCCTACTCGATCCTCGCCCCGCGCTAAGCCAAACGATGCAGAAGTTTTCCCGCGAAACACACGAATCACGCGAAAACCAGATGAGAACCGGCGTTACGACGCCAAGGAATAGCTCGCTCCGTTAGGTGAATAAATCTGGGGACTGAATGCTTTCATAATCGGTTTGTTTCGCGTGATTCGTGTGTTTCGCGGGAAAACTTATTTTGGCCAAGCGAGATTAGGGCGACTTCGCTTCGCGGCCATAGCGCTTCGTGAGATATTCCACGAGCCCGTCGACCTGGCTTGGCGTCAGGATGCCGTGGTTTTTCACGGCAAAGGCGGGCATGAGCGAACCTTCGCGGCCGGATTCGATCCATTGTGTCCAGTAATCCGCATTTTTTCCGGTGCCGCGTTCCCTGAGATCGGGCACCATGCTGGCGCGATGCGGCGACTCGTGGCAGATCGCGCAGGTGCTATGGAAGAGCTCGGCCCCGGTACGCACCGTATTGGCCGGCACGTGACAGGAAACGCAGGAGCCTTGGAACACGGCCTGGCGATTGGCGCGGGCGATCAGCGTGTTGCCGGCCCGCCGGTCCTTTTCCATGGTCTCGGGGCTCTCGGGGATGATGACGCGCAACCGCAGCGTATCGGTCCCGGCGGAGGAGTTGACCACGACGCTCTTCTCCAGATCGCCGTGTTTTCCCGCCAAGTCGACCGACACCTTGAGCACTCCCGAAGCGCCGCGGGCCAGAGGCCAGGGCTGGGCCGGCAGTTGCGCCGTGGTGCAGCCGCACGACGGCACCGCCTCGAACACCAGGACGGACTCCGCCGTGCGGTTGGTCGCCGTGAATTCAAAGGTCGCAACCGTTTCTCCCGGCTGCGCCATATAGGTTTTTTCCATCGCGTCCCAACCAAGGGTCCGGGCCGCTTCCCCGCCGCGCGTCAGGACCACCATCAGAGAAAAAAACGCCGGCCAACCCAAACGAAGGAAAGGAAAATGAAAGGCCGGTGACATTCGTGAGGTATGCAATCCCGTGAGGCGATATTCGACAAAAAAGGACCGAGCGCAGGCCGTCAGTCAATTTGCGCGTTGTCCATGTTCGGTGCCGCTCGCCCCGCCCCAAAGTTCAACGTCCACCAGGCCGTTGAGCGTCGCGTTGTAAGTGCTGCCGTGGCAGACGATGCGCACGTACCGGACCGGATCGATGTCGGGAATGTCGTAGACCTGAAGCCCGAGCTGTGCCGGGCTCTTGTGTCCGGGCAGCACGGTGGTCCAGTTGACCGCGTCCGTGGAAACCTGCAGGTCGAAGGTGTAGGTGCGGACATCGCCTTTATCCATCGCGATTGAAACATAGGCCAGCCGGCTGGCCGCCCCGATATCGTATTGCACCCATTGGCCGTCGCCGGTGGAGGCCCAGGAGGTGTCGAGGTCACCGTCCACGCTATTCGCCGCGACGTTCGAGCCCGAGTGCCCGCTCTCGGTCGCGGCAAGACCGGTGAACTTTGCGTTGGCGGGACCATTGTCGATGAGGTAGCAGGCCGTCGCGAGCAGACTGGTGTCCATGCCAGACTTGCAGGCGACCGCCTTCACCACCGTGGTGTTCGGAATCGAGATGGAACCCGTGTAGATATTGCCCCTGATGGAGGTGGGCTCCCAACCGTCGATCGTGTAGCGGATCGAGGCGCCGGAAGTGGCGCTGCTCAACGTCACCGTCTGCGCGGTGGAATACTGGCCGGGCGCGAGCGAGAAGATCGGCGCCGTCACCTCGTTCGGCGGCACGACGCGCACCGGCGCACCCATGGTCGCGAGGTCCCGCAGGTAGGTGGCCTTGGTCGTCGTCGCGCCGACTGCGTCCGTCACGGTCACGCCATAGAGTCCCTGCAGCACGCCCGTGATCGTCTGGGTCGTGGCGTGGTTCGTCCACGCGTAGGTATACGGCGCGGTGCCGCCGATCGCGGAGGCCTTGACCGAGCCGGTGCCACCGACGGTGGCTGGCGGGGTGGCAACCAGGTAAACGGACAACGGACCAGTCTCGTTCCATCCCGCATCGTAGGCCCCGTCAACCGGACGGGCGTTGTTCTGGAAGTCGGTGGTCACGGAGATCTGCGGCGAGGTGAGCCCGGCGAGCGAGACGCCGGCGTCCCTGGCGGACGAGGCGGGCAGGATGCGGTAGTCCTTCTCCGATTCGTTCACGAAGGCCAGCGTGCGGGTGTCGCGCACCAGGATGTTGCCCGCGGTGTTCACCATGGCCCCGTTGCCCGTGCGCGTCTCCGTGAAGGCCGGGTTGGGAATCACGCAGAGGTTGTTCTTGAAGCTGTTCACCGAGACGTGATCGATCGTGTAGTAGCACCCGTTCGCGGGGTTGATGATCGTGTTGTTGAAGAAATTCACGAAGGAGCCCGGGCGGGTTTGGTAGTAGGCGTTGGGATCAGCCGGCGGCGGATTGGGCAGATTCTTGGCGAAGATCGCGTAGCCCGCTGCATTCGCCATGAGGTTGTTGTAGATTGACACCTCGCCAACCTGGCCGAGCACCACGAAGCTGTTGTAGGCGCTGCCGATGATGGTGTTGTTGTAATACTCCCCGGTGCCGCCCCCGCCGATTTGGAAGCCGTTGCCCTGCCCCGGAACCGGCGTGATGCCCGAGTCAAAAATCACGTTCTCATACACCTTCGTGTCCACCGTGTTGGAGGCGACCTGCGCACCGTCCCAACCGGAGTGCTCGATAAGATTGTAGGAAACGCGCAGGTGTTTGATCTCGTGCCCATGGGCGTTGCAGGGCGTCTTCGGCTCGCCCCAGTGGGTGTAGCCGATATACATGCCCTCGCCGCCCGCGCCATGGACATAGTTGTCGTGCACATTGATGTTCTGCATCGTGAAGTTCGAAGCCCACGTGTCCGGGTTCGAGCAGTTCGGATCGCTCTTGATCATGATGCCGGCGAAGCCGCTGTCATGGACTTCGAGGAACCCGATCTCGCCGTCCGAGCTGGTGCCGGTGATGGAGACGCCGAGGCGGGCATGGTTGGTCTTCGAGCCGACCTGCGCCACCTCAATACCATAACGGTAGGCGGGGTCGTTGTCGCCGCGCAGCTGGAAATACTGGCAATTCCTGACGGTGAGGCCATCGCGCTTGATGGCCCCGCCAACGTCGGTGATGACGACCTTCCCCGTGGCGTGGCGATTGACAATGATGAGCGGATACGCCGCGGAGGCGGTGAAGTTCTCGATCAGGACGCACCCACGGGTGCCGCCATCCAGCCCGATAACGTAACTGCGATTGGTCGGGAGGATGCGGCCCGTGCCGTCGATGATCGTCAGGTCCGAGGTGGATCCGACCGGGACGACCATGTCGTAAACCGGGTAATTCTGGGCGTGCGCAGAGAGTCCAGGCAACAAGAGCACCGCAAAAAATGCGGCTCGCGCAAACCATGCTGACTGTGTGGGTGGATTCATGCTGTCGGGGCAACTACGCTTTTCCCAGTCTCCACCAGACTTGTCGCTCCGCCGCGGACTCAACCGCTTGAGGACCTTCGGCCCACTGGCGCGCTTGCCGGGCATGTGGTATCCAACAAAAAAAGACGGAGCAGGCGGCTCCGTCTTTTCTCAAAAACCGGCCTATGGGCCGGCGGTCAGTCGATTTTCAGATAGTCGACGTTCGGACCGCTCGTGCCCGTGGCGGTGGCGCGGATGGTGACGGTGCCCGCGGGCAGCGTGGCCGTCATGGTCTTGAGCGCCCAGATGCCGGCGCCGCCAGTCGTGGTGAAGGCGAGGCCGCTGTTGACCACTGTGCCGTTGACTTTGATCTCGAGGTTGCGCGCCGTGCCGGTGCTGGCGTAGCGGAAGGTCAGCGTGCGGCTGGCGGCCGACGGCATCGTCGCGGTCCACTCGACGTAGTCACCGCTGGCGTTGATGTAATCGGCGAACCCGCTGCCGGTCCATTGGGGCTGGTTGGATTTCGCGAGGGCGCCGACGAGCACGGCATCCTCGGCCTGCAGGAGCTGGCCGAGCGAGCCCGAATTGACCGTCAGCACCGCGCCGCTGCTGACGACCAAGCCCAGACCGTTAGTGGCGACCACCGAGTAGGTGCCCGCGTCGCTCACCTGGACATTGCTGAGCGTGAGCGAGGATGATGTGGCGCCCGGAATGATATCCCCGTCGACCATCCACTGGAACGTCGGAGTGGGTGCACCGGTGGCGGCAGCCGTGAAGGTGACGCTGTCACCGAGCGCTACGGTCTGGGCCACCGGTTGGGTGGTGATTGCCGGCGCGACCGCGGTGCCGGTGTCTCCGCCCCAGAGCTCAACCTCGGCGATGGCGTTGGTCGTCGTATTGACGGTCGTGTTGTGGGTATAGCCGTGACCGACGATGCGGACGTAGCGAACGGGATCGATCGGCGGAAGATTGTAGTCCTGCAAACCCAACTGCTCCGGAGACTGGCTGCGATTCAAGACGGTGGTCCAATTGGACGCGTCCGTCGAAACCAGCAGGTCAAATACGTAGCTGCGCACATTGCCCTGATAGGTTGCCATTTTCAGGATGGAGAGGCGTTTGTTCGTCCCAAGATCGTATTGAACCCAGCGACCATCGCCCGAATGGCTCCAGTGGGTATCGAGGTCGCCATCAAGCGTTCTGGCGACGACCTGAGGAACCCCGCTATCTGTGCCGTGACCACTCTCAGTTGCGACCAAGCCGGTGAACTTCGCGCTCACCGGACCGTTGTCGATAATGTAGGTGCTGGTGGCGAGCAGGCTGGTGTCCATGCCCGTCTTGTAAGCGACTGCCTTGACCACCGCCGTATTCGGCACCCAGACATAACCGGCATAGACCGTCCCGGTGGTGGAGGTCGGCTCGGAGCCGTCAGTGGTGTAGCGAATGGACGCGCCGCTGGTGGCGCTGCTCAGGGTGATGATCTGCGCCGTGGAATAACTGCCCGGCGCCGGCGAAATAACGGGCGCCAGCACTTCATTGGGCGGAACAACCCGCACCGGGGCGCCCATGACCGCCAGGTCTTTCATGTAAGTGGCCTTCGTCATCGTGGCGCCCACAGCATCGGTCACGGTCACGCCGTAAAGGCCCTGCGTTACGCTGGAGATGGTCTGTGTCGTGGCGCTGTTGGTCCAGGCGTAGGTGTAAGGCGCCGTGCCACCGATGGCCGAGGCCTTGATCGAGCCGGTGCCGCCTGCCGTTGTGGGCGGGGTGGTGATCAGGTAAAGCGACAGCGCCCCCGCCTCGTTCCAGCCGGCATCATAGGTGCTGCCGAAGGGGCGGGGATTGTTCTGGAAATCCGTGGTCACGGAAATCTGTGGCGACGCGAGCCCAGCGAGCGAGACGCCGATATCCTTGGCGGGCGAAGCGGGCAGGATGCGGTAGTCCTTCGCCCCCTCGTCCACGAAAGCCAGCGTGCTCGTGTCGCGCAGGAGGAGGTTGCCGGTGGCGCCCCCCTCGGGGTTCACCGTGGCGCCCTCACCGGTCAGGATCTCCGTAAAGGCCGCGTTGGGGACCACGCAGATGTTGTTCTTGAAATGGTTCACCGACTGCTGGTCGATTGTGTAGAAGGCGCCGTTTACCGGATTCACGATCGTGTTGTTGAAGATGTTCACGAAGGAACCGGGCTTGGTCTGGTAGTAGTAGTCGGGATCGGTCGGAATCGGATTGGTGGGCGAATCAGGCCAGTTTTTGGCGAAAATCGCGTAGTCACCCGCGTTCACCATGAGGTTGTTGTAGACGCTTACTTCGCTCCGCTGCCCAATGATGCTAACGTTGCCCCAACGGGAGCCGATCATGATATTGTTGAAATATTCGCCGGTGGCCCCGCCACCGATCTGCAGGTTGCTGCCCTGGCCATTGATGGGGTTAGTTCCCGCCGCAAACATGACGTTCTCAAACAACTTGGTGTCGACGGGATTGGAGGCCACCTGGATGGATTCCCACCAGGTGTTTGTGACGAGATTATAGGAGACGCGCAGGTGATGGATCTCCTGCACCGTTTGATTGCAGGGCGTCTTCAGTTCACCCCAGTGGGTGGAGCCGAGATACATGCCCTCGCCGCCCACGTCGTGGACGTAGTTGTCGTGCACGTTGATGTTCTGGATCGTGAAGTTGGCGGACCAGGTGGCCGGGTTCGAGCAGCTGATGTCGCTCTTGACCATCAGGCCGGCGAAGCCGGTGTCATGAATTTCGAGGAACTTGATCTCGCCGTCGGAACTGGTGCCCGTGATGGAGACGCCGAGGCCGCCGCCGCCGGGCGTGCCGATCGGCCCGAGTTCGATGCCGTAGCGATAGGCCGGGTCGTTGTCTCCGCGCACCTGGAAATATTTGCAGTTCCTGACCGTGAGGTCGGCGCCGTTGCCATTGTCGGTGGCGGTCTTGTTGGCTTCCGTGATGAAGACCTTGCCGGTGCCGTGGCGGTTGACGATGATCAGCGGATAGGCCGCCGAGGCGGTAAAATTCTCGATGCTGACGGTTCCGCGCGTGCCGCCGTCGATGCCGATGACAAAGCTGCGGTTGGTCGGCAGGATGCGGCCCTGGCCGTCGATCCTCGTGATATCCGGGCTGACCGGCACGGTCAGATCGTAGACCGGATAATTTTGAGCGCGGGCGGCAAGCGTAAAGAACAAAAGAGCGAGCAGTAAGCCGGCTCTCGTAAACAATATATTCGGGGCGGGAATTTTCATACTATTTTTGGGGATACGAGCCAGACATGTAGCGCCCGCCGATGAATGTCGCGCGGCGTTGCGTTCAAGCGATTGAGGATGCACCGGGCGGCGCGCCGGCTTGCCGCACTCATGCGCATGAGTCATCAACAGATTCATCCAACGCCCCCCACTCTTCTCCTTCTACTAACGGCGTGCTGAATTCACCGATATCACCAACTCGATTCAGATCCTCCACCACAAATTCGCCCAACTCCGCATGACCGCCCGTGAACTAAACCACTGGTTGCGCTCGCTCCATCCAGTGCCGGAACCCTCCGTGGACCGCGTGGTGACAGGCAACCCCGAAACAGAAATAAGGGGCATCGCGGTCCTTTGGATGCCAACGTGGTCGGCCCTGCGCGAGGCCGCGGCCCAGGGACTCAATGTCGTCGTGGCGCACGAGCCGACCTTCTACACGCACCACGATCTGGACGGCTTTGACACGGCGATGGCCCCGCTGGACCCCCGCGCTCGCGCCGCGGTCACAGCCACCCGCGACGCGAAGCTCCGCTGGATCGAAGAAAACGGCATGGTGGTCATTCGCTGCCACGACGTCCTCGACTCGATGCCGGACGGCGTCGTGGACAGCCTGGCTGCCGCGCTCGGTTTCACCGCCAAAGATTATGTGGCGACCGTGCCGCACCACCGCGTGGTCCGCCTCGCGGCGCCGGCCCCGGCGGGTGAGGTAGCGAGGCGGCTCGCCACCGCCTTCCAGCGGATCGGACAGCCCGGTGTGGCGTTCTATGGCGACTCCGGGCGCACCGTGCACACGCTTGCCCTCGGCACGGGTTACGGCAACGACCCGTGGAAGCATTTCGCGCTCGGCGCCGACATGGCGCTCGCGATCGACGACCGCATCAAGACCTGGAGCGAGCCGGTCTGGGCCGAGGATTCGGGTTATCCCGTCGTAGTAATCAATCACGGCACCAGCGAAGAATGGGGCGTGCGCCGGCTCGCGGAAATTATCGCCGCCGGTCAACCCGGCATGACGGTGCAATTGCTGTCGCAAGGATGCGGCTATCGGTGGATTCCCGGCGGACCGTAGCTCTGATTTGCTGAAAATCGGCCGCGCAAGGAAGTGTCTCCCCTGTAGGAGCGGCTTTATGCCGCGATCCGAACGGGGCAACGCACCCGAATCGCGGCATAAAGCCGCTCCTACACCCAACCAAGCCAGCCACACCCACAGAAAATAAAACGCGCCCACCCGTCGGTAGCGACAAGTGGGCGCGGTGAGAAGCGGGCGGCAACTTAGAACTTGGCCCGCAGCGTAAATTCGATCGTGCGTGGTGCGCCGAAATAATTTCTCGTCGAGTAATACCGTTCGTCGAAGAGGTTCTTCATCATCAGCGATGCAGTGTAGTCCACCTTGCCGATCTTGAACTGGCCACCGACACCCGCGGAAAACACCATGTAGGGATCGAACGTCCAGGGCGGCGTCAGCACGCCGTTGATATTGTTGTACGCCTCCGTGTACTGACGCCTCGAGACCCAGCGGCCGTTGGCCACGACATAGACATTCTTGAAGAACCCATAAGCACCGAGATCCTGACGGGCGTTGAACGAGAACTGGTTATTCGGCGAGTAAGCGAGCTGATGACCTTGGCGTGTGAGGTAAACAACCCCGTTGATCGTCACCGAGCCAGCCAAGGAAGTGTCGCTCTTCACATAAGCGTCCGTGTAGGCATATGCCACCCCGAGTTGGGTTTTCTTGTAGGGCCGCCATTGCAGATCCAATTCCGTACCCGAGCTGCTATTGGTGCCGTTCTGGGCCGAGGGCGCAAACGTCTCACCGTTGACCGTGACCGTCGGCAGCGTGCGGATGATGTCGGTTTCTTCGAGACTGTAGAATGAGAGCGCTCCGGACAACTTGCCTTTCATCATGTCCGCCTTGATGCCATAATCGAAACCCTTGCCGGTGCCCGGCACCGGGTTGAAGTAGGTGCCGTCCGGATTGCGCGCGATCGTGGTGTAGAGGTTCACAATCGAAGTGGAGTAGCTGCCGAAGAACGACAGTCCCTCGACCGGCTTGTAGAGCACACCGATCTGCGGGGACCTCTTGGTGGGATACGAGGCATAACTCTGCAACGGAGTTGCCGTATTGGCATTCGAGATACCATCCGACTTTATCTTATCCGAACGAATTCCGAGCAATGTGTGCAGCTTACCATTGAACATCGTCAACTGGTTGGTGGCATACACTGCGTTCAGGGTATTGCGTGCGAAGTTGCCCGTGTTCGTATTCGCGCCGAGGTCGGCCAGTCGTTCCGTCGGAATCCAGGTGCTTGGATCGTTGAGATTCCACAATGAACTGGTGTCGAGCGGCGGAGCGATGCCGGAGTACACTTGAACAAACTTTTCCTTGCCGAGTTGATACCCGAGGAGATTTTGCACCTCGATGCCATGGAACGTGAAGTTGTTGAGCAACTCAGCCTGGCGATAGTCGTCCCACGAGCCGCGGACGCCGCGACCAAAGGCCCGGCCGGGTAGCGTCGGCGGATTGGTCGGCGCACCTCCAGTGATACTCGTGATCGTATTCGACGGAGAATTCGTGCGAGTGTTGTCCTCCCAGGATTCGTTGGTCGCGTTCATCTTCAGCGTAAGGTAGCTGCTGAATTTGTGGACGAACTCGAGGGTCGTGACATGCATGCTGACGTCGAACCAATCGTCCAGTCCACGGGCGTTATAGCTGAGCCCCACCGCCCAAGGTTGATCATCCGGTTTCAGACGTGGATGGAAAGGCAGCGGACTCTGGGGATTCTGTTGCTTGACCGTGCTCTCGTATTCGAGAGTCAGCGTCGTCTCGGGCCGGATCCACCAGGTGATCGACGGATCCATCGTCGTCACCCACTCGTGATAGCGGGCGATCCACGATTGGGAATCCTCATAGGCGCCGACGAAACGCACCGCCAGTTTCTTGTTGGGAGCCGCCACATTGACGTCCAGCGAGGCCTTGTAGAATTCATAACTGCCCGTCTGCAGCGTTGTGCTCAGCAGATTGTGCTGCACCGGCCGCTTGGTGATGTAGTTCACGCTACCACCCGGGGAAGCCTGGCCGTAGAGCACGGAGGCGGGCCCCTTCAACACCTCGACCCGGTCGATCGTGACGGGATCCACTTCGCGCAGGCGGCGGAAGCCATTGCGATTTGGCACGAAACCACCCTGGCCGCGAAGCGTGAAACCCAGCGTGTCACCCCCGGCGTTGTCCGAACTGGCGGTCGCCGCACCAGCGACGCCCGACGCGAATGAAACGATGTCCACCAGATCGCGCGCCCCGATGTCGTTGATGAAATTCTCGTTGAACACCGTCATGTTCATCGGGAGGTTGATCAGCTCGGTGCGGGTGCGGGTTCCGCTCACCGCCTGGGGCGAATAGTAGCCTTGCTCCGACTCTGAGTTGACCACGAAGGGAGAAAGCGTAACGACTTCCTCGTCAATTTTTTTCACCGGTTCAGGGGTGCTCTGCGCGAGCAGCATCTGGGTGGGCAGCGATAGAACGCCAAGAGAGAGCAGCGTCAATCGCAGGGGGTGGAGAGAAGGGTGTTTCATGATTCGATAGGCGGGGTTTAGCTTCACGATTTGGTGCGGAGGTGACCAAGCCAAATCAACCGACATGACAGACAGGCCGGTGGCTGGGTCTGGGCGGAAACTGCCAAAGTCCGCGCAGAGATAAATTCTCCGCTCATTCAACCGCATGAATCATCCCGCCTCATGCGGTTGAATAAGGACGGTGTTCTCGTTGCACAGGTTCACCCGATGCTGCAGCCATATGCAGCCCCCTCCTGCCGGCAGCCTTCGCGCGCCCCACCCTTTACCAGTCAACCTTCTCGCCACGTCAGCGCTGCGTTCAATCCGGCTGCAACCGCAGTGGCACGCGCCGCAGGTTCCTTTTCGGCATACGTGGGAAGGCGTGACCAACGTGGATCAGTTTCGCTGGATGGTGCGACGGGATATGCAGGAGCAACTCTCGCAGGCCCACCGCGAACTCGGCGCCCGACACGTCCGCGCCGTCGGGATGTTCGACGACGAGATGCGCGTCTTCTGTCCGAGTCCGGCCTCGTTCATGGGTTATGAAACGAAGGATCCGCGCACCAACTGGCAGGTCGTCGACTACGTCATCGATTCATTGCTGGATCGCGGACTCAATCCGATGTTCACGACCTCCTTTGTGCCCAAGGCCATGGCGTCGGGCACCACCACGATTTTTTCCACCAGCGCGTCCACCACTCCGCCGAAGGATTGGCGGCAGTGGGAAAATCTCGTCCGCGACGCCGTGCAACATGCTGTCGATCGCTATTCACTCCCGGTCGTCCGCCAGTGGTATTTTGAAGTGTGGAACGAACCCAATCTCAAGGGATGGTTCTGGGACGGCAGTCACGACGACTTCCACCAACTCTGGCAGTCAACGCATCGTGCCATCAAATCCGTCGATGCCTCGCTGCGCGTGGGCGGGCCCTCGACGGCGCACGCCGCCTGGGTGGATGAGCTGCTGCAATTTGGACAGCAAAACGATTGCCGCCCGGACTATCTGATCACCCACATTTATAACAACGACAGTTCCAGCGGCCAGGCACTGGCCCCCTTCGAGGGAGCTCAACTCGAGAAGAACAGCCGGTCGCCCGATTCCGCCATGGAAGTCATGCGGCAATTGCGGCAAAAAGTTAATCAAAGCGGATTCAAGGGCGAATTACATTGGAATGAATGGGGGCGCTCTTTCCACGCGGTGGATCACCGGCGCGAACATCCATCCGAAGCGGCCTTCATCGCGCGCTTGCTGGCAAACGTATCGCAGGAAGCGGACTCCTTTGCCTACTGGTGCCTGAGCGATATCTACGACCAGGTCGGTTACGGTCGGGAGGCATTTCACGGCGGCTATGGGCTGCTCAATTTGAATGGATTACGGAAACCCGCCTATCACGCCTTTCAATTACTCTCCAAACTGGACCATCTGCGCGTCCCGGTCACCGGCAATGGCGTTGATTCGTTCTGCAACTCCCTCGTCACCGCTTCAGCCAACACCGCCCACGTTTTGGTCTATGCTTACGATCATGCCGACGACGCAAAACGTTCGTCGATCGAGGTCAGTGTCGAACTGCCCGCCAATGCCCAGATCGCGCAATTGTACCGCATCGATTCAATCGAGAATAATGTAATCAGCCGCTGGCAGGAACTCGGCGCACCCGCCTATCTTTCCCGCGCACAAACGAGCGAACTTTTCTCCGACAATCAACTCCGCCCCTGCGCCAGCGGACTGCAGGTCCAGGGGGAGGAAAACCGCCGACAGGCCCGTTTCACCATGGAGGCACCGGGCGTCGCTCTGCTTGAACTCACCCTGGGCCAGGCTTAACCGGCCGACCGAAAATCGCAGGCCTCGCATGAGCTTTCAATTTCCCCGCAACTTCACCTGGGGCGTCGCCGCCGCCGCACCACAAATCGAAGGCGCCGCCAGAGAGGACGGCAAAGGCGAATCCAACTGGGATCGTTTCGCACTTCAACCCGGGCGTATCGCCAACGGCGATACGCTCGATATGGCGTGCGATCACTATCATCGCTACCGCAGTGATTTTTCACTGATGCACCGCATCGGGGTTAAAAATTACCGGCTCTCCATCGCGTGGTCCCGGATTTTTCCCGCCGGTCGCGGCGCGATCAATTCGAAAGGGGTGAATTTTTATCACCGGCTGATCGATGCCATGCTCGCGAAAGGCATCACGCCGTGGGTGACGATGTTTCACTGGGACCTGCCGCAAGCGCTCGAGGACGAAGGCGGCTGGCGCACCCGGCGCACCGCTGATGCGTTCGCGACCTATGCCGACACGATCGTCAAAGCCTACGGTGATCGGGTGAAACACTGGATCACGCTCAACGAGACGGGCTGTTTCACCCGGCTCGCGTACGGCGGCACGATCCGCCCGCCGGCATTGAACGAGCCCGAGCAAGTCATCAATCAAACCTACCATCACGCGCTGCTGGCGCACGGCCACGGTGTCCGCGCCGTGCGCGAGTACGGCCGGCGCGGCAGCGCGGTGGGCATCACCGACGACTCGCGAATTCCCGTACCCGTCATTGAAAACGAAGCCAACGTCGCCGCCGCCCGCCTCGCTTTTGTCGAGGCCAATGTCCGGGTGCTCGATCCCATTTTTCGCAAAGGCTATTCAGCGACCTATCTGCGGATCACCGGTCGCGACCGGGCGGTGTTTCAGAAAAAGGATTTCGAGCTCATCGGGCTGCCCACCGATTTTCTCGGACTCAACATCTACACCGGCCGTTTTATCCGGGCTGGAAAAAGAGGCCGCCCCGAGGAACTCCCATTGCCCAGGAGCTATCCCGAGGCCGATGCGAACTGGTTGAAGCATGTGCCGCAGGCGATGTATTGGGGCCCGCGACTCGCGCAGGAAGTTTACGGCGTGAAGGCCATCTACATCACCGAAAACGGCGCCGGCTACGACGACCCACCGCCGCAAAACGGCGAAGTATTGGATCTGCACCGCCGGGAATACGTGCGGCATTGCCTGCTCGAATTGCATCGCGCCGTCACCGAACGCGTGCCCGTTCGCGGATATTTTCTCTGGTCCTTCATGGACAATTTCGAATGGCAGGACGGATACACCCGGCGCTTCGGCATCGTGTATGTCGATTACGCCACCCAGCGCCGCACACCGAAACTCTCCGCCCGCTGGTACACGGAAGTCATGCGCACGGGGAAAATCGTGTAGCAACAATTCCCGGAGCAAGCTCCGGGGCATTTGAACAAGACCTCACCAACCCCATGCGCCTGTCATCACTTCCTATTGTAGGAGCGGCTTTACGCCGCGATTCGAAGGTGGCA